>OLRA01000049.1_pt1 | contig 136096 bp, 114 predicted proteins | sample 1673011 | NCBI WGS metagenome assembly OLRA01 (sample SAMEA3136746, study PRJEB25190) | human gut metagenome | reverse complement strand
GATAACTCATTCAATCTTTTTCTACCCCTCCGTGTCTACTTTTACGAGTGCAGCAATTGTACCGCTCGCGAGAAGACAAATGGTCGCTGCTGGTTCTGGTAACTTTCCATCTCACCCTCCAGTCCCCGTCGTTGAAATCGAGGCTGATGATGCGGAACTCCCCTACCTCGAAGGTATTGGTGCCTCCAAGGGAGGTTGCCTGTTCAGTGAGCCCCTCAATGGTATCAGTGAATGTTTTTGCATATTTGCTTTTCCATCAGACGCTTTCTGCGGAAAAATGAATCTGCCATTTTCATTGTTAATGATTATTTCCTTTGCGTCCCTTATAAAATGATAGCCGTGCACTCCGTCAAACGTAAATACGGAATCCACTTCACGATCTGGAGGCGCAACCAAGAAAACAGGATTATGATACACCAGTTCACCTATTTTCATTGACTTGGCCGTAGCAAGTTTTACAAAACCTATTTCCTCTTACCTCGTCACGACTTCAAGATTTATTTTAAGAATATTATTCCGCTGAGTTGTACATTCATATCATTTTTGCCTTCGCTGTCGATGGAAATATTGTTGGTAAAGAACACTCCGCCATCTCCGTAGAAGTATAGTGGCTTGCATCCGTTCTCTTTCTGCGCCGTGTCAATCTCGCTCACAGGAATCGTCAGCGTGACAGAATCTGATGAGACGGTTACGAAGGCCGTGTCGGCCAATGGTACAGAGCAATTGAAGTTGATATTTTCGAAGCGTGTGAATCCCTTAGGAATTATGGATGCCCCTTTGGTGTTGATTTCAATCCAGTGGGAACCGCATTCGTCCACCTCTACGGTGTCCATCTGCATAAGTCCAAAGTTCCAGAATCCCACAGTTGTGTCAACAATCTCACGCACGACTCTTTCCGGGTACATGTTGTAGAGGTATTCCATCTTCTCGTCTGTCTCAATCATAGTTGCGATATCCCCGGATTTCATTATCTCTGAATATCTTGCCGAGTCCAAAGGAAAATTGATGCCGGGACAGTTAGAGGATAGTGCTTTCTTTACTTCGCTGACTAGGACTCTTCGGGACATGGCTGAGAAATTCTGCGGGCCAACAGACGAAAGTGCTGCAAGCGCTAGAAAGGACAGTGGAATCCATCGGAATCTTTTGCATTTGCTGACCGTCAACCCTATGCAGACAGCATAGCCCCAAACGTTGAAGAGGACTACGTATAGGCGTGGCGCGGTGATTCCGTAGTCCGTTATCCTTTTGGCGATTCCTACCGTCATCAATATAAGAAGCGGAAGGAAAATGGCAGGCAAGAGTTTGAGCGCCTTGCGGTCGAATCTCCACTTGTTGTCTTCTTTTCGAAATTGTATCGGATAGAGCAGAAACATCATCAGTATCAGGCATATCATTGATGCCATTACAAGTGTTGATACCCATCCGCAGGGAAGCTTCCATTCAAAAAGGATCTTTACGGCATATACATAGAGCGTTACTACATAAGTGCCGAAAAGAGGAAATATCAAATAGTTAATCAGTCCGAGTCCAGTTGTTCCGGGACGTTCAGTGTCATGTCTCTCTTTTTCTGGAATCAATTGCATGAACACCATCGGCGCGACGAATATCATGCATACCAGGAACACGTCAGCGTACACCTTCCATCCGATTTCAACTCCGAAGAGCACATTGAATGCAAGAACGAGCAACTCCAGTCCTCCAGAGAGGAGCACCCCGACAGCAAAAGCAGTCGCGAATGCTGATGTGCAGTCGATGATATAGTTCCATAGCCTCATGTCATTGTTGGATTCTTGAAAGACAGGAGCAATGAATATTCCTGAAACTATTATCCCCACGAGTGTGACAGCTGCATTGGTCCAACTCAAATCCAGCGGCCATGCCTGGCGGAACGCGAGGCAGACCCCTAGCCATAAGGCATTGACGGCTATAATCCAAAGCGGTTTTACGGTGTGTCTCTCGTCATTTCTCCAATCCGTGAGCACTAGCTTTACCACCAGATTCAGCAGACCGGCGGTTATCGTCCAGAACATCAGGAAAAAAGAGTCTTTTCTATCTATTTTATCTCCAAGATGAATCAACACGACCGACATGATGGCTGCCGCTATCATAAAGCAAGCCGAAGTCGTAAATCTCTTGAAGGTTCCTGCCATTTTCTGGCATAAGTCCTTGATTGTGGTTTTGTCTATCATACTGCAAAATAATCAATTCTTAAATTTAACAATATTTTCTGAACCATCAAATTCCAAATCACCCATCCGGCTCTGAAGCACATATCAAGGAGAATTATCACACGGCAAAAGTTATCATGTATGATGAATTGCCGATAGCCGGACCGTATCCTGCGACACCGGTGAGATTTGCCCAATTCGTGTGATTTATCTAAATTTGACGTGTCGGAATTTGAGACAGTCACGTTACGGATTCCGGAACATTGGATTTGAACTGGATTGGAAATGGAAAACACTTACGACATTGAAACTTACATTGACAAACTCGAGGGAGAACTCGTGCGGATCTGTCGCGAATGCGGCTTTCCTGTGACGTCGGCGCCCAAGGAGGATGCTGAGTCCCAAACAGCACCGTCAATGCTTTTGTCAAGTCCCGACATTGACGGGCATTGGCAAAAATTGGGCGGGGACTATATTGCAGATGCAATGCCGCAAATTGCTGATTATCCTACAGTTGCCGTCGCGTGGGCTGCTTATCTGGGCATGGCGGTGGCCTGCGGTTGGGATTCGGACTGGGCAATGTGTGCGAACATGCCTTATTCTGTCTATTATGGCCGCCAGGGTTTCGATGACATGGATGACCATATCATCAGAGACATTATCGGCATTGACCTGAATTCTCCGGAAGCCGAGTCGCTTCGGGAACTTTTCCGTAAATGTGCAGATGCCACAGTCTCGCTGATACGTCACGAACACATTGAGCCACAGAGTATTACCGCATATCAGGTCTTCGTAGCGTCCTGTCAGGAAATGTACCGTATCGGCGCTGCAGTCGAACTGGCGCGTCTCGGCTACAAGTTCGAAAAACTATAACAGTCCCTTTAAAGAGTGAAATCATGTATCCCGTTTTGGCAACACTTCTGATACCGTTCCTTGGTACGACTTTAGGAGCTGCTTTCGTGTTCCTTATGAAACGCGATATGCCGGCATTTATGCAAAAGATTCTGCTGGGGTTCGCTTCCGGCGTGATGGTAGCGGCATCGGTCTGGTCATTGATAATTCCGGCCATCGACATGGGAGAGGGGTCGTATGCCGTAGTGCCTCCTACCATCGGTCTGCTGGCCGGCTTCGCATTTCTGTTGCTTATCGACTACATCACACCGCACATTCATATCAGCGGAGAAGCGGAAGGTCCCCGTAGCCGCCTGTCACGGACCGCCAAACTGGCATTGGCAGTAACAATTCATAATTTCCCGGAGGGTATGGCGGTTGGCGTCGCGCTCGCCGGTTCACTCTCGGCGGATTTCAATCTGGCCGGTGCGCTGGCTCTCGCCCTGGGAATAGCAATCCAGAACATCCCGGAAGGAGCTATTGTGTCAATGCCTTTGCGCGCTGCCGGTAACTCCCGTTGGAAATCATTCTGCCTAGGGACATTGAGCGGAGTCGTGGAACCGATTGGCGGTGGGCTTGTATTGTTTCTGGCGACATCCATTCTGGGCATCATGCCTTACATGTTGGCGTTCGCAGCTGGAGCCATGCTATATGTAGTGGTCGAGGAACTGGTTCCTGAATATTCTAAGGGAGAGCACTCCAATATCGGCACAATAGGTTTTGCGCTCGGGTTTGCTCTGATGATGGTGTTGGACGTGGTGTTGGGGTAGATTCTTTATTAAAACAATGAAAATGGTTTATCAAGATAAAATTTTGGTGCGTGGCGCCAGGGTGTCCGGTTCGGGAAAATCCTCGCTGGCGCTTGGCGTGCTGTATTCCGAAATCGCTTCATTCCCGAGTTTCTCAGAATGCAAGGACGGGACGAATAATGCAATATTGCCTGTCCTTATATAGATATGAGCACTCTACGAGATTACTGATAGTGTTGCGAAAATACCAGCCCCATGCATGACTTTCCGAGTATTCCGAAGACGACCAATACCAGCCGCTCTCGCCGAAGACGTCCTTGTCTCCATCGGGGATAGCCTCCATCCATTTATTCAAGGCGGCTGGAATATCTCCCTGATTATGCCAGACGAAAACATAGCTGAACGGGGAACCTGTTTTTGACGAGGTCTGCTCATTTTTGTCTGCCAAATCCGGACAACCGCCCAAATTTTGCAGAATGTCCCACCATTGACCGGAGGAAGGAAGATACCATCCTGTAGTAGATGCTGGAATCGGACAAGCCGTGTTGTGTTCGTCTGCTGCCTTGAATGCGGGATGATTGTCGAAGTTGCCGTATTTGCTTCGGATATGCTCACAATTGCCGTAACCGTTGATGTCGTTGTAGTTATCAGCTTGCGTCTTGCATTTCTTCAGCCCATCTTTTTCATATATTGCACTCCACCTTTCATTTGCCGGAGTCCTCTTCACGGACATGACAAGACCGTGTGCATTGCCTTCACCTCCCAGCTTCTCTTTTTCCTTTGCGCCGATACGGTTCCTGTCCGTCTGGAATACAATGCCGACGACATTGGCTACCCGCACTATTGAGATATCGGTGTCTTTAGGCAGCACTCGGCCGTCTGCAAGGAAGAAGTCGCCCACCTGCAGCTGATGCTCAATTTGAGTTACCTTTGCCCCGTTCACATTGTAAGTCTTATAGCTATTTGCTATGATACCGGCAGGGACAATTCTGAACTTTTTCTTGTGGACGCCATCGGCATAACTGCCGATAATGGTCGGGACAATCTGTGCAGATGGCGGAACGATGTAGCGGTAAGAGCCGCTCGTGGTCTTGTATGGCTTGTTTTCGCCGAAGTCTGCCGATGTCACGTAGTCGGGTATACCTCCGTTTTCGGAGTTGGTGAACCGATATATTGTCCTGGGCACTTCAATTACAGCCATCGCCATGCGGTGCGTCATGGAGAACGGGAGGTTGATGCGGCCGTCTTCGTTCTTGACGGGCGACAATGGGGCCGCAGCTGTCATGAGGTCGGAAGCAGTGTAGCCGTCCTGGTAATTGCTTTGGTCTGTTTTCGGCGTCCATTTCGAGATTACGTCAGCGAAGAAGGCGGCATCGTCGTCGGCGTTCGGATCGACTGTGCCCAGTAATGTTTCCTGATAGGGATAGTAGAGGAAATATCGGTCGGAGGAGTTGAAATGGAGCGTTGTGCCTTGCGGCAGAGTCCATTCAAGTTTGCCGTCGGCCTGTGTGAGGGTGAGTTTGATGTTTTCAGACGTCACCTTGCCGTTTTGCGTCACGTACAGGCCGCAGGCATCGCCTGCAGTGAATTCGGTGACGAATCCGTTCTCCACGGTACGTGTGACGGCGTCATTGTCATATCCCCCGTCGGAGACGGTGATTGCGACGGGTACGCCGGGCTCTGTCTTGCCGGTCAACATTGGCTTGTCCTTGCTGCATGAGACTATCGCAAGGGCTGACAAGCATAAGGTAGTGTATATATTCTTCAGGTTCATATCTTCTGTTGTAAATGCAAAAATGTTTCAGGCTAAATTAGAAAGCAAGGACGGGACGCACATCAAAATTGCGGGTTCTTTGGCCGACAGAGCAACTGACAATATTATCATACACGTACCAGTATCGTGCAAAATAGTCGTATCCGCACTCCGATGACGACCAATAAAAGCCTTGTTTGCCACTGAATGCGTCCTTGTCCTCAATGGCAATCTTCTCCATCCATTTATCCAAAGCGCCAAGAACATCTCCTTGGTCAATCCATGAGAAATTATCGGAATCCGACGAGGTCTGCTCTTTTTCGTCTGCCAATGCCGGACAAGCGCCCAGATTCAGTATGATGTCCCACCACTGGCCGGAGGAAGGAAGGTACCATCCGGTAGTGGTCTGTGGAACCGGACAAGTCGTGTTATAGTCGTAGGCAGCCTTGATTGCGGGACATTTGGAGAAGTAGAAGCCGCTGCGGATATGTTCACAATTGCCGTAACCGCTGATGTCATTGTAGTTCTGCGCTTTTGTCTGACACTGCGTCATCCACATATTCATAGCCATTCCCCAGGTGATGCCCGTAGCAGCATTTTTGATAGCCATCACAAGGCCGTGGACATTGTCTTCACCTCCCAGTTTCTCTTTTTCCTTTGCTCCGATGCGGTTCCAGTCCGTCTGGAACACGATGCCGACGACTTTCCTTGCATCACCGGTATTCGGGTTGGTCAGCACAGGAGCGGGCTTGGGACTTGCAATCTTCATACTGCCGTCAGCGGACTTGCGCAGGCCTCCGTCGCTCCAAGTCCCGTCGGAGTAGAAGTAGTCTCCGATTTTAGGATCGGCATTCGCAATGATGTCCTCGGTGGAACCGCTGTCGGTCCATGCATTACTGCTTATGGTCACGAGCTCCACTTCCAGCCCTTCTACCTTGACCGTAACATCGTAGGTGCTTACCTTGCCGGGGACGAGAGGCTGGGCATCTGCAGGGGCAGTGTAATGGAGAGTGGTGCCCAAGTCAGTTTCCACGGTAAGTAAACGCTGGCCGGCGGTCTCTTGCGGAATCACGAGTGCCTCATAGGTGGCGACATATTGTTCCGGATCACTCGGGGCTGACAGTTGACGAGACACGATAGTTCCCCGTGTGCCGCCAGATCCCCAGTCGCCCATCATTGCTCCTCCGGCATCCGGCGCAACGTAACTCGCTTCGAGCAGCAGGTCGCCACCGATACGCACCGAACTGATACGTTCGGCAGAAGTGGCATATTCTGATTTCACGATGTTCACCACCACCTTGGAGGTCTGGTGATAGAACTTCATCGGCACAGGATTGGCAACATGGTCCGAATAACTGGCCTCAGTCGCGGCGAAGAGCAGATCGCTCTGCGCATAGCCTTCACCACGCTGGTCGGCCTTGACTGCCCATTTGTCAGGTGCTGCTGCGGCATTTGCGCCACCTGCCGCGGACGACCCGTCGGCGCAGTACCATGCGCGAAATCGCTTCCTCTCGTCGTCGCGTGTCCACCCAAAGGGAACGTCTGTTGTCAATGTCCCGTCGGCCGCTGCGGTATAGATCTTCACTTCGGACTGAATGCCCCCGGTGGATGAGGTAGCCTCGACAGCTACCTGCTCGCCACCCGTCCAGGCATTGTTGTCCGCCGTGGCGCGCGTCATTGCCTCGATGCCGGCAGTCAAGCGCAGCTCCGGCATGTCCAGACCGCGCACCTTCTCTTTCGAGCAGGCGCCCAGCACGAGGATTGCCAGCGAGCATAATGTTGTGATTCTGTTCATTGTCGTAAATGTTCTATGTGTTGTCTCTATTCGCCACAAGATAAGCGAAAAAATTTAAATCAACACGTTATTTGCAGATATGTATCGGCTTGATTTTCAGAATCACACATCTTTGCGGTTTAGAACATTTTGTTTTTGTGGCTCAGGCTATTTTTTGTCGTTTGTGCTATTTTCGCTAAATTTAAGGCTGAAATTATTTGAGTCAATGAAAAATCCGGATAAGATATTGGTGCGTGGCGCCAGGGTGCACAACCTGAAGGATATAAATGTGGACATTCCGCTTGGAAAAATAGTAGGAATTGCCGGGGTGTCGGGTTCGGGGAAATCCTCGCTGGCGCTTGGCGTGCTTTATTCCGAGGGTTCAAGGCGCTATCTTGAGTCACTTTCGACATATACGAGAAGAAGAATGACACAGGCCGCGAGAGCCGATGTGGATGAGGTGCTTTATGTTCCGGCGGCTCTTGCAATGCATCAGAGACCTGCAATTCCCGGCATACGCAGCACTTTCGGTACTGGAACGGAACTGCTCAACAGCCTCAGGCTTATGTTCTCAAGACTGGCCAGTCACAGATGCACCAACGGACATTATGTGGAACCCTCCTTGCGGGTAGCCGCAGGAAAAGATCTTGTCTGTCCTGTGTGCGGAGCGCATTTCTATCCTCCTGGAGCCGAAGACTTGGCATTCAACAGCCAGGGGGCCTGCCGGACTTGCGATGGAACCGGAACAGTCCGAACAGTGGACAAATCCACACTCATCCCGGACGAGAACCTTACGATAGACGAAGGGGCGGTCGCTCCATGGAACACGCTGATGTGGTCGCTCATGAAGGATGTCTGCAGAGCAATGGGTGTGCGCACTGACGTTCCTTTCAAAGACTTGACAGACAAGGAGAAAGACATTGTCCTTCATGGTCCTGCCGAGAAAAAGCACATTCTCTACAAAGCCAAGAATTCCAATGACGCGGCCGAGCTGGATTTCACTTTTTACAATGCCACCTATACTGTTGAGAACGCATTGGCGAAAGTCAAGGACGAAAAAGGCATGAAAAGAGTTGAGAAGTTTCTCAAGCTCAATGTCTGTCCTGACTGCGGAGGCACAAGGCTCTCCGACGCGGCCAGGGCACCAAGGCTCAGGGGAATATCCTTGGCTGATGCCTGCAAGATGACTCTAACAGAGAGCGTAGAATGGGTAAAAGGCGTACCGGCTTCACTTCCTGAAGAAATGAGACCTATGGCAAAAAGCATATGCGATTCGTTTCTCGATGCAGCCAAACGCTTGATGGACTTGGGAATAGGCTATCTGTCTCTGGACCGTTCGGCCGCGACTCTTTCGACTGGAGAACGCCAGAGAATGCAGCTTGCCAGAGCTGTCCGAAACCGCACTACCGGAGTCCTGTACGTCTTGGATGAACCGTCAATCGGCCTTCATCCGTCGAATATCATTGGCCTTTGCGGCGTGATGGAAGACCTTATAGCTGACGGGAATTCCGTGGTGCTGGTGGACCACGACACTCAGATTCTGACAAAATCCGACTGGATGATCGAAATGGGGCCAGGAGCCGGCTCGAACGGCGGAGAAGTGGTGGCGCAGGGCACTGTCAATGACATTGAGACCAATGTACAATCTAAGATCGGACCATTCCTTTCGGGCAAAGCTTCTATTAAAGTAAGACAACAGGTAGAGGCAGCCAATATGTTCAATGATGGGAAGATAACGATGACTACCGATGCTATCCACACAGTCCGGCCGCTCAGTGTGGAAATTCCAAAGGGCCGGCTTACTGTGGTCACTGGAGTCTCCGGTTCAGGCAAGACCACCATGGTGCTGGAAAGCCTCATTCCCGCTCTTCAGGCGAAAATCTCAGGCCACGATCTGCCGGAGCATGTGAAGTCTATCGAGGCTGACGGAATCCGTCAGGTCAAGCTCATCGACGCTTCTCCTATCGGTATCAATGTCCGCTCTACCGTAGCTACTTATGCCAATGTCCATGATGAACTCAGGAAAGTGTTTGCCAAGACTCCGGACGCGAAAAAGCACGGCTACAAGGATGGTGACTTCTCCTATAACACAGGCAAACTGAGATGCCCTACCTGTGATGGTACCGGGGTGATAAGCCTTGACGTGCAGTTTCTTCCTGATGTGGATATCCCCTGCCCTGATTGCCGCGGCTCCAGATATTCGAAAGTCGCTGGAAGCATAAGGCGGGAAAACGCTGCCGGAGAATTCCATTCGCTTCCGGAACTTATGGACATGGACATCAATTCCGCCCTGGACGCCTGTGCGGACCTCAAGCTTATCAGCCAGCGGCTCAAGGTGTTACGTGATCTCGGTCTCGGTTATCTGACGTTGGGAGAGGAAACCCCGAGTCTGTCAGGCGGCGAAGCCCAGAGGCTTAAACTTGCCAGTGAAATGGGCAGAGGACAGAGCGACTCCGTTTTCGTGTTCGATGAGCCGACCATCGGTCTTCACCCGTCAGACGTGATGACTCTCCTGAATGTATTCCAGAGCCTTATCGACCACGGCGCCACCGTCATTGTCATTGAACATGACCTGGATGTCATCCGCAACGCCGACTATATCATTGACATGGGCCCCGGCGGAGGCTCGGAAGGCGGGAGAATAGTCGCGACCGGCACGCCGGACCAGATCCGGGCGGCGAAAGACAGCGCGACCGGAAGATTCATATGATTGATTTGATTCTCTGGCCGATGCGGAAGCCTGTGCTCATATTGCAATCAAGTTGTTGAGACAGCCAATATTTTCGGAAAGGCGGTCAGCGCAGGTCCTAAGTGATTCCAATTTGGTTCCAAATAAAACGTTTATACGGTACAAAGCGGCAAATCGCAAGCGTTTGGTCCCGCAAAAACGTTTTAACTGGTACCAAGCCAAGTCGCATAGTTGGAACTGGCGAGAGACGAAGCGCGGGCTGCAAAATATGACTGGATAAAAACTGAGCCGCGAAAAGCCACCTGTTGTGGATGGAGATTCTGACCGAAAACCTCTTTATGGATAACCGCGAGGATGTGGCCTTCCTTGAATCAGAAGAAGGTGCCAAGATCATCATTAATCTCCACGTCGATGGCATACTGCAGTACCTCTCTACGCATAGACTGTCTTTAGGCAGATGGCCAGAAGATATTGAATTGGGAAGAAAACAAAAAATATGCAAAGTATATTTTGCATTATGAAAAATATACTTAACTTTGCAGTCGGAACACAATTCAAGTAATCGTCATGAATAGCAAAAGTATCCTTATGCCTCACTCCTGCCAGAAGATCGGCTGGTGGCTTCTTCTCCTGACTGTTCTCATTGTAGTAGCCAAGATTATCGTCTTATATACCACACATAGTATTGATGTGGTTTGGTATCTGGCAAAATCATCCCACCTCATTCTTATTGCATCACTGTTCTTTATTACCCTCTCCAAGGAGAGAGTTGAAGACGAAATGATCTCCGGCCTGCGGCTGAAGGCCCTGGGGCTAACCGGTTATGTGTTTTTCGTAGTTTTCCTGCTCCTGAGCCTTGCGCTGGAATTTCATTTGCTCGATTTGTTTATGAATAATGACGGAACCCTGAGTCTCTATTTGAGTGAATTGTTCCTAATTATATTGCCAATAGCGAGCGCAGGCCTGTACTATCTGATCTTCCGCGTACTTCTTTGTCAATCCAAAAAAGAACAGGCTCTATGAAAAACACAGTCCGCGTAGAAAGGGCCATCCTGGACATCACCCAACTGCAGTTGGCCGACGCAGTAGGCGTAAGCCGCAACACCATTATTTCCATTGAATCCGGGCGTTACCTCCCTTCTACCGTATTGGCCTTGAAGATTGCCCGCCATTTTGGGAAACCGGTTGAATCCATCTTCCAATTGGACGAGAACGACTGAGAATCACTCTACGATACAATAGTACAAGCCCCTTTTTCGTGAGCTTATGGCGGATTTCAACGCCCTGCTGGCGCGTCCGTTCCCGCTACGCCGAAGAAACGAAAGAAATATCTATGAACACTTCCGAAGACGGTTCGCACAATGATGATATGCGTGGCAATGTGACCGGTATCATCGTTTGCGCCAAGAGGTGAGTGGACAGTTACATAATTTGTGAGTTCAATTTTTAGGCACTGGGGAATTCCAGTGCTTTTTTTGTGCGTAGCTTTTCGCTATTGTAACGGATCATTTCTTTGCGTTACGGCATGACTTGACTAGTTCAATTATTTATTACTCGCGACGCGGGTTCTGGGGCTTAGGGGCGTTGGATATCATCAGTGTACAACTCAAGAATGATCTCCCGGGACTAATGGGTTTTGGTGTCACCAGCCTAAAGAATATGCACAAACTCTATGAGGCATGGAGTGAACTGGAAGATAAATCGGCAAGCACACTTGCCGAATTCTGTAGGAATTCAATAATTTCCTCTCACATTCCCGGATATCAGAACGACTGCCAGTATTTTTCAGCGAATCTTCATACATTTGCATTGACAAAGATATGTAGAGTATGACAGATTTTGCAGCAATTGATTTCGAGACAGCCAATGAGTGCCCGTCCAGCGTGTGCAGCGTCGGTGTGGTGATCGTCCGTGACGGTCAGATCGTGGACTCTTTCTATAGCCTGATACATCCGGAGCCGGAATACTATAAGTGGTTCTGCCAGCAAGTCCACGGGCTGACTGAAGAAGACACTGAAGATGCTCCGATTTTTCCGTATGTCTGGGAGAAGATAGCCCCGAAGATTGAGGGACTTCCGCTTGTAGCGCATAACAGCCAGTTCGATGAAGGATGCCTGAAAGCGGCATTCAGGGTATATCGAATGGATTATCCTGAATATGAGTTCCATGATACCCTTTCTGCCTCACGCAAACATTTCGGTTGTGGTTTGCCGAACCATCAGCTGCAGACGGTTGCCGCAGCCTGTGGTTATGACCTGACTCGTCACCATCATGCCCTGGCCGATGCAGAGGCCTGTGCCCATATAGCAATCAAAATACTGTGACACTCAAGTTCAGGATTTTGGGATAGTTCGTCATCTTTCTTATTTCGAGAAAAAAGTCTATCTTGCAGCAAAAATTAAAGTATGAAGAAATTATTGTTGTTCATTTTGATACTGGTTGCAGTCGCTGGCGTATGCGTGGTCACCTGTCCTGACAAGGAGGCTCATAGCGAAGCATTGAAGGACCTCGTAAACACGGTATTGACAGAAGAACTGGCCGAAGGCGAAACCGAAACCGACGCCGGATTTGTGGCATTCGGGTCAATGTTGGGAACCGGCATCGCTGGAATTGTACTTGACAACACGCTGAAAGTAGAAAATCACTTTGTCTGCAGCGTGGGGACCATCACGTACGCCGGAAAGACCAAAATCGTTTCTATCGGCATCTTGAATCACGTATTCACTGCAGACAAAGAAGACTTCAAGCAAGCACTTGAAAGCCTCTGACAGCGGCCCATTTGTCTTCTTCGGGACTTGGTTCAAAAAAGCCGCAGGGATGTCCCCACGGCAATATTGTGATTATTTTTCGGTCTAATGTTTACGACCACTTCCCAGCAATCCATGCCAGTCTTTCTTACTTCACGAACACCATTTCCTTCAGCAGGTGGCTTGCGCCGGCAAGCTTGTCAATGGTAAACAGGACATAACGGATGTCGAGCGAGATGTTGCGGCAATAGTCAGGGTCGAAGACGATGTCGCTCATCGTGCCTTCCCATACGCGGTCGAAATTCAGACCGATCAGGTTGCCGTCCTTGTTGATTACAGGACTTCCAGAATTGCCTCCTGAGGTGTGGTTGGTGGCAATGAAGCAGACAGGTACGGTCTTTTTGCCATTGGCAGTGGTAATCGCCCATTGACCATAGTCCTTTGCGGCATAGATATCGCGCAGCCGCTGTGGAATGTTATAGTCGAAAATCTCAGGATTGTCCTTCTGCATTATGCCTTCAAGAGTGGAAACCGGTTCATAATACACTCCATCAGCAGGAGAATAACCGCACACACTGCCATAGGCGACCCTAAGTGTGAGATTTGCATCCGGGAAGAAGGACTTTTCCGGCTCAAACGCCATCTGCCCCCTCATGTAATCCCTGTAAAGCAGCGTAATCTCCTGATTCAGACGCCTCTCATAAGGATATACGTCACTCCCGTACCATTTTCTGAATTCATTGGCGAACCTTACCGCCGGATCAGAACGCATAACCAGCGAATCTGCCGCCTCAAGTTTTGCGACCTTCTCAACGTCTGCGAAAACAGATTCGCCGAACAATGCATCTGCCCATTTGCCGACACTTCCGTAACGGGCCAACTCCCCTTCCATATATTCCGGATGGAACTCAGCGGGAACATCTTTGACGAAAGCGCTCATAGTCGCCACGAAAGACTCTTTGTCAATGGAAAGACAGTAGTCCTTGAAGAAAGCCTCCGACATGGACGCTGCACTTTCATTGTCCCCTCGGGCAATTTCCTGGGCCACAGAAGCCGCAAAACGGCAAAGTTCCACAGTCGCAGCCGTCTCGCTATAATACTCTTTGGCGAAGGTATAAGGCTCCAATGCCCGGTACAATGAATCCAGACGCGGAAGTATGGTGCTGTACTCAGTCCCTGCCGCCCACTCGGCAAACCTCTTTTCATATTCACGTTTTGCCTCTACAGTACCCAGACGGTTGATTCCCTTCATCTCGCCCTGCCATTTTTTCCAAGCATTGGCCACACCGGCGTTCTTCGAAGAGTACTGGATTCTTACCTTCTGGCTCTGGGACATATACTTTCTCTGAATGTCGAGCCGCATTGTCCTCAATGCAATTTTTGCAGGGTCAGACACCTCCGACACATACCTCACTCCTTCAGACATGATATATTCCTGAGTCCTTCCCGGGAAGCCGTACACGAAAGTGAAATCGCCTTCCTGAACACCTCCGAGCGATATTTTGAAAAACTTCTTCGGGGTATAAGGGACATTGTCCTCAGAATATTCAGCCGGATTATTGTCCTTGTCGGCATAGATGCGGAAAATGGAGAAATCGCCCGTATGGCGCGGCCACATCCAGTTGTCAGTATCCCCGCCGAACTTTCCGATAGAAGATGGCGGCGCACCTACCAGACGTACATCACTGTATTCGCGGTAGAGGAACAGGAAATACTGGTTCCCGTAGTAAAGCGACTCGACAGTAGCGCGCAGTCCCCTGCCCTCTGATGTTGCCTCCTTAACAAGCCGCACAGTATTGGCCTTGACAATGGAATCCCTTTTGGTTTCTGTCAATGCAGGGGTCACCCCTTCCAAAACTCGCGAAGTAACATCCTCCATTCTTTCCAGGAAGCTGACAGTCAGCCCTTTGTTCGGAAGTTCCTCTTTTCGTGTCAATGCCCAGAATCCATCCCGCAGATAATCATGTTCCACGCTGCTGTGCTTCTGAATCTGGCTGTATCCGCAATGATGATTGGTCAGAAGCAGCCCCTCCGCAGATACGACTTCACCTGTACATCCGCGTCCGAAAAGCACGACCGCGTCCTTCAGCGATGCCTGGTTCACGCTGTAAATGTCTTCAGCAGAGAGCCGGAATCCCTTGCTCTGCATATCCCCTATGCGCTCAGAAATCAGCGACGGCAGCCACATCCCCTCATCCGCAGAGACTGTTGTTTCCGCAAAGATTCCCAATGTCAATGTAACTGTCAATGCTCCGAGAGCATTCCTGAAAAATCCTTTGTGTATCATCCGGTTATGGTTTGATGTATGTTTTATTTGATTATGATGTCCTGCATGACGATATGAAGAACATAACACAAAGATAATCAAATGCCGCAAAAGTGACCTCATGCAATAATGAGGATTTTATTAATTTTGCATGGATTTGAACATTTTGTAGAAAGATTTAGACATTTTGTAAGACAGATTTGAACATTTTGTAAGACGGATTTGAACATTTTGTAAGACGGATTTGAACATTTTGTAAGACGGAAATAAAGAAAGTCGACCGCATGGCGCGATCGACTTTCTTGAAGTTATCAGTCTTCCGGATATGGAGCGAAATCGGATTTCGATGCGCCGCATACCGGGCATTTCCACGAATTCGGGATATCTTTGAAAGGTGTACCAGGTTTTATCCCGCTATCGGGATCTCCCTCAGCCGGATCATAAATCCATCCGCATCTGAGGCATTCATACTTCATCAGATCTTTTGGCATAATATAATTGATTATTAGTTAATATTCTCAAAATTAACCAATTATATATTAATTTCAAAATACGGAGTACATTAAATGTAGGCATTGACAGTATCGACAATAGATTTTTTAACATTTTCCCAATCGAGATTCTCCGTCATCCTCGGCATTGGATCTGCTTCTGCATCTTGAAAATATGTGAGACTTTTGATCGCAGTAAATAGTTGTGCATCCGAAAATTTCCGAACATATAAATCAAGCAGCTCTTTAAGAGAATATGTCTTCAGGAGATAGTAATAATCAATAAAATCCTTTTTGGTTCCACGATTGGTAATTGCAGATAATTTCATTGCTGCAATATCTTTTATACCGGCCAAGGTCACACCATTATCTACAACAGGTGAATCTATCCATGGATACGGATAGTTTACGATATCCACTTTAATGCCATCCACAATCAAGAATCGCATCATTTTAGATGCAGATATTGGTGATACCGAAGCAAAGGAAGATAATTCGAATACAATGTCTTCTAGAGGAGCATCGATTTTTCCGAAGAAATCCAAATCTACGGAGACTCTATGTCCCAGATGTAAAGCGAGAGCAGTCCCTCCGACAAGTCTCGACTCCTTAAACATATCCAAAGATTGAATCCTTTTTAGAAGTTCCAATGTGTTTGGGTAGATGGTTTCGTAGTGTAACATCTGAATGATTCTTTAGAGATGGAAGTCAGCGCACAAATGAATGAAAGAGCTTTTGGGTCTAAAGTCCGCAAATTTTGGGCGATTTCAGCTATGCGTGGAATTCCATATTTGCCGACCAAAAGCCTCCAGTCATTGAATCTTCCTAATTCCAGGACACGGCTTACCACAAAAGGCGCATTGGACTCCAAATCTATGGAATCCTTTTCCACATCCCAGAAAAGAAAATCCGAGAAAGAATTTATGTATTCTCTATCGCTCATAAAAGACAAATATATGAATTGATACCAGAAAATCCAAGTCCGACCTTTCAACTGACGTTTTCCACGTCATCGCAGCAATTATCAGTTACCTGCAGAAGGGCCTTCTTGCAATCGCCAGGCACGGGGCGTGAGGCCGGTGTGGAGGCGGAAATAGCGGGTGAAGAATGAGGCATCAGAGAAATTGTAGTCCCAGGCAAGCTGCTTGAGGGACTTGTACGTACCGGAAAGTTCCTGCTTCAGTTTGAGTATAACATAATGGTCAATCAGTGTCTTGGGGCTGTTGCCGGCAATATCCTTCGCAATGATATTCAAGTACTTGGACGAGATACTCAGCTGTTCGGAATACCAGTTCACGTCACGGGAATACCGATAATTCTGCTCTATCAGTTTCATGAAAGAATTGAACAGGTAGCGCTTGCGCTTGGACAATGAAGAAGCAGGCGCCATATCCGGAAACCTCGTGATATAATCGTGAAAACCGACAAAAAACGACTTGAGCTGATACAGGACAAGTTTGTCAAGGCACTTGCACTCATTCTGACGGAAATACAGTCCAAGAAGCATGAACATTGACTTTACAATATCGGAAACCACCTGAGAATCACTTCTGCACCTGTCCTCACGCAACTTGTCATAGATGCTGTGCTCTATATCCAGACTGGCCTCGCGGAGAATGTTGGGACTGAACACCAGCATATCCGCAGTAAAATCAGATGATTTCTTGCCGACAGATATCACGTCACCGGGAAAAATGGTAATGACTCCGCCATACGGAAGCGTCCATGCGTGATAATTGACATTGACAACAGCATCGCCGCAGCGGCACAGGATGATAATCCCGTCTTCGGCGACCATGTCAGAGCTTCCGGATAAAGCGTTCCTGTTCTCATTCTCTGAACTGGCATTGAAACCGCGGCGGATACCAGCCAAGACATCAGAAACTCCTTCCAGCAGTTCAGCAGACATTTCTCCACTTATAATATTATCCATAATATTCCTTTTTATACCGCAAATATCGGTAAAAATGTTTCAAATAACCATAACACTTCCGATTTGTCCCATTATTGTATCAATTTGTCCAACGACTTTCTGACCGGACAGCGATACCTTTGCAATCGAAAAATCTAAGACAAATGACAATGAAAATGAGAATCATCGCGACAGAAGCAGCTGTCGCAGTTTTTTTGTCAATGCCGCTGTATGCAAGTCAACAGTCAGGTCAGGGCGAAAATGCAATACAACAACAAGAAACTGCAAACGAGAACAAGGACACGTTGCAGCTTACATTGACAGACGTATTTACAAGAATTGAAAACGAAAACAGTACCATGGCGATGCTCTGTACAGCTCAGGAAGTAGCCAAACAGGGAATAAGGTCTGCAAAAGATGCAAGATATCCCGAAATCAATGCGGAAGTCAATGTCAGCTACATCGGTGACTGTTTCCTGACAGACAGGGACTTTTCCAATTACACAAAAGCCCCGTCCCCACATTTCGGAAACGGATTCACACTCGAAGCCCAGCAGGTCGTCTATGCAGGAGGCGCTGTCAATGCTGCAGTAAAGATGGCCGAACACGAGGGACGCATGTCAGAAGCCGTCATCAGCCAAAGCCGTCAGGGTCTGAGGCTTATGGCCGTCGGAGAGTATCTGGACCTCTTCAGAACAGACAACAGCATAAAAGTCTATGAAAAGAACATTGCATTGACTACCAAACTGATAGAGGAAATCAATGCAAAAAGGGAACACGGACTGGCTCTGGCCGCTGACGTGACCAGATACGAACTCAGGCTGGAAATGCTGAAACTGGACCTCGTAAGACTCAGAAACACAAGAGAAATCATGAATTACAGGCTGGTCAATTCACTTGGCCTGCCGGAAGGGACAGTCATTTCATCTGCACTGGCAGACGATGAAGATCTGCGGGACAGAAGCAGACAGCATTGGCAGGAAATCGCCGCGGACTCATCTCCGGAAATGAAGGTATCTGGAATCAATGCTGATATGGCATTGACCAGACAGAAACTGGTGCGGAGCGAAAGGCTCCCGAAGATAGCGGTCGTAGCATACGAAAACTTCAACGGTCCGATAACCTTCGAGATTCCGCCCATTGACAAGAACCTGAATATCTGGTATATAGGGCTGGGAATACGATACAATTTCAGTTCGCTGTACAAATCAGGGCATAAATTGAAGCAGGCGGAAATCGCCGTCAGACAGGCGGAACAGGCGAAAGACGTCACAGAGGAGAATCTCCGGAACAATGTCCAGAAGGCATACGCTGACTATATGCAGTCATACGTCGAACTTGAGACCAGCGAAAAGAGCCTGCAACTTGCGGACGAAAACTACGAGCGGGTGCACGACAGATATATGGAACAGCTTGTTCTTGTGACAGATATGCTGGATGCGTTCAATATGAAGCTCGAGGCGGAACTGGACGTATCAGCCGCCAATGCCGGAATCCAATATCGTCTCTGCTGCCTGCGTTACGCGGCCGGGGTATTGTAAGTCAATGTCAAACAACAGGTTATAAAAGCAATTTCAATAAAACATAAACTATCATGATCAGCAAGATAACCATAAAAAGAATATACAATGTAGTGATTATCCTTCTGCTTCTCTGCGGAATCGGATACGTATGCTCCCGTTTCGTACATCTGGGAAAAGTGGAATATACGGACGACGCACGTGTTGAACGTCATATCTCCCCTGTCAATACCAGAATTCAGGGCTTTGTCAGCGAAATCCGTTTTGAAGACTATCAGCACGTCAGGAAAGGCGATACGCTCGTCATCATTGACAATACCGAATACCTTTATATGCTTGCGCAGGCTCAGGCGGATCTCGCCCGTGCGACATCAGGGAAAACGGCGGACGCAGCGAGCATAAAGACGACTGCGAGCAATGTGACTGTTGCCGAAGCAGGAATGGAAGAGGCTGAGGCCAATCTCGAGAATGCCCGTGAGGATTACGAAAGATACAAGGCATTGCTGGCCAAGGATGCTGTGACGAAACAGCAGTTCGATGCAGTGGAAACGCGATACAAGGCTGCTCAGGCACGATATGATCAGGTAAGCCGCCAGCGCAAGTCCACAGAACTCGTAGGACACGAACTGACCGGACGACTGGGACAGAGCGAGGCCAGTGTCAATCTTGCCAAGGCTGCTCTCGAACTCGCAAAGCTCCGCCTGTCATATACGATAATTACTGCGCCTTGTGACGGTTATGTGGGGAAAAAGGATATACACGTGGGACAACTGGTGCAGCCGGGACAGCTGATGGCAAAGGTAGTCGAGGATGCAAACGTCTGGATTATAGCAGATTACCGGGAGACTCAGCTCAAACATATATCTGTAGGCTCAGAAGTGAAGGTAACTGCCGACGCTCTGCCTGACGCAGAGTTCACCGGACATGTGGAATCCATAGCCTCCGCCACAGGAACAGCATGGATGGGCGCGCCTGTAAACAATGCCACCGGAAACTTCGTGAAAGTGGAACAGAGAGTACCGGTCCGTATAAAGATTGACGGCGCTCCAGAAGATCTTGCCGCTCTCAAGGCTGGTCTCAATGTCGAAACTGAAGTGAAGTATTGATATGCCCACACCTCCAATGGTATTCTCGATGCCTATGTATCGGGAATACGTCCCCAAATCTGTCAGGCCGTGGATATATTTGTTCTTCGCCATAGTTTTCCAGTTGAGCGGAGGGATATATCTTGGAACATTGTCCAATTATATGGGTACGACGTCATTTATGCGCGAGGATGTACTGATGATCGGCCTGTGCGGGGTCGTGGGAGTCGCAATGCCGTTCCCCCTTCTGTTCCGCTTCAAGTTCCGGTTCACTAACCGCCAGCTGCTGCTCAACGCCGCACTGGTAATCGCCCTGTGCAATCTGCTCTGCATGTATGTGCGAAGCATTCCTGTACTCTGTGTCATTTCATTTGTCGCAGGATTCCTGAAACTGTGCGGCACGTTCGAATGCATGTCCAACATCCAGCTCTGGATGGCCCCGGGTCGTGATTTTTCCAGATTCTTTCCATTCCTGTACATGGTGGTGGTAGGCTGTATGAACATATCTTCATGGATTGCAAACCAGCTCACCTATTATTTCGGAAGCTGGATGATGATGCACTGGTTCATGATAGGACTGCTGCTCATCGTCGCATTGACAGTATTCGTTCTGACAAGGAATGTACGCCTGCTGCCGAAGGTCCCGATGATAAGCGTGGACTGGCTCGGATGCGTTCTCTGGTCATTGGTGCTGCTCGAAGGCATCTGGATCTTTACTTACGGTGAATACTACAACTGGTTCGACAGCAATGTCTTCCGCATGGTCTGCGTGGCGTGGCCTGTAACATTGGCAATATGCATTGGCCGAATGAAGCACATCCGTCACCCTTACATTAATCCGGCCGCATTCAAATACGGGAAACTATATCCCGTGCTGGTGCTATTCCTTGTGCTCGAAGTCATGTGCGCCACTCCGAAATCGCTCCAGACCGTATTCACGTCAGCGGTTCTCGACTACGGGGCAATGACGACAACGCGTTTCTCGCTCTGCGAGCTGTTCGGAACTCTGTTCGGCTGCTCATTTGTGCTCTGGTGGATCAAAGTCGTGCGCCTAAAATACACGACCCTGCTATCAGTCGGATTCGCAGCCATTCTCGTTTATCAGCTGACAATGTACTTCGGGCTTTCGCCTCATGTCAATGTTGAAGTATTCTATCTTCCGACAATGTTGCGCACATTCGGATTTGCCATATTTTTCGCAGCACTCACGATATATCTTGAAGAGTTCATGCCTTTCCAGCATTTCTTCATGGGCCTTACCATCTGCGGATTCATCAGAAACGGACTTATAGAGTCGATTGCTTCTGCCGGATATGCACATGCTCTAAGATATTATACAGCAGCATATTCCACTCATTATTGCTCATCCGCCATACCTTCTGTCTCAGACCCGTCAGTTGCTGGCTATATGGCGAAAATGGATGCACTGGCACCTCTTATGTCCAGCGTCAAGACAATATTCGGCTGGTCGTGCCTTATCGGTACCGCCGTACTGCTGCTTTTCCTGCTTTATGATGTAGAACCGGTCCGCAGGACGCTCAAGAAGATGCCTTCATGGCGATCTGTCGGAATGGAATTGAAACAGACGTTGAAAGACACGAAGATAGATGCATTGCTATTTTAAATGATATTTTATACTTTTATGCAAATACTTAAAATGACATTTTAATAATCGTGGTTAATAAAGCATTACCAAGTTGATTTTTTAAGGATTACTAAACATTAGGCATTATGGATGATCTTGACATGCAGCTTTATGAAGCCGCAAAAAAATTCAAAAGGCAAGATTTTGTCGCGAGCATATGTAACAACTGCGTTATAGGACACATTGAAGGTTTTTGTGAGTCCTATCAGAAGGCATTACAAATCTACGGCTATGATGAAGATGAGATTCGTAAAAAAACAATCATTTCACTCTTCGAACACGGATTCGAGCAGGAGTACGTGAGCGACGTGATTAATGTAGACGAACATGAATGGGCAGAGTTAACCAAAGGCCATACTGCAGACATGAAAAAACGCAAAGCCTTCTATGCCGAGGTGTACCGCAAAGGAATAGAATGCATGAAAGAATTTGAACGCACACATCCCGGATATTTCGATGAAACAAGTTTATTGATCTGTACAGGAAAAACAAAAGACAAATCCGAATAGTATTCCGGAACAGATGGACAATCTCGACGAAGGTTTCGGCAACCCGCCCTAAGCATTATCGCTATCTTCTTCTTTCGGAAGGACGATAGGGCGGAATCTTTTTTGGCGACGCTCCCAGCGCTCGCGGGCAAACTGCTGCATGTCAGTTGCCTGGTCATTCTCATCTATGATTTCCAGACCGAGGATGGTCTCAATGATATCCTCGAGGGTGATAATGCCCTGGAAACAGCCGTATTCGTCAATGATGAGAGCCATCTGCTCGTGCTTCTTGAGCAGTTCCTCCCAGATATGGCCGCAGGAATCCTCCTCTTTGAAGAATGAAATCGGACGTTTCAGCTCTACCAGCCTCTTGTCGAACTCATCGTCAGCAAGTCCCTCGAGGGCATCGCTCAAGAGAATGTAGCCGGTAATGTATTCCGGTGAGTCAGCATAAACCGGTATTCTGGAGAAATGCAGATATGTCTCATTCTTGTAGAAGTTCTTCAATGTCATGTTCTCCTGCGCTGTCATCGCCACGATTCTCGGAGTCATCACATCGCAGGCCTGGACATTGTCCAGTTTCATGATATTCTGGATGACCTTGTTCTCGTCAGAATCTATTACTCCTTCCTCCGCACCTATGTTGGCCATGGCAGTCACTTCATCCCTGCTGACAGTCGCCTCGTCATCATTCTTGCTCAACATCTTGGTAATCAGCTGGACCATAATCACAAGCGGCCACATCAGCACCATCAGAAAAGAAATGACCGATGTCACGAAGCCCATCAGATTCTTCCAATATGTCGTTCCGATTGTTTTCGGCACAATCTCCGAGAACACCAGTACAAGCAATGTGGTCAATGCTGAGATAATTCCGAACCAGGTGCTTCCGAAGAGAATCGTCGCCTGGCGGCCCACTGCCGCAGCACCTAATGTGTTCGCTATCGTGTTCAATGACAAGATTGCAGCCAATGGCCTGTCCGGGTCCGATTTGAATTTGAAAAACTTCTCAGCTGGTTTGTAGCCTTGCTCCTTTTTCATTGTTATGAACGATAGCGGAGTTGACATCAACACCGATTCCAGAAGTGAGCAAAGGAACGAAATTCCGAGTGTTCCGAGCAGGTAAGCTATAAGCAGAGCCATAGATTTTATCAATAATATTTTGCAAACTTACATAAAATCCGCCAATAATTCGATGCCGGACTCAAATTTCATAAGAATTGATTTATCTTTGCAGCCGATTACGACACAAAAAGTGATGAGAAAAGCGATATTGATTGCATTGACAGCAGTTATTATGGGCAGCGCGCCTTCGGATATTTATGCCGGCAACGTCAATAGAACAGAGAAAAGCCAGAAAGCAGGAAAAAGTCCTTCAGAGAAGAAAACAGGATGGGGATTCGGCATCCTGCCATGTCTCACGTTTTCTTCCGACATGGGCTTCCAATACGGCGTTTTCGGCGACCTCTATAATTATGGAGACGGTTCCACGTACCCTAACTACAGGGATAAAATAAGTTACGAGGCATCTCATTTCACGAAAGGCAGAACCAGACTGTTCCTGTCGTACGACAGCAGAGTTCTGATTCCCAAAGTCAGGTCATCGGTGATTATCACCTATATAGATGACCCATTGTACAGTTTCTGGGGATTCAACGGCGCTGCAACTCCGGTTTTCAATTCATTGATCTCAAACAAGTCATACGCGTCACAGATTTCTGACGGAACGATTCCGGCAGCAGATGCGGCATTTTTCGGCACTATGGGCGTGGATCCGCTCAAGAAAGTCTCATACTACTACACCGACCGTGACATCATACGCGTTCTTGCTGATTTTCAAGGCAATATAACAGCACATCTTCAGTGGGCAGGCGGTCTGAGCTACTGGAATTTCCGGATGAAAGACATCAACGAGAAGAAATACGGTTACGACGCTTCATCCACGCTCTACCATCACTACAAGCAGTTCGGCGTAATCAAGGAGTCCGAGGCAAAAGGTGGCAGCAGACTGGAAATCAAGGCCGGACTGGTTTATGACAGCAGGGATTTCGAGACAGCACCGAACAAGGGCTTATGGGCTGAATTTTATGTCAATGGCTCCCCGGACGTATTCGGAGACGGATTCAATTATCTGAAATTGAACGCACATTTCCGCCATTATGTAAGCATTCCGTTCGGATTCAAAGTCGGAGATCCCGTCTTTGCCTACCACCTGGCATATCAGGGCAGCCTGGCCGGAGAAACGCCTTTCTACATGCAGCAGAACATTTCTGCACTGGTTCTCAAGCAGATGATGTCAGAAGGGCTCGGCAGTTCAAACACGATCCGAGGCACGCATGCCAACCGTCTGATCGGCGACGGCCACCTCTGGGGCAACTTCGAACTCCGTATCAAGTTTGTGGATTTCAGACTTCTGAAACAGAACTTCTACATAGCCGCCAATCCGTTCTTCGACTGCGGAATGATCGTCCAGCCTTACCGTGTCTGTGAGATGAGCGCTCTGCCGGAAATCCAGGCATTGGCTGTAGCAGCAGGTCACAAACCGGAAAACGCACAGAAATATATCCGCAATATGGCCAGCCAGTTTATCAGCACCGGCGGATTCGGTTTGAAACTTGCCTGGAATCAGAACTTTATCGCCTCCGCCGAGATTGCCCACAACTTCAACAAAGGCATCGGCGACCCGTTCTGGATATCCCTCGGCACCAACTACTGTTTCTGAACTCTCCCCCGCTCCTCTATTCTTCAGGAATTGAGGATTCCGGGAGCGGAATGAGATTGACCTGAGGCAATGCATTCTTGCCGGTCGGGGCAGCGATGCCGTGGCTGATAGCCCGCTCCGCCGCTTTCACGATGCTCTGGTTACCGTCCACAAGACGCCTGGTATTCTCCTCGAATCCTTTGAGCACGCCTTTAAGTTTACCTTCAAGCTCAGCATTGCACCTGCAGAAAATGCCCACCCGCTCTACCATGTCCTGAGCTGCCTTTACGATTTCCTCGATATTATCCATCTGAGCCTTCTGCAGCCATGCTCCGTGGATTAGACGCAGGAATGGAACAAGCGTTTCTTCAGTGGTAATCAGCACATTGTTCTCCAACGCCCAGTTGAAGATGGCGGGTTCCTTCATCCTTGCCAGCTGCCATGCCCCGTAATTCGGAATGAACATAATCACGAAGTCCAATGTCTTTCGGCCGACCACATATTTCTGATACTCTTTGCTGATAAGTTCCTTGACATGATTCTTCACTGACTCGAGATTCCTGACTGCAGCTTCCTCACGTGCCTCGTCTGTTTCGGCTTTGTGATAGTCAGTAAGCGCCTGCAGAGACATTTTCGAATCCAGAAGAATATCAGTCTCATCCGGGAGGTGCAGTACGAAATCCGGACGCATACGCTTGCCTGTCTCATCGTTACGGATAAGCCCACCGTTCTTGTCTCGCAGCCAAATCTCTGATTCATAATCAGTTCCCTCACGAAAACCCTGTTCCTTGAGAATATTCTCGAGAATCGTTTCTCCGAAATTACCCTGGAGTTTGTTCTGACCCTTAAGCGCCTTGGCCAGGTCCTCGGCCTGGTTGCCGATCGCCTCAGTCTGCTCCTTAAGATGCTTTACAGTCTCATTGAACTGGGTCTTGATGGCGGAACTCTCCTCCGTATGCGTCTTTCTCTGTGCCTCAAACGCCTCGGTCATTCCTTTTATAGTCTGGTCTAGTCCTCCGGTAATATTCTTCATAGTCTCGGCCGCCTCTTTCTTGAGGGTCTCTTCCCTGGCCTTGAGAATCTTTTCATTTTCGAGGGCCAATGCAGTTTTGGCTGCCTCTATAGCCTTTTCCTGCCCGGCCTTCAGTTCGGCCAATGACTTCTCGTGACTACTTTTCACCTCCAGCAAAGCCAGCTCGTGCTGCTTCCTTTCACTATCTCTAAGAGCCTCAGCAGTACGCACTTCCGACTCCTTGCGTATAAGGTCGGCGTCACGCTCCGCAAGTTTTCCGGTCAGTTCCCGGATTTCGTTTTCCTTCTTCGACAGTTCGCCCTTGATCGCGGTATTGGCCTTATTCAAGACGATTACGACAACAGCCACCACAAGCACTGCAACGACAGCAATAATTAAAGTAGTATTCATGATTATATTTGTTTTTCTTTTACTAATATACGCCCCAATCGTGAAAATCTTTCATTAGAATCCAGTTTTTTATTCCACACTTGTAAAAATACGCCGAAATTTCACATATACGTACGCATCATAAAACGGCTGTTGAATGGCGAAAATACGTAGAATTACGTATTTGTTTCGCGCAACTTCGTGTGTATCTTTGGCAAAATCTAAACTTAGACCAAAGTAATATCAAATAACAATTTAAAACAAGGACACTATGAAACGAGTTTTATCCACCACGCTTATCATAGCATTGTCAATCCCCCTGCTGGTAAACTGCAAGAAAGAAAAAGCAGAGGAGGTAGCTATAATAAGCATCACCATCGAGCCTACTTCTTTTGTGATCAATGCAGGAGAGACTAAACAGCTGAGCGTCACTGCACTTCCTGAGAATGCTACCAAGAAGGAAAAAATCCTTTCCACGTTAGTGTGGCATTCTGACAATGAAGAAGTTGCAAGCGTAGATGAAAACGGCATGGTAACGGCCAAGAAATACGGAACCACGACAATTTCAGCCTCTATTCCAGACGGATTTGTGACAGGAAGCTGCGATATAACAGTGAATCAAGACATTACCGAGCATTTCGACGTAGTTTTTGCAGCTGCATTGGAGTATCAGAATTTGATTGAGGATTCGGACAAGATCATGTATGCGGAAGTAACGAAGATAACATCATTTTCGATGCCTGACACATACAAAGAGAATCTTGAGTCATGTAAAGGACTGGAATTCCTGACAAATCTTGAATACTTGTACCTTATGGACTGCAAGAACCTGAAGACATTGGACGTCAGCAAGCTCACGAAACTTCAAGAGCTCGTAGCAAAAAAATGTCATCTGACGCAAATTGACTTGAGCAACTGCGTCAGCTTGAAAAATCTCAATTTGGAAAGCAATCAGATAGCAAACATAACTTTTGGAAAACATGACAACATGGAGTCCATCTCGTTGGAAGAAAACAAATTGAAGAAATTCGATGCCAGCATTTTCCCGAATCTCACCAATTTGTATCTCTCGGACAATGAACTCACAGAAATCAATCTGAAAGGATGCAGCAAACTTGAAACATTGCATATTATCAACAATAAACTCAAGAGCGTTGACATCACTGAGGCTACCAATTTGGACGCCCAAAAATTCCATTATTGGAACAATCCTGGCGAGAATCGCGTCTTAAAAATTTTCAACAGTAATATAACCTCTACAAGTATCAGTTGGCTAATGACTCCGGGCAACGAAAGTAGCCGCGTCCAGGGAATGTACTATTGTGAAAAGGCCCCGAAAATCAAGACTCAGCCAAAGAATGTTTCCGCGAAAGATGGTGTTCCATTCAGTTTGTCAGTAGAACTGGATCCTGTTTTGGAAAATGCGACATATACCTGGTGCGTAGCACAGATAATTACAAATCCGGAAAACGGAATACAAAGTGTCACGTACTTCGGATTTGGAGAAGATGTAAACGTGAATGATGAAAAAGGCAAATATATCATAAGCGGCACATCGTCTCCTACTCTGACGATGACAGTATCTGGCCAGTACTATAAGAAAATGGACAAAGAAGCAACATTTCTCGTATATATAACTGACCCTGACACAAAAACAATTACTATAAGCTCCGTTGCGACAGTGACATTCGCCGGCAACTGATAAAAAATCATCCCCTGCGCCACAACCGGTGCAGGGGATTTTTTTTAGAAGCCGTTTTGAAATTATCAGTCAATGTATTTCTGCTCTCTAAGTTTGGATATCAGTTTCGCGGGATAGTTCGTAAAAATCGCCTTGAGCTTAGGATAATACTGTATTACATCAGCCATGGTCTTGTCGTCATCTGCTCCGTAGATACTCAGAGGAAGACCGGCATTGAAATAATCTAACGGACGATATTTACTCTCCGGATTGTCACCGAGAATCTTGCGGTAAGCCAGCTGAGCCCATACCTTGCCATAATCTTTCGGATCCGCATATTTTGCTGGATTCGTACATGTCATCCAGGCTATATTGATTTTGTAATCATTGATTACCCTGTCGCGTACCGCCATAAATATATCCTCGCCGGTAGGTATCAGAAACTCGCAATAGTTCTGGGCATTGGCTCCTGAAATGATCACAGAAGCTCTCAGACAGGCATTGATGGAACGCTCAGCATCCGCTAAGCGCTTCACATCCAGCCAGAGTTTCATGCCGTTCGGGTTCAGCTTCTTGTCCATCACGATTTTGAGGAAATCTGTCAATGTCGGTATAGGCTCTCCGTTAGACAAATTTCCAGCCGCTCTGATTTCAGCCACCGTATGCGTAGCGGGATCGAGGCCGTTCACCAGTCCGTTTCCATCAGGATGACAGATCAAGATATCCTTGTCTCCGGTAAGAACAATATCCGTCTCGGAAGCATAGCAGTTCTGACTGATGGCATATTTCAGTGAAGCTACAGAACTGTCGGGGAGTTTGCACTCAGCCGAGCCTCCCCTGTGCGCAACGACCTTATAGACAGCTGTCTTCTCCGTCTCAGGCTTCTCTGTCCAGTTTTCAGGTGTCTCTATTTCAAGACACCCTGACAGCATAACCAAACCGGCCGCAAATAATATAATTGAAGTCATTTTTTTCATAATCATTCTCCTTTCACCATATTGATTTCCAGTCCTTTCAAATCACACCAAGTATTCTTGCCGATTGTGTATGTCTTTTCACTGGCAGCCGCACGTACATTCATTGACACTCTAAGCCTGAAATACATATTGCCGCTCTTTATCGGCTCAATGCCTTCGAGAGGGAAGGTATATTTCCTGTAACTCTGGTCAGTAGCCTTGTCATAGGTCTTGCGGGTAGCTGAAGTATTGTCACGGGATACGTAATAATGATATTTTCCAGTTTCCTTGATAATAGTCGTATCACGTGCGCCCGGAGCCGCTTTCCATTGAGTACCATTTTCTGAATACTCCAACGAGAATACACCTGCGGCAGAACCGGCAGAACCGAATGAAGCCTCCACTGAAACTTTGACGTCAGGTGTGATGTTCATGACAGGAACTACAGCCATAAAATAGTCATTGAGCATCAAGCCTTTAATCTGAACGGAAGGATTGAATGTAAAATCTGTAGGCGCCTTGCACTCAGCAGTGAGATATGCCTTCTTGTTTCCGATATTCGGATACACTTTGTGATCCGAGGACGGAACAGGCTGTCCTGGCCAATGTGCAGCAGCGGCAGTCCAACTGTAATCGTAATCAGAGCCTCGCAAATCAGCTGCAGGAATATTCAGGAGATAGAAATTCCAGCCGACATCGAGTCCTGAAGGCTTACCTCCGGCAGCATCGAACACTGTCAACTCACACTCCCCTACGGACTTTCCGTTTGCGAGAACCACGAACTTCACATTTCCTTCTGCATCAGGGGTTCCCATAACCGGTATATCCAGCATTCCGGCTCCTTTGTTGAATGAACTGTAGGTCTTGGTTTCCACGTACAAACCCTTCACATTGTCGGAAATCACATTACATGAAATTTTGTAAGATTCTGTCCCACTGGCCTTTACATAAGGCAAATGGAGTACTGCCTCAGATGCTTTTCCGTCAAACAGCGCACCCGAGACGGTAGGAGCCTCGAAAGCGAAGTCGCACTCGCCCTGTTTTACTGTCACAGGATATTTCTTGCCGTCATAGATCAGATAAACTGTGGCTTCCCGGGCTGCACCGGCATTGTAGCCGATGTGCAGATCATAGGTACTGTAATACTTTCCGTCACCTTCACCGCTTTCCGGAGAAATCTTCACCCATTCAGTTCCAGAGCAGTCTGAAGTCCATTTGCCGTCACATTTGATCGACTGGCTGATAATCTGTTCGGAGCAGTCACAAGTAACGACATCGTTCTCTCTCTGGAAAAGAGAAGACTCGCTGGAGCAGCTCATTGTCAAGAGCGCTGCCGCCACTGACAACATTCCATATATTGTTCTATTCATATCGCTTTAGTTTTTCTTATCCACTTTATCCCAACCAGGGTTCTGGCTCAATGCCGGATTCTCCTGGATTGCCGTCTTAGGAATCGGCTTCACATATTTGTAGTCGTGCCAATTGCGCTGAAGTGCTGTCGCAGGAAGGATATTTCCATGAGTTCCCTCAGACAGTTTGTGCCCGGCCTCAGATGCCGCGTCTATCATCAGCATATTCAATGTAGAGGTCTTCTTGACATCTGCCGTCACGAGTGTTTCCGGTGTACCGTCGCCATTCAGGTCAAGCGGCGTATCCACGGCTGAAATCCACAGTCCCATCCACGGACGGGCGAAAAGTTCTCCCTGATGCCATCTGACAATGTCATAGAAACGGGAATTTTCCATAGTCAGTTCGATACCTCTTTCCCTTCTCACTTCCAGAATGAACGGATCCGTCACCTGATTCTGGAAATATTCAGCCATATAAGGGTCTGCCGCTGTCGGATAAATGCTTTTGACACCGGAGCGTTCCCTGAGCGGTTTAATGGTCTTGTTCCAGACATCTTCCGTCATCTGGCCCAACTCCGCCTTGGCCTCAGCATAGTTCAGGAGGACTTCAGCATAACGCATCAGCGGAACATCCGTAGCGATGGCAGCAGTATTGTTGTCCTTCGAAGAATCATCCGTAAGCCATTTTACCGGCTGATAACCAGTCTTGGAGAATTTCACGTCAGGAGCCCATGAAGTCTTGCCGCCGTCTCTTGTAAAGCCCGGTGTCCTGATGGTCTGGGCGAGACGGTAATCCCTGTCCTTGCACTCGTTAATGAAGTCAACACTGTTATAATCAGCATATTTGGTCGTGAACGGCGTACCGTCAGTCATCAGATAAGTATTGATGAACTGCCTGGTAAAAGCATAGTTCGCGTGCTGAGGATTTACCATATAGTCATTTATGGCATAGGTGACCTGCAAATCCAAGTCGTAGTCACGGGCCCATATGAATTCATTGGCATAAACCCCGCAGGCATCTGCATTGGTAAACATATCCCTGTACTGGGTCTTGCGCGAAGCGGCATCGTCAGTAAGCGAATAGATGCCGGAATTCATTATTTCCTCAGACGCTTTGATACATTGTTCCAGGTACATTGAACTTTCATCCTTGGTCCAAGGCTTGCCGGTGGAAGGATCGTCGGAATGATATTTCCGCATTGTCCCTTCATACAGGCAGAATATGGATTTCAGTGCGAGAGCGACGTATTTGTGAATGTACGAGGCGCGGATTCTGTATTTGGAGTCGTCAGAACAATGTTCGCAGGCATAGTTCAGGTCCTCAAGTATCTTGGAGGCGATGAATTCTCGGCTGTCGCGTCCTTTGTACAATGCATCCTTGTCCGTCGGGTCGATGGTAGTGTCATACCATGGCACTGCACCGAAAGTCCTCATCTTGGAGAAATAGAACATTGCCCTGAAGAAACGACCGACACCCTCATAATGGTCGAGAACGGCGTCAGAGGCGGAAGCCTTGCGCATATTGTCGAGGTAATAGTTGATGGAGCGGAGCTGTGACCAGTTCGACGTGGACCAGTTCGTAGCGTCCTCTGCCGTATAGTTGTCCATAAAATATGCGGCCTGGCCATCCCAGGAGTGGGTATCAGCGTTCTTGTCCCCGTCAATGAAGCTCTTGATGGATGTGGCAAAACTTCTGATGAAGCCGTTGGTGTATATTTCCAGAGAGGATTCGTCCTTGAAATAGAATCCGCTCTCTATCTTGTTGGGGTTCTCCTGCGTGAGAAATGATTCGCAGGAAGGCAGGGTCAATGCTGCCGCAACCGCCAAAGGTATCAATATCTTTTTCATAATCTCTTAGAAGGTTATGTTAAGTCCTAATGTAAAACTCTTGAGTACCGGATAGGTATAGCCGTCAGCTGCCGCAGAGAAATCTGAGTCGTAGGACAATCCCTCAGGGTCATAATTCGGCGCATACTTGTGCAACGGGGTGAATGTGAACAGGTTCTCCCCGGTAAGATAAACTTTCAGGCCTGCAAGTCTCATCTTCTTGCAGAGTTTTTCGTTGAAAGTATAGTCCAGCTGCACGTTCTTTACGCGGAGATATCCGGCATTCTGAATATATCTCGTGTTAGGGATTTCCAGGACCTTGGTCCAGCTGTACGATGCATTGGACTGATAGGTTGTCTTTCTCGGCCAATATGCTGTGTTCCAGTTGTTTGCCTCTTCGCTATACACAGTCTTGCTGTCCGTGTGGATGGAAGGGATGAACGAGAAGAACGGACGACCGTATTTTCCCCAGAAATATCCGGAATCGGAACCAGGATACCAGTCCTTGTGGATGACTCCCTGAAGGAAGACTGACACGCCTATACCATTCCAGTTCGCTGCGAGATTGATACCGTAATTGTATCTCGGAGACCTGTTTCCGATAATCCTGAGGTCACCATGGTCGTGCACCTTGAAGTTACCCGGGCTGATGACGCCATCGCCGTCGAGGTCCTTGACTTTAACCTGTCCCGGCCTGGTGACTTTGTCCGAAGCCTGCTGGAAATTATGGATCGGGGAGTTGTCGATGTCATTCTGGTCACGGAACAGTCCGTCCACCGTATAACCCCAGATTTCGCCCAGTGTCATTCCCACATAATATGAGGAAGGAGAGCCTCCGTTCTGGATATAGCCTTTAAGAGTACCGAGAGAACCGGTATCATTGGCATATTTGGTAATCACGGACTTGCTGTCCCAGAGCATACCTTTCACGCTATAGCTGAACGGTTTGCCGAAGAGCTTGAATTCGTCTCTCCAGGACAATGTCAGTTCGAATCCGTCAGTTTTCATCTCCGCATTGTTTCCCTTTGGAGGAGCAGTACCGAAGACAGAAGGAAGAGATTCGCTGACGGTGTACATGTTGGAAGTGTACCTTCTGTATATATCACCGCTGAATGACAGTCTGTTACGGAAGAAATCCAAATCCAGGCCTACATCATAGGTAGTTGCCTTTTCCCAAGTCAATGATACAGGAACAATGCTGCCGACAGTAGTGTATGACGGCAGACTTCCGCCCAGGACAATGTCACTTGCAGTGCCGATGCTCATATCGGACGTGTATGAATATGGAGCCACGTTTCCGTTGCCCATAGAGCCGGCTGAGATGCGGACCTTGGCATTGTCCAATGATTCTGCCCATTTCATCCACGGCTCATCTGATATGCGCCACGCGAGGGAACCGGACGGGAACATTCCCCATTTGGAGTTTGACGGGAATTTTGACGAGCCGTCATAACGCCCGCTCAATTCGGCAAGATAGCGTCCCTTGTAACTGTAATTCAGTCTATAGAATGCTCCGACATAAGACCAGGCATTTCCGCCTGCAACAGGATCCGTGGTCGTGCCGTTCATCAATGAGAATGACGGTTTGGACGGTGTGATGATACCGGACCTTGAGACGTTGAGCGTTTCATATTTCTGCTCTTCAATATTCCATCCTGCAAGCAATGTAAGGCTGTTGTTCTTGCCGAGATTAGGGCTGAAAGTCAGATAGGCATTGGCAGCCTGATATCTCGTAAAATAGGTCACCTGCTGACGGGAAGAGCCAGCCGAGGCCGATTCAAGCAGCACCTCACCCGGCTTCTTGGAATATTTCACCGGATTCTGCACATCGACTCTCTTGCGGCTTGTGTAGTTGTAGGAATAATCCACAGAAGCCTTGAGCACATCCTTGATCATGATGACATCCGCAGAAATCTTTTCACGAAGATACATGTAATCATTTGTGCGCCAGGAAGATCCTTCAGAAAAAGCGGCATAGCCGGAAATAGCTGCTGCTGTAGTCCACGAGCCGTCAGGATTCTTTACAGGTGAGAGCGGCATGGCAGCGTGATTGATGGCTTTCTGCACATTGAAATTGTTTCTCGAATGTTTCGGTTCATAATGATTCACGACCGACATAGAGATATTGTTGGTGATATGCAGCCATGGGCGCACTTTCAGCGTTCCTTTTGCGCGCAGGTCATATTTCTTGTAATCCTCGTTTCCGACCTTATAAATACCGTCCATATCGTAGAAGCGGCCTGAGATATAGTAGTCTGCCATATCGCCTCCTCCGGAAACTGACAGATTATGTTCAGTGGACCAGTTGTAATCCTTGTAAAACAGGTCATACCAGTCAGTTGACTCCATATAGGCCCAGCCGAACATGCTGCTTCCTTCCAGGGTTGTCGTCTTGGAGAGAGACGGATCGTTCTTCCTGCGAACGAGTTCGCTGTAGATGGCCTCGCTATAAGGGACAGTACTGTCAATGTGACTGAGCAATGACTTGGAGCCGTTGTAATATCCATTGTAGCAGTCTTTCCACCAGTCGAGCCAATCCTGACCGTCAGTGATGACATCAGGAACCACGGTTCTCCTGTTTACGGTAACAGAACCATTGTAGTTGATGACAGGGCGGCCTTTCTGAGGATTCTTGGTAGTCACAAGAATTACTCCGAACGCTCCTCTTGCACCATAGACTGCCGTAGATGAGGCATCCTTGAGCACACTGACGCTTTCCACATCCTGTGGGTTAATGGAATTCAGACTTCCCTCCACGCCGTCGATAAGCACAAGTGAAGAACCTCCAGCGCCTACGGATGTCGTTCCCCTGACATTGAAAGAAGCGGAACGGGACGGTTTGCTGTCAGTAAAAGATATGTTAAGACCGGCAATCTCACCCTGAAGTGACCTGGCAAGGTTTCCGTTGGACCTGTTCTCGATGACATCACTTTTCACCTGGTCCACTGCACCTACGAGGTCGCGCTTTTTCATTGACGCATAACCTACTACGACTGACTCATCGAGAAGTCTGTTGTCTTCCTCGACAAGAAATCTGAGGTTGTCGGTCTGTGGGCCTGCGGTAGCAGTGAATTCCTTATAGCCGAGCATGGAAACCTTGAGCACTGAGCCCTGAGGTGCATTTATGGCGAACTTTCCATCCACACCCGTAACTGTAACTTGGTCAGTCCCTTCCACCATCACAGCAGCACCGGCCACAGGACCGGCCTTGTCAACGACGGTTCCGGAATAAGTGGAAGTTTTTACCTGCTTTTCCTTGTACACAAGAATCATCTTGCCATGGAAGTAAAAAGAGTTGCCTGTATTTTTCAATACTGAGGCCAAAAGGTCAGAGACATTGGTCTCCGATGGTACTGACACGACTCCGGAAAGGTCCAGAGCGCTTTCATTGTAGGCCACTGTCAGGCCCGTCTGCTGCTCGATGGCAGAAAACACTTCTGATATCTTCATCCGTTCCCGACTGAATCTGACATTCTGGGTCTGGGCAAAAATCCCTGACGAAACAGATGAAGACAAGAGAATGCAAGCGAGCATTGCAATCAATTGTTTCATAAAAATTATTGATTATGTGATTATAATTTGTCCGGATTATCTGATATAGATATTGGCATTGACTTTCCGATAGGACATTCCCGGAATGAGTTTGCACAAGGCGAACATCAGATCGTCCAAAGTAGATCCTTGGATAAACTTGGCTGTTATAAGGTCGTTGTCGTATTTTCCTGTCGTGACATAAATCCTCACTGCATATCTGCGCTCGATGATTTTCACGATTTCATGTATGGATTTCGAACGGAAGCAGAGCTGGCCGCTCTCCCAGGCCACGTCTTCATCTGCATTGACATTCTCCACGAAACTGTTGCCGCTGCTTCTTTCGACGACAAACCGCTGTCCCGGGGTAAGAACGACAGGTTCCTCCGCGTTTTTCGTCAATGCGGAAATGCTTCCCCGGCACAATGTGGCGGTCACGTTTTCGTCGTCGCTGTAGGAAGACACGTTGAATTTCGTTCCGAGAACTGTAATGTCCATAACGGAAGTGCTGACGACAAACGGCTTTTTCTCGTTCCTCGTCACATCGAAAGTGGCTTCACCATTGAGATAGACTCCCCTTTTCCCGCCAATGAATTCCGCAGGGCAAATCAGCACAGTACCGGCATTGAGCGTGACAGATGTTGAGTCAGGAAGAAGCACATGACGCATTTCACCGGCATTGGCCGAATACTCGAGCATCTGCAGAGCCTCATCATTGACCTGAGCCGAAAGGCCTTTCTCGTAGGAATGTCTTGAGACATTGACAATGACGACAGGCAGAATCAGGCATGCGGCAGCGACGGCGGCATACAGTATCCTGATGATCCTTTTCTGGCGGCGGACACGCAATTCTTCTGACAATTTGATGGCCAATGAAGCGGACTCAGCCCTGCGTATCCTGCCTTTTACGGAAGAATACGCGCTGTCGAGCTGCTCTTCCGTCAGCCCGACAGGTTCCTGAGAGGTCCATTTGCCGTATAAATCTTTGTTTGTCATAATCGATTTTTGACTTTGCATATAATACAATGCAAACCGTGCGTATCCCCTAAAAGTTTTTTGATAATTTTATGAAAACACCATAGATATGAAGAACACTATGACATATTTTATCTTGCGCAGTTCTCGGAGAGCAAAATTTATGTGATTCTCGACCGTTTTGGCTGAAACATTCAGTTTCTCCGCGATTTCCTTATGGCTCATCCCGTGCAATCTGCTGAGGATGAACACCTCACGTCGTTTTTCCGGCATTTCGGATACGGCTTTGAATATGATGTCGAGCCGTTTGCGTGAATCGAATTCCTTTCCCAGATCCAGTTCATCAGGAAGGTCAATGTCTTCCAGGCCCACGTGCCGTTTCCGGACTTTCGAGAAGTTGATGGCGAAATTCACCGTCATCCTGAAAAGATAGATGTCCAGATACTCCCGGTCGAGCAGCACTTCTCTTTTCATCCACAGTTTCACGAATACATTCTGCGCCACATCTTCTGCATCGTCGTCCGACTGCAGAAATGAACGCAGAAATGCAAGCATCCGTGGATAATACCGGTCAAATACCTTTCTGAACGCGACTTCATCCACATTGACCGCCATAAAACTATTGTCAGACTCTGTCATTTGTCAGAAATTGTAATACTCCAACTGCTGCAGATTGCCCGGGACGGTGTCGCCAGGCTCCGGCCGCAGAATCAGGACCGTGTCGGAACTGGTCTTTCCGTCTGCGCTCACGGATGATGAGCGGTACGCATTGAACGCATCTATCTGAGCCTGCGCAAGTGCAACGCAGTCTGAAATGTCATCGTTGCATTGGGCCAACGCCTTGGATCCTTCCTTGACCTTCTTGCCGAAATAGACCATGTCCTCGATGCTGGTAACCGAGGTCACACCGAGACTCGCCGATGCCACGCCCATTTTTGCCAATGATATGGACAGCTGGATGTCCTTGCCCTGGGCTATCCGGTCCTGAAGGGTCTTAATCATGGAAGACATGGACAGGCGGTTGCCGTTGGAGCCGATGAATGACAGACATTTATATACTGTGCCGTCCTTGCTCTGAACCCAAGTCTGGGAAGCGGACGGGAAGTCATAGTTGCCTTTCATGTATTGTGCGGTCTTTTCCCACATGGCATTGACATCCCTCAAGAATTCATTGACAGCAGAACTGCTAGATTGATAAGCCCTTACCTCCCAATCGATCCGCGGCTTGGCCTTCTTGTCTTTCTTGTCCTTTTTGGCGGGTTTGCGCTCCTGGACTACTGTGACTCTTTCAGGCGCCGGCTCCTGTGCTACAGTCTGTTTCGCGGACTGCGCTTCCGACTGTTTGGCTGCCTGAGATGAAGTATATTCTTTAGGAATCGGGATATTGCATGGAGTCTTGCTGAGTTTGAGGTCATAGAACACATATTGACCTGAACGCTTGTCGCCGCACTCCAGCCAGAACATCAGCTGGTGGCATTTGAAAATCGGAACCGTGACTGTGAGCGGCTGCATCTTGTTGTCCAGCCAGTACTCCCCTACGAGAACCTGATCGGCAAACACATTGAGTTTCACAGGATTGAGCAAAGCCTCAGGACTTTTGTTCTGGAACACATCATCGAACGCATCCACATATTCCACTCTGTTGGCGACCGTGAATGTGCAGCTCTCGTACTGTCCGTAAGGATTGAATGCCGCCGCGGATGCCTGTTTGCTGTTCTTGTCCTCAAGCAGAAGGAAGATGCTGGCAGTCGGTGTTCCGGATACGCCTGCGCTGATGCCGGTGGCTGCGGAGACGTTTGAACTGCTTATCGTCGCGCCTACTCCTGTCAATGCCATGAATACCGCATCCATAACGGTCACGTTCTCCAGACCGAGAGGGATATTGGTCTCCAGCATGAATCCTTTGTTGATCTGCCTGCCGTCCTTCATCTGGAAGTATTTGGTGATGGTACTGCCGTCGTGGAAGCAGTCTGCCATGTTAAAATTGGTCAGGTCGCTGACATATCTTCCGACATAGTGGAAATACGGTTTCCCGCAGACGTCTATCAGATCGGCATCGTGAGGGCAATCAGGCACGTCGTGTTCAAATAACGTATTCGGCACAGGCCGGCCACGATAGAGGATGATATCGCCGACTCCGATGATGGTCTGTTTGTTCTTGCCGTTGCCCAATTTCTCAAATCTGAGCGTGCGGCATTTGTTGACAGGCAGTTCGTAGTGCTGGTTCGGCCATGTACAATATATGGTATGGTCGAAGATCAGCTTGTCATCAGCATATACACGGAGATTGTCATCATCCAGCACGTGATTCATGCTAAGGCAACCTGCATCGAAACTGATCCAGTCATATTCGCCGGCAAGGTCAAATTCCGCATAAGAAGCCACTCTGTCACCCATGAGCTTGTTTCCGGTGGTCAACAGCAGTCCTTCCCAATACTTTTCTCCGCCCATCGAGAAGGTGTAGTGTCTGGATTCACCTGTGAACAATGTCTTGTCTGCGGAACTAATTCCTCGCACGGAATACGGCTTGATGGAGGACATAAGCGGACATACATCAGGAAGTTTGGCGATTCTGTCCCGGTTAGGATTGACAATGCCTGCTGCCGGAACACTCTCACCCTCCGGATAAGCCTTGATATCCACTACTCCGTATGTGATGCCGCCCAGAAAGTCGCTGTTTCTGTATTCGCATATAAGCCCGAGCCGAGCAGCACCTTTCACATCAACAACTATCTGTTTAGCAAGGTCTTTCTGTGTCACCATTCCTTCATAAACGGTTTTCTTGTCCGCTTTCACGACAAGCCATGCGCTCGAATTGGAGCTCTGGTTGTCTCTCGGTCCGACGACGAATGAAACCTTGTCATAACGCTTGTCCAGCCAGAAATATGCGAATCCCTGTTCAGTACCGGCAAGTGCCTGTGATACGGAGAAGCTAAGACCGGAATTGTATTCCTTCCGGTTTATGCTGATGCCTTTTTCCTGACCGGCTCCTTTGGCCTTGTCACCGAGTACAGGCTTTACGAACCCGGACTCCCTATATTTATATAACTGGTTGGTCTGCATAAGATCGACAGTTCCGCCCGGCACTCGGGAAAGGAGTGTGTTCGGATTTGATACTGCTGCTCCTGTCTTCCAGAGTTTTACGTTTCCGAATGCGATTTGCGTATCGCCCCGTGGAATCGTGAATACTATTTCATTGACCCCGGCGACATCGAATGTCAGGAAGCGTGGGGCGTCGTATGCGAAAACGACCTCGTCCAGCAGCCGTTTCCCGTCCGCAGAGACCGTCACGATGGAATTGCCTTTGTCGGGATTGCCGTTCGAATACGGGCCCATCACAAATGTCAGCTTGCTGTATGTGCCTTTGAGAGCGAACACCGCCTTACCAGGGACATTGTCAGAAATCAGCCCGCCGGAAGGTGCACCGATCACGAAACCGCCCGTGATGTCATAGCAGCAGATTTTCATGGCACTGCCACCGGTTTTATATATGGAACATTTCTTGGACTCCGTAGGGACAAGTGCATTGACCATATATGTCTGTGCATCAAGGTGTGAAACGCAGGCAGCAAGCAGCGTAATGACAGTTAAAATCTTTTTCATAAAGTTCCGGGTTCAATTTTCAAATTTCGTGGCACATTTTCCGGCAATTTAGTGATTTGTCCGAACATCTGCAAAAAGAGATGGGAAGGCAAGCCATATATTTAAGAGTTTTGCGTAACTTTGTTTGAAACAAAAGGAGAATTTGCTATGCTTGAGATTGGTAATCGAATGCCTGATTTTTCAGCGGCTGACCAGAATGGTAACATTGTCAAGTCTGCTGACCTTATTGGAAAAAAGACGGTGGTGTACTTCTACCCGAAGGCCAATACGCCGGGCTGCACTGCTGAAGCTTGCAGTCTGAGAGACAATTATGAACGGTTCTTGGCATTGGGCTACAATGTCATAGGCATAAGTAAGGACAGCGTGAAGGCCCAGAAGAATTTCAGCGACAAATATGCATTGCCATTTCCTCTGCTCGCGGATACTGACGCATTGATCATCAAGGCTTTCGGCGCATGGGGCGAGAAGAAGCTCTATGGAAAGACTTACGAGGGAATTCTGCGTAAGACATTCATTTTCAATGAGAATGGCATACTTGAGGAAATCATTGACAAGGTCAATACGAAGAACCACGCGGAACAGATTCTTGGATAGAGAGTTATGACGAATTATCAGTTTACCGGCGGGACCATTTGCGCGCCGGCTACGATTCCGGGCACAGGTGCGATATCGATAATAAGAGTCAGCGGAAAAGAGTCATTGGCGATAGCCGACAAAGTCATTGACACTAAGGGAGTTCCTATTGCCGAGACCGAAGGCTACAGGCTGCGCTACGGGACGGTTTTCGAGGCGGACGGAAGTGTTTTGGACAATGTGATAGTCAGCGTTTTCCGTGCTCCTCATTCATACACGGGCGAGAATTCAGTGGAGATTTCCTGCCATGCTTCGCGATTCATTGTCAATAAAATTCTGGAGCTTCTGGTCAATGCCGGAGCCCGTATTGCAGCGCCAGGTGAGTTCACGCGCCGTGCTTTTGTCAATGGCAAGATGGACCTCGCCCAGGCAGAAGCGGTTGCAGATGTGATAGCTTCGCAAAGTGCTGCTTCTCATAGAGTTGCAATGAATCAGCTGAAGGGCGGTTTTTCGTCAGAGTTGAAAGTGCTGAGGGAAAAGCTTCTGACAATGACTTCCCTACTGGAGCTCGAACTGGATTTCAGCGAAGAAGATGTGGAGTTCGCAAGCCGCAAGGAACTGGGGCAATTGGTGGACGATTCATTGACACATATCGGTCGTCTGACTGCATCATTCAGCCGTGGCAACGCTATCAAGAACGGTATCCCGGTGGCGATCGTCGGGGCCACGAATACGGGTAAAAGTACGCTTCTCAATGCCCTGCTCGGGGAGGAGCGCGCGATTGTTTCGGATATTGCCGGCACGACTCGTGACACTATAGAGGAAACGCTGAATATCGACGGTATCCTGTTCAGATTCATTGACACTGCCGGAATCAGGGAAACTGACGAGACGATAGAGAAAATCGGCATTGACCGGACTTTCAAGAAACTTGGTGAGGCCGCGGTCGTGCTGGGGATGACGGATTTGTCGCGAGGCGAGGCGGCTGTGCTTGAGGATGCGGATTTCATTCTGTCCAAGGTCAATGAAATGGGCGGTGTGAAAAATGACGGTACTGAGAACGACGGGTCTGAAACGGGCGGGGCTTCTCCGGCTGAAATGGACGGGGCACCTCTGGTTGAAACTGACGGAGCTTCTCTGGCTGAAACTGGCGGAACACTTCTGGCTGAAACGGGCGTGGCCTCCCAACATGGTCATGGTGACGGGCAGGAAAGGAAAGTGGTTATTTTAGTGAACAAATGCGATGTTGCAGGTAGTTTCTACAAGGATGATAACGGTACTGGCTGTGGTTCAGGCAATGATTTGGGTGAGAACATGGCTGAGATTGGTGATAACAAAAATGTTAACCACGATAACAACATTGTTTCACTCATTGAAAATAAATACGATAACTGCAAAGTCATTCCAATCTCCGCGAAGACCGGAAAAGGGTTATCAACATTGACAAAAACACTCGGCGAAATAGGTTCCGAAATCACCGGCAGCACAGACGAGACCCTCGTGACCAACGTCCGCCACTACGAAGCTCTGGTCCGCGCCGCATCCGCTCTCGAGCGTGTCCGCGCCGGCCTCCATATCGCCACCCTCCCTCCGGACCTGATAGCCCAGGACCTCCGCGAAGCCCTCTATCATCTCGGCGAAATCGTCGGCGAAATCACCACCGACGAAACCCTCGGAAATATATTTCGGAAGTTTTGCATCGGGAAATAGAGGTTTGGGGATGGTTCGCCTTGGAGAGCGCCATGAAATTATTCCGGACGATACCCGTTAAATTTTCAGTTGAGCAAAATCACCTTCCACGCCCATATGCCCCTGATTGCGATGGAATGAGGGTTGGCGTGGAAGGTGATTTTTGTTTAAGGCTTATCGTGGAGATGCGCAGGGACACACTCGATGAAACAGCTACCTCAATGGCTCGGAGAGTATGTTTACGACCGGCCGGAAACGCTTGCAGACAGGCAGCACAATGATGAGATGATGGAACTCGCACGCCAGATAAGGGTGAAAAGAATGATTGACATCAGTTCCGCATGTTATGGAATCACAAAAAAGGCTGCCTTGATCAAAGGAGATTTCCTGCAATACTTCGAAGAGCGATGCATGATTAACAACATCAAATACCATGGTGTGTTCAAACACTTTTATGAATTCTGCAACGGATACTGCACGTTCGAGCAACTGTCGGCAACGATGTGCGAGCAGTTCAGGCATTAACTGCTGCATGCCGCACTGAGCAGAACCACAGGCAAGCCGCTCCGGAGGACTACGGCCGCGGCATATTATGACCTCTTCCTGTATATCCTGAAGATTGCTTACAACGACAATGCAATCAGCAGCAACCTTGCCGAATGTGTTTCAGAAATCAGGGCGGAAGGTACAATAAACACACCTATGCCACCCTCCTTCACAAGAATGGCAACAGCCTGCACACTATCCAGAATCTGATGATTCATCTGCATCCGGGAACGACTGCGCAATACATCTGCAATTCCGATGCACTGGCCAGAAAGGCGGCGGACAGTCTGCATCTCCAACCGTCCAGATTAAAGAGGCTGCTATCCATAGTCAGAAAAATCTTCAAGTAAAACAGGATTATTCCAATCAGCCGGGAGCGTGGTTACATATGGATGGAATACTCGCTTCTGACTCTGTCAAAATCCATTTTCGTCGGTTTTTCGTAAAATAAATGCAGTACCTATGAATTATTTCTTTATATTCGCATAGGTATATTTGACAAAGTTTGAGAGATTTCTCTCAAAACAAAAATTCGTTAGTTTTTAATTCTACGAAAAATGGACGAAAAGCAAAAACGGCAAAGACCGATGGTCAATGCCGCTACTGTTGAGAAGTGCAAGAATCTCAAGTTCCTCGGATACTTCCTGAATGCGACGGGAGCGACTCTGGAGCTAGTGCCTGAGGTGAGGGAAGTAAGATAGTCAGGATGATGCCGTATTTTACCGTAATATCCCCTGAGGATATCGAAAGTGATAGGCTCTGGTTCCTATAAAAGTTTAGCCCCAGCAATCGCCGGAGCTAATCCTGTTTTAGGACGAATTATCGCCGTAATAATGTCTTTATAGGATTTGATACTCCTGAATTATAACACAACTCTATGTCTACCGAACTTATATTAAACACATAAAGTTCTTTGTCATGGGCAACAATAGCGCACATCTGATCTTCATCCACAAAAGAATAGATGTCGCTTCCGAACCACATTCTTTTATCACCTCGTTTCCCCGCACGATATAAGGAAGAGTTACAAAGAACATCTTCTTGGAAGGAAATTATGTGAGTTGGTATTAAGACTTTCTCGCCAGGCTTTTGGGAATCAAAATCATGAATACCCATATCCTTTAGATATGTCTTAATTGGTTTGCTTGCGTCGAAAATACCATGATCAAGGATATTTGCCGTCAAACAAACTGTTGTGTATTCTATTCCGTGTGAATTTAGAAAGTCAACATTAAGGCTTTCAAGATCGGTAAGTTCCCTCATTCTGTTAATTGATTTTGCTTAAAATTTCATTTGCAATAGCTCTGGCCATAAGTGGTGGTACCGCATTGCCAACTAATGTGTATTGTGGGATGTCAACCTTTCTTAAGTCGCCGCCTGTGGTGCGCTTGCCCTGGAACACAAAGGAATCGTCAAATGATTGGAGTCTGGCCATTTCTCTAACGGTTAAGGCGCGAGGTCTAGAATAATGTATAAAGTCATCCGGCATAGTAACTACAGTTGGAGATTGCCCATCTTTATCAAGTAGCGAATAATTTTGCTTATCGGAGGCCAGTTTTAATTCTTCAAGCCTTTTCTTACACTCATCAGTATATCCTCCAAATTCTATTATTATCGAAAGGCGATTACGAACTCTTTCACTTTGATCACTTGTCTGATGATTATACAGATGTGCATCATGTATCGCTTGCCCTGTTCCAATTTGGTCTTCACTCTTAACATAAAATGATGGACCTACATCAAATCTATGCGAGAGCCTTCCATTTCGAGACCACTCTTCGTATGTCTTGCCCTCTCCGTGTTTGGAAATGGAGCCTTCCACACTCCTGACCTTCAGTCTTTGTGCATCTTCCTCGCTTCGTTCAACCTTATCGTACTCATACCTTGTTTCTCCATTGTTTATGAAATCCAAGTCCGAGATTGCCTCATAGACAGTAACTTTTTCTGCATTTGTAACGGTAGCAGGAATATCTGTTGACCTTCGCTCCGAACTCGACGCTCTTCACCTCCTTGCCCCTCACTATCGGTCTCAAATGTGGCTTGCTGAGACTCACTATCCTGTTGGGGATGCTTTCCCTGCTGTCATTGTTCCGGAAGTGGTTCTTTTGCTGGCGGTACATCCTCGTGATGATTTCCAGATCACTTTTCTCTCTGACAGTCAACAGGTTTTCTTCATTCTCATGGCCCCTCTCAATCTCACGTATCTCCTTCAGTATCTTGCCGAGCAGGTCAAGCAGCCTGCGTGTAATCTTCCTCGTCTGGCTCCTGCTGTGCTTGCGCTGTTTCCTGTATGTCAGGTCCGCCTTCTGCACGTCAAGGAACTTTGTCCGGGGACGGTGGATTCTCAGTCTGCCGCTCAGCTCGCACATCGTCGCATAGCTCTTCTCGATCCCTTCCCACAGCAGCTTCGTGTCTGTCGGATAACGCCTCTCGCTCTCATAGCACGTCGCATCTGTGTACATCGTGTACATCGTGTCCAGATTCTCCATGTACGGTCTCCACTTGTCGGCGAGTATGCCCTGAAGCTGTTGTATCTTCAACTTCCCTGCAAGTTCCATCATTATGTCGTCCAACAGCTTGTAGTTTGTCAATGGGCGTGTCGGATCTATTATCACGTCGCAGAATATCTGGTAGTGGATGTTGCCGTTCAGCCGTTCCAGTAGTTTCGGACAGCTGAGTCCCGTGTACATCTTCAGGAACATCAGGGCAACTTTCCCTTCAGGAGTGAAGAACGACCTGCGTCCCAGCTTCGGTCTCTTGCTTTTCCTTACCAGACCGAAGTTCTCTGCCATCTCGCGGAGAGGAAGCAATTTCGGATCCTGCCCAATTCGCTCTTCTCGAAAGTTGAATAGTAGAGCTCGTAAAAATTGAACTCCGGAAACGCAATGTTTGGCGCTATTTCAGAATAATATCGGGCCTTTGACATGCAGATTATTTTTGCGATTCCCTCAATTTCTCACTTTCGTCGGTGGTTGGGGGATTTCTTTTTCCCTTTTTCAAAGTTACGAAATTCCTATCACTTTATCTATTAGCTCGTTAGGAAAGTCGAAAACTTTTTAGTCATTTCACGACAGCCCTTATTCTAATTTTGGAAAAACACTATGTAATATAGCACGAGCACTTTGAGAATTTCTTAAGTATTCCAATGCCTTCAAATTATAAGATGAAATACCTAATGCCTTTTCAATAATTGAATGAAGACCTTTGTTATTGTATAGCATAATAACTTTTGCATAATCACCAGTATTAATCACATCATTTAATTCCTGTAATCGTATATTATACCATTCTTCAATTTTTATTTGTTTTACAAACTCATTAAAATTCGCATCAACTTCAGTTTTATCTTTTCCATTTCGCACATGAGACTCATTAAATTTATAGTTAATTTTTTGAATTAAATACGAAGAAATTTGCTGCTCTTTATTTTGTTCTAATAAAGACAGAATTTGTTTTTTAATACTATCTATATCACAAGTTTCATGTTTATATTCTGCAAAACCTTTGATAAAATCTTCAATCAAAAAGAGGTTTTCTATTTCAGCAACATCGTATGAGTATATATTTTCCGTTGCAAGCTTACTCAATTGCTCTATTGTTCTAAAATCTCTATCAATAATACCATAGGCCACAGCGTATTTTTTACTGAGTTTATTATAAGCTCTCGTGTAATTGATCACATCCTTGCAAGAGGCAAGTGGGGTTATTGTAAATTCCTGGAACAACATTTCGAATATTTGTCTATCCAAACTACCCTTTTTCCCTTCACAAAACAACACTTTTTTTCGGCTTCCCAGTATTTTCATCAACATTGCCTCTGGGATTTCAGAATCTGATATTTGCTCAATTTCCCAATTTTCGAACACCCCTGAAGCACTACATGTATAAGACTTTAACCAAAGTTTATTAGCTATTCTAGTAGAGGCAAAATCTATATCATGAGTTAAATATATAAACATACAATCTTTACGCTTCTCCTCCAAAATATCCCATAATTTATTAAGTATTGCCTTGTGTAAATGTATTTCAGGTTCGTCTACAATGATTAGAGATGAATCTTTTGCAAGCATAACACGCCCTACTATATAAAAAATGACACGCTCACCATCACTCATTTTGTACGCAGGATATTGTTTATCTGCATATTCAATTTTAAGATTTCCTAAACTATCACAAGACAAAACCCTATGTTCTATAAGACGATTCCAAATATCAATAACGTCATCAATATTACTTCTAAAATCGTCCAGATGTATAATATCCCCTTCTTGAGCATTTGAACAAAAATTATTTCTTCTTTCCAACCTTTCGGAAATTAATGCAGACACAAGTATCTTAAGTTCTTCACCATATTGTTTTGATAAAGAATATGGGAAATCGTCATTTTTTGCAGCAGTAAAAGTTTGCTTATCGTCTAAGCAAACTTTCTGACGATTTTCATAATCAGAAAAAGCAGATTTGTAAGTTGGTAAGCTATCATACGTTGGAAATATTAATATTTTTTGCGCAGGAATAACAATTCCATTATCAGTCCTTTCAAGGTGTTCTCTTATTGAATTTGCAAATGTTGTTTTACCACAACCGTTAGCCCCTATAAGAACTACATTAGAACTTGTAAAACCAATCGCTTTAAGCAAATAAAATGTTTTACCTACAAATATACTATTAGTGATTATATTCTCAACCAACTTATGATATTGTTCATAATCATGTAATTTCTCAAGAGCATTTTGTTGGTTTCTCAACTTCTCTATATCTAACGAATGTAGTAGATTTCCAAAACGGCCAAATAAAGATTCAGGAACCAACGCCTCAACACTTTGTTTCATATCAACAAATAGGCTCATCAAACGTTCTGCCACGCCAGAATCAATACCCTCTTGTCTATACTCATCTATAAACGCTTCCATGAAAGCCGAATCCTGTTCTATTAGATATAACAACTCTTTCTTATCCATTATATTTATGATTAAAACTATTAATATTGTAATTCTTGCCCCAAATCATTTTTCGCTTGCACTATAATAACAGTATGTATTTTATAGTATAGTACGGGTACAACTATGATAGTATTTTGGTTATTAAACTCAACATCTGGAAATACTATCACACCGCTCATCCAACACCCCGCTAAACATATCCATTTCTCGTTTTGATACACCCAATCGAACTGCTAACTCTCTCCATGCTTTCACCGCTTCAATCACCTCTGAAATAATTTTCTCCGCAGTTTTTCGATTAAGCATATAATCCTCGCAGGCATCTAGCAAGATACTTAAATCTGCTTTGTTGGAAGTTGATGAGATGAGCAGGCTTTGATATTCATTCAAAGTAGGATTCATATCGTATGCCGGAGACAATGTCCACCCTTTTGCGGTCAAAAGAAAACCATGATTGCGGAAATGATCATCAGTATTACCAATGCAGATATTGAATGCCACACGACGGTAAAATTCCTGCAGGTTTCGCTCTACATCGGTACAGTTCTGAATAATGAAGTCAACTATATCCAAATAGCCGTGTCCAGTAGTTGCATTATCTCCATCACCCAACCCCAACAAGGTCATGGCAGATGCAAAATGAATACGTTTGCTATCGTTTGTTCTATCGAAACGTTGCGACAGCAATGTATGATATTTTTCTCCAGTTGCCAGCACTTTGGTTTTTGCCGAGTTTATCCCTGCTTTTTTAGCAAGTAAGTGACTAAAATGCTCCCAAAGCCCAACATCATAGTCATCCTTACGAGACGGGAACTTAGCAACATAAAGAGTTTTATCCGTATCTATTACATTAGCTTTAGGCCTTGCTCCTCCTAACGATGTCCCAGGTTGCACAAGTTGTGCAATCCATTTCCTATCGGGGAGCATATTGTTTTCTTCGCTCTTCTCAATCTCAGCACTGGCTGCAATCAACTCCCGAATATCTGTCAGAGGTGGGATTTTCAACAATTCACTTACATTTATAAATTCACTATCAGGGGTTTCCTTAAAACGGAATCCACCCATTCGGGAGAAATCATCGATACCAGTCAAAAAATCGAAAGAAGACAATCTTCTTACAGGTCGCTTTTCTTCCGCTGCAGCAATTTGCTCACGACGCAACAACAAAGTTCGTCCCCAACGATCCGGCAAAGCATCGGAAAAACATCCGAATATATCCTTGTCCGGTTGTGTATATTGTTGTCCCTGGTAATTATTTAGGTCGTCGCTCAAAAACAGATCGCTGTGCTGCCTTAACCATTCATTATTGAACGTAAAACTATAGCTGTCCGCACCACGAAGAGACTCATAGCCCAATTCGCCTATGAGTTCCACTTCTTTGAGCCAATCGAAATCGGCATATACATACAACTTTTTCATAGATTATTCTTTCTTGGATGCACGTCCTCTTGTTTTCAAACTCAAATCTTGCAAAGCTTTTCCAATTTTATCTTCTTTGGCAAGCAATAAAATATCTTCGTCAAGTTGCAATGCATACAAAACACGTAGATAGATCCCTATTGCAACAGTAGGAATTCCTTTTTCTATTCGGGACACAGTAAGCGATGAACAGGTTGCCCGTTCTGCCACCTGAGCCACACTCAGATTCCGACGCAATCGAGCCAACTTAATCTGTTCACCTACAATTTGCATCTTCTGCTCCAATTTTCGGGGCAACTTTGTACCCATTGTATTCTTTGCCATTACTACATCAATTTAAGGTGCAAAGCAACTATATTGATGACTTTGCAACAATCAACCTATCATATAATATACAAAAGTAATACTTTTTATTTATTTAATGATGCATTATACATGGTAAAATGCACATCTTGGCATAATTAACCATATACCTAATCTATTTTGAGCAAAAGCTTTCAAAAACTAAATGCTATAATGTTGTTTGTAAGCACCATGTACAACCATCAACAAATAATATGTTATTCGTTACAAACAATGCAAATTGTTCATGATACACTCATCATATCAAAGAACTATTTTGCTTACCAAAAGAAAAAGGCTCTCAACTTGACTTTAATGACCGTTATAATATACACGGACAATAAAGTTAAGTCAAATAGAGGGCGAGAAGAAAATTGCCTACTGGGATTTTTTCTTTTCGCAAGCAATCAATATCAGTCACTCCGTGTTCAATTTTGGAGGAGCAATCAGCAATATAGACATAGGCATAACACCCGATGAAACGCTACGCAAAATCTTCCGTAAACCTCATAGCACGGCTGGCAAATTTGCAACCAAAAATCACCTTTTTTATCAAAGTCTTTTCATTTGTTTTCTTTGTACCGGAAAAACGCAGTATCTTTGCAAAAGTTCAGCGAAGAATAAAGAGCAAAATCAGACTTTTCTACCGTTTAAATTTCAAACCATTGGTAGTCAATCAGTCTAATATGCTGCATCGAATTCAATACCTGTCTGATTGCCGTCGTTTATCCAATTATGATATGCCAGAGCTTCCTCCTTGGTTATTCCATGATCCTCAGCGTAGGCGTCATAGAACTCGAGTTTCTCACCGCTTCGTTGGCGGTCATACTTGAGCAAAATATCCATCAAGGATGGACTTTGCAAAATCATTGTTCATATCCCGCATTTTTAATCATTTCCAATGCTTTCTCGTGCTTGGCGTTTATGCGTTTTAGCTCTTTGATTTTGGCCGCGTCATTTGATGCGACGGCTGTTTCATAAGACACTTTGCCACGCTGCAGATTGTGGTGGAGGTCATTGAGTTTGACATTAATAGCCAAACGATTACCTGAGAGTATTATTTTATTGACGTACTCATCATACGAGTCCTCATCTTTCCAATGTGTTAAAATATCCACAGCTTCTACCACTTCATCAAGAAAGCCCTCAGTCTGAAGGTCTTCTATGCTCCAGTCACAGTCTTCAATCAAATCGTGCAGGAATCCGACTGTTTTCTCATTGTCACTTGCCCCCATCAGACCGACAGTGAGGGGATGCAATATGGCAGGATCTCCGTCAATATCCTTTTGACCACGAAACTCATAGGTAATGATTTCGAGCGCCTCGTCAATCCCGGCCGCAAAGAATTCCCTAAAAAGATCCACTGTCCAATGCTTTTCTTCGTTCATTTCCAACAATTTGGACATCGCATCCATCAAAGTGATGACCTTCAGGCGTCTTTTGACCGTTCTCATCGGGATTTGAAATACCGGGATAGTGTCAAGAGGTGACTCCGGATTCAGTTTTTCGAACCAGACGGGAGTCATCGGATCTGACTCCGTAAAATGGACAAACATATCACCCATCACCACACCGCGAGGTGCATGACGCCCTTCATCATCCAACGCCTCGTCAGCCAAGGCTCGGACTTGTATCTTTTCATAATTCACATCCGAGTATAAGACATCAAGCATTTCGCTTTGATAACCGTTCTTAGTATATTCTTGAAGGAAATTCTCATCGGCACCATCCATAACATAGTCCTGAAAACTGGCATTTGAATCCGAATCTTCTTGGAATCCAAGTATTTTCATTTCATCGAAAGTATTTTCATTATAAGTTCCCATCAATACAATGTACTTTGGATGGCGGTCGCTGGACTTCTCGTAGAAATCCGCAAATAAATCGTAAAGCATACGCTTAGTCGTTTTGTTACCTGTGCGGTCACAAAACCCATCTTGCTGCCTCGCGCGCTGGCAGCCCGTAAGGTTTGTTCCCGCTGCCGGTATGTTAATAAAAGGAAATTAATCGAAGAGGAGAACCCTCTTTCATCTTTTGCGAATATAGCAAACTTTTATCAAAGTACAAAATTTTTTTGCAGTCAGTATTTACCAGATTAAGTCGTATCTTTGACTTTGCAAGCTGAATAATACAAACACATAATGAATCGAATAGAGTGGGAGAAGACCACAGTACGGCACATGATTGAATTGTGGTGCAGAAAAAAGCATAGTGAAAAGGAACTCTGTGCGGAGTGCAGAGAATTACTGACGTATGCAACGGTCAGACTCGACCGATGCAAGTTCGGTGAAAGAAAGATCAAATGCCATAAGTGCAATGTCCATTGCTACCGTCCAGACATGAGGGAAAAGATACGCGGAGTCATGCAGTTCAGCGGACCTCGGATGATATTCCATCACTCACTTGAAGCGTTGCGCTATATACTGACAAAATAACAACCTCATATCATCAGAATAATTCGCCCTTCGGCCTTAACGACTGTGTCCGGATAGTGCATCACTACCGCATAGACCTGGGCTGAAGTCACAGGCTGTCCATCCTGCCGTACATGAAGTCGTCTCTTATTTATGATTTCTGCAATCTGTTCCGTCCGCATAATGAAGTTCCGTCTTGATTTCTTCGGAAAAAAGTCCTACCTTGCCGAATTAGCATGCAAAATGCGAACAAACTAAAACTATTTAATATCTAAAAAAAATGAAAAAGAGTTTATTTATATTTTTGGCGATTTTCGTAGCGTTACTTGCCACACCTTCGTGCAAAAAGGAAAAAGGCACAGAAGGGCCTCCAGCTATTGAAGTGAGCGGTGTTTCAGTGGACAAAACAACTGTGGGACTGAAAGTTGGAGACAAAGTAAAACTTGTCGCGACGGTCATTCCGGATGATGCGACAAATAAAAATGTGTCGTACGAGAGCGATGACAATAACATTGCGACTGTGACACAGGACGGCGAAATCAGTGCCGTAGGCGAAGGTTCTATTATAGTCTGGGTAACCACCGAAGACGGTCAATTCAGAGCCGGTTGTAAGGTCTACGTAAGCAACACCGCCCATCTCGTGAAAGAAATCGAACTTAACGAGACTGAATTGCCACTTGCAGTCGGGGAGACTTTCCAGCTGACAGCCGCTATAAAACCAAGTTATGCCTACAACCGGAATATCGTCTGGAGCAGCAAGAATGCGCAAATCGCCACAGTAGATGAAACAGGGCTAGTGACGGCAATCGCAGTGGGGGGCACCCGAATCTTTGCCAGTTCAGAGGATGGAGGAGCAGTCTCTGTCTGCAACTTGATGGTATCAAATCCTGGTGAAAATGAAATTAGAAAATTCGAATTTTCGCCGAATTATGGCATAATAGGAGTCGGCGAGAAATTGAATCTCAAACCTTATTTATGGAAGGTATATAGATCGTTTTTTAACGTACGCCCCGAATTCCCAAGCCAATTCACATTCAACAGCGACGACCCTGAAGTCGCCACAGTTGACAATGATTTCAACATCATCGGCAATAAAGCCGGCACAGCCTTAATCACCGTGACAATGAACAGGTTCAAAAATCCGGAAATCGGTTCATTCACCATTGAAGTCGAAGACACGTTCCTCGGCTCTGTAAAGGATGTTTATAAGGTAAAAGATAAGGGATTGGTGCTCGAAAGTACGATTTTATCGGGAAAACTCTATCCCAACGACAAAATCAAAGTCCTCCAGAGATCTGATAATAAGAAAAACTATAATATGACCGTCGGTCAACCCTCACTCTTTGGCAAAGTATTGGAATATGCGGGAAAGGGTGACGAACCGGGAATTTTATTAGCCGAAACCAAGCAAATGTCAACTTCCGACATAGAAAGAGGAGCTGTCATCACATCACCTGAGACTAAAAGAGTCATCGTGACACGGAAAGTCGTCGGAACACTCCACATTACAGGAAAGACAGCCCCTATCACTCCGGGCCACAAACTACAGTTTTTCGACGGAACAATAGACGTCAGTGCAGAACTCAGCGAAATTTTCAAAGAGGAAGAAATCAACCCGGACAAAACATACCATCTCGTCACTTTCACAATTGCCGCACCGGACAAACTAGTCTGCCGCTATGGCCAAGTTTTCAAACTCCGTGAAGGCGGCCGCGAAGTCGGAACATTCACAGTATCCGACGCCGACCAGATGGAAGTGGTATTCTGACAGATTGACATAAATAAATTCCCGCAAAGGCCACAAAAATCCTTGTAGAACGATGCGGGTATCAGGTTTGCCTAGCGGTCGGCCCACAAGCTGAGCCGCCAGGTTTTCATTTGCGGATTCCATCCAGAAAACGTAGTGGTCAGGTCAATGTAAAAATGCCCCATCGGTAGCCCATCGGATAACTGTCAAGTCCATAAAATTCACTAACTTTGTATTGAGGCCATACGTGTGGTTTCAAGCAGAAATAGTTGATATGGATCGATAGGTATGAAAACTTTTGAACCTAAGCCGTGGGTAGTACCGCAGCTTGTGCTGATTATCGGCACCTATAACAAAGATGGAGTTGCCAATGCAATGAACGCCGCCTGGGCTGGACAGTGGGACGTGAATGAGATTATGATCTCGATGGGAAAGCATGCCACCACAGACAACCTGAAGATTGACGGCGAGTTTACTGTCGCCTTCGCGACCAGGAAAACCATGGTGGCCGCTGATTTCGTAGGCATTGTTTCCGCCAAGAACGACCCGAAAAAGATGGAGAAGACTGGATGGAACATCGAGAAGGCGACGAAGGTCAATGCCCCTGTATTCACCGATTTTCCGATGACTTTGGAGTGCCGCATCAGGGAGAAGTTCAATGAAAGCGAAACGGGCTATTATCTCGTCGCCGAAATCGTCAATATCCTTGTAGATGAGAAGTATCTGGCCGAAGACGGAAATCCAGACATGGAGAAGATGGAACTGATTGTCTTCGACCCTATTCACCATAGCTATATCCAGTTGGGCGACAAAGTCGGTAACGCTTTCTCAGACGGCAAGGCATTGAAATAATCTGATGGAGACTGAAAGAATTTTACTTCGACATTGGCAGGAATCTGATGCAGAGGCGCTCTTCAAGTACGCCTCAGACCCTGACGTAGGGCCACGTGCCGGATGGCCGGTGCATAAGTCTGTTGAAGAAAGTCGGGAGATTATCCGGACATTCTTCCATAATGACACGACATGGGCAATTGTCTTGAAAGAGACTGGTGAGGCTATCGGCTGCATGGGCTACTACACCCAGGAATCCAGCAATATCCCTATCGGAGAAAACGACTGTGAGGTTGGCTACTGGGTAGGAAAGCCATATTGGAACAGAGGTATCTGTACAGAAGCATTGAAACTGATGATCGACTACTGCATCCAAGTGAAGCATTTCGAAAACATCTGGGCAGATCATTTCACCGGCAATCCCGCATCGGGAAAGGTCATGGAGAAATGCGGTTTCACGGACACCGGAATGCTGAACAGATGCAGCCAGCTCGTTGGTGGCGACAAGGACATGGTCAAGATTTTCAAGTATAAAAGATAACAGACTAAATGTCTGGCATCGTGCGATGCCTTAAAAATCATTCCAACTAACATTTCAATTTTGAACTTTTATATTATATTATGCAACATAAAGTATCAAATTTAACATGTTAGACAATATCTACATGCTTACATCAAAAATGCAGCACGAATTATCGACGACGTCTGCCAAGCGGCATCAAAATGGCCGGAGATTGCCCGAGAGAATGAAGTGCCGCAAAAGATGATTGAAGAGATTCAGTCAAATATGGTTTTCTTCTAATTGATACAAGAAAAACAACAATATCCCATACAGAATATAAAACAATAATCTTATGCGAATTATAGGAAACTTACTTTGGTGGCTTTTCGGAGGTCTCGAAGCAGCCATCGGTTATTTCACTGGCAGTCTGGCCATTGCATGTACCATCATTGGCATTCCCTTTGCGTTGCAGACTTTCAAGATAGGTCTGCTCTGCCTATGGCCTTTTGGTTCCACATTGAGAGACACGGATTGCCCGACAGGTTGCATTCGCATCCCATTGAATTTACTCTGGCTGATTTTCGGCGGATTGTGGGCCTGCCTCATGCATTTGTTCTTCGGTTTGCTCCTATGCCTCACGCTCATCGGCATTCCTTGGGGAAAGCAGCATTTCAAGATGGCCGGACTTTCGCTTGCACCGTTCGGCAAGGATGTGGAGTTAGGATTTTAGAGGGAAGATTAAGTAAGGCATTGAAATAATCTGATGGAGACTACACCACTACAAGAAAGGCTGTTCGCAATGCAGGACAAGCAGTATGCCGAATTCCAGTCGAAACTGACGCCGGGCGTACCACCGGAAAGCTTTATCGGAGTCCGCGTGCCTGTGCTGCGCAAGTTCGCTAAGGAGTTCGCGAAAAAGGATGAGGTCAATGATTTTGTACATCTGTTGCCTCACAAATACTATGACGAGAACATGCTGCACAGCTTGCTTATCTCACAGGTCAAAGACTATGAAGAATGCATCAGTTTGACAGATGCGTTCCTTCCTTATGTGGACAACTGGGCAGTCTGCGACATCATGTCTCCTAAGGTCTTCGCAAAACATAAGTCAGCATTGACAGAAAAGATAACGACCTGGATCAGCTCGCGACATACTTTCACTTGCAGATTTGGTATAGAGACACTTATGTCGCATTACCTGGATAAAGACTTCAAGGCTGAATATCTTGAAATTCCGGCTGCAGTGAGGAGCGAAGAATATTACGTGAAGATGATGGTAGCGTGGTTCTTCGCCACAGCTCTTGCCAAGCAATGGGACGCAACGATTCCGTACATCGAGCAGAAGCGCCTTGCCCCATGGACTCACAACAAGACCATCCAGAAAGCCATCGAGAGCTACAGAATCACGCCTGGACAGAAAGAATATCTGCGGACATTGAAGATAAAATAGTTCAAGGCTGTCTTGAAGGAATCACGCATTTTCGAAGATTATTCTATAAGTAACATGAAAATAATAAGTTGCCTCAGATTAAGAGAAGATTTCCGAGGATAGATCTGTTTTCGAAGAAGGAGTGTGCCGGTGGCACATGACTGATGAGAAAAAAGATATAGACCGAAAAGATTCCTTAAGATGATGCAGAATATTTTTTGAAGGTTACTATATTTGTACGAAAAGCAAGATTTCTCAAATCAACAGACATTGAACCATGCCGGACCGCATGACACCCGATCAACGCCACGAGTGTATGGCGAGCATACATTCGAAGGACACACGCCCAGAACAGACTGTCAGGCGTGAATTGTGGCATCGGGGATACAGATTCCGCAAATGCGTCCGCACATTGCCCGGAACGCCGGACATCGTGCTGCCCAAATACCGTACCTGTATCTTCGTGAACGGCTGCTTTTGGCATGGACACAAGGGCTGCAGCAAATTCGTCATACCGAAAACGCGGACTGAATTCTGGAAGAATAAGATTACACGGAATCAGGAGCGGGATCTCGTCAATATCCAGCGCCTTGAATCCATCGGCTGGAGTGCAATCACAGTCTGGGAATGCGAACTCGGCAAGCCCGTCATTGACAACACCATGGACAAGGTCGAGGCCATGCTTGCGGAAAACAAAACGAAATGGGAAGCATATCAGCAGCACCGCAGAGAAAACCGCCGATTCGCCATCGAGCAGGCCCGCAGGCGTCGCGAAATCAATGCCATCATTGAAGCCGAGCTCAACGAACGGTTCGACATCCCCGAAAGGATAAAACGCCTCTCCCGCATTGACGAAGACCTACCTGATGATGCCCCTGATTGCCTCAGTTGATGAAGCAGCATTATGGATTTTAGTCCTCTTTCAATAAATTTGGACATTCGGTCATTTATTGCAATATTTGCAGAGCAGACGCCACCATCTAAGGGTTAACTTTTTTCAATTATTAAAATTATAAACCCTTAGAAACCTCGCGATAGTATCAAGGTCAATCGCTTTTGGGATATGGAAACATTGAACAATATTGCCGGTGGTATGAGTGTAATGGATGCTTATGCAGGAATGACCTGCAAGGTCGAACAGGAGCCAACGATTCTTGACCTCTACGACCCGGAGTTCCGCGCTTTTCTGGATTCAGTGTTGCGCGACGCACTCAAGAGCAACTGTAGCACTGCTGCATAAGGGAAGAAGTCTTTGGACTTTTTCCCTTATTTTGTTTTTAGCCGGTGTTATCCAGATATTTTCATCAATAGAGCTCTACTTGAACCTCTGTGTCCAATTGGAACAACAGGACATTGCCGGCATTGAAAGGACTTTCCCTAAAATATCGAATTCAGCACTTTGGCGAGGCGGTATCCGGCTTTTTCGATCTGGGAGAGCGCCATTCGGCAGTGGTCGTACATGTATGTGTTTGGCACTTTTTCACCTTCCTTGATTTTCCAGATTTCGCATGTGGAGGTGGCGGTGTCAGTTCCCCAGTCGTAGATGGTGCCGGAGCAGAATTTCTTGACCTGCTTCTTGCCGGAGGTCAATGCGAAATGCGCCAGGTCCTGTATGCCGCCGGCGAAAGTTTCACCGGTAACCATACTGTCCCAGACTCTGTGATAACGTATAGGAGTACCGCGATAGATAATGTCGAAACCACCGATGTGGCGGTCCCTCTTGTCCGCATAAATGACATGTCCGGGACAATGCATGTCTCCCACCAGGTGAATGATGTTCAGCAGACATTGAGTCCTTGTGGAATCATCCAGATCAGCCCGGTTCTTCAGTTTGTCAATGCTTTCTTCAATTACAGTTATGCAGCTGTGCTCCGGATAGCGGTATGCCCTGAGCGAAGAGTCCACCTGAAACGTGTGCGGGATAGTTCTCTGCATCTTTCCTTTCTGCGGCTCAGTGAGCTTCATCATCATCTGCGGCTTGTAGTAGTCCAGCCATGATGCGTAACTTGACATTGTCTGCCCCCTCTAAAATCTCCGACACGGCCTTAGCAGCCCTTGGAGAAAGGTTCTGCTCCGCAATATATGCGATAGCGGCATGCTCTCTCTTGCCCCAGGCAGAGGCATCATTGACATTGGCACTGAACAGAAGCGCAGCGGCTGTTCCGAAAAGAAGAATCCTTGATCTGATCATAATTATAGTGTTATAACGTTACCGACAAAGTTAATGCATTTGCTTAAATTTACAGCAAATAATGTAACCTGGCTCCGAATTATTCCTGCACGTATGACATCTGGACGCGCTGTCTGATACGCATATGGGCGTCGCGGTAAATGACATTGACATGAGCAGGCAGGGGACCTGGGATGAGATCGACGGTCTGCCAGAGGTGCGGGGACGGCTTGCGGCGGAGAGGGATGAACTCGTCGCGATGGGCTTTCCGGTAATCACGGGAACGGGAGGCATTGAGGCGGATCACATGCTCCACTTCCGGCGCAGCCATCCGACTCCGCTCACACGCACAAGTCCTGCGCCCTAGACCGGAGATGCGGACAATGCCATCAGACGAACCACCGAAGACATTGATATACAGACGATAGGAAGAGCCTGTAGAGTCAGATGGGACCGCCCAGACAGACAACTGGTCAGAAGCAGGCCTGCCGATGCATTTATAGGAAAGGTCATAGGTTCCGTTGCGATGAATATCGGCCACAAAGTAGCCTCTCGGAGCCCCGCAACTCTGCAGAGCATAAGGAATTCCGTCAGAATCCCTGACGCCGCGCCACCAACTGCCGCATGCAGCACCGGCAATGAGTTCGCGGAGGGAATCATCACGGGAAACGAAATGCGTGTGCCCGCTGACAAGCAACAGACGCGAGGTGTCCGGAACCATTGCCAGCACGGAATCGCGGCCCTTCATCTGACTGAAAGGAATGTGAGTAGCCAGTATTGTCAATGATGTATTACGTTCGGCACGAGACAGTTTCTTGCCGCTGGTCTCCCCCACGCCCCTGTTCAACACAGAATCAAGCCAATGCTTCTGCCTGTCCGTAAATCCTCCGACATAATCCGTCATCCCGGAATCAGAATGGCGGACGTTATTCATCAGGACAAAACGCACATTGCCACGGACAAAAGACGTGTCCACATAGCCGACAACCTTACGCCATGTGGAAAGGTCCCGAGGCCTATATGAAGACGATTTCGGAGTACGGTAAACATCACGGTCATGATTGCCCGGAACCATGAAACACTGATATGGCAGAGAATCGACAACTCCCACAGACTCAGGGAGCAAGGACATATTGTCATTGACCATATCCCCGAGAAAAATGCACATGTCCAGGTCACGACGCCCACACAATTCCCGATAAACCGAACGCCGCGCATAACCCATCTCCGTCGAATCGTCCACCTGCGGGTCACCGACCAGCGCCACACGCAGGACACGACTGCGGGCCTTCCGGCCTCCACCACCATCAGCACCAGAAAGACGCACGCTCCCGACCACGGTACAGGTCAATGCCAATGCAAGCGTCAATAACATGTATTTCAAAGACTTATCTCCAGTCATACACCCACGTAAACGAAAAGAACCGGCCACAGGAACATGGCCGGTTCATAATATACAAATCAATTACTTCGCTGTCGAATAAAGCACATACTTAGTATCCTCACCGACAGTCTCCCTCGTAACAATATACCCTGTACCATCCTCAGCAAAGACAATGTCTGAGAAATTCGAATTGGAAGCCAGAGTAACAAGTTCAGACCAGGTCTTGGTTTTGGGGTCAATATGACGTACAGCTGTCTTCATCACATCGCCATCTTTATATGAAATGGAGACGTATGGGACATCATTGCTGTCCAATGCCATGGATGCAGTGGTACTGCTGGTCATGTTAGTCGTTTCAGTCATTACACCTCCGACGATAACCTGCTTTCCAGTAGCCGGATCATACTTGACAACGCCTATCTGATAATCGTTGGCAGCATTGAAAAGAACGCAGAACAAAAGATAAACGGTACCGTCTGATGCGATGTCAAAGTCTGAGAAGAAAGCGGAGTAACCTCCGACAGGCTGACCATCTGGGCCATTCACTTCAAGATTCTCGAAAATTGTTGTCCAGTTCCCGCCGTCAAGTTTGTAGAGAGAAATATGGCTTGGAACCGACTTTGTCTTTGTTCCATATACATAAAGATAAGGCACTCCATTTATAGTTCTTCCGAACACACCGTTCGCATAAGAAGCAGGCTCCCTGCCGGCAATGGCAACACCGTTGGTCCAAGCAGATCCGTCAAAATGCGCAAGGTTCAATCCCCTCCTAGGCACAGCTACCTTATTGGTATTATTAAAATGAGCACACCAGACATCATTCTCTGAAATAGGGAAAACTGCTGATACAGAGTTAAAAGTGGCAGAAGTACCGAACATCTGGCCTCCCTCACCTACATAAGTGCCCTTACCGTCAGCCACGCGCTTGACAGAATATTTGTTGGTAAATGCACCATCAGCAAAAGCCACATAAGGAACTCCGGCGGGATCGAAGCTGAGACTTACTCCATCAGCTTTGGCTATCGCCAATGCACCTGCAACATCCTTGAGTTCAGTACCATCCAGTTTGAAAAGATGCGGTGCAGCCTCGCCATTTTCATTAGGAGAAGTACCGGCCACATAAGGCACACCATCTTTAGGATTGACAGCAAGTGCCGGAGTATACTTGACATTAAGCGCCGTCTCCGCCACCTTGCTCCACTTCGCCGGCTCGGCAATCTTCACCGAAAGTTTATAAGCCTTGTAGTTGTTCTTCAGGAACACGACAAGCTGGACATCAGAAGAACAGTCAATTGCAGAAACGCCGCTGACGAGGTCTTTTCCGTCCGGTGCACCGCTGGCATCAGCAACATTGACAGAAGCCCCTTCCGTTACCGTGAACTCAGGGACGAGAGTCTTGAGCGCCTCAGGGTCAGTACCGTAAGGCAGGGTAAAACTGATGACATCAGAATTGACATTCTCTTCTATATAATCAGTCTTGAGGACACCTGCATTGTCCTTGGCATAGAAGCCAAAAGAAGAAAAAGATACGGGGATGACCTCGTCTTCTTTACTCTTGTCACAGGCTGCAAGGAGTGCTACACTCGCCAGGGCAGCCAAAAAAGTTCGTTTACCCATAAGTTTATAAAGTTAATTAAATCAATCATTTAGAGTTATACTTACGTATCACCAGGTCTTTCATCAGCCTGTCGGGTCCGGGATAACCGAGCGTAACCCCTTCAGCCGACAAAAGACTTATCGTGACCGTATTGTCCTTCGTTTCATCAATATCATGCGGCAGCCAGTCAATCTTGATTGTCTGCTCATAAATGCCGGGCATGAACGTAATCTTTCCGCCGACAGTAGCCACCTTGTAATCAATGCCTTCCGACAAGCCGTCTCCGCAAGTCACTGCAAAACTGACAACGATCGGAGCGGACGGCTTAGGCCCGGTGTAATGTACTGTATATGAGCCGGTAAACTCACCTTCCGCATCAATGCTGACTACTGACGACTTCGCGGTGTCAAAAGCCACGAAAGCACCGTCAAACGTCGCAATCTTATTGCAGGCACTTGTCAATGCCAATGCTGCCAGAAGGCACGGCAACTTCCATAAAATTCTATCAATCATCCTCATAACCATTAAATATCAACTACCTCTGTGTACTGTTTACCGGATTGGGCTGCATCGCCTTGTTCGCATCCAGTTCGACAAGCGGAATCGGAAGAACGAACCTGTCGTCCGGATAAGTCAATGTCAATACTGACGAGCCGCAGGCCACATCTCTTGTCAATGTCTCATGCCTTCTGGTCAAGTCAAACAACCTGTGGCCCTCAAGGAAAAGTTCCTTGATCCTTTCCCTCTGGACAATCCCGGCCAAATCATCAATGCTTGAGAACGTGACATTGATGTCAGAAGCCTTTACTCCCCTTGCCCTAGCTTCCAGAGCCGCTATATCAGAAACTGCAGTATCAGTATCCCCGTCATGGCAAGCTGCCTCAGCCCGGATGAGATACATCTCGGAAAGTCTGAAAACAAACGGGTCATATCGTTTCTGCGTCTCATCAACATCTTCAGTATCAATAAATTTCATACATACCCCAGAATACTCCTTTCCATCAGCAACTTTATACGAAAGCAGTTCAGAACGGACATCGGAACCGGTCCAGACATGAGCATCAGAAGAGAAAATGTCCAGAAGTTTGCCGGACGGATACATCTGAGGACTGGTGTAGTCAAACATTGACCTCAACTTTGCGCCTCCGGAAAGGCCGTTGAGACGGAATATCGCTTCCTGACCTTCCTTGCGGCCGCAGAACATCGCCACATAATCAGCACGCGGTGTCAACGACAGACCATAGTCAGATATGACTTCCGAAGCGTATTTCTTGGCGTCGGCATAGTTTCCCATATAGAGGTACACCCTGGCCATCAATGCCTTGCAAGCCGCTGGAGAGGCATAGAAACAGCCCTTGGTCCAGCCGTCAGCAAACATATCCAGCGCAGTCTGGAGGTCGCTCAGAATTTGCTTGTAAGTAGCTGATGCTGAACTCCTTGCTTTCTTGGACTTCACATCAGGTATCGTAGTCATCACGGCAGTTCCGAGATGGGAAGCATCACTGCTGTACGTATAGGTCTGGCCATAGACGAGGCAGAGGTCCAGATGAACCAAAGCCCTCAGAAAATAAGCCTGGGCGATATAGTTGCGGACAGTCGCGGCCTGCTGCGGAAAACGGTCAGACACGGAAGGTCCGTACTGGATGACCTCATTGGCATTGGCAATGATCTCATATCCGTTCTTCCAGATATATCCCACTGCCGTAGTCTCCTCGTTCTCGTCCGAAACGAAGTCGAACTGCTGCCGCCACTCGGACGTTGCTATCTGAAAATGGATCAGGTCGCCGGCCACTTCCGGATACAGGACCATATAGTTGTCATAGAACTTGTACGTAAGTCCATAGATGCCGTTCACCGCAGCATCCAAAGCGTAAACATCTGAGTAGAAATTCTTTATGGAAGTCTTGCCGGTCTTTTCCACCTCCAGGAAATGGCATGAGGCCATCACCGGAAGCAGCATCAGAAAAGCAAATATATTCTTGAGAGTCTTCATATTGTCATTGATATTCATGTTCAATCTCCTCCTGAATTCTGCATTGACCTAAAAACCCACATTGATGCCCAGGGTCAATGTCCTTGTGCGCGGATAGCCGTACATCATTGTCTTATATGAGTTCAGGCCCTTCTTCTGGTCCGGCGTGAACAGATAAAGATTGTCGATTATGAGAGAGGCGGAAGCGCTCTTGAGCCTCATCTTCGCAAGCATACTCTGCGGAATGTTGTATGTCAATGCCACATTGGTCAGGTCGAAGTTGGTCCTGTTGTAAAGGAACCTTGTGGAGTTCATAGCAGACTTCGAAGAAAGGTTGGAGACTTTCGGGAACTTGGCAGGGACGCCTGCAGTAGTCCATCTGTATTTATATACTTCCACGGCCTGGTTGGCACTTATAATGTCATATCCGTCCTTGAAGTAGATGCCCGCATAGGTAGGCAATGCGTAACCACCTATCAGATAATTGATTTGGAAAGACAATGTCCAGTTCTTCCAGCTCATGTTGTTCACGAGTCCTCCGCTCAGAAGAGGTGTCCTGGTCTTGCCCGGGACGCGGTTTGCGGTACTGAATGTACGGGTGACGTTGCCGTTCTTGTCGTACCACATCGGAGAACCGTCACTCGGATCCACGCCTGCCCATCTAACAAGGTTCCAGGTCTGGGAGTCATAACCTTCCATCCACGCATAGGAACCGAAACTTGTCGGGACTCCGTTATACAGTTCAAGTATCTTGTTGGTGTTGTGCGCCATGTTGAAATTCGTCGTCCATGTGAAGTTCCTGCGGGCGAAATTGGTGGTGGAAAGGGAGAGTTCAATGCCGGTGTTCCTCATCCTTCCTATGTTGGAAGAGATTCTATCTGAGGACAATACGCGCGAAACATATATCTTGCTCAGCATGTCGCTTGTGACATTGTCATAATATTCCAGTTCAATGTCGAGAATCTTCTTGAGTTCGATACGTACACCCGCATTGATCATCCTTGTCTTCTCCCACGAGAGTCCCGGATTCGGAACGGAACCGATTACGGCTCCGGTGCTTCCGGCATAGGAGTAACTGCTTCCGTAAACGTAAGTTCCGTCGGCTCCGGAGGTATCCACACGCGAGTTTCCGGTGAATCCGAACGAGGCCTTGAATTTCAGCATCTTGACCAGTTCGCTATGGAAAAACTTCTCCTTGTGGACATTCCATGACAGACCTGCAGACCAGAAGTTGGACCAACGTGAGTATTCACCGAAATCGGAGTTACCGTCACGCCTGACATTAAAAGAAGCGTAATACCTTGAATCGTAAGAATATACGGCTCTTCCGAGGAAAGACATCTTCCTTTCGATATTGGATGAACTGTAGCCCTTTCTGGACGACTCGTCAGCATAACCGACTTCCTGGATGTTGTCATTCATGAAGCCGCTGCCGGTAGCGTAAAGAGTCTGGTACTTTACCTGCCTGAGTTCAATGCCGGCATACGCGCTCACGCTGTGCCTGTCCGCGAACTTCCTGTCGAAATTCAGCCTCTCTACATTGGTCCAGTTCATATATGAGGCGTCCGCCCTTCTGGAACTGCCCTTGGGATTTCCGGCGGAATCCATGCCGTCAAGAGTCATCCGCGAATAGTAGATATCCTCATGACTGTGGGTATAGTCTATGGCGTATTGGGCCGTAAATTTCAGTCCGTCAATAATTTTCACTTCAGCAGAGAAGTTTGCCGAAGTCACCACGGAACGCTGTCTGTTAGTATTGGCCTCACGGTCAGGGACCTCGTTTTTAGTGAACTTCTGCATTGACCATCCTGTCGCGGAATCATATACCTTATTGTACAGGCGGAACGAGCCGTCGTTCAGATAAGGCTCCAAGATAGGCAATGTTTCCAGATAACCCCTGTAGAGAGGGAACAGGTCATTGTCATTATATGAAGCGGAAAGCTGGGCATTGACTTTCAGCCAGTCGGTAAAGTCATAGGTATTTCTGGTCCTGAATGAGAAACGCTGCTGACTGTCCCCTTTCACGGTATTGTTCGTGCGATAGTAAGAGCCTGTCACATAATTGGAAAGCTTGTCCGTCCCGCTGGTAAGGGACAAATCCGCATACAAGTTCGTCCCCACTCCGAAATACTCCTTGGACCAGTCCGTATCTGTCGTAGAATACGAATTATAGTCATTGTCCTGATAAGGGAACGTATTGAGATTCTTGCCGGCATTGACCCAAGCCTCTTTTGCGACTTCGAGGTACTGCTTCTGGCTCATCATGCGGAATTCGGTGCTCTTGTCGATGGTGGCGACTCCGAAATTCACTCTCGCGCTCACTGACAACGGCTTGTTCTTGGTGCCTGACTTCGTGGTCACGAGGATGACGCCGTTGGAGCCGTCGGCACCGTAAATGGTAACCTGGTCTGCGTCTTTCAGGACCGTAATCGATTCAATGTCATCAGGATTCAGATACGACAGCGGAGAAACTGTATATGATGTCCCAGCCATCTGGTTGGTCCTGCCACCCGTATAGACAGGCACGCCGTCGATTACCCAAAGAGGTTCGTTAGACGCGCTCAGCGAAGCCTCACCCCTGATCCGGGTCTCGTAACGGCTTCTGGTCGTACCCGCAGCATCCGTGTTCGGTTCAATGCTCATGCCCGGCACAAGTCCGCTCAGGAGATTGTCAATGCGGGTTTTCGGCTTATCCTTAAGTTGTTCGGCATTGACCTGAAACGCACTTCCGATGAGGTCTTCCCTACTTTGTTTCGTGCCATATGCTCCGACAATCACAGAGCCTTCCAGTTCGTTGTCCTCTTCCAGACGCACGTCCAACAATCTCTGCCGACTTACCGTAATTTCCATAGTTTTCATTCCAAGGTACTGGAACACAAGCACATAAGACTCACCTTCTCCCGGCGCATTGATGCTGTAGTTTCCGTCAATGTCAGCTGTCGTTCCGATTTTGGTTCCGCGTATCATCACGCTCGCTCCCGCCAACGGCTCCCCGTCGGCAGTCATGATCTTGCCGGTCACCTTGTCGGCGACCTTCTGTGTCATATTGCTTGGATTTGGCCCTGACACGAATTCTGATGCCCAGGAGCCCCGTGCAGAAAACAACAAACATAAGATAGCCAAAACATATTGGCTATAAAGATTTTGTCTAGTCCATTTCATACACCCAAATATAAGAATTTTTTGAAAAAATCCGTATATCCGGAAAAAATGTCAAGTGTCGCGATACATGTAGCCATACCTCCTTGACAGGCTTTCTACAGACACTCCCGAGAAGTACTCGCGCAGCATTTTTCCCTGGGCGCGCCACATCGCCCGATAGCATTTAGCTTCCATAAAAGTTTACTTTTTTTGGTAAACTTTTTTCAAGACGATACACTTGGCGCACCCTGTAAAGCGTTAAGTATCAGTGATTTAACTGTTTTCAGAGTAGAGCAAACCGCAACTCTAAAAATGATTAAAACACTAGTATTCAGAGAGTTACGCGCTGCGCCACAACCGAAAAGTAAAGCTGTTTCTTTTGTTTCCATGTTAATCTGTTCTTGACATTTCCATGGGCAAAAGTACGGAACCGCTGAAAACGCGTCAATACGTAACCGCGGAGACGCTTACGGAGACGCTTACACTATCCGCCCGCCATCCCTCACCACGTCAGAGCCAGCTACATCCACCGCATCCGACCACCGCAACCACGCCCCTACAGCAGCCCTGCAATCTTCGGAATCAATGTAATGTCTGCGGGGAGCCAGGCTACGGAGTCGAGCTGGTCTGCTGAGAGCCAGCGGGCGGCCTCGTGCTCGAGAAGGTGCGGACTGCCGCCGGCGATCGTGCAGACATAACATTTCATGGAGAGGTGGAAAGCCGGGTAATCGTACTCGATCGTATCGATAAGGTCACCGACATTGACCTCAACCTCCAGTTCCTCACGGATCTCACGGCAGAGCGCTTCTTCCGGGCTCTCCCCCGCCTCAACCTTCCCGCCGGGAAACTCCCATCCGTCCTTGAACTCACCATATCCACGCTGCGTCGCGAACACCTTGCCTTCCTTCATAATCACCGCAGCCACCACATTTATTGTCTTCATTGTCAATATTTTATAAAGTCATCACACATTTTCCGACCAGTCACACATTCTCCGGCCCATTACACATTCTCCGACGTCAGATAATCATACAGATTCTTCTCCACCGGAGTACAGAGTCCTCAGCATCACTAATCCGTGGTACATGAAGCGGTGGCACTAATTCTACCTAACGACATTTCCAAAACGCCAAAAGATTGTTTGAGATACACCGCTGTTCAGGAATTCCAAAGAACTGGGCATTAAACTTAACGAGTTGCTTACATATATATACCATGATACGTCATGAGGCACCACAACCAGCTTCAGCGAAAGACGAAACTCCAATTGACTAAAAACACTCAGCAGGCTAGATAACTTGCGAGACTTGAATTCATCATTACTTATCTGATTGACCTAACTCCATTAAACCTAAGGACTTCAAATATTCATAAGTTCCATTATAGAACTCTGGAAGCCTAGTGCTATCTTCTGGAAAACCGCCAATGGTCTTGTTTCCGTTTCCTGTCGGAACACAGATAACCATTCCCATACGAGCCCTTGTAAGAAGTACTCGGTATGCATTGAGCATGTATTTTTGCCTTTCCTTACTGTTCTCAGTGACACCGGCTTCTTCTCTCCAAGCCGTCTTGCCATTGAAAGCATAATACCTCCATTGGTGAGACACAGAGTTCCCCTCACAACGCATGTCTGCATCCCACAGTACGCATGTGAAGTCAAGTTCTAGACCTTGTACTTGAATCTCAGTTGCTGCATCTTCCAGGTAATTTGAGGAACGGATGTCGTTTTTATCTTCTAAAAACCAATGTACGGCATTCTCATCACTCTGTTCCAAAATATCAACTGCAAGAGGCTTGAACCGTGCTGCTGTTTTTGTAACCAACACACCAGTTCGTTGGCTTCCTCTGACCTGTTCACGTAACCATTTACGAGCAGTCACCATGTCTCTAGTGAGCACAATAGGATACCTGTCTTTTATCTCCTTGTATATGTCCGCAGCATTTGGATTAAACGAAAGAAGAGAATGAACAAATGCTGAGAGCTTTTCTGCACGGAAAGATCTCAGGCTCACTCCGAGGTGAAGTGAATCGGAGTATGTGACCATCTTGTTGTCTTTCAGTAGTTCATTGACTCTTCCTTCAGCATATTCTGGTTCGATGAGTTTGTTCGAGATGTAAACATTCCAATGCCGGAATCTTTCATTGAGCGCCGCAATCCACTCTGAAATACCAGCTTCTCCAGTGTTGATCTCTTGTCCTCCTCCAACAAGGCATATGATAGTTGCCCAGTCTTCTCTCTGATCTAATGACCAAATCAAAAAAGCGGCTTCTGAATATGGAAAATTTGGCACCTTAAGTTTGTTGCCGTATGTTCCACCTCGTTTGAGATAGTCCGCAAGCCTCTTATGGGTCCATGATCTCTGGGCTTCGTCGAAGATTGCAACATGCTCAACCTCTCCATATCCAGCTTTTTCCAGTTTCATTGCTTTCTCAGGATCAATCTCGAGAACGCCATTTTCCACAGGGTTCTTGATTTTGGCTAGCATATTGTCGCGATACCTGTGAATAATTTGGATAAACTTGCTTACCTCTCTACGGGAATCAGACAGATACTTTCGTTTGTTACAGGCACGACATTTCTTATAGTTGTCTAATGCAAGTGCCTCTGTAAGGACTGCAACTAGAGGACCGTTTCCAGAAAGATAAACGGCACCATCATCCTCCTTTGGTTTGTCTCCACCCTGATATGACTGTTTAACAGCCACATCCAAACCAACAAGAGTTTTTCCTGCACCAGGAACACCTGTTACAAAGCAAATACTCTTTTCCTTATTTTCTTTGCTTTGTTTGATTACATTGAGTATATAGGCTATTGTTGTGTCTGTTGAGACTTTGTCTGCTTCATGCCTAGTGATGTCTTCCACACTATGACTCTCGTATAATGTCCTTGCAGCCTCAATGATTGTCGGAGTAGGAGAATAGGGGCTAATTACCCAATTTGCTCCCAACGTTGTATCGGGTAATTTTGCATTGGCATGCTCGAGCACCTTAGTAATCAATTTCCCGAGTTCCTCTTTCCCTGCGACTAAAGGGTTATAGATTGAATCATCATATACTGACAGTTTGATTTCTGATGTACTTGATTTATATTCGGTCGGAACAAGGATTGGAACTATGGTTCTATTTTGACTTAAGAGATGAAAATTCTTTAGGTCTAATGCATAATCCAAAACTTGCTCAATGTCAGCTTGAAGCATGTCTTTTTGTCCCACCTTAAACTCGAGACAGAATATGATGCCGCGCAAGAGCACTACAACATCTATACGTTTCCCCAGACGCGGGATGTCGTATTCAAAGATAATCTGCCCCGGCTCATCCTTCCATGGCAGCAGCACATCTTGCAGGATATTTATTTCTCCCAGCCACGCTTCGTTAGTTGTGGTTAGGATTTCTCCATGATAGTTATATCCAATTTCTCCCAAAAGAGTTTTAGGCTCACCTCCAAGAAAGTCGAATATTGTTTTGTTGCATAAACAACGAGGCATTGTGAAATACTATATGAAATGTTTTCAGGTTTATCAAAACTCAGACTTGCAACCTCTTGCATGTCAGGTATTGAAGATTCTTCTCGTTGGCAAAGATAATAAATTATGCTGAGCGGACAAGTATAACCTTCTCTCATTTGTCTTTTCCATCCAATTTTGTTTGCATTCGCATCTAGTATCTAGTAATAGAATAAGGTGTTTTTTGCTTATTTTTGTGCCGTAAAACAATATTGACATGCGCACACTATAAACATTGACATCAGACTTGCATAGCGAGGCGGCTTGCGAAGTCAAGGAAGAAAATTTCATACGGGATATTGAGGAAAGACTCGGAGAAAAATTCGACATCCGTATAGTAATGAATCCACGACATTGTTGATTAACTTTGTAAACTCGGATAAACAAATTTTGGCAAAACAAGATAACAGGGAAGAATCATAGCATCGACTATATGTATTACGTAAGCAAAAGATTCGAGGTGTCCGGAGTGCATTATGTGACGACGGACGGGTTCGTCTCAAGGTATTATTCCTGGTCATCGGAGCGGAAAGGGCTGGCAGGGATGCCGAAGCAGTTGAAGAGCGTGGGCACGAACCAGTTTTTCATGCAGTAACGGACCATCACCGGTGTCTTGACCTCATCGGAGCGGACATGAATGACCTTACAGTCATTGTCGTCAATTCGTGCGGTCGCGGGATGGAAAACATGGTCTGCTCCGGCCAGTTCAAATCCATGAAGGTCAGTGGATATGGGCGAGAGACCCTGAGGACCGCAGCGGAATGTCACTGTCGCCGTGCCGTTCCCGAAGGCAAACGACTCCGCAACTGGAGTATCCACATCTGGGCCGGAGATGCCATAGTCCTTTGTCAGAGCAAGATATGCGAGCCTATGCGCGGGCGTGGCCTTGTCTGCTGCATGAATGCAGTTGGCTTCCCCGACATCAACGGTAGTTGCCATCCCGCTGTGCGGAATCTTCTCTAAAGTCTGAGCCTGTGCCCACATGAAATAGCCGGTCCGAGGGTCATCCTCGGTGCCTCCGTACTTGAACGGGGCTATCTGGGTGAAATAGAATGGCAGGGAATCATCGCCCCACTCATCGCGGAGCATCTTTACGAATGCCGGCTGGAGTCTTCTGTACTGCTCCGGACGGTTGCGGTTGTTGCATCCCTGATACCAGATGAAGCCCTTGACCGTGTATGGAGCCAACGGATGAAGCATGGCGTTGTAGAGACATGCCGGGACAAATCCCTTGAAATCCTTCGGCCAACGTCCGAGTTCGTATGCCCTCATGTCCATTTCTCCCGCGAACTCCTTGTCAAGCAGTTCCTTGCTCATCCATGCCTCTATGCAGCTGCCACCCCATGACACGTTGATGACGCCTACCGGCACACCGAGGACATCGTGGAGTTTGGACGCGAAGAAATATGCGAGCGCACTGGCCTCGGCTACGTCTTTCGGTGTGTTCTCCGTCCATGTCGCCGTGCACTTGTCTCTCACAGTGAGCGAGGTCTCCCTCTTTACGTAACAGTGCCGCACGGGGATTTCCGGCTTTGCGTTCAGTATGGTTTCCGCAGAGCCCTTCACCGGCTGCCCGTTGAATCCCTTGATAGGCATCTCCATGTTGGATTGCCCGGCGCACAGCCAGACTTCGCCGATGAGAACGTTGTCGATGACTGTCCGCTCTCCATCGTCAAGAACGATTCTGTATGGACCGCCGGCCTTGGGTGTCGAAATTCTCGTGAACCATTTCCCGTTCTCATCGGCATACGCCTCAAACTTTGACTTTGACCACGATGCTGAAATCTTCACTTTTTTTCCTGGAGTTGCCTCTCCCCATATCGCTGCTTTGCTCTGCTGCTGGAGCACCATATTGTCGGAGAAGACAGGCGTTGGGATAACCTTGGAGAAAGAAACGGCTGTCCCGATGGCCATGGCGATGATTATGGACAAAAACTTCTGAATATTCATACTTACACTGACTTAGAAGCTTTTTACATCAGAACAAACGACGCCTTGTTCTCAGTCGTAGAGTCCGGTCCTATGAAAACTTCAAATTCTCCCAGCTCACAGACATATTCCATATCCATATTCCAGAAAGACAAGGCATCGCGCTCGATTTCGAAACTCACGGTGCGGCTCTCTCCCGGTTCAAGTCTTATCTTCTCGAATCCCTTGAGTTCGCGCATAGGGCGTGACGAAGATGCGACGACATCGCGTATATACATCTGCACCACTTCCTTGCCGGCTTTTTTGCCGGTGTTTGTCACGACGACGCTCGCGACGACCTTGCCGTCGGACGCTATTTGAGAAGAGGACAGTTCCACTGGCCCATATTCAAACTTTGTGTAGGACAGTCCGTAGCCGAAAGGATAGACGGGATCGTTGCTGATGTCGAGGTAGTTGGAACGGTATTTCCAGAACCAGTCCTCGGGATTTTTTGGTTTGTATGCCGGACGGCCGGTATTCTTCTGCGCATAGTAGAGCGGGACCTGGCCGACTGACTGCGGGAAGGTCATAGTGAGCTTTCCTGACGGGTTCACGTCACCGAAGAGCACGTCTGCGATGGAATATGCCGCCTCGGAACCTCCGAACCAGACATTCAAGATGGCTGGAACATTGCGGCTTTCCCAGTCTATGGCAAGGGCTCTACCATCGAAAAGCACGAGCACTACAGGCTTGCCAGTTGCTATAAGCGCCTTGAGCAGGTCTTTCTGTACGTCAGGAATCGTGATATCAGAGCGGCAGGAGCACTCGCCTGACATCTCGGCGGATTCCCCGAGAGCAGCCACGACGACATCCGCTCTGCGTGCGGTTGCGACGGCCTCGGCAATCATTTCCCTCTCGCTGCGGGAATCCCTGACGAGAGTCTTGCCGAACAGTGTGGAGTTCCTTTCGAGCCGCTCGTCCCTTGTCAGATTGGAACCCTTTGCGTATAGAATCCTGACATTGTCGCCGGCAACATCCTTCATTCCTTCAAGCAGGCTGGAATATTTGTCAAGTTCTGCGGCTCCGCACCATGTTCCAGGCATATTTCTGGCGGCGTCAGCGAGCGGCCCGATGAGGGCTATCGTTCCCTTCCTCTCAAGCGGAAGCAGGTTGTCCTCATTCTTGAGCAGCACATAAGACTCCGCCGATATTCGGCGTGCGGCTGCCTTGTGCTCTTCGCAGTACATCTTGCTCTCCACATCGTCCGGACGGCAGAACTTGTACGGGTCTCTGAATAGGCCGAGCCTGTACTTAGCCTCAAGCACCCGCCGGCATGCCCGGTCAACATCCTCCATCTTGAGCTCACCTGCTTCGACGGCGGACTTTGCCTGTGTGAAGAAAGTCTCTCCGACCATATCCATGTCGATCCCTGCCTTGAGGGCCTTGACAGCGACTTCGTGATAGTTTCCGACTCCGTGGTCAACGCATTCATTGATTGCAATGTAGTCCGTTACCACAAATCCGTTCCAACCCCATTGTTTGCGCAGAACATCGGTCATAAGCCAGCGGTTAACGGATGCGGGCACGTCATCGACGACATTGAATGAGGTCATGAAGCTTCCGGCTCCGGCATCAGCTGCGGCCTTGTAACCCACCATATACTCGTTGAACATCTTTTGTCGGCTCATATCCACCGTGTTGTAGTCCCGTCCCGCCTCGGCAGCTCCGTAAAGGGCGAAATGCTTCACGCAGGCCATAATCTGGTCCTCCTTTTCGAAACGGTGACCGGGCCGTCCCTGATAGCCCCAAACCATAGCTTCGGCTATCCTGGCGTTAAGATAGGGATCTTCTCCGTTTCCTTCCGCAACCCGTCCCCAGCGCGGATCCCGCCCCAGGTCAACCATAGGGCTGAATGTCCAGTTCGTGCCGTCGGCGCTGGCCTCCACTGCTGCAATGTGGGCGGATTCCTCCACTGCTTCCATATCCCATGTGCAGGAGAGGCCGAGTGGAATAGGGAACACTGTCTGATAGCCGTGGATGACGTCCATTCCGAACAGCAGTGGTATTCCAAGACGACTCGAATCGACTGCAAGATGTTGAAGTTCATATATTTTCTTATATCCCCTCGCATTTAGTATCGCACCTGCCTCGCCTTTGATTATCCGCTCCGCGATGTTGAATGACGCTCCGGTTCCCGTGGTCATAGTCCCATGGTCGGGCATGTTCAGTTGTCCCACTTTTTCCTCAAAGGTCATCCTCTTCATGAGTGAGGATATAAAGCGATCCATTTCTCTGTCCTGCGGCGACTTGTCCGCACATGATGTCGCGGCCAGACATAGAGCCGCGGCAACGAATATTTCCAATGTATTCTTCATACGCATTCTATTTGAACTGAAGCCCTTCCTTTACTTCCGCCCGTTCAAAGCAGTTGCGGAACAGGCAGTTCTCGAGGTAATCCTCCATCGCTTTCCTTGCCTTCTCCACATCGACATTTCCCAAGGCAATCTGAATCTGAACCGGAGTGTCGCGCTGGGCCGACACGAAGGCGGAAATCTGCTGCCAGCCTTCCGGAGTTTCGAATCCGAGCAGCGACTCCCAATTGTCCATCTTCTTGAAAGGCCAGTAGGTGTAGCCGATTCCGGAAGACTTCATGTTTGATACAATCTGCGCCGTCACGTCCGTGCCTCCGTTCCAATGCCCGAATTCCCCTATGAAGATGGGAAGCCCGTATTTGTCGCGAAGTTCAGCGTCGCCCTTGACGACCGTGCTGCCGTAGCGGTGGCGCGTCATCAGAATCTTTGAGTCGAAGGCAAGATTTGTAAGAGGCGTAAAATCGTCATAAAAGTTCGCTCCTCCTATGATAAGGATATGATTTTTATCGACTTCCCTGATTGCTGCAGCCGCCTTCTCGAAAGTAGGCTGGAGATATGGGTAGAGGCGTTCATATTCCTTTTTTATCGGTTCGTTGAGGAGTTCATATCCGAGTATTATCGGCTCATCGGCATAGCGGGTCGCGATTTTCTTCCAGATTCTGCAAAATTCCTCCATATTCTCCTCGCTCTCGAACAGCTTCGGATAGCCATCGCTGTCGTCGATGTGAGGGGCACCGCTTTGTCCTCCCGGAGCCACGTGCATGTCCAAAATAAGGTAGAGTCCGGCTTCCTTGCACCAGGACACCACTCTGTCAATGAACTCGAATCCCATTTCAGGGCTGTTGTCACAGAGATAGAAGGTGTCGTTGAACATCTTGTAGGTCAGAGGCATACGTACTGTGTTCGCCCCGATGGAGTTGAGATAGAGAAAGTCGTCGAGAGTGAAGTAATTCTCCATGAAGCGCTTCCACCACGAGTTCATGTACTCGTCGCCTAACATCTGTCTGAAAGCTTTGTCTGTTTCAGTGACGGAGATGTTCTTCAGACCGAACATATATGACTCCGGTGTAAGCCAGTGGTTGAGGTTGACTCCCTTTATCGTGAAACTGCTTCCGTCCGCCTGATAGAGCTGCGTACCCTTGACTACAACGAACTTTCCGGTAGGGTCATGCACGGGGTTCGCGTTTCCCTCTCCCTTGCCGCAGGCGACAGCCAGAACAAGAAGAACTAATGATATTATTCTATTTTTCATCATATTTTTAATTTGATTTGCCATATACCTTTATTTCCGCTATGCAGCCTTTCATGACGCCGTTGTTACCTTCATTGCCGTTTGAACCGGCAACCATGACCTTGAGATAGCGTCCTCGGAACAGTCGTGATGGGATGCTCTGTTCCGCATTGCCGCTGTCAACGCTTGCAGCATCGACAATCTTCGTCCAGTTCGTGTGGTCATGAACGGACTGCCCCCATACGGCCGGGTCGTCGCTCACGAAAAAGCTCAGTGCGTTCAGCGCGTTGCCGGACCACATATTCTGACGCCCGATGTACCCGAAGCCGGTGATGGTCTCCGTCCGGCCCATATCAAAGACAAAGCAGTGGTTTTCTTGACCCTTGCATGGACTTGACGCTTCCCATGAGTAGTGCCAGTAGGAATTTATATCATTGTCTATCATGTAGTATGCGCTGCAATTGCCGCTGTTCTCCCATGGCTCGTGGCAGCATTCCTGCCATTTCCATTCGGTGCGGTCAAATTCCACAGGATACTTTATTGTCGGGTCTATGAGAATGGCGCAGATCCCGTCGGATTCCGATACCTTGAACTGTGACGCGTCCGTAAGGCGGAGTGGGATCATGACGGGCCTTAGCAACTTTGAGATTCCGCCGACCGACACCTTCACGTATGCCTTCTGCTCCGTCGAGTGCAGGGAGACTGATGTAGATGCCTCATAGCCGTCGGCCGGAAGGGCGTAGTCGGTCAGGTTCACGGCATTGTATGTCTTGAGATACTCTTCATCGATGATTACCTTGGCGTCTATGTCCCACCTGTTGTCAAGCGACTTTACCTCTACCGGTATGCTGATTTCCATCTTGTCTCCAGGCCATGTCTCGTCTATTGCCGCGCTGACGCGGTTGAGTCCGGCCCTCTCGAAACCGATTGTAGGGACGATGACATCGCTTATCTCGCACATATATGTAGCGCATTTTTCATTCACAGAAGTGCTTTTACTGCTGAGCCTGAATCCCAGGACATAGCGCGTTCCGGGATTTGACGAGCTCAGCTGTGCCAACTTTTCCGAATTGAGGGTGTAGGCGATGACCTTGTATGTCTCGCTTTCAGAGAAATCCAGAACGAGAGGCGTGTCCATGGTGTAGGTATCTTCCGGCAGAATCATGTACCTGACCGAAGCACCGCCGGCATTGAAATTCTCGTCAAGCTCGCTCTGGAGGAGTGGGGTCAGTTCTGCGTGTACCCTTGTTCCGATGTCGCTGCCGGCCTTGCAGACGGTGAAGTCGAGCGTGCGGTCGGCGGCGGTCGCATCGATGGTCACATATTCCGTGCTGCTTTCCTTAATGTAGATGATGGTCTTGTAATGTTCGGGGAAGATGTCCATCTCCTTTCGTTCCGAACACGAAATGGCGAGCGCGAGGCAGGCCAATTGTATGAATATGAATCTTTTCATTTCTTCTGATGTTTAGAAATCATGGGGCAGCCTGTCAATAAAGCGGAGCCTGGACCATCTGCGGGTTGGCATACACCTCGGCATCAGGCACCGGCTGGAGGTACATCCTGTTGTGCCACATATACTGCTGCTCGACCTGCGTCCTGACGTTGAACGAGTCGAAAGAGGGATTCTTCTCCAGAACGTTGAGACCCTGATAGTTGTCGTGTCCCATATATTTTGCACCGTTCACATATCTCCTTATGTCCTCAAAACGCCAGCCTTCAAGATATAGCTCGCAGAACCTCTCTTCCAGCACGGCCTTGAGAAAGGCCTCGGAGCCACTGACTTCGGCAGCTGTGTATTCCGGGATTCCGGCTCTGCGGCGGATTCGGTTGAGGTAGTCCAGGCCCTCGGTTATGTGCCCGGTGTGAGCACATGCCTCGGCGTACATGAGGTAGAGGTCTGCAAGACGGAAAACCGCCCACGGGTGGTTGGTCATTGAACCGGTGTTGTCGTTGCCCCATTTATCATAGCGAGTGTTCGGGTGCACCAACTTCTTGTTCCAGAATCCTGTTCTGGAATTGTTGTTCACACCATACTTGTCTGTATTGTAGCCATTCTCGTCCGGATTCAGGGCGTTGACGAAGAGCGGCGCACCGTTGGCGATTACCGGGGAGTATTCATCCCCGTCAAAAGATATTGCAGCATAGAACCGTGCCTCTCTGTTCGCGCAGAGGTTGATTACATTTTCCTGACTTCCTTCGAAACCTGCCCGTCTGAACCAGTCTCCCTCGCTAGGAAAGACAGGGTCATCGGCCGGGCGCTTTCCGTTTTTCGTGAAGAAGGACTCTACGCTCTGAAGTGTCGGGCTTATCATTCCCCAGCCTCCTTTCGGCTGCCCGTTCTCCTTCACGAGTACATAGTGGGGATATGACGCCCATGAGCAAATCTCGTTCGTGAGCCACAACATTCCCCAAAGGATCTCCTTGTTTCCCTGATTAGGACGTGCGACGCTGAGGTAGCGAAACATCATGACCTTTTTGGCAATCTCTTTCCTCGCCGACTCGTCCGTTACAGGTATTCTCGGGAGCGGAATGCCGTCGGCGGCTCTGAGAACCTCCGAATCCTCAACGGTAAAGAGCCTGTGCCCGTTCTCTTCAGCCTCCTCAATGGCTTCAAGACAGGCTTTCTCGGCCCGTTCCCATTTTGCCGGGTCGTAAGTTCCAGAGACTAATTCATGACCATAGCCCGGGGTCTCGAAGTTCTCGTTCTTCCATGACTTGTCGTAGAACGAACCATTCCACAATGGCGACGCGGCAAGCACGAGCACCTTGGCCTTGAGCACCTTTGCGGCGAGCTTGGTCGCGCGTCCGTAGTAGCGGGCGTTGTTGTCGAAGCCTGTCTCCAGTTCAGGATAGGCCTCGTCGCATAGTCGAACTACATAATCAGTGCACGCGTCGAAATGCGAACGTCCGGGAATATGCTCTTTGGACGTTGACATCGGAAGCTGCTCATCAATGATCGGAATCGGACCGCAGGCCGACATCAGTTTGTAGTGGTAATAGGCCTTGAGGAACTTCGCCTCCGCAAGGTATGCAGTCCTGTCTCTGTTCGTGAGGTTTTTCACCTGCGTTGCCCGGAGGTCGGCAATAAACTTGTTGCAGTAGCCTATCCCGGTGTAGTAGTCGCTCCACACGCCTCCGTTTGCTGCCACGTTGAAACCGGTAATTTGGTTGCACTGCTGCTTGCGGAAGTTGTCATACACCGTCTCCGGTCCCACAATCTCATCGCTTCCGAAAGCCAGCGTGTTGTAGGATAGGACCTTCGTGTTCTTGTTCTGAAGGGTTCCGTAGCATCCGTACAGATATTGCAGCGCGTCCTCGGCTTCCAGAAGAAAATCGTCCGGACCCTCGGTCTCCGGCGGTACCACGTCCAAAAATCCGCAGGAAGGAACTGCCGCAGTCAGGGAAAATAAAAGGAATAAATATGGCAATTTATTGTGTCTCATTATCTTATATTTTATTATGTGTCGTCACCTCGTTTTTTCTCAGAAATTGACCTGAACGCCGACGTTGAAGGTCCGGCTTAGAGGGTAGGTGTTGTATTGAAGCTCCGGATCCCAATACTTGAACTTCGACCATACGGCAAGGTTGTCGCCGCTTACATAGACCCTGCAATGCGGGAATGTATATCCAACTTCAAGCGTCTTGAATCTGAGGAAACTGCCGTCTTTCATCCAGAATGTACTCGGATTGAGGTTGTTTTCCTGCTGTGCCTGTGCGGTTGCGAGCCTAGGCCACACGGCCTTGGAGTTGTCTGTGCCTTCTTTCCAGTAACCGTCGGCAATCCACTGCATCAGGTTGCGGTCCGCCGTCCATGACTGGTTGAAAGGCTGCATCGAACTCGGGTCAAGCATGATTTTCCGCTTGGCAGAGCCGTTGAAGAATACGCTCGCGTCCAACTTTTTCCAGGTCACGCTTATGCCGAAACCATACTGTATGCGCGGAGTACTTCCATAAGGGGAGAGCATCACCTTGTCCTCGGACGTAATAGCTCCGTCTCCGTTTATGTCCCTGTATTTCAGATCTCCCGGCATTACGTGACTTCCGAAGAAACTCTGGTCGGCGTGTCTGGCGATGTCCTCTTCGTCGGAGAAGAACCCGTCGCAGATGAAACCGTATAGGGCATTGAGAGGCTTTCCTGTCTGGGTCGGCCATGAGTAGTCGTACTCTGGTTCGTCCTTATAGACCAGTTTGTTCGCCGTGTAGGTGAAGTTGCTACGCAGGTCGATGGTGAGTTCGGGGATAATTTCCTTGCGGTAGTTGACGCTGAACTCCACGCCCCGGTTGTTTACCTTGCCGAGATTTGCCCACGGCTTCACTCCCATATATCCCATGATGTCTGGGAATGACGCCCTCTCGATTAGTATTCTTTCCCGCTGGTAGTCAAACCAGTCGAAGACAATCTGGAGGTCGTTGAAAAGATGGATGTCCAGACCTAAGTCAAACTGTTTCGAGCGTTCCCATGACGGGTTCTCGACAGGATAGTCCGTGATAATCGGCCCGTTGTACTTGTAGGAATAGTCACTTTGCATTCCTGACTGAAAGAATGGTCCTCCGTAGAGATTGACCTTGTACATATACATATAGTACGGAGCATTGCTGCCTCCAGTCTCGTCGCTACCAACGAGTCCATAGGATGACCGAATCTTGAGGTGAGTCACCACATTCTTCAGCGGAGTCCAGAAGTTCTCATTGCTGACCACCCATCCGAGAGACATAGCCGGGAAGAGTTCGAACCTTTCGCCCTTGCCGAGCCTTTCCGTACCGTTGTAGCCGAAGTTCACCTCGGCGAGGTAGCGGTTGTCGTAGTCGTAGGTAGCGCGTCCGGAGAATCCCTGGTTGCGGCTCGGGAGCACTGATATGCGGTACTGTCTCATCATGTACATGAGCATTCCCGTGACGGTGTGCTTTCCGAAGCGTCTGTTGTAGTTTGCCCTTGCATCGAAATAGAATAGATTGTCCGATGTCTTGGAGACTCCAGACTGGTTGATGTAGGTCTCTCCTTCCTTGAGCAGGTCGAGCACATATTTGTCTGCCACGACGTTATAGCTGTCGGGCGCAACACGGTAAAGATATGGCGAAAGCGACCTTGTGTATGAAGCGTTTGACCAAGCGTTGAAGTTGACCAGTGCAGAGAGGGATAGCCCCTGAGTGATGAAGTCAAGCTTTTGGTCGAAGTTGAGCGAGACATTGAGCTTGTTCTCGTTCACCTCCTTGAAAGAGTTGAGCATGTTCGCGTAAGGGTTGGTGTAGTAGCTTCCCGAACTTATGAACTCGGAACCGAACTTCATGTGACCGCATCCGTCGTCTGGGAATACGGCCGGATAGAGCACTGGGTTGTTCTTGTATATTTCCTTGAAAATCGCGTCAGACGATGTGTTCGGAGACTTGAGGTTGGAAATTTGCGCGTTCATCCTCAGTCCGAGTGTTGTCGAATTTGAGACTTTGTATTGGAGGTTGTTTTGGAAGATGTACCTCATCTGGTTGTGGTTGTTGTCCAGTGAGTAGTTCTTCGGAACGTTCAGCATTCCGCTGTCGTGGTTGAGCTGAAGGGACATGTAGTATGTCACGTGTGAACCTCCTCCCTGGATGTTGATGTTCGCTCTTTCGTTCATCGTGAACTTCTTGAGCATGAGGCTGTACCAGTCTACGTCGGGATAGACGTACTCGTTCACGTGATTCCGCGTTCCCTCAATCTTCACGTCGCTATATTTCTGAAGCGGAGATGACGACCGCATCCTATGGGCGTAGTTGTATGTTTCCATGAATGTCACGCCGTCGGTGTAGTCCACGACATTTACCGGCTGGAGGAACGAGTGCTCGTAGGTGACGTTGATTTTCGCCTTCGTATTCTCCGTTCCCGTCTTTGTGGTTATAAGCATGACTCCGTTGGCTCCTCGTGCCCCGTAAATCGCCGTGGCGGAAGCATCCTTGAGAATAGAGAAAGATTCGATGGTCTCGGAGGGGATATTGTTCAGGTCAGCGGCGGAAATCTCAACTCCGTCCAGCATTATGAGAGGGGTGGAGCGTCCGCCGAAGGTGTTGATTCCGCGGATGTAGAATGAAGACGTGCTTCCCGGCTCGCCGCTTGTGGTGACTGAAATTACTCCGGAAAGCTTACCGGCAAGGTTGTTTGTGAGCGATGATGACGGGGCGCGGAGTTTGTCTCCCGCCACGGCGGTGATTGAACCGGTCACGGAAATTCTCTTCTGCGTACCTGCGCCCACGACCACCGCGTCCATAATCTCGTTGTCCGGCATCATCTTGACATTCAGTATTGCCAGGTCCCCCACGAGAATCTCGCTCTGGCGGAATCCGATGTAAGAAAATATCAGCGTGGCGTTCTCAGGGACTTCGATGCTATACTCACCGAGCTCGTTGGTGATTGTTCCCGTGCCGGTCCCTTTGACCAGAACCCCGGCTCCAATCAAAGGCTCTTCTCCGCTGTCATCAGTCACGACTCCCTTTACAATGTGCGTGGACGAGTTTTTTTTCTGCGGCGCCGTTTTACTCAAGGAAATCTGCTTCCCCCGGACGCTATACCCGATGCCGGTTCCGTAAAAGAGTTTCTGAAGCAGCTCGTTGATAGTCGCTCCGCTGACAGATATGGAGACGTGCTGCCCTGTGTCTATGTCTTTGTTGAAGATGAAAACATAGTCAGTCGTCCGTTCTATGTGGTCGATGCAGTCTTGAATTGACCGATCGGTCATCGAAAGGCTCAGTCCCGCGTCCTGCGCCAGGACCGAGCCTCCGAATGTTGATGCCATACAGAACAAGGCCATTAAGGCCGATAAGAATTTCTTCATTAGTCCGTTCTTGCTTTTATGTGTTTCAAAAAATGAGAATTGTTTTTCACTTTTCTGTGGGGCTACAGTATCTCAAAAGTCACGGTCTGCGGGTTCGTGTTCATGTCGACTGTCATCCTGTAGGTTCCGTAGTCGTCCCATTTTGACTTAGCGTCCGTCCAACGGAGGTTGCCGTCAGTGCCCTGGGTGATTTTCCCGGTCTTGTCGTTAAGGTTGACACCGCTCACGATGCCGCCGTTCCACCAGATGTTTCCGAAATATTTGAAGTTTAGGCCGTTGGTCCATCTGTCATAAGGCTCAAGCTTCCACCATGTTTCTCTGTAACGGCCTGTAAACTGATAGACCTTGTCTCCAATTTCAGCCATGAACGCAAGAGCGGTTCCTTCAACATTCCAGCCGACGCAATTCTTTATTGTAACCGACGCGACCCCTTCGCCGCTGAGGAAAAGTGTTGAATATACTCCTCCGTTGTTCTCTGACCTGAAGATTGTCCAAGAATTGTCAGGAATCTGATTCCCGGAATCAGACCAGCTGTTCTCGCGCGTTCCCAAGCGTAGCACGACCGTGTATCTCCCCGTCTTCGAGTTGAACTTGCCGTCCTTGAGGAAGTCCGGGTCCTGCCTTACATATTCAAGGTCATTGCACCCGGCGAAGGTCACAGGCTCGCCCTTGGTAAAGTTGAGAGTCGCGGTGTATTCGTTGTTTCCTGCGTATGTCATGGCAGTTCCGTTCACCGAAAGTTCGAGAGACTCCACTTTCTCGATGCTGATGGTCATAGGGGAGGCCTTGTAGTCGAAGGTTACCTTGTGGTAGCCTGCTTCGCAACTCCACTGCTTCAGGCCGTCGCTGTTCAGAGTAATCCCGTTCTCGCGGGAACTGTCCTTGAAGTACCACTCTCCGGAACCGGCATAGTTGTTCGGACCATTCCAAGTGTTCTCCGCCCACATATTCTCGCCGTGAATCTTGAAGTTGTTAGCCGCTTTGAACCAACCGTACCAAGTTGCCTTACCCGCGGTCTTGTCTACGGTCATTTCATACTTATTCATCTCCCAACTGAGGTTGTCTCCCACGATCCAGAACCTCTCGCCGGTTTCTTGAATCATCGAGAGTTTGTTCGTGTTGGTGTCGAGGATTATGGTGTAGTATTTTTCCCCGTAGTTCTTCCCATCGTAAGACTGGATTTTGAGGGAACGCACTTCCTTCGTGTATTCTAGGTCAAATACGCGATTTTGCTCTGAAACCCACGGATCGACTGGCGCGTAGTAGAATCCGCTTGTGCCGGCGGCAAACCAGATGTCATATTCCTGACCGCTGAGCCACTGATGCTCAAGCTTATATACGCCCGGCTCGACCTCAGTCATCGGGAAGTCTCCCTTGGCCTGTGGGTGGGTGGAGGACATTATCGGTGCCTGTCTCTCAACCTTTGTGGCGGCATCAAGGTCAATGTTCACCACGTTCACCGCTCCGGCGACCCATTCCTTCTCCTCTTTTGAAACGAACTGATAGACAGATCCGTCCGTGGTTATGGTGTAGGTCACGCTGCCTGCTTCGTTTGCTGCGACCTTTGTTGGAATCACGGTTGCATAGATTCCTTTGGCCTCACCAGCGGTCTTTGCCACGACAATCTCCGGTGTACGTACAGAAACGCTGACTTCATTGCCAGACCCCTTGGCGGAGGTCACTTCGCCATCGAAGCCTGCCGTGATGCTGCCAGCAATCTGTGCCGAGCCGGCGCTTACGCTGATGCTCTTGAGCTGCTCCGTGCCGGTGGCGGTGCTGCTGAACACATTGAACCTGAGCAGCGCTCCGGCCATGCGGAAGTATGCCTCGCCGGAACCGCTTTCCGCTCCGATCGTGATATCCGCAAGCTGCCCTTCAACTGAACCTTTTGCGCCGCCGACGAGGAATAGTCTGTTGCCGGAAATTCCCGAAGTTTCCTGGGTCTGGGAGCTCGGAACGCTGAAAGTCACGCCTGTTTTCGAAACCTCGACTTTGGGCGACACGAGCCTATAGTTGCCGTCAGCGATTCCGCTGAAAGAAAACGCAGCCTGACTTCCTTCATTCGTTATGTCCTCTGATGTCAAGGCCGCTGATTCGTGGACGGAGTAGTCTGACAGTGAGACCAATGCAGCAGTTTCACCGATGCTCCACTGTGCCCGTGAATCGTCCCTGATCCCCGCTTTTGTCGGGGCATAAATGGTCTGAGCCTTAATCGTGATGTTTCTTGAGACCGTTTCCGGTGTCTTTTCTTTCTGACAAGCAGCGAGAGAGACGGCTGCCAATGCCATAAGTATAGATATCCTTTTCATGTGTTGGTTATTTGTTTTTCAATTGTTTTCCGTGTTAAATTCGTTGTCCATGGTTCCTTCCTCGAAGTAAATCTGGTCGGTGCTGATGGTGGATGCGGCGAATCTCTCGTCGCACCCGAGGACGAGTACGTCCATCTGTGGCTTCTGATAATTCATTGATTCAGTTTTAATTGATTATTAAATTTGTAGCAATTTATTTTTGATATCTAGAAATATGAGTCAATCTATTTCTCTCGACTCTAAAATTTGTCTGTCCTATGTATCTCAACTGTGTCTCCATCCGTCTCGAAACTTACTGGAGCTGTGAACTCAATCGTGTTGAGCACGCTTTCAAGCTCCTCTCGAAGGTCAATCTTTCCGTTGATGACAATGTCCTTGAGTGATTCCGTGTAATGAAACTTCACTCCGTAGTATATGGCAAGTTTTTCGGCCACTTGTTCGATGTTCTGATTTCGGCAGATCATGCGCGGTTTGGTCCAGCCGGTCACCGCTTCCGTGTCCACGGCCTGTGCCTCCGTCAACTCCCCGTTCTCGAGTCGAACCTGCTCGGATGGCGACAGGATGCAGGATTTTCCCCCATCGTTAGTTACGCTGACCTTTCCCTGCACTAGCGTGACTTCCGAAAGATTGTCGCGCGACTTCATGTTGAACTCAGTTCCGAGCACGCTGACCTTCATTCCGTCGGCGCTGACTGTAAACGGCCGTGAAGCATCCTTGACGACGGAGAAATACCCTTCGCCGCAGACATAAACCCGCCGCTCTGTTTCAGAGAACGTGGACGGAAATATAAAATCGGAGGATGAATTCAGATCCACGCGGCTTCCGTCGGGCAGGACGAGGTGAACCCAGTGTCTTTCGGGAACAATCACCCTACTGTATCCTTCATGTGCCGAGGACTCTATGCTTACGGAATTTATTGAGTATGAACCGTTTTCGGAAATTACAATTTCGGAATATCGCGAATCTATGTCTATCGATTTCCCGTCGGATAATACAAGTCTCGTGTCCTTGAGCCCAGGCATTTCTTCCACGGCCGCGATATATTCATCCATTGTCGGCAACTTTGTGGTCTCGCCGTACAGGTCTTTGAACAGCAGAACTGAAACGCAAGCGACAGCCGCCGCGCAGGCAGCCACCGTCGCCACCCTCCATGTCCTTGAGAGCCTGCGTCTGCCTGACTTAATCCTGTTCAGAAATGCTTTCCATCCAGCTGCCGTGTCCGGACTGATCTGACTTCCAGCCTCTAGAGCTTTTGTATACACGGCCTTCAGGCTCGCATATTTCTTCTTGTTTTCCTCGTCGGCAAGACAGTTTTCGAGTTCGCATCTTTCACTTTCCGACAATTTCTTTCCGAATGATTTTATGATAAGGTCTGTGTTTGTGTCCATATATTATACTTTGTGGTTTTTTATGATAATAGAAAACCTTCAAAAATAATCCTCAATCAGAGGCAATTTGCTCTTTTCATATTCATAGACACAAAAAAATCGGGATACCCTAATAAAATTTTAGGTATCCCGTAGTTTATTTTCTGTAGTCCGGTCGTTCCTTTGACGACAGGGAAGTGATTATCCTGCACTATTTTCCTGTCATAGTCCCAAGAATATTAGCAGAATCATGTGTTTCTTCAGATTCAGGCGTATGGTTTTCAGGCTCTTGGTGATGTACGCCTCCACCGACTTCTCGGACAACCCCATCCTTTCAGCAATCTCCGAGTTTTTCATGCCTTCTTTCCGCGACAGACTGAAAACTTCCTGACATTTCTCAGACAACGACGACATTGCGGCCCACACAACGGAACTGATGTCTTCCATATTCAGTCCAGCATCGACATTTTCGGGAGACTCGATGTCCTGCATGATGTCGAGATATGCGTACAAGTCCGTTTTCCTGAGCCTATTGAGGCAGCGGTTACGCACTGAGGTCCTCAGATATGAATGGAAGGACTCCGAAATGTCTATTGACTCTCGGTTTTTCCACAAATGGAGCATGAGGTCAAGAATTACCTCCTCCGAGTCTTCTCTTGACTTAAGAAACCACCAGGCATAGCGGACAAGCGTGTCATAGTAAGCGTCAAACAGCCGCTTGAAGTCTTTCCTGCTCCCCGTCTGCCTAAATTCATTCCAAAGAATATTTCCTTCCGCAGTCATTAAATATTTCCACAATTCGAACTACAAATGTGGCGAAATTTTTACATAAATCAAACGGCATTCGCTCCAGATTTGTTCGCTTTCGCAGCGGTACTTCCAGATTACGGTTCTGAAATCCAGCCCAATGGTTTGACTCGGTTTGCTTTGCCAGGTCTTCCGTTCATACAAGAAAAGTTTGTGTCAAATCAAAATATCCTTCCATCTGTTCAACAAGTCATCAAAAGTCAGTCCCGTGCAGAGGATTGCCGGGCTTGTGCTTGGGCATGCGCAGGTGTGCAGATGTCCTGCTATGTTTATCGTGTCGGGATGCTTTTTCAAGTATTGCGCGTAAGACTTGGCTGCCTTTTTCCCGTTGAACACAATTGTTGATATTGTCGGGTTCTTTCTGATAAATCCGACTATGTCATTGAACTCTCCGCCACGGATATTCCCGTCGCTGCTGCCAATACGTTCTGCGGCGGCGTAAACATCCCAGAGGGCAATATGACTTTGCGCAAGCATCTCCTTTTTTGCCTGATAGCTGAGCGGCACAGGAGAGCCTGTTATTGTCGCTATGATTCTCCAGAAAAAGTTCTTGTGATTTGCATAATACTCTTGGCTTTCGATGGAAATGTCGCCAGGAAGGGAACCGAGTATCAGGATCTTCGGTTCATTGCATACTAGAGGCTCCAAGCCTTGTTTAGAGTTTGTTGTCATTTGAAATGCTGATTTTAATTGGTGAAACACTCCTATCAATGTCAAATAGGAGAGGATAGTTCTTTACTCTTGCGGAAATCTGACTCGCCGGCACCGGTTTACCGTCCTTTCGGGCATATAATCCCTGCCTGTTTATGAGTTTCGCGATTTCGGTAAATGTGAGTGCCGTCGATGCTTCTCGCAGCACTTTCTCAATAGCTTCGTGCAGTTTCATATCGTTTTTTATTTGTTCACTATTTCCGGAGTCGCATTCGTCAACTACCGGCTTTTCAATGTCATATTCCGGATTATCTTCCGCCCATCCGATGTTCAGCAGATCAACCAGTCGGCATCCTACTTTAGCCTTTTCAAGCCTCGCCTTTTTCAGCGCCTTTTCGAAGCGGAGCTTTTCATCCTCGGCAATGTCACCGGATTTCAGTTCGTATTCATCCCGCAGCCGATCTTCATCCCTGACAGCATAGAAAAAATCCGTCGCAGCTGCCAGAAGTGCCATATACTCGTGATCCGGAGACAGCATCGGAAGCGTCCCTTTCGTGCAATATTCAACATTCAAGTCAAAATCGGCATAGAATCGGAACGCCGAATAAAATGACATATACTCTTTTCCGTTGAGTATTGTGTATAACTGTGTTGGCGTAATATTCTTATGCATAGCATATTCGTTCAGGCCTTTGTATTGCTGCTTAATGATTTTCTTTATGTTTTCGGCAACTTCGGATGGAGTATGTGTCTTTTCCATATTTGAATTTTTCTGCAAATATATATTAAATATCAAATAAAACTTAATATAAATATATATTTATTTACCTTTTTGAGTGTGGTGCGATACTCTAATCTTATAGTCATATAGAGTCTTGGGGTGGAGAATATGAGTCTGTGATATAATTGTTGCGAAAATAACGGCAACGATGGGATAATCGTAAATGCAAGACAGATGCTTTCGCACAAGGTGTTTTTTGCTTATTTTTGTGCCTTAAAACAATATTGACATGCGCACACTATACACATTGACATCAGGATTGCATAGCGAGGCGGCAGGGAAGCCGTCGGAAGAGAGGTTCATACGCGAGATCGAGGAGAGGCTCGATGAGGAGTTTGACTTTCGGGGCGAAGATTTCACCGGATATGGAGAGACATTGGACAATGTCATCTATGTCAGGACCGGCGGGACAGAGGGCGTTTTCAAGAGCGTATTCTGCAACGACGGGCATCTGCAAGTGCCTGACAATAAGCCGATAAGACTGCTGACCAGCGGCAAGAGCAATTCATTGGCAGCGTCAATGGAGATACTGTCATTCCTGAACCGGAACGGTTATCCGGGCGAAATCATACATGGTAGTCCGGAGATTATCGCAGACAGACTGCGCCAAGGTTTCGCAGCCGGGAACAAATGCCATGTCAAGGCTTATGACATGGGACGGATACTGGACGGGATGAAGGTCGGCGTGGTCGGGAAGCCGTCTGACTGGTTGATTTCCAGCAATGTGGATTACGAGACAGCCAAGGAACGACTGGGCGTGGAAATCATTGACATTGACATAAAGGAACTTGTCCGTCGCGCGGAGAATCCCGACAGGAAGCATCTTGAAGGGCTGAATCTCAATGCATTGAACAAACCGAAATTCGGGCGCGCAATCACGGAGGCCGACTTCGGGAAATCTCTCGACATTTATTGTGCAATGAAATCAATCGTGGATGAATACGGCCTCGGAGGCGTTACCCTGCGATGCTTCGACCTGCTTACGGCATTGAACAATACCGGGTGCATGGCATTGGCAATACTTAATAGTCAGGGAGTTGTGGCGACTTGCGAAGGCGATGTGCCGACACTGCTGTCAATGTGCGTTGCGCTCAAAAAATTCGGGACACCGGGATTTCAGGCGAACCTGTCACGCATTGACGGAGACAAACTGCTTTTTGCGCATTGCACCGTACCGCTGAGCATCGTCAGCAGCTACTGCTATGACACGCATTTCGAATCAGGGATAGGAGTTGCGGTGCACGGCATCATACCTGCCGGCCCGGCGAAGATTCTGAAAATTTCCCCTGACTGCACCGAAATGTTTTTAGAGAATGTCAATGTCGTTGAAAATCAATACAATGACAATCTTTGCCGCACACAGATTGTCGTGGAAGCGCCCGGGCTCGCCGACTATTTTCTGCGCTCCCCTATCGGAAATCACCACGTTGTCATTCCTTAACTGATATTCTTATATAAGTTTCCCGTCACAGGACTGACGGGGATATAATTATTAAAATATGTATTACGTAAGCAAAAGATTCGAGGTGTCCGGAGCGCATTATGTGACGACGGGCCACCGGAGCAAATGTGAGGAACTTCACGGCCACAACTGGATCGTGATAGTGCATTGTAAATCAATGACTTTGAACGATGACGGGATGGTGACGGACTTCACGGAAATCAAGCGGAACATAATGTCCCGCATTGACCATAAGAATCTGAACGAGGTGCTGCCGTTCTCCCCTACTGCAGAAAACATCGCCAAATGGATATGTGACGAGACCGAGAACTGCTACAAGGTCGAGATCTGGGAGTCAGAGAACAACAAGGCGATCTACGAAAAGGATTAGCCCCGCTTTACTCTACGAAGCGGACTTTGGATTCATCTCTCGGCTTTGCGGCCGGTGACTCGTCAGGATAGCCGAAAGCGATGGCGAAGAGCAGTTCGTAACCTTCCGAGAAGTCGAGTTTCTTCAGGAAATCCGGGCACGAATCTGTCAAGAACCGTACAGGACCGCCGAGGCAGCATGTGCCAATGCCCAACGACTGGGCTGCGAGCATCATGTTTTCGCCAAGCAATCCGCAGTCAATCTGTGACATACCGGCGTCCGCCTTATGTGCCACGAAAGCGACTGTCGGAGCATTGCGGAACATATTCACAAAGCCGGGGCGCGCTGCCTGATCCGGATTCGCCTCCGCAAAAATCTTAGTCACCGCAGCAATCTCATCCGCATTGTCCAGGACGCGGACTTCCCAATTCTGGCTGTTCATCGCGTTCGGAGCATTGATTCCGCATTTCAGAATCACATTCATAGTGTCGCGCCCGACAGGAACTGCCTTGTACGCACGCACACTTCTCCGCGCCATGATATTGTCAATGACAGGATTAGCAATTTCGCCACCCGTTTTTCCGCCATTCGGCGCGCAGCCCGCCAGCAAGGTAAGTGTCAATGCCACAGGCAACATTGTCAATGCAATTTTCTTCATACTCTATTATTTTTTCCGATTACAAATATAAGTAATCCTTTAAAAACAGATAGAGAATCTTTGCGAGTCTTTTCGGCCTATCATATGCGCTTTATCTACCGATTCCAATATGGCCGCAAACGACATTTGTCAGTCAATATCATTTTCATCAGTTCCTCGTTGGCTCTGTTGTTTACCGACGCATCCTTTACTTCTGAAAGATAGTCGAGCGTGGCAGAACATTCGCCTGTTATATCCACGCCGATTACTTTTTCGTGGGCATAGATAATGCGCAGCACGGCTTGCATCTGCATGAGGCTCATGTCTCCATTGCTCCAATCAGTAATGGCGTCTTGCTTTCTAAGAACGTCCTTGTCTATGGAAATATAGACAGGCTCATGTATCAGTTTGCCCGCCTTTGAAGGCCATGCCTGGTGATGGTCGATTTCCGCTTGACTGTAGAACATCACCTTTTCTCTTAGATGAACTGGCACTTGTGATATAAGTTCGTCTGAAGCACCTACGATAATGATGTTTCTTACAAATGGATTCTTCTCTAACACATCTGTCACCCAACCGCCACATGAGACAACTCCCTCCCATTGAGGTTGTTGCATGTCCGGATGGTGGTCGAATACAATTAGTGTAAATGGTTCCTGGAGTTTTGATACCCAATATTCTGTCAGATAATGGTAATCGCCGGAATCTATAAAATGTAGAGCTCGAGCGGGATAGGGAGCAAGAAGACTATGCAGTTTTCTCCTTCCTTCCTCATCACAATAGCAGTCCACACCATTTATGTTGCGGCAATCAACCTGGGTGATGTTGTGACCAGAGGCAAACGATTCATAATCATATATGCCTGTAAAATTGAGAAGTATAATAGGAAATTTCTTTATCATGAATGCGAAAATACATATTATTCTTGATGTGCACGATTATCTCTTTAGGGAAGTGCACGATTATCTCCTCTTTTAGGGAGCATTTGATTATTAACATCTCGTTTCAATCCGGGAAGATAGCAATAGACGAGAAACGCCGGCACTAAGGTCGAGAAGAATTGCAGATAATTAAACGCATACAACAACCAACCAATCCAAACTATAACTCTGATAGAATACAGGCCAACAATTGCTATCATCACCAATCTCCGCAATGGTAACTTTCTGATATCGCCAGCAGCGGCGAGCGCATAAAAGCCTGCAATGGTAAAGCCAGCTGCCAAGCAAACCGTAACAACATACAACAGCCATTCCCGCCCAAAACAGAGATGCTTCATTTCATCTTCTTTTCCTCCCCTCTTCTTTTCCATCCTCATCCCCTCTTCTTTCTTCTTTCCCCTCCTCTTTTCATCTTCTTTTTCCTCCTCATTTCATCCTCTACCGGAATCCAACTTACTGTTATTTTCCTTATCAATTTCTCCGTTCTACTTTTTATCACCACCTATTTGATGTAATGAGATTACAAAGATATGCATTTATAGGGCAGATGACATTGCTGTCCAGTAAAAGTTCCGGAAATCCAGCCGACGGGGGCAGAAACCCATGATCTGCACACGTGAATCTCGGAACCTATGCAGGTTATATGACGACTTCTTTCGGACCTGCGACATTATCAGGCAATGTTTTAACAATGACTGCAACTTCTACCGGCCAATTGGGACAGAATGGTAAATTTTACCCATTCCGCAGCACACAAAAAAAATAACAGGCGTCAGGATCTATACTCGCCGGAGCCCGCTATCCCTACCATTCTGAACCAATGAGCATCCTAAGAAGTCTGCGGGTGACTATATAATAAATTGATATACAATTGATTATATAAGTTTAGGGCAAAATGCAAATATGCTCATCACCCTAATTTTTTATGGGAGTGAGCATATTGGATAGTGAGTTAAAATTAGCGTAACAATCAATGGCTCAATAGATTATAAGGATTTCTGCGGCTTTATGGGGATGCTCATTAGTTCCAAAATTTACAAGCGTCTCCGCAGTTATGTCTTGACGTACAGCTGATCGGCCTCTACCTTGCAAGTTAGCTCCGGGCGGACCAGTTCATAGCCGAACAGCGGCATAGCCCGCGGCGAATTGCGAAGCACCCTGAGCAGAGCGGGCCCTTGACGCAGTTCGGGACAACATTCATTAAAGCCGACGGGGGCGAAAAGGCCGGATCTGCACACGTGAATCAAACGACGGGGGCAGAAACCCACGATTTGCACACGTGAGGGACAATGTGAAGAACGACGGGGGCAAACAGGCCCAATCTGTACACGTAACAATGAAATAAAGGGACGACGGGGGCAAAACCCTACGATCTGCACCCGTGAATCTCGGGACCTCCATAGGCACAGGCGCGCTGTAACTTAACTTGTTTTCATGATGTGCACAGGGCGGCCATCACTATGATGGGGAACCCGAACAGCGGCATAGCCCGCGGCGAATTGCGAAGCACCCTGAGCTGAGCGGGCTCTTGACGCAGTTCGTGACAACATACATGAAAGCCGACGGGGGCAAAGACCCGCGATCTGCACACGTGAAGTTCAATAAGAAGAAGGACGGGGGGCAGAAAGGCCGGATCTGCACACGTGAATCCAGCCACGGGGGCAGAAAACCACGATTCGCCCCCGCCGTCCTATCACTCTCGGGACTTGGAAAGCGGAAACATTGCATCAACGTCATACTTGGTGAGACCAAGCATACGGCTGACCTGACCATTGGAAGAACGATACTCATAATGCAGCTTTTTCGCCAGTTCCCGGACCTGCGCCTTAGACAACTCTTTTACGGAAGATACACCATATACTGATTGCAAGATCTTTGACAATTGGGCATACATTTCATTGTCAGTCAGGAATTCACCATCATCCAATTCCTTGGCAATCCCCAAGTATTCCTCCACATTCTTGGTCAACAATGAGAAGTAATGATGAGCGTCACGAAACATTGCCATTCCTAGTTTTACGGCACAATAAGAGGATGGCATCACATATCCGTTCATCATCTGCATTGACTCCGGATTTTCTGGGGGCCGTGCCTTAAAAAATTTTCGCAAATCCCTGTATGGCATATCTTTAAGAAGCGGCGAGCCTTTCGGTTCCATGTTAAAATAACAAAATCCAGTACCCCAGGGATACGAAAACGGCGTATGATTCGGCTGGACAACATAACCATTACGATTGACATACACGATCACGTTTCTCAATGAAGCGAGATCCTTGATCTTCTTGAGTGTCATCTTAAATTCATCAGCAAGAACGACATTCCGCTTAGCGAAATAACGAACAAGACGGTGGCGGAACACCGCGAAAAAATCATTGACCCGTTTTTCCTCTCCTGTCAATACAATGTGAAGATGGTTGCTCATCAATTCAAACGCCACGATTGCCAATTCAGGAAACTCACTACTGCATTTTGCCATCTGATTCATGGAATAACGATAGTCGTCATCATCGGAAAAGATTATCGATGTCTCCTTCCCCAGCGTGTAAAGATGCCACCAATCATGTTTAGTGTACGAAAACGTGGCTTCGCATTTCGCTTCTGCTTCACGAAAAGAATATTTTTTCATAATGTTAGATTTGTGATACGTCAGAACATTTACCCATCTGACGCACCGATTATTATATACTATCAACTATCAGTGTCAGGATAACTTTCCTGATTCGTTCTACGAATATACTACAATTAATCAAGAACAAGAAACGTTTTAGAAGAAAATCCGCGTGGCAAAAGACGGATCCTTACACGTGACGAACAATGAGAAGAACGACGGGGGCAGAAGGGCCGAATATGCACACGTAAATCAAACGACGGGGGCAGAAACCCACGATTTGCACACGTGACAATGAAATAAAGGGACGACGGGGGCAGGAAAGCCGGATCCGCACACGTAAATCAAACGACGGGGGCAGAAACCCGCGATCCGTCCCCGTGAAGAACAATGTGAAAGGCCACGGAGGCGAAACCCCGCAATCTGCACCCGTGACCAAGCCCTACGCCCCCTTCCTGGCAAAATTCTACCCCAGGCACTAAAATCTGAGACAAAATTGAGACCGGAACACGAAATTTGAAAGTAAAATCCGTTTCGGAATGAAAACAAATTCTTATATTTGCATTTTGAAACGAAAGCGCGGAACACCTCAGCTTAAAGGCAGGAAAAAACAAGCTTCAACGCAAGAGAAGCGAACCAGTTTCTGCGGAACAAGCTTCAACGCAAGAGAAACACCGCTGCCTCAAAGCCGAAAAACGCATCCGTTTCAGACTTAGATTTACACTTTAACTTTTATTATATCGCAATGTCCGGAACACAGAAAAACGAATTTGACGTCATCGTCATCGGTGGCGGCATCACCGGCGCAGGAACCGCACGAGACTGCTCATTGAGAGGCCTCAAGGTCCTGCTGATTGAACGTCACGACATCGCTGACGGCGCCACAGGACGAAATCACGGTCTGCTTCACAGCGGAGCGAGATACGCCGTAACAGATCAGGAATCCGCAGCCGAATGCATCCAGGAGAACATGATTCTCAAGAAAATCGCCAACCACTGCGTAGATGACACATCAGGCTTCTTCATCACACTACCGGAAGATGACCTCGCATATCAGGCCAAGTTCGTGGAATCATGCACCAAAGCCGGAATCAAGGCCGAAGTGATCGACCCGAAAGAAGCCATACGGCTCGAACCGTCAGTCAATCCGGACATCATCGGCGCCGTAAGAGTGCCGGACGGATCAGTGGACCCGTTCAGACTATGTTCCTCAAACGTAGTTGACGCCAAACTCCACGGAGCGGAAGTCCTTGTATATACGGAAGTTACAGAATTTCTGCGCGAACAGGACAGAATCACCGGCGTAAAAGTCCTCGACCACAAAACCGGCGAGACAGCAGAATACAGAGCACAGATAATCGTCAATGCAGCAGGCATCTGGGGCCATCACATTGCCGAAATGGCAGGAGCACAGATAAGCATGTTCCCAGCCAAAGGCGCGCTCCTCATCTTCGCACATAGAGTGAACAGCATCGTTCTCAACCGATGCAGGAAGCCGGCCAATGCAGATATCCTGGTACCGGGCGACACAGTCTGCGTCATCGGAACCACTTCAACCAGAGTACCTTACGAAGAGTGCGACGACATGCGCGTAACCCCGGACGAAGTGAAACTGCTTCTGGCAGAAGGCGAAAAACTCGCACCATGCCTGAACGACACCAGAATCCTGAGAGCTTACGCAGGCGTAAGACCGCTCGTGGCAGCAGAGGGTGACACCAGCGGCCGAAACATCAGCCGAGGCATCGTACTGTTCGACCACGAAAAACGTGACGGAATCAAGGGATTCATCACCATAACCGGCGGCAAGCTCATGACATACCGTCTCATGGCTGAAATGGCCACAGACCTCGTCTGCGAGAAACTCCACATTGACAAGAAATGTGAAACAAGAGAAACACCGCTTCCAGGCTCCGGCAAGGGAGACGTGCAGGAAGTGGCCAAGAACATCTGGACCAAGCCATCGACAGCACAGAAAGCCACAGCAGGACGTATCGGCAGCTTCGCATCCAAACTGAAATTCGACACCGAAGAAGAAAAGAGCCTCGTCTGCGAATGCGAAGAAGTACCTGAAAGCGAGGTTGTCAATGCCATTGAACATCTCGACGTACACAACCTGGTGGACCTGCGCCGCAGAACCAGAGTCGGAATGGGAACCTGTCAGGGCGAACTCTGCGCATGCCGTGCAGCCGGACTCCTCGGCAAAGCCCACGGATGCACACAGCGCGCAAAACAGGACCTCGTGCAGTTCATGAACGAAAGGTGGAAAGGAATGTTCCCGGTAGCCTGGGGCGAAACCATGCGTGAAGCCGAATTCACATCATGGATATATTCGGAATGTCTCGGAATAGGTGACGAGGCTGAAGACGGCACAACCCCTGAAACACCTGTATTTGAATAAAACAGCAGTATTATGAAATTCGATACAATAATAATAGGTGGCGGACTCGCAGGACTTGTATGCGGACTCAGGCTACAGAAAAACGGACATAAATGCGCAGTAGTCGCAGCCGGACAGAACGCAATGCACTTCTTCTCAGGCGGTTTCGGGCTCCTGTCAAGACTTGACGACGGCACACGCGTGGACGAGCCGCTCAAAGCCATCCCGTCCCTGGGCACCGCACATCCATACTCGAAAATCGGCGCAGAGAAGATTGCCGCATATGACAATGAAATAAAAACACTCCTGAAAGAAGTCGGTATCCCCGTAGAAGGCGACGCCACCAGGAACAGATACGTAATTTCAGCATCAGGAGCATTGAAACCGGCATGGCTGACAGTCGAAGACATCGCATCAGTCGCTGACAAGACAGAGAAAATCGGAAGCAAAGCATTGATAATAAACGTGGAAGGCTTCCTGGATTTCAACACATCCTTCATTGCCGAGTCATTGGAAAAACGCGGAACCGCATGCAGAATCGCAGCCGTGACGACCGACGAAATCCGCAGGCTCAGACAGAATCCGAGCGAAATGAGAGCGACCAATATCGCAAGACTGCTGGACAAGGAAGAAGTCCGCACGAAACTGACCGGCGCCATCAAGGCTCTTGTCAATGACGAGGACTGCATCATACTTCCGGCCGTGTTCGGACTTAAGGACAATGCCGCAGGACATAAGATCGCAGAAGACCTGAAAATCAAGACATTGTTCGTCGGCACACTTCCGCCGTCAGTACCCGGAATCAGATACCAGATGGCATTGAAGACAGCATTCGAGGCAGCAGGAGGCACATTCCTGAAAGGCGACGAAGCAGTAGGCGCAGAATTCGACGGAGACAATGTGACAGCAGTAAGGACCGCAAACATGGGCGACATCATGCTGACAGGCGAAAACTACATCCTCGCTTCAGGAAGCTATTTCGGACACGGACTGATTTCCGACTCAGAAAAAGTATATGAACCGGTGTTCGGAGCAGACGTCATTTTCAATGCCGACAGAAACACCTGGTACGACAAGAACTTCTTCCACAAACAGGAATACATCAGCTTCGGCGTGGACACTGACGAGAAATTCCACGTCAGGAAAGAAGGCAGGAGCATAACGAACCTCTATGCGTCAGGCTCAGTGCTCGGCGGATTCAACCCTCTTCACGAAGGTTGCGGAGCAGGCGTTGCACTCATGACAGCATTCAATGTAACAGATTCAATATTAGGCAGATAGAATATGGAAGCAAAAATCACAAATGAAAACAATTTCGAGCAGTGCATCAAATGTACTATCTGTACTGTATATTGCCCGGTAACCCCCGTAAGACCCGAATATCCCGGACCTAAACAGGCCGGTCCGGACGGAGAACGCCTCAGACTGAAGAACAAATACTTCTTCGACGAGGCGCTGAAATACTGCCTGAACTGCAAACGCTGCGACGTAGCCTGCCCGTCAGGAGTAAAAATATCCGACATCATCCAGGAAGCGAGAATAGAATTCAGCACCCACGGGCCGAAACTCAGGGACAGGATGCTCGCAAGCACCGACTTCATGGGAACACTGGCCAGCCCGTTCGCTCCCATTGTCAATGCCACCCTGCCTCTCAAGCCGGTAAAAGCCATACTTGACGGTGTCTTGGGCATTGACCACAGACGGACATTCCCTAAATACTCAGGCACGAAATTCGAGACCTGGTTCAAGAAGAACGCAGCCGGAAAACAGGCCGCATTCAAGAACCAGATAGCATACTTCCACGGCTGCTACGTGAACTACAACTATCCACAGCTCGGAAAAGACTTCGTGACAGTGATGAATGCGCTCGGATATGGAGTTAACCTGCTGGACGGCGAGAAATGCTGCGGCGTGGCAATGATCGTGAACGGCCTGACCGAAGGCGCCAAGAAACACGCCAAGCACAATGTAAAAGTGCTCCAGAAGGCCGTGGACAAGGACATGAAAGTGCTCACGACCTCATCCACCTGCGTGCTTACAATGCGCGACGAGTACAAGGACCTGCTGAAAATAGACAACTCCGGAGTAAGAGACAGCCTGCTTCTTGCCACCAAGTTCATCTACAGCCTCATTGACACGGGCAAAGTCAAACTCGCATTCAAGAAAGACTACAAGGCGCGGATTGCATACCACACACCTTGTCACCTCGAGAGACTCGGTTGGGGAATCTTCTCCACCTCGCTGCTCAAGATGATTCCGGGAGTGGAATTCACCATGCTGGACAGCAACTGCTGCGGCATATCCGGAACATACGGTTTCAAGAAAGAGAATTATGAAGTGTCCCAGGCCATCGGAAAGCCACTCTTCGACCAGATCGGACGGATTGCCCCTGACTTTGTGGCCTGCGACTGCGAAACCTGCAAATGGCAGATAGAGATGTCCACCGGATTTACAGTGAAGAACCCTATCAGCGTGCTCGCAGAAGCCCTCGACCTCGAAGCCACAGCCAAATTAAACAGATAGTCGCGAAGGTCATCCACCCGCAAGCGAGCAAAACGCAATAGTATTACAAACGTAACAAATTGGAATAGCCGTGGAATATCTGTCAAAGGAACGCTACGACGAAATCGTGGCAGAACTGAACAACCTCATTGACGTGGAGTATCCCCGGATAAAGGATGCCCTGTCAGAGGCACGTGCACAGGGGGACCTCAGTGAGAACTTCGAATACCGCGCGGCAAGAAGGGCACAGGCCAAGGCCATAAGCCGAATCCGTTTCCTGCAGAAGATACTGCAATATTCGAGGATCATCGACACCAAGGCATTGCCCAAAGACCAGATTTCGCTCCTGAGCAAGGTAGAGTTCACGAACCTTGCCACCAATGTACGTATGACCTACACGGTGGTAAGCCCGCACGAAATGAACCTTCAGGAAAGCAAGATATCCTGCAAATCCCCTATCGGCATTGCGCTCATGGGGAAGAAAGTCGGCGATGTAGTGGATGTCAATGCCCCGTCCGGAACATTCCAGCTCAGAATCGAGAGCGTCACAATCGCCTGAAATACAAATCGATACAAAAAATTCATACTTACGCCATCTACGAGTTATACAAACGACGCGCAGATGGCGTCTGATATGATATGGTGCCCTGCCTCGTTCGGATGCATACCGTCGTCGCAGAACAGCTCAGTAAAATCCCTGCGGGAAAGAAAGCAGGTAGTTATGTCAATGAGTCTGACACCTTCTGCCGCAGCAATCCGGTACAGTTCCAGATTATACATCTCGTGCCAGTTCCCTATAGTATTCACAGTACCGCCGAGCCACCTCAGGACATTGTTCCGCTTCTCAGTGCAGAAACCAGAGCAGATATAGGAGTAGAACTTTATGGAGTCAATGGGCGGAAGCGAAAGCATAACCGGAATGCAGCCCAGTTCCCTTACCTTTACAATCAGGCTCTCATACGTCTCGCGGAACATCGACAGCGTAGTCTGGGGCACGTGGTCCTCGTCAGGACGCTCGGCGATAGCGTTCCAGTCATAATTGCAGTCATTGCCCCCAAACTCGAGAAACGCGAATTGCGAATCCCGGATCTGCCTCGTATGCCTGGTCACATCCTTCATGCCACCTGTTACAGTATTGCCGAAACGTCCATAATTCTCTATATCAACACCCATCCGCTTGGAACAGAGAGCAGCGAATCCGGAGTCCGAAATCACATAACGGCCTCTGCCCTTATCTTCTGTATTTTTCCCAGTGATTATCCCTTTCATGACCGAATCACCGAATAAAACAATCTTGTTACCCATCATAATGCCAAGTTATTTTTTAAGGATTACTAAACACGCTGCAAAAGTAAACAAGGCCGGCAGTTCAGGGAAATAAAGGTGATGACGGTATAGAATTTGTGACAAAACAGGCGTTTCAGTGACAAAAACAGATATATAGTGACGAAAAAAGATTATTTTTGCATTCGTCACAACATAATGTTATGAACGACATCAACGAAATATTCAGGAAATTCTGGCCGCAGACGGTGCACATTGTTGCAATTCCCGCCTTTTTCTTCTGCTTCATGATGATCTACACACCATATGGAGCAGAGGGCTACTTCAGCGACATGAAACTGGGATATCCGTTCCATCTTGCGATGCTGACATGCATAATCGCCGCAAGTGAAGGCCTGAGCAGAAGCATTCTCTACATATTCAGGAGAAAAATCAACAGGACCGCCTACCTCTTCTGGTGCCTGATGGACATGGTATCCGCGTCACTGTTCATGGGCCTGTACATCTGGCTGATGAAACGCACCGTAATCCCGTATTTCAGCGCAGCAGCCTGGTCATTCGGGACAATGGCATTGACCACCGTCTATCCGTACGTGGTTATCTACCTGGCATTGCTCGCCCATCTGCGGAAGAAGCAGGCAGAAAAAGCCGAAGAAGGCCCGGACGACAGAATCCGGTTCTACGACTCCAGAAAGATGCTGAAACTGGTGGTCAATGTCTCGTCCATCTACTATATCAGCGCAGACGAGAACTACGTGAACATACATTATATAGAAGACGGCAAGACGAAAAAATTTGTCCTGCGAAACTCCATGAAGAGCATCGAGGACATCTGCGCCAAGAATTCACTGGTACGGTGCCACCGCTCATACTTCGTGAACCCCACGCATATCAGGATATTGAAAAAAGACGAAAATGGACTGGTGTTCGCGGACATTGACACACCGGAAACCACCAGCATCCCCGTCACCAAGAGGTATTACGCGAACGTCACCGCGATGCTGTGACGGCCCCTCTGAAAATCGCGACCATCGTCCCTGCGATGCCGTAACTACCTCGCCGGAGAAACAGAATCACCGCGATGCTGTAATCAGTTTCCTCAAATTCTTGGAGAGCGAGATGGGATAATCCTCGTCAGACCTATCCAACCATTTGAGAGCCAATGTCTTGTCACCGAGCATATAACAAGCGAGAGCGATATTGTACTCCGCGCAGGAGCGCTTCATCATGCTCTTGGTGTCAGTCAGGGACATCCAGATTTCCATCGCTTCCTTCCACTTGAAATCATAGGCCGCCAACGATGCCGCCTGCCACTGTGAAGGCGAATCGAAATACAATACCGTCAGCTGCTGATTCTTCCATTGCGGAGAAAAAATCCTTGACGACAACTTGCCGAACTTCTCGCCAGGCTTGGAAAGGGACTGCCAGAAAAGAGACGGGACATTGTCCGGCACCGTATAGAAATCCGTTTTCAGATTGTCAGAAATCGTCTTGCTGCCGGCCCAGGTATATACAGTATCCACCTTTCCCATACTGTCGAACGCGTATAGACGGATACTCACAGGGACATTGACCTTATATTGGGCGGAAAGCCCGTCTGAAGCCGCCTGCATATCGCCCACGGACAGTTCGCCGAACTCAGGAGAATCGAAAAGGAACACGATGTCCTCCCCCGTCTCCATCACCATATTCACCAGACTCTCCTTCGAAGCGTAGTTTGCAGAACCGTCTTTGGAACGCTTGTAGATAGGAATCGCCTCCTCTCCGGAGAAATAATCCTTCTCCAGGGCTGAGGCAAAACCGTTCGCCATATACTTGCAGAACACCGAATCGCTCTGCGCATTGTCCTCAAGATAAACGACCGCCACGGACTTGCCGGCAAGGTCAATGCCGGACTTCGACGGATAACGCATCTCCACATTCAAACTGAACGCCTGCGGATCACAGGATGCCAACACGACAGCAGCCATGGCTGCCAATGCAGCAGAAACAATCGGTTTCATAGTCTATAATATTTACAAAGATACGAACTCTGCAACAAGGTCATAATCACCGGCTTCAACGATTTTAACGTTCATGAAACCGCCCACATAAGCCTGCGGTTCCCCAGTCATCACGGAACTGTCGTAACGCACCATAATCTCACCGTCCACTTCCGGACTTTCAAATTCGCTGCGGCATACGAACACCCCATCATTGAAGTCATCGACTATCACTCTCACCTGCGAGCCCACACGGCTGGAATTGAAAGCAAATGATATACCATTCTGCAATTCCATCAGCCTGTCAAGCCGTGATTGTTTGGTTTTCGGCATCACGGAGTCCTTGAAGTTCAGGGCATCGAAAGTCCCCTCCTCCTCAGAGTACTTGAACGCTCCAAGTCTCTCAAACTTAGCCTCTTTCACGAACTGGAGAAGTTCATTGAACTCCTTTACACCCTCACCCGGATGTCCCACGATCATAGTGGTGCGCAGCACGATTCCCGGCACCTTCTCTCTCATTTTCTTTATGAGAGCCCTCGTCCAGGCCCCGTCCACGTGACGATGCATCATGTCCAGCACCTTGTCAGCCACATGCTGCAAAGGAATGTCCATATACCGACACACCTTCGGATTCGTGGCCATCTGGTCGAGCACATCTTCCGGAAAATCAGCCGGATACGAATAATGCACACGCAGCCACTCTATACCGTCAATCTCAGACAGCCTCTGGAGCAACTCACCCAATGCGCGCCTGTGATACAGGTCCAGTCCATAGTAAGTGGTGTCCTGAGCTATCAGCACCAGCTCCCTGATGCCCTCAGAAGCAAGCACCGTAGCCTCCTTCACCAGTTCCTCGATAGGCACAGAACGATGCGCACCCCTGATGAAAGGAATCGCGCAATACGAACAGCGCCTGTCACACCCCTCCGAAATCTTCAGATAAGCGTAAGGCAGTTTCTTGCCAGTACTCACACGCTCAGTCCGCCTATCCGGATGCACCTTCACGCCGAGAGCCTTCACGATCGGATCAATGTCCCTCGCACCGAACCATCCGTCCACTTCCGGAATCAATGCCGGCATATCAGAAATGTAACGCTGTGAAAGACAGCCGAATACAAATATCTTTCCGACCTTTCCGGCATTTTTGCGCTCCACCGCCACCAAGATGGCCTGGATAGACTCCTCCTTGGCATCACCAATAAAGCCGCACGTATTCAAAAGCAGATAGTCCACATCCCGTTCCTCCCCTGCCGGCACGATTTCGTACTCGTCACGGATCTGGGCAAGAAGATGCTCGGAGTCCACTTCGTTCTTCGAGCACCCTAATGTAACTATCTGAATTGACCTTTTTTCTGACATTTTATTCCTCAGATTTCTGTTCTGCCTCTTCAGCCTCGCCTTCCTCCACGAACTCGAGAGACGCAAAATTCTTCAGTTCATTGTACCAGTCCACTACCTTCTTCATATGAGAAACATAGAACCTGTCCCCGTCATAATCAGGTACAGCCTTGGTAAACAGAGCCTTGAGTTCCTCAGCGGAAGCCTTCTTGGAAGACGGAGCATCAGCCTCGCCAAGCACAGCGTGAAGCTTCTCGAACACATCCTTCAATTTCAGTTCACCCTCAGAAGTATAGATGGAGATATCAGCCAATGTGGTGATCCTGCTCTTCATATCGAAACAAGTTCTGCGTTTGTCTCTCAACGCCTCTACAATTGCTCCATTACGAGCCTGAGCGATATACAGGAACAAGCCGTGCTGGCCTGACACTGAAAGAATTTTTGCCAAATCTGTTTTCATAACCTAAAAAATTTAAATATCATTCATTTTGGACAGCCCCACCTGAATCTCACGCAAAACCGCCTCGGTCTTCGCTCTGAGTTCCTCAGGAGTCCCGTCATTATCGATAATATAATCAGCCGCAGACACATCCACGCTCTGATTTCTGATCCGTTCCCGAACCGCAGCCTCATCCACACCGTCACGCTCGCAAGCACGCTTCACCCGCAGCTCCTCCGGCGCCCTCACAGCAAGGACAATGTCGAAAATCCCGATGAAAGCAGGTTTTGTCAATGCCAATGCCGACTCCATCGCTACAATTTTTCCGCCAGACTTGCCAATGTCCTCTGACACTCCCCCCGACACTTCATTTTTCCAAGCCTCAAAGTCCTCAATCACAGCAGGATAGACCACCCGCTCCATCTTGGACATATTTACATTGTCACTGAAAATCAGCCGGGCCAGCGCCCGTTTGTCGAACCGTCCCTCCTCCGTTCTCAGCCTTGTACCCAACGCAGTCTCAAGCCTGGAAAGCAACACCCCTTCATAGAGGGCCTTCGTCCTGCTGTCACTGTCGTACACAGACACGCCCAGCTCCTCCATATACCTGGAGACCAGCGACTTGCCGCTGCCGATACCGCCAGTTATGAGCAATGTCAATGATTTCATTTCCCGCTCTCCACACAATCAAACGCCTCAGGGCTCAACGTATAGTCCAACACCCCGACAGGAACAGATTCCATACGCGGAAGACATTGGCCCTTAAGCGATTGGGTAAAATCATTGTAATCCACATACACCTTCACATCGTCAGTCGGAGCCGACGAAATCGGGAACGCGCAGTGGAACGTCACCTCCGCCACAGACGGATAGATAATCAGCGACTTGCCCCGCGGAACATTCCTCGTGTCCACAGGTATCTGCACCTTGACCTCCACAAAACGCGAGACATTCAGACGATAACGCACCGTGGCATCGGACATCCTCACGCCCTTGATCTTGTCGAGCTTCGCCTCTCCGTGAGCCGAAGCGTCCAGGTCATTGAGCGTAAGCGACCCAGTATAAACCCTGTCAATGCCGGAAAGATGGAACGGCTCGCCGTAAATCGTAACAGAATCAGGCGACACCGAGAGGGTTCCGACATTGATATACTGAGGCTTGAAACTGAGCGAATAGACCGGCTGGACCGGTACCCGCTTATGGTTCTCGAAAGGAAACCGGAAGGACAACGTATCGACCAGGAAGGTCTCCAGCTTGGTCCCCGTGCCGAAAATCTGCGCAGCGTACTTGTTCAACTCGTCAGACGTGATGTAGTACATCTCCTCACTGCTCCGGTGCATATCCGACGAATTGAAACGTATGACCACAGGCCGCTGATTCTCAGCCCTTTCCAGCTGGATAAGGCCGAATCCCGTAGCGCGGCACCTCGCCATAGCCACAGACGTGTTCGAAGACTGGAAAGCGTGACCGTTGATGTCGCACTGCGCCTGAACCGGCACACGGACGATTTCGGTATAGTTCAATGACAGATAATGTATCAGCCATATACTATAAGCCAGCAGGAGAGAGACAATAAAAAGCTTTGCATCCCTCCCGCTGATATTCAACTTTTCCGTTATTTTTCCGAACACGTTCCGCATAGCCTGAAGTCCGGATTATGGAACTACTGCTGCTGAGTTTCAGAGAAATCCTTTACAAGAGAATTCTTGTCCACTCTGAGTTTGGTGTCACCGTCCACCTTGATGATGACAGTCCTGTCTTTGATTTCAGCCACCTCACCGTAGATGCCGCCGATAGTCACGACCTTGTCGCCCTTCTTGAGGGCATTGCGGAACTTTTCCAATTCCTTCTGCTGCTTGCGCTGCGGACGAATCATAAAGAACCACATGATCACGAAGATGAGAATCAGCATCACCCACATTGACCAACCGCCGCCGACAGGCTGCTGACCAGCCGGTGCCTGAAGAATTAAAGTAAGAATATTCATTTTCAATAAAAATTTATTCTACAAATATAATAAAAGATTTTCCTTTTACGACAATCCTACTCCACCAGTCCTGCTCCGCTCTTGACTATCTTGCCGTCAGCCACCAGTTTCGCGCAAAGCTTGTCCAGAAGGCCGTTCACGAACGAGCAGCTCTTCGGAGAACTGTAGTATTTGGAAATTTCAACATACTCATTGATAGTCACTTTCAGAGGAATCTCAGGGAAACTCTCCGCCTCGGCCAGACCGAGCGCCACAATAGATATATCTATGGAGTTCAACCTGTCCGCCTCCCAGCCTTTCACTGACGACGTGATGAGACTGTAATAGCCCTCGTATCCGGTAAATGCGTTCTTCAACAGCCTGGTAACGAACACCTTGTCGCTCTGCACATCAGCTTCAGGATTCTTCTTCCTGAGAATGTCGCTCATATACAGATCAGGCAGACGCCAAGCCTTGCCTGCGGCCAGGTCCTCCATCGTCCTGCAGCAGAAGGTCAATGAATATGCGAGATCATCTATCCAGTAAAGTGAAATATCCTCAAGAATAGCCGCGAGCTGCGGATTGTCCACAAACTCCTTCTCAAATATCTTTATGAAAAGGCGGCAGTCCTCCTTGAGCGAACGGGACGGCTCGGCCATATAGTTCTGGAAATACTTCTTGCCCTTGAGCGAGTCCAGAACAGAACCGATGAGCAGGTCATACTGCGACCATGAGAGGTTCTTGCGCTCAAGCATCTTCTTGAAGTCTGGATCGTTCCTGAGGATTTCAGCCACCTGATTGTCAGCGAACTTGGTATTCGGATTCAGGTCCTCCTCCGTAGGATTGAACTTGTTCTTAGCAAGGTCAATGCGGTGCTTCGCCTCATCCGTCAATGGCATAACTATCGACAGCATAAACAGATACAGGTCACGTGTCGCCTCGCAGGACAACTCCAGTTCCTTCATAGCATCATCCAATGTCATCTTGCCCACAGATGCATAGCCATACAGCACCTTGAAAGCCTTTATCCTCAAAATTCTTCTACCTAACATAATCGAATCAGTATCTTTTTCACAAAATTTTCTCAAAGATACTACCATTTTTCAGAATTATCCTTATATTTGGTAAATAATTAAATTTAGCAAGGGAGATATGTACAACGATGATTATGAGGGAGGCTACTCCCACGATCGCTCCGGCGATGAGATCTATTCAAAGCCGGTAAGAGCAGGCAAAAGGACTTATTTCTTCGATGTCAAATCGACAAAAGGCAATAACGACTTCTACCTCACTATTACTGAAAGCAAACGCAGGGTTGAACAGGACGGCAAGTTCAGTTATGACAAGCACAAGATTTTCCTGTACAAGGAAGATTTCGACAAGTTCGCAGAAGGACTTGAGGATGTCATTTCCTATATCAGAGCCAAATGTCTGAAGGATGCGCCGGAAGGAGCTGCCGAAGTAAAGGCTGCGCCAGAGGTTCCTGTCAATGAAAAGGCAGAGGATTCTGACATGTTCTAATATAGCCCCGTAGCATAATACGAAGAAGGCGGCCCGATTGAGGTCGCCTTCCTTGTTATTATATGCAGCGCGTCTATATGCGCCGTGGGGATGCACCGGGAATGCACCGGCCCCATCAGCACCTATTCTTTTATAGGGTCGCAGGTGAATACGACACCCAGACGCTTGAACACCCTGCGGTCCACCTCCGAAAGCATCACCGTCGAATGCACCTGACAGCCGGCAAGCTCAGGAAGCTGGGCCAAAGCCCTGCGGCACTTGTCATCCGTAATGCTCAGCAGCGAAAGCGCCACCAGCACCTCATCGGTATGCAGCCTCGGATTATGTCCGTGAAGATAAGTAACCTTCGTCTTCTGGATCGGCTCGATCATATCACGCGGCAGAAGCTTTATATTATGGTCAATGCCGGCCAGATGCTTGATAGCGTTCAATATCAATGCGGCACTTGAACCCAGCAGCGGGCTGCACCCGGCAGTGATGATAGTGCCGTCGGCAAGCTCGATGGCTGCAGCAGCCAGACCACCGCTTTCCTCCTTCCTCTCCTTGGCCGCCACAGTCGTCTTGCGGAACGAAGTGTCTATCTTGGCCTGCTTCATCAGAGAGCCTATCTTATTGATTTCAGCATCATTGACAGCGCCGTCCGCCATCCTGCACAACGCATCATAGTACCTGCGCACGATTTCCTGCTTCGCTGCATTGCAGCAGATCTCCTCGTCGCACATGCAGTAGCCTATCATATTGACACCCATGTCGGTAGGCGACTTGTACGGATTCTCGCCGTAGATGCTCTCGAAAATGGCATTGAGCACAGGAAAAATCTCGATGTCGCGATTATAATTGACCGCCATCTTGCCATAGGCCTCGAGATGGTACGGGTCGATCATGTTCATATCATTGAGATCAGCCGTTGCAGCCTCATACGCCAAGTTAAGCGGATGCTTGAGCGGCAGATTCCAGATAGGGAACGACTCGAACTTCGCATAGCCGGCCTTGATGCCCCTTTTGTGCTCCTGATAGAGCTGGGACAGACACACAGCCATCTTTCCGCTGCCCGGTCCCGGAGCCGTAACCGCCACGAGAGGCCTGGTGGTAGGAACATAGTCATTCCTTCCGAAACCGTCCTCAGAGTCGATCAGGGCCACATTGTTCGGATAGCCCTCGATGGTGTGGTGGTAATAGGTCTTGATACCGCGCCTCTCCAGCTTGATGCGGTAGTTGTCCGCGCTGGACTGGCCATTGTAGTGAGTGATGACCACGGCGCTGACCAGGAAGCCATGCCGCTCGAACTCATCATGAAGCCGCAGCACATCCACGTCATACGTGATGCCGAGGTCATTGCGGACCTTGTTCCGCTCAATGTCCAATGCGCTTATGACAATGATGATTTCCGTGCTGTCGGCCAACTGCCTGAGCATACGCATCTTGGAATCCGGCCGGAAACCCGGCAGAACCCTGCTTGCATGATTGTCATCGAAAAGTTTACCTCCGAATTCGAGGTAAAGTTTGTCTCCGAACTGCGAAATCCGCTGTCTGATGTGTTCGGATTGAATTTTTAAATATTTATCGTTGTCGAACCCGTATTTCATAACGGGATTCAAAGTTACGAAAAAAATCCTTATATTTGAACTTTGACGACAAGATTCGTCGTTTTTTAGAAACAAATTTGCAGAACAGATGAGTTCGATATTACTTAAGAATATAGTAGTCAACGGAGTCCTTTCCAATATATATATTGAAGGGACGACCATCCGCAGGATAACTCCCGTCGGCATCTCTTCCGAAGAAGAAGTGATGACAGCATCAGGCGTGGAAGTGATGGACTGCGAAGGCAGGACAGCGGTGCCGGGATTCATTAACATGCACACCCACGCTGCCATGACATTGATGAGAGGCATTGAAGAAGACGTTCCTCTTACGGAATGGCTTGCGAAAATCTGGGAGACAGAGTCCAAAATCGATGCTGAATACGTTTACTGGGGCACGAAAGTGGCCTGCCTGGAGATGATAAAGACGGGAACCACCACCTTCAATGACCAATACTGGTTCTCCCCTTACGCCCGCAAGGCCGCTGTCGAGATGGGTATCCGCCCAGTGGTTTCATACGTCACCCTCGACCACGGGAACCATGAGGAATGCGAGAGGCAGAAGGAACAATGCGTCAGGACCTATGAGGAGTCACTCGGGCTTGATGACGGAGGCATATTCGAAATCGGCATCCACGCCATCTACTCCACAAGCGAGGAACTGATTCTCTGGGCCACAGAATTCGCAAGGAAGCACGGCCTGAAGATTCACATACACGTAAGCGAGACCGCGAAGGAAATCGCAGACTGCAAGGAGCAGCACGGCGGACTCTCCCCTGTCGAATACCTGGACAGGCTCGGCGTTCTGGGACCGGACGTTCTCGCCGCCCACACCCTATGGCTGAGTGACAATGATGTGGAGATTCTCGGAAAACGCAGAGTGAACTGTGTCCACAACATCAACTCGAACACCAAGCTCGCGTCAGGTTATATGTTCAGGTACAATGAGTTGCGCGATGCTGGGGCAAATGTCTGCATAGGCACTGACGGCTGCGCCTCTTCGAACAATCTGGATATGCTCGAGGCCATGAAGACCTCCGCATTGTTCCAGAAAGCCTGGAGGAACGACCCTAAATCATTGCCTCTGGAGGAACTTCTCCCGCTCGCGACGGAAAACGGAGCGAAGGCATTGGGGCTGAACACCGGCAGGATCGAGGAAGGCAAATTGGCGGATATTCTGATTGTCAATACCGATAATACCTTCTTCATTTCTCCGGGCTCATTCTTGTCTAATTTCATTTATTCAGCGCACAGCGACTGTATCGACCACGTCATTGCAGGCGGCAGATTCGTGATGAAGAACCGCAAGGTGAAAGACGAGGCAAGCATCATTGCAGGTGCGAAGGAACAACTAATCAAAATACTCTAAATCACATAGTTATGGACCCAAGATCAGAAAAAATTTTCAAGGCCGCTGACTATATCAAGGAGCGGCTATACGGACGTGTTCCGGTAGCCGGAATCGTACTTGGAAGCGGATTGGGAAAGCTTGCAGAGAAGATCGAGAACCCTATAGTAATTCATTACAAGGACATCCCCGGATTTCCTGTTTCCACTGCCATCGGGCATAAGGGAAATTACATCGCAGGTGAACTGGGAGGCAAATTCGTGATAGCGATGCAGGGACGCATCCACTATTATGAAGGTTATCCGATGGATCTGGTGACATTGCCTATACGCGCGATGAAAGTACTGGGCATCAGCTACTTGTTCGTATCCAATGCTGCCGGCGGTATCAATTTCGACTACAAGGTCGGTGACCTCATGATCATCAAGGACCACATCAACCTCCTGCCGAACCCTCTCATTGGCCCGAATCTCGACGAATTCGGTCCGCGGTTCCCGGACATGACGCATCCTTATGACAAAAAGCTCATTGCCAAGGCCAAGGAGATTGCTGCCGAGGCGGGCATTCCTCTTCGCGAGGGCGTTTATATCGCAGGTACAGGTCCTTCTTACGAGACACCTGCCGAGTGGCATTTCTTCAGGACCATCGGGGCTGATGCTGTCGGCATGAGCACTGTGCCTGAGGTAATCGTGGCAAGACACTCCGAGATTCCTGTTTTCGGAATGTCGGTCATCACCAATGCCGCACAAAAGGAGTTTGCGGCTGACTACAAGAACGATGGAGATGATGTCGTGAAGGCTGCGGACGCTGCAGCGGACAAGATGACATATATCTTCACCAAAATCATTGAATCACTTTAATTTACGGTGACATTGCCCATCCAGGCAGTGTCACTTTTTTAACAGAAAGATATGGAATTCGGTTTTATCAGAGTGGCTGCGGCGACGCCGAGAGTGAAAGTGGCAGATGTGGATGCCAATGTGGAAGAAATCTGCAGGATGGCGGAAATCGCTGAGAATGAGCAAGTTTCCATCTTGGCTTTTCCGGAGCTGTCCGTCACGGGCTACAGCTGTGGTGATTTGTTTGCCCAGGAACTGCTGGTCAGCAGGGCTGAGGAAGGTGTAAAAAGGCTGAAAACATTCTCACGCGGCAAGTCATTGACACTGGTCGTGGGCGTGCCAGTCAGAGTGCGGGGCTCGCTTTACAACTGCGCAGCGGTCATCCAGAACGGATCGATGAAAGGCATTGTACCGAAAATTTACCTTCCGACCTATAACGAATTCTACGAATCGCGCTGGTTCTCAAGCGGTTGCGATTTTCTTTCTGATACCCTTAGCGCTTACGGCCGGATTGAGGACAATGCCAAGGACTGCAGTTCGCCTGCCGCCGGTGCTGAAATCAGCTACGCCGGACACAAGGTGAATGTCTATCCGAATATGCTGTTCAATGTAGGCCGCGCGACTTTTGCCATAGAGATCTGCGAGGACCTTTGGACACCGATTCCGCCGTCTTCCCATCATGCTCTCGCAGGAGCTCAGATCATCGTGAATCTTTCTGCGAGCAATGAGGTCCTGATGAAGCACCAATACCGCAAACAGCTTATCAGTCAGCAGTCTGCGAGGACGATTTCGGCTTACGTCTATAGTTCATGCGGTTATGGTGAATCTACTCAGGATGTGGTTTACGCCGGTTCTTCTCTGATTTATGAGAACGGAAGCCTGATGGCGGAGAACAAGAGGTTTTCGCTTGAGGCAGGGATGATATGCGCCGACATTGACATTGACAAGCTTTCCGTGCTGCGTCAGAAAGAGAGCACTTTCCATTCTGTGGCACCGGACGGCACGGGTGACGGGCTGGATGCGCGGAGGTATTTCGCTGTGGCATCTGGTAATGGCGCTGCGACTGATTTCGAAAAATGTCTGAGGAGGCATATAGACCCGCATCCTTTCGTTCCGGGCAATGCGGCTGAGCGTGACGAGAGGTGTCGCGAAATTACTGCTATCCAAGTAATTGGCCTCGCGACAAGGCTCGCGCACATCCATTCGCAGACTGCCGTTATCGGCATTTCCGGCGGACTGGACAGCACATTGGCATTGATAGTGACGGTCCTGGCTTTCGACAAGCTCGGCTGGGACAGGAAACGGATTATAGGTATCACGATGCCGGGACTCGGCACGACGACGAGAACGCATTCGAATGCTTCCGACCTGATGGCGGCGTTGGGCGTGACATCCCTGGAGATTCCTATCGGGAAGGCTGTGGCGCAACACTTCTCCGACATTGGCCAGGACCCTGAGGTTCAAGATGTTACCTATGAGAATTCGCAGGCACGCGAAAGGACGCAGATTCTTATGGATGTGGCCAACAAGGAGAACGGTATAGTGGTGGGGACCGGCGATCTTTCTGAGCTTGCGCTCGGCTGGGCGACATACAATGGCGACCACATGTCCATGTACGCGGTGAACGCCAGCATTCCGAAGACGCTTGTGCGATACCTGGTGGGCTGGGCCGCGGAGAACCATTTCGAGAGTGACGTGGCAGTGGCTGCCGGACGTGGCGCCGTGGGGGCTTGCGGTGGTATTGTGGGTGCTGCTGGTGATGAGAGTGCTTGCGGGGATGTGGGGAATCATGGCGGTGTGGGGAATCGTGGGACATTACCAGAAACTTCTCGTGAAGACGTGGCTGACCGCAAACGCTCTGTGCGAGAGATACTTATGGATATCATTGACACGCCGGTAAGTCCGGAATTGAAGCCGGCGGACAGAGAGGGAAACATCACCCAGAAAACGGAAGACCTTGTGGGCCCATACGAGTTGCACGACTTCTTCCTCTACCACATTTTCCGTTTCGGCGCGAAACCATCGAAGGTTTACTTCCTGGCACGCAAGGCTTTCGAGGGCATATATGACGACGCCACCATTCTCAAATGGTTGAACACGTTCATCAGACGTTTCTTCGCCCAGCAGTTCAAGCGATCCTGCCTCCCTGACTGCCCGAAAGTCGGCTCCGTCTCCCTCTCCCCAAGAGGTGACTGGCGAATGCCGTCCGACGCCTGGCGCACCATCTTCCTGAACGACCTGCCGGAAAGGTGATTACTGCCTTTTTATATTCTCGATGACACAGCTATGCTTTTTGGTGCTTCGGTCATAATTGATTCCGACTAAAACTATGTCGCCGAAATATGACTTGAGCGCATCGCCGTAGTTTTTCTGCTGAATTTGGCGGATAGCCGTATCTGCGTCTTGATTGAATTTCAGTTCAAGGACGATTGCCGGTAAATCAATATTCTTATGTGGCACCAATACGATATCGGCGAATCCTCTGCCGGTCGGCAGTTCACGAACTATACTGTAACGGGATCTTGCTGTATAGAAAGCCAATGAGAGCACACAAGCCAATGAATTCTCATCATTGTATTGGAGCAAACTGGTATTTTGTTCGTGAACTTTATCGACGCATGATGCTACGATGTCCGCATCGCCATTCAGAACACATGACAATAGATAATCCGATTGCTTTAAGGCATCATTGACTTCAGACCAGCCGGAGTCAGCGATGGCAGTTTCGAACTCCTGACGAACTTCATAATTTGGAATGTTGGCGCACTTTGTTTCAGTATTGTAGGAAAGATATCCCAAGTGGCACAAGAGCGTAAGAACGTCATCCTTGCAGTCAATCTTGTGCATGTCGTTGCTGAATCGAAGGGAGTTCACCTTGACCGGAATATCATTGAGAAGGGATACGACATCATCTTTCAGCCCGTCGAAGTTCATTGTAATATATTGAATCAGGCTTTCGAATGTATTTGTGCTTGCCCAATAACTGGCGAAGGACTTTCTTTTCAGAGCCCGCATGACTGCAAAAGGATTATAAATTGCCTTTTCGGAACCTAATTCATATCCGTCATACCAAAGCTTCATTTGTCTTGCATCCATACCGGCGTCATGACATAGACCGGCAACCTCTTTTTCCGTAAAACCGAAATATGGAGCAAGTTGAGCCGGACTTAGCATCGTGTATTCCTCGAAGTTATTCAAAGCAGATTGTGTATTGTACCGTTTGATTGGAAGAATACCGGTCATATATACACACGCGAACACATATTCAGTTTTGCTTCCCTTGAACAACCTACGCAGGAAATCAACATATTCATCCATCAATGCCTCATATCCTTCACGACAAAGCGCATCCCACTCATCTATAAGACAAACGAATTTTTCGCCAGTCTGATTGACGATGTTTATCAAGAGATCCATCAAATCATCGTTGGTATTCATGGCGACGTTATTGTACATGCTCAATAGCTCTTCGCTGATATCGTGCTTTATTCTGTCAATGAGATGCTCATCATCCCCATACTTGGTTACGAAATCAGTCATGTCCAGATATAGCACAGGGAAGCGATTGAGGTTTTTCTCAAAATCAGCCTGTTTACTTATCTCCAGCCCTTCAAATAATGACCTTGATTCACAGGACCTGTCATAATAAGCATTGAGCATTTTCACGGCAACAGACTTCCCGAAACGGCGGGCACGAGTTACGCACATATACCGATTCTCGGTTAACATTACGGAATTAACCTCCTCTATCAGCATACTTTTATCCACAAAATTAGTGTTGCGGACAGAAGCGAAGCCGTCATTGCCTTTATCTATAAAATTCCCCATGGCCAATTATTGAATATATAGCGTTTGCACGCGGATCTACATTTGACAAATCTACACTTTTATTTCGAATATAACGTAATTTATCTGTATCTCCCCTTGTAAATGTTTGCACATTGGCTGATTATTTTCGGCTGAACATTTCATGCTCATGCCCCTGTCCCGCGGCATCCTCTCCCCGTGACGCACCCGTTAGCGACACCCACTCCCCGTGAATTTGAACGGCGATTCTTAGGAGTTCACCGCGACTTCCGCCGCCCGCCGTAGGCAAAAGCCTACGATCTGCACCCAGAGAAGGACCTGTAACAGGACGACGGGGGCAGAAACCCACGATCCGCACCCGTGACAATGTCAATCAGGCACGACATCTGAACCACATCCGGCAAATCTGAATCCGTTTCCAGAAGAAGTGCCAGATGTAGTAGAACGGGGCAGCGAGCGCGTCACTTTCGTAATGGCTCAACAAGTGGAGATTGCGCCTTGCGATTTCTACAAGCTTTCCGGCACGGGACGTCATGTGGCGGAACCTGGTATCACCATGCCCGAAGTTCCCTCCCGCCATTATTTCGTTGAGCAGAAATTGTCCTTCCGCCTCATCAGCATTCCAGAGTGACGGAATCTCAGGCAACGCAAACACAGTCCGGAGCACCCACATTGTCGCGGAAGCAAAACGGGTCATGCCCATGTCATTGACATCCTTCATAAGCCAGGCATCCATCCCGGCATCGCGATGCAGAAACGCAAAATAGATGTCCATCATCTGACGCAGACCGATTCCGCCGGAAATGAGGTGCCTGAACGCATGATGCAGCAGGTAAAACAGGTGGATGTAGTCGGACGGGCAGACGATTTCCCCACAAGGCAATTCAGCCTTTCCTGCAAAAAAATCCGCCACATGACTCCCCCAGAACTCCTGTATCTTCCTGTTCTTGAAAAGATTATGAGAAATGTTCAGCCTATAGTGCAGCTCCACCTCGGCATCATTGAAAATCTTCGGATGCGCATGCACATAGTCCCAGCCGTCATTGTCAATGCCCTTCTTCCTCAGGTATTCCAATGCCTTCTCCCGTCCGCATTCCACATATACGTCAATGTCCCCCGCCTGTCGCAGACCACGTAACTCTTCATCATAAAGAGTCGCCACGCTCTGCCCCTTGAACGTAGTCAGGCGCATTCCGTCCCGGTCGAACATTTCCTGCAGCTCGACGCAATGCCGGTTCATCACCTCATTACGCTTCTGGATATTGGCCGCTGCTCCCAACCATCTCATTTTCAGTGCCGCCGGCAGGTTCACCGCCTGCTCAGGATGGGCACTGCATACCCTCTTCACCCCGGCAAAGCACACCCCGAGCAACGTCTGCTTCTGCGCCTCCCTATACATCGCCGACCACTCCTCCGCCGACGGCACCACTGGCCCGAACCCGTCAGCCATGCCTACCGCATTCTGTATGAGCCTGAAAAATAAATTGTCTGTCATAGTCTAATACGAACTGTTTGAAGTTTTCAAGCACAACCCAAAGGCCTGCTTAATGTCTAATAATTCCTGCCTTCCGCAGTATGGCGAAGTCTCGTTCGACAGTGCGTTGGGTTTCCGACAACGTTTCTGACATTTACACTTGCAATCACACATCTCCACCACCCCAAAACTCACACCGCCTCGCTCCCGTCTTCGCCGTACTTTCCGTCCTTGGCTTCATAGATGACGGACGGCTCCAGGACTTCGACCGTGTGCCAGGTGCCGGCTGGGACGACGCAGCCGTATTTGCCGGAGGACGGGTCCAGGACAATGCGTGCCGTTTCCTGGAGGCGACGCCCAATTGCCATATCCTGCTTCTGTTCAATGCCGTCTCCAGGTTCAATGCCATCTCGAGGTCTCGCTTCCTCGTAAAGGACCTCGACCAATTTTCCATGAAGCAGTAGGACATTCTCTGTGCTATTCGGGTGCCGATGGATAGGAACCACAGTGCCAGGAAGAAGAGCATTGAGCATACGCTGACTGTTGTCGTCGGATGACGTGCGCAGGTCATAGTTCTGACGAAGCCGTGGATTTTCCGCAGCCTCGGAGAGCAACTTCGAAATGAATATATTGTCGATTTCCAACATAATTTCACTATTTTAACGCCGCAAGGTATTCCTCATGTAGATGATAATACTTCTTCATGAATGCGATGTAGGCGATACTTAGAACAATCAATGCACCAAGCAGATAGAGCCAACGCGCCATAGGTGTATTCGGAATAATATAAATAAATCCGAGAGACACTGCCAACTGCAGCAACGCGTAGAGCGATGCCACCTTCACATGATCTATCTTCAATTCATTCGCCATAATCTGATATGCATGCTTGCGATGCGCTTCTCCCAGATTCTCATGCAACATTATGCGATGACAAATCGTAAGACAGCCATCCACGCCATAGACCAACAAGAAAATCAGCCAAGTGATATCTCCAGTCCTGAGAATCAATGTCCCTATCAGAAACAGCAGGATATAAGCCACTCCGATTGACCCCACATCACCTGCAAAACACTTCGCCTTACCCTTGGGCCTGAAATTGAAATAACAGAATACCATGTCCGCAAGAATTACCACGAATATAAGAGATTGATTCACAAAGTCCATACTCTGATTGAGCAGAGCCAATGGTATAAGCGATGCAAGCGCATACGCCCCCGTGATACCATTGATTCCATCCATGAAATTGATGACATTAGACGCACCTACACAAACTATGAGCGCGAGTATCACCACCCACCACATGTTCAGATGCAAGATGTCCAGCTGATAAAACATCATCAGCATAGCTCCGAATTGCGCCACAAGACGCACACTGTCCGGCAACGAGTGAATATCATCAATGAAACTCACGCCGGCAACCAACGTCACTGCCAGCAGGAACCAGATGTAGTCCCCGATTTCCAGATTCAACGAAGGTATCCACCCTGCCGCAGCAAAAGCCAACCAGATCCACAGCGCCAAAAGGAAAATAATTCCACCGCCACGCAGGACAATGCTGGAGTGCGACGAGCGCTGATTAGGTTTGTCAATGATATTGAATCTGTCTGCCACCTTGAAATAGGCCAATTCCAAGACAAGAAGAATCAAAAAGATGATTCCGTAAACAAAAAATGAATTCATATTATCTTGATATAACGTTAGTTGATTCACTTAAAAGAGGGCAGGTCCGGAAATCCAAGCCGCTTCGAAATCTTCTTGAGACGGGCGCCCCAAGAAATTGCATACGACATCCACCATGATACCGGCCTCCTCATAAAAAACAAAACGAGAATAATTATTGTAAGCAAGTTTAAACTCCAACAAAGTTGAATGTTTCAATTTATACACAACACAATGCGAAAAACAACTCTCCTTTATGCGAAATCAAGAATTGCCTCAGATGATCATACTTGGGCTTCTTAAGATTACTAATGACACCCCAATCAAGATAAACCCTTTTCATTAAGACAATTGACCTGAAATGCAAGCAAGTGGTAGAAAGCTCGCCTGGAAATGGCATCGGAAACCGTTTTCATTGCATTTTCTTTATAATGAGAAAACGTAAGAATGCTCTATCCTGCGATATTCAAATCCCAAAGCTTCGATTGAGGGACAAGGGATAATGGCGCCATTATCCGACGTGGCTTTTGATTCAATTTGCAGATACCTGGAATAAGGCCTCGTGTGGATTATGGATGTGTCTCTATATGGTTCGATCTTGTATGCCATAAGACAAATCCTTTTGGCATAAGCATTCAAGACCTCTGATATAGATTGTACATACATTAAATCCCTAAGGCTGCTATATAATTGAAATTCGCACTTCTCAAACTTCCCTCCTGGAAATGCAGTTACTCCGTCTGTTTCACGAACAATCGGTTTCTGAAGATTTGCAATACTTCCCAATGCAGAGGTCATCTCTATCAGCAGCACCGTTTCACGATTATCAATACACGTCAATATCAAGTCACACTTGCTTCTCCCCCTCAAGAACGAAGCGGGACGTTTGCATTGATTTACGAAATTTTCATAGTGAATAATCTCCAGATTACCTTTCTTGTTATGAATGGACAACTGTCCCTTGCCTAAAGGAAGTATCTCTATCGGGAAGTCATCCTTCAAATCGAAATCAACAGAATCAGTAATCTCCGGTACTACCGTCACGCCACGTGAACTAATATTGTGTTTGACAATATAGTCCCTTTCCAACAACTCTTTCATAACCGTTCATATTGTTCATATATCTGATCCAGTGGCGCCGAAAGATACTCAGGGTTAATCAGATGTGCATTACGAAGTTTCAGATCTCTAATTCCTCCATCCTCAATAGCCCATACAGAAACATCGTTCCAGTCAAGTGAAGCGATTCCATCTTCTTTCACGCCGACATCATTACGTTTGACCAATAAATTCAATTGATTCAAGATATATGGACTGTGAGTCGTAAGCAGAAACTCATGTTCACATTTTCCTTGGCATAAGGAGACTAGCATATCGATAAAACTCATCTGAGTCGAAGGATACAAGTTCTGTTCGGGTTCTTCGATTATGAATATCGTCTTGGAAGGGACAGTCAACCTTTTGAATGCACTTTGATATGAATTCAAGAGTTTCGTATACTCAGGATTCCCGCTATGAAGCCCTTCGTTAATTGACATGATAATTCCGCGCCTGTCAACATTCTTGAATTCCGGAAAAACACGTTTGAGAACCAATTCATCAATCAGTTTCTCCCGTCTGTTTTTGGTCTTTAAATCCAGATCGAAAGACATCTTTTCTTCAAAAGCATGGAAATACGCATCCGTATAATACCGAAGCATCACTATCATTGGCACGACGGACTGCAATCCGCTGGAAGCAGCTCCCAATGCTATACCATAAGACATCCCATTTGAGTGTTCAATCCTGTCTTTAAGTTTGAACTCGCTGGCATCATAGAAATACTTTACGCCAAGATTCAGCACATCAGTTTTATTCTCCGGAGCAAAGAACTCTCTTGCATTGAACCAGTCGAACAAGAAACTTCTGAGGTTTGTTTGCCCGAACTCAAATCCCTGCAGTTCCGGCAAGGTTACAAGATTTCGTTCGGAAGGAATATAACAAATCTTCGGGCGAGAATACTTTTCCAGCGCCTTATGAGTAATCTTGAAGTTTCCTGCCTCGTAATGCAGATGGATATAGTCAGATTCGAAGTCGACGAAAGACTCCTCGCCGAAGTAGCCATCCAACTTATGAAAGTTTTCAACCAGCTGAAGGAAAGCCTTACCATCAGCGACGACATTTTCATCCAATGCAGTCAAAGATTCCTTTTCAATCCACTTGCAAGTACTGAGAATCTTAGCGATAGTACTCTTACCGCAACTTTGCGGCCCAATCAAGAAATTGAACCTGTTGAGCTCCATATCGACCTCTCTAATCGGGCCTACGTTCTTTATCGTCAAGTGTTTCATCTTTGCACTGGGTCAATTGCACTCTTCAAATCTAATAATAATTTTCAGCAGTTTCAAATCTATTTCCAATTCGCTCTTCTCGAATGTTGAATAGTAAAGCTCGTAAAAATTGAACTCCGGAAACGCAATGTTTGGCGCTATTTCAGAAAAATTTCGTACTTTTGACATGCAGATTAATTTTGCGATTCCCCCAATTTCTCACTTTAGACGGTGGTTGGGGGAATTCTTTTCCCTTTTTCAAAGTTACGAAATTTCTATCACTTTATCAATCAATTCGTTGCGTAATTATTGGGCATTTCACGACAGTCCCTAAATTATACCTAAATACTCCAATATATCATGTTTCATCTTGCTCAATGGCCTATCAAGGAACTTAGCCGGAACTGATTCTGTTCCAAACAGTATTCGATATACATCTTCCTGGCTGAAAGCCACTGCGCCAAAATCTTTCTTCATCTGGTTATATATTTGCAATAAATATGTATTGCTGTAGGCTTGCGCAAACTCCATCATTTCTTTGACCTCCAGTGGCCCATGCATATTATATATTCCATCTAGTTCGAAGGCTTTAATGGTGTTATCCACTTCCGGATGAGCAACTTTATCTCTATCTAATACCACTGTCCATTCTCCTTTGTCTTTGTCAGCTATGGCTGGGACAAATTTGAATTTCGGATCATCATCTTTTTGCTCGTATGGATGCACAAATTTAGTCAGTTGAAAAACTCTGTCTCCTTTTGCACCACTATTGCAAACGGCGCAACATGGAATCAAATTGTAAAGATTCAAGGATAACAGGGGAAATCGTGATTTGGGGAACCAGTGGTCAAAAGCGGGACGGGTTATCCTTTCATCGTTATTCTTACCGCTGACTGTAAATGTATATTGTCGGTTGCAATAAGTGCACGAGTTGCGTCCAATATGCTCTGCCAACCAATAAGATTTACTTTTCGAGTTTCCTATGGCTCCATCATAGTCAAATATACATACCAAAGTACGCAGTCTTTTTCTGTACTTTTTTGGCAGGTTTTTTTGGGTCAAATAAGCTTCGCTATAACCATCCACAAGTTTCTTCATCAGTCGTTCATTAAGAGCATGTGCATCTGATGGCTTGGCTATGAGTAATTGTTTTAGGGTTTCTGTCTTTACCGGATGAACTAAGTTCCAGTCTGGTAGAAGTGCAGATCGAAAAGATTTGTACGACGACGTTTTCCCTTTCCAGTTCTTCACACGAGACAAAAGACCTGGTAGCATCATGTTCACATATTCAGACTCAAAAGACTCATCAATATTCAGTTTCCACATAATCCTATCCTCCTTTTATTATTCCTCCAAAGCTTTGATCTGCTCCCTCAATAAAGCCTTCAAAGATTCTTTATAATCTTCTTTATTTTCAGGGAAAGTCCGCTTATACTCATCTAGCAGAACACGTCTTATAACAGGTTCCCCAATGAGGTTTATCTGTGACAGAAGAACCTCTGGTGAATACACATATTGAAATCCCTCTTTGCTGAATTGTAGAGGAGAGTTTAGAGTCTTATACGTTTTAATGAAAGCGTATTCCTCGGGGATATCCTGCAATGATGTGAAAAACGCAGGTGCGGGTTCTATCTCATTTATCCAACGATATATCCTTAGGCACTTTGCTATCCTGGTTGTAGTCCATGTTGCTAGGTCTCCGGCAGTTCCATGTTTCAAAAAGAACGAAAGCTTTAGCATCTCGTGAATATTAGATGCAAAACAAGGAATTTTTGACACGTCACCTCCGTCTTTTCTTAATGCAAGTACGTTATTTGAAGGAATATCCGATAATACAAAGGGAGAATGGGTAACGATGCAAATACTAATCCACTTAATATTCCTAAGGTTAGCTTGCTTTATTCCATCCAGAATATTTTTTATAAGTTGCCTTTGCAATTCTGGATGATAATACAATTCCACTTCTTCCAAGACTAACTGAATATACGGATAAGCAACTCTTTCAGAAGAACTGTTGTCATCACTTACTGAATCAAGGTTCTTTAGATGATAGACAAGGGCACTGATTGAATATGCTTGTTGCTTTTCTCCAGAACTCAGGTATTCAAATGGTACATACACACCTGTATTTAGTTCTACAAGTCCAATTGCAGTGTCAAAGAAAGGTGGTGGGATGGAGGCTTCCGTAATCAACGAAGACCCTATATTACTAGTTAGTTCAATCCTTCTTTCATTAAATGCATTCCTCCATCTTTTATTGATATTAGCAATTCTAATTTTGAGTGGTTTATCTTTTGTTTCTCCATATATTTCATAAATGTCCCAAATCAGGTAAGCAATAGTTCTGTACAACTTATTGGCCACATGCGAATTGTTGGCGATTGTCATTTGAACTAGCTTCTGAAAAGATTCCTCATCAAAAGGCTCTTCTTGTACAATATGCCTATATCGGAATTTACGATACTCATCGTATGTACAAGCAATCTTTAGAGTTTTATATACAAGGTAATTAATAGCCTGATTTCGATATAAATATGACTTGCTATTTGCCAAAATATCAAATCCTACAAGCGAGTTCCACGTATTCAGCAAAATAGACTTCATCTTTTCATAATCATCTGATCCAAATTGTCTATACCCGAGTCTTTGATGAATGTAATCCAAATCATAGTTGCACGGTTTTCTTTTCAAATTGAAAGATGTAACGCGAAGGTGCCCATTGATAATTCTGCCGTTATCGTCTTCCATGACCATAATAGAGATCAGTCTCTCATAAGCCAATTTATTCTCCACATTTATATCATAGTTGCCTTCAACTCTATATGGTATCAGTACAATGGGAATCTGGTAACCATCGTTTTTATGGAAAAGCCCACTCAACCAACATTTGTCTTCGGTAGAATATTGTATTATTTCATCTATTTCGTTCTTATTATTTCCATTCCTGACCTTTATCTCATATTTCTCGTCATTGCACTCTGATGCAAAATCGTTCGTGTTATAAGCATAAGCTGATTGGTTCAAAACGACAGTATAGAAAAATCTTGGCAATAGATTCTTCAGGGACTCGAAGTAGGTAGTTGAATAGGCATAGGCGCTTCTTATCGGTTCTCCCAACTTTGGAACTACATGGCTTTTGATAATCTCAATAGGTTTTTTAAAAACGATATTATCATTTTCCTCTTCTTCCTGCCAATAATAGCAGTAAAGTTTCACATCGCGACCAGCTACACACAGCCGATAAACATTCTGTTTTAGTAGATAATATAACTCACCCTCAACACCATCAATGAAATGCAAGTGTGGCCACCCGTCTACTTTGGCATACTCTCCAAACACGATAGCCGAAAAGTTATTTATGAGTCGTATTTCAAACTCTATCAAAGAACTCTTTCCCGCTCCGTTTTCACCGACAACTGCGGAAAATGAGACATGCGGAGTAGAGAATCCACCTTCCCCATAATAGTCATAGACAGTCTTCTTATACCGGTCCTTGCTTACCAGAATTCTGTCCCCCTGAATCTTAAATCCATCAAGAAGATAATAAGGCTCACCACAAGTAAGTTTTCTCTTACCGGTGCTTGATTCAGAGTTTACTTGTACAGCAAACACATAGAATGCATCATCAAGATCTGGGCCCACTAAAGGCATATTCTGATAAAGCTTTTGCTGTCTTGCAGCATTATCTATTTCACATGAAATCATTTTGTTTTTCTTTATCACTTCATTCAACACGTTTGTTGCTAGACCTCTAATCTGATCACCAAAGGTCTTTTAAAAATATCAGAGAATCTCCAACATCTTTCGAAGAATCTTAGAAAATCTTTAAAGATATGTCAAAGTCTCCTAAATGACTATACGCAGTTCACATAAAGGATACTTTCAACTTATATTCTCGTTCCATATAACCGATCAAATTCGTCATAAGCAAATTGATCCGTCATACCGCCAATATAATCCGCAATACATCTATGTAGTAAGCATTCATTACTAGTGATATTTTGCAATGCAGTTTCTCTTCGATTGTCATCTAATTCTTGCAAAACCGCATAGGAACATAATGTTGAGTCAGGCAATTGAGTTGGGTCTTCGGTAAAAGCGCTAAACAATTTCTTTATAATATAACTAGCCTTACCATCCATTGCTTGCGCTTGGAATGAATGCAAAACATTAGTCTTCAGGAAGTCTTGGAACGATTCATCAAGCGGCTTCAATTCCGAACTGAAGGACACACAATTGGAATAGTCTTCACGAGACATAGACGGACGTATTTTGATAAAATCAATCTGCTTATTAACACCATATTTAGTCTCTAACTCACGGAATTGATTCTTAGTATGAGTAATAACGTTGGTTACATATAAATTGATCACTAATCGAGCAAACAACGAATGGAAAACTGTGTCCTCCATTATTCCTATTTCTCTATTCAATCGCTTTAGACATTCTTTTTCGCTCTTATTGAAAACAGATTCAAACTTTTTAATTTCATTCAGAAGAGTTTTCCTATCAACAATGCCAAATCTTAAACTATCCTCAATATCATGATGACGTTGAGCGATCTCGTCTGCAATGGCAACTATATATCCTTCAAAAGACCAATACGAATCAATTTGATTCAAATACGAATCATAAAATGGATAAGAAGTTTCAATTGGAATAATGACATTCCCATTATTATCAGTTTTTTCTTTTACTGATGAATGATGAGATACTCCCCATAACGTATACTTTGTTAAATTAAGCCCATGTATCTCAGGATAGTCCGCTCCTTTTTCCAAATCACATAATAATCTAAGAGCCTGCAAATTATGCTTAAATCCTTTAGCATCTTGTGGAACCATCACGTCACATGCAATTAAATCATTAATTGTTCTCTCACCGATATGCCCAAAAGGAGTATGACCTATATCGTGCCCCAATGCAATAGCTTCTACTAAATCAATATTTTGTCCTAAAGCTGAGGCGATTGTTTTAGCCAATTGATTAACTTCAAGAGTATGCGTCATTCGAGTACGAATATAGTCGTTTTTTTGAAGCATAAACACCTGAGTCTTACCTCGAAGTCTTAAAAAAGATTTAGAGTATAAGATACGATCACGATCCTTTGAAAAAGAATTTCTATAAGTCTGTCTATCCTCTTGCCGAGTCCAACGCAAAACATCTGAATCGACTTGAACTGGAATAGACACAAAATTACAATTAAAAGCCATAATTAAGGAAATTATATTATACACATTACGATATCTAACCTTTACATAAGTCAAAATACAACGCCCAGTGAGTCCATCAGGTGAAATTAATGATGGATTGTCATTTAAAATTATCAATTCCTATCAACGCTCCCACCCCTAAATCACCGCGTCCAACTCATAAAAAAAATTCAATTCTATAATCTCCACCACCGTCCACTCCAGATTTCAGTCTGTTTCCCACAACAAACTCCCTCCAAGCCAACTGCACGTCACCAAGTGACTACCGAAGAATAACATGCCTCCCATCCAACAATCACCTGAAAAGACGCCCAACCACCGATATAAACCGACCACAGACGCTCCTTATCAATGCATTCATAACAAACATCCGACACATTCCGAAACCACCACACACTCAAATCGCCCAATGAAACGTTTTAAGATGTAAAAAGCAAGTTTTTCTTCAACATTTTTTAGAAAAGTTGGTTTCAGCAGTTTTCAGGAAAGGCGGTTCTGCATTTCTGGTTGTTTTTTTGTTTTATGTCAATAAAGGAAAGGGTTGTGGCCGTGGCCACCACCAAGATCCACACCGAGGTGATGGACAAAAACAAGCGGAAGGCGGCAGAAAGTCTCACCATCAAGAAGAAATAGCGCAATGATACCTCAACACAACATTACCCTTAGCAAAGAGAATGTAGAGGAGCATATCACAGACAAGCGCAGAAAGAACATCGGACTGCGCTTAGTCAGCGTTGACGAGCCGCCTCAGAAGCGCCGTGAGCTCCGTGCCGAAATGAAAGGCATGACTTCTGCATTTCCGTCCTCTATGCCAATAGATAGCATATTAGAAATCCAACTTGGCAATAGTTGCTTGGTCGTCCATTTCTTTCGCCATTTGTTGATACTGATCGGCTAAGCCACCAAATACCTTTGCCACATGAGGATATAATTGCAAGCATTGTGATTTCAGATCTTCGAAATATGCAGCATTATCTCTTTCTATATCACCACCCTCGTAACCGCCGCGGATAGTAAAACCACGTTTATTAAACATCCCGGTGCTATAATTTCTAAACAGCACGTCAGAGTTCAATTCCTCCATGATAGCAAATAACTCTTTTGGCGGCCAGTTAGGGTTATCATTGCATTCAGGATATTTGGCAAACACTTCACCAAGTTGCACATAAACAAACTTTTCGCGATCAACACCCTTGGCCAACTGCAATGCTTTTTCTATCCAGCTCCTTAATTCATTACCATCAATTACTCCATTATCATCTACCCCCGGTATCATACGCCATTCTCGAAAAAGATAAAACGCCCTGATTGCATTATTCTCATCCACCTGGTTGGAATCTTCTTTTTCATCAGTTTCATCCTCTTTTTCATTCTCCGGCTTAAACATATACGTCAATAGTTCAACGAAGAATTCCGGTTCTTTCTGTAGTTTCTCAAACAGCAGACGAACTATATCTTTAGATGATGAATGTCTTAACAGCGGAACGAAAAACCATTCCAAAGCCATCAGTTTGTCTTTATCTGCATCACCTCTTTTGTGAAGCTCCTCTAAATAACTCTCAAAAGCCAAGACGTCAATTGGGCCATTTATATCCATAGAACACTTAATCGACCCCATCAACAGATCTTGCAATAGCTCAGTTGGCATATCTTTCACCATATGCCAAGAGCCCGTTAGAGCATCTAGATAACGGCCTACGGAAACCATCTTATTAAGTACATACGAGCTGTTATCATCAAAATGGCCAAATGAGCCATAAGAATACTTAGTCCAGTATTCTTTCTGAACAGGCTCCGTTGTCGTCTCTACGAAAGCGAACAACTGAGGAGAGGGGAAAAGATAGTGTAATACCGCCGTCAATTCCTTGTCAGTGAGGTGATACTTTAAGCCCTCAAGGTATTCTATTGTACCTTCCTCTCCTCTTGCGCTTTGCATACCTTGTAAGTAGCCACTAATAAATTTATCATCTTCTGGCTCTAACAGAAGATTTAATACCAACTCGGTTAAACCATCTGTTTTATAAAAATGACCTAATGTCAGCCCAAACTCATGTGGCTCTTTTACCACCTTTCTGACCAACACCACATCCTCTATAGACATGATCTTTAACCAACCAGCTACAGCGTTTTCTCGTTGCTTAACGCGCACCTTCACCTCTTCCTGGTAATCCCCCTCATCATCCACTATTTCTGGAAGTCCAGGTGCTAACTCATCAAAAAGCCATTTGTCCTTTTCAACAGGATTCTTAGGTGTGAGAGCATTATAAGCCGAGCGGATATCCTCTAACTCTGATTCATTCAGATAACCTGGGCTGCCCTCTTTTCGGCTCTTCTGAAACCAGAGTGTTTCGCGCAATTTTTTTCGTGTTTCCGGAAGTGGACTATTCGCTAAAAGAATAATGTCTTTAATCCAAGATGTCAGTTTACATCTTATTCCCGATGGTATTGGTAGCAAATCATCGATGAGCTCTGCCATATGGGTATCACTGCCATCATAACAGGCTTTCAACTCGTCACATACAAACTCCGTATGTTTCCAAATCTCAGCGTATGTTGCGCCACTGGGGATACTTAAATCATATCCACGCCACTTAAGTTGGTGAGTACCTGATGTATAACCACTGTTTTTGGGTAGTAATGCTATAAGAAGGTCCCACATTTTGGAATACCCTCTTTTCCCTAACTCGTGTAATATGGAAAGCCGATCTTCAAACGATGCCGTAGTATGAGGCTTCCAAGACAAAAAGATATCAACCAAACTACTAAAGGGACGATTCGCAAGTTTCCCTCCTGGATCACTCTCGGATAGCTTCAATAAAATATCCGCAACCTCTAAAATTCTATCGGGTAGCCAGGCTAAACTCTCTAGAGCCCAGAGAAGATATGGATATTTACTTTCTGGAGCGAAGAACCCATCCTCCTCATTGAACAGTGACATAATAGGCGAATCCTTCTGAGCTAGAGACTTGTTAACCTCAGTTGTGAAAATAGAAGGAGAGGCTTCTGCTATAAGTGGTAGTTGTTTTGCAATTACGCCCCATCTTGCAGCATCAGCATTAGCTATTATGTTTTGAATGATACTGTCTGTATAGTTCTGGCATGAAGACTTTGGTACAATCAATTGTTTCCCATGCCAAGACAGAATGATCAATGAATTGAGAATACCCTGACGTAATTGGTCTGAATAGAGCCTTTCTTCCCCCGTTAATACTTTATGTGCAAGCGAGGATAAACAGTCTAACTGTTCTTTCTTTACAATGAACGCTATGTCTGACCAAAGCGACAATGGTGATGTAATACGCCAAAGAGCACCCACATTCATTACGGGTGGAACGGGCTTTTGAGACCAACGGATTATTGATGCCATAAAGTTATCGTATGGCATTCCGGACAAAGAAGACATAACTTCTTTGTCACCATCATAATTCTCATTCCATCTCTCCACGATGAGTGCAGGCGCTATCTCTTCTATATTCTCGTCGTTCAACCAGTCCACCCGTAGTATAGGGAATCCAAGGGCCTTTTTTATCATTGTTAGATTACATGAGCAATCTTTGATAATCCGTCGTGCTTTATCTCCCTCAATTCCACTCGCCATCAAAGACTGTTCTAATCCAAATCGATCTGCACTTGGAAGGTCAACGACTAATTGATTAAAGTCATCACCTGGCCCTAATGGAACAAGTACAATCTTCCCTTGTGACACCGCTCTGTAAAGGACAGTCGCATCATCGATGGCTGGGACTAGATTAATCATTGACGTCTGAGTTCCCATAAGTCTAAACTTAGACTTATCTTCTACAACAATTGTTTTTGCGTAATACTCCTTTTGCTGCTTTTCTGGGAACATTTTTCCTGCGGCGAGGATAAACCCCATCGCTTCTTCTTTAGATGCCGCCCTGTAAGCCATTAAAGTCGGCTGATTCAACCTCTCCAAAAGTTCCTGGGCAATCTTCTCTCGACCTGCAATATAGAAAGAAGGTTGCAGTTTAACATCCCACCCTGTTAGTAGTTCTTCAAGGCGTTCTTCGCCCATTATTAAATGATCAGGCTGAATCCCCACATGTGGGGCGAACCACAACTCTGCTGATGGTACAGAAATAATCCATTGTGCAATAACAGTAGAGTCATAAGCACGGACATCTTTCCATATTCCATCCTTCTTTTTACTCTCCACCCATTCATCTTTTTTCTCCCATACGCGAGGCGTCATAAAAATGAATGTAGTCTCCGCATGATTGATACTTGCGTCTGAACTGCGTTTTGAATAATCATCCTCAGCCTTAGATTGAACTCCTTTGTTTGTTCCAAACTCAAGAAGACTCTTCCCTTGTGGCAAATACTCTGTCTGTTGAGTCGCATCTACCTCTCCGTCCCAACCGCCCATATAAACAGCGCTTCCGTATGGGATATTGCATTTCTCCAAATACGGAGTAACAGAGGCGTAAACTAAACGTCTGATCAGTTCAGGGAAATCTCCCTTCGCTGATTGCATATCAGCCCATTGCTCTAAATGTGCCCTATCGATCATATTATCGTATATAAATGCAACAACTTGATTACTTAGTGATTGTCCTTTAATGTTTCCACTCCGAGCGAAGCAGCAGACAATCCCTTCCTTCCCTGCATCCGACTCATCAAAGTTCCAATTCTATATCTATTTCCGGTCGTTTTGGTCGGATTTTTTGTCTGTTTTTCGTGGCGCTGAGATAGGTTTTCACGGGACAATTCATTAACTTTGTTCCACATAGTAACAATTGAGATAAGATTGTTTTGTGTCATAAGTGCTTATTTTTATGACTTCAAGCATTATAAAAATTGCACTTAAATTTTTTCTATCCAACCGTAACTTGCAGAACTGGATTATCACGTTTCAGAAAACTTCCCTTTCCGAAGTCTGACGATTCTCAATTTCTAAAATCTGCTGATTGTGATTTTTCCGAAATCTGCTGAAACAAAGCTACTGCTTGAATGTCAAATAAACTTTCTCAGTTTTTTTATAATATTGTTAGGCAGAAAGATAAATATACCTGTAAGCCATGCCTTTATTGCATTCATTTTCAATACCGTATGGTACATTTCCACAACGGCTTTCAGCATCACCCACTTGTTGCTTGTTTCAGAGCCGGAGATATGACGGTATTTCCACAAAGCCTTAGGATAAGTATAGATATAATCAACATCCTTTAAGATGTTCATCCACAAACCCCAATCCTCAGCCCTGCGTAGGGGTGGCATATACTTCTTACCCACTCGCCTGGTGTCAAACAAAACTCCAGGAGTGCCGATGTTGCAGCCTGCAATCATTGACTTGTATGACTGCCTTGGCGCTTGCTTCATAGTGTAATAAGATTCCAACTTTTCGTTGGCATCCTCATACCAAGTGCAAGTAAGTTCATACCCATTGTCTTGCATAAACTTCAACTGTTCCTCAAGTTTAGTAGGATACCACCAATCATCACTATCACAAAAGCCAATATATCTGCCTTCTGCTGCCTTAATACCTATATTTCGAGCTATACCTGCGCCACCATTTTTCTCGGCACGGATAATCTTTATACGATCATCCATGCTTCTCACTTGGTTTAATACTTCTGCTGTCTCAGGTGCAGGACTACAGTCGTCAACAATTATCAACTCCCAGTCCTTATAAGTTTGGGCAATAATGGAGGATACGGTCTCACAAATATATGCTGCCGCATTATAATACGGCATGATAATGCTAACTAGCATAATTTATTAGGAATAATGATTAGATAGGGATTGTCGTTTAATGTTTTCAATCTGAGCGAAGCAGCAGACAATCCCTTCAATTTCTGCGTCCGACTAATAAAAATTTCAATTTTATATCTGTTTCCGGTCGTTTCGGCCGGATTTTTTTGTCCGTTTTTCATGGCGAGAATACAGTTCCCCCACATGAGCTCCGCATTGACTGCAAGTTTCAGTGTCAGGCAGCCACCAAACGCGCCCTTTGTTCTATCCTGTCCGTCAACTGCACCACGTTTGCCGTGTGGATGCCGAAGAAGATGTAAAGGATTTCCGTCCGCTTCGTCCTGGCCTTGACCCTCCGGAGATCGTAGTGTTCTTTCTGTGTCCCCGAACGAGCCTTCCATCGCAGTCGCCCTCACTCTGACAAGTTCCATCATTACGTCGTCCAACAGCTTATAGTTTGTCAATGTCAATGGCCATGTCGGATCTATTATCACGTCGCAGAATATCTGGTAGTGTATGTTGCCGTTCAGCTGTTCCAACAGTTTCGGGTAGCTCAGTCCCGTGTACATCTTCAGGAACATCAGGGCCACTTTCCCTTCAGGTGTGAAGAAGGACTTTCGTCCCAGCTTCGGCCTCATGCTTTTCCTTACCAGACCGATGTTCTCTGCCATCTCGCGTATAGGGAGCAACTTCTTTATTCTGCCCAATTCGCTCTTTTCGAAAGTTGAATAGTAGAGCTCGTAAAAATTGAACTCCGGAAACGCAATGTTTGGCGCTATTTCAGAAAAATTTCGTACTTTTGACATGCAGATTAATTTTGCGATTCCCCCAATTTTTCACTTTAGTCGATGATTGGGGGAATTCTTTTCCCTTTTTCAAAGTTACGAAATTTACTATCACTTTATCAATCAATTAGTTAGGAAAGTCGAAAACTATTTAGACATTTCACGACAGTCCCTATTTAGCCTTCCGCTATTAACTTTATAATCATAACTATGCCTTCCTTCTTCTCGGAAATCAGCATTATAGCGTTCTAATACACCCTTAAAGACCTCTTCATACTGAGGAATGAAAAGATCGTCTTTCTCGTAAAGATGTTGGATGATCTCTTTTGCTAGAGGCTTAGTAACAGATAAATCAGTCTTTCCTTTATTAAAGCTAGTGCCCTTTATATTTCCAGGGGAAACATTGAGAATTCGATTGTCACTACCATTTTTCTCCAATTCTATATTTACACTTTCAATAAATATTTTAAGAGCAGCTTTAGTAGCTCCATAAACAGCAAAAAATGGAGACGACATAAAACCAGCAATACTTACCATAACTCCGCAATAAAAGTCATTTCTCGTCATTAATCTATCCATAAAGTGATGAATGATTCTAATAGGAGCAACAGTATTAACGGAGAACGAATTATTAATGTAATTTTCAGGAACATCTTTAAATAGGCTTAATCGACCAAATCCTGCAGTTATCATCAACGTATCAATATCATTAAATTTGTCGAATAAGCTATAGTCTTCCGCCATTAAGTCAAATTGAAAGTTTTCAAATTTAGAATTAATAAATTCGTCAGAAACAAGTTCCTTGTCAACTATATATACCTTATCATAATCGTCACGATTTGCTAACTGAGTCGCTATCGACAACCCGATACCATTAGCTCCTCCCACCACTAATGCTCTTTTCATAACTCTTTATAATTTTCAGATTTGTTATATTTTTCAATAATTTCAGTTATTGCCACACTTTCGCGTCTACGTAACTTATAACTACTCATTCTATGATTGACAATCATAGACATAAATTCCTGAATTTCATAGCGAAGACCATCTCCATCATAGCTATAAAAAAACTTTTTATTTTTCGTCTGATCTTCATATCGAATTTCAAAGAAGTCCGTCAGCCACCAAGGTGCGGGAACATACACATATCCTTTTGTTCCGGATATAATCATATTACCTTCAGTCTTTATTCCAATACCCAAGGTCATTGAAGCAGTTGCATGAGGATAACAGATGTTGGCTTTTGTGTATATGTCGACACCATTTTCTATTTTAGAATAGAAATTTACTTTCTCGTATTCTCTACCGAGGATTTTGATGATAGCCATCATGTTTAATGAGGCATGTTCATTCATTGCACCACCTGCTTGAGATTTGTCCAGTTCACGTGTAGGGGCAGATACCATCTTTGATAGAGATGTTTTCACGTCTACGACATCACCAATTACACCACTTTTCACAAGAGTTACAAGATGATTAAACGATGGGCAAAATGCTGTTTTACTCGCTTCTAAAAGCACTATATTTCTCTTGTCTGCATAATCATATAGTTCGCGTGCTTGCATTGCAGAAAGCATGAATGGGATTTCGCAAAGCACATGTTTTCCTGCGCTAAGCGATTTCTTAGCATAGTCATAATGAGTGAGATGTGGTGAAGCAATGTAAACAGCATCAATTGTTTCTAGAAACTCCTCTAACTTTTCAGAGTATATGTCCAATCCAAACTTCTTTCCAAAAGATAAAGCGCTCTCTTTGTTGGGATCATAGACGGCGGTCACACTGGCACTGCTTACAAATTTTGACTCGGGAACAAAACGACTTGCAATACGACCAGAACCGATAATGCCTATGCGGTAAATTGTTTCAGTTCGTTCTCTAAGTAATGTGGAAGATATTCCTTCAGTACGTGGAAGATAGACGACCTTGCAATATTCGTTTAAATAATCGAATTTTCCTACCCAATCAGAACCTATAGCAAATATATCTATATCATATCGTTGAATATCGTCAATCTTCTGTCCAAGATAATCTTCAATAATAACCTCATCGGCATAACCTGTAGCCTTTACAGCCTCTACGCGTTCGAGTACGTTGTTTCGAACATTCAGTTTTCCTCTGCCGCGATCAAAACTGTCACTAGTAACGCCTACAATAAGATAGTCGCCCAACGCTTTGGCTCTGCGTAGAAGATTAATATGACCTTCATGTAGGAGATCATAAGTGCCATATGTTATAACTCTTTTCATTTTTTTTCACTCCTCTTCAAAAATTCCATAATCGACATTGAGTAAATGATGTCCTCTCCTTGATTCCTCAGGAGGCAATTTCATATAGTCTCCAAAGTAAAACTCCAAGAACGCATTAATATTCTCCGGCGCCATCAACGATATTGTTTCAAATGACACCTTTGTCGCCGTTCCCCATAATGTCCTTTTTGTAAAAGTATTGTTAAATCTAGACACTAAAGAATGGCCACCTATAAAAAGTGTTTCTCGATTATTATAATGCTCAATTTGTCTTTCAAAGAAATGCCTAATACATGAAATCCTCAAACTATACGACATTAGCATTGCTAATTTTCGCAAGACTCCTTTTGGAATATAACCTTTATGAGTAGTCTGCGCATAAGCTACCAAAATCTTACCACAGAAGTACCACCAATATTGACCCAATTTTCCATTGGGTACATTATCTAGTGGAAAAATATCCACAAATATTCCTTGCTTATTTCTTGGTACTGTACCCTCTGATGCAACCTCCTCAAAAAAGGTTCCCAACAACCGAACTTTAGAGAAATAACCAGTCCAGTCTTTTCTTTCCTGCTGAAAATAAAACTGAGAAGAATCAAACTTTTCACTATCACATAGTTTGATAAACTTGTTATAATTATTGCGTGTCATAGCAATATCCAAGTCATCATCCCAAGGAATAAATCCGCCATGACGCACTGCGCCCAAGGCAGTGCCACCAATGATATAATAATCAATACCATTCTCTTTGCAGAGAGTATCAATGTATAGCATTACATTGAGGATATAATTTTGCAAGCGGAGAATTTGGTACTCGTCTTTCAGTCCTTCCCTTAATAGTCTTTTTATTATCATACTACCAAACTAATACTACATTAGGGATTGTCGTTAAATGTTTTCAATATGAGCGAAGCAGCAGACAATCCCTTCAATTTCTGCGTCCGACTCATCAAAATTTCAATTTTATATCTGTTTCCGGTCGTTTTGGCCTGTTTTTTTTGTCCGTTTTTCATGGCGAGGATACAGTTCCTCCGTAAAAACTCCGCATTGATTGCAAGTCACCGTGTCAGGCAGCCGC
>OLRA01000047.1_pt1 | contig 137528 bp, 129 predicted proteins | sample 1673011 | NCBI WGS metagenome assembly OLRA01 (sample SAMEA3136746, study PRJEB25190) | human gut metagenome | reverse complement strand
CGCTCGAGCCGGCCGAGCGCCGCCATGCCGAGCCCGAGGCACGCGGCCACGAGGCCCAGTACCGCGCCACGGAGCAGGGCCGCCCGGCCTACGGCGCCGACAGCCGCCCCGATCGCGACGTGCGGCCCGGCAGCCAACGCGACGAACCCGAGCCCAAGCCGGCGGGGCGCGAGGAGAAGCGCCTCTCCCGCTTCGGCAAGACCGGGGACGGGAAGACGGACAAGGCGCCCGAGAGCCGCCCCGCGAGCCCGGCGCCGCGCCGCGCGGCGCCGAAGGCGGCGCCCGCGGGCCCCACCAAGGGATCCCGCGTCCTGACCGCCGTGGCCGCGGCGGCAATCGCCGTCTCCGTCGGCGCGACCGCCTTCTCCGGCATGCGCCTCGCCGAGTCATCGGCGATCATCGCCAAGAACGAGACCGATTCCGTCAACGTCGTCGTGACCACCCGCGACGTCGCCGCCGGCGAGACCATCAGCGAATCCGACCTCGAGACCCAGTCCGTCCCCAAGGCCTACTGCCCGACCGACGCGGCCACGAAGGTCTCGGACGTCGCCGGGCACACCTCCATCACGACCCAGACCGCGGGCACGTCCATCTCGCTCTCCTCCATCCAGGCGTCGGCCTCGCCGGCGCACATCACGTCGGCAATCGAGGACGGCCACGTCGCCATCGCGCTGTCGCTCGATTCCTCCCACGGCCTCTCGCCGCTGTTGGCCGTCGGCGACCGCGTCAACGTGCTTGCCGCGGTGTCGGACGGCACGACATCGAGCACCGAGACCATCTGCGACGGCGTCAAGGTCGTCGCGCTCGATTCCGCGCTCACGGGCACGCCCGAGGCGGGCTATTCGCTCGTGACGCTCGACGTCACCCCCGAGCAGGCCGCCGCGATTGTCGCCAACCCGAACGTGACGCTCACGGCCGTGCCGCATGCCGTCGAGGAGGCCGACGATGCTCAGTAGGGACCTGCTTCCGCTCGAGCGCGCGGTCTACCGCGCCGCGCGCGAACAGCTCTCATCCGACAACCAGGCCGAGCAGACGGGCATCGACGCCGAGCAGCGAGACCGCGCCGCGGCGGCCGTCATCGGCCCCATCATCGACGACCCGGCCTTCTACGGGCTCATGCCAGAGCGCCATTCCGACCAGTCGGGGCGCATCTACGACGACGCCTACCAGGACGTGCTGCGCGCGGTCATCAACGACCTGTACTATTTCGGGCCGCTCGAGGACCTGCTCTACGACGAATCCCTCTCCGAGATCATGGTCAATGCCCCCGACGCCGTCTGGATCGAGCGCGACGGCCGCCTCTGGCTCACCGACGTGTGCTTCGAGGACGACGACCACGTGAAGTTCATCATCGACCGCATCGCCGCCGGCATGAACCGCCGCTGCGACGAGGCCTCGCCGCTGTGCGACTGCACCATCGTGCGCCCCGGCACCCCGTTCAACGGCTCGCGCGTCAACGCGTCGCTCAAGGGCGTCGCCGTGGACCACAACATCATCACCATCCGAAAGTTCCGCAAGGACGCCCTGACGCCCGAGGCCCTGATGGCCAACGGCTCGTTCGACCGCCGCATGCTCGAGATCATGCGCGCCATCGTCGAGGGCCGCATGTCCACGATCGTCGCCGGCGGCACCGGCTCGGGCAAGACGACGCTGCTCAACGCCATCTCGCTCTACATCCCGCACGAGGAGCGCATCATCACCATCGAGGACACCCCCGAGCTGCGCCTGAACCAGCCGCACGTCATCCGCATGGAGACGCGCGACGCCAACGTGGAGGGCAAGGGCTTGATCACCTACCGCGACCTCGTGACCAACGCGCTGCGCCAGCGCCCCGACCGCATCATCGTCGGCGAGTGCCGCGACGCGGCGGCATTCGACATGCTCCAGGCCATGACCACCGGCCACGACGGCTCGCTCACCACGATCCATGCGGACAATTGCCGCGAGGTGCCCGTGCGCCTTCGCACGCTCGTCCAGCAGGCCAACACCGGCATGTCCTCGCGTGAGATCCTTGAGTACATCAGCCAGGCCATCGACTTCATCATCTACACCGAGCGCTCCCACGGCGTGCGCCGCGTGACCGAGATCGCCGAGGTCCAGGGCATGCAGGGCGACGTCGTGACGATCGCGCCGATCGTGCGCTTCGAGCACGACCCCAACGACCCCGAGCACTCCGGCTGGTTCGTCCCGACCGGCGAGCGCTTCATGCGCCGCCATATCGAGAAGATGGCCAACGAGGGCGTCTACGTGAACGACGACTGGTTCAACCCGCAGGCGGTGTTCTGATATGGGCGTATCGACCATCAACCCCGTGAACCTGCTGCCCGCCGTGCCGGGCATCGTGCTCGGCATCGCCATGCTCGTGATCGCCCGCCGCGAGCGCATCGCACGCGAGCGCGCCGGCGTCGAGACCGCCGAGGAGCGGCCGGCGGGCAAAATCTCGGCGGCCATCACGGCCGTCTGCGAGCAGGCGTCCCCTCATCTGTCGGTGCAGGAGGCGAAGATCGTGTGGGTCGCCACGGCGACCCTGCCGGCCCTCATCGCCCTCACGCTCGGCCTCGGCGCGATATCGCTCGTCCTGCTCCCCCTGGGCGCGGTCGGCTTCCCGATCTACCTCAAGGTGCGCCGCGACTCGGGCATGAAGAAGTTCGAGGAGCAGCTGGGCCAGGCCATGCCGCTGATCGCGTCGAACCTGCGCGCGGGCTCGTCGGTCGCCCAGGCGATCGGGCCCGTCGCCGAGAACATGAGCGACCCCATCAAGTCCGAATTCAGACGCCTCACCTCGGACATCCGCGCGGGCACGCCGGTCCCCGAGGCGTTGGACAAGGTCGCCGACCGCACCGGCAGCCGCGACCTGCGCCTCTTCTCCACGGCCGTCGACATCTCGCAGCAGACGGGAGGCTCGCTGGCCGACATCACCGAGAACGTCGGCCAGACCGTCCGCGCGCGCGTCGAGGCCCGCAAGACCATCCGCTCCAAGACCTCGCTGAACCGCATCGAGTCGCAGATCATGGTCGGCCTGCCCATCTTCATGATGGTCGCGCTCCTCACGATCTCGCCGGCTCACCGCGAGTTCTACAGCCAGCCCTCCGGCTGGGCGCTTATCGCGCTGGCGGTCGTGCTGGACTCACTGGCCTACATCATGATGAGGAAGATGGGCGACATCAAGCTCGACTAGGCGCCCGATAGATTGGAAGTACCGTGAACATCGAAATGCTGCGCTGCATCGCGCTCTCCGCATGCGCCGCCACCGTCGCCGGGCTGCTCTCGTATCTGGCCCTTCGGCGCCTCGGCGGCATCGAGTCCGGCCCCATCCGCCGGCCGCACAGGGCCCAGCACGGCGAGAACCGCCTGGACTCGCTCACCTACGGCGTCACCCGCTACGTGCCGATGAGCGAGAAGGTCGCCGACGCGACGCGCGACATGCTCTCGCGCTCGGGCGTCACCATGCCCGCCGCGTCGTTCTGGGCCATCCGCGTGGCGTCGCTGTCCGCCGGCATCACCGCCGGACTGGTCGCCCTGCCGTTCATCGGCGGCGTCCAGGGAATCGCCGCGGCGGCGGCCTGCGCCGTCGCGGGGCTCGCCGCGCCGCAGGCGTGGCTGCTCGCCCGCCGCGCCGAGTGGCGCGACGAGCTCGACCGCCAGCTTCCCGACGCGCTCGACCTCATGGCCATCTGCATCTCGGCCGGATCGTCGTTCGAGGGGGCGCTGGCGGCCGTCGGCACGCGCATGGACGGCGCGATCGCCGCGGCCTTCGCCCGCGTGGCCAAGGAGGCCGCTTACTCGAGCCGTTCCGAGGCCCTGCTGGGACTGGCGGAGCGCGCGCAGGTGAACTCGATCACCTTCTTCGCGGCGTCGCTCGTGCAGGCGGAGCGCGCGGGGTCGTCGCTGGTCGACATCATCCGCATGCAGGCGCAGTCCGTGCGCACCGAGCGCCGACTGAAGGTCGACGACATCACCAACAAGCTGTCCACCAAGATGCTCTTCCCCATGCTGCTGCTCATGCTGCCCTCGATCATCATGCTCATGCTCGCGCCGATGATCCTGCAGCTGGGCGAGTTCTTCTAGGAGTGATCGGATATGAACGATAGATATCTCGACGAGGCCTGGGCCGTCACGCTCTCCGGCAAGAGGGCCCCGATCCTCACCCATACCTGCCGCAGTTTTCTCGAGCGTTTCTGCGGCCTCATGCTCAAGCGCGAGGTCCCCGAGGCCTGCGGACTGTACTTCCCGAACTGCCGCTCCATCCACACCTGCATGATGCGCGTGCCAATCGACGTCGTGTGGGTTCGTGAGGACGAGTCCGGCCTGCTCGAGGTCGTGTCGCTCGATATCGCCCTCAAGCCCTGGCGGTTCTTCGTGGCGCCGCGCGGCGCCACCGGATGCGTCGAGTTCCGGGCCGAGTCCTTCGACCCGGACGACCGACCGGCCAAGATCGCCCGCCCGGAACAGAGGAAATAGGCGATACCGTCCGAAATTGGCCATGGTAACGACCGACGAATTAAACGAACCAGGCAATAGGACCCCAGCCATTTGGCCGGGGCCCTATTTTTGGCGATTATGGCCAAGCACGGAATTGGCTTGAAAACCCAGAAGCGTTTTTAGGAGGCGTCATATCGCGATGACTGGGTTTCCTTTCCGGTTGCCCGCTAATTATCTGTGAAGTAGTCTTTCGACCAGGGTGTCCGGTCGCATGCCAAATATTGCCGGCGGTTTCTGCTTGCGGCTATCGAACGCGATGGCTGGCTTTTGGGGATCGCGCCCGGTCTACCTTCGCGTTTTCCATGGGCGGCGGCATGGAGGGACCCAATCCGTCCCGTAGGCCCGCCGGATGTGGGAAACGTCTCGCGGCTGTGCATGGCGGGTAATCGGATGAAGCGATTCGGGCCGTTTTTTGTGGGTGTGAGCTCGGGGTATCCGGGGTAAAAGGTCTGGAAATGCGCGGGAGGAAGGAGACCGCGCGCGGATAGATTGGATACCGCAATGGATAAAGCCCCGGGTACGGATATCGGGGAGCTCGGGTTCGACCCCGGCGCCTTCGCCACCGCGCTCATGACGCCCGAGGAGTTCAGGTCGAAGGACAGGGTGATCTGGGCGGGCATCGATATCGGCGTGGCCAGCACAGGCCTGTGCCTCGTCGACATCCTTAACCACGAAATCGTGCTGATGGCCAGCCACCTCTTCAAGTCGCCCGTCGTCGACAAGAAGAAGGCTACCGCGGCGCCCGAGAGCCTGGCGTCGGTGAGGCGCAGTGCCCGTTCGGTTCGCAGGAACATCATGCGCGAGGGGCGGCGCAAGAAGGCCATCAGGGCCGTGCTGGCCGATTTCGGCCTCATCCCAGCCGACGCCGACGGCGAGTGGTTCAGCGCGCGCCGGGACGAGCGCACGGTCGTCAGGGTGAGGTCCAAGGCGCTCGACTACCTGCTTAACTCCCGTGAGCTCGCCCGCGTGCTGTACGCGTTCGCAAGCCATCGCGGGTATATCGACCACGGCAAGTCGGACAAGGAGGACGATGTCGGCAAGGTCAAGAAGGCGCTCGCCGCGAACCGTGCGGAGCTCGCCGACGGCGGCTGCGAGACCTTCGGGCAATTCCTCGCCGCGCAGCCGCGCTCGCGCAACAGGGCCGGCGACTACAGCTATACGGCAGACATCGGCATGACGGTCGACGAGGTGCGCACGATCTTCGCGCGCCAGCGCGAGCTCGGCAGCGAGATTGCCAGCGAAGCGCTCGAAGAGCGCTATATTGACGAGCTTACATGGCTCACCGACACGAGCAAGCGCGACATGTCGACCTACCTCAAGGTGGGCTTCTGCACCTACCGCGGCGCGCCGTACAGGCGCGGGGCCACGTCCACGATCTCGTTCGAGATGGTGCGCGCGCACCAGACGCTCTGCAACACGGTCATCCAGCATGCCGACGGCACCTCGTCCTCCATCCCGGGAGACACCCGCATCGAGATCGTGAGGGAGCTCTTCGCCGTCAAGAAGTCGGTGAAGCCGCTGAAATGGTCGGGGCTGCGCCGCAGGCTGGGGCTTTCCGAGGGCGATTCGTTCAAGGGGCGCCCCCTCGAGGAGGAGAAGCGCGACTGTATCGCCCTGCCGGCCTGGGCCGTGCTGTGCTCGGGGCTGTATGAGGGTCACCGCGACCTGCTCGAGCGGCTTCACGACCATATCGACGACGCCGACGCGGTCTGCTCGGCGCTCACCTTCGCATCGTCGGCGGCATCGCTCGCCGGGCGGCTCGCCCCGCTGGCCCTCACCGACGACGAGGTTAAGGCCATCATCGACTTGCCCTATTCGGCGCGCCTGTTCTCGGGCTATGCGAGCGCGAGCCTGGAAGCCTTCCAGATGCTCCGAGGCACGTTCGAGGACCCCCGCGTCACATCGCTCAGGCAGGCCGAGGAGGATTCCGGCCTCGCGCAGGTGCGCGCCATGCTCGCCGAGGAGCGCGGGGTACCGAAGGACGGGCTGCTCTGCGCCTTCTCCGATTACGACCCGACGTGCAAGAACCCCGTCGTGCTTCGCGCGACGGCGCAGGTGCGGCGCATGGTCAACTCCGTCATCAGGCACTATGGGCTGCCGGATGTCATCCGCGTCGAGGTCGCCCGCGATCTCAAGCGCTCCAAGCACGAGCGCCAGATCGTGGCGGAGGTCAACAGGTCGAGGCTTAAACTCAACGAGCAGGCCAAGAAGGATATCGTCGAGTTCCTGGGGCTTCCCGACGGCCACCACGTGCGCGGGCGGGACCTTGATATGGTCAAGCTCTACCGCGAGCAAGGCGGCAAGGACCCGTATACGGGCGCCGGCATCGACTTCAGGCGCATGCTCGAGGAGCACGGGTACGCCGAGATCGACCATATCCTGCCGATTTCTCGCACCTGCGACGACTCGCAGGCCAACAAGGTGCTCTGCCTGACCAAATCGAACAGGGATAAGTCGAACCGCTCGCCCTACGAGTGGATGGCCTCAGGCGAGGCCTCGGCGCCGGACTGGGGCGAGTTCTGCGGACGCATGGAGCGCTGGGCGAAGAATTGCGAGCCCAGACGGTACGCCCGCAAGAAGCTCGCGAACCTCACCTGCGAGAACCTTGCCGAACGCGCGGGAGATTTCATCGACCGCAACCTCAACGACACACGCTACATGTCCACGGCGCTCGCCAAGTGGCTGAGGGAGTGTCTGCCGTTCCCGAAGGATAACCATGAGCACGTGTACTGCGTCGCCGGCGGCGCGACCGCCATCATGCGCAACGTCTGGGGTATCGGCATCACCGGACCGGACGGCAAGAAGAACCGCGACGACGACCGTCACCATGCGGTCGATGCGGCGGTCATCGCTTGCTGCGATTCCAGCATCGTGAAGAATGTGGCGCTGGTCAACGAGGGCCATGCCCGCGCCGACGTGCGCCAGCGGCTTTTCAGCGACTCGCTTCCCTATCCGGAGTTCAAGGAGCAGGTGGACGCCTGGATCCCGTGCATCGTGCCGACGCTCACGCTCCCGAGCACCGTCACGGGCAGCGTGCTCAAGGACACCGTCTACCCCTATCTGGGACGCGACGAGGCTGGCAAGGACCTCTACCTCACCGTAAAGAGGGACAAGGATGGCAGGATCGTCGAGAGGAAGGTCAACAAGGCCACCACGATGCGGAAAGACGGACAGGGCGGTTGCCGGGCCTATGGGTCCATGTGCGCCCTGGATGCCGTGTTCGACGCCTCGGCCGGCAAGCGCGGCAGGTGGTTTTTCGACCCAGTCTACTGCATCGATATCCCACACCGTGATGCCGAAAGGCGAACCATAAGGGCGTTTTCCAAGGAGAAGGCGATTGACCTGTGGGATACAGTCGAGGTGCCCGAGGCCGCGCCGCGGATGACGATCAGGCGCGGCGATGTGCTCGTGTGTGACGGGAAGGCCGCGAGGTTCCACTGCTTTGATATTTCTGTCAATGCCATCAGGTTATTCTCTCAACGCGGCGGTAAGCAGCTCCAGGCAACCGGTCCTCTTTCTGCCGAGGCATTCCCGCCTCCGTCGAAGTGGGGCGAGGGCGTCAGGGTCATGCAGGAGGATTGCCTTGGACTCTGCTGGCTGTCGTTCTTGGCGCAGCGGGCCGCGGACATGCAGTCGGAATAGCAGTTGCGAGGGGAGTCTTTCGGCCTCCCTCTTTTCTTTGCTAGAATTCCAGGAAGAGTTGGCCTGTGCAATCCATCCCGGTACGCCCCTGCGGGCGTGTCTCGACCAGGATCTCGCGATCAACGTACTGTTTCTCCGTCAACTCTATGGCCACGACGCTGCCGGCGGGCGGGATATGGTCGCGCAGGCGGTCCCTGTGGGCCGCCGCGGATGACCTCGACAGCAGACTCCTTGTGTAGATGCTGCTCTGCTCGCGCATGTAGCCGTCGTCTTCGAGAAACCTCTTGAACCTGATATAGCGGTCCTTGTCTCGCTTCGTCTTTGTAGGCAGGTCGAACATAACGAGCAGGCGCATGATTCTCATATCCTTCCCCTCGCCCTCATCCTGTCCACTGACTCCATCTCGAGCCCTATGAGCTCGGGCGTCAGCAGCATGTCAGCATCCCCCAACTCGATGGCACGCCGCAGGGACTCGCAGAAGATGTCTATCGCCACCTGGATCGGGCATTCTCTCCCGTCTATGCGCATGAGCACCGAGGTCACCGCCGTCAGCTTTGCCTTGTCGGCCGGCGTCAGCGGGCTCAGTATGTTCTCGGTGATCACCAGGAGGTCAACGGCCGCGCGGAAGGGCTCTATCATGTCATCGACCAAGTTGAAGGCGTTATCGGCGCTGTGATGGTGGATGCCGCGCGAGACGAGCCAGCCGTGCGAGACCGCGCACTGGGCGATACCCGCCCTCACGACGGCGTAGCCGTAGTCGAGTGGGGCGGCCATAGGCCCCTCCCTCCTCGTTCCATACGGAAGCATCGCGGCGAAGTAGTCGGCAGCCGCGGGCGCCTCCCGGTGTGTCCTGTCATTGCTGTGCACCTCGGCGGCATAGCCCCTGACCTTTGCCACGACGGCGGCATCACCGCCGGCAAGCTCGAGGGCCCTGGCCTGGTTCAGGATCTTTGAGACGACGATTCGCCTCCACAACTGGTTGCGCAGCGGTTTCGGAATGGCAAGCTGGTGCTCGACGATCTCCGCATGGCGCGAGTGGGCACCGAGTGGCAAGCACAGGCCGTTTGGCATATGGTCCCTCCCGCAGTACATCACGCCTATCCCCGCGCCATTCATCCCGGAAACCAGGGCGGACGTCATCGTTATCTGCGGGCTGTCGATAATCACCACCCAGATATCGGATAGCGGAATCTGGGCCAACACTGTATCGCTGCACGATTTGGGATCCTTCTCGCGGATAATCAGCCTGTTGTCCCTCAGGCTCAAGTGTCTGGGATTCCGTATCGTGACCGTTTGCCTCATAAGCGGTCCAATCTGTTGAAAATATGACAGGAGGGCCGTCCGTTCTCCCACTAAGTCTATCGGGTATCATGAGTATCGGCAACGTTACCCTACGTATCCATATCAGCTTGAGGATTGGCAACGAGTAACGTTTGGGCAAGAGGGCCCGTCAAAGACGGGTCACTCGCGGAGTATATCCCGCGGGGTGTTTTTGCGCCCTGCGGGTGATCTCCTTCCTCTCCCCTTTTTCTAAAAAACGCGTCGAGGTGACGCGAAAATGATCGATTTTCGACCCTTTCCACAATTTGAAAACAGAAAGCCCCCTGCTAGGGGGCTTTTTTCGTGGGTGGATATTGTATCAGCTTGAGGAATGGCAACGCGCTAGGGCTCGAGTTCTATCCAGATTCCGCGCCCGAGAATTGTATCAGCTTGAGGAATGGCAACGCGCTAGGGCCAGCTCCTCAACGTCCTCCTCAAGCCGTCCATTGTATCAGCTTGAGGAATGGCAACGCGCTAGGGCCTTGGAGAAGGACATGAGTCCCGTGACGCTATTGTATCAGCTTGAGGAATGGCAACGCGCTAGGGCCGTTACCGCTATATCCTTGTTCGTGACATTATTGTATCAGCTTGAGGAATGGCAACGCGCTAGGGCCTGGGATCTTTATTTTCGCGCACTCGATGCATTGTATCAGCTTGAGGAATGGCAACGCGCTAGGGCGAGCCGAACTGGGCAACGGTGGAGGGGCGCATTGTATCAGCTTGAGGAATGGCAACGCGCTAGGGCCTGGGATCTTTATTTTCGCGCACTCGATGCATTGTATCAGCTTGAGGAATGGCAACGCGCTAGGGCGAGCCGAACTGGGCAACGGTGGAGGGGCGCATTGTATCAGCTTGAGGAATGGCAACGCGCTAGGGCGTACCAGCTCTGGCCCTTCTCCGCCTTGGTATTGTATCAGCTTGAGGAATGGCAACGCGCTAGGGCACGGAAATCCGCAGCACGCAGGCGGGCAGGATTGTATCAGCTTGATGAATGGCTACGCGCTAGGGTCTGTTTCGATTGGAAAAACGGCAGCCACCAATTGTCGAAACGATCTGTGCGATTCCCTGCATTGCAAGCTGTATATCTCCTGGAATGGCTGTAAATAGGCCGCGATGGCCTGTTAGGGTTCATTTTTTTGGGAACCATGTCATTGAGATTATCAATACGCAGTACGCATCACCAACCAGGAGGGGGTACTGATTGACTGAACTGATTGGAGCTAACCTAGCCGCCCTGCTAAAAGAACGGGGCATGAGCCAAAAGGAGCTTGCCGAGGCGGCGGGCCTCACCCCGGCCTCGGTGAGCAGGTACGTCAACGGCGAGCGGGAGCCGTGGCCGGCCACGATCGCCGCGCTATCCCTCGCCCTCGGGGTCGAACCTTCGGACATCCTCGGAACCTCCTGTGACCGGGAACTGGACGAGGCCGTGCGCCTCGTGGCCCGCAATGCGGACTGTGACAAAGGGACTGTCCCTTTATCACATAATACGCCCCTGCCATCGCACTTTTGCTGTATGATCGAGCGCCCATCGAGGGCGGGGGTCCTCTATACTGAGTCACATATGACAGTATTGCGCCAAAGGAGAACGCCGTGACTACGTCGCAGATATCCCTGCTTGCGCTCATCTTGGTTGGGGGCATCGGCATCCTGCTTATCGGAGTGAGCGTGCTCATGAAGGCCGTTGCCCGCAGGAAAGCCAAGGCATGCACCGCTGCGACCACGGGAACGGTCATTGATCACCGTTTTATGGGCGAAGGCAGGATGTATCCCGTTTTGGAATACACCGTCGACGGCACGCAATACCGCGCGAAAAAACAATTCCGTGGCATAAAGACCAAAAGCTTGTCGGGACTCCCCATCCGCACGCAAGCCACCGCCTACGAAGACGCCAAGGGCTGGCTGCACGTGCAGACAGGCCCCATCACCCGCCTAGGCACCCTCGCGGAGCAGCTTTGGCCCCTCGGCAGTCAAATGACCGTACACTACAACCCCGGCAACCCAGACAAAAGCTATGTCGAACGCCCCATCGTGGGCAACTTTGCCACACTGATGTTTAACATCGCAGGCTTCTTGCTCATCGCGATGAGCATCTTGCTCTATGTTCTTATCCAGCGCTAGCTCAAACTGATGCGCCCCGCGCCCCATGCGCCGCAACGACCGTTACGACACCAAGGATCAGCCATGGCAACACTTTCCGAACAAGAACGCAAGCGTATCCAGCGATACTGCATCTGTCCCAAGGTTGCCGGCGCGGCGCTTGCCATGGCATTCGTGCTGCCCTTATTGATTATCCCCTTCGAAATGATCGACGACATCGTCTTCCATCACGAAGGCTTCCAAGAAACGGGTATGATGGCCGCCCTGGTGCTCACCGCCATCGAGCTCGTCATCTTCTGCTACTGCGCGCTCGCGCCGCGCTTTGGCATGCGCGGCAAGCAGTGGAAGGAAATGCAGCACCGACTCGTCGTCGAGCAGACCGAGAAAGACCGCTCGGCACAAATCGCAGGCGTTATCGGTACGCAGGCCGCCGCGCGCCTGCTCAAGAACAGCGACAACGAGACCGCGCGCAACCTGGGCGGCGCGGCAGAAGTCGCCGCTGCCGTAGGCGCCGTCGCCACCGCAGCTGACGTGCTTACCGAAAGCTATGCCAACGCAAAGGCCATGGCGGAGGCCTGTGGCGTGCCTATCCCCCGTGCAAAAAAGTGGATCGTCGCACTTGTGGCGCTGCCCCTCGCAATCGTGTGCGGCGCCTATATCCCGCAGCTGGCGCAGGGAAACATCGAGATGCAGAAGAATGCCGAGGCCGCGGCCGAGCAGATCGCCATCGCCCGCAAGGCGTTAGAGCCCGCATGCGAGTACGTGTCCGTCGATGACCCTTACGAGCGATATCAAGATTACGGCTATCACGTCCGCGGCTACTTGCACGACGGCGACTCCGATACCCAGAAGACCTATACGTACCTAGATTTCGACAACAAGGGGACGCTCAAGGAAGTGAGTTACATCGCAGAGATCGACCCCGACGCGAGCCTTGAGGACAACCTCGCCCGCGTCGAGCTCGACTTGGACGAGCTTTCCTCCGCTGTCCAAACGGTAGACGTCAAGACCATGAGTCCCGAGCTCCTAGCAGCGCAAAAGCTCCCCGAAGAGTTTAGGCAGGCCTTTTTGAACGGTTCGCTCTACGAGAGAATCTCCATCAGAACGAGCGACGACCCCATCAAAACGTACTATTCGTTTGACACGGAGCCCGAGGACGAGTTTGACGAGTACACCCATCCAAGCATCCGTATCACTTTGACGAGCAAAACGAGCTAGGCGAATAAGGGACTGCGGACGATTTCCTGGACCGTCACGCGGCCCTCTCCACCCAGCGCGACGCGGAACTCGGACGGCGTGCGGCCGCCGAGCTTATCGCGGCGCTCGCGAAACGATAGAGTGATTAGGGGACGGCTGGTGCCGACATGCCTCTATGTGGAATTGGCGGGCGCGTCTATGTCTTGCCGGATGTGGGTAAAATGGCTGTAGAAGACGACGCATCCCGCGTAAGCAACAAGGAGCGCGGGCGGCCTAGTTTTCTGGTTTAGTTAAACGCCCGGGCTCCACCCCGGGCGTCTCTATGTCAATTCCGGCCTAATCAAATATGGGCATCTACCTGCTACGTTGGGACGATTGACGACGATCCGTTGGGACGATTGTCGGCAGCCCGTAAGCATGGCATCCGGATACATATCACCCATGGCTCTCTTGCGGATGAGTGGATGGCCGCCCTGCCGGTTTCGGCAGGGCGGCGCTTGCTATCGGAGATGTTTTTGCATGAAAGGGAGGGGGCCGTTTACGCCCGGCCCCGGGGCGTCGTACCTGCGTTGCCCGCGTTCCGAAAGTGTGACTACCTGAGGAGCGGGTTCCGCTTGCCATCGATTCTACCCCGCGGCGCGGCGTTCCATCCGTCCGCCCCATTTCTTCATATCCGGTCGAGGATGCAAGGTTTTTGCGGGCCGAGCGCATCTTTTGGACGATTGCGGGGTATACCTCCTTCCGTATCTGAAAGATCTCCGGAAAGCGGGAGCACCTATGAAGCCGATCATCGATTCTGCCGGCGGACGCTCCGCCCATATGCACGGCATGGGGGCGGTGTAGTTGTTCGGATGGGAGTGCGACCCCTCGAGGGACGGGCGGCTGACGATCGCCGAGTACCGCGAGCAGTTCCGGGACAGGGTCGGCCGTCGGGCGACCATCTCGGGGCACATGGGCTCGAAACGCGGCACCGCGGCAAATCTCGCGAAGGTGCGCTGCACGCTCGCGCAGGTGTTCGACAGCTTCGCGATCTTCACCGTGGACGACGGCAGGTACAGGCAGCCGGGACGCCGCCGGACCCTGTGCGTCGATTTCGCCTCGGTCCATTCCGGCGACACCGTAGTCGAATGGCTCTAGGCGGCACGCGGCCGTGGGGCCGCAGGACTGAAAGGAAACGACCATGACCGAGAAGAAGGCCGCCTTCGGGAACAACTTCACCCCCGAGCAGCGGGCCGCCGCGCTGAAGCGCGCCGCCGAGCTGCGCGCCGCGCGCGCCGAGTACCTTGGCCGCGTCAAGTCGGGCAAGGTGGGCATCGCGGCCGCCCTGGCCGAGGGCAAGGAAAACCCCGTCGTCGGGCGCATCAAGGCAAAGCGGCTCCTCATGGCCCTGCCGGGCGTCGGCGCGGCGAAGGCGCAGAGCGCCATGACCGCGATCGGCATCGCGGAGTCCCGCCGCGTCGCGGGCATCGGACAGCGACAGGCCGAAAAGCTCGTCGAGCTGTTCGGGTAGGCGTTCCCGGCACGCAGCCCCAGGGGAAACGAATAGCCATATGCGAGATCACGGAGCCGCCGCCCGATGGGCGGCGGCTCTTCCGCTCTCCCGGTTCGCGTTCCAGGGCACCGAGGGTGCTGGGGGCACTTCCCGTTCGGGAAACATGGACGGGCGCGGGGACGGCTCGGGTGCGGCGCGGATAGCATCGAGGGCGGATATACCCGCGGTGCCGGAGGGCGCCCGATGAAAGGACCGTCTGCCATGTTGTGGAACTACGACGTCAGCGACAAAGAAGAAGCGGAGCGCATGGCCTCGCTCTACGGCGAGAACGGCACGCGCACCGTCGAGTCCGGAACGGAAACCGAAACCGGCCGCAACCTCGTCCGACGTTGCGGCAACGAACTCGGCATCGCCACCTGGGAGGCGTACGACTTCGATCCGGACACCTGGACGTGCGAAACCTTCTCTAACCGCGAAGCGGCCGAACTCTGGCTTTCCGGGTCCCTTTACTTGGACGAATGCGTAGAGCTGGACCGTCAGCTCACCCAGTCCGTCAAACGCATGGCCGCACTTGCTGCCAACATGTCCGGTGGGCGATGGACCGCCGGGATCCAGGAATATAGGGACGGGCGCAAGTCGCTATCCTTCCAGCTCTCCGACGATGCGGGCTTCTTCCTGATCACCTCCCCCATTTGCAAGGCATCCGAGCTTGCCCTGGGGGTGGTCCGCGACCGCGTGCGCGAGGAGCTGGCCGACCTCGACCCGTATCGCGAGGCGCTGGAGGCGTGCCGCCGCGCCGAGGACAGCTCTATCGCGCTCGACAAGCTCGCGTTCTACGAAAAGCTCAAGGACTTGGACATGCCGGTGCTCCTCGGTGCGCTCGCTGCCGCCACCGAGCAGAACCAGCGTGCGCTCGGACGCCTGCTCACAGATAGGAAATTCGAGGACATGTCCGTGCTGCCGGACGCCATCAACCCCATGGAAGCCGCCTTCGCCGAGGCCAAGGGGAAGCTCCTGGAGTGGAAGGAGGGCGGCCACGGCGACGGCATGTATTATCACGACACCGCCTCCTCCTACCTCGACGACTATCACGAACTGGCCGATGAGATCGGCCGTCCCCTCCTGAGAGACATCGATGAGTTGATCGAATACGGCTATCTCGACGAGTCCGGCATCTACGAGAACCCCGTCGCCGTGATCGGCACCATGCTCGCCGAGGCCGCACTTGAGCATGCACGCGCAGACGCCGAGTACTTTGACGAGGACTTCCGCATGCGCGCCACGGAGGGCATCGATATGTGGACCGTCGCCCAGGAAATCGCCAAGACGGTCCCGGAGGCCAAGCCTGCCGAAGAGGAGCCCACGCAGACGCGCGGGCCCAAGCTCTAGATCCCCGGAGAGACCATGACCAGAAAACACGCAACCATGACGGACGGCGAGGACATCTGCCTCGCCTTCCAATCAGAGCACGGCGGCTTCGATTGCAGCGAGGCCTCCATCGACCGTGTCTCGGGCGCGCTCATCTGCAACGACGGCACGTTGGAGGGCCTGGGCGAGGGCGTCGCCGATGCGGCGATCTACCCCACCGCCGAGATCTTCGCCGGCGCCCGCCTGCTCGCGCTCGACCGTGTCGCCGAGGGCTACGCCGACGGCCGTGACGCACACGCGATCGATGCCGCGGCGAAGTCCGTGGCGGAATCGGTGCGCCGCAACTGCATCGAGGTCGGCGGCGCCGGCGCCTCTATGATCGATTTCGCGAGGCACCCGTTCGCCGCGTCGCAGTGGATCGACGAGAACTTCAAGACCTCGATCAGCGAGGTGGACGCACGCCGCCTCATGCAGGACCTCACGCTCGTCGACATCTCCAGGCTCGACCGCTCCCGCCCCCTCATCGAGGGCATGGGCGCTCAGGCGCACGAAGGCATCCTGGCGTTTCTGGACGGCATGGAGGAGCTTCGCACATCATCGGTCGATGTCGAGCTGTTCGACCGGTTGATGACCGACGACTTCAACGTCGTCCGCACGCTCGGCCGCGACAGGTCCCGCGAGTTCGGCACCGTCACGGTCCACGGGCGCGACATCGAGATCTCCTGCACGCTCGCCGACGGGTTCTGCGCGACCGCGCGACCGCAGGCGGGCACCGTCCTCACCTTCAGCTCGAGGCGCCGCGGCTGGCACGGCTTCCAGTCCTCCCCCCTCTCGTTCGGGGGCTCCACGGTCTCCATCCGCCACGACATGCCAAGCGTGAGGCTCGCCCGCGACTTCGATCTCGCGGCACTCTCCGCCGAGGCGGAAACCGCCATGCGCGAGCTCGGCGTCCCCGTCCCGGCGGCGCTCAAGTACGTCATGGAGGAGTGCGAGAGGGTTTCTGCGCGCTGCGACGAGATCGAGGCGAAGATCGGCGCGGCCGTCGACGCGCTCGCACCGACGGCCGCCAAGGGCATGAGCCCCGCCGCCATAGCAGCCGCCGCCAAGGCGGCGGCGCACTCCGGTGAGACCGGAAGCGCAGACATCAAGGTACACAGGTAGAAAGAGATACGTGGAATGGCTTACTGCGATTGCGACTTCAAAGAAGTAGACATCCTGGAAGTAAAGTCCGTCTCGGATATGATTTCCGCCTTCAAGACCTCGGCGGCCGACGCCGCGAAGCTGATGGGCGGAGACGACATCGCGGTATTCTCTCCCCGATTGGGCCTCATGGCCGCGACCTCGCAATACGATCTCGAGGAGCCGGTCACGACAAGCCAGACGGTCATTTTCAGCGTGGATGATGCCCAGTGCAAGTGGCCCGATCCGCCTGAATATATATCGGACATCGTTTTCGAGCTCCGTGGACCGTCCGGCGCACGTCTCGCCACGGAGTTCCAGACCTTCTCCGACGAGAACGCCACGCCCTCGGCATCCCTCGAGTATTACCGTAAGCGTTTCGCCGAAAGCGGAGCCTGCACGGTCTTCTCCGGATGCGATGCGAAGTACCTGCTCGACTTGAAGGGCAAGCGGGACGCCTCCCGGGCGGATATCCAGGACGGGACCCTCGTTGCCGGGAAACGCCCGGCAGACGGCAAGGCGCGCCCGGCCGACCTGGCACATCGCGCCGCGGGCGCCGCGCGGCGCAGCCATATCCAGATGGAAGATGCCGCCACCCATCTCGTACGCCACTGATTTTCGGAGGTTTCCCATGTTCATGTATGCGGTGAAGAAGCCGGCCGCAGCGGCCGCGGCGGCGCTGGGCGAGGACGGCACCGCCGTCTTCTGCGAGGGGCCCGGGCTGCTCTTCGCCTCGGCCCGGGGCGAGGCGCCCGATGCCGGTATCACGACCGCCATCTTCAATGATGTTGAGAAGGGCGACATCCACGACGGCGACAGGTGGTTCCCCGGCGCCGGGAGCATCGCCGAGGTCGTCTTCGATATGCCCGCGCCGCTGGGCGAAAAGCTCGCCGGCAGGCTCGAGGGCTCCGTGTTCCTAATCGATTATTTCAGGGACAAGATCGCCTCGCTCGGCGAGGAGTGCGACGTCATCACGGGGACCAACATCCATGTCGGGCTCCCCGCGCAGCTGGAGATGCCCGCGCCCCATGCGGAAACCAAGCCCTCCGACGAGATGAGATGCCCGGTCCTGGAGATCGAGCCCTGCGAGATCCGCGCGCCGTATATCGTCGCCAAGGAGGCGGCAGCCGCGGCGAAGCGCGGGACCCGTGCCGATGAGGACGGAGAGCGCCCCGCCAGGACAAAAGGCGGATCCCTCTAGAGTCCACACTTTCGGTTCGAGTGCTGCGTCCTGCACGACGGGGAACAGAACTCGCGCCTCTTCCCCCTGGTCTTGACCAAGATGCCGTTCCCGCAATTTTTGCACGTCGCGGCGATGCAGCCGTATCGGTAGAAGACGGCGCCGAACATCGCCGCCGCCGTCGAGTGGAAACGGTATCTGGGCGCCGGCTCGTCGTCGAAGATCGAGGGTCCGCCCACGGACCAACCAATCGGATCGCCGTCAGCCGTCGTCAGCCCGGCCAGCATCTCGGCGACAGACTCCACGAAGGCGACCGACGCGTCCCTCTGGGAGCCGGTATCGCCGATGCCCAGATACAGCTGGGTCCTCTCGACCACCGGCTTCCAGCCGATATCGAAGAACGGCACGGCAGCGCCGGCCCCATCTAGCGCAGCCATCAGCACCGCGTTGCCGAGCGAACCGGAGAATTCTCCGTTTCCCCTCGGTCCGCGGTCGAAGACGTGCGTCTCAAGCGGGTTGGCGACCATATAGGCGAAGACGTCCCCAAACCGCCTCGTCGAGTAGTTGAGGGTCATGTCGATTGACGGATCGTGCTTGAAGGGCAGGGCCCAGTAGGAGCCCTTTATCTTCCCGGCGATCTGACGGTGGCGCATTTCGTCGAAATGCCTGAAACCGCTTCTCTCGAGAACGTCGTCGTGCCCGGCGGCGATGTTCGCCATAAGCCTCAGCGCCAGCGACCCTAGGTTTCGGCACAGCACGATATCCTCCAGGGGCTCGACCACGACGGTGCACCCGGGATCGGCCTCCCGCCACCTCCTCAGCTCGGCGAGACCGTCGGACTCGATAAGGCCGTGCCTCTTGACGTCGCGCGGGATAGAGGCCTGGGACGGATAGAGCGACGAGGCGCTGCCCGTCGCAGACATCCCCTCAAGGCACAATTGAAGGAAAAGAGACTTCTCGTTACAACGCTCGAAGCCGTGCTCCCCGTTAACGGACTCCTCCACGACCTCGACGGCCTCGGAGATGGAAAGCCGTCTATTCTCCTCCCTATAGATACTGCGGTCGATAAGCGGGCCCGATTCCGATATGGCCTCGACGAGCTCGCCGAGCGTGCCCCAGCGAAGCAGGCGCTCGGCGAGCTCGGAGCCCATAGGCGCCGCGGCGGGCACCGGATTGCCGGATCCGACCACCTCGATCAGCGAATGGAATCCTGTGCTCCGGTTCCTTGCGATGAACACGCTCCTGCACATTTGCCGATCAACCCCGATCAAGATACTAGCTGTCGATATTCACAATCTACCCACGGCATCCAGTTAATTTCAGGTCCGTGGTTGATTCTCTCAAATGCCAACCGTCAATATCCGGATGCCCGGGACGACATATGTGAAGACGGCGCCGGACGGGATCCTCCCGTCCGGCGCTTCCCGTTCGGGAAGGTACGTTGGCGTGCGCGGCCCATGGGGATACGGTATCCGGGATAACGCACAACCGACCATGAAGGCGAGGCACCGATGGCGCGCCGCTCCCGCAAGACGCTACAGGCAGAAGGACAGCTCTCCCTTTTCGCCATGACGGACGACTTCCTGTTCGCCGTGACAGAAAACACGGAGAATGCCGTTGACAAAGCCGCCGAGTCGCGGTCTTATGTAAACCAAATCGCGGGCGAGGCGCCCGCCGACGCATCTCGGAAGGGAGACGAAGATGGCCGTCCTGAAGCAACCGTACACCGGGGTCCGCGGCATGAGGTACCAGTTCATGCTGGACAACCTGCCGGAGAAGGTAGCCGAGCTGAAGGCATCCGGGGAGACGGAATCCTATCTCGAGCAGATCGAGATGGCGTACCGCAACCGGATCAGCGAGCTCACGCCGGGCTGCATGAAGTCGTGCGGGGCGACGACGGAACTCCGCTCGAGCGACCTGCCGAGCTTCATCAAGAAGGCGAACTCCGCCGAGGCGATGGCGACCGAGATCGCTATCAAAGAGATCATCGAGGCCATGTAGAGGCCGCCGCGGGCGTGGACTCGCAGTGCGCGGGCAACCCCATCGCCCGAGCCAGGAAGAACCTGGCGGCACTCGAGGCGCTTGCCGCCGCCGAGGAGCGAGGCCGCGCCACGGCCGAGGAGATCGCCGCCATGGAGGCCTATTCCGGCTGGGGCGGCGCCCAGAAGGCCTTCTCCGAGAAGGCCGAGGGCGAGTGGGTCGAGATCCGCGACAGGCTCAAGGAACTGCTGAGCGAGGACGAGTTCGCATCCCAGCGCCATACCGTCCTCACCGCCTTCTACACACCGGCGCCCGTCATCGGCGCCATCTACGACGCGCTGCGCGAGGCCGGCATCGGCCAGGGCGACACGCCCGCGGCGATCCTCGAGCCGGGCTGCGGCACCGGCAACTTCATGCGCCTGGCGCCCGCCGACCTCGCCCTGGACTTCCACGGCGTGGAGCTCGATTCGATCTCGGCGCGCATCGCGCAGGCGCTCTGCCCCGAGGCGCACATCACCGCCGCAGGCCTCGAGGAGTGCCGGGTCTCCCCCGCATCCTTCGACGCCGCGATCGGCAACGTGCCCTACAGCGGCGACATCAAGATCGACGGCATGCCGATCCACGACTACTTCATCAAGAAGAGCGTCGAGGCGGTCCGCCCCGGCGGCATCGTCGCGGTGCTCACCAGCCGCTACACGCTCGACAAGAACTCGACCGCGACCCGCCGCGCGCTGGCCGAGCAGGCCGAGCTCCTGGGCGCGGTGCGCCTGCCGGCCGAGACGTTCAGGCGCCAGGCGGGAACCGAGGCGCTGAGCGACATCCTGCTGCTGCGCCGCCGCCCCGAGCCCATCGCGCTTTCCGAGGACGAGCTTCCCGAGTGGGTCGAGACCTCGCCCTTCGAGGACACCGTCAACATCAACCGATACTTCAACGAGCATCCCGGCCGCGCCGTCGGCGCCATGTCGATCGTCAGCGGGCCCATGGGCCCGACGCTCGGCGTCAGCTTCAAGGGCGGCGCCGACGCCCTCGGCGTGCGCGTCTCCGACCTGCTGCGCGACAGCGTCGACCAGGGCGGCGCGGTCGAGATGGCCGCGGCGCAGGAGCCCGCCGGAATCTCGGTCACGCCGACCGAGCCCACGAAGTTCGAGTTCTCCGTCGCCGCGGACGGCACGATCTGGTACGGCACGGAAGACGCCGTGGAGCCCTTCGCCCCCGGCGGCGGCAAGACCGGCCCGGAGCGCGCCCGCGCGATGCTCGCGCTCCGCGACGGCGCCCGCGCGCTCCTCGCGCTCGAGCGCGACCCCGCCGCGGACGACGACGAGGTCGAGGAGGCCATCGCCGAGCTGTCCGCCGAATACGACTCGTTCTTCGAGCGCTTCGGCCGCATCAACTCCAAGAAGAACCTCGCCGTGTTCCCCTCCAAGGGGTTCACGGACCACTCGCTGGCCCTCAACCTGCTCAGCCTCGAGAAGGTTGACTCCGACGGCGAGGTGACCGGCAAGGCCGACATCCTCAGGAAGCGCCTCGTCACCCCCGAGGCGCCCACGCCCGAGCACGTCGGCAACCCGTCGGACGCGCTCGCCGTCACGATCGACGCGCGCGGCGAGGTCGATATCGACTTCCTCGCCGACCTCATGGAGACCGACGTCCAGGCCGCCCTCGAGCGCCTGGGCGACCTCGTGGTCACCGACCCCGACGACGCGTCGCACGTCATGACCGCCGACGAGTACCTTTCCGGCGACGTGGGCGGCAAGCTCGAGCACGTCCGCGAGCTGCTGGAGGCCGAGCGCGGGCGCGCCGAGCGCCAGACGCAGCAGGCCTGGAACGAACACCTCGGTTTCGCCGTCGACGCCGAAAACCTGACCGGCCCCGCCCGCGACGCGCTCGCCCAGCTGCGCAAGACGCACCTGTGGGAGAGCAGCCTGAACCCCACCACCTCGCGCTTCGCGGTGGACGGCCACGCGCATGTCGAAGGCCTCGACCACGGCGCCCGCCGCATCGACTGGACCAGCTGGCCGGCGCTCGTCCCCCTCGCGCTCGAGGCCTACGACGGCCCGCGCCCGATCGGGCTGGCGGACTGCGACGAGCGACGCTGGAGCGTCTCCACCGGCAACCCGCTGCTCGACCAGCTCGCCCGCGGGCTGGGCAACTTCCGTTCCGGGGGCGCCGGCGGCGCGCTCGAGACCACGCCCGCCTACGCGATCAAATACCTCGTCTGCGACAGCGGCCTTTCCGATGAGGAGCTTGGCGCCTTCCTCGCCGCCGGCGGCGCTGAGCCCTACAACGGCTCGGACTACCTCGAGGCCTTCCAATCCATCGCCGGCGTCGAGATCGAGCGCCCCGAACGCCCGATGTACGGCGGCCCCTCGGCCAGGGAGTCGGCAATCGAGAACGGCATGCGCGTCGCGCGCGCCCTCAGGGCGGCACCGGACGCCGTCGAGTACCTGTTCCGCATCCAGCGGAAGCAGTGCTCGGATGAGTGCGTGATGAAAATCGACCTGCTCGAGCCCGCGCGCCGCACCTACTACCAGAACAGCTGGCACGCCGCCACCCCGGCGTCGCTGTCCGAGCTCGCCACCGAGGAGGGCCTGAAGCGCTTCCGCGACCACAGGCGCCGCTTCATGGAGGCCGCCAAGCTCGCCGTCGAGCCCGCCGACGCGGACCGCGTCGCGTCGCTCGAACGCCTCGAATCGCGCCTCGAGGCCGTCCAGCCGGTCAAGCTCGTGCCCGGCCAGATCGCCTGCCAGCTCGGAAGCTCCTGGGTCCCCGCGTCGGTGATCCGCGACTTCGCGCTCGAGACCTTCAAGATCGGCTACGGCGACGCGGCCAGGGAGCGTGGCAGCCACCAGACCGCCGCCCAGGCGCGCGGCCTCGAGGTCCGCTACTCCGAGGTGTCCGGCAGGTGGAGCGTCACGTCCGCGAGCGGCGGCATGGCCGCGTCGGTGGCGAAGAAGTGGGGCGTCGGGTCCTACAACTGCTTCATGATCCTCACCGCCGCGCTCAACGGCGGACTCATCCAGATCGAGAAGGACAACCCCGACTACAACCCGGCCTCGGGCAAGTCCAAGAAGAAGATCCCCGACCCGGTGGCCACGGCCGCGGCCAACGCCAAGCGCCGCGAGCTCGAGGAGGCCTTCCGCGAGTGGGCCTGGAAGGACGAGGACCGCGCGGCCATGCTCGCCGACATCTACAACCGAAAGCTCAACCGCGTCGCCGCGCGCACGTACAGCGGCGACTACCTGTCGCTGCCGGGGATGTCGCCCGACATCCAGCTCAGGAAGCACCAGCGCGACGCCGTGGCGCGCATCATCCAGGACGGCGAGGGCACGCTTATCGCGCACACGGTCGGCGCCGGCAAGACCTTCACCGGCATCACCGCCATGCACGAGCTCAAGCGTCTCGGCCGCGCCCGCAAGCCGATGATCGTGGTTCCGAACAACCTCACCGAGCAGTGGGCCGCCGACTACCTCAAGCTCTACCCCGACGCGAAGCTCCTCGTCCTCACCGACGCGGCGGCGAAAAACCCCGACTCGGTGCGCCGGTTCTGGGGGCAGGCCGCCGCGGGCGACTGGGACGCGGTGATCGTCGGCTTCAGCCGCTTCGAAAAGCTCCAGATGTCCTACGGGGCGCAGAAGGCGGCGCTCACGGCGCGCATCGATGAGCTCGAGGAATCCAGGCTGCTGGAGCTTTCGGACGGCGCCGACGAGAAGGACTTCTCGGTCAAGCAGATCGAGGGCGTGCGCGACAAGTTCAAGAGCAAGCTCAAATCGCTCGAGGACCGAAACGCCTCCAAGAAGCTCGAGGGCGCGACGTTCGAGGAGATCGGCTGCGACGCGATCTTCGTCGACGAGGCCCACTACTTCAAGAACCTCGCGGTGTCCGGCGGCTCGGTGCCCGGCATGCAGACCAGCGACGCGGCAAAGTGCGAGGACCTTCTGATGAAGTGCGAGTACCTGCGCCGCAACGGGCGCGGCAACAACATCGTGTTCGCCACGGGAACGCCCGTCACGAACACGATGGCCGAGCTCTACAACATGCAGCGCTACCTCTCGCCGAACCTGCTGGACAGCCAGGGGGTCTCGAACTTCAGCGCGTGGGCCAAGACCTTCGGCGAGGTCACCGAGACCCTGGAGCCCAAGCCCGAGGGCGGCGGCCTGGACATCAAGCGACGCTTCGCGAGGTTCCAGAACCTCCCCGAGCTCATGAGCTCGTTCCACTGCTACAGCGACATCATGACCGCCGACGACCTCGACCTCGACCTCCCCGAGCTCGAGAGCCACGCGGTCGCCGTCCCGGCCACGCCCGAACAGCTCGCCGAGGTCGAGGCGCTGGTGGAGCGCGGCGAGAAGGTCCACGCCGGCTGCGACCCGAGCGTGGACAACATGCTCAAGATCACCGGCGACGGCAGGAAGGTCGCGCTCGACCCGAAGCTGCTCTACCTCGAGGACGACCCCGACATGGAGCCGCTTTCGGGCGGAAAGGTCGACGAGTGCGTGCGCAACATCCTCGACATCCGCGACCGCACCGAGGCCGAGCGCGGCGCCCAGCTCGTGTTCGTCGACTCCTCCACGCCCGCCTCCGGGCGCTGGAACATCCAGGACGACGTGCGCCGCCGCCTCATCGAGGCCGGCGTCCCCGAGTCCGAGATCGCCTGCGTGACCGACGCCAAGGGCAAGTCGAAGCAGAAGGAGGCGCTGTACGAGAAGGTGCGCAGCGGCGATATCCGCATCCTGCTGGGCTCGACCACGACGCTGGGCACCGGGACGAACGTGCAGACGCGCCTGGCCGCGATCCACGACCTCGACTGCCCGTGGCGGCCGTCCGACCTCGAACAGCGCCTCGGCCGCATCGTCCGCCAGGGCAACACCTTCGACCGCGTCCACGACTTCCGCTACGTCTCGACCGGCACGTTCGACAGCTACCTGTACTCCATCGTCGAGCGCAAGCAGCGCTTCATCAGCCAGGTCTTCACCAACAAGTCGCCCGTGCGAACGATGGACGACCTAGACGAGACCGTGCTGTCGCTCGCCCAGATGAAGCAGATCGCCGAGGGCGACCCCACCGTGGCAGAGCGCATGGACGTCGAGAACAAGATCGGCCAGCTCAAGCTCATGTTGGCCTCGCACCTGGACGGCCTGGCCGACGTCCAGCACAAGATCGAGACGCAGTACCGGCCGCTTGTCGAGGCCCTGACCGCCCAGCGCGACATGCTCGCCGACGACGAGATTCCGTTCGCGGAAGCCGACCTCGTGCGCCAGCAGACGCTCGGCTCCAAGGACAGCTTCCTCACCGTCGGCGGCACGCACATCGCCGACAAGGAGGAGGCCATCCGCGCGCTGCGCCGCGCCGCCTACGACGTCCGCCCCGGCTGCGAGGAGACCATCGGAACCTACCGCGGCCTCTCGGTCGTGTGCCGCCGCCAGCGCGTCCTCGACGACGACTGGCTGCCCTATATCGGCCTGGCGGTCGATGCCGCCAGGCACGTCCACATGTCGGACAGGGTCTTCCCTTCCGGAGAGAAAGGAGCATTCACCGTGCTTACCCAGATGGACCGCATCATCGCCCGGGACGCGAAGGGCCCCGCGGAGATCGAGCTGAAGCTGCGCGACGCCCAGCTCGCGCTCGCCGACGCGCAGAAGGCCGCCAAGGAGCCGTTCCCCAAGCAAGCCGAGCTCGACGAGGCCGAACAGCGCCTCGCCGTCCTCGAGCAGGAGCGCATCGAGGCCGAGGCGCAGCGCCAGCGCGAGCAGGCCCAGCGCGCCGAGGCCGCCGCGATCGAGGAGGGCGTCGAGGAGGAGCGCGCCGCCGAGCGCGAGCACGAGCGCGCGGCCGTGGCCGACGACGAGGCGCGCGAGGCCGGGCGCGTGGCGGAGCTGCGCCGCCAGGGGCTCATCTGCGAGGACTCCGCCACACATGCCGCGGCGACGGCCGCGCCCAACGGCATCGCAAGCGGCTGCCCGGACGATGTCGCCGAGGCCGCGCGCTGCTCGGCGGCGGCATCCGCACGCGAGGAGGCCGGCGGCGGCGAGAAGCACAAGGCCGGCATGTAAGCCGCGGCGCTTTTAGGGTATACGCCATAGATGACACGTCCGACAGGGGGCCGGTCTCCGGCCCCCTGTCCCATTGAAACCGAAAGGACACGCCATGCAGCCGCTCGAAATCGACTCCGCCGTATTCTGCGACGGCGCGCACTACACGATCATCTCCCGCGAGGACTCCAGCATCCTGACCTGCCCCGTCATGAGCGGGGCGGGCGGATACACGCTCAACAGGGTCGAGGGGCGCGACATCGACCGCGAGATCGGCCAGCGCGTCGGCCACGTCGCGTGCATCGCCGTCGACGTCCCGACCTGGTGCCGCATCGCCGGCGACCCGCTCGACGCCGTGGCCGACGCGCTGGCCGACCTGCTCGACGAGACGCCCACGCGCTTCGAGCTCGAACGCCTCGCCGCCGCCTCGCCCGTCCTCACGGCCAACACGCCCGGCATCCCGGTGTTCCCCGGGGGCATCGCGCCGACCGCGAACTCCTACACGCTCGCCGGGTGCTGCCGCTCCGCGCTCGTGCGCGGGCTGTCGAGCCCGGAGCTGTACCGCACCGCGCTCACCGCCGCGGGGGCGGCGATCTCGGGGGCGCGGCGCATCGCCGCGAGCGGTCCCGACACCATCGGCTCGACCGACGCCGTCCTCACCGCGACGATCGGCCTCGGCGGCACCGACACCGCCGAGATCGGCGCAGGCTGCGCCGACGCGCGCGAGGACGGGAGCCTGCTGATCGAGGGCGCCGCCTGGCCGATCTCGGAGGGTGAGGACGAACGCGCGTTCTTCGGCTTCGAGGATACCGCCGAGGACCCGAGGAACCGCATGCGCGAGGTGCCGGCAGGGGCCGACGGGGCCAAGAAGCTCGCCGACGCGGCCCTCGCCGCCTCGTGCGCCACGCTGTCGCCCAACACGGCCGACCCCTGCCTCGTGGCGCGCCTCGCCGCCGAGGCGCGCGAGCGCTCCCTGTCGCTCACCGATCCCGAGACGCAGGCACGCGGCGCCAAGAGGGCCGCGGGCTCGAGCGCGCAGGACGAGGCCGCCGGGCGCGGGCCGGCGCTCTAGGGGCGGGGCTTCCCGTTCGGGAACATGCGTTCACACGGCGGGGCCGCATTCCTATCATCAGGGCAATATCCGCACCGCCGGCACCTTCCGCGCGGCGGGCTGCCTAAGGAGTTTCGCCATGGAGCACATCGTCCTCGAATACGACAAGGACACGCGCACCGCGCTCGTCGTCGCCACGTCGGGCGGCCGCGAGCCCGTCCTGAGCGGGCACGCATCGCCCTACATCGTCGCCGACGGATACGATTTCGAGTCCCGTTCCTGGGGCGCCGGGCACTACTTCACCGATATCGCCCAGGCGAAGATCGACTACGAGCGCTCATGCCGCCATGCCTACCCGCTCGCGGAGGGCAAGCTGCGCGACGACGAGTTCTGCACGATCCGCTGGTGCCGCGAGGATATCGCGGAAGCGCTCTCGGAATACCTCACCTACCCCATCCCCGCCACGGAGAAGAACATCGATGCCGCGATCGGGCAGCTCATGTTTCGCGACGGCCTCCGGGACCGCTCGACCGAGGACGGCTGGGAGACCATCGGCGCCATCATCGACGAAGACGAGCTCGACTTCGGAATCTCGAGCGCGCAGGGCGTTGACTTCTACAAGGAGGCCTTCGACCTCTCCGTGCGCACCGACGCCGTGATCTGGCCGAGCAGCGAGGGGGGCGCCGCGTTCGTCATGGCAGGTCCCCCCGACAGCGAGGACGGCGACCTGGCCGTGTACAAGATCGACGGCGGCCTCATCGGGGATGACGAGATCACCGTCGACGACATCGAGCGCCTGGGCGGCACGCGCATGCTGTGCGTGTACAAGCACGGCCCCGACGGCATCGAGGGCATCCGCGACTTCGCCAACCGCATGGCGATCCACAGGTTCCGCGAGCGCGTCACCGTCCGCGATCCCTTCGGCGACCTGCCCGACCTCGCGCCGGCGCTGCGCAATGCCGCCGCCCCAGCGCGCGCGGCCGTGCAGCAGCCCCGCGACCCGCAGGGCATCGCCGCCGCGGCGCTCACGGCCGCCGAGGGCGGCGGCAAGGCCGTCGCCGAGCACGGCGGCAACAAGCACTGACGTTCTTCTATTTTGCGGCCGTCGGCCCTCGCCGGCGTGCCGCCTGTCCATTTAGGAGCTTTCGCCATGAATCAGAATACGGTTGCGGTCAATGACGATGACGAGATCGTCTTCAAGATCAAGCGTTCGGTGATCGCCGAGGCGCTTCGCTCCGATTTCGAGATGCCCATCCCCGTGACGGATGCGAATATCGACGTGGTGGTCAATCAAATCGCCTTCCAGATCGAAGAGTTCCCCACGGGCGTCCCGACCGAGTTCTTCGACCTCGGCATCGACCACCATAAGGGAAATGATTTCTACCGCAAGGTCTATGGAATCTTCGATGGCCGGCGTTGCGGCCTATCATGGTCGTCCGAGGATAAAAGCCTCGTCTACTTCGCCGTGGCGGACGAGGCCGACGGCCTCACCGTCTTCCATATCCCGTCGGCGGCCCTGGCGCAAATCGACAGACGCGATCAAGGCGACTTGGCGTGCATCAACGGAGCCGTGCAGGACTTCCACGTCGACGACGCCTATGCGGAAAACGGCCGCGTGCTCGAATTCGCACGGAACTCCCCCGCGGCCGCCGAGTTCGGTTCGAATAGCCAGCCGGAATTCGGCTTTTTCGGGGCGGTCTACCTGTATCGCAAGAACGGGACAATCGACTTCAAAGCCGCAGTCGACCATTTCGCCTTCAAGGCCGACGGCCGTGACCTGGCAGCCCTTCGCGGGCTCTCCGATGAGGAGCTGGCTTCCGAAATCGAGAAGGCCAGCGTCGCGATGAACGGACTCGTGGACGCGCACATGAGCCATGTCCATGGGCTCGGCGGGACCGAGGACGACAGCGCCGCGTACTATGCCGCGCAGAAGCGGTACTCGGACCTCAAGTATGAATCGGCGCGCCGGCTGCATGCGTCTCTCGATTGCAGGCAGAAGGAAAGTGCCCACGACCCGAAGGCAATTGCCGCGGCCGCCTCGAAGGCCGCGCAGGGCAGCAGCGAGGATGCCGTCGAGCGCGGGCACGGCAACATCAAACACTGACACCTCAGGAGTCCCACCATGAACGAGAATATCGACTTCATCATCCTCGAGCACGATGAGGGCGCCGGGTGCGCCCTCATCGCCGGCACCGTCGACGGGGTCGTGCCGGCCATCGACGGATACAACACTCCCTACGTCGTCGCAAAGGGGTACGACCATGCGACCCGCGAGTGGGAGGACTGCACGCTGTTCGACGACATCGGGAAGGCGAAGCTCGCCTATGAGCGGCTGCGCAGACGGGAATACTCGCTCCGCAGCGACTACTATCCCGACTTCTATCCAGAAAGACTGGTAGAGATCGCTGAAGCGGATGTGGCTCTTCATGGGAGCCCGATTCCGCGTGTTCTGATTCCGCGTGATTGTCCCGCCTTTAAACTCGGCGACAGCGTTGACGCATGGAATAGACGTTCGGAACTACTTTCCCAAAGGATGCGCAGACTGCGCGCACCCCTCAATTGCGATCATGAGCGCGAGTCTCACGATCCGCAGTCCATAGCCGCGGAGGAGCGCGGCGAGGATGCTGCCAAGCGCGGCGGGTATAAGCATCAGTAACCTTGCGGCGGGCGTCTCGACTCGCTGCTTTAACTGCTAGGAGTCATAACATGAACGGCAAGCTGGACCATTTCGTGCTCGAGTACGACCGCGGGAGCGGTTGCGCCCTGCTGTCTATGACCAAGGCCGAGGGCAGCCGCGGCGCGGACGGCGAGCGCCTTCCGTATGCCGTTGCCCGCGGCTATGATGCATCTGCGCGCACCTGGGAGTCGATCGAGTCTTTCGACGACGTGACGCGCGCCAAGCTCCGCTTCGAGAAGGCGTGCGGGCGCGAGTACGTGCCCGCCGGCGGCAAGCTCTACGACGACGAGTTCATCACCCTGCGCTGGCGCCGCAAGGACATCGCCGACTCGCTCGAGGACGACTGGGGCAACTTCGGCTTCCCCATCCCCGCGACCGAGGAGAACGTCGAGTGGGCCATGGATCAACTCGGGAACCATATCGACGATGCGATTCACGCGGCGGGATGGGGCATTATCCACGACTGCCTCGACCCCAACTCGTTCGACCTGGGGGTCGGACATAGCGTGCAGGCCAAGGAGTTCTACGAGCAGGTCTTCGACTGCGACGGCGACTACGATTCCACCGTCAACGTCTGGCCCTCGGTCGACGGCAGCGGGGTACACGTCTCCGCCTGGCCCGTCACCCCCGGTGGATGCGACCTGGCCGTCTATTCGGTCGATGCCGGCAAGATCGGCGATGAACCCATCACGGTCCGCGACCTCGAGGACATCGGCACGCGCGAGGTCCATGTCGATAACTTCGCGGAGAAGCCCGAGGAGGTGCGCTTCTTCCTGCGCACGGATGCCGACGTGTACCTGTTCGGCTCCAGCCTGGGTAAGTCCCTTGAGGTCGAGGACCGCGCCGGAGAGGATATCGCCCCCGCCCTGCGCGAGGTCCGCACCTACTGTAAGGACGCAACCGAGAAGCGCGACCCGCAGCTCATCTGCGCCAAGGCCCAGGCCGCGGCGGCCAAATCGGCCACGGCCGAGGGCGAGGCCGGCGGCAAGAAGCTCTAGCAGACCATGGCCGCCCCGACCGTCCGAACGGTAAACGCGCAAAACCAAAGACACCTGGCCGAAGCCGCATCGAACGAGGCGGGGTGGCGGCGCTATCTCGAGACGCTTTCCAGGCACACGGGATGCGCCAACGCCTTCTACAACCTGTCGGCGATGAACTGCGCAGGGCTCGCCGCATCCGATTGGCACGAGTGCCGCGAGATCCTGCCCATCTCGACATGGAAGTCGCTCTTCCCCAGCGCTGACATCAAGGCCGCCGATGGCTGCACGGGCGTCTACGGCGTCAAGTCCAGGCCCCGCGGCTCGGGCGGCGGGCTGTTCTTCGTGGACGAGCTGTTCCCGCCGGCGCTGCTCGTGGGACTGCCCCCCACGAGGCTGAGGGGAGCCGCGCGCGTGCTCGACCTCTCCGTCGATATCGCGGCTGCGTCATGGAGCGACGCCAAGGCCGGGCTGTACCGGTTCGTCAACGTCGCCGACATGGACAGCGACGCCGAGGCCGTGCCGGAAGCCGAGCGCGTGCCGGTCGCATGGGACGACCTCGACGAGAACGCGCGCTTCGTCATCGAGGCGCACTTCCACGCCCAGGGCCCCGGGTGCGCCAGCCCCGTGCCGCCTTCTGACGACGTGAGGGCCAAGGCCTCCTCGCTCAAGAGGTACGTCAACGAGATCGTGAAGACCGCCGCGCCCCTCATCAAGCAGATGCGCAACGGATACCGCACGGCCTTCGAGAGGCACCGCCGCGAGATCATCCCCGAAAGCGATCCAGGGCGGGAGAGCGTGCACGACGCCGCCGAGCGCGGCGCCGTTGATAAGGCGAAGGCGGGAAGCGCCGCCAGGCATCCCGGTGACCGGGTTGCACCGGTCGAGACCCCGAGAGACGGGGCCGAGCCGCACGTCGATACGGAAGACCTCGCGCGCGAGCCCATCGAGAATGCCATGAGGGCAATCGGCAGGCATTCCAGGGCGGGAGACCATGGGGCGGGAGCGGAGCCCACGGCATCCCCCTCCCCCGGCAGCGCCGGCACGGAGAGCGCCACCGGGCGGCACTTCGCGCGGAAGGACGACCCTGTAAGCCTTCCCGGGGCGCCCGCCCAAGACGGGAGGCGCGTGGAGACGCATATGGAGTCCGATCCCCGCCCGGCAACCACTCCCGCACCGGTGCGCGCGGCGAGAGCCGCCGATGGAGGTCCCGACATCAAAACAGATCGGGTCACAGCCGGCGATGCAGGCGGGGCCATGGCGGCGAACGAGGGCGCGGGGCTCGCCAAATCACGGGCGCAGGCCCATAATCGCCGCCGCGACCGCATCGGGCGCCACGGGCGCCCATCCGAGCGAGGCGCGGACGACGGCGGAGAGGTCGACGTCCTTCGCCCGCGCGGCAGGCGCTACCGCCGAGATGAGGGCGAAGGGACGGACGCCATCGGCCCCGAGCGCCACGCGATGCGCCGCCGGCGCACACCCGATGCCAGGCCAGAGCCCGAGTCGCCGCCCGAGAAGTACTACCCGCACGGAAGGCCGCCACGGGAGGCGGCCGGGCACGCGAAGAGCGCCGCCGCCAGGACCGCCAAGGACCGCGGCAAGAAGAAGAAACCGCCGACGGGCAAGGGCTCGTCGTAAGGAGATCGATATATAAATGGCCGAACAACTCGAGGCCGGCGCCGCGGACGGCGCCGAATACTACATGGTGACGGTCTTAGAGTCCGTCACCTTCAGCTATCCCGTCCTCGCCACGGACGCGGAGGCGGCGCGCGAGAAGGTCGCCGCGCTCATCGAGGCGGGGCGCGTCCGCGCACCGCTCGACCTCGTCGGAGCTCCGTGCCGCCGCGAGGGAATCGAGGTCGTGGGCGCCGTGGAGTCCGAGGACCTTAGCTGTAGGCAGGTCTGCGCCCAGACGCTCACGCCGGGCGAGGCCGAACGGCTCGTGGACGACGTCGAGGCCGGGAAGCTCTACGAGAAGACGCCGCCGCAGATGGCGCATGCCGCCAAGTCGATCCTCAAGAAGACCGGATCGGGAAAGCTGACGCCGACCAAGCGGGCAAGGAGAAAGTGACCTGGTTCCCGTTCGGGAACCTTATGGGCCGCCGGGCCGCATCGCGGGCCAGCGGCCCTACCATCTTGGGTACCAGAGTGCCGGCTTTCTTGATTGGAGCGCAGAGACGTGAACGAGCATGGACGGAATGAGACGGATATCTTCAGATGTCTCGATGTGGAGTACACGCCCGAGGGCCATTCCGAGGTGTACCGCTGGGACGATTTCCTCAAGATTGCGGGCGGCCACGTCCATAGCGCCATGTATCTCATCGATATGGTCTCGGCTGGCGGCGAGTACGAGGGGGAAGAGCCGGAGTATGCCTATGCCTGCGAGATTGTCGGATGCTGCGGCCTCCGCGACGGAGTCGCGCTGTTCCGCCCGGTGTCCCACGACGGGGCGAACCTGATTCAGATCGCGTTCCTGCGCAACGATGTCGACGACGCCACCGGGGCGTATACCGAGCGATTCGAGGCGGGATCGTTCGGTGTCCCCTCCGACGTCCTCCCGTGTTCCGAGTTCGGGGTCGACCTCCTGGAGTATTTCAACGGTAGGTCGTTCAAGTACACGCCCGGCGTGAACCGCGGGCTAGACGCCCGCGAGGCGGTCAACTCCATCGAAGATGCCATCGGTTGCGATCTCGGACTGTTCGACGGTTTCTGGCTCGGCGTGCCCGGCGAGGCGGATATGCGCGTCGGTCCCTATTCGAAGAAGAGCCTCCTAGACTTCTCGTATTACGCCAAGGAGCTGTCGTGCAGATACGGGTTCGCCGATAGCGATATCCTCGAAATCGCCCGGCACCTGCCTCAGGAGTGCCCCGACCGCCTCGCGGCGGTAAAGGCCTATCTCGATTGCGAGTACGTGCCGGACGGCAATGAGCTTGATGAGAAGACCTACCGCTGGGGCGACTTCCTCGAGATCGCCGGCGGAGACGCCCGCTACGCGGCCATGCTCATCGACAGGACCTCGCCGGGCGAGCCCGAGGAGGGACTTCACCCCGAGACGCTGGTGGACCAGGATATCCGCGACGACGAGGCCTTCATGCTCGCCGGGCGGCCCATCGTCCCGAAGGACATCTACGACCTCCCGGAGACCGTTCGCGAGCTGTACAAAGAGCTCCTGAACAATGTCGACCGCTCCGGCATGCTCCTCCGCGACTGGCGCGGCTTTCCCTCCGGCACCGATGCGGACGACGTGTTGCGTGCAATCGACGGCGCGTTCGGCGAGACCGAGTACAGCCGCGCCGGAACGGTGTTCGGCGCCTATGCCGCCAACACGTTCATGTCACCCTTCCATGTGGCCGAGGATGCCACCCACGACGTCACGCCCCTCACGCCCTGGGAGGACGAGGACGGCGTGGCGTTCCTGTCGCGCACCCTGGATGCCGATGCGGGCGCGACTGTCCCCTGCCTTTGGTACTGCATGGGCGGCGGGGAGGAGGGCTTCGAAGTCGGCGGCGTCAAGCTCGACTGCTCGAAAATCGGTTTCGACGAGGTCGCCGCGGCGGCAGCCTCCAACGGTCTCGACAGCGTTCTCGCCTATCTCGAGGAGTCCCCCGCGGCCTGGAGCCGCTGTGCGATATCGCCGTGCGCCGCGCCGATGGCGGGCAGGCCGATGCAGTCCAGCACTTCGGCCGCCAGGACGAGGCCATGGCCATGCTCAGCGCGATCACGGGATGCAGGATCCAGGCCTACGGCGCCGACACCCTCATCTATCGCGCCTCGCTCGACAACGCCGCGGCGGCGAAGCTCGCCGCGGGGGCGCTCGCAATGAAGGATTGCCTCAGCGGGCACGGCGGTGCTGTCGAGCATGGGCCCCGTATCTAGCGGACCGGTTCGCAGGCGGCGCGGTTCTCGGCCCCGGGCCCTTTTCGGGTCCGGGGCCTTTTGCGTGCAAGACCTCGGCGAGCCCGTCGGCTTCCCGTTCGGGAAATGGGGACCATGGCGGGTGCCGGCGGCGATGCGGGCGGGTACTATCGGTCTATAGCGGTGACCGGGTCGGTCCCGTCTTCCCTGTTTGCGGCCGAAAGGACTTCGCCATGGATCTCTTCATGCCCGCGGAACGCGTCTTGTACGACCGGGCCTACTATCTCTCCGATGAGGCGGAGAAAGACTACGCCTCCGAGGTCGCCGAGGAACATGGAATCGACGTCGGCGAGGTGCTATCTTCCGACGAGCTCATGGACGAGGTTCACGATGCACTCGAAAGGCATATCGATATCGATCTCGACGATGAGATCGGCAACTTCGACTCCATGCTGCGCGAACTGAAGCGCGGCGACGACCCGGAACACCCGGCTGAGATCTCCGTGGTCGCCAAGGGGACGGTCGAACGCTGGGACAAGCCCTCACGCGGACTCGTCATTGCCGACTCCCTGCTTTCCCTCGTCTCGGGCACCGGCAGCGCGGATGCCCTCAAGGATTGCCAGATCGACCGTATCGTAGACATGAACGGCGAGTTCCATATCGAAGCCTCTCACCATGACGGCTCAGCCTATCTGGACGTCCGGCTCATCTCCGGGGTATCGCTCGATGCAAATGGGTTCAAGCTCGGCGGCGAATATTACGCGCCCGGCAAAATGAGCATAGGTGATTTCCATATCCTCCTGGACAACCTCTACGATTCACCCGATGTCGGGCCGTGCTCGCTGCCGCGCCTCGCGGAGCGCGCCTACGGCACGGCACGGGAGTCCTACCGTTTCGGGGAGACGAGGTTCAACATCTACCAGGTTGCCGCCTCCCCCGACCGGCCCTATACGGTGAAAATCTCGACGGGTGGAGGTGCCTGCGGAGATGCAGGACTACAGTTCGCCTCCGTCGGGGAGGCCAAAGAGTGGTGCTATCGGTACTCCCTTCGCGAACTCGCCGAAGGAGAGAAGAGGCCCGAGCCGGCCGCTGCCGCCGCGACGGCGAAGAGGGCGGCCTGGCGCACCGGCGGGGACGGTGCCGGGGATGCCGGCGCGATCAAGCTGTAAAGGCGCGTTTGAAAGGATAGGGTCATGGCTGAGAATTACGAACCCGGCAAGTGGGATGCGGTCGTCTGCAACGGATTTGCCGCCGTCAACGTCCTCTCCTCCACCAACGTCGAGGAGCTGGGCTGGGACTATACCGAAATGGAGCTCGACCCCACCGGGACCTGCGGGCTCTTCGACGGTATGCTGCTCGACTGGGACGACGACACGCCCGATGAGCGCCGCGAGCACGAGGAATACTTCCCCGATGCGTTCACGGTGGGCGCGCGCATCCTGGCCGACGACTGGGACCATGAGCTCAGCAACGACGAGGTGCGTTCGCGCTGCTTCCTCATCATCGAGCACGCCGACCAGTTCACCGACCACGATACCGGGCGCGACTGGCTCTGCGAGAGCACGCTGGCTGACTTCTCCGAGGTCGAGGCGATGACGTTCTTCCAGAACCTCACGCTCATGGAGCCACAGGATATCGCGAGGCTCGACGGGCTCCCAATCATCCCGTCCGCGGGGCCCGAGGAGTGCCGCGCGGCGGTGCTCGCCTTCAACCAGAAGATGGTCGCCCGCCGCCGCGAACGCGGGCTGGGCGATGCAGCCGACCCCGGCAGCGTAGTAAAGAAGACCGCGCCGGCCCCGAAGCCCGCCGCGCCGAAGAGGGAACAGGCGATCTGCGGACTCGGAAGGGTCGATTTCTCCGGGCTCGGATACGGCTGGGGAACGCAATATCCCGATTCGCTTTCCGTCGATGCCATCGGCATCGATCACCAGTCAGGCGAGCGGAACGCCATCCTGAACTTCTCCCCCATCACGCATGCCGTCGATGTGGACGGCAGGAAGTTCTTCTGCCATGAGACGACTATTGCGTACGACCGAAATGCCGATTCGTGGTCCGGTGCCACCGTCGGGCCGGAATTCTGGACATTCGACGGCGAGGAGGCCCGCGAGTTCGCCGAGAGCATCGGGTTCGACCGCCTGGCGGCCCGAGCTTGTGTGCAGCTCGGCATCGATGCCCCGGGCCTCAAGGGGCGCGAAGCGCTCCCAATCCCGAAGGCCGTAGATGTCGCGCCCGAGCCCAGTTCGCAGGCGGAGGCCGCTAAGGCCGCAGCCGGCAAGAAGCTGTCCGGCAAGGGCGGCAGCGGAAAGCATATCTAGATCGGTTTGGTTTCGCCGCGGTTGGCTGGTTGGCGGCCCTTCCCGTTCGGGAAGGGCCGTTCTCGTTGCCGGGCGGTATGGGTAGCATCGTCCTTGTGATTGGCCGATCTTTGTCTTGGAGCTGATTAGATGGACAAGAAGCACTTCAATTTCGGGTCGAGTATCCGCGACTGGTATACGCAGGCGTTCCCCGACGATGGGCTCGGGCGCCACATCGACCCGGATGCCACGTTCGCCGGCGCCGTCAAGTTCATGGCGGGCGGCGGCGACGTCTATGAATATCTCGGTGTCGGGGACTCCTGGGTGCGTGAGAACGTCTTCTCCAAGATCGCGGCCATCACGGGCGCCGAATACGATGATGTGCGCGATGTGTGGCTCAACCATGACGCGAGCGAGTGCAGCCGACTGGTATTCCTGGGCGATCACCCCGATTGCGCAGTCGACCCGGACTGGCGCGAGGGGTTCGATGACGTCCTCGGCCCCGCCGAGCAGGCACGCTATGACGAACTGTTCGCCGAGGAGGAGCACCGAAAGGCCGGGCTCTTCGACTCGATCATGGCGGTCAACGAGATCCCCTTGGACAAGGTGTGCTGGGACGACCCCGTGGCGCTCGCAAATGGAATCGCCGCCGCCAAGCTCGCCGAGAAGATCGACGGGCCGAGCGCGGAGACGGGTGAGCGAATCGCCCTTTTCAACAAGGAACTCAAGCGCATCCACAACGAACCGCTCCGCAAACAACTGGAACAGATCGAAAGCCAGGTCGACGATTTGACGGTGAAGGCGAGCATCTATGACGAGATGCGCCAAATCGGCGAGCATACAGCCCCCGAGGACATCCGCGCCGTCGAGAGCAGCGTCAGCATGACCGGCGCGCTCATGGCCGCCGCGATGGCGAGCTATGACCTGTCATGCGGCCTTGTCGACGATAAGCATATCGAGCGATACGACAACGTCATCACCGCCCTCGAGGAGCGCATGGGATTCGGCGCCGGGATGCTCTCCGTTCAGACCGAGGTCGGCGAGCTCGTCGCCAACGCCAAAAAGGACGGCATCAGCGTCGGCATGAACCTGCCCGGCGGCAAGTGCGTCGATATCGCCTTCGTTGATGCGGACCCGGCGGCCGGCGACCTCTACCCGACGCCCGTGCGCGCCTTCACCTACAACGGACGCGACGAGGAGCCGGATCACCGCGCCGACATGCATCTCGACGGTGCCATGGTCCTCGAGGGGCAGACGTGCGCCGAGACGCCGGCGCACGTCCCCGGCGATGTGGCCGCGGCGGCCAAGGAGGCAGCCGCGAAGAGCGCCGAGCGCGATGCCGACGGCACTCACGACATCAAGCACTAGGCGGGAGGCATAGCCATGGAAGAGGCCTATCAGCTCATCGAGGGCTCACCGACGCTGCGCGACCTGGACGCGGAGGACGGCTTCCTGTGGTGCCCGCTCGGGTGGTCCGAGCGCTCGAACGAGCCGGGTATCCTTATTAGCCGTCTCGATGACGGCAGCTACGACGTGAGGCTCGGGATCGGGCTCGACAGCCCTGTGCGATTCGCAATCAGGGACCTCGAGTGGTCCTGGATGGACATGGTGATGGATGAGACCGTGGAGCTCACCTTCGCCGACGACATGACGCTCAACAACTGGATCGCGAGCGAGACGACCGCCACCGGCGCTGTGTGGGCGCGATGCTTCAATCCCTATTGCGGTCCCGACGAGAAGACGTTGAACACCTCTGAAATCATCGATGCGCTCAAGCGCTTCGAGAACCCTTCGTATCTCGCGCGCTGGCCCATCGAGAATATCGAGAGCCTACCGGTCGGGTACTACTGGTGCCCCGACGCGGTCGATACCGACCCGTCCTATAACGGCTACCTTCTGAACGTTTTCGCCGGCTTTGCCGATGGCGGGCTTCCGGCCAAGTCCTTCGAGCTCTTCGGCGGCGTCACGCTCAACGACGTGCTCTCCTTCGGGTTCGACGACGGGTGGGACGGCTCGTGCCTCAACCGCCTCGACTGGTTCGAGGATGCCGTCGGCATGGATGGCGACGGCGTCACCGCCGGCCTCGTCACCGATGACCCAGAATCCATCAAGGAGCTCGTCGGAAATTGCCCCGCCTGGATCGAGTGCTTCCCCTCGTACAGCGAGAAGGCGGCCAGAGGCGTCGACGATGTGGCCCAGGCAGTGAAGGCGTATCGGGCAAACGCCAAAAGGGTAGACAGGAAGGTAATCCCCGGGCGTATCCCAGAGCGCCTGTTCGAGGGCGCGAGGGCCGCGACGGCAAAGACCGCCGGCGGGGCCGATGACGGCACCGGGCTTCATATCTAGGAGGGCGATCTGCATGGACTACTTCTCCCGTAAACCTGATTTCCCCACCTTCGAGGATATCTATATCGCCCGCGCACAGGGTGCCATCGAGCTCGAGCGCCGTGGCGACGAGGTCGCCTGCCGCTTCGGTCCAGACGGCCCCGCCTTCATGCTCCCCCAGGGCGCAACCCGGGGCGATATCGTCCGGGGCTGCCTTGCCTGCGATGGCATCGTCGGGGCATTGAGGGAAAACGCGGGGATGCGCTCCGCCGCGGCCGGGTGGCTGGACTCGTATTTCACCGAGATCGCCGGGCGGTCCCCCGTCGGGGAGACCTGCGGCGCCGATTGCCTCTTCGCATGCCATGTCGATATCGACGGCGTCTACGCGGAGCGCACCGGAGACCCGGACGGGCTTCGCGCCTACTGCGACCCCATGGGGGTCGGCTGGAACTACGGCCCGATCTACTACTTCCCGCGCGAGTCCATCGAGCAGATCGTCGCGCAGCTGATCGACGATGGGGACGATTTCCCCATCCTGTTCGACGGGGAAAACGTCATCGAGGCCTTCGACGGCTCGCCCGTGCACATGTCGGTGCCCGTCGAGGTGGGCGGCGAGAAGGTCTGGACGTGCGGCTACGACTTCTGCTGGTGCGAGACCGTCGCACCCGATTTCAGCCGCGCCCGGGGGCACTTCCCCGATACGATCGTGGCCGCCTGGGCGGCCGCGCGGAGCGCGAATCAATCCGATGTCAATTTGGGTATCAAGGAGCGTATGTTATGAACGAGCCTATTTCCGTAATGACCGATTTCGGCGAGCTTGTCGCAAGCCCGTTCGCGGGCGGTATCAGCGTGGATATCAACCTGCCCGACGGCAAGGGCAGCGGGCAGCTCGCCTTCATCGAGGCGACGCCGGCTGAGCTCCAGGATGACTACCCGACGCCGGTGCATGTCTTCACCTACGACGGGCGCGACTCGGAGCCGGTGCACCGAACGGATGTTCACCTCGACGGGGACGCCATGACGCTCGATCCTGTGAAGGGCACGCCGGCGCACAACGGCGCGCAAGCGCATGACGGCGACAGGCATCCCGCAGATCTCGCCAAGGCCGCGAGCGCGGCGGCGAACCGAACTGCCGGTTCGCATACGGACGAGGCCGGCGGCATCAAGCACTAGGGCGTCGATGCCTACCGGCTAACGGATCGTCTTTGCGGGATCGTCTCGGCGGCTGTCGGCTATGCCGGCGGCCGCCGATTTCTTTGCCGCGGCCGCGAGGGTGACGGGAGATGCCTTCTCGAGGACGACGGCGACATTCCTGCGGGCCTGCTCGGCCCTCTCCAGGGCCTCCGCATACTTGGCCTCCGCACGGCGCTTGACGCCGTACAGATCCATGTAATTCGCTGCATTTGCCGTATAGTCTGGCGTCCGGTAGTCCAGTGCCGGCGGCGCGTCGATCGCCTGGAGCTCCGCCGGGCGCCATGTCGGGTTCTTCACGGTATCCTCCAGGACGTCCAGGAACCTCGCAATCATCTCGGCCCCTGGTGAGATATCCCTTTTGTCAAGACGAAAACGCAGGGAAAAACGAGCGGTACGCCCTGCTAGACGCATCGCGATTCCGAAAGACCACGAGGGCTCACAAGGCATCATTAAATGTAACTAATTGATTTGCTATGTACCATTCATAATGGTACATTGATAATTGTTTAGTTACATGAGGAGGCAGAGCATGAGGGAGTACGTCGAGAAGGCGCTGCACACGAGAGTCGATCGCGAGCCCGTCGACGCCTCGGGGCTCCCCCTCTACCTGAGGGGGCTGTACTCCCTGGAGCGGTGGACCGCCTTCGGCGTGCCGTTCGCCGTGGCCTTCCCCGTCGAAAGCCCGACGGTGAAGACCATGGCGAAGCACCGCGACGCCCTGGAGGCGGCCCTGGGGACCCCTGTGTCCTTCGCCCTCGAGGGCGCCACGGGCTACAGGGTCGGGCGAATGCTCGAGGCGGGCCTGCCCTTCATCGCCCCGGACAAGCAGGTGTACCTGCCGTTCCTGGGAATCGCGCTGAGCAGCGGAAGGAGCCACGCGCGCGACAGGCGGCAGACAGATGTTGGCACGTTCTCGCCCCAGGCGCAGCGCCTCGCGCTCATGGCGCTCTACGGCGACCTCGACGGCGCCAGCGTCACCCAGGCGGCAGGCCTCCTCGGCGCGGCGAAGATGACCGCCTCTCGCGCATTCGACGAGCTCGCGGCCGCCGACCCCTCGATCGTCGCCGTCGAGGGGCGGCGGCGGGTGCTGCGCCCCGGCAGAGACAAGATGGCGATGTGGCGTCGCTTGGAGCCGCGCATGTCGAGCCCGGTCGCGAGGGAGCACCGCCTGGGCCGCGTGCCCGATGCGGAGCTTCCCCTTGGCGGGGTCTCGGCGCTGTGCGAGCTCTCGATGCTGCAGGACGACCCCTGGCCGACTTTCGCCGCAACCAAAGCGCAGGAACGCGCCCTGGAGCTGGCGGCCGACGCGCGCGACGCTGGCCTCGACGAGCCAGAGGATCCCGCGTGCGTGGTGCAGGTGCTGCGCTACGAGCCCGTGCCGGCGCCGGGATGCGCGGTCGACCCGCTTTCGGCCATCCTGTCCCTTCCCGCCGACGAGAGGGACGACCCGCGCGTCGCGGGCGAAATCGAGAACGTTTTGACCCGAGCGCTTGGAGGCGATCATGAGGGGAATCGATAAGTTCAAGGAGCGCTTCGCGGGCCACGACGGCGAGTACGTCCTGATCGGCGGCGGCGCCTGCGACCTGCTGTTCGGCGAGGCCGGGCAGGACTTCAGGGCCACCAAGGACCTCGACCTGGTCCTTTTGGTGGAGGCGCTGACGCCCGAGTTCGGCCAGCTCTTCTGGGATTTCGTCAAGGAGGGCGGGTACGAGAACAGGCAGAAGAGCAGCGGAAAGCCTCAGTTCTACCGGTTCTCCAAGCCGGAGGACCCGGCCTTCCCCGCCATGCTGGAGCTGTTCGCGCGCACCGACGTCGACCTGCGCGACGCGGAGTCCGGCCTCATGCCGATCCACATCGACGACGAGGTCTCGAGCCTTTCGGCGATTCTGCTCGACGAAGAGTACTATCGGCTGCTCGTCGAGAACAGAACGTCGGCCGGCGGCGTCGCCGTCCTGTCGGTCGAGGGGCTGATCCCCTTCAAGGCCAAGGCGTGGCTCGACCTTTCCGCCAGGCGGGCGGGCGGCCAGGCCGTCGACGAGAAGAGCGTGAAGAAGCACCGAAACGACGTCTGCCGCCTCGCCACGCTGCTCGCGGGCGGCGAGCGCCCCGCCATGAGCGAGGGGGTCCGCGCCGACATGCGGCGCTTCCTGGATGCCTACGAGTCGGACCCCGTCGACCCCAAGGCGCTCAAGATCAAGGGCGTCGGGGCGCAGCAGGTCGTCGAGGTGCTCAAGAGCGTCTACCTGCGGTAGCGCAGCTGTCCGATAGCGCTACCGTGCGGCGTCATCTAGGACGGGCCGCAAGGCGCACCTCGCGCCTTTCATCGCCGACTACCTGCGCCACACCGCAGCTACTGGGTATCCACCAAGTAGTTACTGGGCACTACTGAGCAGTCCAGCAGGTTGCGAAGGCTGAGCTCGACCCGGATAAGCTCGACCCCCTCCACCTTTTCCTCCGGCATCAGGTTGCCTTCCACCAGGTCTTTCACTGAGATGCGCCTGAGGGTCACTCCGTCTATATCGGCGGTCTTCACGCTGTCCCGGGACATCAGGGGAGGCACGACGGCGAAAAGGTCGCCGACCGTGGCCTCGTATCTCCTCAGCATCCCCAGCATCGACTTCGCATCGAACTTTCGCTCTACGGTCATGTCCTCTCCGAACTGACGGGTCTTTTGCAAAAGGATACCCTCGGCGCGGTGGTGGAGGGGCGCCCCTTCCCGTTCGGGAAGGGGCGTTTCCGTGCGGGTTTTCGGCGAGTAGCATCGATGGGGACAACCGTTTCACTGGAGGTGCCGACATGGCCGATATCAACCCTAACGACAGCGCGACCCTTACCGATGACCTCGAGATCGACAGCTACGATGACGTCGTGAAACTGCTCGGGGTCGATGAGGCCGCCGCGATGCTCGCGGATGTCGTCGGCAACCGTTTCAACCGGCAGGAAATTTTGAAGGCCATCCGAAACGGAGGGGATATCCACCTCGACTACTGGCCCGAATACGGGGAGTACGACTATGCCGCGCGCATCTGCGGCGAACTGCTCGCGGACACCTCGCTTGCGTGGGCCGATGGCCTCATCGACCCGGATAAGATCAAGACGCACAAGGGACTAACCACCGGCGACCTGTCGCATGCCGTCACCTGCGTGCTCACGGACAGGTTCAACGACGGGCTCGATGAGGCGAGACTTGCGGATTGCAAGAATATCGCCGATGAGTTCGCCCAGGCAATCGAATCGCGACTCGGCTCGGGGCGCCTCGGGCGCGAACTCTATGTCGACAGCGGATGCCTCCGCGACGACCTGGCCGATAAGTTCGGGTTCTCCTACGACATCGATTTCAGCGGGCTCTCCTTCAAGACCTCGCTCATACTGTCCGTCAACGGCCTGTATTCCGAGGGCGACGTCATCGACGCGGCGAGCGACTGGCAGGAAGATTACCTCCCATGCGTCTGCCATAGGGGCGGCCAGGGCGAGGACGACAGGTGGGAGTACGAGCCCGCCGAGGACTACAGGCCCTTCACGCGTCCCGCTGACATCCCCGAGAGCATCTTCGATAAGCTGTGCGCCTCGCAGGGCACGACCATCGAGAAGGTCGTCAACGACCCCGTTACGCCTTTCGAGCGCAGCTTCCGCGAGGATATCTTCAATATGCCGCAGAATCGCCCTGTCGGGCTCGCGGTCCTCGCGACGCTGCCGCTCGACGCATTCCTGGATGCCAGCCTGTCGATGATCTGCCGCGGCGAGGGCGAAAACGCCGGCACGTTTACGGTCAAGCCCGGAACGTATGAACCCATCTTCGGTATCTACGACCCCGTTGGCGGGTGCGGCGGCACCATGGGCACTGTGCTCGACAGGGATTTCGAGATTGACCCGCACGACATCACGTACACGATGATGGAGCCCTTGAAGGGAGAATGGCAGTCCGACCGCATCGACCTGTACACCCCTCAGGATTGCTTCGGGTTCTCCGATCCTTTCGGAGGGCGCATCAAGTATTCCGAGAAGCCTAAGATCGCCGTGAAGGCGAAGCCCGACCCCGCCGAGCTCGGGCGCCGTGCGGCCACGGCGGCCGGTGCGTCCGCGCGCGACGGTGCCGATCGCCGCGGAATCAAACTGTAGGAGTGACACCATGGCCGACCAAGACGCCAAGTGCAAGAGACCCATCACGTGCCTGGAAACCGGGGTGACCTACGATTCCGCCTACCGGGCGGCCAAGGAGCTCGGCTTCGCCGACTCGCGCAACATCTTCCGTTCCATCCAGCGCGGCACCTGCACCCAAGGGCTGCACTTCTACTATGCCGATGCGCCAAAGCCGGCGCCCGGGTTCTTCCTCCCGCCCAACAGGCCGCCGCGTCCCGTGGTGTGCCTCGATACCGGCGAGACGTTCGAATCGGCGTTCCAGGCGGGCCGTGCGTTCGGCATCGCCGCCGGAGCCGTGCGCACATCGGCAATCACGGGCGTCGAGCGCGGCGGGCTCCACTTCTATTACGGAGACGAGCCGAAGCCGACACCGGAGTTCTTCAGGGAACGCCATTCGAAGACCAGGCCCATCGTCTGCCTGGAAACAGGCGAGACTTTCGAGGGCAACCCGGCCGCCGCCCGCCCCCTGCATGTATCGCCCGCCGCCATCAGCCAGGCCGTCCGCTACGGTACGCCCGTCGACGGGCTCCATTTCTACCATGGCGACGAGCCGAAGCCGGCGCCGGAGTTCTTCAAGCCGGTGAAGGGGAAATGCGGCAAGAGCCCTGCGGAGATGGCTGCCGAGGCGAAGACCGCCACGGGGAATGGCCGCGTGGGTGTCCCGGACGGTATACGGCGGAATCGACACGCGGTATAATAGTCGCGGTCGGTAAGGCGCCCTCGGTTTCCGAGGGCGCCTTCTTGTTTTTTGGGGCTGTTTCAATGTGCATGCGTAGGGCCCGCCGGTTTCCGGCGGGCCTGCCTTCCCATGGGTTTCTCTAATGGCGTACGCCTTTTTGGGTTCCAGGGAGACTTTGGGAGGTCTGGTTGATTAGCCAGTGTTCCTAGGGTAAGTGGTTTAAATATAGACCATAATGGTATAATTGATGAGAGGAAGATGGGAGGATTTACGTGAAAAGCGTCGAGGCGATCAAGATCCTGCATGGGTGCGACCTGGAGGGGCGGATTCTCTTCCGCAGCCGCGAGCTAGGTGTCCTTTTCGGTGAGTCCGGCGATACGCTCCGCTCGACCATCAAGAGGCTCGTCGCGGATGGCATCCTCGAGCGCGTAGCCCATGATGTGTACCTCTACCTTCTGTTCCATCCCAACGGCTGCGATGTGCTCGCCCATATCGCAACGTTCCTGCGTCCCGACGAGCTCACCTATGAAAGCCTCGAGTCCGCGGCATCGCAGTGGGGCTTCATCTCACAAATCCCGCTCGGGCGTATCTCATGCGTAACGACGGGCGCGGAAGGTCTCGTCGATACGCGATTCGGCGCCATCGAATTTATGCATACTGACGATGATTTGGATGACGTCAAACGGGGAATACTCGACCGTATGCCGAGGAATCGGCTGCCGATCGCGACCGAGGAGCGCTGCCTGCACGACCTCGTCTCGAGGAAGCGCAGCCTGGAGCTTATCGATTGGGATGAAGTGGATGTTGATTGACCTCGAAGACCTTGCCAGCGATATCGCCAGCAAGGTCGATGGCGCCCGGCTCACGCCCGTCATCGAAAAGGAAATCGTCCATTACGAGATTATCCGGTCTCTCGGGAGGAACGGCCTGCTTCGAGACATCACCTTTCAAGGCGGGACCTCACTTCGTCTCTGCTATGGATCGCAGCGATATAGCGAAGACCTCGATTTCGTCGCCGGCGACAAGTTCGATTCGCTCCCCTTGGACGATTTTTCCAGGACTTTGCGCTCCGATTTGCTCAAGTCCTACGATACCGAGGTGAGCGTCAGGGAGCCCAAGATCGTCAACAATCTCGATGGCGTCGGGATGCGGAGATGGACGGTTTCCGTAAATACCAACATCGCGCGCCCCGATTTGCCGAAACAGCGAATCAAGCTCGAGATCGCGTCCGTTCCGGCGCATACGTCCACGATTCGCCGGATCGCGGTCAATTATCCCGAACTTGTCGGAATGTATGACGACCTCACGATCCGGTGCCAGACACTCGAGGAGATCTTGGCCGACAAGTTGATTTCATTTTCCGCCACCGATACACATATCAGGCATCGCGACCTCTGGGACATTCCCTGGATCGTCCGTGCGCAGGAGATTGATTTCCCTGCCGTAGCCGCACTCGTCGCGGCAAAGCATGATGACTACAGCTGTCCTGCACCCCTCGCCAGCATGATCGCCGTCGGGACGCAACGCGCACACGTCTGCTATGCCGACGGGTCATTTACCGGGCAGATGCAGCGCTTCCTGCCTCCTGCCGTTCTCCGCCGCACAGACGATTTCGACAATCACTGCGATGCCCTCAACGCAATCGTCGAAAAGTGTTTCGGCCGCGTCGCCTGCTCTCTCGGTATTTCGGATCAGGTCGAGCATGCCAGGCGTAAGCTCGCAACCGATATATCGTCGGGATCGATTTCTGCCGCCGGCATGCCGAAAAGGAATCTTGGGCTTTCTTAAGGTAGCAAATTAGCAGTTTAGTAGCTTGTTATACTTGCATGTTCCGGCTGATTGGCCGCTGCGACCCCATGGCGTCAGGCGTCTTCGGCCTGGCGGTATACGCGGAGTTCCCATTGCTTGCGCTCGACTTTCGCCACGGCGTCCAGGATGAAGCCCGTGGCGAGTGACAGGGCGGCCATGAACATGAGCGCCGCTGCGAGGATGGCGGTCGGGAACCGCGGCACGAAGCCGGTTGCGAGGTATTCGGTCACCACCGGGACGCCGGCACACAGGCCGCCGATGCAGAACAGCAGGGCGACCAGCGAGAAGAACTTCAACGGGCGGTAATCCTTGAACAGAGTGCCGATCATAGCGATCACCTTCAGCCCGTCCCTCACGGTGTTCAATTTCGAGACCGAGCCCTCGGGGCGGTCGCGGTATTCCACGGGGACATCGGCGATTCGCCAGCGGCGGTCGACGGCGTGGATCGACAACTCTGTCTCGATCTGGAAGCCCTCGGAGAGGACGGGAAACGTCTTCACGAAGGGCTTGGACATAGCCCGATATCCCGTCATGACATCGGGATATCCATAGCCGTAAATCCACTTGATCATAGCGCGAACAAGGTCGTTTCCGAAGCCATGAAACGCCCGCCCATTCGCCTTGGCATAGGTCCCGTTGGAGAGCCTGTCGCCGACTACCATATCGGCTTTTTTGCCGATAATCGGGGCACATAGAGCCTTTGCAACCTCAGCCGGATAGGTGTCGTCGCCGTCGACCATGAGGTAGCACGCGGCATCGATATCCCGAAACATCTGGCGACAGACGTTTCCCTTGCCCCGCCGCGGCTCAAATCGGACGGTCACCCCATGCTCCATCGCGATCGCGGCGGTCGCATCGGTCGAGGCGTTATCGTAGACGTAGACCGTTGCCTCGGGCAGTTCGCGATGGAAATCATCGACCACCTTGCCGATGGTCGGGGCCTCGTTATAGCAGGGAATGATGACCGCAATCTCGTCTTGATTCACTGGTCGCTCCCCCTACTAGATATCGAGATAGATGCACGGAGCGTCCTCAAAGCCGCCCGACCGGTTCGCGAGGCGAATCCGGCCGCACTCTTCGCCAACAACCTCGGCCCTGGCTATAGAGGGCGGCAGGCGAAATAAATCCTCGTGGTCGATAAAGGCCGAGCACGTCACCCACCCGCCTTCTCGGATGATCACGAGTTCGCGCACATTGGTCTTTTCACGGCAATACTGGATAACGGTCATCGGTCTACTCCTTGTCCTTATCGGATAGATTCTTCTCGATCTGCTTCAGCAGCTCGAGCTTCTGGGCCTCGATCTCGTTACGCTTGCGCAGCTCTTCGCCGATCTTTTCCAAGTTGTCTTCAATTTCGCCCAAGCCACATACATTCACGTACATTTCGAATTCCCCTCCCTCGGATATGATTTCATGTTCCGGGTCGCCACGAGGTATGCGCCCCAATGTCCAGACTTCTACCCGCGATGGAAAAATCTATTCGTTGAACGGGGCAAATAGCGAAAAAGGCACCCGGTTTCCGGGTGCCTTGGCGTCAGCGTTGCGAGCCCCGCCGATCTCCGGCGGGGCTTTGGATTACCGGGCGGGCTACATGTCGTCTTCCAGGATGGGATAGTGGGCGGTGAGGCTGCGGAACTTGCGGTAGTAGTCGCTCAGGCGGTCGGTCACTCGATGGCGCTTGTCGTCGCGCTCCGCGGCCTTGGCGCCGAAGCGGTTTACCAATTTCTGACCTATGTCTTAGCAATCGAATAAAAGACCTTCCAACCTATCGTTTAGTAAATAGCCGAGTTACCTTCAGATGCGATGCCATACCTTTTGCCAAAATCGGCATATCTTCGACGCGCTTCGTCTGGAGGCATTTCCTGCAGAAGGCGTAGAACGGCGCTTTCCGAGAATTCGCCGCGATCCTTCCCGTTTGCGAACTGAACGGTTTCGTAGAGCGCCTGTATAGGCGCGGTTGCTGCGAACGGCTTTCGGCATTTTGCTATGTTCAGCGCTTTCGCCGTCTTTGAAACGCATTGCTTCGCGAGGTCAAACGGCTGTATGGGATCGTCATTTCGATAGAACCAAATCTGCGCCTGATCGGAATCTTCTTTAAGTGAGCAATGGCCGTATTTAATCTTTCGCTTGCGGGCGCCCTCTATACGGAGCAGCTCTACTTCCATCAGCTTCTGTTCCCTGCAGCTTATGGAGAACCGCCCTTCTCGGCAATCGACGATTTTGGCGTCGACGATTTCCCCGGCCACGTTAGGATAGAAGCCCAGTAGCAGCCAGTCGACGTCCTTTGATACGCGCTTCAGCAAATCAAAGGTTTCAGGAGGCAAGACCGCCTGTCCCCTCTCTACTTTTCTTATACCTTGCTCATCGTTGATGAAATACCCACTGAAGTCAGAGTGGATTTCAATGAGAAAACCTATCTCGATTTTCGAAGCGCTTGTGTTCGATAGATTCTGTCGATAGGTGCCCAGCTTGCAGGCATGTCCGCGGCCTGTGCCGTAGAGCCTTGCTTCGAGTGATTTTGCAAGGTCTCCGGGACCTGCGTCAAGAGAGTGCTGTATGTAATTCGCCGCGGCTCTTCCGACTGTATCGAGCATCGCGGCATCCTGGTCTGGTCCCTCGTCCATCTCCAGCACCTCTAGCCGCTGTTTGTTCATCCGGCTTGAGGCCTCCAAATCCTTCGATTCGGCCTTTTTTCCGCCCTTGATGTTCTGGTCGACTCGGAAGTGCTCTATTCCCACGATCGTGTCCCGCTTAGCAATGTTGACCCTGATATCGGGGCTTTCTGCGCTCGAGTCGGCATCGCCCTCGAGTTTTCGTGCCGCCTTGGCTTGTTCTCCGCCAGACAAAAGGCAAAGCGACAAGACATCCTCAAAGACCTTCGCTTCGTGGACTCCTTTATCCCTAGCCTTGCCTTGTGTCATTTGAATACCTTCCCAGTATCGATCGATCTTCACGCCAGATAGCGGGTTGTCGAACTCGTCGGCGTCGTCGCAACCCAAGCCGATATGAAATAGCGGTCCTTTGGAATCTCTCGGATGAGAATCCAACCAATGGTTTAACAAAGTAGATGGTTGAATCTTTCAACCATCTACTTAACAAATTTAATCAATATTATAGCTATCCCTAAATAACCAGTTACTCGTCGACGATTATGTAGTCGCAGGCCTCGTCTTCGGGAACCAGCGCGACCCTGTATCCGAGCTTTTCGACCGTCTGACAGAAGTTGCTCACGTACATGCTGCCGTTCAACCTGTTGACGGCGGCCTGGAATCTGCCGATCTCAATTTTGGTTTTCGGATCGAAATCGGCGTCACGCAGGGATTGATACTCGTAGCCGAGCCGCATGAACTGAATGATTGCCGGAATCTTCACGCGAGTGTCCTCGCAGAAGGCCGTTGTCTGGTTTAAGGCTGTAGCGGTCACGCAAGACCCCCTATTCAGCAGAATCGTAATAGTCGCATTGTTGTATCAATAAATTAGTTGATACAACAAGATAGTTGATGCCATTTGGTCATACGTACTGCACGCGGCAAGGTCTTATCGTTTAGCAGGAAACCTTGCTATTACTTTCTAGAAGAAATCGGCGAACATCGAATCGTCTTCCTCGTAATCGTCGCCGTCATCATCGTCACTGCCATCCTCATCGACATCGTCATCGGGTTCCCCGTCGGAATCTTTGGCGGTTTCGCCGAGATCTTCGGCCAAGTCCCCATCGAAACCTAAACCACTATCAATCTCGGCGGACTCGGTCTCCGAGCCGCCGAGTTCGAGGCCGGCGTCTGTCTCAGAGCCGTCTCCCGCGGTGTCCGCGGAAGACTCCGGTGAATCCATATCGGGGCCGTTTTCCGTTGAGGCGCGGTCTTCGCCGTCATGTCCGGCGTTGCCTGTCGTAGCCTCGTCGGTTTCTATGTTTTGGGACGGCTGAGGTTCGCTTTCGGTCTCGGCATCGGGATCGTCCGAGACGGTGCCGCCGCCGCTCACCATGCCGCCCGCGGTCTTCATGGCCACGAGCGCGCCGCCGAAGGTCATGAGCTCCATGTGCGCGTACTGCTCCGGGTCGACCACGACCGTGGGCTCGGGGCGGAGCTCCATGAGGTTCCGGTCGCCGCGTGTCCAGGTTCCGCGGGTCCAGGTGACGCCCGAGTCTAGGTCGCTCCAATCGATCAGGTCGTCGGCCATGAGCATGCCGTCTCCGAACGAGAGCACGGTCGGCACGATCGTCTCGTAGCTGCCGGACTCATAGTAAATACAGAGGCCTTGCCCGTGGTCGCCCAAGTAGTTGCCGCTGTCGTCGAACAGCACCTCGAAGACGGCCGGAGCCAAACGCGAACCGTCCTCGGTCCTCACGAGGATCGGCTTGCCGTCCGCATAGACGCCGTCTATGGCGTCCAGTTCGTCCGGCTCGATGATCGTCACGGCGCGCTTGAGGAGCTGCATGTCGTCACTCGTGGTTATAAATACGCTGCGCTCGAGAAGCACGCCTTGGTTCAGGTAATCGGAAATGTCGAGGAAGTCGTCCTCGAGCATGATGCCGCTGTGCAAGTCCATGCGCGTCGTCTCGATCACGCGGGCCCTGTCGTGCATCTTCACGATGATGTTCACCGTCTATCTCCTCCTTGTGTAGTTCGCCGGCGTATAAACGTCGTCGTCGATATCGTCCCGGGTCTGTGCGTATGTCCGTGCGTCCCTCGCGTCGCACTCGTTCCTCTTCTCGAGTTCGAGGTTCTTGACCTTCGGATGGCTGTTCAGCAATGCGTTGACGTCGGCAATGGTCGGCTCACCGCCGAGGCTGTCGATGTCGGCCTGTGCGATGACGCCGGACTCCACGAGGTCTTCGAGATACTTCATCTGCTTGTCGGTCGCGGGACGTTGGAGGTAGGGTTTCCATTCGGGCTTCGCCCTCTTGTCCACCTCGCCGGGTGCGGCAACCGTCACGGGAGCGTCCTGCGCCCATTCGCTTCCGGCCATGCCGTATGCCGAGCGCTCCGCGCGCAGATCCTCCTCGCGCTGCTCGCTGATGATTTTCGCCTTTGCACGTTCATGGTCGCGCTCAATCTGCTTGATCTTGTCGGACGTGAGCGCGCCGGCCGCGATTGCCTCCGAATAGGCCTTGCGATAACGGACGTATTCGCGCGTCAACTCGGCGGTCTGCTCGGCGGTGATGACCTTGGCTCCGCGGCTGCTGCGCCCGAGGCCCTTCTGCCTCTCGCCGCGATCCCGCACATCGGTGGGGCCGATAGGCATCTGCGATGATGCCAGGACATCGACCGCGGCGGAAAGGCGGCGCGAGCGGTTGCGGATGTCGCCTGCCGCCGAAGCGAGGTTCACGGCATCTGCCTTGATGCCGTCGCGGCGCGCGAGAAGGTCCGTATAGGTCGTATCGGTGAGCACGATGCCGCGCTCGGCCATCCACTTGCGGATCTTTTCCATCTCGCGGAGCTCGTCGGCGTTGTCCTCGTGCCACGCCGCGAGCGCGCCGGGGTTGTCCGGGCGCGCGCTCAGCTGCGCGGCGCAGGCCGTGTAGACCTCTACCTGGCGGATGGCCTCGGCGGTCTGCTCGGCCTCCAGCTTGAGCGCGTCGGCCTTCGCGTCAAGCGCTTCGACCTCGGCGGCGAGGCGCTTGGCATCCGCCGCCATGTCCGCGTAGCTGAGGTAGCCGCGCTCGCGGATAATGTTCACGGCATCGGCCGCGGCGGCGAGGCGCGCGGCGGAGCGCTCGATTTTCTTCGACCGCTCGAGGTTGTTGGACGCGGCCGCCTCGAAAGTCATGGGCGGCAGGACGACGTCCGGGACAAGGTCCTCAGCGCACATCTTCACGTTCGGACGCTGTCCCTCGAGACGCACGGCAAGGCGGTCACGCAGCCCCTCGACCGTATAGGAGTCATCTAGCTTGTAGCCCTTCACGGGGCGCCCCTTGCCCTCGGGCGGGTAGAACGTCAACACGCCGCGGCGGTTGACGTTGATGCGATAGCCCTTCTCCGCCAAGCGCCTCTCGAGCGCGGGCCATGTCCGGCAGCCCTGTAGTGCCGACTCGATATCGTCATGCATCGCATCGGTCCATAGCTTCTTCCCGCTGTACCGTGCGCGGCGCTGTGCGTCCGTCACATGTCGGCGCGCCGGGCGCGCCTCCTGCAAGACGACCTCGCGGCGGCGGTCGGGGCGCGGCGTGCGCGCGTACCAGGCACCGTCCTCATCCCTCGAGAACTTGAAGTTGTCGAAAGCGGTATAACCGTAATCGCGGCAGATGCGCTGAAGTTCCATCGCGTCGGCCTGCACGTCATCGTCGTCGAGGTGTATCTTCCTGCCGTCGACGGGGTTGACGGAGTTGACGACGATGTGAGCATGCGGGATGCCGTTGTCTATGTGCGTCTCGATTGCCCACTGGTAGCCGCTGTAGCGCTCGCGCACCCAGTCGTATGCCAAGGTGTCGACCGCTTTGGCATCCAGGCCGTCCTCGGGATCGGGTGAGATCACGAAGTGGTAGTACTTGCGGCCCGTATCCTTGCCGAACATCTGGCGCGTCGCGTTCATCTGCTCGTCCCAGTCGGACCTATCGAGATCAATTGAGCTTGAGCGGAAGGTGATGGCGCGGCCGTTTCGCGCAAGGTAGTCCTTGATCTGCTTGCAGCCGCCGAACTTGCGGGCGAGTGTCTTGAGCATCGCCATGCTAGCGCTCCACTTCGGATTGACGCCTCAGCTGCATCATGAGGCCGCGCGTCTCCGCCAGCGCCTTGCAGTATGGGTCCTTCAGGGTGGCGACGAAGTTCTCGATCTGCGCCGCGAGCTCGCGGCGGCGTTCCCTGCCCATGTCGGGCATGTCCTGGAGGAGTATAAGCGTGTTCGCCGCGGCGGCGAGCTGGTTCAGGTTCACGCCCTGCTTGTTGAGCTCGTAGAAGAACTTCTGGAAGAAATCGGGGTCGCCGATGTAATACATGGGCGTGTGGAGGATGCGGTCGACCATGAAGCGCGATTGCGTCATGCCGGCCTTTCTCGCGGCGTCTCGGATGAAGGTGTCCTCGTAGGGCGTCACGTTGAAATGCTTCTGCACGGTGCGGTGCTCGGTGTCGAGCAGACCCTCCAGCGCCTCCTTCACGTCGACGCGCTCGCCGCCGGGCAGCTTCAACAGCGTGAACTCCTGCTTGCCGTAGATCGCCGTCTCGCGGACGAAGTCTGTGACTGTGGCACCTGCAAGGCTCGCTTTGGCCTTGAGGGTTCCGATTTCTTCTTCAGTCAGCCTGATGCTGACCATCCTTGTTTGCGAGGTGGCTTTCTTTGCCACGCTTCCTCCAATTCCTCGCGCACCTGTGCGCGACCCCGGTCCAAGGGCGGAGCCCTGGCAAGCGCCGGAGGCGGGCTGGTTTCCGTCGGCGGGCCGTGCCCGGTGGCGGAAATCTGACCGACTTCGGCGGCATTGTTGTACATACATCTACGATGGAGGTACAACAATGCGTCTCTTGCGAAGTTTTCAGTATCCTACCCCTATTCGCCTGGGTTTATACCGCCTTGCACCGGTCGGTCTGTGTCGAAACGATGTCCCCGTTTATGCCGTCGGCTGTCGCGTTCGAGGCGAACGGGATACGAGCTGCTTGCGGAGAGGTGCCGCCATGTCCGGGTGGCGCTCGAGGTCATGACGGGCTGCGAGTAGCCGGGGCGCGCATTTTCGGGTTCGGGTCTTGTCGGCGGGCGCCGCGGGGCGGACCTGTCCGGCGCCGCCCGGGGTCGTCGGTCGCGCATCGGGGCGCGGCGGGCACCCGTCCGGCCGTGTCCGGCGCGAGCGTTTCCGCTCGCCTCGCGGCGGTGCCTCGTCAGTGTTCGGAGCGATGCCGCCGGCTTGCGGCCGCGGCATGAAAATGGCCGCCACCGTGTTCCGGTGGCGGCCATCCTGCCGCGTATTCGCGTCCTGTCGGCTCTACGCCCTCTTGTCCGCGAGGCGTTCGTAGTCGTCGCTCGAGAGCACGACGGCGTACACGGCGCCGTCCTTCATCAGGTACGCCATGCCGTTGCGCTCGATACGGCGCTCGATCTCGGCCTGCGGGTCGCTGACGCCGCCGAGGTCGACGCTGGACTCCATCAGGCGTCGGATATCGTCCATCGTCAGGTTCTGCATCTGCTCGGTGAACGCCTGGCGCTTCTGGCGGGCGCGGCGCTTCTCGCGCTTCTCGGCGTCTGCCGCCTTCTTGGCGGCGTCTGCTGCGCTGTCCTCAGCAGACGCCTTCGGCTCCTCGGTCCCGATCGGCTCGATGTCGTGCAGGGTCTCGCTATCGGTATCGAACATGTTCTCCCTCCCTTCGTATCACGTTGCCGGCATTACCTTTCGATGCTACCCAAAAGCGGCCGAGCCCATACACCGTCCGCCGCCTCCGGCGGGATGCAAACGCGCGAGGCGTTTGCGCCGCCGACCTCGCCATGTGCGCAAAACAGATCCCCATCATCGGTTTCCGATGGCGGGGATCTCTGTTACTTGAAACCGCGACGGTGCGAGCCGGCGGTCTTCATGTGGCATCCGGCATGCCCTATAACGATCAGCTCGTTTTCCCGGTCGATGTAGAAGTGGAGGCGGAAGGAGTTCTTCTGGCTCCTCCCCTTTATGTGGGCGGAGATGTCCACGGTGCGCCCGCCGTAGCTCCTCTCGCGCATCTTCATCAGGTCGACCTGCGCCCTGGTGGCGCTGCTCTCGCTGAACGTGAGCTCGTATCCCGTCCGGCGCTGGAACTCGTCGGCGACCCGGCCCTCGCACCCGTCGTCCTCGAACAGGAGGCCGTAGAGCGCCGTCGCGGCGCCGCGCACGATATCCCACTCCTCGGCGAGGTTGCCGTCGTATGATTTGGCCGAGTCCATCGCCTCGGGAAGGACGACGATGCGGTCGGGCCAGATGGAGCGAGCGAGCTTCAACAGGTCCGCCAGGTCGCGCGGGATCGACTGGAGGCATTCGGCCACCCTCGCGGCCCCGTCGTCGTCCGACGGCGCCGCGCACTGCGCCGCCTTGCGCTCGAGCGCGCGCTTCTCGCCTTCGAGGCGCTGGACGGTCCTCGTGAGCTCGTCCACCTTTGCCGTGGCGTCGGAATAGCTCCGCTCCTGGTCCGTCGCGATCTCCTCCCATGCCTCGGCGTCGGATCGCAGGCGCGCGATCTCCGCGCGCAGGCCGTCGATATCGGCGACCGGCTCGGCCGCCGCCTTCGTCCGCGCACGCAGGCGCTCGATTCGCTCGCCCTGCCGCTCGCTCTCCTCGCGGCTGCGCAGCCACAGCACGTCGCCGACCCCGGCGACGTCGCCCGGTCGGCTGTCGATGCCGCGGCCGAGGCCCTGCATCAGCACGTTGATGAAACCGTCGCGCCCGCCGGCGGCATAGCGCTCGACCCTGTGGCGCGTGAAGAGCGTGCACGCGGACAGCGAGTCCTCGGTCGACAGGTCGATGCCCGGGCGGTACACCATGACGGCGCTGCGCCCGATCCTGTAGCGCCCGGCCGGTGTCCGGTCGGGCAGCAGGTCGCGAAACGCCTGCACCAACGCGCCGTCGCGCATGTCGATGACGTAAACCGTGGCCATGCCGACGAGTTTCGACGCAAGCTCGGTGGCGTCCCAAACGGGGGTCTTGCCGTCGTCGTCGGTCGTCATGAGGACGATCGGCAGGCAGCGCGCGCGGTCGGTCAGGCTCGGCATGAAATCGCCCCTCAGCGTGTCCGCGTCAAGGTATATCTCCTCGGCGCTCACGCGCGATGGGCCGATCCTGACGTCGAGCCCGCCGCACGCGAGGATGTCGCGCACGACGCGCGGCACGGACGGGAACGGGCTGCGCTGGTATCCGAAAAAGGCGTTGACGGCGTAATGCGATACCTGGACGTTGAGGATGCACCCGCCGTCTCCGGCGGGTGCGAGGCCGATCCTCGTGTGCCAGCGGCGGCGCGAGAACTCGCCGTCGAGCTCATCGGTCTCGACGGCCCATGCCGCGCCCTGCGCACCCGATAGGCCGAGAAAGCGGACGGCCTTGGCGACGTCCGGCTCGTCGGCGGCCGTCCAGCCCGAGGGCACCGCGATGTCCGCGGCGCCCTCCGGTACGTCCAGCCCCTTGGCGTGCAGCCAGCCCATGACGATCGCCTTCACGGTCCCGGACGCATCAGCGCCATCGGCCGCGGCGACCTCGAAGCGCGCGCGATAGTGCGGGGTCTCTCCCGATATGGTCCTCAGTGCGGGAGCCAGGGCGGGAGGCGTGGGGCGCCGGATGGGTGCGGCGGCAGGTTCGGGCAGCTGCCCGGCTTGCGCCCCCGGACCCTTCAGGACCCTTCAAATGGCCTCCTTGAACGGAGCCTCCATCACGTCGTAGACGGTGTCGGGGGATGTCACCTTCGCGACCTGCTCCAGAGCGAGCATCATGTCGTTCGCGTCGCCCTCGTTGCGGAACACCATCACCGGGGCCGTCCCCAGATTGCCCGTGCACATGAGCGTGTAGCACTTGGCCGGCTTCGTCTCCGGAGCCTTGGTCCCCGCGCCCGCCGTCTTCTGCCCGTCCGCCTTCGATACCTTCTGCATTTCCGTCTCTTCCTTCCCCATGTCCTGTGACTGTCGCTCGGCATCGGTCTCCGATGCCACCTTGCGCTCCTGGCGCTTCCTTGCCTTTCGGTCGCGGCGCTCCTTGGCCCTGCGTTGTTCGCGGTTCATCGGGCGCCTCACGGTTCCCGCGCCGTCGTCGAAGCCGTTCCCGCATGCCTCCGCAGCGAGGTCGAGCCCTTCGGCCTCGACCCATGAGTCGAACTTCCCGATCGCCTCGTCCTCGCCGCACCGATATGTCTTGACCATGAACTTGGCGTTCGGCATGCGGACGTGGGCCTCGTAGCAGCGGTCCTCCAGCTTCCATAGGCCGGCACGGTAGCGGTCCCCCCTTATGAGCTTACGGGTCGACATGGACAGCCCCTTCCATCGCGGGCGCGTCCGCGCCCCGGACGACCATCGCCCTCCCGCAGGACGGGCAGCGCGCGCATACCGATACGGCCACGCGCCTGCCGCAGCGCCCGCAGGTGTAGGAATACGCGGCGCGCCTTGTGCGGCCCGTGCGCTCCGGGCCAACCATAGGCGAGACCGGGGCGAGCATGTCGGCAAGCCGCATCGCCGCAGTCTGAAAAGCAGTGCGGTCCGCCCTCTTGATATCCAGGGCGGCGAGCGTGCGAGCGGTGAAGCTCTCGGCATCCAGCGTATCGGTCGCCAGCGCCTGGCGGCGGAGGCCTGCGAGGCAGCTGAGGTCGCCGCACGTCATGCCGTCGGCATCCGGCATCGCCTCGCGGGCCGCCGCGAGTCTCACGATCGCGTGCAGGCAGCCGAGGTAGCCCAGCCGCCCGGCGGCGTCCACGGCGTCGCAGACGGCATCGGCGAAACTCGTGCGGTCCATGTCGGCGACGCGCTGCGCGACGGCCTGGAGGCGCAGGGCGATGCAGATGCGCCCAGCATCGGGTCCCATCTACGCCGCCTTCTTGCCGAGGTCCGCGATATAGGGCGCGACGCGGTAGCCCTGGGCGCTGTACTCGAATGCTGCCATTTCCGTTTTCCCTTCTATTCGATACCGCACGGCCCGCCTAGCGGTCCTTGCGCAAATGGTCCTCGAGCAGCGAGCGCATGAGATCGCTCGCGCTGCGATAGCCCTCGCCGCGGTGCTCCACCAGGTACTTCTTGAGCTGCCAGTAGAGGTCGTCGGGGACGATCACGCTCAAGCGGTGCGACGGGCCCTCGGCCTTCGCCTCCCCCGCCTCGGGCTCGGGGGCGGGGTTCACGACCTTTTCGACGATCGTCTCCTGGCGGTCGATCATTTCCTTGGAAGTGTCCGTGAAAAAGCTGTTGATGGCGGAGTCCGCCTTCTTCGTCCGTGCCATTACAGCATCGCCTCCACCTTGTCCAGAATCCCCTCGATCGCGTCCGCGGCGCGGCCGCCCGGCTGCACCTCGGATACCGGCTTGTTGAACGACGCGCCGCGCTTGAACGCCTCGGCAGTCGGCACGCAGCCCAGGATGGGCAGGTCGTCGGCCGCAAGGAAATCGGTGAAGCTGCGGTCGATGACCCGCTTGTCGGAATAGCGGTTCACGATCAGCCCGATCTCAAGATCGGGGCTGACGCTCGTGATGAGTTGGATCGTGCGCTTCATAGCGCGCAGGCCGCGCTGGCTGGGCTCGACGGGGACGATCGCGATGTCGGCGACCTCCACGCAGCCGCCGAGCTTGTCGTTCAGATAGCCCGGGGTGTCGACGACGGTGACGGCCTTCTCGCCCTCGACGGTCCTCTGCTCGTGACTCGCGCCGCCCTGCGGGTCGAGGTTGATGAAGCCGACCTCGCGCCCGCGGCGCTCGAGGCCCCAGGCGATCTCGTCGGCGAACGTCGTCTTGCCGACGCCGCCCTTTTGGTTGACCAAAACGATTGTCTTCATGTGTTTCCCTTCTACGGGTGCCGCCCGATTTCCGGGCGGCCCTCTCGGATATCTGCCGCCTGCCGGCGGCGGGCACGGGGCCGGCGAGTCGCTACCGGTCCCGCATCCGCCGACGGCAGGGCGCTAGGGCCCTGCCGCTGCCATATATGTACCCAGTTATGCGGATGCGTAAACGCACATCTGCATACCTGTGCGGATGCGCGTTTACTTATTCTTGCCCGTCGGCGCCGCTATGCGCCGTATTCCGACGCCCTCGCGGCGCGATACGCGCGGCGCGTTTCGACCTCGCGGCAGCACTCCTTCCGTGCCGCCACCGTCCTCTCCGCCACGTCGTAGGCGTACGCGATGAGCGCTCCCGCCACCGGGAATACGGCGCAGTTGATGTAGACATAGCTGTATGCGAGCATGAACCACATCCCGACGAGCCCCGCGACCAGCGCGGCGGCGGCGGCGACCTTCTCCCTTCCGCTCGGCTCCATTACTTCCCTCTCGCAACCGGCCATGACGGCCTCCTTCCGATATTCGGCGATCCCGCGCCGATGCGGTCGCGGCCTCCCTTGCCGCCGGTATGTATGTACCCAGTTGCGCACATGCGTATACGCACAAATATGTAAATTCGCAAATGCGCGTTTGTGTAACTTGAGAATGTGCGGCGCACCCTGCCCGGGTTCCGGGCGTCAGGGCCCTGACCTGCGTTTTCCATGACCGGTGAGCCGAAGGGACCCCATCCGTCCCGCAGGCCGCCGGTTGTGGGTAACGTGTGGAGGGCTGATTGCGGCATGAAAAAGCCCCGCCGAAATCTCCGGCGGGGCAATCGCGTGGGCATGAGGGCTATATATATGTGGGCTAGAACGGGATATCCTCGTCCGCGATCTCGAGGGCAGGAGCCTCGGGGACCGTGTACTGGGGCTCGCCGCCGCCTGCGGCGGGAGACGCCGATGGGGACGAAGCGGGGCGGGCGCTCATGAACTCGATATCATCGACGATGACCTCGAGCTTGCTGCGGCGCTGTCCGTCTCGCTCCCAAGAGCTGTAGCGCAGCTTGCCCTCGATCGCGACCTTGCTTCCCTTGGAGATGTATCGGCCCACGGCCTCGGCACGGGTGCCGAACATGGTGCAGTCGACGTAGTTGGGATAGTCCTCCCACTCGCCGGTCTGGGGGTTGCGGCGGCGGTCGTTGACGGCCACGCCGAAGCTGAGCACCTGCGAACCGCTCTGGGTGGCGCGCAGCTCGGGGTCTCGGGTGAGGTTTCCGGTGATGTTGACGCGGTTGATGCTCATTGACTTCTATCCTTTCGGTTCCGGCGGGAGGCCGATCCTCCCGCCTGCGTATCCATTCCGGGCGCGGCGGCCCGCGCCGTCGGTCTGTATGTACCCAGATGCGTAATTGCGTAAACGCATAGATGTGCGTTTACGCAATTTTGTTTTTATAGGGGACTTCCGGTCGCTCGCCCGCCCGTGCGTGCGCGCAGGCCGCGTTTTCCATGGCCGGATGCCCGAAGGGACCCCATCCGTCCCGTAGGCAACCGGGTGTGGGAAACGCGTGGGTATCCCTTCAGGTCGGTCTACCAGTTTGGATTCCAGGACGGATTAGAGGGAGCGGGCGCGGCGCAGGCTGGGGTCCGGAACCGGCTCGACGCACGGGACGCATACGCGCGCCTGGTCGTAGGCGTCCCGCATGTCGGCGACGAGGCATTCGCGCGTCACATAGAAGTCCGGCTCCCACTCCTCGCCGTAGCCGTCCGTCACCCGATACCATCCCTCGCCCTGCCAGACCTTCTCGACCGCCTGGTCGATCACGGAAATCTCGGCATAGGGCAGATGCAGCTCGCCGGCGCCCTCGTAGGCGCCGCGCAGGTCGTCGGCAAGCTCGGCCTCGGTTTCGTACCACGCGGCCGGATACGATCCCGCCCCGTCGCTGAAGCAGACGCGGTACCAGCCCGCGCCCCGCCAGCACCCCTCCAGATCGCCCGCGACGGCGCGCTCGATCTCGTTCTCGTCCATATACCCATCGTTGCCGCACATGGCGCCCCCTCGGTCCAGTCGTCGATCTGACACGGTTAGTTGATACCCCGTCCGGGAGCATCGGAAACAGCCGGTTTCGATGATGGCGGGAAGATACGGGTGCCCGGAGTTCCGCCCCGATCTCAATTTAGCGGGCATGAGCGGGGGCGATTCAGGGTAAACGGCTCTCTAGAGAGGCCGCGGGCGCGGCCGGAAACGGATGGAGGGAAACGGATATGGCCACGGATCACGGAGCGGTGCCGCCCGTCGAGCACGACGATACGGCGAATCTGAGGCTCGCGCTGATGGAGAAATGGAGGGAGGCCTGCGGACGCGCCGCCGAGGGGTTCGGGCGCCGCGGGGACATCCCCTTCTACTCCAGCGCGCTGTCAGCCCTCGCCGGCGAGTGCGCCGACGATATGGGCAAGTCCGGCAGGATCGCCGAGGCCGCCGTCGCCATGCTCGCCAACGCGCTCATGGATATGGACCCGCAGGGATATGCGGAGCGCCCCGAGAAGGCTGCCGGCGAGCTCGAGCGCTTCGTCTCGTCGATCGCCTACGCGGACGCCCTCGGGCGCCTGCGCGCGGCGATGCCGACGTTCGAGACGCGCCTTCTCGGCGAGATCGACGGTGCCGACCCGGATGCGCTGCCCGCGGTGCCCGAAAACCTCGTCGGACCGTCGGATACCGCCACCTGCACGATCGACATCCTCGACGGGTCGCAGGAGGGCAACCGCGATGTGCTGGACAAGTGCGCCGCCATGATGACGGACGACAACCCCGATATCGGCGACTTCTGCTTCATCACGTTCATGCTGCGCGACGGATCGCCCAAGACGGGCATCTTCTGCAAGATACGCGACTCCCGCAGGGTCCAGGATGCGTGGGAGCGAGCTTATTCCGACTACAGGCGCGGACGCCGCATCGGGCCCGCCGAATAGAAATGGCTGGGAGCCGCGTGCCGCGGGATTCGACGTGGGTGGCGGCGGTATCGCCCTGTATGCCTTTCATGGTGGAATCACAGGGCGGCATCCATGGAGGGATACGGTGAGGCCCCGTGCGCGAGGCGCACGGCCAAGCGGGAGGGGGTCCGGCACATGGCCGGGTGCAACAGGTTCGACGCCAAAGTCGTCCCCATAACGGTTGAGATTGACCGAAGGTGCGGGCTCAACACCCCGAAGGCGCTCATCTGCGAGGGACGGCGCTTCGAGATCGCCAGGGTCGGGGCGACGCTGCCCTGCCCCAGCATGTTCGGCAAGACGGACGCGACCGTGACCGGCGCGGTCGTGGACGTCGGCGGGCGATATGTCGTGCGCGGGCTTATCTGCGACGACGAGTTGTGGTTCTCCGTGAAGCCGGACGGTTAGAGGTCCGTCCGGCTTCGTCTCCATAGCCGCGCCCGCATCGGATAGCATCGACTCAAGGACCAGGGAAGCGAGGTTGCCGCATTGCGGAAAGATGCCTACATGATCGGCGGCAAGCCGTTCACATTCTCCCCCGCCGTGTTCGATTCGCTGCTGGGGCATGGCGCCGCAGGCGCCGCGAAGATGAGGGAGCTCGGTGAGGCCGTGCACGTCTCGGTCTCGTCGATTAAGGACTGGCGACGCGGGGCGCACGCGCCGAGCGACCTCGAGAAGGTCGAGGATATCGCCCGCTGGGCGCACATCGACGCCTCCGACCTGCTTATAGAATCAGGAGATGGAACCATGGACGAAAAACTCAGCGAAAGGCAGCTGGACGTGCTCTGCGCACTCTGGAACCAGGCCTACGACTTCCTCGACCTGTGCGAGGAGACTGACCATCTCGTCTGGCCGACCACGGACCTGCGCTGCGTGCCGGGCTCGATCCTGCACGACGTCAAGGTGAACCCGGAGTCCGATAAGGCCTGCCCTCCCTGGGAGATCGACACCGAGGACCTGTTCCTGCAGACGCTTTCCGCGTACCTTCGCGCATGCCGACGCGCGACCCCCCTATGTCGGCGAGAGCGACACCTTCGTCAAGCTCCTGGGCTTCTGCGACATCATGACCGAGACCGCTCTGGGCGAGGACGGAGGCAAATGGCTGCCCGACCCGGATATGCTCTTCAATCCGCATGAGGAGGGATACGTTAGCCCGATGGAGGACGCGGAGCTCAAGGGCAGGAAGCTGCTCGACGAGGTACGCGACGACCTCGTGGCCCTGCGCGGGATGGTGTGCGAATAGGGCGGGCTCTACGAGATAATGCGCAAAGGCCCCGCACGGTTCGAGAGATCGGACCGTGCGGGGCCTTTGCGTTAGTATGCCTCGGGTGTGTCTAGCGTCGGCGGGCAGATTGCTTTGCGTCGGGTGCGGCGGCGGGCGATGCAATCTCGTCGTCGCCGCGGGTCTCGATCTCCCAGCTGTCGCCCGCAGGGTCGGTGTAGGTGTATGACGCGGTCTGGTCGAAGCCCTCACCGAGGCCGTCGGCCAGGGAGTCGTGGCAGCGCTGGAAATGAGTCGCGTAGGCGCCCGGATCGGCAGCGGCATCCTCGGCCATCAGTTCGAAGGTATGGAAAACCGCGTCGCATACCTCACCGAAGTCCAGGTCGGAAGCCTCAAGGCCCTGCTCGATGTCCTCGGTGTAGTCGCGGGTCTCCTGGCATACGATACAGCCGAACATGGGGGCGTATCCATAGTGGTCGTTCTCATAGTATTTCCCCAAGCCAGCCATGTCGGCAACCAGAGCGCCGGAATCGAGTGTGGGGACGATCAAACCCTGCTGGATGGCCGCAGCGACCATCGCGCGGGTGATGTGGTGGTTATCCATGGTTGCGTTCTCCTTCGGTTGGCCCAGTACCGGTGGGCGCCGGGGCGGTTCGGCCTGGCGGGAAAACCGGTCGGCATCCTTTTCGGCTACGCGTGTTTATGTTTCCCCTCAGGGGGTACAAGGACTACCGAGCGGGCGGCATGGGGCCGCCCGGCGCGCATATGGGAGGACTATATGGAAACGCTCTTCGTGACGGAGTCGCGCGAGCTGCTGTTCACGGGAACCGAGGACATCGACGTGCGACCGCTCCATTCGCCGGTACCGCATTACGAGGGAGACAGCCGGGAGGTGGCGCTGCGGGCGGCGCACGAGGCCGCGGCGGCCTCCAAGGTCGAGGCCTGCCAGCGCGGTTTCGCCCGGTGGGTCGCCACCGTGAGCGAAATCACGCTCGACGGCGAGGAGTTCACGGAAAGCGAGGAGACGGTCAACACCGTCGATCCGCTCGACCGCGTGCCCGAGCTGCGCACGCTCGCGCGCGAGGCGGCCGCGAGACGCGCGGACGGGAAGATCATCCGCGACATCGCCGGGCATACGGAGCCGGTCGGGTCCGCGCGGTGCGGCGGGGACGTCTACAGCCTCTACCGCGTCGAGGGGTCGGCCTTCGGTGACTTCACGTGCTACCGGGTCGGACGCGCGCCCTACAATGGGACGCTCTACCTTCCCGCGGGGTTCCACGATTACGGCATCGCCACCCTGCGCGGGCTTTTCGCCGCGCTCGAGGGCGGACAGTGCGAATTCCTGTGCGAATACCAGGACGAGATCGATGGGGTCTATCACGGGCTCTTCGAGAAGAGGATCTAAGATGAAGGGAACGGACATGCAGACCATCCACACCAAGGCAGGCTTCAAGGTGCTGCGCGAGAGCCTGGGGCTCTACCAGTCCGACGTCGCGCAGGCCGCGGGCGTCGACGTGAAGACCGTCAAGAACTGGGAGAGCCCGCGCCTGCCGCGGTGCCGCGCCACGGCCGAGGCATGGAAGTACCTCGAGAACCTAGCAGAAGTCCAGGAGCGCGAGGTCGGGTGCCTGGTGGAGAAGATTGTCGGCGAGACGGACGTCAACCCCTACCCGCTCCCCTACTTCCGCGAGCAGGACTTAGCCGCGGAGGATGCGCGCGCGGCGCGGATCACGAACGCCATGACCAGAAAGGTGGCCTTTGAGCTCACCAGGTTGGCCATCCCCTACGAGTTCCGCTTCGAGGAGGAGGCCGCGGACGATGAGCGGCTGAGCGAGATCTGGGATATGTAGGCAGCCGTTATTGGGCCGGTACCGTGGAGGTGCCGGCTCATATTAGAAAAGAGCTCCGGGTGCCCGAAGCCCCTGTCTCAATGATGTCGATGAGTACGTCTGGCAGGCACAGGTAACTCTCTGTCGCCACTTTGCCGCTCGGCCCGGTGAAAAGCATGGAAGACGGGGTTTCCACCGTTTGCGTCGAACGCGCGGCCATCGGCGAGCGCGACGGAAAGCTCCTCGAGCCCGTCGATGAGATGATCGGCGTTCGCAACGCCGCATATGTCGTAGGATGCGAGGTCGTTCCATATCTCGAAGCGCCTATACCACGACATCGACGCGATTTAACCATCGACGAGACTTGCAGCCTCCGATGCGACCTGCTCGCCGAAATCTTCGGTGACGCAGGCAAGAAACGCGCTTCGCGTATCCGATACGAAATCCTCGGCCGTGTAGGCCGACGTCACGGTAAAGCTGGACTCCACGGTGCCGGTCTCGCTATCCTTCGTCTCGGTAAGGATGCCAAAATCAAGCGCCGGGGCGGTTACACAACGAAGGCCATGACGGCGACCACCCATGACTTCCTGCCGTTAGATACTCTCAGCCAGGCGCAGGTATCCGCGAAGCTCTCGCCTCGCGAAGTTCAGGCTTGAACGAAAATCACCGTTTACAAAAGGCCCGCCAATCTCACGCTCGCCGACAAATACCGTCGCCATATAGCTTTGCATGCCCATATCGAGTCCCTTCTGAATATCTGCTTGTCCCTATTGATTGGATGCCAGGGCAAATCACGCGGTCGGGGTGCCTAGGTCGGTTTCGGCCAGGACGTCGCGGATATCCGCCACATCCCTCACTGCCATGACGATGCACCTGATCGATACCGCCGCCGCGACCACGGATGTCAGGAGGACTGCCACGCCGACGTCGTGGGCCCAGATGACAATCCCCACAGCCATAGTGATGGCGAGGCCAACGATCCAGCAGATGAGCGCGTTGCGCGACTCGTCGAGATACGATCGCGCATAGACCTCCAAAATCTCGCGGTCGATGCCCATCTTGCCGAACCTGTCGATGTATCTGGACATCCTCGACGACATGCCGTGCTCGGTCCATGCAACCATTTTCAGAAAACCCATGGTCGCAATCGCCGCGTTGAATGCCATGGCCATGCAAGGAACCAGGTCGATATTTTCACTGATGAACGGCGCCATGCGGACCATCCCCTCCCGTTTCGTCTCTATTCGATGTGAGTCTACCCATATGCGCATGTACGTAAACGCATAGACGCGCATATACATATATGTGTGGACGTGCGAGCGGGGCGGCCTATTGCAGGCCCGGGTTCACGATGCAGTAGCATCGCTCCGACCTCGGCTCCTTCTCGCCGGGCGCCATCACCTTGACCGTGACCGGAACCGTCTCGGAATCGGGGGCGAACGCCGTGAACGACTTCAATTTCCCGCCCGGCTCGATCTGCTTCTGCGCCCGCTGGTCCTGCACCTTGTAGGACCTGTCGAGCTTGATCCCGTCCTGGTATGCGTTGATGTCGGTATAGGGTGCGACAGTGTCCGAGTCCGTGACGTTCTCGAAGGTATAGGCAACCCGGATGTAGCGGAACGGCTTGCCGTCCGGCCCCGTGCCTTCCTCGATCGTCACGCGGTCGATCGAGATGCCGTCCACGGACGCCTGGGCGGACTGCTGCGGCGCGAACGGCGACGAGGTGCCGGCATCGCCCGACTTCCCGGCGCCGTCGTCGGAGGAGCCGGCGTCCGGCGCCCCGTTCCTCACGCAGCCCGCGAGTCCGGCCTGCGCCGCCATGACCGCGAGGCCCACGAACGCTCGCCTCGTCATCGCCGTCATCGTATAGACATTCTTCCCCGTCACCTGTGAATCTCCTTTATGCTCTTCAAAATGGGGGCGGTGCAGGCGCGGTGCCGAGTCTCACGTATCGCAGCGCGCCTGGCCTCGTCCTGCATGAGCTTCGGTCTCCCCTCGCGAAAGGCCGCGGCCCTTCTCGCCGCCGCGGCGAATTTCCGCTCGGCCTCGTCGAAGTCGATATCGTGCCACGCGCGATCCCCGCCCGTGCCGGATATGAAAACCGACGGCACGACATGGCTGCTGTCCGCATAGTCCGCCGGGACGGACATCTCCGCATAGCCCGACGGCTCGCTGCCGTCCGGCAGCCGGTACACGACGAGCTCCTGCTTCCTGCGTTTGCTCACGCGGCGCTCGCACAGCTCGGGATGGAACGCCTCGTACGCCATGGCGCTATATGGGGAGCAGGAGAAGCGGTACTCGAATAGGCATTCCGCTTCCCTCCGATGCCGTTCCGCCTCCTGCACCCGGGCCGCAGCCTGCGCCCGGATCCGGTCGCGCTCGGCCGCCTCCTCGGGCCCGAGCTCGCGGAACGCCCCGACCACGGCGGCCTCGTCCAGGGCGAAGAACTCCGTCTCGCGGGCGTAGGCGCCGGTGTGGTGCCAGGACGAGTAGGCGATGAACCGGTCGAAGAGCGCGGCCTTGGTCTCGGACTCGACCGCAGGGTCGTAGAGCAGGTCCATCTCATCGCAGTAGCCCCTCAAGGCGCCGAGGATCGCCGCCTTGGTCCATTTCGAGCGGGGCATCTCCCCCGCCTCGTAGGCCGCCCGCGCGTTCACGCTCATGGAAGCGCCGCTGTATCCCTTTTGCCCGTAGGCCACCCTAGACATGTCCGACCTTTCGCGCGGATGTGTACCGTCCCAGCTGTTTCTACCCCGTGCGCGGGAAGTCTTTCACTCGATTCGGGCCGGTGCGGGGGCATTTTTATCCGTCGGGTTTCGATAGGGGCGTGTAAAGCGCGGCGAGGGCGGGTATCAAAGCTGCTGTGTATGCCAATTCCAATAAAGAGGTGGTCCATGTCCGACCCGATCGCCGCGGCCGAAGCCGCCAACAAAGCCCGCGATATCGCCAACCGCTTCGAGACCGCCGTATTCCTCATCGCATACGGCATCGCCGAGAAGGACGGCCTCTACGAGGCCGACCCGCATAGGTATCCCTACAGCCAGGCATTCAGACACGGCATGAATATCCTCGCCGCGCTGTGCGCCGAGTGCTCCGACGATGCGGAAGAGCTGCTGTCGACGTTCAATGAGTCCGATTTCATCAGGAACAGCGCAGCGTCAGACGTGCGCGAGTGGACGGCCCGGTGGCGCGACGAGTGCAGGGAAGCCGTCGAAGGGTGCCGTTCCATCGAGATCGGGCCCCTGGCGTCAGTAGACGGCGACTACTTCGCCGCGACGTCGGAATGCTACGAGGTGCTGCGCTTTGCGGAAAACGACCTCTTGGGCGGCCATCAGGAACGCAGGGTGTATGAATTCCTCCGAGCCGGCACCCAGGAGCAATACGTGTACGGACGCAGGATGCTCATCCGCCACCCGCTGCTCACCTGGAACGAATACGTCAGGATCAAGACGGGGCTCGCCCTGGGCGACCCCGACCCCCTCGACCAGGGCGAAGCCGACACCATCGACCCGGTGTGGTTGCAGGAATTCGTCTCCATGGCCTACGAACCCGTCCCGGGCGCCGCAAAAGTATGCCCGAATTGCGGCTGGACGATGACCATGCGAGGTAAGCAGCCCCACTGCTCATCGGCGACGTGCGCCAAGGCCGTCACAGGCGATTTCGACAAGCTGGACAGCGTCGCGCACGACGCCTTCCGCCTATCCCGCGGCGTCATGCACTACATCTCTTCCCCCGGAAAGCTCGAGCTGGCGATCGCCGAGGCCGCAGCGGGCCTCGGTCTGAAATACGAAATGTGGCCCCTCAAGGACACCTGCGACATCCTTATCCATCTGCCGGACGGCCGACAGCTTGCCGTCGACGCCAAGGCATACGGCCGCGCCGAGCGGCTTGCCCGCGAGATAGAGGACGACACCGGCATCGCCCAGATGTGCGCGGACGAGGTGGCCTATGTCGTGCCGGACCAAGTCGAACGGGACCATCCCGGATATCGCGCGCTATGCAATGCCGTCCTGCGCGGCAAGACCGGCTATTCATGCGAAACGCTGCGCAACTTCTCGAAACGACTCAATGCCGCCGCGAAGGGAGGCACGCGATGAACGAGCCGAATGATACAGCCCAGGAAGGCTTCGACCAGCTGAAGCGCAATCTCGAGGTGCGCTATCCCGAGGACAGCGACCTATCCCTCGACGAGTTCCTGAATGTGGAGTCGCTGCTCGCGCTCGCGGTACGCGTATGCGGTCCCGGCGCCGATCCCCGAAAGGCCGACAGGCTCCTATCGAACTACCAGCTCATCAGGCCCGAGACCATCGGCGCGGACGGCCACCTCATGCAGATGGCGCGCCGACACCTGTTCTCGCTGGCCTCATCCACGGCCTGGCGGCGACTGCTGGGCCTCTACGAGCGCGCGGAATATGAGCGGTACCGGTTCTTCGATATCGCCAACGGCGGAATGGCCCTGCGCGAGCACCCCCTTACCGGGATCGACCGCATGCCGATCTATATAGACCGCCTCCTCGGCGATGTCAAACTCTCCCATAAAAACGTGGTCGCGAGACCCAAAGGACGGTATTCCTACACATGCAAGCCCGAGGCGACCGGCGATACCACGGTAACCGGATCGATCCGTTGGGTGACCATACCCGATGCCGTGCCGCCCCAAACGGGCAAGATTGACGATATCCCCCGCAAGAGCAGGCGCCCGCCCATCGATATCACCCTCGACGAGCTCATCTCGACCGCGGACGAAGTCGGGGAGAAGACCGGGAAGACCCACTACGCCGCCGTGCTCAGAAGGGTCAAGGACCAGGGGCTCCTCAAGCGGGCCCGCGGCGGCAGCACATCCGTCGCCGACGGCCTGCGCCTCGATGAGGTCGTGAGCCTCGTCGGCCTCGTCGGCGCCGGCAAGTCCGTCCTCGCCAACATGCTCATCGTCTGCCTCGCGAAGCGCGGCCTGCGCGCGGTATCCCTGCTCAACTCGGTATCGGACGTGATGGAAAGCGTCGTCCTGCTTCGCGAGGCGGGAATCAGCGCCTCGCCCCTGGTGTCGCGCGGCAGGCGCATCGAACGGCTCGACGAGTTCTTCGACCACGATGACTCCATGCTCCTCGGCCATTCCGCATCCAAATACCTGGAGACCGCCTGCATCATGGACGGGCTCTCCTCTTCCGATCCCGAGGCCTGCGGATACGGCAGCACGCCATGCCGCGGCCTCCGGTCCAAGAAGGGCGGCGCGAACTCATGCCCGTACTGGGACGTGTGCCCATCGCAGGCCATGGCCCGCGAGTCCCTGACATCCGACGTCGTGGTCACGACTCCCACCGGCTTCGCCACCATGATCGTCGGAAGGGAGCGCAAGGCATTCTTCGAGGAGGCTCTTCAGCAGTTCGACGTCGTCCTGTTCGATGAGGCGGACCGCGTGCAGGCGCAGCTCGACGGCTGCTTCGCCCCGAGCATGAGCTTCCATGAGCTCATCCGCAACGCCGCCGACCCGACAGCCGTGGCCATGAAGCGGCGCCCGGACGACAAGATGAGGGACTTCAACGAGGAGCTTTTCTATGACCTGCGCCAGAAATCCGAGCCCGCCGCGAAGGCGCTGCTCAAATCCGTCAGGGACGACCGCGTGGCGAAATGGCGCATCGTCAAGGACGAGGCGTTCACGTCGCTCTCGCTTCTGAACGACCTCCTGGAGCAGGGCCTTCCCAAACAGGTTTACGAGGATGCCGACAAACTCATCAACCCCTATAGATTCGAGATTGCCAAGAAGAGCCTCGATGGCGGCGACGCGGCCCTCAACAAGCTCTCGCAGGCGGTCGCGACCTCCTGCGAGGGCATCGACGACGACACCCACAGCTACTCGTTGAACGAATACCTCGCTGCACGCGGATGCTCGGAGCTTCCCGACGAGCTGCGGACCAGGTTCTCCTTCGCCCTCAAGGTCATCCGGTTCGACTCGTATCTGCGCGAACTCGCCTCCGCGCAGGACCTCCTCAGCTTCAAGGACGATTCCGTCGACGAGCTGTACAACTTCCTCAAGTTCAGCTACACGCGCCAGCAGCACTATCTCCCCAACTCGCTGATCGGCAACATCTTCGGGATGAAGCTCGACGGCAACGACCTCAGGCTTTTCCGGCAGTTCGCCTTCGGGCGGGCCTTCATGTGCTCGCTGCCCTGGCTCGATACCGACCCCGCCGGGGCGGCGCTGGGGCCGCACGTGCTCCTGCTCTCCGGTTCGAGCTGGGAGCCCGGCTGCCTGCAATACCACGTGAACAGGCCGGTCGACTACCTCCTCGAGGCGGAGCCGTGGAAGGCGGCCAAGCTCTCCACCTCGACCGTGAGGGACCTCGGCATCGAGCAGAACGTGTCCGGCAGCGCCGCCGAGATGCGTTCCGGCAACCTCGGCATCGTCCTATCCCAGACCATGGCCACGTTGAGGGACGAACTCGACGCGGATGGCGCGGGAAAGGCCCTGGTCATCGTGAACAGCTACCGGGAGGCCGAGGACGCACGCGACCGCATCGAGCAAGAGTTCCGACGCAAGGGCCAGGCAATCAAGGTCGCGGCCCTGGTGCGCAACAACCACGAGCACAGGGAGCACTTCGTGCCCCGGAGCGAAGTCTACAAGTTCTGCGACCATCCGGCCAAAGTGCTCGTGGCGCCGGCCATGGCCATCGAGCGCGGCTTCAATATCGTCGACCGCGGCGGCCATGCCGTGTTCACGAGCCTCATCTTCTCGGTGCGCCCGATGGGCACACCGCACGACCTCGGCGGGCGATACCGCAAGCTCAACGGCCTCATCGAAAGGGAGGTCGGCGACTACCCGGCCAATCCCGGGGAGTTCGCGACCGAGGTCAGGGCCTCCGCCTGGCGCACATGGAAGACCATGGAGCGGGACGAGAACCTTCCCATGGGCGCATGGAGGACCATGGGAAGGCAATTCCTCGTAGACGACGCGATCTCCACGCTCATGGTCACGATCATCCAGATATTCGGGCGCCTGGCGAGGCTTGCCGATAAGGAGAGGCCCGCGCCGCATGTCTATTTCGCCGATGCGGCCTTCCGCGGCGGCGACGGGAAGCTCTCGTTCAGGACCCTGGAAGAGCTCGGCGCCTACATGGAACGCCTCATGCACGATAGCGACCAGCCGGAGGTCGCCAAAGCCCTTTACGGGCCGTTCTACGAGTCGTTCAGGAAAGGAATCGGAAATGTCGGACTCTAAGCTGCACCTCATGTCATTCGCACCCGTTCCCGACACCAAGACGACCGTGCACGTCGTCGGCTTGCCCGACAGCCTGCGCGACGCCCTCTTCACGCTCATGCCCCCGAGGAAAGAGGGCGGCTACCTCAACACCAAAGTCCTCAAGGATGACCTGCGCTGCTGGCTCGACCGGGCCGTCGAGCTGAACCCCGTACGCCCCAACGTGCATACCGACAGCTGGCTTATCGCCCTCGCCCCCATTGATCTCGCGAAGCTATGCAACGTCATCGCGGTCTGGATCTCCTCCCGCAAGGACATCGATACCCAATCCCCGGCTTTCCGCAAGGTTATGGGGATGCTGCACCCCGAGACGTTCGAGGAGGCCGTGCGTGTCGAGGAGATCTGCCTGTTCAGCGGCGACGGCCGTCCCGCGGGCGGGCTCACCTTCCCCGCATTCTCCGCGCAAGTCGCCGACGCCATCGCCGGCATCCCCCTCGAACTCGCCAACGGCATGGTCGAGAACTTCAGCAGAGTCTCACGCGGAAACGGAAACGTCTACGAGCTGATTTCCGATATCCACTGGCACAAGGAGGACCCGTGGGCGTTCGCCCTCAGATTCCACGTCGAGACGCTGCCGGTCGGCCGCAAGGCAAGGCTCAACATGGATGTCGCCGTCCGCCGCTTCATCGGCAAGCCATGGCAGGACGACCCGTTCCTCAAACACGATGTCAACGCCTACGTCCGCACGGAAGGCGGCACGCTCCGCGTCGTCCCCTACGGCTACGACAAACAGAAGCGCGACTTGGCCTGGGACCCCGCGGCCCTGGCGAACTACGAGTTCGCCAGCGGGACCGGATTGCCCGCAGTCCGCGAGTATCTTGAGGACATGGGCAGGTACGCCCGCGACGGCTCGCGCCCGCAGATCCTATCCCCCTACGCGATGACCGCCTCCTGGGCATCGAAGCCCTCGGTCGCAAGCGGGGCATCCGTCATCGACAAGGCCATGTTCTTCGAGGCCGTCGCGGCTCGGCTCAAAGATATCGCGGAGCCCGTCGGTGCGCTCGACTCGCTTCAACTGACCCATCTCAAGGCGTCCATAGAGGAACCAAGGCAGGCGGATTGGGACAAGGACCCCGTCAGCGCACGGGCGAGACAGGAGGCCTGGTGCCGGGCCAACCGCGCCAGACTCGCCCGCTGCACCGGCAGGGACAGGGCCGTATTCCAGCTGATCGGCAACCAGGACGATGCCCGGCTCCTCGATATGGCGAGGGCCGAGATCTCCCGCTTTCTCGGTGGGGAGGGGGCCGTCGACGGCTTCGAGGTCGAGATCGATAACATCCCGGCAAACGACCTCCTGAACCGCATGGAGAATACCGGCGACAGCCAGGCGAAGATCCGCTGGCGCAAAGTCGCCGCCGCGCTTCCCGAGGCGACCGACCCGACCGCGTGCATAGTGGTCCTGCCGGGCGCCGAGAGCTACAAGCCCAAGGGCAAAGACGACGGCGGAGACCCCAAGCGCGCCCTGCGCATCGCGTTCGCGAAAACCGGGCGCCTGACCCAATTCATCGAACCCGAGGACTCGAAGGACAGTCCCGAGATCCGCGCGCGCGTCGCCGTCCGCGACCTCATGCGTCAGCTCGGTTTCGTACCCGAACCGGCACGCAATTCGCGCGGCATCGATATCTCGATCCCGGCGATAGGGTTGAAGGTCTACAACTCCGGCAACGGCAAGGCGCGGGCGAGCTTCCCCTATTGCGTCCGACAGGACATGAGAAGCGGTGCCGTCACCGTGTACTGCCCCCTCCTGCCTGACGGAAGCCTACCGTACTGGCGCGCCCTCATCGAGTTCGCCCGGCTGAGCGGTTCCGAGGGCTTTCCGGACTCCTGCAAGCGGGCGAACGGAATGGCCCTGAAGAGGATGCTCCACGGCATAGTCCGCGCCACCGGCGACAGGCCGGAACTCCTCCTCGTCAACTCCTACGGCCGCATCCGCCAGAGAGACTGGTGGCCCGGCATCAGCGACTCCGGCCTCGAGTCGGGACCCTTGAGCTACGGACCGACCGGTTATGAGGAGCCGCTTGACCTCGCGGGCAGCAAGCTGCGCATCCTGCGTATACGCTCCGGTCTCAACGGCGAGGTCCCCGACTGGTTCACGGACGAGGTGGCCGCGGGCGGCGCAGACGACGGCACCGTGCCGAACAGGCGCGACAAGCAGGGACTCTTCAAGATGGACGGCTACTTCCTCGCGTTGGCCCCGCGACCGGGCGACGCCCAGTACAAATGGTCCGCACGCGGATCGAAGTACGATTCGCCCACCGCGGCGTTCTGCGAGAAGACGATCAACGAGTACTGCCTTCTGTCGCCCGGCGGCGAGGCCGAGGCGCTTGCCAGCGTCAAATACGCCGAGGCCCTGCGCGGCTGCATGGTGCAGCTCTACAAGAACGATATGAGGGTGAACCTTCCCGCCCCGCTCCATCTCGCCGAGCAGGTCGAGGAGTATATCTGGGACTGGGAGCTCACCGGCAGACGGTAGCGATCCGCCCGCGAAAATGAAATGGGGAGGCCGGGAGATTCGGCCTTCCCATTTCCGTTGTCGCTACCGCTTATTCGCCTTGCGTGTATTTCGGGTGCGACCGGCGGACTCTTTCGCCGGGCCCTTCCGCTTCCCAGGACGAGAGTCGGACGGGCTCGGCTGACGACGAGCGGAGCCCAAGTCGAAGCCGGAGTTTTTCGCGATCCTCGCCTCAATCTCGGAGCGCCGGATGCCCAGTTCCGATGCGCTGACGCGATAACCGCCCTCCTTGCAGACGACATAGAGCTCATGCGGAGCGCGTCCCCAATCAAGTACGTACCCGGCAAGGAGCATCTTGGCCTCCAGATGGTCCTTGGACATGGCGCCCGAAACTGCAAATTTGAGGGCGAAGGTGGCACGGGCAACTATATCCGCCCCAATCTTCTCTTCGAGGGTTCGAGCCGGCCTTTCGGTCCCCGGTTCCGGGGTACCTCCCTTGCTGTTCTCCAGGGCGCCTTCCAGGGCGGGAGGCGTGGGGGCGTCGGGGTCCCTGCCGTCCATGAGGTCTCGGATGTAGGCGCGGACCCGCGACTCGTAGCGGCGCGGGCACTCGATTTGGACCGGCTCCTCCATCCTGTGCTCGAGGGAATCGTAGAACTCCACGACCTCGCGGCTGGCGATCAGGCGGTTCGGCTCGATCTTGGGGAACACGGTGAGGCCGGCGGCGGAGCGCACGCGGGACAGGCCGACGTACAGCTGGCCCTCGGCGAAGACCTTCGTGTGGACGCAGCAGGCATCGAACGTCAGGCCCTGCGACTTGTGGATGGTGATGGCGTAGGCGAGCTTGAGCGGGATCTGGGTATATGTACCCACGACGGCGGTCTTGACCCTGTTGACGGGCCTGCCCTCCTCGTCCATCTCGACGACGGCCTCGGACTTGTTGATCTCCCATCTGTGCCGCTCGATGCGGACCTTCTCGTCCGCCCCGTCGAACTTGACCGTCACGGCGTCCGCGGACGCGTCGGTGACGGTGCCCTGCGTGCCGTTGACGTAACCCTCCTGCGGGCTGTTCACGAGCGACATCACGCGGGCGCCGCGGCACAGGACGATCCTCTCCGGCGCCATCTTGTCGCCGTTTGACACCGTGCCGATCGCGGCGGCCGCGAACTCGACCTTCGGGGCGTCGAGCGCGTCGACGTTCTCGCGGTTGATCGAGTCGGCGATGCGGTTGTTGGCGCACAGCACCAGCGTGTCCTTCGGCAGGTAGGCGCGGGAGCTCTTCGAGTGCGCGTTGAAGTAATCGAGGCACGACGCGTCGCCGACGCGGGCGCGGTTCAGGTTGTCGATGAAATCGGGGTCGGATTGGCGCACGACCGTCTTGAGGACGTGCGGCTCGAAATCGAAGCCGGCCCAGTACCTCGACTTGAAGCACCAGCCCTGGAGGTTTCCGGGATAGAACTTCATCAGCAGCGCGGAGTCGCGTTCGGTCACGACCGGCGGCAGCTGGAAGAAATCGCCGACGAGGACCACCTGCTTCGCGCCGTTGCGAGTCATGGACTGGGAAATCATCCCCATCACGTGGTCGAACAGGTCGATGCGGCACATCGAGATCTCGTCGATGATGATTACCTTCGCGGCGTCGAGCACCTTGCGGGACCCCTTGGGGCCATCGGGGGCGCAGACCCCCGGCGCGATTTTCAGCGTGCGGTGGATCGTCGAGCCGTCCGTGAGGTTCAGCGCGGCGATGCCGGTGGGCGCCAGGGCGAGGAAATCGACGTTGCGCGCCTTCAGGTCCGATATGAAGGCGTTGAGCACGTAGCTCTTACCCGTGCCGGCGTTGCCCGAGAGAAACACGTTCCTCCCGTCCCTCAGCGCGCTCAGCGCCTCGGCCTGTTCCGGTGTAAAGCGGTCACCGTCTGCCATTTCCATATCCCGCCATCCGTTCGACCAGTAACGGGGAATTGATACCCGCGCAAGCGAAAAAATATACGCTGAACGGGGGTTTCGCAGAAACTATAGGAAGTTTTGGAAGGCGGGGCGGATATGCTTCCGCGCATTTCCCCGCGCGCCCGTATACCCCGATGCGCAAACGGGTACGATAGCCTCAGAATGATGTGGGTCCCGCGCAGCCGAACGGCTTGTCTTTCCCATGCGGGCATCGCGGATTTCTTTCATGGGCGGGACTTCGGTCCGAGAACAGGCCGCGATCTCGTAAGGGGTCGCGGCCTGTTCATCTGTGCGTCTATGTCTTTATGCGTGCGCGCATATGTGCAATGGTGCTGGTGTGTATATATGCGTGTGCGCGTATGTGCCTCGGCGTATGTATGCCGATGTGCGGATATGCATCCGGACAGATGCGCCGGTGATCTATACGGGAAAACCGGCGCCGGTCTCGCATGAGCTCTTCCGCCTCAGCATCGCCCATATCAGCTCGATTGCCGAGGCGATGCGCACCTGCCGGAATTCTGAAGTGTCGTAGCGCTTCCGCAGGGCGCCGCGGGCGTCGGGCGAGTACACGGCCGCCCCCTTGGGCAGCATCCCTTTGGAAGCCAGCGAGTCGGCGAGCTCGAGCGGGCACACCAGCCAGTTCTCATCGCCCTCGAACGTCCTGCCGTGGCCGCTCGTGAAATCGTCCATACACGACTTGACCTCGACGAACGTGAAGGTGCCGGACTCGAGCTCGGCGGCGGTCGCATGGTTCGACGATCGGTCGCGCGGACGATGCGGCCTGTAGGCCACGAAATCGACCCGGCGGGCGTCATCGACCCAGACCTCGCTCGCGACCAGGGCGTTCTCGCGGCACAGCCTCGCCCATACCTTCTCGGAAAGCTCGGCGGTCACCTCGCCGCGGTTTCGTTTCCCCTCCATGGGGCACACTCCCCTTCGATGTAAAAGGCCGCCCGACGGTCTGCGCGACGTGCGGGCGGCCCGCGCCGGTACTACTCCTCGGAACCCTCCGGCTTGATGGTCGACAGGTCCATATGCCTGCGAGCCTAGAAGAATATAAGCCAGATCGTACCCAAGAGCAGGGAGACATATCCCACAGCGGTCACGAGGAAGTCTATGAAGGCGAGGGCCGCGGCAATATCGACCCGGATGCCACAGGGGGCCAAGTTCGATGCGAACCCATGCAGGGGATACATGGCGCAGATGAGGCATATCGATTCGAGACCTGCCGCCAACAGGGGATTCACCCCCGCCAGCTCCCTCGGATAGAACAAGCCCATCAGGACGGAATCCGCCACCAGCGCCGCCCAAATCAGGAACACGCCGACCTTAAATGCCTTGGTGTCCTCGACCCATGCCAGGGGCATCATGCAGCCTAAGAAATCGAGCAGCAAGGCCGAGGCGATCAGCTGGACGACCATCACTCCACCGAGTTCTCGGCGGAGTCGGCATCGATATCGGGGTTCGAGATCAGGCCGTTCAGCAGGGACGGCAGGTCGATTCCCGTGCTGTCCTTCAGGCCGGATGCGACCTGGTCGACAATCGATGTGGTCTCCTTTACGAGTTTTTGCGCGTTGCCCGATCCGTACATCTTGATGGAATCGACGGCAGTGAGGGGCTTCGCAACCTGCTCGGCTACCTTGGGCATGATGTCGATGTAGCGGTTGGCGAGCAGGTAGGGGTTATCCATGCCGTTGTACGCCTCGGCCTGGGCCTTGATTCCCGCCGCGACGCCCTCGCCGTGGGCCTTCTCGGCCGCACCCTCGGACTCGCCCTTCAGGCGCGTGGCCTCGGCCTCGGCCTTCGCGCGGGCCTGGATGCCCTCGGCGTCCTTCTGGGCGGAATACAGCTCGGCGTCGGATTGGTTCTGACGCTCGATGCGGGCGGCCTCGGCCTGCTTCGTGCGCTTGTAGAGGTCGGCTTCGGCCGCCTGCTCTGCGGCGTAGCGGTCGGCCTCGGCCTGCTTCTTCACGGTCGCGTTCAGCTCGCGCTCCCTCACGTCCGCCTGGCGCTCGGCGAGCTCGACCTTCTTGGTCTCCGCGGCGATCTCAGCCTCCTGCTGGGCGATGTAGAGCTCGCGCTGCTTCTCGGCCGTCACGGTGGCCTTCACCATATCGGCCTCGGCCTTCGCCTTGTCGGCCTGCTTCTTGAGCTCGGCCTGCTTCAAGTCGAGCTGGTTCTGGCGGATGGCGACCTCCTCGGCCGCCTTGATCTGCGCCAGCTCGGCCTCCTTCTTGATCTCGGCCGCTTGATCGGCGCCCATGGAGCGGATGATGCCCTGGGAGTCGGAGAAGTCCTGGACGTTGAAGGTGCGCAGCTCGAGGCCGAGGTTGGCGAGGTCATCCTTGGAGCCGCCGAAGACCTTCGCGTTGAAGCTCTCACGGTCGCGCATGAGTTCCTTTAAGTCCATCTGGCCGATGACCTCGCGCATCTTGCCCAGCATGACCTCGGTGACCTGGCGGGTCATCTCCTCCTTGTCCAAGTTCAGGTAGTTCCTGGACGCGGTCTCGATCAACTCGGGGGTCTGGCCGATCTGGAAGTTGGCGACCGCGCAGGCGTGGATGAGGATTGCGTCCTGCGTCGGGATATCGTTCTCGGTGGTCAGCTGCACCTGCACGGCACCGAGCGAGAGGGTGTCGACGCGCTGGAGGAGCGGGATCACGAAGGTGCCCTTGCCGGAGACGGAGCGCATCTTGCCGGCGCCGGAGACGATCATGAGCTTATCCGGCGGGCATTTGCGCCAGCAGCTCTCGAACACCAGCACGAGAACCATGATACCGACGGCTGCGGGGAGCAGGTTGAAGATCAAAGATTCGAAAAGCATCATAGGGTTTCCTTCCCTTCAAGGGCGGCTCGGGCAGAGCCGCCCGGTTATAGACAACTTCGTCGGGGGCGGGCCGGGCTCACGATCGGCACGGCACCGGTTCAGTCCAACCGTCGGGACTCAAAGGCGGCGGCGATCATGTAGCTCCAGCAATTCGTATAAGAGGAGAGGCAAGGCCATCGCGAAGAGAGACGGCAGTAAGATGTAGTAAAACGCTGATCTTATAATGATGTCGTTGGCCGTCATCAGGGCCTCGAATGCTTTCAAGGCCTCGTCTGGTTCCGCGTCGGAAACCGATTCGCCCTGACTGCTTTTCATATCGGCCTGTTCGGTCGCGTCGCCGACAGGCGCACTTCCGTTCAGGTCGACGACGACGACGACATGGCCGCCGTCGTCGGAGATCACGGCGGCGGTCGCGTTCTCGGCGTAAGCCGCGGGCGCGATGCAGCCGAACGATGCTGCGGCTATGGCCATGGCGGCGAGCGGCTTCAGCGCCCTTGCGGGTATTCTCATTTCAGTTCTCCATTCCTTCCGAAATATTCCGGTGCGCGCCCTCCCTCGGCGCTGTCCGTTTCCCTTCAGGTGGTTATTCCCCGTATGCAGAGGCTTAAACACCGGAACTGAAAACGATTGGAAAAACAGGGCGCCCACCGGGGCGGGAGCCCGATGGGCGCGTGTGCGGCTATGTGCATGTGCGTAGATATGCCGACGTGCATGTGTTCCATTGTGCGAGTATGCGTATGCGCAACTGCGTATGTGTGCGTGTATGCGTATGCGCGATTGCGGAACCTACAGGAGCGTATCGAAACCGGGCCTGCCCAGACCCTGGCGAATGCTGCCGGTCGTGAGCTCGACGTGCGGGCGGCCGTCGGCGCCGAAGACGAGGTTCGTGGCGCCCGCCCCGGGAACCACCGTATCCACCTGCCCCGTCGTGAGATCGTATCGCATGTTGCCGACCTGCTGCTCGATATGCGCCGTGCCGTCGGGTTTCAGAACGTTCCCGATCATGGCGTGCCACCTTTACGCATATATGCGGATGCGGATGCATGGGTATGTGCGGATGCGCGGTTGAGCGTTTGCGTGTGTATGCCAAAGCGCCTGCGGGCGCATCCGCACCCCCATGGTATCAGTGCCGGGGCGCGGAGTCCTTCGAGACCTCGCTGGCAGCGTCGGCGACCTTGCCGGGCGACGGCTTCTCGGCTGCCGAGGACGCGGCGGCCTTCCGGGCGACGGCGGCGATGGAGGCCGGGGTCCTCTCCGGCCTCACCCAGCCGTAGGCCTCGGCCATCTCCTCCATGTCGACGATATCCCGATTGAGATATACCGGCGAGATCTCGCCGGTATAGGCCCGCTCCAAGTCCTCGACGATCGCGTTCTCCGCGAGGAAGTTGTCGCTCGCCAGGCGCCAGTCGCCGTCGGCCTGCTGGAAGAGGACCGGGTCGGCCCCCTCATCGGTGTAGTAGACGAGCGTCGACGCCTTCTGCCCACCGTCGGCATCGATATCGTACGAGAACGTCTTCGCTTTAAGGTCGGAGATGCGGAAGGCGACCTCGCCGGCGCCCCAGTCCCCGGCAAGGTCGCCGTGGACGGCGTATGCGTCCGCCTGCGTGTCGCCGTACAGTCCCCCCATGATGAAGTAATCGTACCCGTCCACCACGCGGTAGACGCCCAGCGTGCGGCAGTCGGGGTCGTTGCCCTGGGCACGGACGGAGTCCAGGGAGTCCTTCAGGCGGACGGCCGCCGGGTAGGTCGAGCACAGGTAGACCAGGCCGGGGTCCGGGACGTCATCGTGGATGCCCCGGTCGAATACGCAATAGCCGCCTCGCCTCGCGCCATCCAGGACGGATTCCAGGGCGGCGAGCGCGGGGGCGGATTCCTCGCGCTCGAGCGCGCGAGCCATCGCCGAGACAAGTTCGCCGCCATAGGTTCCCAACGGCACCTTGCCGCCGAGGGCCTTGCATGAGTCGACGAAGCGCGCGCAGTCCCCGATGTCGGGGAGAATCACCGTCAGCTGGCTTTCCCCATGCCCGAAGCCGATCTCGCGGCCGGGGCCGTCAAGGATCCCGACTGCGACGGCGGGAGGATACGCCCCGTCTACCATCTTCGCCGTGATGATCTCACGTTCGAGTGCGTCGCCCAGCATGCCCTCGATCATCTGCCTGTCCATCTTGAAACTCCATTCCATTGCCCAGGCGCATCTGGCCCATGCGTGTCCTTCTGCAAAATGCTAGCGCCGATCACCGATGGGGCCGGCGGTGCGGGTCGGGGCTTTCCGAACGGGAAGCGCCGTCGGGCCGCAGGGCGCGCAGGCGCCGTGCGATGTCGCGGATCTCGAAGCACGCGTCGAAGCGGTGCGGCACCCCCTCGCCCGCCCAGAGCATCCCGGCGCGCCCGGTCGCGATCCGGTCGACGCGGGTGAAGTCCAGCCCCAGCATATCGCAGATGCCCCTCACCTCGTCATGGACCGGCGAGCAGGCGCACCGCATGGCGCCCTCGCCCGAAACCTCGCCGTCGAGCTCGAGGCCGTACAGCTCGTCGCCGTAGAGCGCGGCGATGTGCTCCTCGGCCTCGCGTGCGGCCATGTCCTCGATCCTCTCCATGGGGAACCCCAATCCCTCAAGGAGGGCGCGCGGATACGCGCCCTCATGCCTGTGTATCTATGCAGGTATGCACATGCGCAAACGCGCAGATGCGCGGGTACGTGTGTGCATACCTATGCGAACGTCAACGGGGAAGCCCGCGGACGAGCGATGCGAAGTCCGCATCGACGCGCGCCCGGTCCAGCTCCCAGAGGTCGGCGATGAAGTCGAGCAGGACCCTCACCGTCCCGGTGCGCTCGGCCCTCGGGAGGCGCGGCACCAGCAGGACGACGGAGTAGAGGGCCTGCTCGTAGCTGCGCCCCTCCTGGGGGGCACGGCGGCTCATCGCCCTGCCCCCTCGGCATCGCAGGGCGCCATGCGGCGGTCAGGGCCGTCCATCTTGACGCGCTCGGTCATCTCGGCCAGGCGCGAGACGATCGCCAGGGCGTCCTCCTTGCGGCCGTACTCCGACAGCACCGCGGCGAGGCCGGCCTGGGTGTACTGGCTGGTGACGATCGTGGCGCGCTCGGCCTCGTAACGGCCGTTGACGATCTGGAACAGCTTCGCGAGCACCCACTGGGTCGAGGAGTCCTTGCCCAGGTCGTCGATGATCAGGACCGGGACGTTCACGTACCTGCGGATGACGTCGGCCTCGCTGTCGCCGCCCTTGTCGAAGGTCGAGCGGAGCTCGGTCATGAGGTCCGCCGAGACGACGAATCTGACGCCGTGCTTGGGCCTGCCCTTCGGGACGGGCCGGTACGCCCAGTTGCCGAAGCGGGGATCGAGGCGCGAGCCGGCGTAGTCGTAGGCGATACGGCACGCCATCTCGGTCTTGCCGACCCCGCGCGGACCGTAGATGTACAGCCCGCCGCCGTGCGCGAGGCGCGCGTCGTAGGCATGCTCCGGGGCGGCCACTCCCTCGGCGATGCGGCGGGCGAAGCGCGGCGGGATGCCGGTCTTGCGCACGACCGCCTCATGGAACGCGGGGTCGGTCGCGGCGAGGGCGGCCACGTCCGCGATCTCGAGCGGAGGCAGGGCGCCGCCGACGGGAAGCGGCGCGGCTGTTGCAGCCGGGGCCTCGGGCACGGGCGCCGCTGGCACCGGAGTCCGAACGGGCGCCGCGGCGGGGGCCAGGTGCTCCGGCTCGAGGTAATGCGGCCCCATCTCGTGCCACGCGTCCGCCTCCGCCCTCCAATCGAGCACCGGCGTGCCGTCCGCGCGCCGCCAGGCGCGGGCATCGTGGTATGCGTAGAAGAAGTTGCCGTAGAAGGCGTTGGCGGAGCCGCGGTCGTCGTAGCCCTTCCCGCGGACGTAGGCCTCGACTTCCTCGAGCGCGGGCCTTTTCGGCCTCGCCTGCGCTTGCGTGTCGTTCATCTCGGTTCTCCCTCCGTCTGAGCTAATCGTCGTTGAAGTCGCTGAAGTCGCTGTCGGCGGCCACGCGCTCGGCGACGCTCATGGCCCTCTTCGCGCCGGACGGGCCGGACTTACGGGCGGAGCGCGGCGCGGGCTTGCGGCGCCAGGTGTTCACGACGTTCTTCCATCGGACGATCGGCACGCCGCCCGCGCGGACCCAGCCGGTGGCCTCGTAGTAGTCGAAGAACTCATCGGGGTCGATCACGCGGTAGGCGGGATTGTCCGGGTCGGGGGCGTCGTAGCCCTTCTCGTGCACGTACTTTCGGACCTGCTCGCGGGTCGGCGCCTTCGACGGGGCGGCCTTCTCCTCGGCCGCGGCCACGGCGCCGGAATCGACGAGATCGGCCCTCAGGTCGTAGAACCTCAGGCCGTTTCCGGCGGCGAGGAACTTGGGCAGCGACATGATGTAGCGGCCGTCGGTGTGCGACGCCGCGTACTCGCGGCGGTATGTGTCGTAGGCGCGGCCGATGCGCGGGAGCGTCCAGCCGTCCGCCAGCGCGCGGGCATAAGCCTCGGCGACGTCGGCGAAGACCTCCGCCTTGCCGATGGACATGCGCATGAGGGCAAGCACCTCGGCGTTGGGGACCGGGACCTCCGTCTCGAGCCCAAGGCCGGCCTCCGATGCGACCTTCACGACCGTGACCGAGTCGCCCGCGGCCTTCGACACCGCCGGGTTTTCGGCAGACGGCAGCGCGCCCGCGCGCCCTCTCCCACTAACATCAATAACAACATCCTTGTTAGTGTCGCAAAAATTGGTACACGGTGAAATCGTTTCCCCAGTTGGGCCCGTGTACCAATTTTTGGTACACGGTGAATCTAGTTGCAAACTAACGTTAGTTTGGTCGCCCGTGTACCAATTTTTGGTACACGGCGAATCCTGCGGGTTGTTGATAACTTCGTTTTCGACCCCCTCCCCCGGCAAGTTTTCAACAGCGCCCGCCCCAGTCGATTTCGAGTTATCGACAGGCACGAAACGGCGCTCCTCGGGGATCTCGGCATTGACCACGTAGCGGTTCGAGAGATAGCGCCCTTGGCCCTGCGCGCGACCCTGGTGCACGCTGATGTAGCCGCACTCGACCAGGGTTCGGCGGTGGCGGTAGTAGGTGTTGCGCGACATCGCGAGGTGGGTGCAGATCGTGTCCACGGACGGGAACAGCGAATGGGTGCCCGCGCCGGCATGGGCGCAGAAGTAGGCGTAGACGCCCTTGGCCGACGACGACAGGCGGGTGTCCTCGGTCGCCTTGGCCGAGACGATGCCGAAGCCGCGCTCCATGAGGTCGCCGCCGAAGACGACGACCGCGCCGTCGCGGTCCAGGATCTCGAACGTCTCGTCGAGCTCGTCGCGGGTGCGGCCGGCGGGCTGTGCCGCCATGCCGCGCTCCTTTGCGCTACTCACGGCACTGCACCCCCTCCCGCACGACCTCGGCGGGGATCGGGACCATGCAGAGCTCCCCGTCCCGGTCCTCGCCGTAGGGCGTCACGATGTCGACGATGTAGCCGCCGCGCTCGAGCGCGGCCAGCGCCTCGTCGTAGTCGCGGCGCGGCAGGCCGGCCTCGGCCGCCGCGATGTCGCGCGCCGGGCACTCGATCGCCACCGACATGGGATCGCGCGCCACGATGCAGCAGAAGACCGACTTCTGCTCGAGCGTGAGGTCGCCGTCGTCGAAGATCGGGCGGATACGCCGCGCCCAGAACCTATCGCCGACCGTCATCCTCGCCGTGCCGGCCTGATTCCCGGCGGAATCTTTCCTTCCCATATGCCATCCCTCCATGGTCATCCATCGCGGGCCCGCGCCCGCATCCTGTGTCTGTATCTACCCAAATGTGCAGATGCGTAATCGCACAAATGCGCAAAAACGAAAATGTGCGGTTGCGTATATGCGCATATGCGTACATGCGTATGTATGCTGATGTGTGGGATGAAAAAGGCACAGGCCGTTTGGACCCGTGCCTGAATCAGCGCGCGTCGACCTTGAGGAAAGTCGATACCTTGATCTCGCTCCGCCCGCCGGCCTCGGCCCTCCTCGGACGGCCGTCGAGAAACGATGCCGCCCTCGCCTCGGCCAGCTCCCCCTCGAGCACCACGGCGACGCCGGGGGCGAGGGAGGCCGCCACGGCCATCGCCACCGGGCCGAACGCGACGCAGTGGAACCTATGCTCCACGCGGCGCGAGCCCGCCGCCTTCTCCTGGGACAGGCAGAAGCGCGCGTGCGCAGGCCCTCTGTCCGGCTCCGTGAACTCCACGGGCCCGAACACGAGCCCCGACACCACGATCCTGTTGACCGTTTCCAAACCCCGACTCCTTCCTTCCCAAGCCATCCGTCTCGGAGGTTAAGCCGCCGGCTGCGGCGGCCTGGGGCTCTTTATGCCCACTGAGGGGGAGTTTCAACGCGCGGGTTGCGCGATTTGCGGCAAACGAAGGCGCTTTTCTCCATAAACGGTCCATATGGAGAGAAAAACACAACTCGATCGGGGGCATTTCCGCGGTTCGCCCATGGGATTGGTAGGCATCGATTCGAAATTGGAGCCATGGGTACGGGAGGTTTCCACGACCTAAAAATGAAAAAGCCCCCTGAACAGGGGGTTTGAAAATAGGAGGGGGCGATAATTGCAGCCATCAAACAGCAGGATCTTCGGGCGACTTGCGGTTTCTTTTCTAGCCATTTCGTTCCAACCCTGTATCAAATCCTCAAACCAATACCGACATTTGCGCTGCTAGAAGCATAAATCGTCCTTCCAGACGGAGATAGGTCGGATTACCCTGTCTCCATCGAAAGAACCGCCCCCGGAGCCATCTCGAGCCATGCGGGAGGCATGTTTCCACATCACCAGAAAGGAGGCCGGACGTTGCCGGAAGCGAGGATCAGGTCGGTCAGGGAGCTCAGATGCGGCGTGTGGGAGGTTGACATCATCGACGCGTCGCGCAAGAGGCTCCGCAGGAGGTTCCGGGCGGAAAGCGCGGACGGCGCGCGCGCCGCCGCGCTCGCATCCCTGCCGGGGCCGAAGGCGTGCACCCTCGCCGAGACCCTGGACCACTACTTCGAGATCCTGACGGCCAAGGGGACCTCCAGGAAAACCATCGCGAACTATCGAAAGGAATGCAGGGCCCTCGGGGCGATAGCGGGCTGCGCCGTCGACTCGATAAGCCCCGCCGCGGCGGCATGTTCGCTCGAGTCGGCCGAATCCCGCGGCATATCGCGCGTCCGCTGCTATCGGCTCAAGACCATCTGCGCCGCCGCGGGCAGACATGCGCTCGCCGACGGGCTGTGCGCCTCCAACCCGTTCTCGGAGGTCCCGTTCGACGTGCCCCGTCCGCCCAGGAAGAAGCGCCCGATCTCCCCTTCAGGCCTCAAAGCCGCGCGAGCGCTCGGTGCATCCGGATCGGGGCATTCCGCCGCGGCCATCGGCCTCACCCTCGGATGCGGCCTCAAGCCCGGCGAGATCTGCGGGATACTCGCCGACGACCTCGATGCGGAGCGCATGACCGTCACCGTCCGCGGAATCTGGCGGGAGAGCATCGGCGAGCCGAACTTCTTCGTCGCATATCCCGAGCCCTCCGTGATGCGGCTGCCGGCATGGCTCGGCAGCGCGCCACGCTCCTGGGCCGCTGCGGCCGGATCCAGGCTGCTGCTCGAGAAGAACGGCCGCCGCCGCGACGTGGAACACCTCAGAAGCGATACGAACGAGCTGTTGCGCATCGTGGGCGCCGGATGCACGCTCTACGGGCTCAGGCTCGCCCATGATGAAGAGGAGGATTGAGGAACATGCACTACGAAAGGGTCTCCCTCGCCCGCCGCGGCGGTTCCTGGAGGATGAGCTACCGTGCGGTCTACGATGCCGAGCACAAGGGCGATCGCAAGTGGGTCACGATCGGCGCCGCGGCGAGCCGCGCGGAAGCCGAGCACCTTGCGGCCGAATACCTCTACAACCTCCCCCGCGACCCGGAAGACGAGCGGCGGGCCGCCGCCATCGAGGCGACGGAGGGCCATATGCCCACGGTCGGCGAGCTCAGGCAGGACGACATCGACCATGCGCTCTCCGTCGGCGCCATCGAGAAGTCGACCTATACCGGCTACTGCCAGCACGTCAGGCGGCTGGGCGACCTGGGGGAGATCCCCGTGGACAGGGTCACCGCCCAGGACGTGCAGCTCTACATCGACTCGCTCATCGAGGACGGGTACTGCTCCGAGACCGTGAACCTCATGCTCTGGACGGTCAGGGAAACCCTCGAGCTCGCCAGCTTCCGAATGCTCCGGACCCCGCTCGACCTGCGCAGGATCCGCGCGCCCAAACACGACCGCCCGCTTCCCCGGGCGCTCTCCGCCGAAGAGAAGAACGCGCTGCTCGCCGCCCTCCCATGCATCCACGGCCCGCTCGACGCGATAATCCGGCTCGCCCTGTTCGCAGGCCTCAGATGCGGCGAGATCTGCGCCCTGCGCTGGACGAACGTCGATTTCGAGCGCCGCATGGTGCGCATCACGAACGCCATCGGCGCGCTGCCCTCCTCCAACGGCTACCTCAAGGGGCCGAAGAGCCCGGCCGGCATGAGGGCGCTGCCCATCGCGGACGGGCTCATGGAGGGGCTGGAGCGGCGGCGGGCGGAGCAGGAGGCCCGCTGCCGCGATGCCGGCGTCCCGTTCACGGACGAAATCTTCGTCGTCGGCGACATCGACGGCGCGTTCATGGTGCCGAAATATGCCAACCAGCTGTTCAGGACATTCGTGCGGACGTTCAACATCGGCGGCGGAAAGTGCGGCCTGCACCGCCTGCGGCACACCTTCGCCACCGAGCTCATCATGTCCGGGGTCAACCCTAAGACCGTGTCCAACTGGCTCGGGCACACGGACCCCTCCTTCACGCTTAAGATCTACGTGAGCTCCAGCCCGGAGAACCTGCGCGCGAGCGTCGATACCGTCAACGAGGTCATGGCGCTGCCGGAAGGATATGACGGGCAGGGCTCCGAGCTACCGGCGCGCATCCGGGGCGACGAGAAGAAAGAGGAGGCGGAAGAGCCCGCGCCCGATCCCAAGGCGCCGCGGCCGGTGAAGATCATCTCATGGGAATCGCTCGCGTGCGGCTAGCCCGGAGATTCGCAGACGCACGGCCGCGTTTCCGCGCCCGTGCGTACATGCGTAAATAAGAAAATGCGCGAATGCGCGTATGCGCATGTACGCGTTTGGGTATATGTGCGAATATGAAACCGCACCGCGTTCGGCTTCCCGTGCGGGAAGGGCGCATTGCGCTCGGCGCGGCGCGGGCGGATAATCGGCAGGGCGCGGCATCCCGCCGCGCCACCATCCAAGGAGCGACCACCATGGGCCTTTTCAAATCGAAGCGAGACATCCCCGACGAGGAGATCTACCGCCCCGGGGACAGGTACTTCGACCCCGAGCTCATCAAGTCCAGCGACCTCATGAGGCGCTGGTCGGACCTCTACAACGCACATGAGGCCTCGACCCATGTAGTCGAGGAGGGCTACACCGCGGAGATCGCCGTAGTCGGCACGCTCTACGACACCTTCTACATGACGGGCGACATCGACGTGCCCGGCGCCGTCGAGATGTGCTTCACGCCCGAGCAGATCCGCGAGCACCCCGAATACGTCACGTACAACGCGTTCATCCCGCCCCACCAGCTCGGCTACACCATGGACGAGGTCGACACGTCGCGCACGCATTGCAGCGTCGTGAACTACGTGGCCGTGCCCGAGGGATATTCCGTCGCGCTCGGGCAGGACGGCCGGCTCCACCTCTACGACCCGCAGGACAACGTGTGCTGCGTCACGATGCCGAAGATGTTCCAGCCCTGGTTCGATATCGAGTCGCCCATGGGGCATATAGGCACCCAGGCGCGCCGCCGCTACCTCGTCAGCACCCGCAGCCCGTTCGAGGACGTCGGGCATGCCGCCCACCGCTTCGCCGAGCACGACGACCCCGAGACCGGGGAGCATTGGATCGACACCGACGCCCATGCCATGAGGGCGCCGTCCATCGTCGAGGACGAGCCTGTGCAGGCGGAGGCGCCGTCGTGCGCCCGCGCGCTCCCGCGCAAGGGCTGATTCGCGCAGATGCCCAGATTCCTAACTGCGCAGATGCGCAGCTATAGATATATGCGCATGCGCATATATGCCGGTGTGCTGATGTGCGCGCGCGCACGGCTCAGAAGTCCTCGGCCATCGCCCTCGCGACGTCGAGCAGGGTCCTCTGCTTGGCCGGGTTCATCATGTCGTAGTAGGTCCGCATCTTGCGCCAGCGCAGGGCCGACTCGTCCTTCTTCCTGCCGCCCGCCCTCGGGTCGCCGATCTCGGTGAAGGCCGTGACCATGTTCACGCCGTACTCGTTGAGCAGCGCTCGCAGGTCCCCCGGCGACACCCACAGGGTCCCGGCCTCGTACTTGTACACCGTCGTGGCCTTCTTGCCGATGACGGCGCCCGCCTCATCGCCCTTCAGCCCCGCATCGTAGCGGTAGCGCTTGAGCTGCGCCGCCAGCTCGGACTTCTCCGGAATCCTCGACCTCATCGAACGCATCACTTCCCTCCATGTCGAAACGCACGGGGCATTTCTACCCCGTGCTGGCAAGTATCGCACCGCGCGCCATCCACCCGTTCCTATACTGTTCCCGTCGGGGGTCGATACGGCCCCGATACTTTCGGTATCGGAATATGGAACGGAAGGCTTCCGACATGAACAGACAAGACGGCATACACCTGGACGCCCTCGCGGCAGCCCTCGGGGAGACCGGCGACACGGCTCTCGATATCGTCCGCGGCACGGGGATTCCGCTGCCCAAGATCCTGAGGCTGCTCGGGCTCTCCACGGCGTCGCGCGCCGCGCCCGCGCTCGACGGGCTCGAGATCGTCCAGCTCTGCCTCTACGCGGAGCTCCCGCTGTCCGCCGTCATGGATGCCGAGGAGGGGCAATGAGCTCAGTCATCGAGGACCTGGCGGCTCTGCCGAGATTCCTGACCGTCAAGGAGACGTGCGCCTTCCTGGGCGTCAGCGCGTCGACCGTCAAGAGGTTCGTCAAGTCGGGGGACCTCAGGCAATGGACCCCCGAGCGGGGGCACCGCAAGATAACGCGCGACTCCGTCGCCAGGCTCGTCGGGATCGACCCCGCCGTCATCCCGAACCGGCGGAAATCGACTGAATAGGAACGCCCGCAAACGGTTATAATGCCACCGTCGATGGTCCGGCCTGCCGACTGCATCGACCTCACCACCTGACCTTCCGCCGACCCCGGCCACGCCACCTGACCCCAGCAGGCCCATATCCATACCTGCTCTACAGAAGGGGTCAGAAGAAATGGCAGCAGAAGACGAGGCGGTACAGCTCGCGTTCAGGACCGGCACGGCAGCCGTGCAATCAGCCTCAGAAATCATCAAGTACCTGCTCGAGGGCCTGGCTCAGGCGCGGCGAGCCCGCGCGGCCGGCAACAGGAACGACCGCATACCGGCGAGATTCGCCCGCGCCCTCACGCACGGGGCCGCGAACGCGATCGACGGCCACGGCGAGAAGGGCATCGTCTCCGCCGAGACCCTGCGCGCCCAGAACCCGGACCAGTACCGCGAGGCCATGGTCTTCCCCGGGGCGGTCGCCGACAATCGCGAGGACATCCAGAAGCTCAAGCGCGAACTCATGAACCACGGAGTGAAGTTCTCCGTATTCGACACCGTCAACCCCATGGACGGAAGTCCCGCGGTCTCCATCGGCATCCAGGGCCGGGACATGGACATCATGACCCAGGCGCTCGTCAACATCGGCGTCGAGTCCTTCGGCATGGACCGCAAGGAGCTCGAGGAGTGCGCGCGCGGCATCGAGCGCGACGACCAGAACCGCTATCCCCGCGCCTTCAAGCGCAACGGCATCAACTGGGAGTTCGAGCGCACCGGCGACGGCCGCAACAGCTGGGTCGGGTCGGCCGGCGGCCACTCCCGAGAGCAGTATCGCGTGACCCTCGACCCGGACAACGAGAACAAGGCCTCCTTCGAATGCACCCGCAACGGCCGCCCCGTCGCCAGCGCCGAAGTCGATGCCACCCAGGGACCCGAGCTCTGGAAGACCGGCTCGGACGGCAGCAAGGAGTTCTACAACGAGATGAAGGCCGAGGGGGCCGCGTTCGCGGCCGCGCCCGGCATGGTGCTCGAGGCCGCCATCGACCGCGGCTGCTTCATCTCCGAGAACAAGAAGAAGATCGACCCGAAGCAGGCCGCGGCCGCCGAGAAAAACGCCGCGCTGCTCAGTGAGGCCTTGGGAAACTCCCGGGCCGCCTCGCCTGAGTCCCCTGTCGGACAGACGAAGGCGGCCAAGAAGATCGCCGAGAGCAAGATGCAGCCCTCCATGCCCGCGCGCAACGAGGGGATGCACCGATGATCGACCTTGAGACCCTGGCCGCCTCCTGCGCGACGATGGCCGACGAGATCGTCGCACGCGGCAGCTCCGACACGTTCAGATACGACGCCGACGGCGTCCTCGAGTTCGGCGACAACCCTGAATACTATTCGCCGCTCTCGTCGGCCGTCACCTGCAGCGCGTTCCCCGAGACGGCCCGCGAGTACGGCTACACGAGGGAATACCTCGAGCAGGCTGAGCGCCGCCTGCTCGCCTGCGTCATCGGGTACTGCGCGCTCGACGGCGAGCTCGCGTCCATCCGCGACGGCGGCGAGGACCGCGACGGCTTCCGCGTCAACCCGCTCGACGTCCATGAGGTCCTGCTGTGCGCCCGCACCGCCCCGTCCGACCCGCGCGGATGCGCGGCGCTCGCGGGCGCCATCAAGGGCAACAGGTACGTGGACGGCGAGGAAAGCTACCTCGACCGCGCGATGGCCCACATGGACTACAACTACGCCAAGCTCGCGGGATCGCGCTGGTCCTACCCCATCGCCGAGCTCGACGGGTTCCTCGCCATGTTCCCGCCCGCCCGCTCCGAGCAGGGGCCCATCGCGGACCGCGTGCTCGACAGCGCCTCGATGCGACTCAAGACGTTCTTCGCCCTGTCGATGCCCATGGCCGACGCCGCGACCGGGTTGCCCGGCGACGAGGCCGAGGGCGGCAAGCACTACCACCGCGCCGCGGCGCCCGACGATGGCGGCCGCGCCGCGGAAGAGGAGTAGACCAATGCGCACCCTCAGGGGATTCCTTTATCTTATCCTCGGCGGCACGCTGTGCGGCTGGATGTTCAACCGCATCGCCGCCTGGTTCATCGACAACCCGCTCACCGTCGGCTCCAACCACACCGTCGCCGAGTGGGCCGTGATCCTGCAAGACCCGTTCTACCTCGACTCCCGCACGATGCCGTTCTTCTTCCTGGCCTTCGGCGCCATCGCGCTGGTGGCCATGACCAAATACGACTGGACCGGCGAGCGCGAGGAGCAGAAGAAGCTGCGCGGCGAGGAGTACGGCAACCAGCGCTGGGCGCGCGACGACGAGATGCAGCAGTTCGCGCACACCTCGACCGTGAAGCGCGTTCCCATCCGCATCCCGCAGCGCACCCGCGACGCGCTGCGCTTCGCCCGCAACAACCCGAAGGACTTCATCAAGGCCAGGCTCGGCATGACGAACAAGGTGGCAAACCCCAAGCCCGACTACGTCGAGAAGATCGAGGACGACAACATCATCCTGTCCGAGCGCGCCGAGCTCCAGATGTCCAAGATCCCGGACCCGGCGCTCGAGCGCAACAAGCACGTCTACGTGCTCGGAGGCTCCGGATCGGGCAAGACCTTCAACTTCGTCGGCCCCAACCTGCTCCAGCTCAACAGCTCGATCGTGACGACCGACCCCAAGGGCGACACGCTCAAGCAGTACGGCAACTTCTTCCTGCGCCACGGCTACAAGCTCAAGGTCGTCAACACCAAGCCCGACCAGATCAACCAATCGATGCACTACAACCCGCTGCTCTACCTCCAGGACTCCACCTCGATCATGCAGATCGTCAACCTGCTGGTGGAGAACACGTCGGGCAACGCCGAGGCCGAGAAGGAGGACTTCTTCGTCAAGGCCGAGAGGCAGCTTTACATGGCGCTCATGGGATACCTCTTCTACTTCTACGCCGACCAGCCGCAGTACCAGACGTTCCCGCAGATGCTCGACCTGCTCCAGCTCGCCGGCAAGGACAACCCCAGCCAGACCAAGACGCCGCTTGACATCATCATGCTCGGCACGACCGCCGAGGACGGCTTCCAGGGCTTCGAGGAGTGGATCGTCGCCAACCACGGCGGCGACGAGGCCGCCGCGCAGGCCTCCGAGGAGTACTTCGTCATCAAGCAGTACAAGGGCTTCAAGTCCACCTCCGGCTCGCCGGAGACCGAGGCCTCGGTCATCGCGTCGTGCAACGTCCGCCTGGCGCCGTTCGCCGTCTCGGCGGTCCGCGAGTTCTTCAGCGAGGACGAGCTGGAGCTGGAGATGATCGGCCAGGAGCCCACGGCGTTCTTCCTGGTCATGTCCGATACCGACAAGACGTTCAACTTCATCCTGGCGATGCTGCTCTACCAGCTGTTCGACGTCAACACGGCCATCGCCGACAAGAACCCCGGCTCGCACTGCAAGATCCCCGTGAACTGCATCCTCGACGAGCTCGCCAACATCGGCCGCATCCCCGACCTCGACGTCAAGATCGCGACCCTGCGCTCGCGCTGGATCTACATCACGGCCATCCTGCAATCGGTCACGCAGCTCAAGAAGATGTACAAGGACAACGCCGACATCATCGAGGGCAACTGCGACACGACGCTGTTCCTCGGGCGCTGCGACCTCGAGACCAACAAGAAGATCTCCGAGCGCCTGGGCAAGTTCACCGCCACGGTCCGCAACCGCAGCGAGTCGCACGGCCGCCAGGGCAGCTGGTCTGAGAGCGAGAACAAGATCGGCAAGGAGCTCATGGCCGCGGCCGACCTCGGCAACAACCCCGAGAAGTTCAGCGGCGACGACTGCATCGTGTTCATCAAGAACGCCTTCCCGTTCCTCGACAAGAAGTACAGGACGATCGACCACCCGCGCTACCACGAGCTGCGCGAGGTCGGCGAGTTCAACCTGGACGACTGGAACTGGGACCGCAAGTGCGAGCGCGAGCGCGCGCACCGCGCCGAGGTCGAGGAGATGCGCTGGCGCATCGAGGAGGCCCGCGCGTTCTTCGACCCCGAGTTCTTCCTGTAGGAGACCCCCGGCGGGGGGGGGAGAGACCCCGCCGGTCGACATATCTCACCCGCCGCGGCGGGTCAACAGGGCGCCAACGCCATACGGGCGGCGCCGCGACAACAGAAGGGAAAACCCCAACATGGCTTTCTTCAACCAGCTCCTGAACTACCTCTGGCAGATCCTCACCTTCGTCGGCGGAATCACCGCCGCCGTGGGCGTCTTCCGCTGGGTCTCCGGCGGCAAGGCCCACGACGCACAGGCCCAGGAGGGCGCGGTCTGGGTCATCGCCCTCGGCGGCGCAATGGCCGCAATCGGCCTGGTCGGAGGCAGCTACCTCACCTTCCCCACGATGTAGGGACGACGGAGGGAACTCCATATGACTGCTCTAACGGGAAATTTCAGGCGCGCGGGCGGGCCGGCGGCCCCCATGCGCGCCGCGCTCGCGGCCGCGCTGGCGCTCGCGCTCGTCGCGTCGGCCCTGGCCGCGCTGGCCTGCCCATCGCCGGCCCTGGCCGTGGAGACCTCCAAGGAGAGCTTCGAGGCGAAATACAAGGACGACTACCACCAGGCGATCAAGGACCGCAAGAAAGACCCCAGCATCACCACGAACACCATGTGGACCGATGACGACCTCATGATGGGCGCCTGCGGGGAGTATCCGGGCTTCGATGTCGTAAACGCAGGGCCCTGGGTCTCCTATTTCGTCTACAGCACCGCCGAGGGCATCGCGAGCTTCTGCGTCGACTGCGGCGAGGCGATGCTTCAGTGCATCTCGTCGTCGGGGCTGCTCAAGCTCGACTTCACCGGCGAGGGGTCCGATTTCGCCAAGATGTACTCGGCGGCCGCCGACGTCTCGGTCAAGGTGATCCAGCCGATATGCGTGGGCTTTCTGGGCCTCGCGTGCGTGTGGGCCCTGCTCGAGTTCTCCAAGGAGGTCTCGACCAACCGCGGCGACCACTTCTCGATGGCCGGCAACTACGTCTGGATCATCGTCAAGTTCTCGCTGGTCATGGTCCTCATCAGCCATACCGTGCAGCTGTGCGGCGGCGTGTACGAGGTCTTCCTGTGGGTCGCCAACAAGGTCTCCGACACGCTTGCTGCCGGACAGATCAGCGGCGTGGGCTTCAACTCCTTCATGCTCTCCATGATGGAGATCAGGTACAGCCAGTTCGCGTGGTCGATCGGCTACGCGCTCGTGGCGCTGGTCATCCTCGTCTCGACCGGCCTGTGCCTGATCAAGGTCCTCACGCTCACCATCACCCGCATGTTCGAGATCTACCTGATGACGGCATTCGCCGGCTTCCCGCTCGTCATGCTCACGACGCGCGAGACCAGGCCGTCGGGCATCGGGTACTTCAAGAAGTTCGCGGGCGTATGCCTTCAGGCGGCGATCCTCATCACGATCATCGCCTTCGCCGGGATCTGCTTCTCGGCGGCCGGGTCGCTTCTGGCGACCAAGCCGAACGCCGGCATCGACGACGCGGTCTGGACCATCATCTCGCTGCTCGCGTCCATGGCCGGATGCTTCGGCTTCTCGGCGCTGTGCGGGCAATCTAAGCATATAGCGGACACGATCATGGGGGCGATGGGCTGATGGTAGAGATCATCCTGCGCAAGGACATCCAGGACTACGAGGCGAGGCCGCTGTTCGGCTTCACGTACCGCCAGGTCGCAACCGGCGCCGCCATCGCGATCACCGCCGCCGGCATGGGCCTCGGGATCTCGTCTTTCACCGAGATCAACACGATGTGGCTGATGCTCATCATGACCGTCTGCGCCGCAATCGGGCTCGTCGGCCTCGGGCGCATCCACGACCTCAAGTTCGAGCAGTGGTTCGCCATCTGGAAGGCCGACCGCGACTGGCCGACGGTCGCCCTGTTCGCCGCCCCGACGCTCTCGCCCCACGGCGACCGCGCCGCCGCCAAGGCGAAAGGCGGCAAGAAGCCCAAGAAGGAGACCAGAGCGGAGAAGGCGGCGGCGATGGAGGCCGACGCCGAGGCCGAGGCATAGAGATAACGGAGAAATTAACATGATCTGCCCCAACTGCAACTGCGAGCTCGTGGACGGCACCGCGGTGTGCCCCTACTGCGGCACGCCCCTGGCGGCCGCCTCGCCGTCCGCCGACGCCACCGCGACCATGTCCGCCATCCAGCACCCGGCCGCCGCGCCCGCACCCGCATACCGCGCCGAGGACGTCCCCGCGGCCGCACCCGCACCCATGCCCGAGGCCCCGCAGCCCGCCGCACGCGATAACGGCGCGCAGGCCACCGCATACGGCCGCTTGGAGACCGCCGCGGCCCCGGCCCCGCGCGACCCCTACGAGGACTACTACCGCGAGACCCCTTCGGCGCCTTCATATCGAGAGCCCGCGCCCCAGCCGGCCCGCGACCCCTACGATGACTACTACCGCACCGCCCCCAACCGAGGCGGGCAGGCGCCCGCCGAGCGCGACGCCCGCGCAAACCGCGCCGCATACGGCGAGCGCGACGCATTCGGCAGCGCCGGCGCCTACGGGGAGCATGCCGCGGTGCCGACGACCGTCCCGCGCGACCCGTATGAGGACTACTACCGCCAGCCCGAGGCATCCCCGAGCGCGGCGGCATACCGCGAGCCCGCGCCCCAGACGGGCCGCGACCCGCACGAGGACTACCGCGACGCGCGGCGCGCGGACGACTCCGACCGCCGCGGACGGCGCGAGGAGACCCGCGAGGACGTCCGCGCCGAGGGCCGCGACGCCCGCCGTCAGCAGAAGCTCAACGCGAAGGCCGCGAAGGCCCGCAAGCGCCGCGAGCGCGCCGCGGAGAAGGCCGGAAAGAAGAAGGGCATGAAGCGCCTTCTGCCGACCGAGGACTACCCCGGCACGCTCGTGCTGCGCGCCGACAAGTGCACGCAGGACGCGCTCGGCTACGAGCTTCTGTGCGAGGACGGCACCATCAAGCTCCAGCAAGGCGTCTACAGCCGCGTCGTCGAGTTCCAGGACGCCAGCTTCCAGGCGGCCCGCGAGTCCGAGCAGCGCGAGATCTACGAGAACTGGTCGGAACTGCTCAACACGTTCGACAACACCGTGCACCTCCAGGTCAAGATCCTGTGCCGCGTCATCGACCGCGACGCCTTCCGCGAGGACGCCTTCCTGCCGCCCGTCGAGGGCGACTACGCCGGCAACCGCTTCCGCCGCGACATCAACCAGATCATCGAGAGCAAGGTCGCCGAGACCCAGCAGAACGTCGAGAGGCGCCGACTGTTCATCGTGACCGTGGAGGCGCCGACCCGCGAGCAGGCGTCCCCGCAGCTCGCCCGCGCGACCGAGCAGGTCATGCGCTCGCTCAAGAACATGGGGGTCTCCTCGGAGGAGGTCCGCGGAAACGAGCTGCTGCGCATCATCGACTCGATCACCAACCCGCGCGACTCGCGCGGCTTCGTCTCGTTCGACGACCTGAAGGTCACCGACGAACATGGGGTGAGCGCCATCCAGCTCGGCTACACCACCAAGGACCTCGTCGCGCCCGCCGACCTCACCAAGATCGACGACACCCATATCTCATGGAACGGATTCGTCGGCCAGGCGCTCTACCTCCAGAAGTGGGCGGGGTCGGTCCGCTCCGACATGGTCTCGAGCCTGGCGGAGCTCCCCATCAACCAGGTGATCACGCTCGACATGACGAGCTGGGAGCAGTCGCGCGCCGTCGAGACCGTCGAGTCGATGAACACCGACCTCAAGGTGCAGAAGTCCGACTACGTGCTCAAGCACTCCCAGACCATGTACATCACCGACGAGATGCTGCCGACCAACCTCCAGGACGCCATGGAGAACGCCCGCGACCTGCGCGACGACCTCGTGAGCCGCGACCAGAAGATGTGGTCGCTCACCTGCACCACGATGACATGGGCGGACTCGCTCGAGGACTGCGACGAGAACTCCGGGGCCATCCAGGACGTGTTCCGCCGCTTCACCTGTCGCGCCGTTCCGCTCGTGAAGCTCCAGCGCCAGGGTTTCGCCGCGATGCTGCCCACGGGCCGCTGCGACATCCCCTACGTTCGAAACCTCACGACCGCGCCGCTCGCGGCGCTCGTGCCGTTCACGTCGGTCGAGCTCATGGAGCGCGGCGGCATGTGGATGGGCCAGAACCAGACGTCCAAGAACTTCATCTTCTACAACCGCCGCGACGCCGTCGCGCCCAACGGCTTCATCCTGGGCAAGCCCGGCCGCGGCAAGTCGGTGACGGCCAAGAACACGATCCTGTGGACGCTTCTCACCGACCCCACTGCGGAGGTCATCGTGCTCGACCCCGAGCGCGAGTACATCAACGTCGCGCGCGAGATGGACGGCGAGGTCGTCCAGATCTCCGGAGACTCGCACACCTACATCAACCCGTTCGACCTCGAGCTCGTGGAGGGCGAACAGCCTCTCGCCATGAAGGTCGACGCGATCATGTCGATGGTCGAGATGATGGCCAAGAACCTCTCGCCGATGCAGAAGACCCTCGTGGACCGCTGCGTCTCGCGCATCTACGACCGCTACTTCGCCACCCACGACCAGCGCGACATCCCCACGCTGATCGACTTCTACAACATGCTCAACCAGCAGCCCGAGCCCGAGGGACGCATGCTCGCCGTCACCATCGAGCGCTACGTCACCGGCCAGGCCTCGCTGTTCAACCACCCGACCAACGTGAACACGCACAAGCGCTTCGTCGTCTACGACATCCGCGACTGCGCCGACAACATGAAGGGCCTGGCGTTGCTGATCCTGCTCGACCAGACGTGGAACCGCATCGTGCGCAACCGCGAGCGCCACGTCCGCACGTGGGTGTTCATCGACGAGATGCAGCTGCTCTTCGAGAACGACTACGCCATCTCGTACTTCGACCAGCTCTGGACCCGTTCGCGCAAGTACGGCGCCATCCCGACCGGCATCACCCAGAACATCGAGCGCATCATCAACAACGAGAAGAGCCGCCTCATGCTGGCGAACTCCGACTTCCTGGTGCTTCTCGGCCAGTCGGCGTCGGACGCCGCGGCGCTGGGCGAGGTCATCAAGCTCTCCGAGCGCCAGGTCGCGATGATGCGCAACGCCGGGCCCGGCGAGGGCCTGCTGGTCGCGGGCGGCAAGATCATCCCGTTCGAGAACCGCATCCCGACGGACTCGGCCATCTACCGCATGGTCACCACCAAGCTCGACGACCTGATCCAGTACTCCAACGAGGGCGGGCGCGCCGATGCCGCCCGCCGCGGGTAGCGTGACCCGAGATGGCAGACGAGAAGCCCACCGTCACCGACAAGGCGAGCCCGCTCGAGATGGAGAAGGTCAAGCACTCCTCCCTCGAGTACGCCGTGCAGCACGACGGCCCCGCATACAAGCAGAAGGCCGTCGCGCCCTATAAGGAATCGGTCCTCCCCGAGCTCACGCGCGGGGAGGCCGCCAGGTCCGTGTTCAAGGACCGCGTCAGCGAGTCCGTCGGAAACGCGCTCGGAGCGGCCAAAGGCGCCGCCGAGGGGGCGGCCAAGGGCGCGGCCACAGGGGTCGCGAAGGGAGCCCTGCACAGCCCCCGCGCGGCGCTGGAGGTGAGCGCGGCCATCGGCCTTTCCGACGGCAACGCCCAGATCGCCGACGATGGGGCGCGCGCCGCCGACACCGTCGCCAACGCGGCGATGACCCAGGCGGACCCGCGAAACCTCTACCGCGAGGGAAAGGCCGTCGTCGACAGGTTGCCGGCGGGACGGGCCCGCAGGCGCATGGCGAAATGGGACGCGAAGTCGAAGAAGGCCCTCGCCAAGCAGGACAAGGTGCTCAACCAGCTGGAGCACAGAAGGAAGCGCGCCGACACCATGCGACGCGCCGGCATGTCGGACAAGTCCCTGCTCGGGCGCTGGATCAACCTCAGGCAGAAGCGGCTCGAGAACAAGGCGGGGCGGCTCGGCGCCAAGGCAGGGCGGCTCGCCGGTACGAACACCTCCGGCATCCGCGGCAAGATCATGCAGCTGCGCCGCACCAAGGCGAATGTCACGAACACCGTCTTCGGTTGGCGCGGCCTGGCTGCGGCGGGTGCGGCGGCGGGCGGCACCGCCATCGTCTGCCTAGTCGGGATGTCGCTGCTCAGCGCGGTCATCGGCGGCGCCGCATCGTCGTCTTCCGGCGGCAGCGCCGAGGGCTACCTGGACCAGGCGCAGCGCTACGTCGACGACGACTCCATCGGGTACTCGCAGTCCACGCGCTGCCACAACCCCAACATGGACTGCTCGTCGTTCGTCTACTACTGCCTGATAGATTCGGGCTACTGCACGACCGAGCAGCTGGGGACGTACCCGTTCACCACCTCCACCATGGCCGAACCGCTGCTCAAGGCGGGCTTCGAGAAGGTCGAGTGGGACGGGAAGATGGACTCCCTGCAACGCGGCGACATCCTCATCAACACCGAGCAGCACACGGAGATCTACGCCGGCGACGGCAAGAACTACGGGGCGCACGGCGATTTCGACGGCGCCGACGGCGACTCGTCGGGAGACGAGGTGTCGCTGGGGTCCTACTGGAACGACGCCTGGGACACGATCCTGCGGCCGACCGGCGGGGCCGGCGTCACCATCCCCGAGCAGTACGGCAACGGCGGGTACTCCGTCACCTTCTACACCCCGCGCGGCTGCTACATCGACGGCTGCGATACCGCATGGGCGGCCGGGACGTCGCAGGCCGCCGTCCACTCCAAGTGGTCGCTCGCCGGGGCGAAGTACGACGACGACATCGCGACCTACAACGGACGCTACCTGATCGCCTGCACGACCACATACGGACGCGTCGGCGACAAGGTGGACTTCACCCTGTCGGACGGCACCGTGATCAAGTGCGTCATCGCCGACGCGAAGAACCCAAACGACGCGGGATGCAACAAGTGGGGCCACTCGGGAGGACAGAACGTCATCGAGTTCGAGGTGGACAGGTCGCGCTTCTACAGGAGCGGCAACCCCGGCAGCCCGAGCTGGAAGGCCGAGTGGGGCGGCAAGCGCGTCTGCTCGTCCGTCAACAGCGGCAGCATCCTCTAGCCTCCTCCGACCCATCGAATGAAAGGGAAAACGACATGAACATGACCGACAGGTTCAACCCGGCCAACGACAACGACCCCAAGAAGAAGTTGGCCTACGGCCTGATCGCGCTGGTGTGCGTGATCGCGCTGGGCCTCGGCCTCGATGCGGCCTCGTGCTCCCGCGCGGGCGGCGCGGGCGACAAGGGCCGCGAGCAGGACGTCGCCGAGGCGGTCGATGGCGGCAGCGCCGCCGGAGACGACGAGAAGGCCGAGGAGGCGGGCGACGACAAGGAGGTCCCGGCATCGCCGGACCCGTCCGAGACCTCCGGCGTTCGATTCGAGGGCTTCGACAAGCTCTCGGGCATGACCGCGACCAAGCGCGCGAGCCTGTGCGACGCCGTGGCCTCGACCATGCGCGCCAACGGCTACGACCTCGACGAGATCACGGTCTCGATCAAGAAGAAGCCCCAGGCCACCGACAACGGCACCGTCGTGTTCATGCGCGTGAAGGGCACCGGAGACTGCTACTCGGCGCATTACGCCGACGGCACCTGGACCGTCTTCCCCCTGCTCGAGCGCGTAGACGGCGTGAACGACGACCTCGCGCAGGACCAGATCGACTCGCGCGCCGACACGGCGGCGGACGCCGACGCCACCGAGCAGAGCGCCGCCGAGCCCAAGAAGAGCTTCGCCATCACCGACACCGGGCAGGCCGCCAAGTACATCGGCGACTCCTGCGCCGGCGCCCTCCTGGACGCATGGCGCCCGTTCGCCGCGGATAAGGAGCCCGGGGCCGAAGCCGACTCGGCGCTGTTCTCCCGCGACCACGTGACGCACAACGACGGCGGCACGATCACGTTCACCGTCTGGATGCCCTCGAGCCAGAAGGCCTACCGCGGCGTGGCCGACATGTCCGCCGGCACGGTCTCCTTCTCCGAGTAGGGGGGAGCGGCATGCCCACACTCATCATCGCCGAGAAGCCGTCCGTCGCGCGCGGCATCGCCGACGCCGTCGGCGCCCGCGACCGCCGGGACGGCTATATCGAGGGCGGCGGCTACCTCATCAGCTGGTGCCGCGGCCACATCATCGACCTCGACTTCCCCCAGAACTACCCGCAGTGGTCCGGCCACTGGTCCCTGTCCCAGCTGCCCATGATCCCGGAGAGGTGGAGGTGGAGCGTCACCGCGCCCGAGCAGTACAGGGTCCTCAAGGGCCTGATGGACCGCGCCGACGTGGACCTGGTCGTGAACGCCTGCGACGCCGACCGAGAAGGCGAGGGCATCTTCCGGCGCGTCTGGACCCATTCCGGCTGCCAGAAGCCCGTCAGGCGCTTCTGGTCCACCTCGCTGGTGCCCGAGCAGGTGCGGGCTGACCTCGCCTGCGCGAAGCCCCTCTCCGACTACGACGGCCTCGCCGACGCCGCGGAGGGCAGGGCCAAGGCGGACTGGCTCGTGGGCCTCAACGCCTCGCGCGCCCTGTCTTGCCTCTACGACGGCTCGCGCCTGTCCGCCGGCCGCGTCCAGACCCCGACGCTCGCGCTCGTCGTCGAGCGGACCCGCGCGATCCGCGACTTCAAATCGGTCCCCTTCTTCCAGGTCGAGTGCTCGGTCGGGAGGACGGAACGCGTGCGCCTTGTCGGCGAGAAGCTGAACACCCGCCAGGAGGCCGAGCGACGCGCCCGGGCGGCCGTCGGGTCGCAGTGCGCGATCTCCAAGGTCGAGCGCAGGCAGGAGAGGTGCTGCGCGCCCAAGCTCTACGACCTCACCGGGCTGCAACGCGACGCATCGACGCGCGCGGGCCTCACCGCGGAGGACACGCTGAACGCGCTGCAATCGCTGTACGAGAAGAAGCTGGCGACCTACCCCAGGACCGAGAGCCGCTATATCGGCGAGTCCGACATCCCCGAGACGGCCCGCGTGCTGTCGGCCATCGCGGTGCCGGAGATCGTCGGCAAGGCCGCGGCGGCCGGGTTCGACGCGGCCCGCTCGGACGTCTCCCGCGTGGCCGACGACTCGAAGGTCCACGGCCATGGCGCGATCCTGCCCACGGCGCTGCTCGGCGCCAAGGAGATGGCGACGCTCGCGGGCGCTGAGCGCGCCGTGGCCATCCTCATCTGCTGCCGCCTCATGGCCGCCACCATGGACCCCGCGACGAAGCTCAAGGCCAAGGTCGAGGCCGAGATCTGCGGCGACGCCTACACGGCCTCGGGCAGCACCGTCACGGACGCGTCCTGGATCGCCGTGGACGAGGCGTGCCGCACCGCGCTGGCCGACGGCGGCAAGGCCCCCGACGACGAGGACGAGGCGCAGGCCATCCCCGCCGACATCGAGCAGGGCGACTCGTTCACCGTGGGCGAGGGCGACGTGCGCGTGAAGGACGGCAAGACGACCCCGCCGAAGCCCTACACCGACGCTACGCTTCTGTCGGCCATGGAGCACGCCGGGCGGTCCATCGAGGACCGCGAGCTGAAGGCGGCCATCGAGGACGACTCGATGCACTCCGGCGGCCTGGGGACGCCGGCCACCCGCGCCAGCATGATCGAGAAGCTGATCAAGGCTAAGTACATCCGCCGCCGAGGCAAGACGCTCTCGGCCACCGAGCGCGGCGAGACGCTGATCGGCATCGTGTGCGACTCGCTCAAGACCCCCGAGCTCACCGCGAAGTGGGAGCTCTCCCTGTCGCACGTCGAGCGGGGAGAGGGGTCGCTGTCCGACTTCCTCTCCGGCATCGAGGGCTACACCGCCGCGGTCGTGTCCGACCTCGAGGTCGGCTTCGACCCTGCGCAGGCCGCGGCCGTGTCCGGCCGCGAGGAGCTGTGCCGGTGCCCGGCCTGCGGAGCGCCGATCGTGCTGTCGCGCAGCGGAAAACAGTGGCAGTGCTCGTCTTCGAAGTGGGCCGGCAAGGAGGAGGGCTGGCGGCTGCTCCAGGGCTGCGGCGTGAAGCTCAACATCGTCCAGAACGGCAAGAAGCTCACCAAGTCCCAGGCCAAGTCGATCCTGTCGGGAAAGACGGTCCACCTGACCGGCCTGGCGAAGAAGGACGGCAGCGGCACGTTCGACACCGACGCGAAGCTCGGCGAGGCGCCCTACACCGGGTTCGTCGAGTTCTGCCGGGGCGAGAGGCCGGGCGGCGGCACCGGCGCCGCGGGCCGCACGGGCACGCGGCGCGCTCGCGGGAAGCGGTAGGCCATGGCCGCCGGCACGCGCGAGGGGGACGGCAGCGTCCCCCTCGCCGAGCTCGACATCAACCCGGCGCTGCGCGCGACCTGCCAGCGCCGGCTCGCCGCGGCGCTCGAGGGGCGCGCCATGACCGCCAGGAAGCTCGCGGAGTTCTCCGGCGTGTCCGAGGCGGTCATCTCGAGGACGCTGCACGGACAGCGCACGCCCACGCTCGACGCGATTGTGCGCCTCTCGCTCACGCTCAACGTATCGGCCGACTACCTTCTCGGCCTCAAGGCGTCCCCCCAGGGCGATTACCGGAACGGCCCCCAGGGAGACGGCGGGGCGTAGGGCGAGCGGAGTCCGCTTCCCGTTCGGAAAGTCCCGGCGGTCACCGGTGTAGACCGGCAATCGGCTGGGTAACATATCTCAGATTACGGGCGCCGTGCCGGGGTCTCACGGCCGGCGCCAAGGACATGGAAAGGATGATGCCGAGATGAAGCATACAGGAAGCGGCAGCCATACCGCCCGCGCGAAGCTCGGGCGCCTCGGCGTGGGCGCCCTGTCCATCGTCTTCGCCCTGAGCCAGGTGCTCGGACTGCTCGGTACCGCCGTGCCGTCCGCTTGGGCGGAGGCGGCGGGGCCCGAGACCGTGACCGTGACGCTCGCCGCCGGCGAGCACGGCGTCCTCGCCATCGCAGGCGAGGACGCCGAGAGCGACACGGTCACGGTCGACAAGGGCTCGAACGTGACCGTCGAGGTCACGCCCGACGACGGCTGGTTCGCCGACTCGCTCACGGCCTTCGCCGGCGACGGGTCCGAGGCCGCAAAGCTCGAAGTCGAGGACGGCCGCGCCACCTTCAAGGCGGAGACGGACACCACCGTGACGTGCGCCTTCTACGAAAACGGCTCCAACGGATCGGCCGCCCTCGAGGCCGTCGCCACCGATGCCTCGGCCAAGCAGGCCAAGCAGGCCTCGGACAAGGCCTACATCAAGGCCAACCTCGACGAATCGCTCTCGGGCCTCGACAAGTTCGAGCGCCGCGACGTGCTGACCGTCACCACCACCACGGTCGACTCCGGAAAGGTCGCCTCGCCCACGCTCGACGGCCTGTGGGCCGATACGGACGGCGACGGCATGGGCGACTACAGCGACGCGCTGAAATCCAACGCCGTGAGCCATGCCGTGCTCTACGACCTCGACGACTCGTCCGACTACCTCGTGGGCCGCGCCGGCTCCGACATCTCGGGCGCGACGCTGGCCGACTGGGGCGCATCGGAGAACAACGCCGACGCCGCCATGCGCCGCGGCCTCAAGTTCGACGCGGCCACCGGGCTCGTCTACGTGCCGAAGAAGTACACGGTCAAGAACAAGGCCGGCGAGTACAAGGTCGCATCCTCCCGCATCCAGCTCCTCTACGCCACGCCCGACAAGGGCGCGGCGAACACCTTCCCCGTGAGGGTCGAGGCGGAGAACGTCGACGGCCGCGCGGCCAAGTCCGGAACCGCCTCGGTCGACGTCTCGTCCCCCGACACCCAGATCACGCTCGCCCGCGACAAGGCCGCCCGCAAGTCGATCTCCGACGCCACGATCGAGTCCGTCACCGTCAACGGCATCGAGTACACGCGCGACCTCGATATGTGGACCTACGACAAGGACACCGGAACGCTCGACATCCTCATCGCCGCGGCGGGCGTGCGCAGCGTCGACATCAGGCTCGCCAACGACGCCGAGAAGAACGTCGGCTCCTGGCTCGCGTCCCTCGCCACCGAGGCCTTCGCCGGAAACGTGTGGAACATCGGAACGTGGGAGTTCCAGTCCGCGCCCTGGGCCGGCATGTCCTTCCACACCGCCGGTCACAACAGGTACACCGGCACCACCACCGGCGCCACCCTGCCGGCGGTCGAGAACCCGTCCGGCGGCCGCTACGAGGCCAAGACGATCTACCAGGCGCTCGGCACGCAGAGCGTCGACGTCTCGGCCCTACAGTCCGGAGCCTGGTCGATCGAGCGCACCTGCACGATCGCCGCGCAGACGGTCTCCGGCGTCACCATCCCCAGCGCGACGCGCGTGGACCTCACCTGCGGACATGTCGGCGTGAACCCCTCCGGCCAGATCGACCCCTCCTACAACCAGGCCGTCCACGCCGACGACGACTACGGCCAGACCGTGCGCATCGCCGCCGTCAACGGCGACGAGGCGATCATCGGCGTGACCGTCCCGACCACCTTCACGCAGGCCGGAGCCGGCTTCTTCAAGATCAAGTGGAAGCTGAACAAGGTCCGCTACACCTTCTCGAAGTGCTCGGCCAACGTCTCCATCACCGACGGCAACTCCGAGTACTCCGTCGAGGGCGCCGAGTACGACATCTACCGCTCCTCCGACAACGCGCTCGTGTCGCATATCGTCACCGACGCTGCGGGCAACGCCGCGCTCGACCTCGAGCCCAACCAGGCCTATTACGCCGTCGAGACCAAGGCGCCCGCCGGCTACACGCTCCACGAGGGGCATATCGGCTTCAGGACCGGCAACTCCGCCGGGACCGAGCAGCTGAAGGACGACCCGGGCACGGTGCGCATCAAAATCAACAAGAAAGACTCGGCCACTCTCGGCGAGGCCCAATCCGGCGCCTCGCTCAAGGGAGCCGAGTATTCAATCGCCTCCCTGTCGACGCCTTCCTGGGGACCTGTAACCGCTACAACCGATGAAAACGGCTATGCGGTTATCCGCGACGTTCCTCTTGGAGAGTTGGCTGTCACGGAAATCAAAGCTCCCGCCGGTTACAAGCTAGATGCCACCGTGCATAAATACACTATTAGTCGTGACGACCCTCGTGCAGAAGGCGTATTCGAGCTTGAGCCCGAGAACGATTTCTCCGAAAACCCCGTCTCGTTCGATATCGAGATCGCCAAGACCAAGGGCGGCGAGGACGACAGCTGGGAGTCCGACGACGGCAAGGGAAACGCCGCCGCGGGCGTCCAGTTCCAGATCGTCTCGAACACCACCGAGGAGGTCGTCGGAACCCTGACGACCAACGATGCCGGCTTCGCCTCCACCAAGGACGCGGCAACCTGCGACGAGGCCTCCACCTCCGATGCCAAGACCGACGACCCGTCGCGCCCGTGGTTCGGCTCCGGCAAGCGCAACGCCGGCATCACCGGCGCCGTGCCCTACGATGCCGCGGGCTACACGATCCACGAGGTCGATTCCACGGTGCCCGAGGGCTTCGACCATGTGGACGACTGGACGATCTCGGCCGACGAGCTGGTGGACGGCACCACGAAGTACTACTCCGTCATCGACAAGACGCTCAACAGCCGCATCCAGATCGTCAAGACCGACGCCGAGACCGGCAACACCGTGCCCCTTTCCGGCTTCAAGTTCCAGGTGCTCGACTCGGACGGCGACACCATGAGCTTCGCCGACCCCTACGACGCCAACGGCACCGTCGACACCTTCACGACCGACGGCGCCGGGCAGGTCACGATCCCGCAGCGCCTCAAGTCCGGCAAGTACTCCATCAAGGAAATCTCCGCCGTGGCGCCCTATACCGTCAACGGCGAGGCCGTCGGCTTCGAGGTCCCCAAGGACTACAAGAAGGCCTCCCCCGTGACCGTCATCAAGGTCGCAGACGAGCAGGCGAAGGGCAAGGCGACCATCACGAAGACGTGCTCGCATGACGGCCTGACGCTCGCCGGCGCCGAGTACGACGTCGTGGCGCAGCAGGACATCGTGTCCCCCGACGGCACCGTGCGCGCCGCGGCCGGCGACGTCGTCGACCACGTGAAGACCGACAAAGACGGCAAGGCGACCACCAAGGGACTCTACCTCGGCGCCGGATCGGCGACCTACGCCTTCGTCGAGACCAAGGCCCCCTCGGGCCACGTCCTCGACGAGACGCCCACCCCGTTCACCCTCTCCTATAGGGACGGCGCCACCGCCGAGGTGAAGGCCGTATCCGACCAGTCCGACCCCGCGACCAAGATCGATGTGACAAAGACCGTCAAGGGCGGCGACACCCCGCTTCCCGGAGCGAAGTTCCAGGTCTGGAACGCCGACGACGAGATCTCGATCGGCAGCGCCGCCGGCAACCTCGCCGTGCGCGCCGAGGCCGGAAGCGAGGTCTCCATCAGGAAGGCCACCGCGAGCGCAAGCGTCAAGGCCGAGGCCGATGACGGCACCTCCCTCGTCCTCAAATCACCCGACGGCCCGGAAACCCCGCTCGGGACCGATGCCGTCGATATGGAACCCGGTACGTATACCCTGATCGCCACCCAGGACGGCAATGCCCTCGAAGGCGAGGAGGTCGAGATCGAGGCCGGCAAGTCCTACACCGCCAAGGTCGCGACCGGCCTGCTCGGCGCCAAGCCCGCCCTCTCCGACGACGGATACACCATGCCCGCCATCCGTCTCGCCTGGTCCGATGCCGATTCGGCATACGAGGGCCGCGGGCTCGGCGCCGGCACTTACGACCTGACCGTCTCGGGCAAACCCGCCGGCAGCATCGCGGTCGATAAGGACGGGGCGACCTACGTCTCGGTTGCCGGCGGCAAGGCCCGCCGCGTGCCCATCCTGCTCAAGGAGGGCAAGAGCGCCGAGGAGGGCGTGACCGACGCGGGCGGCTCGATCGATTTCTGGCACCTCGCGCCCGGCACGTACCGCGTCGCCGAGAGCGAGGCGCCCGCCGGATACGTCGAGGCGCCGGAAATCAAGACCTTCACCGTCGGCGCCGACGGCCGAATCGAGGGCCGGGAAGCCGGACAGGTGAGCTTCGAGGACGACTTCACCAAGGTCCGCATCTCCAAGCGCGACATCACCGATGAATCCGAGGTCGAGGGCGCCAAGCTCACCGTCACCGATTCGGAGGGCAAGACCGTCGACTCGTGGACCTCGACCGCCGAGGACCACGAGATCGATGCGCTCGCGCCCGGCAAGTACACGCTCACCGAGGAGCGCACCCCGACCACCTACGACCAGGCCGAGAGCATCGAGTTCGAGGTGAAGAAGACCGGGGAGGTCCAGACCGTCACGATGTACGACTCGCCGATCTCCATCAGCGGCGAGATCGACAAGCGGCAGGAAATCGCCGACCCCACCGTCAAGGACACCGAGGCAAACGGCGACGGCCAGAACACGGCCGAGACCAAGGCGTCGAATGACGGCTCCTATGCCTACATCATCGATTTCCGCTCGACCTCGAACACCTGGACCGACGAGTTCACGGTCGAGGACGACCTGACCGCCGCTACCGACGGGCGTGCGCAGCTCACCTCGATCACCACGCCGCAGGCCCTCGAGGACTACGACTGCAAGATGAACGTCTGGTATAAGACCGACAAGACGCCCGAGGATTATGTCGACGAGTCCGGGGCCAACGCGACGCTGTCCGACGGCCACGAGAACCCCTGGCTGTCCGACGAGGCAACCGCGGCCACCCTCGGCGAAGACGGCCGCGCCGTAGACTTCACCGGCTGGAAGCTCTGGCGCGCCGACGTGTCCACGACTGAGGCCACCGAGCTTTCCGTGGCCGACCTCGGACTCGAGGACGACGAGCACGTGACCGCCATCCGCTTCGAGTACGGCCGCGTGGAGAGCGGCTTCACCACCCGCGACGGAGGCTGGGACCGCGACGGCATCAAGGACGCACATGACGATATCGCCAGCGCCGAGGACACGGCCAAGGAAAACGGCTCCCGCCCCGACAGCTCGGACGGCAAGGCCGAGACCGCCCTGGCGCCCGCCATCGTGCACATGAAGGCCACCGACGGCTACACCGCCGGGCGCGCGCTCGACAACTACGCCCGCGTGGACCTCTTCCGCAACGGCGGGGGCGACGACCTCGAAGGCCATGACGAGGACCAGGTGACCCAGACGGCGAAGGCCGTCACGGTACCGCCGACCAACCTCGACCAGACCGGCCGCAACGTCATCATCGGCCTCGCCGCCGCGCTTGCCGTCGCCGCCGCCGCGGCCGCGACCCTCATCTACCGCCGCCGCACCCGTGGGTCCGCCGCGGACGACGACGAGCCGGACGACGACGGTTATGGCCGCGAAGACTACGGCCATGAAGACCGTTACGGTGACGGTTGCGACCGCGACCGGTATGGGTACGATGACCGATACCGCGACGAGATCCGCGACCGCTACTGACGATAGGGCCGACTAGCCCGCATCGGGGCCCGACGCAACCGTGCGCCGGGCCCCTTTCTGATTCCAGAGGAGATTCCCATGAAGAGACGACCGCGACGGAAACGCAAGGCCCTCGATATCATCCTCGCTGTCATATGCGCCTCATCGCTCGCCGCTGCCGCCCTCATCGGATGGACGATCCTGCACGAGGGCGCCGTCTACAGCGAGATCTCGGCCGAGGCGGGATCCGCCGAAGGCGGCGGCATCGACTGGGAGGCCCTGCGCGCACGGAACCCCGACATCTCCGCATGGGTGAGCGTCGAGGGCACCCCGATCGACTACCCGGTGGTCTCGCCCAGGGAAGGCGACCCGAAGGGCTTCTACCTCAACCATGACTTCGACCGGAACTGGTCGTTCGCCGGATGCCCCTACCTCGACCCGCGTGGCACGGCCGACGGGCGGCATGCACTCGTCTACGGACACCACCTCAACTTCGACAGCGAGATGTTCACCTACCTGAGGGACGCATGGCGGCAGGAGAAGTTCGATACGCTCGGCGACATGCGCTGGTCGACGCCGGCCGGGGGCACCGTGCGCCTCCACCCGGCATTCTCGCTGTCGGTCGACAAGAGCTTTGCAGGCATCCAGAGGTTCGACCTCGCCGACGCCGCCGAGACGCGGGCATGGCTCGCGGACCTCTCGGCGCAGGCGGGCGCGAGGGCGGAGGGGTGCGACGACCTGTGCGAGCACGCCACGCGCGCCGTCACGCTCGTGACCTGCACCGGAAACTTCGCAGGCGGCAGGGCGAGGACCCTCACGGTATTCGTCGGCTGAATTTTTCCGGCAAACATGTCACACCATGGAAAAGAGGCATAAAAGAGGGGATAAAAACGGGTATAAAAAAGGTAAGAAAGCGATAAAACCGCTTCCCATCTCGATAAACGCACTATCGGAAGGAGGTGCCGAAATGGATGGAAGCGCCAAACTGCCGCCGCCCGCGTCGGTGGGGATAACCGAGCTCAAGAACAACTTCGCCTCGATCGCGAAGCGGGTGCACGACACGTCGGTGCCCTGCACCGTGCTCAAGCAGGGCCGGGCATACGTCGCCATCGTCCCCGTGGACCCGGGATACAGGACAACGGGCAAATACGCCTGCAACCAGTACACGAGGGTGCTGCGCCGCCTGTTCGCGTTCTGCCGGAACGCCCACGACCACCGGATCACGTTCGTGCTCCGCCGGCGCAACGAGGACTACGTCGCCATCGCGCCGCTCGATCCTCCCGATACCGAGGACTGAGCACGCAGTAAAACTCGAGGGAAAGGACCGACCCATGCTGCCCACCATCATCATCGGAGCGTTCGTGCTCGCAATCCTCTGGCCCTTCATCAAGCTGGGCTATGAACTCATCAAGCTCGCGGGGTCGCTCGCCCTGCTCGTCGCCTCATGCGCAATCGGGGCGGTCGCCCTTGTCGGACGCGGGGCCTGGGCCCTCATCTCCGCCTGCCGCCGACATGCGGGAGCGAAAAAGGAGAAGCCCGTTCCGCATCCCACCGCGTCCCGCGACCGCATCGACGCCCTCCCGGAATACTCCTCGGTGCGCTAGGGGCACACCGGAGGGGACCGAACAAGCGAAAAGACCATCAGGCATATATCTCGAAAGGACCATGCCATGAAGAACAACCCGATCGACAAGATCCGCGACCTCTTGGCGGAGCCCGCCGCGCGCCGCAAGGCGGCCATCTGCGCCGGCGTCGTCGCCGTCCTCGCCATCGGCGGGGCCGGAATCGCCATCGCATCCAACCGACCCGAACCGATCGACAGCTCGCCGTCCGCCGTCGAGAAGACCGAGACCGATGGCGATAAGGCGTCCGGTGCCGAATCCGTCGCGCCCGCCGACATCGCCAAGATATGCCCGACGCTCACGCTCGACGGGCAGGACGTCGGCGCGCCCGCCGACGAGCTCACCGTCACGACCGGCCAGGGCCGCGTCCTCGTGACGCAGCGGGCCGGCGACGATGCCGCGGCCACCGTGGACTCCACCGCCCGCCGCAGCGCCGCGCTCGCCCGCTCGCTCAACGGATGCGAGACCGGCGGCAAGGCGGTCGAGACCGTCACATGGGCCGCGATCGACGAGGGAGGCAACGTCGAGGTCGCCGTCACGAACTCCCCCGCCACGGCACCGTCCGGCGGCACCACCGCGGACATCGTCAACGGCTCGGGCGGCCATGTGATATCCGATGGCGTCTGGAACTCCGACGGCGTGCACGACGCCGGCTACGAGCAGAACGCGGGAACCGTGACCGATTCGGCCGGCGGCAAGATCGAGGCCACCGAGACCGACGAGGGCGACAAGAAGGACCCGGGCAAGACCGATGAGGCCAAGGCCAACGACTCCGGCGGCAAGGCCGATTCCAAGAAGGACGAATCTAAGGGCAGCTCTGGGTCGCAGAAGTCCAGCGGCACGTCCGGCTCCTCTGCGACCGGGTCCTCCCCCGCGCAATCCCAAAAGAAGTGGGTACCCGAGCAGGGCCACTGGGAGACCGACTACGGCCAGGTCTGGGTACCGAACGTCGTTTACGTGCGCCATGGCCGCTTCATCTGCAATGCCTGCGGCGCGACATTCGACTCCAAAAACGGCTTCTACGCACATAGCGATGCGATGTATGCCCAAGGCCAGAACCATGATGGTTATACCGACGACTCATACACCACCAGCGAGGACCAGGGGCATTACGAGCAGCAGGCGACCGGCAGGCACTGGGTCGTGGACGTGGCCGGCCACTGGGAGTAGGGATTGCCTTCGGGCGATATCGCACACATGAGGCTCACGTGCTGTAAAATGACGGCACCGATACAACCGGCAATGCGAGGATTGGAGCCAGAAGATGAACAGTAGAACGCCCGAGCTCTCGCGGCTCACCCTCATGTGCCGCGACCACGAGGTCGCCGAGTTCACCTGGAACCATGACCGCCAGACCGTGACCGGCAAGACCCATATCATCGATGCGGCCCATGCCCCCCTGATGTCGACCGACCCATCGGGAAACATCACCAGGGACAGGCTCTCTAACTGGTTCAAGAACAGGGGCATACCGGATTTTCGGCCCGATGCCGTCGAGCGCCTGCGCGCAGTCGGCTTCCCGTCGGCCGCATCCCTCATGGCCTTCGGCTTCGGGACCTCTCTCTCCGATCAATACTGGATTCGCCCCGTCGGGTCGACTTCGACATGGAGCGACGTCAACTGCTTCGAGAACGATTTCAACGAAGAGCTCGGCGAGCTGCTGCTGCCGCACGACGCCTCATCGGTCCCCTCGCTCATCGACAAGATCAAGGGCAATGCGGATATCCTCGCGTCCTCGCCCGATGCGGCCCTGAACGGCAACCTCCCGAAGCGCTGGACGGTCGAAGGCGGCCGCCGGGTGCTCGTCAAAGCCGGCAGGCCATCCAATAGGTTCCAGGAACCCTTCAACGAGAAGATCGCCAGCGTGCTGTGCTCGCGCCTGCTCGATGGCAGTGACTTCGTATCCTACAGCCTCGAAGACGGCGGATTTATGAAGTGGGCGTCTCGCTGCGAGACCATGACCGACCAGTTCACCGAGTTCGTCCCGGCCTACGCGCTCCTGTGCTCCTCGAAGAGGCCTTCCGATCTCGGCCTGCATGGTTTCTATGTCGGGACCTGCGCCGCCCACGGACTCGAAGTTCGCGAGGATATCGAGAAGATGCTGACCATCGACTACCTCATGGCAAACTTCGACAGGCATTGGAACAACTTCGGCATCCTGATTGACACCGAGAGCAGGGAATGGCTCCGTGCCGCCCCCATATTCGATACCGGCGAGGCGCTTTGGTGCGACCTCGATATCTCGCAGAGGTTCGTAGGCTACACGACGCCGCGTGCCGGGATGATGCGTCCGTTCGCCCGCAAAATCGACGACCAGCTCGACAGGTATTGCCGCGATCTCTCGTGGTTCGACCCGTCTGCTCTCAAGGGCTTTTCCGACCAGGCCTGCGACATCCTCCTCGGCAACCCCTTCATCGCCAACGAGCCGGGCAGGATCGACAAGATCAAGGAGGCCATCGACCTTCGCGCCATGATGCTGGTCCGGCACGCGCGTGAGGTCAGGCATGAACGCGGTTTCACCGTCCCCGTCCCGCATACCGATTCCATGGCCCAGGCCGACGTGCGGAAAAGGCACCACCGGTAATTCCCAAAAATCGAGCATCGCGCCCGCATATCGGTATGAAATGCTTCCCGATTGGGAAAAAGGGTTACAAACTTCGGCTCGCGGCCATACCGTGATCGAAGCTCCCCACCGATTCTCACCGAAAGGGCCTCTCAATGGGAAATATGAAATTCGACGGACCGGACGTCACCTTCGAGCTCGACGGCTTCGATGCCCTGGCCGAGCGCGTCCGCTCCAAGAAGATCAACTGCAAGATCAACCCCTCCGACCTCCCCAGGCTTTACGCCGTCATGGATGCCGAGCTCGAGGGCAACGAAGAGCTCTCCGCGGCATTCGCCGAGGCGCAGGAGACGGCGTTCAACAACGCCGTTCTCGCCGTCTGGGCCGAGCGCATCAAGAGCTTCAAGGACTCCTTCATCCCCGTCTTCGGCGATGCCTGCAAGGACGCCGCGTGCCGATTCGGCTTCTCCAAGGACGGCAGCAACACCTTCAAGTCCGCCGTTGACGCCTTCGCGGCCAACATCTGCGACCTCTACGGCGCAGCACCGCAGATCGTGGACGGCTTCTGCGAGTTTTTGGCGCGAAACGCCTGCCTCGAGTTCGACGGCTACGCCGCAGACATGCCCGTCCCCTGCCAGCTCTACGTGGCCGAGGGAATCTCGAAGATGGCCTACCAGCAAGCTATGAACAGCGTCCGCGGGTTCAAGCTCGACACGGACGCATCCGTGGAGTTCGCCGAGAAGTTCATCAACGACAACGTCACGACCCCCGACAGCTTCATGCATCTGAACGACGCCTGCGTCGCGATCGAGAACGTCATGGCAGCGACCTCGCCGGCCGCCGCCCTCGAGACCGCTGCCGTGGCCGCTCCCGTGGCCGAGGTCGACGACGCGCCCGTCCCGGCAGCCACCGTCGAGACCGATGCCGAGTTCGAGGACGCGGTCGCCCAGGCGTTCGCCGCGGAGGCCCAGGCCGAGAGCCACGCATCCCCGGCGCCTGCCGTCGATGCCGGCACCACCGGCATCCTCCCCACGGTCGACGCCGGATATCCTGTCGAGCCCGGCGAGGCCGCGGCCGATTCGGACCGATCCGGGACCTATCAGCAGGACGCATACCAGGGCGGCTACCAGGGAGAGGGTGCGGGATATGCCCGCGAGCAGGGCGACTACGCCCGACCCGAGACTTATGGCGGCGACATCCGCGGCCAGTACGGCTCCTATGACCGGGACGTCTACGGCAGCACCTACAAGCAGGGCTACTAGGCCCATCTGAACCTCTGGAAAGGCAGGGTCGGCTCATGGCGGACGCACCACCCGCACCGTCGGGACAACGCTCGGTCACGCTCGATATCGGCATGATCGGATCTGGGCTCGGGGACGGCATCGATATCGAGGAGGCATATCGACTCGTGGCAACGGCTATGGAAAACGATGCGGAGCTCATGGCGGCGGTCGGAGCCGCGCGCGAACGCGCGGTCGAGACGGTGAGGGGCAACCTCGCCGCCAAGTCAGCCCGCGGCGGGCTCGAGGAGTACCGCCGGGTGCTGGACGTCGCGTTCGAGGACGCCATCGACGAGCTGACGGCATCGATGGGCATGACGGCATCGCCCGACCAGAAGAACACCTTCAACTCCGCCTTCGACGCCTTTGCCGCCGCCAACGCCTCCATCTACAAGAGCAGCGCCGATTTCCGGCGCGAGTGCGTCGACCTGCTCGCGAAGCGAGCGCTGGCCGAGCTCGGGAGCCCCGTCCCCGCCGACTTCGATGCGCAGTCGCGCATCTCGGGCTACATCGGGGAGCTCTCCCGCGAGCAGGCCGCCAAGACGATCTCCTCGCTCCACGGCCTCAAGGTCTCCGAAGTGCTCGCCGCCGGGCGCAAGCGCATCGCGCAGGCCTTGGGCGACCTGATGCGCCGACTGCGGGGCAAATCGGCCGCAGCAAAGGCCCCGGCCGCACCCCGCCAGGCGCCTGCGGCGGCATCGCCCGATGTCGAGGATGCGCCCGCGGAGAAGGGGGTCCCGAGCGCACCGAAGCATGCGGCCGCGAAGGCGCCCGCCGCGGACGACAGCGACGAGCGCCTGCGGGACCTCCTCAACGGCATCGGCACCTCTCTCAGATCGGGTCTGCCGACCGGCACGAGGGGGTGCCACGCCGCGCCCGTCCGGAGTGCCGCGGACGATATCGACGAACCGCCGTGTGCGGACAACATCGTGGAGTTCAAGCCCCTCGATGCCGAGCGCGAAAGGGAGCGCAGCGCGGCGATCGACTCGCGCGTCCCGGCGGTGCCCCCCGTCCGGGCCGCCGCGGCCGCGGCCTACGCGAGCGCCGCGGCCCCCGTCAGAAACTACTCGCTCAACCTCAGGTAGCGTCTCCTTTCCGTCAGCCCCCGCTTCCCATTCGGGAAACGGGGGCTTTCGCATGCCCCGGCTCCATCGCGTGCGGATACGATTGCCCGTAATACCAGCTTTCCGTCGAAAGGGAAAACCATGCCCGACCAAGAAGACTTCCGTATGGACCACAGCGACATTCTGGACTGCAAACTCGCCCTGATGGGCGTCTGGACGCAGGCGTGCCGTGACGCCGCCGCCTACTTCGGGGTCAACCCGGACGGCACGGGCAGCTTCTCGTCCGTCACCCAGGCGCAGGCCGGCTCGACCGCGGACTCGCTCGCCGTGGACGGGATGTCGGCCGACCAGATCACGTTCTGCCTGGCGGGCTCGCTCGTCGAGCACTTCCCGGACAAGACCGACATCATCACCGGAGACCCGGCCGCGGCCAAGGCCTACGTCAAGCAGTACGTGGTCGATCTCGCCAACCACCAGGCGCTCGCCATGGCGCGCACGAACAGCAAGCTGTTCCACAGGCAGCTCGACCGCGCCGCCGCGGGCCTGGCCGATGAGCATGGCCCGTACGCTCCCGTGCCCGCCGCTGAGGAGGAGTTCGACATGTGCGTGCCCCTCATGGACGGCACCATCGAGGAGAACGGCGAGGAGGTCGCCGAGTTCAGCCGCGAGCTCGACCGCACCGGCATCCGCTACAAGTTCAGCGAGCTCGCCGCCGCGGGCTCGGCCAAGGTGCAGACCTGCCTCAACTTCATGTCCCGCGACATCAAGGCCGTCCAGGCCGCCTGCACCCGCGCGGTCCGGAACATCTCGGCGCGCGGCCGGGCGTTCGCAGACAAGGTGAAGTGCGTGCCGCTCGTGCTCTCCGCCGCGGCGGAGGGCGTCTCGGATGCCATGCGCGATGCCGCCGAGCTCATGGACAAGGGCTATGAGAAGATCATGGCGCAAGCCGCCATGGACCCGCGCTCGGTGGCCGCCGCGGCCAAGCACTGCGCCGACGCCACGGCGAACGTGCCAACGCGCCACCTCCCCAAGGCCTCGCACGGCGCCCATCTGGGCTAGCCGGCGCCCGCGGCATTCGATATCTCGGACCAGACCACGGCCAAGGAGGCCACCATGTTCAAGACCTGTAGCGACCCGGATTTCAACTGGATGCACTGCCTGTGCGATTCGGCCACCTGGGTCGTCAAGGAACCCGGCAAGCCCATCAGGTTCTTCCACTCGCAGCTTATCGACGACTCGCTCTCGCCGTCGGGCTACGGCTTCGCCATCGACGCGTTCCGCATCGATGCGGACGGCACGCTCGACGACTTCTACAGCGACACCCTCTGGGACTACGGCGCGGCCGACGAGCTGATCGCGGCCTACCCCAACAGGCTCAGCTGCGCGGTACGATGCGACGGGCTCAACCCGTACGACATCCCGTTGAGCTGGAGCCGGGGCGATGCCGAGCGCTTCCGCGCGCGCGACACCGTGCTCGCAGCGGTCGATATGCTCACCGACGAGGCCGACGAGACCGGCATCGACGCCTGCCCCGAGTTCTACCGCGACGACTACATCAGTATGTACATCAAATCGCAGGGCCTCGGCGAGACCGTGAAGGTCGGCGGCATCGAGTACCCGCGCTTCTCGGTCATCTCGACCGACTGCCTATGCGGCGACGACGAGAAGGGCGATTTCGAGACCCTGGGCGAGGCCATGAGGGCGGCCAAGAGGCTCGTCGATGTCGAGGGATATGACGGAGCCGCGGTCTACGACCGCAAGCAGGAGGCGTGGTGCGCGGGATGCAATGTCACCACCCTCATGGATATGAACGGCGCGGCCGCCGTCACGCATCCGTTCTGGACGATCACCTGCGAGGCCGAGAAGAGGGAGCCCCCGCAGCGAGTCGCCGCTCTCGAGCGCGCGCAGGCCGCCGACCGCGCCCGCGCCGCCGCCGCGCGCACGGCCCGGCCCGGCGGCGCGCATTACCGCCCCGGCCACGCACAGTGAAGGGAAACACAGATATGGACGATTGCGATATCGAGCCCACGCCGAACGATCCCGAGTTCGACCCCTACGAGTGCGAGAGCACCTATGCCCTCTGGGCCTTCAAGGAGGAGGGCGAGCCCGTCAAGTTCCTCGAAGCCTCCCTTGTCGAGAACCCGGACTGCCCTTCCGGCTATTCCTTCTGCTGGCGCACCCTGTCGCTGTGCGATAGGACCGGAAAGCTCGTCGACCGCTTCGGGGGCGATATCGGGGACGTCTCGCGCGCCGACTATATCGCGGACACGGTGCTCCCCGGCGGGGCCGTCTCCTCGCAGGTCGAGGATGACAGCCTTCCGAACCTACCGTATTCCTTCGAGGAGGGCGATCTGGACGACACCGCGAGGAAGTCGGCGGCAGAAGCGATCCGCGGGGCGATTCTGTCGCTGCCGCTTTCCATCGCGGAGTCGACGGAGGCGGTCCCGGCCTTCTACAGGATTGACAACCCCGCCATGCCCGACGACCCCCTCACCCGCGACATGCTCGCCGACGCGCTCCAATCCGTGGAGAACTCCCATCGCAGCGCCGCGATGGACGCCCTGCTGTGCAACAGGCACGGAATGGATGTCGCGAAGCAGGCCCTCATCGCCTCCGCGGCGAGGGGGATGCAGTCCAGCGGCGAGCTGTTCGATATGATGTCCCGCGCCGTCGGCCTGATCCGCGCGACCGAGGGCTCCGCCGCGGGCGTCGGCGACTACGCGCTCGCGCAGAGCCTCCTTTCCACCGGACTCCACCATATGCAGAACCGGTGTTTCGATACCGTCACGCGCGACCCGGCAGACACCCGCTTCATGGACACCTCCAAAGCCACCAAGCTCTTCGCCGAGGAGCTGGAACGAGACACCGGCCTCGCGCTCGATGCCGCGCTCAAGGGGAAACATGCCCGGCACTACAGCCGCGACGCCTACGCGCTCATATTCACCGAGGCCGACTTGGACGAATATGCCGAGCTGATCGACCTCGACTGCCCGGACCTCGATGCGAAACAGCGTCGCGAGGTTGCGGCCACAGCGGTGCGCGAGTGGTGCCGCGACCACGCCATGGACGGCTTCAGCGTCTTCTTCCACGATTACGCGAAGGAGTATGCGCGCAGCGCGGCCGAAAAGCAGGTCGGCGGCATCAGGCATTGACCGATCTTCGGGGCGGTATCAGGGGCGCAGGCTGATTTTCCCCGACGTTGCCCGCCCCGCCGTCGCGGCGGCCGCCTCGCGGGCGGCCATGCGCATCGCCGCCGGGGACGGCAGGCCCATCTCGGAGCGCTTCGCGTACACGGCGGAAAGCGAGTGCCCCGTCTCGGCCGCGATCTGCTTAGGCGATGCGGCGTAGTCCCGCAACCGGCCGATCTCGTCCGCCGTCCACCTGGCCCGGCAGATGCCGCGGCGCGAGCGCGCCGCCCTCACGGCCATCTCGGTCCGCCCCGTCGCGGCGGCCACCTCCGCGGCGGCAAGCGACCTGTCGGCGAGCAATTCGAGCTCGGCGTCCGTCCAATGGCGATATGCCGCGGCGTCTCCCATCGCAGCCCCCTCATCGTGTGCAGCAGAATCTCGGGAGTCATACCCATCGAGAGCCCGAAGATTTCAGCGCTTCCCGTTCGGGAAGCGCTTTTCTTCACGGGATCGCGGTTCGAACGAGGACGGACAATCTCCTAAACGAGAAACCCGACTATCGGAGGCTCCAATGAGCGATTACGTCACCGGCCTCTTCCGCGAAGCACTCGGAAGGCTCGAGGGGGAATACCGCGGCGAGGGGCTGGACGCCATGGCCCTCGCCGCGCGGAGCCTGGCCGCGGACGAGTCCAGGTCATATGCGGCGGCACACTCGGTGCTCGACGAATCCGCCCGGCTCGGCGAGATGTTCGACCCCTTCACCTACCCGGCCCTCGCCATGTCCGCGACCGATGACGCGATCCGCCGCAGCGTCGCCGTCGGCGGCACCGATGCGGCCGATATCGAACGACAGCTCGTCAAGGGAGGGTCCGCGGAGCGCGGAGTCAAGAGGGCCCTCGGCGACCCGCACGCCCTCGAGCGCCATCCCGACACCGCGCCCGCCGGCCACCGGCCGAGGAAGATGTCGCCGGCGGGCCTGGCGAAGCTGGCCCGCAAATCGGCCGCGAGTAACGCCCCTAAACCCGACATGGGCACGGGCACCGTCGCCGACAGACACCGCTGACCCGCATCGATGCGCCCGCGGCTGGACGGGCTTCCCGTTCGGGAAACACCGTGGTGCCGTCTAGGCGGCGCGGGTAACATCGTCGGCAAGCATCTATCCGCCTTCTGTTCGCTGGAGCTGATCAGTATGGCAAATAACGATTTCCATGACGGCATCGACGTATGCGTGGGCAACTGGGGCTACTACAGCGAGGGCGAGCTTCGCGATACGTGGATGCACCTGCCGATGGACCCCGACGAGATCGAGCCCTGGCTGCGCGGCCACGGGCTCGTCGACGAGGAGCACGAGGAGACCTACATCTCCGACTACGACGGGCTGCCGTTCCGCTGCCCCCAGGTGTTCAACGAGTACGCCCGGCTCGATAAGCTGAACGTCCTCGCGATGCAGCTAACGCTTCTCCCCGAAGGGGACTTGGCGCATATCCAGGCCGCCATCGATTACGGCGAGCCGCTGAGCCGCCTCGACGAGCTCATGAACCTCGTGGCGCAGGCGGACGAGCTGCCCGTATACGACTACGTCTACGACGACATGTATGTCGAGGACCAATGGCACAAGACCTGCCTCGAGCGCTCGACGCCGCAGGAGAACTACGCATACACGGCCCTCGACGGCGATTCCGAGTTCTGGGCCCTGATGAACCGGGGGGACGGCGAACTCCTCTCCTGCTTCGACTTCAACAGCTACGGCGACATCGCCGTGCGAAACGGCTACGTCGAACTGTGCGAGACCTGCTATGTCAACAAACGCGGCGACTGGCCGCTGCTCGACGAGTACCCGTTCGAGGAGATCGCGGACGAGACCTTGGCCGAGTGGCGCGGGGCCCGCGGACATGATGCCGCGGAGAAGCCCGCGGCGCCGTCCGAGATCGCCTATGCCGCCAGCGCCATCGCGGCGCTCAGCGCCGACGACGGGACTGGCGGCACCGAGCGCGCCGCGAAGCTGTAGGGAGGGCCGCGGCCATGATGTTCAGGGATATCAACCAGTCCTCCACGATGGCGCGCTCGGCCTACCCCGACGGCAACGGCGAGCTCGCCGACTTCAACCTTTTCGCGACCAAGTACGACGCCGGGAAGCCCTCCATCGCCACCGACGGCCTGCCCTCCGAGCTCTCCTACCGGGTCAGGACCGCCATCCGCCGCGCGGTGGACGAGCTCGGCATCGACGTGCCGGAGGCCGCCGTCGTGCTGAAGTACCCGATCCACTTCTACTACTCGGACGCGAGCGCGGAGCTCACCGGCATCCTGGCCCTGCCCGGCGCCGTGGCGATCCTCGCGCTCGACGGGTTCATCCCCAAAGAACAGCTCGCCGCCCCTGTCGTCGGCGACATTTCCAGGCTGCGCGAGGCGGCCGACGAGCTGCGCCGCCGCGGCGGGCTCGAGCCGCTTCCCGTTCGGGAAACCATCTATACGCACACCGTGCCCGAGGGTACATTCTTAGCAAATCAACGTCCCGCCGCCCACCGTGCGACGGGCAGGAAGAAAGGTACCGCCATGGACCAGGAAAAGTACGACAACGAGGTCAGCATCAAGTTCCCCGCGAAGTGGTGCCATGTCACCGACGCGCAGGGCGAGGACATCGTGATCACGAACAGCACGAAGACCGAGACCTGGCCTGCCGTCCTCTGCACCATCCCGACGGGTACGGACATGAACGGCATCGACATCTCCGGCTACAAGTTCAAGACCTTCCGCAAACCTTGGACCGAGTCAGATATCGCCAACGGCAAGGGCACCACCGTCACCGTCAAGAAGGACATGCCCGTCCATCTGTTCAAGTATGACGAGATCGACCAGCTCAAGACCCTCGATGCCGACCCGTTCGAGCTCTCCAAGGCCGTCAAGGCCGCACGCGAGGCCTACAAGGCCAAGATGAACGCCGAGGCGCCCAACCCGCAGTCCCAGGCCGCCGCGGCCGTCGCCGCGGCCCACGGTACCGCCGAGCAGGGCACCGAGGCCACGCAGGCCGCCAAGCTCTAGCGCGCGCCCGCAACCTCCGCGACCCGCACCCGAAGGGCGCCCGCGCACTGTCCCGCGGGCGCCCTTTCCATGTTTTCGGATGTGATGACACATGAAAAGCTATATCGAACCGCTGAGCGCCGCCGAGGTCCTGGACGTGCTCGACCTCTACGGGGTCGATACGCCCGGCGCCTTCCCATCGACCGAGCATGAGGGTTGCGTCGAGGTCGAGATGGCCGGCCATACGGTCCTCCTCGAGACGCCGGACAGCGTCAAGATGCTGTTCGGCGACGACGCCGCGGCGGCACTCCGCCATCACGCGAGCTTCCGCAAGGACGCGGCCGAGATCATGGGGGCTGCTCTCGACCTCGGCGATTTCCTCTACAACGTCTACAGCGGCGAGGCGTTCATCCCGGACACGGCGCCCGACGGCGAGTTCTTCGGGTTCCATGTCGCCCATATCCCCCTGACGGCCATCATCGAGGAGGACGCCGACCCGCTCTCGCCGGACGTCTGCGACTACGGCCTGGATTTCATCAACGAGACCAACGAGGGCGTCGCGGCCGGGGACTTCGATCCTTCCGGCGAGGTCGATGATGGAAAGTTCCTCACGGCGGCCGACTGGGCGCTGTGCGATATCGAGTGCGGCGTCCTCGCGACGTTCGGAGCCGGATGCAGCCCCGCGCTCGCGGGATGGGCGCTCGGCGACCCCGAGAGCATCGCCGAGACGTGCGCCATGCTCGGGGTCGACATGGCCACGGTCCAGGCGCCCGACGATCCCGCGAGCGTCGCCGCGGCGGCCAAGGCGGCCGCGAAGGGAACCGGCACGGCTGACGAGGCCCACACAGCCATCAAGCACTGACCCTACCGACCCGCCGACGGAGGCGAAACCGATGAATTTCCCGAACGAGGTATCCTGTTCCATCCTCATCGACCCGCGCGACCTGGGCAACGTGATCGGCGGCAAGAACTCCATCGACCCCAGGGACCTCACCGTCCTGCCGGACGGGTTCCATCCCCTCGGCCACGGATTCGTCGCGGACGTCATGATGGAGTTCGCATTGGCCAGGCGCGCGGCGCGCGAGGACGGCATCGACGGGCCCGGCTGGGCCGAGCGCCTGGACGACGGGCTCTCGGGACTCGTCAAGGCCCTGAGGGACCGCAGCGGGTGGAGTCCCGGGCACCCCCTCGACGCTAACGCCTTCCATGCCGGTGAGGGACCCCGTGACGAAAGGCTCGTCTGCCGCGACCTCGACGGGTTCGCGGACGCAGGCGAGCTCGCCGAGGAGAACGCCAGGCTCTACGGCGCGCTGTCGGTAGCAGACCTCGCCGAGACCGTATGGGGCTGCACCAGCCTGGAGCCCGTGAAGGTCAGGCACTTCGGCGTAAACGGCTTCCGAGGGCTCGAGTTCTCGTTCAGGGACGGTGCCGAGACGCGCATGCGCACGTGGCAGTTCGACGCCTGCCCGAAGGTCGCCGCGGCGCTGGCCGCCGCGCTCACCTACCGGTGCGAGAAGGGCTTCTACATGGAGGCCGGGTGCGCCGGCGAGAACGGCGGCGTCTGGGGCCTGAGCTTCGACAGGAAGGAGCGCGGGGCGTATGCGGTCGCCAGGTTCCACCCGGAACGCGCGGCCTACGACCCGCGTCGCCGGGAACACGTATCCAGATGCCCGATCCTGCTCGAACAGGACGGGAGCGGGAACATCGCCTTCAGGCACCCCGGCACGGTGCCGGACAGGCTGATCGACAACTTCATCCCGGCGATGAAGCGCTGCGACGCCTCCGGCGGCGGCCCGGCCCCCGGGGCCGAAGACGCCCCGGAAGGCGCCATGGTGCGCGCGACCAGGCCCGGGGACATCAACATCAGCTTCCCGGCGCTCGCCGAGCGTGCCCAGGCCGCGGCGCTGGCCACGGCCCGCGGGGCGAGCGCCGCGGCCGGTAACCGGCTGTGACCGGTCGCCTTCCGGGCCCGCCAGCGGGCCAACACGACTACCGACCACGATCCATTGGAGCAACCATGAGCACCTATAAAGAGCAGGATGCAGAGAACCTGCTGGCGCACCTGCGCGAGGGCATCGACCCCGATTCCGTCTCGGCGCTGCTCGACGACACCCGCGTCGACTGCGAGGGCACCGGGGAGGGCGAATCGGTCTGGATGCACCTGGTCCTTCCCGGGGCGCGCTACGGCAAGGACGACAGGGTCATATACGACCCGTACGAGACGTTTTCGGGACGATCCCTGAAATCCTCGGGCGGCCTGCCCATGGTCGAGTTCTACCTGCATCGCGGCGACGACCGCCCCGATGCGTCGCGCAACATCAAGGATATGGAGCCCCTGCCGTATCTCATCGGCCGCTACTACATGAAGACGCTTCTGGCCGACCACCGGGGATTCGGCATCCTGCTCCAGGACACGCCGCACCTGGGCCTTCCGGCCGATACCGTGCTCGACGTCCAAGATGCGCTCGCCGAGACCGTGAGGGCCTACGCCGCCGGATGCGACTTCGAGATCGATACGGCCGACGCCGATATCGCCCGATGCCTCGCGGGGGGCGGATTCCGCGATGGGCGAGCCAAGGTCGCCGCGGTCTACGTCCCCGTGGGCGACCTGCCGCGCGAGACGACCGTCTTCGCCGACATGGACCGCGCCCTGGCCTCCATCGGCCTCGACCGCCCCGAGACCGAGACCCTGGCCGAATACGGGGACGTCACCGTGAAGCTGCTGCGCGCAGGCGACGAGGAGGGAGCGTCGCTCAAACCGAACCGGACCATCCCGCGCGACGGGGGATCCTCTATCATCCGCGGCAGCTTCCTGGTCGTCGCCGTAGATCGGAACGGCAAGCTGACCGACCTGCCCCGTTGGGCGGTCGAAAGCGCGAAGGCGCGCTTCGCCGACCCCTCCACCGGCCCCTTCATGGCCTCGGCCGAACTCATGCGGGAGACGCGCAGGGCGCTCGGGGAGCAGGTCGAGCGCACAGGACGGACGCCGTCCGACATCGCCTCGCTGGCATCGCAGCTCGCCGCGAAACCTGGAGAGGGCGGCGGACCGGGCGGAAACCATATCTGAGAAAAAAATCGGACCAGACGCGGCGGCTATGTATAGATTCGCGTTTGCACGGGTATCAATTTTGAAATCAGGCCGCAGCCAGCTATCCAAACGTCACCCAAACGCATCGCCGCGGCCTGGTGCGCGGGAGGCAGAGACGTCGGAGGTCTGAATCGTGCATCCGGGTTTCGCCCATCCCGCCGCCATTTTCGTCGAAGGAGGCGCCTGCCGCCGGCATATGCTTAAACGGGCGCCATATGGGAGAAAAACAGGACATCGGCAGGGGGAACAGCATGCACCGGGGCTCCGATAGCGAACGACACGACAGGACCGAGTCGCAGCGGCAGCGCGACCGCGACTACGCCAAGGAGCTGTGCGCATCGCGCCTTGCCTTCACGCTGTCGAGGACCGGCACGTCGAAAGAGGACTACTGCCGCGCCGTCGGCATCTCGAGCTCGACGCTCTCGCGCATCCTCAACAGGCAGACGCTCATGTCGACCTCGACGCTGATCGAGACCGCGAGGTATTTCGAGGACACGAGCGTGTCCTGGTTCCTGGGACTGTAGGAGGACAATTGAACCCAATCGATTTGGTCAAGTACTCAAATATCGAACCGCATGAGCTGAGGCGCATCGCGCTGGCCGCCATCCTGACCGCGCTGCCGCCCGCCATCTTCCAGCTGCAGAGCGCCGCGTCGGTCATCCTATCCTGCCCGACAGACTACTACTCGCCAGCATCTGCAGCGTGGTTTCTGACCAGGGGCTGCTTGGGCGCCGTCTGGGTCCCGATTATCCTGCTCATCGCCGCCGGCATCGCCTGCAAGGTACGGAGCCGCGCCCTCGACCTCGGCATCGCCGCGGTCCTTCTCGCCCTCGCGGTCCGCAGCGCCATCCGCCTGGACCCGTATTCCATCGGCTACCTCGCCGTCGCATTCGCCTGTTTCGCCGTCTCCGGCCTCAAGGAGGAGTAGATCGCTTTGAACACCTCGCCAGAAACCAATATGGTCCCGGTACAGGACGGGGACAGCGAGAAGACGGGGCTGCTCGAGCTTCCGATCTCCCGTCGAGGAGCCTTCGCCGCGCTCGCCTGCGCGGCGGGACTGGCCCTGCTCGGACCCGCCCGGAAGGCGGAAGCGCTCGCGGGAATGAACTTCAACCTCGGCCAGGGCTGGTTCGGAGCCGCCGACGACTCGCTGCTCGTCCATTCGGACCCTCGTCAGGGCGAGGGGGACATGTTCTTCGGCTTCGCGAACAGCTACCATGAATGGCTCTGCGCCGCCCCCGCCAACACCAGCTACTATATAAATCATTACGGGCAATGGCTGAGGTACGCCTTCGCCTGCGTCTTCGAGTGCAATTACGCCAACGAGCTCTACACCCTCGTAGTCGTCAGGCCGTTCGCATGGTGCTCCAGCAAGGACCTGCAGCATGGCAAGGGCCTTTGGGTCGATACCATCTCCGTGGGCGGCGACAACAAGGGGTACGTCTACCTCGACGGCGCCGAGTTCGCCGATTCCCGTTTCGCCGGCGACTTCAGGAACCAGATCGGCTACAGGTACTACGACTGGATCTCCTACGGCTTCTACGACTTCAACGACTTCCAGGGGGGCACGTACTGGGGATCGACCCGCCCGTCCTTCTGGGTCAAGAGGCAGAAGGACGAGGCGCGCCACAGCGTGTCCAGCAAGCTGCAGGTCTACAACGTGGACTACAACCACTTCGGGACGCACGATAACATGATCAAGGAAAACGACGCTCCGAACTACTGGTTCCTGAGCCAGACCACCCCTTCCCGCCATTTCAGGATCGAGAAGATCTACATCCGCAACGACGTCACGCTCTACGGCGGCATCTTCTACATCAGGCCCGTCTCCGCGCCGGACATCCAGCTCGAGTTGGTGCAGGGCACATATAGCGACGGTAAACCCCAAGCCATGTACGATAACGGACGCGGCGTGTGCCTCTACGAGAATTATCACGGCGTCAACCAGACCTGGATGCTCAAGCCCTATACCAACGACGGCGTCGACACCTTCACGTTCGCCCTAGCCAACATGGTCGGCCCGAACCTGACGCACATGCTGAACAACAGCGGCCATGCGGCGCCTGTGGTCGACCACGGAGTCGTCCAGAACAGCCATGCCGACATCTGGGACATCAACAACTCCGACGGCCGGAGCAAGGCATGGTGGATTCACCACGAGCCCGACGACTCAAATGAGACCGACCACTCCTGCTACTTCATCACCTCGGATGCCGACGGCCTGCGCCTCGACACCAACGGGGTCACGTCGAACTCCGTCGCAAGCGTATCCGTCCAGTCCGCGGCATGCCCCGGGCGCTGGGCCGTCCAGAAGAACGCCCAGTGGAACCTCGTCGAGGCCCGCATCGAGGGCAAGGTCTCGGTCCATTGCGACGAGGACGCGCTCAAGATCGGCGACAAGGCGAAGATCTGCGGATGGCATAACGCAGACCCGGACGACCCGGATGTCGGAATCAGGCCCTCCGGCTGGGCCCTGGGATGCAAGAACGAATCGGACCTGCCGGTCAGGCCGATCTTCAGGCTCTACATGTCCGACATCGATGACGACCTCCCCGAGGACAACGCCTCCATCTTCGCCCAGTGCGGCGTGGCCACATGGGGGTGGCAGCAGGAATCGCTCGCGCACCGACATATCGGCTACCCCCATGGAGGCCACTCTATCTACGGCCTCGGCCTCAGGCTCGAGGGTTCCGCGTTCCCCGGATCGATCCACTACGCTGCGCAGCGCTACAGCGGGGGCGAGTGGGTCGAGGGCTCCGACGGCGCGCACATTCTCGACACTGAGTCGGATATCCTCGGCAAGGTGAAGGTCTGGCTCACCGGCGAGATAGCGGACCACTACGACCTCGAGATCAGGACCAAGCTTCTCAACGGGAGCGGCGAGTGGTCCGACCCGGTCTATGTCAACTGTTCCGCCTCGGCGCCGCTCGACGCCAACACCGCACCCGCAGCCGGCATCGAGCCGGACGGCGGCGACGGCAACAAGATCTGCGGCATGAACATCCACCTCGTGCGCAAGCCGCAGGGCGGTCGCGTCGTCAGAGAGTTCTCCGACAGCGAAAACCTGGCTGCCGACGCCTCCTGGGGGCCGGGGTTTCTCTACGCCGCCGCGATGCTCGGCATCCGCACTGTCAGCAAGACCGACCGCTACGTATGGACCGACCGCTATCTGGGCACGCTCGTCTCCCGCGGCGTGCGAGTCGTCACGACGTGCGTCGAGTACTATGCCGACGGCATCGAGCAGAAGGACATGGTGTATCGCGACCTCGACGTCGAAGGCGGCGATATCTACAACCCCGTCGACATCGCGACGCAGAAGGCCCTGAAGGACACCTGCAACCTCAACGAGCAATACGGGCAGAACCCCTCGACGGGGTTCTCGGGCTGGTTCCTCGATCCCGAGCTCACCCAGCCCGCCGCGAATGTCACCATCGTCAAGGACCAGACGCTCAAACTCTACGGCCGCAACCGCTGCACCGTGCGCGTCGAGTACGCCGAGGGGTCACTCAAGCCCGAGGACGCCGGCATCTACCGCACCGCGCCGCTCATGTACAAACCCGATGCGCGCTCCTCCTTCGAGCTCCCCGATTTCTCCCTGTCCACGGAGAAGCACAGGCTCGACGGCCTGGCGCTCGCGGCCATCGGCGACGACGGGCAGGGGCACAAGGCGCTCTATTGGGGCGAGAGCGTCACGCCGGTGAAACCCGGCGAGATGTTCGCCATGATCGCCGACGAGACATGGCGCAGATACGTCCCGGAATGCTGGCTGACCTCGGCTAACGGCACCGAAAAGGTTTCCTCGGTCACCGCCAAGCGCGACGTCACGCTCTACATCAAGTGGACCGAGGCGAAGGCCGAGGGCGTCGCGAGCAGCAAGGGCTGAGCGCGGACCATGACGTACGGACCGGACCCGTACACGATGGGAACACATTTCCGCCAATGACGTGATTAGCGTATATCGCCAAGGGGTATAGTCAAGGCAACGCCGTCACTCCTTCCGATAAACCATGTCACGGCGACCCGGCCGACTCACCATCCGATCCAGTCGGCCCCATATGCAATGGCGGACTCCCCAATATGCCGCCATTCCCCCATCGGCGGCCGGCCCTCACCGGCCGCCATCCTTTTGCCGATATCGCGACCGCGGCAATCTGCCTTTTCGGTGCCCCGTTCCCACTTTTGGGAGCGGGGTTCTTCTTTTCGCCGCGACGGCGTATGCTCCCGGTCGAATATCTACCCCTTGGAGCCATCTTGAAAGCAACCCTTCAGGCCGGCCGCACGCGCCTCGCTATATCCGCCCTATGCGCCCTCCTCATCGCGGGCCCGATTCTCGCCCGCGCCCTGGCGGGAACGGGAACGCTCGATTCCGACGTCTGGTTCCTCCTCGCGACCGGCCGCGAGATCGCCCGCAACGGCATACCCCGCATCAACCCGTTCTCCATCTGGCCCGGCCGGGGCATGGTCGCGCAGCAGTGGCTCCATGATGTCTGGCTCTGGGCGTGGTACACGCGCGGCGGCTATACCGCAGTGGCCGTGTCCGTCTGCGTGCCCGCCGGGCTCCTCTTCTGGCAGCTGTCCCGCCTCATGCTCGACGCCGCCGACGGGAAGCTCTCGCCAGCGGCCCTGGCCTTCTGCCTTGCGGTGCCGTCTGTGTGCATCTGCATGTACATATCTGTCAGACCGACGGTCTGGACCGCGCTCCTGTGCACCGTGACGGCGAGGATCATGCTCAGATACCTCCGGGGCGGTGGGCGCCGGGTGCTGCTGTGGCTTTTTGCCGTGGCGGTGGCGGGCGTCAACCTCCAGGCGGCGCAATGGCCGCTGCTCGCCGCGTGCGCCGCGGCCTTCGCCCTGCCGTGCCCGCATGAGCTCGCCGGCGCCGGGGCCCGCCGCGCGTGGTCCGCGCGGGCGCTGACGATCTGCGCGGCGGTCGTCGGGATGTGTGCGGGGTCGCTTCTCAACCCCTACGGGACCGACGGCTCGCTCTACGTCCTCAAATCGCTCGGCGAGGCCGGCTACGGCGGCGCCATCATCGAGATGCAGCCGCTCTGGGTCTCGCTCGGCCCCCTGTTCGCGGTACCTGTCGCGGCGATGGCGCTGGGGCCGGCGGCCCTATGCCTGCGCAGCGGCGCCAAGGTCCCGGCCGGCGCGTGGGCCATGCTTCTCGCCGGGCTTGTCGCGGGCACCCTGCACTCGCGCTGCATGTGGATCGCCGGGCTGTTCTGCGGGCTGTGCCTCGCCTACGGCGTCGCCGCGGCCCTCGGGGAGCCCATCGCCCGCCCGCGGCGGGCCGCTGCGGCGGCAGCCGCCGCGCTCGGCCTGATCACCGCGCTCTCGGGACTCTGGGTATCGCTGGTGCCGCAATCCAGCGGGGCCAGCGGCGTGCTCGCCGTCACGGAATCGGAGATGTCCCCCATCTTCTCGGCGATATACGACGCCGGACCCGACGCGCTGGTGTTCTCCAGCGACGTCTCGGTGTACAACCAGCTCGAGTGGGAAGGCTTCAAGGTACCCTGCGACATGCGCCCCGAGATCTGGGGCGAGGGCATCGCCGGAGGCGGGGCGAAGTCCGCCTACCGCGGGATCGTCGACGTCCTCCAGGGGTCGACCTCGCTGAAAGAGAGCACCGAGGACTGGGGATGGGAGCTGTTCCTCGTCAGGGACGATGAGGCCGATACCCTGCGATCCGGCGGGCGCTTCGATGTGCTCGCGCACGGCGGCGGCTACACCCTGTTCGAACTGTCGGAAGGCGGTGAATAGCGTGGACCGCACGGACGCCATGCGCCGCGCCCGCATCCTGCAATGGGCGTCGCTCTCGGCCTCGCTCGCCGCCTGCGCGGCGGCGCTGGCGGCGGTATCGCTTACCGGCTGGTCGCTGTTCCAACCCGATACGCGATACATGGTCGCCATCGGCCGGTGGATCGTCGAGACCGGCGAGCTCCCGACGACCGATCCGCTGACGCTGCACGACGGGCTTGCCTACACCTGCCAGCAATGGCCCCTGTGCATCGCCGCCGCGGCCATCTTCGACGCGTTCGGCGAGGCCGGGATCAAGTGCGCGGCCGCCGCGCTCGACATGGCCGCGGCGGCGACCCTCTGGGCCTGCACCCTCGACCGCGGCAGGACCGGCGCCGTCCACATGGCGACATCGGCCGCATGCGGCGCCGCCATAGCCGTGCTGTGCAACTCGACGCCGCGCGGCATCGACGTGATGGCCCTGTGTATCTGCTATGCGGCGGGCAGGAAGTGGGCGCGCGGCGGGCGGGACTCCCTGCTGGCGGCCTTCCCCGCCGCAGGGTTCGCCATGGCCCAGCTCCACGGGGCACTGTGGACCGTCGCCCTCATGGTCCCGTGCTGCCTCATACTCGACGGCAGGCTCGACAGGCACGGCAGGCTCAAGGCGCTCACGGCGGCCATGTCGACCTTGGCCGCATGCATGCTCAACCCCTACGGCGCGAGGCTGCTCATGGTGCCGTTCGCCACCATGGGCGCGGAATCGCTGAAATCCGTGGGCATCGGAGAGCTCGCGCCGTGGACCGAGGCCGCGCCCGCCCAGGCGGCCGCCGCGTGCACCCTCGCGGCGGCGCTGCTCCTGTACCGCCTCCGGGTGCGCCGCCGCGGCGGGGGCCGGGCGCTTCTCGAGGCCGGTGACCTGCTCGTGCTCGGCACGCTCATGCTCTCGCTGGCCAACGTGAGAAACGAGCTCTTCCTGATGATCTCCATGGCGCTCGCCCTGTCCGATATCCAGGGAGAGGTGGCGGGGCCGCGCGTCCGCAGCCCCATCGCGCCGGCGGCATGCTGCACGGCGGCGCTCCTGGCCTCGCTCGGGCTCCTCGCCGCGACCGTGCCGAGGCAGACGCCCATCGAGGCATCGGCCGCAAGGGCCATGGCCGCGCTCGAGTCATCCGGCGCCGAGCCGGGCGATGCCGTGATCTGCGATATCGACGTCGGCAGCGAGCTGGAGCTCGCGGGATACCGACCGCTGCTCGACACGCGGGCGGAGCTCTTCTGCCCCGAGCTCAACGGCGGCGCGGACGCCTGGGGGACAGCACGGCACGTGCTGGCGGGCGACGAGGACGCCATCGAGGGAACCGGCGCCGATTTCGCGGCCGTCCCCTCGGGGGCCTACCCCGCGCTCGAGGACTCGCTTTCCGGGCTCGGGTTCTCCCTGGTGCATGACGACGGGACCTTCGCGGTCTTCGCCCGCAAGCCCTCATAGGGGCCGCATGCCGACGACAGCCGCATAGCGCCCCGGCCCCGTACGGGAGCCGCACCGGGCCCGCCGCCTCATAGGGACGACGGGCCCTTCGCTCCATAATTCCTCCATAGGTAAGAATGTGGTCTGAGCTGGGGATATACCGGGTCTTTCCCATTTTTGGGCAGGGTGCTGACCCGCATCTTTCCCGGGGGCATAGTTTATGCCGTACCGCCACAGACGTGGCACAGGCTGCGCGGGTGCGCCCGCGCATACATCAAAGAGAGGAGGAGGTCCAATGCACGATATCCTCGCCAAGCCGGCGGCCATCGCCACCTGCGGCCTTTTCAACATGAAGCGCCGCGCCAAGGAGGCCCTGCCCGCACAGGGCTCCATCGAGTGGGTCGTCATCGTCGTCTGCATCGCCGTCGCGCTGATCGCCGCGCTGGTTTATCTGTCCAACCAGATGAACATCAAGATCAACACGGTCTCCAAGACGCTGGCCGGTACCAACGTCAATGGAGCCAATACGCCCAGCTAGCGCATCTCGGAGCCATCCGTCCGGGGGCAGACACCCCCGCCCCCGGGCATCCCGAACCTTCCCGCGCGCCGACAGGGCGCGCTTTCCAGATAACCACAGCACCGGAGGGAGCCGTATGCTCGGAACACTCACGCTCGCAGCCGGGTCGGCCGTCGCCGGCTGGCTGCTGCAACATGCCTACCAGCACATGCGCTATTCCTTCTACGAGCGCGAGGACGCGGCCATGCTCGCACCGGGCGCGGACCCCGAACAGCGCCGCAGCTGGCTGGCCGCCATCGCGCCGCAGATCAGCATCCAGGCCGTCGCCCCCTCCACGATCGACGCGCTCGCCGCATCGGGAGATATCGACGCGGGCCTGCTGCCCGCCCGCGCGGCCGGGGCCTACGCCCGCCGCTACAACCCGACGCTCGCCGGCGAGGCCTACTGGATTCCCGCATACCTCGCCGCCGGCCTCGCCGGCGCCGCCATGTCTCCCGCGGCCGCCGTCGCTGCGGTGTCGTCGCTTGCCATCGCGGCGAGCGACATCCGCTTCCGCATCGTGCCGATCCCCCACCTCGCAGTCCTCGCCGCTTCCTGCGTCCTGGCGTTCTGCCCGACGTCGGCGGGCGCCGCGATCACGGCGGCCGGCATGGCCCTCACCTGGGCCGTCGGCGCCGCCGTGCGGCGCATCGGCGGAGAATGGGGCGACGGCGACTCCCTCATGCTCGGATGCGTGCTCGGGGCCACCGCCGGAACGCCGACCGTGCTGACGCTCGTGCCGGCGCTCGGCGCCGCATCCCTGCTCTTCATCGCGTGCTCGCACCGGATAGGAGTCAAGACCGGCGCCATGCCGCTCGCACCCGTCATCTCGCTCGCCCTGATCGCCTCATTGGCCGCGGGGGCGATCTCATGACCGCCGCGAGGGCGCGCGGACGCCGCGGACAGGGAACCTTGGAGTTCATCCTGGTCCTGCCCCTTCTCATCATCATGCTCGTCGCCGTCGCGGACTACGCGCACCTCGCGCGCGAGACGGCGAACGTGCAGACCGCGAGCTCGGAGGGGGCGCGCTACGCCGCGGCCAACCCCACCGCATCCGACGACGCCGTCGCCGCCTACGTCCGCGAGGCATGCGCCCTCGGCGATACCGCGAGCGTCACCGTCACCTCGGCCGATGCGCCGTCAAAGCCCGTCACGCTCAAGAGTGGCGACAAGTCGGTCTCCGCGCGCTACTCGCGCGAGAAGGTCACCGTCAAGGTCGTCAAGGACGTCCCGTGCATCTTCCCGCTCAAGTCGCTCGGCGTCTCAGGCGCCACCGATGCCGGCTGGCGGGTCCACTCCGAGATGTCGTCCATCAGGTCAGAGATCGGGAGGTCCTGACATGCCCACACGCTCTGCACGCCGCGCACCATGCCGCCTTGCGGGACAGGGGTCGGTCGAGTTCATCCTGGTCATGCCCGTCCTGCTGGCATTTCTCTTCGCGATCGGCTCCTTCGCGATGCTCTCCTATCAGAACACCGTCATCCAGCACTCGCTGGCGACGCTGGCCGACTCGCTTCCCGCCGGATGGCAGGAGCGGGACCGCGACGAGCTCGTCCGCGACCTCGTCTGCTCCGGCACCGACCTCGAGAGGGATAGGCTCACCGTCACCAACGCCAAGGTGAAGGCCACCACCTCCGGCGTCGTCAACGACGGCGACTCGATTGCCAACGAGCTCGGGGCATCGACCCTCAGGACCGAGACGCGCCGCGTCACCGTCGAGGCCGACGTCGCCTACGAGTACAACGACCCCCTCTCGCTCGGCCGCAAGACGGTCCTCACGCGACACGTGTCGCACAGCTACACGACCTACACCGATTGGGAGGTGCTGTGATGGCATCCAGAAAACCCCGCCGCGCCTCGGGCCTTTCCGGCCAGGTCGCAGCCGTATTCATCGTCGCCCTCGCCTGCCTGCTCGTCGCCGTCGGCCTCGGCGTCGACGCAAGCACCGCCTATTCGGCCAAGACCGGCCAGGAGGCCGTGCTCGAGGCCGTCCGCCAGTCCTCGCTGGGGATGGCGAACGCCGTCAAGTACTCCGAGAACCCCGGCCGCGAGGCGCGCGACGAGGTCGTCGAGCTGCTTTCCGACAACGGCTACTCCGGCGCCGCCGAGATCTGGTACGCAGAGCTGCCCGAATCGGAATCCGGCGCCAGCGACCGCTATGCGGGCGTCTACGTGATGCTCGCCAACGACACCCCGACCACCTTCCTCCAGCTCGCGGGCCGCGACAAGCTGACCGCCAAGTCGACCGCGATCTGGACCATCCACCCCTACTCGACCGGAACCGTCTACCGCCCGGCGAACGCCGGCATCGGCAGCCTCGAGGCGACGTTCGAGGGCGGAACCGTGACAGGGCGCAAGGAAACGGCATCCAGGCTCGAGGACGCCCCGGACGACCTCGTCAAGGCGATCCGCGACGAATCGAAGGCAAAGGCCGGATCCGGGCACGTGGATAGCGGAAACTGAGGCGGCCGGCGGCCGTCCGCTCAAGAAAGGAAACCTAAGGACATGAACGATAACCGAGACGAGATTCAGCGGCTCCGCGCCATGAGGGCCGAGGCCGTCAGCCGCAACGACTTCGCGCGCGCCGACGCGATCGGCGCGGACCTCGCGCGACTCGAGGGCGCCCAGCCCGCAGGCGGCGCGGTCGACCCCATCACCGGTCTCCCCGTCGGCGGAGCACCGGCGCCCTCGCGCCCGGCCGCGCCGGCGCCCCAGCGTCCGG
>OLRA01000043.1_pt1 | contig 142442 bp, 129 predicted proteins | sample 1673011 | NCBI WGS metagenome assembly OLRA01 (sample SAMEA3136746, study PRJEB25190) | human gut metagenome | reverse complement strand
TGTTTTGCTTTGACCACATTTTTGCAATATCAGGGTGTTTAACAGCCAGACTATTAAATCCAGGAAGAACCTTTCTGTCGTTACAATAAGGACAGTCTACTTCGCCATTTATCACATCGATGATTCGAGCTGAATAATTTCCGTGACAAGTAGGACAAGTCCAAGTAGCCATATTGATATTCGGAAGTACCTGATCAGCTGAAAATCTGTTTTGCTTTGACCACATTTTTGCAATATCAGGGTGTTTAACAGCCAGACTATTAAATCCAGGAAGAAGTTTTCTGTTATTGCAATAAGGACAATTTGTTTCACCATTTACAACTTCAATAATCCGAGCTGAATAATCACCGTGACAAGTAGGGCAAGTCCAAAGTGCATAATTAACATTGGGAAGAACCTGATCAGCAGAAAGTTTATTTTGTGTTGACCATATGTTAGCGATATCAGGATATTTAACAGCCAGACTATTAAATCCGGGAAGCACTTTTTTGTTGTTACAATAAGGGCATTCTACTTTGCCATTTATTACTTTATTAATCCGAGCAGGATAATCCCCATGGCAAGTAGGACAGGTCCAGAATGCCATAGTAGTATTAGGAAGGATCTGATCCGCAGAAAATTGATTTTTGTCGGACCACATAGCAGCGATATCAGGATATTTAGCCGCCAGACTATTAAAACCGGGAAGAACTTTTCTGCCGTTGCAATAAGGACAATTTGCTTTCCCGTCTACAACATCTTTAATAGGAGCATTATAGTTGCCATGGCAAACAGGACAAGTCCAGATAGCGTAATTGCCATTTACAAGCGTTTCGTCTGCTGAAATTTCATTTTTATCAGACCATATGGCAGCGATATTCGGATGTTTTACGGCAAGAGTGTTAAATCCAGGAAGAGGATACTTATCAGAACAAAATGGGCATTCTTTTCCGTTTACTATTTCTTTAACATAAGCACCATATTCTCCATGGCATATATTACAAATCCATTTTAGCCACCGCCTGGAATCATAAAAAATTTCATCTGGTTTCCATATGTTATTTGGAGAGTACATTGGAATATATTGAGGAAAGTAATCAGCAAAAGTATTGACGCCTTTAACAAGCTTCGTACCTTTGCAAATAGGACAATCGATACCAGAGTGAGCAATTCGCCAAAAAGAATCATCACGGATATGTCCATTTTTACATTGCCATGTAACCATAATAGAGCTGTAAGGAGCTACGGTATATGGATCTATATCTGTATCGGCATAGGCATCCAGGTATTCAGGGTATTCGCTGGCAAAACTTTCGTCTGGTGATGAATTTGTTCCAGAACATTTTGGACAAATAGAAGTTATATTTTCGAGTGCGTGGATTATGGTTGCAATATATGCAGTAAAATCTGTGTGACAATCCGGGCATGTCCAATAAAATAATCTATTCCGTGCCTGAGCAGTGGTAATATCATCTAATTGGCATATATTACGTTCGGTATTATATAAGTCTACTAATTTTGGATATGCCAAACTATAAGGAACTCGTCTGGTAGTTGCAGAACGGTCTCTGCAAGAAGGACATTCAAATACAAATTTATTTCCTAGTATATCTGTGCCGATTCTGCCGGCGATTGGACCATCCCATTCGTAATTGCAATTTTTGCACCGATAATGTACTGACTGGGAAGAAGAAGCACCGCGTTTACGAATATCAATTCCATTTGCTTCGTTTATGTCAAAATCATAAAAGTTTGCAAAATCTGGTAAAAGAGTTAAAACATCATTTTTTCCAGGTATAATTACGTTATGGGAATCACAAAATGGACAGGCATCTGGTGTTCTTGCCCTGCTCCGGATAGTGGCAGGCCAACGATAATCACATTTTTTACAGTGCCAATTTGCCGGTAAAGGAGAATATGCAGAAACCAGATTTGGATCAAGACCATGTTTTTTATTTTCTTTAAAATCCCAAAAGCGCATCAGTTTTGGCATAGATGCAACTGGTGTAATTCTGCTTGGATCATTATAATAGCAGTTTTGACATTGGCGAACTATAATTTTCCCTTCTTTTCTATCGAGTCGGGAAGATATTGTTGAATTCCATTCATAACCACAATCCGGACATTTCCACCAGCAATATATATTTTGTTCGCCCAATCGAAAAGAAAAAGGATCAAGTCCAAGTTCTTCATTTTTTCTAAAATTGTATAGCCGTTTTAAATCAGGGAGCAAAGTGAGTGCATCATTCACACCGGGAATTAGTACTTTCTGAGTTTTACAGCAGGGGCATTCTCCGCTATTCGATCGATCTCTTGCCCGTATTGAGCCGGACCAACTGTATCCACAGTCCGGACAATTCCAGTAAGCAGGATCTTCCGTGGCAGAAGAGGTAGTAGCAGGATCTAAATTATTTTTCTCTGTGTCCCAAAAGTGCATTAGATTTGGTCGTTCAGAAACAGTCGGAATATATTTACGCCTATTTCGATTTTTATGATCACAGCCAACAAGCTCGTAAGAATCACCATTTTTTCGAATTTGAGAATTTATGATAGTTGACCATTCGCGACCGCAATCAGGGCATTTACAGGCGATAGGTTCTCTTGATGACCATCCCTGATGCTCAATGTCAAAACCTTCGTTTTTTTCAAAATCGTAGATCTTTTTTAGCTCAGGAACCAGAGTGAATACATCATTTACTCCAGGTTGAACGGATTTATTGCTATCGCAGCTTGGGCATTTTCCTTTGGCATCATATCTTGATTGGGGGCTGGTTGGCCATTCTTTCCCACATTTTTTACATTTCCAAAAGAATTTCTTTTTAGAAGATATAAGGATTGTTGCAGGATCAACAGTATTTTTATTAAAATCCCATTGTTCCATTAAAAACGGTATATCTTTGACGGTATCGGGTCTTTTTCCGGTTCCTTTGCAGGCAGGACATTTCCCTTTGGTGCGGGTACGGGTACGAGGTGTTGTAGGCCATTCGTATCCACAAAGTTTGCATTTCCAGTAATAAGGAAGACGTGAAATAGAAGAAACCGTTTTTGGATTTTCAGGATTTTTATCAAAATCCCATAGTTCCAGCATTTCTGGAACATCAGCAATTGATTTAAAATCTGACATTTTATATTCCCTCCAAGTTGTTAAAAAGTCCTTGTATAATGTTACTTTCTGATGAATGATTAGCTTGCTTTTCTGGAATTTTATCATCAGTTTCTATGGGAAGAATGGAACTTGTCGGAGAAATTATTTGTTCGGATAAAGCCTGATTTTTGATACAGGATTCTACATCTCCTTTGATAAGTCCCTGTTCTTTTAAGAGTTTTGTTGTTACATCTGGATAAACATATTGTAAAAGCACTTTTTTATGGGCATCTAACTGTTGCGATAGTTCATGATTTTGCTGCTTTAATTCTTTGTTTGTATATGATAATGATTGCAATTTATCAGTTAGATTTTCAATTTTTTTAGAAGCAGAATCCAGTTTTGTCTTATAGGATACAGCTTCTTTTTGCATGGAAAGCGCATTATCACAAATACTTTTGTAGTAGGTGTCCAGTTCGGTAAGTGCAGTGATCATTTTTTGCCTTGTACTGTTGCGGTCAAGGAAAGACTGAACATCCAGTGTTTTATATGATATGAGAAGAGAAGTTCCTTTTTCTTTTGAAGCCGTAAGTAACTCCTGAATATGTTCTTTCGCCTTTTCATTTCTACGTAAAGATGTGACCTGATATTTTGGATAACCGTTAGTATTTATGTAATCTGTAATTTGTGGCAGTTGCAGTGCACGTTCAGAACGGCCACTTTCAAGGTAGTATGTATCAATTAAAGTAATCAGGGTATTATCGTCAATGTATTTCTTTCTTGCCATAAAAAGCCTCCTTATTGTTGGGTGTTGAATTTTGACATGAGGAATGCACTATAGGATTGGGATGAGGAATGGAGGCGCAATAAAGCCTGACCGATGGTTTCGGAATCTCCGGAGTGACTTTTAACGATTTCAATAGCTTCCAGCAGTTCTTTTACGTCTTCATTGATCTGCCGACGGTAAATATTGTCTTCCTCAAAAAATGCGTTGATTCCTTTTCTGTAATATTGGCAACTTGGACAATATGCAATCTCACCAGCAGGACCGGCTGTTTGCAAACAGTCATCATATGATCCATTTGCATAGGCAGGTGAAAAACATGTACTGCCATCGGAAAGAATCTTGCCAGTTCCAACAGTTAAAGCAGGAACAGATTTACTGATAGTATAGTTGTGTTCACTGGCGGTGAGCTGACGGTAAGTACGGTATGTTTTACATTCTATAAGTTCAGCTACATTACTTCCATAATGGGCGGACATAATTTCATTTGTATGTCCTGCAAGAAACATAGCCGCAGCCGGTGTGCCGCCTTCCTGCATCAGATTTATGATTGCAATATGACGGGTATCGCCCAAATGAATCATTCCGATTTCGGTATCTGAAAGATGTCTTTTACAAGATGATTGAATGATATTGTAATGATACTTTTCGACAATAATTTCCTTGTAGAAATACAAAAGAATTGTCGAGAGGTTGACATAAGTCAGATACCGGCTGTTTAAATGCTTGCGTTGCTGCCACTTTTTGTAATGTGGATCAGTGACAAATAATGTTTTAATCTCAGTATCAGAATAAGATTGTGTTAATTTGAGGTATTGTTCGAATTCTTTTCCGAGTGTTTCCGGTATCGGATAGGTTGTCTGGTAATAATCTTCAGCAATTTTGTAAGAAATGCCCCGGTTACTCCCTTTTAGCCTGTTCCGCATTAAAGTAAGTGTATATCCGGAATCAGTTTTAGTAAGGCAGTCTCTTTGCGTTAACAGAAATTCCCGTGGGCGTAAAGGGATTACAGCTGTTACGGACCACCAGAGATATAATGGGTAATAGAACAGAGGCTTCTTGTAAATCTGTGATAAATTTTTTATTACAAGATGGGAAAAGACGGGAATTAGATGAGTTTAAGAAAAATATGGAGCTTATTATTCGGGAACAGTCGGGCTTTATCGAGGATTTCTTTAAAATCAGGGAATACCATGTCTTTTTGCCGAATGAGCTACAAAGCACTATGGAAGATTTTTTGAAGTCAAGAGGATATAATCCGGCAAGACTGTCATATATGCTTCTTGCGGAGGCAGGAAAGATGCAGAAGAAATCTTCAACAAATGATTCAGATACTCTTCGTAAACCTGGATCTGAAAATATCAAGTTCGAGATTCAAGGGTCAAATATCATCATAAAATCTCCGACTGCAGAGCTTATTTCTTCGCTTTACAGATGGAAAAAACAGGTTCCCTGGTGGAAAAAACTCCCTAAAGAAGCTCTGTACATAAAGGAAAAATAAGCCTGTAGAAGTAGATTTTATAACTATAGATACTGTATGTTTATGTGGATATTTGCTATACTTCGATATGAATATTGGATATAGGTATTTTATCAGAAGGGGGACTGTTTTTATGCAGTCCCTTTTCTAAAAATAGAAAAATCATTGTCAGATGGGATGATTTTTAATGGAGAAAATGGCTGTTGTGAAAGAACAAATAAAAGAAGATGAAAAATTACTATTGTCCGTTAGGGAAGTAAGTAATATGCTGGGGATTTCAGAAAAGTCAGTACGAAATTTTGCTTACGAAATGAATATGCAGGTGCGAATAGGTAAACGTGTGCTGATTCACCGAAAGAAACTGGAAACGTGGCTTAACAGGCAGGTTTTATATAAGGAGCATAAATAATTTTTGAATCATAAGATAACCGGAGGGGATAGAATGAGTAAGGAAAATGTGAATCAAGATATAGAACTGGAAACATATTTGGTATCGGATATTCAAAGAAAGTTACGATGCAGCAAAAATAAAGCTTATGAAATCGTGAAAAGGGGGTATTCAGAGAAACTGTTTAGTGTGATTAAAATTGGAAATGAATATCGCATTGCTCGAAAATCGTTTGATTATTGGTTTGAAAATCAGCATCGTCTTGATTATAAATAAGAATTCGGTTGAGCTGAAAAGGAAAAATACAGGCAATAAGGGGGGAGCACAGTGGATCTGCGTATGGTAGGTCTTCGGATAAGAGAAATACGAACAAATAAAAATCTTACACAGGAAGAATTGGCAGAGTTGGCAGACATCAGTGTAACTCATATAAGTGCGTTAGAGCGAGGGGTGAAAAATGCCAATTTAAGTACATTTGTAGCTATTGCAAATGCATTGCAAGTATCAGCGGACACTTTATTGATCGATGTAATTCCCTATTCGATAAGTGGAGTTACAAATGAGTTGCTCCATGAACTGAAAAGATTACCTTCAGATGAGCAGAAAAAGATCCTTAAGGCAGTTCGGATTCTGATAGGATAGATGTGCTTGTATGTAAGAGGAAAGGAACAAAAAAGATTGGAAAAAGAGGATTATATACAGCAGCTTGGAAAACCGAAATATAAAGTAGGGGAAGAAGTTTGCTTTGTTTATGGAAAAGACAGAGATCAGGAAGCAAAGGGCAGGATTTGTATAATAGACGCCTATGGAACATGGGAACAGCAAGAAGAGGTTTCGTATGATATTCTTGGAAGTAGAAGTGAGGAACCAGATAGAAGAGTTTTTTTTAAACATATCAGAGAATCGGAAATTGTGAATAAAAAAAGAATAGCGATCTGTAGATAGTGGAAACAGCTTTATCATCGAAGGGAAATTGATGGTAAGGCTGCTTTTTAATGTGACAGAAAACATATGTCTATTTCATCCTAAAAAGTTTCATATTTTAAATAAATGATATAGTCATAGAGGCAAGCGGAAATGTAAGAAGATGCGTATAAATTGATATTGCATGAATTGAATAATTCACGTTTTCGTGATAGAATAAATTTATAGTTTTAGACCGAATAATAGGAGGGATGATATGGCGGTCAGTTATAAAAAGTTATTTCATTTATTGATAGAAAAAGATATGACAAACGCACAATTACAACAGAAAGCCGGATTTTCAGCCAATATTATTACACGACTAAAACGGAATGGATATGTTTCTCTTGAGAGTATAGAGCGTATATGTCGGGTATTGAATTGTGGCGTTGATGATGTGTTGGAATTTATACCAGAAGATAACAAAAGGAAGGATTAGAAGAGAAAATGAATAAACAACAACTTGCTCAGAAAATATGGGCTTCTGCTAATCAGATGAGATCAAAAATCGAAGCAAATGAATATAAGGACTACATTTTAGGTTTTATTTTTTATAAGTATTTATCGGATAAAGAAGTCAGTTTCTTGAAAGAAAATGATTATAACGATGAATATATGAAAACTGTTACGGAAGATGATCCTGAAACGGTAAAATGGGTGCAGGAAAATATTGGATATTTCATTTCTTATGAGAATCTATTTTCAACATGGCTTGAACTGGGAAGAGATTTTGATGTATCCAATGTCAGAGATGCACTTTCTGCATTCAGCAGATTGATTTCGAATACACATAAACGGGTTTTCGATAAAGTTTTTGATACATTACAGACCGGACTTAGTAAGCTGGGAGATAGTTCAGGAACTCAGACAAAGGCGATTAGTGGTCTGTTGCAGTTGATAAAAGATATTCCGATGGATGGCAAACAGGGTTATGATGTTCTTGGATTTATCTATGAATACCTGATCAGTATGTTTGCTGCAAATGCTGGTAAAAAAGCAGGCGAATTCTATACGCCACACGAAGTTTCATTGTTGATGTCCGAAATTGTGGCTAGTCATTTGAAAGGAAAGAATGAAATTAAAATTTACGATCCGACAAGTGGATCTGGTTCGCTGTTAATTAACATTGGTCAGAGTGTGGCAAAGTATATGTCTGATTCAGATAATATCAAGTACTATGCACAGGAGCTAAAGGAAAACACGTACAATTTAACAAGAATGAATCTTGTTATGAGAGGCATTAAGCCAGACAATATTGTGACACGTAATGGAGATACGTTGGAAGAAGACTGGCCGTTTTTTGACGAAAATGATCCAGTGAATACGTATGATCCGTTATATGTGGATGCGGTCGTTTCAAATCCACCGTATTCTCAGAATTGGAGCCCGGAAAATAAGGAACATGATGTAAGATATGCGCGATATGGATTAGCTCCAAAGAGCAAAGCTGATTATGCATTTCTTCTGCATGATCTTTATCATATTAAACCGGATGGTATTATGACAATTGTTCTTCCGCATGGTGTATTATTCCGCGGTGGAGAAGAAGGAATAATCAGAAAAAATCTGATAGAAAATAATAATATTGACGCGATTATTGGACTTCCGGCAAATATCTTTTTCGGTACAGGAATCCCGACAATTATTATGGTTCTCCGTCAGAAAAGGGAAAATACGGATGTTCTGATTATTGATGCGTCCAAAGGCTTTGTGAAAGAGGGAAAGAATAATAAACTGCGGGCTTCAGATATCAAACGGATTACAGATACTTTTGTGGATAGAAAAGATGTTCATAAATTTTCAAGGGTCGTGAGCCGTGAAGAAATTCGTGAGAATGATTATAATTTGAATATTCCACGGTATGTAGATTCATCAGAAGAAACAGAACACTGGGATATTTACGCAACAATGTTTGGCGGCATTCCAAAGTCAGAACTTGATACAATGGAAGAGGTTTGGAAAGCTTTTCCTAATCTGAGAAAAGAACTTTTTATAGATAATGGAACACCATATGTTCATATGGCAGTATCGGAGAAGATTAAGGAAGCTGTTAAAAAGCATTCTGATGTTGTTGGATTTGAAAATACTTTCAATAAAGCATTTGAATCATTTCCGAATTTCCTAAAAGAAATGCTGATTACTCAAATGGATAGTATAGAAATTCCAAAGGCAGAAGGAATTTTAAGTGAGGATATTTTTAAACGTTTAGAGAATATTCCTTTAGTTGACAAATATGCTGCATTTCAGTTATTGGATGATGAATGGACGAAAGTGGCAATTGATCTTGAAATTATTCAAACAGAAGGCTTTGAATCTGTGAAAAAAGTCGATCCAAATCTTGTGATTAAAAAGAAAGATGGAAAAGAGCAGGAAATACAAGATGGCTGGATAGGACATGTTATTCCATTCGAGTTAGTTCAGTTAACACTTCTTAAACAGGATTATGATGAAATCAAAGACTTGGAGAGTAAAATGGCAGAAATTCCATCAGAGTATGAATCAATTCTTGAAGAGATGACGGAAGATCAGAAAGAGGCTTGCAAAGATGTGCTTAATGAGGATGGAAATGCATTTGTACCTAAAGGAGTGTCAAAAATGGTTAAAATGCTTAAAAAGGATAAAACAGAGGAAAGCATTCAGCTGTATGATATTCTATCAAAAGTAGAAAGTTTGATGAAAGATGAGAAAGATACAAAGGCTGCGATTAAAAAGAAGAGCGCAGAACTTCAGGAAAAAACAAAAGAGACAATAGAGAATTTATCGGATGAAGAAGCTATTGAATTATTAGAAGAAAAATGGATTGTACCGGTCAACAATAATATTCATAAACTTCCAGAATCTATTATTGATGAATTTGTCCGTAAAATTCAGACATTAACTGATAAATATGCAGTTACATTAATGGATATTGAGAAGCAGATTGATGATACAGAAGCAGAATTGTCTAGTATGATGGATGATTTGGTTGGAAACGAATATGACATGAAAGGGCTTGGCGAATTAAAAGCGCTATTGCTGGGTGAATAATATGAGTAATGACAAGAAACCAGATATTCGTTTTAAAAATTATAGTGATGATTGGGAACAGCGTAAGCTCGGAGAACTTGCGTTATTCAATCCTAAAGATGAGCTGCCTCAAACATTTGAATATGTCGATTTGGAGTCTGTTGTTGGCACAGAGATGTTGTCGCATAGGACTGAGGTAAAGTCATTTGCTCCATCAAGAGCACAGCGACTTGCTCACACCGGGGATCTATTCTATCAGACTGTGCGTCCATATCAAAAGAACAATTATCTTTTTGAAAAGCCCGATAATAACTATGTTTTTTCGACTGGATACGCACAAATGCGTCCCTATGTTGACGGGTATTTTCTGCTCAGCCTTGTTCAGAGCGAACGCTTCGTAAAGGTTGTTTTGGATAACTGCACAGGAACAAGTTATCCAGCAATAAATGCGAATGATTTGGCTGAGATTGAGGTGGCTGCACCATCGGATGAGAGCGAGGTACAAAAGATTGGCACAATATTTCGTAGCATAGACAACCTTACCACCCTTCATCAGCGAGAGTTAGAAAAACTGAAAAATATTAAAAAAGCAATGTTGGAAAAGATGTTTGTGTAAGAAATCAATCTAATGGGAAGGAGGGAGAATAGTGGTTTTTAAGAAAGAGTCGGATTTTGAAGAGGCTTTAATCAAAATATTATCAGAAAAAGGATGGGAGAAAGAGGTTATCAAGTATCCTACAGAAAAAGAACTTATTCAAAATTGGGCGAATATTTTATTTGACAATAATCGTGGGCAAGATCGACTTGACAAGTATCCATTGACAGAGGGAGAAATGCAACAGATTATTGAGCAAATTATGGAATTGCGGACGCCGTTGAAACTAAATGGTTTTATAAATGGGAAAACAGTATCGGTGAAACGTGATAATCCAGATGATAAATTGCATTTTGGAAAAGAAATCAGCCTAAAGATCTATGATAGGCAAGAAATTGCTGCGGGACAGAGCCGATATCAGATTGTTCAGCAACCTGTGTTCCCAAGTAAGTCTAAGATGTTAAATGATCGTCGAGGAGATTTGATGCTTCTCATAAACGGTATGCCGGTTATTCACATAGAATTAAAGAAAAGCGGAGTACCGGTTAGCCAAGCATACCATCAGATTGAAAAATACGCATATGAGGGTGTATTTACAGGACTTTTTTCATTAGTACAGATATTTGTTGCCATGAATCCGGATGATACGGTATATTTTGCCAATCCGGGCCCAGAGGGTAAATTTAATCCTGATTATTATTTCCATTGGGCAGATTTTAATAATGAACCGATCAATAACTGGAAAGAAATAGCATCCACCCTTCTTTCAATTCCGATGGCACATCAGTTGATTGGTTTTTATACAGTGGCGGATGATTCAGATGGCGTTTTAAAAGTCATGAGGAGTTATCAATATTATGCAGCTAATGCCATTTCGGATGTTGTTTCAAAAACAAAGTGGGCAAGAAACAATCAAAGAGGTGGATATATCTGGCACACTACAGGATCTGGAAAGACAATGACCAGCTTTAAATCCGCGCAGTTAATTGCAAATTCTAATGATGCGGACAAAGTCGTTTTCTTAACCGATAGAATTGAGTTGGGAACACAGTCTTTGAAGGAATATAGAGGATTTGCTGATGATAATGAAACTGTGCAGGCAACAGAGAATACTTATGTTTTATTGTCAAAACTAAAAAGTAGTAATGCGTCAGATACGCTGATTGTTACATCGATTCAGAAAATGAGTAATATCCGTGATGAAGAAGGCGGTCTCAACAAGCATGATATAGAGATTATTAGTGAAAAAAGGCTTGTATTTATAGTTGATGAGGCACATAGATCTACTTTTGGGGATATGCTAACAACGATTAAAGAGACTTTTCCGAATGCTATTTTCTTTGGATTCACAGGAACACCGATTTTTGATGAAAATGCAAGAAAAAAGAGTGCCCAGACAGATGTGTTTGGAAATGAGCTTCATAGATATAGTATTGCAGATGGAATTCGAGATAAGAATGTACTAGGTTTTGATCCGTATAAGGTACTGACTTTTCGGGATAAAGATGTGCGGAGAGCTGTCGCGTTAGAAAAAGCTAAGTCGCATACGGAAGAAGAGGCAATTTCAGATCCTAAAAAAGCCGAAATTTATTATAAATATATGGATGATTCTCAAGTGAAAATGGCGGGTGAGATGGGAAACGATGGCAAATGGATTAAAGGCATCGAAGATTTTATTCCTCAAAGCCAGTATCATTCAAAGGAACATCAAGAAAAGGTTGTCGAGGATATTAAAGAGAATTGGGTTAGGCTTAGTCATAATGGAAAATTCCATGCTATTTTTGCAACAAGTAGTATTCCAGAAGCAATTGAGTATTATCGATTGATAAAAGAACGGATACCAACATTGAAAACCACATGTTTATTTGATCCAAATATTGATAATAATGGTGGTGTTGTGTTTAAAGAAGATGGATTGATTGAGATTATTAGTGACTACAATACGCAATATGGAATGGATTATAATATTCCAACACATGCAAAGTTTAAGAAAGATATTGCTCTGAGATTAGCACATAAAGAACAGTATAAGAGAATAGAAAGAGAACCTCAAAAACAGTTAGATCTTTTAATTGTTGTGGATCAGATGCTTACAGGATTTGATTCTAAATGGGTTAATACGCTGTATATGGATAAGATTCTGGAATATGAAAATATTATACAAGCTTTTTCAAGAACAAATCGCTTGTTTGGACCAGATAAACCATTTGGTGTGATTCGATATTACAGAAAACCACATACAATGGAACAAAATGTTGCCCGCGCAGTCAAATTATATTCAGGAGATAAGCCGATAGGTCTTTTTGTAGAAAAGTTGTCGCACAATCTTGAAAAGATGAATTCTATTTTTAATGACATGTCCGAAGTGTTTAAAAATGCAAATATTCCTGATTTTACGAGACTTCCGGAAGAAAAAGCTGTTAAAGCGAAGTTTGCATCGTTATTTAGGGATTTTAATACATATCTTGAAGCTGCAAAGGTTCAGGGATTCAAGTGGAGTCAAGAACTGTACGAATTCGCAGATACCGAAAATGATGAAAAAACAGAGATAACAGTTGATTTTGATGAAAAATCGTACCTGATTCTGGCACAAAGATATAAAGAACTATTTGAAGGTGGAGGTGAAGGTGGAAGAAATGAAGATGTGCCATATGATCTTGTTGGATATTTAATTGAAATTGATACTGGGCGCATAGATTCAGATTATATGAACAGTAGATTTGAAAAGTATCTGAAATTAATCAAACAAGAGGGAATACCTGGAGAACTAATCGAACAAGCAAGGGCAGAATTACATAAAACGTTTGCAGGACTTACACAGGAAGAACAGAAATATGCCAATATTTTTCTACATGATACAGAGCGTGGAGATGTCATTCCGGAACCTGGAAAAACTTTAAGAGATTATATTACAGAATATCTATACACCGCGAAGGATGATCAAATTCATCATTTTGCCACTGCATTTGGTATGGATGAAGAAAAACTAAGAGATATGATGAGTCTTGGATTAACAGAGGCTAATATCAATGAATTTGGGCGATTTGACGAATTGAGAAAGAGTGTTGATAAAGAAAAAGCAAAAAAATTCTTAGAAGCTTATGAACATACTAAACTTATTCCGCCGAAAGTGAATATGAAAACTGATCAATTGTTGCGAAAATTTATTTTATCAGGTGGTTTTGAAGTGAATATGCCAGAATAATTGTTGGGATTATGCATAATTATTCAGACTGTTTTGAAGAGTCAGGGAAAATACCTGGCTCTTTTTCTATTTCTTGGGAACAGCGTAAGGTTACTGAAATCGGAAAAATTTATATTGGATTAGTGACAACAATGACAAAACATTATACCGATGAAGGGACTTTACTTATAAGAAACTCAGATATTAAAGATGGTAAATTTGAGTTTGGTGATAATCCAATTCACTTGGAAAAATCATTTGCTGAAAAAAATGAAACCCGTATGCACCAAATTGGAGATGTAATTACAGTACATACTGGCGATGTAGGAACATCTGCGGTAATTACTGAAAACGAAGCAAAATCAATAGGTTTTGCTACGATTGTTACTCGACCAAACCCTAAAATAATTGATTCAAATTATCAGTGTTCGTTTCTAAACACAGATAATCATAAGAAATGGGCGGTATCAATTTCAACGGGAGATGGAAGAACAAATTACAACTTGGGAGATTATTTTGAATTAGTTGTTCCTGTTCCGTCAATAGCAGAGCAAAAGAAAATAGCATCATATATTCAAAACCTTAATCGCCTTATCACCCTTCATCAACGTAAGCCGTAATCTACCAAATGGAGGAAATTTTATGTTGAAAGAAATTAAAGAAACAGATTTATTTTGTGAATATTATGCAAAATGGATTACAGTTTACAAAAAGGGGGCGATAAGGAAAGTGACTATGGATAAGTATCTCATGACACAGAAATGGCTGGTTAAGTTGATTCCATCATTAAAAGTATATGAAATGAACCGAATTGCTTATCAACAATTATTAAATGATTATGCTGAGTATCATGAAAGGCAGACAACAATGGATTTTCATCATCAGTTAAAGGGAGCAATATTAGATGCAGTAGATGAAGGATTGATTGAGCGCGATCCGACAAGAAAGGCAATAATTAAAGGAAAAACACCCGCAGTTAAGAAAATCAAGTATTTAAATCAGTTTGAATTACACAATTTGTTGGCATCATTAGATCTGAAGGATAAGGTGAATTGGGATTACTTTATTTTATTGGTTGCAAAAACAGGAATGAGATTTTCAGAGGCGTTGGCTTTAACACCTAATGACTTTGATTTTGCACATCAGACGCTTTCAATAAATAAAACTTGGGATTATAAAGGGAAAAGTGGGTTTCAACCTACAAAAAACAGGTCATCAGTCAGAAAAATACAGATTGATTGGCAAACTGTTATCCAATTTTCTGAATTAATTAAACATTTGCCAGAGGATAAACCAATTTTTGTTGATGGTGCAGTATACAATTCAACGGTAAATAATATACTTGCAAGACATTGTAAAGAATGTAATATACCGGTAATATCAATTCACGGTTTGCGGCATACGCATGCGTCTTTATTGCTGTTTACAGGCGTATCTATTGCTAGTGTAGCAAGAAGATTGGGACATTCGAGTATGACAACAACACAGAAAACATATTTACATATTATTCAGGAATTGGAAAATAAAGATATTGATTTAGTTATGCGTTCATTATCAAGTTTAAGTTAACGAATTATACGGCTTGCGTTGATTAAGAGTGATAAGAAAATGATCTGATTTATTTATACAAAAATTGGTATAGATAAGTTGGGTCATTTATTGTGCAGTATATTTGATTATGGTAATATAAAGATATGAATTTTCCAAAAGAAAAGAGAATGAAAATGAATTTAACAAGTACAAGTAAATTTGTAAGTTTAATCCTGCGCCATAAACCAGAAACAATCGGAATCCAGTTGGATGAACATGGTTGGGCAAATGTAGACGAGTTGATTGCTGGAATTTCCAAAACTCATGAAATTAATAGAGAAATATTGGAAGAAATTGTTCGGACAGATAACAAGCAAAGATTTATTTTTAATGAAGATAAAACAAAGATTCGGGCAAATCAGGGACATTCAATTCCTGTTGATGTAGAATTACCAGAAGCAATACCGCCAGACAGACTTTGGCATGGGACTGGAGAAAAGTATGTTGCATCCATTGATCAGCAAGGATTGATTCCAAAGAATAGGTTATATGTGCATTTATCATCAGATGCAGCTACAGCTACAAAAGTAGGTTCGCGTCATGGAAAGCCTGTGCTTTATATTGTAAAAACAAAAGAAATGCATGACAATGGATACAAATTTTTCTTATCAAAAAATGTATGGTTAACAAAAGAAGTTCCCGTACAATATTTGATCAAAGAGGAGTAGTAAGGATGATTTATGTAACCGGCGATTGCCATGCTGATTTTACCCGATTCAATACGAAAAATTTCCCGGAACAATATGAAATGACAAAAGAGGATTATGTCATTATCTGTGGTGATTTTGGTGGGGTATGGAACCGTTTTGAAGAAAATAAACATGAAAAGCATTGGATGGATTGGTTGGAAGATCGACCTTTCACAACCCTTTTCTGCGAGGGAAACCATGAAAATTTTGATAGGCTTTACAGCTATCCCGTAGAAAAATGGAATGATGGAAATGTACATAAGATCAGACCTTCGGTGATCCATCTTATGCGAGGACAGGTTTTTCAACTTTGTGGAAAGAAATTCTTTGTGTTTGGCGGAGCAAAAAGTCATGATACAGACGGTGGAATACTTGATCCGGAAGCACCGGATTTCAAGAAGAAAAAGAAAGAACTGGATAAGGAATGGCTGCCGTATCGTGTGAATCACATTTCCTGGTGGAAAGAAGAAATGGCTTCAAATGAGGAAATGGAAGAAGGATTAAGAAATTTATCTCAGTATAACAATGAGGTAGATTTTATTATCAGCCATTGTTGTGCTACAAGTACCCAGAAACAATTTGTAGATAAGACTTTTTCAGCAGATTCCATGACGGATTATCTGGAGTTAGTGAAGCAGCGGGTAAATTTTAAGAAGTGGTTCTTTGGTCATTATCATGATAATAAGAATATTGGACCGAAAGAAATACTGATATATGAGCAGATTATTCGGATACTGTGAGAAATTATAATTTGTGTATGACGAAAGGAGATTTTCGGTTTATGTGTAAATTGATGGAAGAATATGAGAAACGTACACTGAACCGGTTCATGAAAAAACTTACTGTTCCGGGCGAAAAATGTAATCTGAAGATGCGGATGAATCTGCGCTATGCATGTTTCAAATTTCTAGGTATGTAAAAAGAATCACTTATCAGAAAAATAAAAATAACAGGAGGAAACTAAAAATGGAAGTAATACGCGCAAAAAGTGCCGGATTCTGCTTTGGTGTAAAACGCGCTGTCGATACAGTATATGAGCAGGTTGAAAAACAGATGGGAAAACAGATCTATACTTATGGTCCGATCATCCATAATGAAGAGGTTGTAAAGGACATGGAAGCACATGGCGTAAAAGTCCTGCGCGGTGAGGAAGAACTGAAAGGTCTGGAAGAAGGACTGGTGATTATCCGCTCTCATGGTGTTCCAAAGAGAATCTGTGACCTAATGGATGAAAAAGGCATCGAATATGTAGATGCAACCTGTCCGTTTGTGAAAAGAATCCATAAGATTGTTGCCAAAGAAAGTAAAAAAGGCAGCCGGATCATTATCATTGGTAATCCGGATCACCCTGAGGTTGAAGGAATCCGGGGCTGGGCAGGAGAAAATGTAACCGTTATAAAAAATGCAGAAGAAGCAGAAAAATTTGAAAATACTACATCTGAAAGAATTTGTATTGTGTCTCAGACGACATTTAATTACAATAAATTCAAAGATTTAGTTGAAATTATTTCAGAAAAGGGTTATGATATAAGTGTTTTAAATACGATTTGTAATGCAACCAGAGAGCGTCAGACAGAAGCAAGGAGCATTGCAAAAGAGGTGGATGCTATGATTGTAATCGGAGACAAACATAGTTCCAATACCCAGAAACTGTATGAAATATGCAGCAGGGAATGTCACAATACGTACTATATACAGACACTTGACGATTTTGATATGAATCAATTAAGGTCCGTGGAAACAGTAGGTATTACAGCAGGGGCATCCACGCCCAACAATATAATTGAGGAGGTTCAAAATAATGTCAGAATTAACTTTTGAACAAATGTTAGACGAGTCATTTAAAACAATTCATAATGGAGAGGTCGTAGATGGTACTGTAATTGATGTTAAGCCAGATGAAATCATCTTAAATATAGGATACAAAGCAGACGGTATCATCACCAGAAGTGAATATACCAATGATAACAGTGTAGATCTTACAACTGTTGTTTCTGTTGGTGATCCGATGACTGTTAAAGTACTGAAAGTCAATGATGGAGAAGGACAGGTTCTTCTTACATACAAGAGACTTGTTGCAGAAAAAGGTAACGAAAGATTAAAAGAAGCATTCGAGAACAAAGAAGTCCTGAAAGCACCGGTTACTCAGATTCTTGGCGGTGGATTAAGCGTTGTTGTAGATGAAGCAAGAGTATTCATCCCGGCAAGTCTTGTATCAGATACTTACGAAAAAGACCTTTCTAAGTACAAAGATCAGGAAATCGAATTTGTTATCAGCGAATTCAATCCAAGAAGAAACCGTATCATCGGTGACAGAAGACAGCTTCTTGTTGCTGAAAGAGCAGAGAAGCAGAAAGAACTCTTCGCTAAACTTAAAGTCGGTGATGTGATCGAAGGAACAGTTAAGAACGTAACAGATTTCGGTGCATTTATCGATCTCGGCGGAGTAGACGGACTTCTTCATATCTCTGAGATGTCATGGGGAAGAGTTGACAATCCGAAGAAAGTATTCACAGTTGGTGAAACTCTTAAAGTGCTTGTTAAAGATATCCATGATACAAAAGTTGCACTCAGCTTAAAATTCCCGGAGACAAATCCATGGGCTAACGCAGCTGAGAAGTACGCTGTAGGTACAGTTGTAACAGGAAAAGTTGCAAGAATGACAGACTTTGGTGCATTCGTAGAACTTGCTCCTGGAGTAGATGCACTCCTTCATGTATCACAGATCTCAAGAGCACATGTTGAGAAACCTTCAGACGTACTTTCTGTAGGTCAGGAGATTACAGCTAAGATCGTAGATCTTAACGAAGCTGACAAGAAGATCAGCCTTAGCATGAAAGCACTTGAAAATACAGAAGCTCAGGAAGAAACTGAAGAATAATTAAATAAGATATACAAGGATAGAGACTGATTGAAGTCTCTATCTTTTGTTTGAAAAAGTGGTAGACATAACTAACTACAGCTGAAAAAAGTTTTCGGATCCATAAGTGATCTCGATAAGTAAGATGAAAAATTTTACCGAATAGTCAGAAAATTCACAAAGAGAGGTCGTAGTAGCCTCTCTTTTTTGTGTAAGGAGGCTATTGTGTTAAAAAAACGACAAGATGTACTGGAAAATATACAATAAAATGACGAAAGTTACTGGAATTGCAGGATTTATTTTAGTATATTTATAAGAGAGAAAATAGGAAGGAAGGATATCAAAATGGGACTTTTGACATTTAAAGGCGGAGTTCATCCGAACGACGGAAAAAGTCTTGCGAAAGACAAGGCAATCGTAGAACTTCTGCCACAGGGTGATCTTGTATACCCGTTATCCCAGCATATCGGAGCACCGGCTAAGCCAGTAGTAGCAAAAGGTGACCATGTGCTTAAAGGGCAGAAAATTGCCGAAGCGGGGGGCTTCGTGTCTGCACCGATCTATGCATCCGTATCAGGTACTGTAAAAGCGATTGAACCACGTGTGAATCCGACAGGTTCTAAAGTGAACAGTATCATCATTGCAAATGACGGTCAGTACGAAGAAGTAGAATATCCACAGCCAAAACCTCTTTCTGAACTGACAAAAGAAGAGATTCTGAATATCATTGGAGAGGCTGGCGTAGTAGGTATGGGTGGAGCAGGTTTCCCTACCAGAGTGAAGCTTTCACCAAAAGAGCCAGACAAGATTGATTATATCATTGCAAACTGTGCGGAATGTGAGCCGTATATTACTGCCGATTACAGAAGAATGCTGGAGAATCCGGAACTTCTGGTAGAAGGTATGCGTGTGATCCTGAAGCTTTTTGACAATGCGAAAGGTTTATTTGCAATCGAAGATAACAAACCGGACTGTATCGCAAAATTAAAAGAGCTGACCAAGGACGAGCCTCGTATGGAAGTCAGAGAGATGATGACCAAGTACCCACAGGGCGCAGAACGTCAGCTGATTTTTGCAAATACAGGACGTGCGATCAATTCTACCATGCTTCCGGCAGATGCTGGATGTGTAGTAGACAACGTAGAGACCATCATCAGCATTTACAATGCAGTAGTAAAAGGCATTCCTTCTATGGAACGTGTCGTTACTGTAACAGGGGATGGAGTTGTAAATCCTGGTAACTACAAAGTACTCTTCGGAACCAACCAGAACGAACTGATCGAAGCCGCCGGCGGACTCAAAGAAGGCTGTGAAAAAGTTATTTCAGGTGGACCGATGATGGGATTTGCGATGTATACGACAGATACACCGATCACCAAGACATCTTCATCTATTCTTTGCATGTCAAAAGATGAAGTATCAGCCTGTGAACCGACTGCATGTATCAACTGCGGACGGTGCGTTGACGCCTGTCCAAGCCGCATTATTCCGTCAAGACTGGCTGATTTTGCAGAACGCCATGACGAAGAAGCGTTCCTCAAATTCAATGGTCTTGAATGTGTAGAATGTGGATCCTGCAGTTATGTATGTCCGGCTAAGAGACAACTGAAGCAGGCAATCGGATCGATGAGAAAAACCGCACTTGCCAACAAAAAGAAAAAATAGAATAGAGAGGAAGAGGTGAACAAAAGTGAGTGAACAGTTAAAAGTATCATCTTCACCACATATCCGTTCTAAAGAGACAACCGGCAATATCATGCTGTGGGTTATCATCGCTCTGTTACCGGCAACTTTCTTTGGAATTTACAACTTCCGTGACACACATGCATGGCTGCTTGTTATTGTGACAACAGCAGCAGCAGTTCTTACGGAGTACATTTACGAAAAACTGATGCATAAAAAGATTACGATCAAGGATTTCAGTGCCGCAGTTACAGGACTTCTGCTTGCACTCAACCTTCCGCCGACAGCCCCAATCTGGATGGGAATCATCGGAAGTGTATTCGCGATCCTGGTTGTAAAGCAGCTCTTTGGCGGATTGGGACAGAACTTCATGAACCCTGCACTTGGAGCAAGATGTTTCCTTCTTATTTCCTTCACAGGAAGAATGACAAGCTTCGTATATGACGGCGTATCCGGTGCAACACCACTGGCAACGATCCGTGCTAATATCGAAGCAGGAAATGCAGCACTTGACGGTGTGAACAGCATGCACATGCTGATCGGAAATATTGCCGGAACCATCGGTGAAACATCCGTTATCGCAATCGTGATCGGAGCAATCATCCTGATCCTCAAAGGAATCATTGATCTTCGTATCCCGGGTACATATATTGTGACATTTGCGCTTTTCATCGGAATCTTCGGTGGATTTGTAGATGGAATTGGATTCTTCAATGTTCAGTACATGACAGCAGAACTCTGCGGTGGTGGTCTGATGCTTGGAGCATGGTTTATGGCAACCGATTATGTAACTTCCCCGATCACCAAAAAAGGGCAGATCGTATATGGTATCCTTCTTGGATGTCTGACTGGTCTGTTCCGTCTGTTCGGTGGTTCAGCAGAAGGTGTATCTTATGCGATCATCTTCAGTAACCTTCTTGTACCGCTGATCGAGAGAGTTACTCTTCCAAAGCCTTTCGGTAAAGGAGGAGAAAAATAATGAATAAGATTATCAAAAATACACTGATCCTTGCAGCAATCACCGTTGTATCCGGTCTGGTACTTGGAGCTGCTTACGAAGTAACAAAAGGTCCAATCGCACAGACACAGGCAAAGCAGAAACAGGAAGCCTGTCAGGCCGTTTATCCGGAAGCAGATTCCTTTGAGGCAATGGACGTAGATCAGAAAGCTGCCAAAGAAGCAATCAAAAAGATGGGAACGAATGCAACAGTAGATGAAGTCTATTCTGCTGTTATGGATGGAAGCGAAGCTGGTTATGTTATAACAGTAACTGACAAAGATGGTTACGGCGGAGATATCCAGATCACAGTCGGTATCATGAGTGACGGTACGGTAAATGGCATTTCTTTCCTTTCCATCAGCGAGACAGCAGGTCTTGGTATGCGTGCGAAAGAACCAAGCTTTTACAATCAGTTTGCAGGACAGCAGGCTGAAAAATTCTATGTATCCAAAGATGGCGGAGACGGACAGCCGATCGATGCTTTGAGTGGTGCAACCATCACTTCCCGTGCAGTCACAGGAGCTGTCAACACAGCACTTGGATATTACCAGACAGCGTTAGGAGGTAGTGGAAATGAATAAATGTACAGAAAGACTTTATAACGGTCTTGTAAAAGAAAACCCGACCTTTGTTATGATGCTTGGTATGTGTCCGACACTGGCGGTTACAACATCCGCAATCAACGGTATTGGTATGGGACTTTCTACCACAGTGGTATTGATTTTCTCAAACCTTTTGATTTCCATGCTGCGTAAGATCATTCCGGATTCGGTTCGTATGCCGGCATTTATCGTAGTCGTAGCAACACTTGTTACTGTGGTACAGTTCCTTCTGGAAGGTTTTGTACCTAGTCTTTATGCATCACTTGGTGTATATATTCCTCTGATCGTAGTTAACTGTATCATCCTTGGACGTGCAGAAGCATATGCATCAAAGAACCCGGTCCTTCCATCTGTATTTGATGGTATTGGTATGGGACTTGGATTCACACTTGGTCTTACCTGCATCGGTATCGTCAGAGAGCTGATTGGTTCCGGAAAATTATTCGGATTTCAGGTTATGCCTGATATCTACGAACCTGTTACTATTTTCATCCTTGCTCCTGGTGCATTCCTTGTCCTTGCATTCCTTGTTGCGGCACGTAACAAGATCATGAAGAAACTGGAAGCAAAAGGAAAGAAAGTTGTCAAAGCGCAGGGATGTTGTGAAGGCGGATGCGCTTCATGCGGCGGATGCGACGGACACGTGTTCCCGACAGGTCAGGAAAAGGAATAGGAGGGAGATAAGAGATGAAAGAATTACTTATTATAGCAGTTGGTTCGGCGCTTGTTAACAACGTCGTACTCAGCCAGTTCCTCGGTATCTGTCCTTTCCTTGGTGTTTCTAAGAAAATTGAGACAGCAGCCGGCATGGGCGGCGCAGTTGTTTTCGTTATTACAATCGCATCTTTCATTACCGGTGCGATCTACCAGTTCATCTTACATCCGGCAGGATTTGAGTATCTGCAGACCATCGTATTTATTCTGGTTATCGCAGCACTCGTTCAGTTTGTAGAAATGTTCCTCAAGAAGGTTATGCCTCCGCTTTATAATGCACTTGGTGTATATCTCCCGTTGATCACAACAAACTGTGCAGTACTTGGTGTATCACTGAACTGTGTAACAAAAGGATATAACATTCTTGAAGGTGTTGTATACGGATTCTCCACAGCAGTCGGATTCACGATCGCGATCGTGATCATGGCTGGTATCCGTGAGAAGATCGAATACAACGATATCAGTGAGTCTTTCCAGGGAACTCCGATCGTACTGCTTACTGCAGCACTGATGTCCATCGCGTTCTTTGGATTCTCAGGAATCATTTAACAGAAGGAGGACCGTGTTATGAGTATAACAGGAGTATTGATTGCTGCACTTATCGTAGGCGGTACCGGCGTATTCATCGGTGTCTTCCTTGGAATTGCAGGCAAGAAATTTGCAGTTGAAGTAGATGAAAAAGAAGAAGCGATTCTCGCAGAACTTCCGGGTAACAACTGTGGTGGATGTGGATATGCCGGATGTTCCGGTCTTGCAGCAGCTATCGCAAAAGGAGAAGCTCCGGTCGGACAGTGTCCGGTCGGCGGTGCTCCGGTAGCAGCAAAGATCGCAGCGATCATGGGCGAAGAAGCCGGTGAAAGCGTACACGAAGTTGCATTTGTAAAATGTGCAGGAACCTGCGAAAAAGCAAAACAGGCATATGATTATACAGGAATTACAGACTGCCAGATGGCAGCCATGATGCAGAATGGCGGACCAAAAGGATGTTCTTTCGGATGTCTTGGTTTCGGAAGCTGCGTAAAGGCATGTCCGTTCGATGCGATCCATATCGTAGACGGAATTGCAGTAGTCGACAAAGAAGCATGTAAAGCCTGTGGTAAATGTATCGCCACCTGTCCAAAACATCTGATCGAGCTTGTACCTTATGAACAGAAGCATCTCGTACAGTGCAGCTCAAAAGATAAAGGAAAAGACGTTATGAGCGTATGTTCCGTAGGATGTATCGGATGTAAGATGTGTGAAAAAGTATGTGAATCTGATGCAGTACATGTAGTAGATAACATCGCACACATTGATCCGGAAAAATGTACAAACTGTGGAAAATGTGCGGAGAAATGTCCGAAGAAGATCATTAAGTAAATAAATAATGAAAAAAAGGATCCGGATGCTGTTTCGGAGGCTAAGAACAAGTTTTTCTTAGGCTTCTGCAAATGCATCCGGATCCTTTTTTTATTGAGTTCATTCGACTGCGGAAGGATGAAAGGATGGAAAGAGAAAGTTAGGAAAATTTAATTTTTAGAATATCGTGGGGTATGTTATAATAGAAAAAATGGAGAAGGAAAAGAAAAATTATTGGTTGACGGTTAGGTGGAAAATCATCCAAAATAGAAATGAAAATAGAGACAAAATACGACATTGCATCATCTGTAAATATTGGCGCAGAGTATGACAAGGGCGTGAAGAAACTCTTTAAGAGCAAAGAGATCATTGTGCCGATTATGGAGATGGTGATTCCGGAATTTGAAGGGTGTTCGCAGGAAGAGATCCTGAATTGTCTGGACCTTGCATCGATTACATCAGATGAGGTTGTCAGTGATGCTCCAGTTACGGAGACGGATGAATATCGGATACGGGGCGAAGATGCAGGGATATTTGATTATCTTAATCAGGTATTTGTGGGAAATATAGAAGAAATAGAGACTTATTCACATATTGAATGGGAAGATGAATTTAAGGAGGATGTGGCTATGACGATGACAGGGTTTAGTGATATATTAGTTAGAAGAGGGAGAGAAGAAGGCAGAGAAGAAGGGCGAGAGGAGACAACGGTTAAATTTATCTGGAGTTTACATGAAATGGATTTTACAGATGATATGATTTCGGAAGCAGTAAAAAGACCGATTGATTATGTGCAGGATATTTTGAAAAAAGATGCACCTCAATAAGAAAGTTGGGAACACTTTTGTGAAAAATAGATTAATAGCAGGAATAAAGATGCTTTTACAGGACTTATGGAATATCCGCATTGCGATTCTTGTATTTGCAATTTATTTTGTTATAGGAAGAAAGTTTTTATACAGTCTGTGTCCCATGGTGATCATGACGGGATTTCCTTGTCCGGGATGCGGGCTTACAAGAGCGATGTTTATGGTGCTGCGAGGGGACTTTGCCGGGGCATGGAAAATGCATCCGTTTATTTATGGTGTGATTATTCTGGTGGGATGGTTTGGCGTGCGGAGATACATACAGAGAAAAGAAACGAAGAGTCTTGGAAAATGGGTGATTCTTCTGTGCGTAGGACTGATTCTATATTATGTGTACCGAATGGTAAGGTATTTTCCGGGAGATGCTCCGATGAGTTATTACTATGGAAGCGTGGGATACCGGGTGTGGGAGATAATTAGAAGTGGAAGAAATTATTTATAGTAGAGTATATAAAAGTGCCGCGAAGTCATCAAAACGATGATAGAGCGGCACTTTTTTGGATTATTTACAAAAGATACTATGGAACCTTTTTGTGCAGAATCAGCAGGAGACAGCTTTATGGGAATAGCGACACTGACTAATTTATGTCTTCCCGCGCTAATCCTAGCGCAGGAAGCCTCTCAGCATTTTTTCTTTCCAGAACCGGTACTTCTGATACCGTATCGGCAGATCCATCCAGGTTTTCTTATCGACTATGCTTCTCTGATGTGTGAAGCAGTCAAATCCTTCTTTTCCATGATAGCATCCCATGCCGCTTTCTCCGACACCGCCGAACGGCATCTGGCTGGTGGCGAGGTGGATGATGGTATCGTTGATGCAGCCGCCGCCAAAATGACATCTGGCAAGGACTTTCTTTTTGGCAGCAGGATCTTCGGTGAAAAGATAGAGTGCAAGCGGGTGGGGATGGGATTCGACCTGCCGGATTGCATCGTTCAGGTCAGAATAGGTAAGTACCGGAAGAATCGGTCCGAAAATTTCTTCGCCCATGACCGGATCGTCCCAGGTGACATCTTTTAGGATGGTCGGGGCAATGCGCAGGGTAGACGGATCGGACTCACCTCCACAGACCAGCTTGTCGGCAGCAATCAGGTTCTGCAGCCGGTGAAAATGTTTTTCGTTGATGATTTTCCCATAATCCGGATTTTGAAGAGACTGTTTGCCAAACTGCCGGTGGATTTCTTTTTCCAGTGCCTGAAGCAGCCGGTCACGAATAGAAGCATCGCAGAGAATATAATCCGGGGCAACGCAGGTCTGTCCGCAGTTGAGGTATTTTCCGAATACGATCCGCCTTGCGGTGAGAGAAATTTTCGCCGTGGAATCCACGATGCACGGGCTTTTCCCACCAAGCTCCAGAGTGACGGGAGTCAGGTATTCGGCAGCATGACGAAGGACTTCTTTTCCAACCGTTTTTCCTCCGGTGAAAAAGATTTTGTCAAAACGCTGGTTTAAGAGCGCCTGATTTTCTTCCCGGCCTCCGGTGATCATCGTTACATATTCCGGTGGATAGCATTCCTTGAGGATCTGGCTCAGAATCTGACTGGTGTGTGGAGCGTAAGCGCTTGGCTTCAGGATGACGGTATTTCCGGCGGCGAGCGCATCGATCAGCGGTTCTAAAGTGAGGAGTACCGGGTAATTCCAGGGACTCATGATCAGTACGGTTCCATAGGGGGATGGCGATTGAAAGCTTTTGGCGGCGAAGTGTGCCAGCGGAGTAGGGACGGTTTTACAGCGCATCAGCTTTGGTAAATGCTTTTGCATCCAGGTAAGCTCGGAAAGCGTCAGACCGATTTCACACATATAGCTTTCCATCCGGCTTTTTCCAAGATCCGCTTTTAGTGCTGTGTACAGATCTTGTTCATGGCGTTTGAGTGCAAGTTTTAGCTGTTCTAATTGTTTTAATCGAAAAGAAAGCGGAAGTGTTGCGCCGGTTGCAAAAAAATCACGCTGCGTGGAAATCCGCTGTCTGATTGTCTGTTCATCCATGTGTTTTAACCTCCCAGGTATCTGGATATTTAAGTTTCGATTCCTGTTTTCCAAATTGTGTTTATATTCTTGAAGAGCCTTTTATACTGAAAATAATGTATATTTCTTTTATGATAACGAAAATGAGGGAATTCTTCAACGGTGTGAGTGGCGAAAATGGAAAGAATGTGATAAAATATTTTTGTTTGCAGCAACAGACTTACATAATTTTATCAAGACAGGAGTTTTAATATATATGGGATACGAGCGTTTGGAAAAGAGTTTAATCGATCTGGTAAAGGAAGAGCAGGCAAAGCTCGGATATCGGAAAGAGATGATCCGGCTTTATTATCCGCTCAGTTCACTGAATCATTTTATGGAGACGAATGCAGATTCGGAAGAAATGCAGGAACTCCTTGCAGATTTTCCGAAAGCAGCAGAAGATATTTTCGGGGAAGTCGGGATTACACATGCAAAAGACCGTTTTTGCTTTGCTTTATCGGAAAAAGCATCGGAATATGTGCATGAAAATATGAAACCGAATGAATTTATCAAAGAGCTGGTGGAACTTGTCGCAAAGCATGGCTGCACGATGGAAGATATCGAAGTATTGTTCCGTTCTCATTCAGACAAGATCGTGGCAGAACCTATGGACAATGGAGAATTTGACCGGATGATCCGGTTTGAAGAGGGAGAAGACAAGTATTATTATTGCTTTAAAGATGAAGGATGCCATATTATTTATCATCGTTTCCTGCCGGAAGATTATGCAGATTTTGATTTTTAAATCGAACATTGCGGGAATTGCATAGCAATGGAGCAATCCGGTTACATCAGTGAGTGGCAAAATTTACTTTTGACACTCACATCATTAAATTGAATAAAAATGGATACAGATTTTGGTTTTAAACCAGATAAGAAAATAAGAAATCGAGGTAACACCAATGAAAATCGGAATATATGATTCAGGGATCGGCGGACTTTCTGTGCTTCACCGCGCACTGAAAAAGATGCCGGAAGCAGAATTTATATATTATGCGGATACAAAGCATGTTCCATACGGAGAAAAGACGAGGGGACAGATCAAAGGATATGTAGAAGAGGTTCTGAATTTCCTGATTGCGAAGGAGGTTGATGCAATCGTAATCGCCTGTAATACGGCAACCAGCGTGGCAACGAAAGAATTCAGAGGCGAATTTGCCGTACCGATCGTCGGTATGGAACCGGCAGTTAAGCGCGCGCTCAAGCTCTATCAGGATATGCAGAAACGGATTCTGGTAACAGCAACACCGGTTACGATAGCCGGAGAAAAATTACACAGCCTTCTGGAAAAAGTAGATACCGAACACGAAGTAGACCTTGCGCCACTTCCAAAACTGGTCCGCTTTGCCGAAGCCGGAAGATTCCAGGACCCGGAAGTAGATGAATATCTGAAAAACAGCCTTCAGAGCTATACACTCAACCAGTATGCTGCAGTCGTACTTGGCTGTACTCACTTCAACTACTTCAAACAATCCTTCCGCAAAATCTTCCCGGGAGAAATCCATTTCGTAGACGGCAACGAAGGCACCCTTCGCCAGCTAAAACGAGTTCTCCCCGAACAAACCACCTCAGGAGAACCCAGCAAAGTCACCTACTACTTCTCCGGAAAACCTGCTGATGATGAGGGGATGAAGAAAATCCAGGCATGTATGACGCAGTTAGATAAAGTATATGAGATCAAGTAAATACTGATATCGAATTATAAAAATAAAACACTAAAACAAGCCAAATAGTTTATAGTAAAATATAAGAACTATTTGGCTTGTTTTTATTCTTCTCTGGTGGTGTCACAACCTATCTTATTGTACTTCCTGAATCCCAGAAATATCACTATCTATCATCATCGAATAATTGGTATAATACACGACAAACCCAGGCTTGCTTCCATTTGGTTTTTTAACCTGCTTTTTCTCTACATAGTCAACCTCCACCTTTTCAGCCCCGGAATTCTTCGAGTAATGTGCAGCAAGTCTGGCTGCCTCTTCAAAGGTCCGGTCCGGAAGCTCTTCCCCGTTCGTCTTCACGATGACATGGGAACCTGGTGCTTTTTTCGCATGAAACCACCAGTCCCCGCCATTTGCAAAATGGAAGGTGAGTTCTTCGTTCTGAAGATTATTTTTTCCAACATACATATGGAAACCGTCTGAAGAAATATAGTGGAACGGTTTGCTTGTGATCTTCACCTTTTTGGCAAACTGCTTTCTGCGGATAAATCCACTTTCGATCAGTTCTTCCTTGATCTGGATCAGGTCATCCTCGCTTCGTGCAATATCCAGGGATTTGCTGACGGACTCCAGATAATCAATCTCATCTTTCGTTTCTTTGATCAGTTCTGAAAGAGCCTCGAAAGTACGTTTCTGTTTATTATACCGGTCAAAATATTTCTTTGCATTTTCTTGCGGTGTTTTTTGCGGATCCAGCGGAATTTTGATCATTTCGTTAGTATAATAATTGAGTGCTTCCAGTTCTTTTGCACCCTCTTCGAGATTGTAACCGTAGGTGTGGATCAGTTCTCCGTATACCTTGTATTTATCGCGGCTTTCCGTATCGCGAAGCTGCTTTAACTGCAGGTCGTATTTCTTGCGGTTACGTTCCAGTGCTGTCTGAACCACACGGCGCAGATCCGAAGATTTCTGGCGAATCCGGGTGATCAGATCACGGGAAGAATAATAAGTCCGGATCACTTCGGAAATCGAATCATAAGATTTTACCTGATAGTTGGAAAAGTGGGTGAGCAGAAGAGATGAGAACTCTTTCGGCTCATTTCCATCGTAATAAATAGCAGGAGAGAATTTGCTTTCTGTCACCTGCTCCATAAAATAGGTAAACTGCCGGTACAGATGCGCCAGCAGATCACCGGACATCTCTGATGCCGGAACAGAAGAGTCGATTCCTGCCAGATAGCAGATCTCTTCGGCGACAACCGGACTGATTCCGGTAAAACTGTTGTAGATCGCTTTCCCGACCGGCATTGGTTTGGAGAGAAGTTCCTGTGTGAAATTTTCTTCCGGTATGCCAAGTGGATTCTCTTTTTTCATAGTATCCGGGATAAAATATTCTCTTCCCGGAAGAACCTCACGCACAGAACTCATCTGCGCGGAAACATGCTTGATACTGTCGATGATCATTCCTTTTTCATTACAGAAAATAATATTGCTGTGCTTGCCCATGATCTCAACGATCAGGGATTTGCGGCACAGATCTCCAAGTTCATCCAGGTGCTCGATCTCGAAGCGGATGATCCGTTCCAGGGAAGGCTGAGAAATGCCTACGATGCGGCCATTTGCAATATGTTTTCTCAGAAGCATACAGAAATTCGGCGCAGTCATTGGACTTGGTTTGTTATCTCTGGAGAGATAGATCAGCGGCAGGGATGCACTTGCGGAGATGACCAGTCTTACCTGCCCTTTTGCAGGTTTGATCGTGAGAAGCAGTTCATCATTTTCCGGCTGTGCGATCTTGGCGATCCGTCCGTTCAGGATGGTATCATTTAATTCTTTTACGATATTTGCGATTGTAATTCCATCAAAAGCCATTTTAAAAATTCACCTCATATTTATCCGGGAATATGCCAGGGCACATTCTTTTTTCAATGGGCTCATTATAGCATAGAGAGGCATGCATAGACAAGTGAAAATGCCCTGTCACCCGGTTGACGAGTAAGTGTAAATGAACTATAATAATCGATAGTAAAACGGCCCTTAAAAGGTCAGTAAGAAGAGGGAAAATCAAATGATAAAAAGTATGACAGGCTTTGGACGGTGTGAAATCGCCGAAGCAGACCGCAAATTTACCGTAGAGATGAAGGGGGTTAATCACCGTTACCTGGATGTGAATATCCGCATGCCAAAAAAGCTTAACTTCTTTGAGTCCGCGATCCGTAACCTGCTCAAGCAGTATGTGCAGAGAGGAAAGATTGATATTTTCATCGGGTATGAAGATATGACAGAAAGCCAGATGACTTTGAAATATAACCAGAAGCTGGCAGAAGAATATATGGCAAGCTTTAAGCAGATGGAAGAACAGTTTGGGCTTGACAATGATGTGCGGGTATCCACACTTGCACGCTGCCCGGAAGTCCTTACGATGGAAGAACAATCTGTGGATGAGGAAGAACTGTGGAGTGGTCTTGAAAAAGCAATGAAAGGCGCATGCGAACAGTTTGTACAGACCAAGACTACAGAAGGTGAGAACCTGAAAAAGGATATCATTGGCAAACTGGATGGAATGCTGGAAGTTGTTGCCAGGGTTGAAGAGCGATCTCCGCAGATCGTTGCTGAATACCGGGAGAAGCTGGAAACGAAAGTGAAGGAGCTTCTTGGGGACACCCAGATTGACGAAGGACGGATCGCGGCTGAGGTTGTGATCTTCTCTGACAAGATCTGTACAGATGAAGAAGTGGTAAGGCTGAAAAGCCATATCAAGCATATGAAGGAAACTCTGGAACAGACAGAGGGAATCGGACGCAAGCTTGATTTCATTGCGCAGGAGATGAACCGTGAGGCGAACACGATCTTATCCAAGGCAAATGATCTGGAAGTATCCAATTATGCGATCGATCTGAAGACTGAGATTGAAAAAGTCCGTGAGCAGATTCAAAATATTGAATAAAGCTTTGAAAAATGTAAAAAGATGTGTTAAAATAACATTTCAATGTCTGAGTATGCAGGAGAACTGATTATGAGAGAAAAAAAAGGAATTCTTATTGTAGTATCCGGATTTTCCGGAGCCGGTAAGGGAACACTGATGAAAAAGCTGATGCAGGACTATGATAATTATGCATTATCGATCTCTGCAACCACGCGACAGCCTCGTGTCGGGGAAGAAGATGGAAGAGAGTATTTTTTCAGAACCAAAGAAGAATTTGAAAAAATGATTGCGCGTGATGAGCTTATAGAGTATGCTAGATATGTAGAAAATTACTATGGAACTCCGAAGCAGTATGTTATGGAGCAGTTAGAGGCAGGCAAGGATGTGATCCTTGAGATTGAGATCCAGGGTGCGTTGAAAGTGAAAGAGAAGTATCCGGATACCCTGCTGATGTTCGTGACTCCGCCGAGTGCGCAGGTACTGAAAGACAGACTGGTAGGACGGGGAACCGAGACCGCAGAAGTGATCGATTCGAGAATGAAGCGGGCAGTAGAAGAATCACAGGGCGTAGAGAAGTACGATTATCTTGTGATCAATGATGACCTGGAGCGCTGCGCAAAAGAGATGCACAGCATTATTCAGGGTGAGCATGACCGGGTAAGCCGGAATGCTGACTTTATAGATGATATCAGAAAAGAACTGAAGGAACTGTAGGAAAGGAGCAGAATTTATGTTACATCCATCATATACCGATTTGATGAAAGTAGTAAATCAGGACGTGGAAGAAGGCGCAACTAAGATTGTCAACAGCCGTTATTCTATCGTTCTTGCAACAGCAAAGAGAGCGAGACAGATCATTGACGGCGAGATGCCGCTTGTTCCTGTTAAGGACGGCGAAAAGCCGCTTTCTATTGCAATTGATGAGCTGAACAGTGGAAAGATCAAAATTATTGCAGAAGATGCAGATAAATAAAAGAAGTTCGATACCCTGCAGCTGTCTGCGGGGTATTCTTATGATAGGGGATTTTATTTTCCGGTGAAGATGATTTCCCCTGCCGCCCAGAAATTATGCTTGAGGAGAAATTTATTTTATGAATATATTATTCATTTCATTAGGCTGTGACAAGAACCTTGTGGATTCGGAGGTCATGCTTGGGATTCTTGCAAAGGACGGTCATCAGATGGTGGACGATGAGACAATGGCAGATGTCATTATCATTAACACCTGCTGCTTTATCCATGACGCAAAGGAAGAGAGTATCCAGAATATTCTTGAGATGGCAGATCTGAAGAAGACCGGTAGATTAAAAGCCCTGATCGTAACAGGCTGTCTTGCACAGAGATACAAAGAAGAGATCATTCAGGAAATCCCGGAGGTTGATGCGGTTCTCGGAACGACTTCTTATGAAGAAATCGCACACGTGATCGATGGAGTTTTAAGCGACAGTCCGATGGAGCGCGGAGATGTGCGCCTGACTATGAAGGATGTGGATTATCTCCCGGTGACAGACACGCACCGTATGGTGACGACCGGCGGACATTTCGCTTATCTGAAGATTGCAGAAGGCTGTGACAAGCACTGTACTTACTGTATTATCCCGAAAGTACGAGGAGATTTCCGGAGTGTGCCGATGGAGCATCTGCTGGAGGAAGCGCAGAATCTGGCAGACGGAGGGGTGAAGGAGCTGATCCTGGTAGCACAGGAGACCACCATGTACGGAACCGATCTGTACGGAGAGAAGCGGCTTCCACAGCTTTTGAGAGCGCTTTGCAAGATCAGCGGACTTCGCTGGATCCGTATTTTATACTGCTATCCGGAGGAAATCACGGATGAGCTGATTCAGGTGATCAAGGAGGAACCAAAGATCTGCCATTATCTGGATCTCCCGATCCAGCATGCAAGCGATGGTATCCTGAAGAGAATGGGAAGACGGACTTCCAGAGCGCAGCTCATCGAGACCATTGAGAAGCTTCGACGTGAGATTCCGGATATCGCACTTCGCACAACTTTGATCACCGGATTCCCTGGAGAGACACAGGAACAGCATGAAGAGCTGATGGATTTTGTGGATCAGATGGAATTCGACAGACTTGGCGTATTTACCTACTCACCGGAAGAGGATACTCCTGCAGCATCTATGCCGGATCAGATCCCGGAAGAAGTCAAAGAGGAACGTCAGGCAGAGCTCATGGAACTTCAGCAGGATATCGTATTTGACCAGGCAGAAGACCGGATTGGGGAAGAGCTGCTTGTGATGATCGAAGGCAAGGTAGCAGATGAGAATGCCTATGTGGGAAGAACCTACCGGGATGCGCCGAATGTAGACGGACTTATTTTTGTGAACACATCGGAAGAACTGATGTCGGGAGATTTTGCAAAGGTAAAAGTGACCGGATCGGCAGATTATGATTTGATAGGAGAGTTATTATGAATTTACCAAATAAGTTAACGATTTTACGAGTGATTTTAATTCCGTTTTTTGTAGTGTTTATGTTATTTGATATTACCGGAGCAGCAGATAAGTGGATCGCACTTGTGATCTTCTGTGTTGCCAGCCTGACAGATATGCTGGATGGGAAAATCGCCAGAAAGTACAACCTGGTAACGAACTTCGGTAAATTTATGGATCCGCTTGCAGACAAGCTGCTGGTATGTACCGCGCTGATCTGTCTGACATCTATGAACCGACTGAATGTCATTGTTGTTCTGGTGATCATTGCCAGAGAATTTATCATCAGCGGATTCCGTCTGGTTGCTTCTGACAATGGAATCGTCATTGCGGCAAGCTACTGGGGCAAATTCAAAACCGTATCACAGATGGCACTGATCATTGTGCTGATCATGGATCTGGGCGGTGTGTGGAATGTTGTAGGAACAGTCCTTACATGGGTAGCACTGTTCCTGACCGTCGTTTCACTGATCGATTATATTGCAAAGAACAAACAGGTATTAACACAGGGAGGCATGTAAAATGGTTGTAGAGCTGATTTCTGTCGGCACTGAAATTTTACTTGGCAACATTGTGAATACAAACGCAGCATACCTAGCAGAGAAATGTGCTCTGCTAGGTTGTTCTTTATATCACCAGACTGTTGTCGGTGACAATGAAGAGCGTATGGAAGAAGCAATCCGCCAGGCAATAGAGCGCGCTGATATCGTAATTCTGACAGGGGGACTTGGACCTACCAAGGATGATCTGACAAAAGAAGTAACTGCAAAGGTATTTGGCAGAAAACTTTATATGGATGAACATTCCAAAGCACGGATCCAGGATTATTTTGAAAAGATAAAGAGTAAAAAAGTAACGGAAAATAACTGGAAGCAGGCGTTGGTTCCGGAAGGCGCGATCGTGATCGACAATCTGAACGGAACGGCACCTGGACTGATCCTGGAGGATAAAGAGCGCGGCAAAGCAGCGATCCTGATCCCTGGGCCTCCGAATGAGATGAAGCCGATGTTTGAACACGACATTGCACCGTACCTCAATAAAAAGCAGCCGGAGGGAATCTATTCCCATATGGTAAAAGTGTGCGGGATCGGGGAAAGCAGGGCAGAGACCATGGTTGCGGATCTGATGGATGCACAGACCAATCCGACGCTTGCGCCTTATGCAAAAACAGGAGAGGTACATTTTCGTGTGACTGCAAGAGCATGCTCTGAAGAAGCGGCAGAAAAACTGATGGAGCCGATGATCGAAGAGATGAAGAAGCGTTTTGGTGATGCTGTTTATACGACCGAAGAGAATGTGACACTGGAAGAGTCGGTGATCCGTCTTCTGGAAGAGAAGAAGATGACTGTGACAACGGCAGAATCCTGTACAGGAGGAAAGCTTTCCGGCAGACTTCTGAATGTGGCAGGAGCTTCCAGCGTGTACAATGAAGGATATATTACTTATGCGAATGCATCGAAAGAAAAGATTCTTGGTGTGAAGCATGAGACACTGGAAACCTACGGGGCAGTCAGTGAACAGACAGCAGCAGAGATGGCGCTTGGGGCAGCAAAGGCGGCAGGTGCGGATGCGGCACTTAGTGTAACCGGAATCGCAGGACCTGGCGGCGGTACAGCGGAAAAACCGGTCGGACTTGTGTATATCGGATGTGCGGTAAAAGGAGAGGTAACGGTAAGAGAGTACCGTTTTACCGGCAATCGTGAGAAGAACCGGGACTATGCGGTTGCACGTGCGATCACGCTCTTGCGGGAAGAACTTTTAAAGAGGGCGTAAGAGAGAAAACCAGTTCATTCTGGAAAAGATGAGGTACAGAAAAATGATCATAAAAAGACTATATAGCAGTCAGGAGGTTGTGGAAGGTCTGCATCTGGTATGGGATGTATTTATCAGAGAAAACGCCAATTCCTGTACACAGCAGGGAATCGAGGAATTTGCCCGTTTTATCAAGATGGAGAATTTTATGCCTCTTGTCGAAAGCGGAGAGATGATCGTCTTTGGCGCGGTAGAAGGACAGGATCTTGGCGGTGTCGGAGCCGTGCGGAGGGATGGACATATTTCCATTCTGTTTGTCCGCCCGGATTTGCGGAGAAAAGGGATTGCGAAGGCTCTTGTTGGTGAAATGTGTAGATACTGTACGATGCAGTTTGCTCTGATGCGTATGACGGTCAATGCATCGGTTGTGAGTACGGAAGCTTATCACCATATGGGATTCCGGGATCTGGCACCGGTTCAGGAAAAGAACGGGATCCGTTTTGTTCCGATGGATTTGATGATATCACCGGCAAATGTAAGATCTTCCTATAATGGAAAGAAACATACGGGACTTTTTATCGGGATCGCAGTTACCGTACTTATTTTTCTGATATTCCTGGGACTGCTTTTCGGAAAAATCATCAGCAATTTTGCGAGTGGTGAAGGAAAACAGGAGGATTCGTCACAGATTTTTGAATATAACCCGGATGAGGACGGAAAAATTGACGATATCTTTGGCAGTAATGGAAATGAAGAGGATAATAAGGACAGCAGTTCTGAAGAAGCACAGGGAATCGAGGCAATTGAAGGCTACGAGGCAGAAAATCTGTCGTATACGATCACGGAGGAAAATTACACTTATTTTTCCAATGGAAATAAAGGCGAATATCCGATGCAGTTTGATGTCAAATATCCGCAGATCACAGGTGTGGAAGGTGAAAATATTGACAAGATCAATGAAATGCTGAAGGACTGTGCGATGAGTACGGTCAATACCTTATATCTGGCTCCGAGTGATTCTATGAAAGAGAAAATGTTGGAGGAATCGAATCCGTTTTTAGGAAGTCTTGTAACGTACAAGGTTTCTTATGCAGGAGAAGATTTTATCAGCGTAGCATTCAATGATATTTATTATGCAGGAAATACTTCTGCACAGTATTGTGACCTCCGTACCCGCAACATCCGTATTTCTGACGCAAAGCAGTTTGAAGTGGCAGATATCGTGGATCTAAGCGATGCATTTATGCACGATTGGATGAAAAAGATGAAGGGTGAAGCACCATCGGCAGAGGTGTTAAGCAGTGTGAAATTAAATGATTTCCGACAGATTTTAAATGGAGAAATCCTGGAGAACCGGTACTTTGATGCATTCTTTGTAGATAAGGATGGAATTGAGATCGGAATTACTTACCATTACCCGGGAGATGGAAAAAAATCTTCTGCGGAGAGTGGATGGATCACAGCGCCGTTTACTATGAAAGAAATAATTGAATATAAAACAGACAGTGAGTTCTGGAATCTTGTACAAAGTAACAATTGACGAATGTCGAAAATTGTGCGAAAATAAATACATATGGTGTTAAAACAATCACAAACGCCTTATAAAAGAAAAACAGATGTATTTGAAAGGAGTTTTAACATGATTTATTCACATGAAGTAGAAATGATGTGTCCGGTAGCTCAGGGTGCAAACCACGGACCAGCTCCAATTCCGGAAGAAGCAAAATGGGTAAAGGCTAAAGAAATCAAAGATATTTCCGGTCTTACACATGGTGTCGGCTGGTGTGCTCCACAGCAGGGTGCATGCAAACTTACTTTGAACGTTAAAGATGGTATTATTCAGGAAGCACTTGTGGAGACTATCGGATGTTCAGGAATGACTCATTCCGCAGCTATGGCTTCAGAAATTCTTCCAGGAAAGACTATTTTGGAAGCACTTAACACAGACCTTGTCTGTGATGCAATTAATACAGCAATGAGAGAACTTTTCTTACAGATCGTATACGGAAGAACTCAGAGTGCATTCTCAGAAGAAGGACTTCCGATCGGTGCAGGACTTGAAGACCTTGGTAAAGGACTTCGTTCACAGGTTGGTACAATGTACGGAACTCTCGCAAAAGGACCACGTTACCTGGAAATGGCAGAAGGTTATGTAACAGGAATCGCTCTTGATGACCATGATGAAATCATCGGATACCAGTTCGTAAGTCTTGGAAAATTCACAGACTTTGTCAAAGCAGGCGATACTCCGAACGAAGCTTGGGAAAAAGCTAAAGGACAGTACGGACGTGTAGCTGATGCCGTTAAGATCATTGATCCGCGTAAAAACTAATTACATACATAAGTAATTAACGGGTTATATAGGCAACAATATTTTCAGGAGGACAATTAAATGGCTTTATTTGAATCATATGAGAGAAGAATTGATAAAATCAATGAAGTTTTAAACAGCTATGGCATTGCTTCACTCGAAGAAGCTGAAAAGATCACAAAGGATGCCGGACTGGATGTATACAACCAGATCAAAGGTATTCAGCCAATCTGTTTTGAAAACGCATGCTGGGCTTACATCACAGGTGCAGCAATCGCAATCAAAAAAGGATGTACAAGAGCAGCAGACGCTGCAGCAGCAATCGGAGAAGGACTTCAGGCTTTCTGTATTCCGGGATCTGTAGCAGATCAGAGAAAAGTAGGTCTGGGACATGGTAACCTTGGAAAAATGCTTCTTGAAGAAACAACAGACTGCTTCTGCTTCCTTGCAGGACATGAATCATTCGCAGCTGCTGAAGGTGCAATCGGTATCGCTGAAAAAGCAAACAAAGTTCGTCAGAAACCTCTTCGTGTTATCCTGAACGGTCTTGGAAAAGATGCTGCAAAGATCATTTCAAGAATTAACGGATTCACATATGTTCAGACAGACTATGACTATTATACAGGAGAACTGAAAGAAGTTCAGAGAATCGCTTACTCTGACGGACTCCGTTCTAAAGTAAACTGCTACGGTGCAAATGATGTACGTGAAGGTGTAGCTATCATGTGGAAAGAAGGCGTTGACGTTTCTATCACAGGTAACTCTACAAACCCGACACGTTTCCAGCATCCGGTTGCAGGTACATACAAGAAAGAATGCGTAGAAGCAGGAAAGAAATACTTCTCAGTTGCTTCAGGTGGTGGTACAGGACGTACACTTCACCCGGACAACATGGCAGCAGGACCGGCTTCTTACGGTATGACAGATACACTCGGACGTATGCACTCTGATGCACAGTTCGCAGGATCTTCATCTGTACCGGCTCACGTAGAAATGATGGGTCTTATCGGTGCAGGTAACAACCCGATGGTCGGAATGACAGTCGCTGTTGCTGTAAGTATCGAGGAAGCTCACAAAGCTGGTAAATTCTAAGAAAACCGCGTAAAATAAGGGCTTGTGAATGCAGTAGATGGTAGTAAAAAGTAGGAAAATGTAGTTAACTCATACATTACTCATACATTAGTCCTACACCTTACTCATACACTATACGAACTAACAATTTACTGTATTTTCAGTATTTCATTATGCAACCATTGTGGGTCACGCTTAGTATAGACTTTTTCAGTAATGTCATATATTTCGTGACCCACCATTTTTTTAATAGCATATTCATCTACACCAGCATTTTTACACATCGTTATAAAAGTATTTCTACCGTCGTGAGCTCTGTGATCTGGATTCAATTCTAAAGCATCAACAAGTGCTTCTATTCTACGTCTATACTTATCATATGTTAGCATTAAATTAGATCTTGCTGTATTCGTATCAGTACAATTAAATAAGTATTCACTGTTCAACTCTTGTGCCTTATTGTACCATTTAATAACAAGAGGTCTAATTCTAGGATGAATAGGAACCGTTCGGTTAGTACCTGCTTTAGTCTTCATGCCACCAGTTATTTCCCAGTTTTCAAGATCTACTTTTTCAAGCTCAATCTAAACATTGATTTGATTCGTTCTTTTGTAGATGGAGATGGTGTTCTACTTTCACCCTTCTTATCTACATATATTCCATTTTCCATTGCATCTTTTAAATGAAGCACTCTTACTGAGCTATTTGTACGGTGATTTAGATTATGCACAAAGATTAGTTGATAAACACAGTGGAAAGGGAACCCCGTTACTTGACAAAAATGTAAATTGGTTACGGAAAGAAAAATTTACAGATACGAAAGCTATTGGTGTTCATTTAGATATAAACGGGAAGAAAGTAGAAACTGATGCCGGTATGATCGTATATTCTAAAACCGGAACTCATGTATATCCAAGAAAGGAAATCAAATAAGTATGAAAATAACAAAGGATTTAGAAGGAAAAAGAGTAAAAATTACAGATATTGATAACGAAATATTTGAGGGAATTGTATCTGACTATATTTATCCTGAAGATAATGAGCCAGAAGGAGTAGCTGGAATTTGTATCGAAGATTGTCCTCAACGTCCTGGCGACTGGATAGGGTTTAATGAACACGATATTAAAGAAATTAAAATAACAGACTAAAAACATTACGGAAGACTTGGTTAATAGCTGAGTCTTCTATTTTTATGTATGGAGGTAAAAGCAGTGAGTGAAGAAAAAGTAAATTATTTTGAAGAGGAAATGAAAGTTCTTTTAGCCGGTTATATAAGTGATCAGGATACGCATTAAATCAATACGTATGCAAAATTAAGCCAACAGGGCATTACTTTCTTTTGACACCAAATCCTATTTCTCACATATACTAATATCACATCTGATTGAATCGTTTATATATGAAATCTTCCTTAAAGTTCTAAAAAAGAAAGGCAGGCTATCCAGATAATGGAGCAACTTATGGATTATGTAAAACCGGAACTGCTTATTGTGACCGCAGTTCTATACTTTTTCGGAATTGCACTTAAACAAGCAGAATTTATCAAAGATAAATATATTCCGATCACGCTTGGGGCGACAGGCATTATCATCTGCGGGATCTGGGTGACATCTACCGCACATTTCGCAGGAGCACAGGATGTGTTGACCGCAGTTTTCGCATCCGTAACGCAGGGCATTGTTGTTGCAGGACTGAGTACCTACATCCATCAGATTATCAAGCAGGCAGGAAAAGAAGAGTAGGAGTAGAAGTGGTATGGCATTAAATGGAATTGACATCAGTAACTGGCAAAGTGGGATCAATCTTGCGGTTGTCCCGTGTGATTTTGTGGTGATTAAGGCGACAGAAGGAACCGGTTATGTAAATCCGGATTACGAAAGAGCCTACCGCCAGGCGAAAACAGCAGGGAAATGCCTGGGCATTTATCACTATGCGTCTGGTGGAAATATACAGGCGGAGGCAGAATATTTTCTGAAGAATGCAGGGAGCCGTGTGGGGGAGGCAATGCTTGTGCTGGACTGGGAAGGGCGGTCCAATCCGGCATTTGGTGTGAATGACCGGGAATGGGTGAAAGCCTGGTGTAATTATATTTCAACAAAGACCAGCGTCAATCCTGTGATTTATGTGCAGCAAAGTATGATGAGCCGATTGCAGAATATCGGAAACTATGGACTGTGGGTAGCGCAGTACGCGAGTATGGAGCCAATCGGGTACCAGGAAAATCCATGGAATGAGGGTGCATATGCCTGTGTGATGCGGCAGTACAGTTCTTCGGGAAGATTAAGCGGATGGAATGGCAATCTGGATTTGAATAAATTCTACGGAGACCGGCAGGCGTGGAGCCGGTATGCTGGAAAAGGAAACCAGACAACTTCAGAGAAACCTTCTGAAGAGGAAGAAAACCAGGAAGGAACTACGCTGCATCTGGTTTTTCGGACGATGCGTGGAGAATTTGGAAATGGGGAAGAACGGAAAAGCTGGCTTGGAACCAGATATGGAGAAGTGCAGGGGATGATCGACTATATTTCCGGTGCCAGTACAGAGACACTGGAAAAGGAAGTGCGTGCCGGGAAATATGGCAACGGGGAAGTGCGGAAAACGGTTTTGGGGAAACGGTATGAAGAAGTACAAAGCAGAGTCAATGCCGAAGAAAACAAGTATCATATCGTCAAATCCGGGGATACGCTTTCGAAAATTGCAACGATATACGGAACATCTTATCAGGAAATCGCAAGGTTGAACAAACTACAAAATCCGAATCTGATTTATGTCGGTCAGAGGCTGCGGATCAAATAACCGGCTAATAGATTTGATATTCAGAATCTGGTCTTTGAATTCAGTAATTTGGCAAAAAGAGCTATTGTTTTCAGCTTTTTGGTGTGCTATGATGAAAAAAATGAATACACAGGAGGTTTTGGGATATGGATAATAACTTAAATGACCAGATAACTGAGAATAGTGAAGGGGAGGAAAAGAGTCCATCTTCTTACACCGATCCCAATGCAGGATATACAGAAGCAGAGCCGCAGGCAAAGAATGACAATAGCGTGCCAAAAGAGGCAGCGGACGATAATTTAAAGCAGGAAGAAAAAAGTCATCCGGCATATACTTACGGTGAAATGCCAAAGTCAGAAAACGGAAGCGGTTACGGACAGTCAGCACCGGACGGAAGCGCTTGCCATTCTGGAACTTCGGATGGAACTTATGAAAATAATACTTACAACGGAAATTCGTATTATAACGGAACCAATCAGAGCGGAGCTTATACCAATGGGTACTCTGACAACCAGTATCAGAATAGCGGTTATAATACCGGATTTAACGCGAGCGGCTATAATAACAATTACAATAGCCAGAACAATTGTCAGATGCCGCCAAAGCAGATGGATCTATCTCCACTTTCTACCGGAGAATGGCTTTTAACGATGATTGTCGGAATTATTCCATGTGCGGGACTGATTCTGTATATTATCTGGGCGTTTGGTAATAGTGGCAATCTGAACCGGCGTAACTACTGCAGAGCATCCCTGATTCTTCAGGTGATTTCCTATGTGCTTGTGATTTTCTTTGTTATCATCGCAGCGATCGGCAGAGTAAGCTATTATGGTTATTAAATAAGTATCTGGCAGGCTTTTCGGCAGGGCAGCAGTGCTTTGCTGAAAAGCTTTTTCATTTTTTTAGAAATTCTTTAGAAATCTATTCCGGTTCTCTTTAGCTTTAGGAGATAGACTATAGTCAAGGATGAGAAAAAGAGGAGAAAAGCAGTTATGGAAATGAATCATGTACTGGTCGTTGAAGACGACAAGGAAATCAGAGAAGGTGTGGAAATATACCTGAAAAGTCAGGGATACGAAGTATTTCAGGCGGCAGATGGGATTGAAGGTCTGGAAGTGATCGAGAAAGAGGAAATCCATCTTGCAATCGTCGATATTATGATGCCGCGGATGGATGGAATCCGTATGACGATGAAGCTTCGGGAAAAATATGATTTTCCGGTGATCATGCTGTCGGCAAAATCAGAGGAAGTGGATAAGATCATGGGACTGAATATCGGGGCAGATGATTATGTGACGAAGCCATTTACACCGATGGAGCTTCTTGCAAGGGTGAATTCACAGCTCAGAAGATACCGGATGTTTGCAGAGAAGCTAAGAGATCGTGAAGAAAATCAGAATATCCATGTGATCGGCGGTCTGGAGCTGAATGAAGCTACGGTGGAGGTATCGGTTGACGGAGAGCCGGTGCGCCTGACACCGATTGAGTACAAAATCCTGCTTCTCCTTATGAAGAGTCCTGGAAGAGTTTTTTCGGCAGAGGAAATTTACGAGCGTGTATGGAATGAAAAAGCGATCAATACCGATACGATCATGGTCCATATCCGGAATATCCGTGAAAAAATTGAGAGCTGCCCGAAAGAACCAAAATATTTAAAGGTGGTGTGGGGCGTTGGATACAAAATCGAAAAACAGGCATAAACTAGGGATTGTCCTGATTTTAGGTGTAATCTTACTTGCGACGGTGATCGTGTTAGGAAACTATAATACTTTTTATAAGAATGCAAAAAAGGAGCAGGACAGTCTGACACAGAATTACCGGACGAGTGAGTCCTTTATGAAGACATTTATTCGGGACTGCTATGTATTGTATTCCAAAGAATCCGGAAACGAATATAACGTAAAGTTTCTGGATGATTATTATCCGGAATTTGATGAGAAATTTAACCGGCAGATTGCATATATGAATTACCAGGTGCAGGATGCAAACGGAGAGGTAATCGATGGATACCGGTCGAATAGAGATTCCTGGGAAAAAGTGAAAGATACCGAGCTTGCAGATTATGCTCTTGGGATTAAGATCTCGTTTGACAAAAACGGTGAAATCAAGATTGATCAGGTGATGGGAACGGAAGTAACCAAACAGGAAGCTGTTCTGAAGATCCTGACCTCAAATCTGCCGGAAAAAATATTTGAATATGAAGATGAAAGTGAGATTGAAAATATTTCACCAAAAGACAGGACCTATTATTTCATGATGACGGAAGCAAAGCTGAATGCTTATGTTATGCGGGTATATCCGATTACTTCAATGGTGGGAAACGCGGCGGTTTATACAATCTTGACCCTTATATTGTTGGTCGCACTTTTGGCATGGCTGATTCCGATGAAGAAAGATCTGCATACAGGAGATGAAAAAATTTTCCATGTACCATTTGAAATTGCGATAGCGACTGGTATTACTGGAATTAGCCTGATTTTCAGCTGTCTTGGAGAACTGATTATGCACGCGAAAGGAAATGTGTGGCCAATCGATTTTCTGGTCTGGTTTGTTTTCTTTGCAGTCATGTACTGGGTATCCGGCTGTGTACGCCAGATCCGGCTTCTTGGAGTAAAGGAATATGTGAAAAAAAGAGTTCTGCTGATCTGGATCTGGAGAAGATTCGGAAACGGAATCCGAGGCGGTATCCGCTGGTGCAAGAATAAGATTGAAGCATTTTATCATTCTCTGGATCAGTTCAATTTCAAGGAAAAGAACAATAAGATTATTTTGAAAATCGTGCTGTTCAATTTCGCAATACTGCTGGTGATCTGTTCATTCTGGTATTACGGAATTGCAGGACTGATCGTATATTCTGTAATCCTGTTCCTGATCCTGCAAAAATATTTTAATGATCTCCGGAAAAAATATGCATTGCTTTTGGAGGCAACCAATAAAATTGCAGACGGAAATCTGGATGTAGAGATTGAAGGTGATCTTGGTGTGTTCAGTCCGTTCCGTAATGAAATCCAGAAGATTCAGACCGGATTTAAGAAAGCGGTAAAGGAAGAAGTAAAAAGCCAGCGTATGAAAACAGAACTGATCACAAACGTATCACATGATCTGAAAACACCGCTGACTGCGATCATAACCTATGTGAATCTGTTGAAAGACGAGAAAGATGAGAAAAAGCAAAAGGATTATATTGATATTCTGGAACGCAAATCTATGCGTCTGAAAGTCCTGATCGAAGACCTTTTTGAGATCAGCAAAGCAAGCAGCCAGAATGTAAACCTGAATTTGATGAACGTGGATATCGTCAATCTGTTTAAACAGGTAAAATTTGAGCTGGAAGATAAGTTCGAAGAAAAAGGTCTGGAGTTCAGGACCACTTTCCCGGAAGAAAAAGTGATTCTTCGTCTGGACAGTCAGAAGACCTACCGGATCTTTGAGAATCTTCTGAATAACATTGTAAAATATGCGCTTCCGGGAACAAGAGTTTATGTGGAAATCGAAAAGACGGAGAAAGATGTATTTATCCGCCTGAAAAATATTTCTGCAACTGAGCTCACCTTCAATCCGGAAGAAATTACAGAACGCTTCGTCCGCGGAGATGAGTCCCGCAATACCGAAGGCTCCGGTCTTGGCCTTGCAATCGTAAAAAGCTTCGTAGGTCTCCAGGGTGGAAGCTTCCATATCGAAACCGAAGCAGACCTCTTCAAAGCCGAAATCCGCTGGGCTTTGCCGGGAGAAGAGACAGTGAAGCAGGAAGCATAAGAAAAATAAATGGTACCGGATTCAATTTTTTTTACAACTGAATCTGGTACCATTTATTTTTCTGATTTGTCTCACAACCTACATCATTCAACTTTTTTACTTTGGAAATCCGCTGGAGTAATGAATCTCATAATCATCCGTGATAAAGAGTGCCTCTGCCCCCTTGATTCCTTCGATATATTTCAATCCATCATCTAACCCCATCGCAAAGCAGGTTGTACTAAGTGCGTCCGCTTCCGTAGAAGAGTCACAGACAATACTCACCCCAAGCAGATTATTTTTATAAGGATACCCGGTTTTCGGATCTAAGATATGGTGATAAATCTTGTCGCCCACCTTAAAATACCGCTCATAAATCCCGGAAGAAACCACAGATTGATCCTTGATCTTTACACTGGTGATCGCTTCTCCATTCTGTGCAAACGGCTTCTGGATACCGATATTATAATCCGAACCATCCGGTTTGCCGCCAAGAGCCAGCACATTTCCGCCCAGATTGATCAGTGCATGGGATACATTCTGCTCTTTCAGATATGCTTTCAGCTGATCCGCAATATATCCCTTTGCAATTCCGCCAAGATCAATAGCCGCATCCGGATCCAGAAGCTGAACCGTATTTCCATCAACCCTCACATTCTCATATCCGATATGACTTTTCGCTTCCTGAATCGCCGCATCATCCGGAACGGTCCCCGTATTATTCTTAAAATCCCACAAGTCACTAAGTGGAGCGATCGTAATATCAAACTTTCCATCTGCCAGACGGCTGTATTCCACGCCTTTCTGAATCAAATCCACCGTATCACTCGAAAGTGTCACAGGCTCTCCGTTTGCATGGTTCAGCTCATAAATCTCGCTTCCTTCCGAAGTTCGGCTAAACCGCGCATTATAATCCTCACATTTTGCCACACAAGCATCCAGAACATCCTCTGAATCCTTATCATAAACTGTAATCGTCACCACCGTATCAAACACGGTAACCGTCCGCGATACCGGCTGCGGCGAACTCCCAGAACATCCGCCCAGACAAAAAGTCCCAAACAAACTCAAACAAATACCAATTCCCAAACTTTTTATTTTCATCGCAAACCTCCTCAAACCATAACCTACAGCATTGCTTTTTTCATAAACTTCCTAAAAACGACATAATGAAAATTTACGAATCTCAGGTTTGTGCAACCAGCCAATGCACAGCCGTGAGGGAAGCGAAAGTCCTGCACGCCTCTATTTTGTGCAATGGAGATGAAACACAAAAATCGTGGAAGCCATTGCTGAACACGATTTTCGCCCTAAGTGGTTCATCGGAATGGTTTGCACAACTTGAGGTGTGCAGGACTTTCGCTTCCCTTCCGGCGTCCCCATTTTCTTCTTCCACAAACCGTCCCATTCGTCAATTACCCCATTATACGTTCCCCTATGAAAAAAATCAATCGAACACTTGATTGCATTAGATAAAATGATGTGTTAGAATAAACAAAGAAAAAGGAGAACCCTATGAGCCATAAAGAAAATAAGAGCCATGAGGAGAAAGCATCCGGTTTTAAAAAGAATGATCTGATTCTTGTCCTCCTTGTATTTGCTGCGGCAGGCATTTTTTTTTCAGGACATCTATTCACGAGCCAGAAAAGCGCAGGCGTTGTAGAAATACAGATTGACGGGAAAGTGGTAGAGACACTGGATCTGCAGAAAGAGCGTGCATTTAAGATCAACGGAGGAACGAACACCGTGCAGATCGAGAACGGAAAAGTGAAAATGGCAGTGGCCAACTGTCCGGATCAGATCTGTGTACACCAGAAAGCAATTTCAAGGAACGGAGAGAGTATTATCTGCCTTCCGAATAAGATCGTTCTGAAAATTGTCGATGGAGAAGAAGCCGAACTGGATGCGGTGACGAATTAAGATATGAAGAAAAATACAGTCAGAATAGCGTGGTTTGGTGTATTTACTGCCCTTGCGCTGATATTTAGTTATGTAGAGACTCTGATCCCGTTTCAGATCGGGATTCCGGGGGTTAAGCTTGGACTGGCGAATCTGATCGTTGTGGTGGCACTGTACAAGATGGGTGGAAAGGATGCCCTGTTGCTTTCGGTGACGCGTATCGTGCTGTCCGGATTTATTTTTGCCAGTCTGTTTAGTATTTTATACAGTCTGGCAGGCGGACTTTTAAGCCTTGCAGTGATGGTGATTTTGAAAAAGCGGGGATCATTCAGTGTTTTTGGAGTCAGCATGGCAGGTGGTGTCTTTCATAATGTCGGTCAGCTGATCGTAGCGATGCTGGTCGTGGAGACATTCAGCGTCGCCTATTATGTGCCGGTGCTTCTGATCGCAGGAGTGATCACCGGATTTATTATCGGAGTTGTGGCAAATGAAATGCTCAAAAGACTTGGCAGCATCGTATTGTCATAGCGTGGGAGGAAGAGATGATTTCATATATAAGAGGGGAGCTTGTAGCTCTCGAAGAAGATAAAGCGATTGTAGATGTAGGCGGCGTGGGCTACGGGATTTTTATGTCCGGACAGGCGATGGGACAGCTTCCGCCGGTTGGGAGTAAAGTGAAGATCCACACCTATCTGAATGTCAAAGAAGATGCTATGCAGCTGTATGGATTTTTAAACCGTGATGCGCTTTCTGTGTTCAAGCTTCTGATCGGTGTCAGTGGGATCGGACCGAAAGGAGGTCTTGGGATTCTGGCGCAGCTTACACCGGACGAACTTCGATTTGCCGTGATGTCGAAGGACATCAAGGCAATTTCAGCAGCACCGGGAATTGGCAAGAAGACGGCGGAGAAGCTGATCGTGGAACTGAAGGATAAGCTGAAGATTGAGGACGTACTGGATCACCAGGTGGAAGCGGCAAATGGAGCCGCTGAAGATACGGTAAATGCACAAGGACTTCAGGCAGATGCGGTACAGGCACTTACGGCGCTTGGCTATGGAAGTACTGAGGCACTGCAGGCAGTACGAAAAGTGGAAATGGATGAGAGCACGACGGTGGAAGATCTGCTGAAGGGTGCACTCAAATATTTGATATAAGAGGATTAGGATGGGAAGAAGAATTATTACCACAGAGAATCTGGAAGAGGATGTAAAAATTGAGAGCCATTTAAGACCTCAGCTTCTGGAAGATTATATTGGACAGGCGAAGGCAAAAGAGACTCTTAAGATTTATATAGAAGCGGCAAAAAGCAGGGGAGAGGCACTGGATCATGTGTTGTTTTACGGTCCGCCGGGACTTGGAAAGACAACCCTCGCCGGGATCATTGCGAATGAAATGGGCGTAAATATCAAGATCACGTCAGGTCCTGCGATCGAGAAACCTGGGGAAATGGCGGCAATCCTTAATAATCTCCAGGAAGGAGATGTGCTTTTTGTAGATGAGATCCACCGGCTGAACCGGCAGGTGGAGGAAGTACTTTATCCGGCGATGGAAGATTTTGCAATCGATATTATGATCGGAAAAGGGGCTTCGGCAAGGTCGATCCGTCTGGATCTGCCGCATTTTACACTGGTAGGGGCAACCACCCGTGCCGGAATGCTGACAGCTCCGCTCCGGGATCGTTTCGGGGTTGTGAACCGTCTGGAATTTTATACGGAAAAAGAACTGCAGACCATCATCATCCGTTCAGCAGGCGTGCTGGATGTGGAGATCGATGAAAAGGGAGCCCTTGAGATGGCAAGACGTTCCAGAGGAACGCCAAGGCTTGCCAACCGGCTTTTGAAAAGAGTCCGGGATTTTGCCCAGGTCAAATACGAGGGGGTGATCACCGAAGAGGTGGCAAGGCAGGCACTGGATCTTCTGGATGTGGACCGGCTTGGACTTGATCATGTAGACCGTAATCTTTTGACGACCATGATTGAAAAATTTCAAGGAGGTCCGGTAGGACTGGATACCCTTGCGGCAGCGATCGGGGAAGATGCCGGAACCGTAGAAGATGTCTATGAGCCATATCTTCTGAAGAATGGCTTTTTACAGAGAACACCAAGAGGAAGGGTGGTCACAGATCTTGCGTATACCCATCTTGGATTTGACAAGAACGAAGAATAGAAAGGAAAGAGACGATGCTGAAGATAAAACAATATGTGAAAGCAGAGAGTCTGGAGCAGGCGTATGAACTGAACCAGAAAAAGACGAACCGGATCGTCGGTGGAATGCTCTGGCTGAAAATGAGTACTGCGCAGATCCAGACTGCGATCGATCTGTCCGGACTCGGACTGGATCAGATTGAAGAGACGGAGGATGCATGGAAGATTGGATGTATGGTATCTCTTCGTGATCTGGAGTTACACGAAGGATTAAATGAATTGAGCTGCAATATGATCAGAGAAAGTGTGAGAAGTATTGTCGGTGTACAGTTCCGGAATCTTGCGACGATCGGCGGAAGTATTTTCGGACGGTTTGGATTTTCGGATGTACTGACCTGTTTCCTTGCACTGGATACAGAAGTAGAACTTTATAAAGGTGGGATCATTTCTCTGGAAGAGTTTGCAAAGATGGAGAGAGATAATGATATCCTTGTTCGTGTGATCGTAAAGAAAACACCGGGAAAGGGAAGCTATCAGTCACACCGTAATACCAAGACGGATTTTCCGGTACTGGCGGTTGCTGCTGACCGTTATGGAGATGAACTGAAGGTGGCAGTTGGGGCAAGACCGATGAAAGCAGTCTGTATTCACGTTCCGGCAGAACAGCTGGATGCGTGCACAGATCTGAAAAAATTTGCAAAAGAGCTTGCAACCCAGGTGCCGATGGGAAGCAATATGCGTGGAAGTGCAGCGTATCGTACCCATCTTGCAGAGGTTCTGATCCGCAGAGCATTAGAGAGAATCACAAACGGAGGGGAAAAGAATGCAGATTAGTCTGACACTGAATGGAAAAAAGATTACAGAAGAGATCGCAGCTGATCTGCTTCTGATCGATTTCGTGAGAAATCATGGATGTTACAGCGTAAAGCGCGGCTGTGAGACTTCCAACTGTGGACTTTGTACCGTATTTTTAGATGAGAAGCCGGTACTTTCCTGTTCCGTGCTTGCTGCAAGAGCAGACGGGCACAAGGTAGATACGCTGGAAGGACTGCAGGAGGAAGCAGAAGAATTTGGCTCTTTTATCGCAGGACAGGGGGCGGAGCAGTGCGGATTCTGTAATCCGGGTATGATCATGAATGCAATCGCACTTTTCCGCGAGAATCCGGATCCAAGTGATGACGAGATCCGGGAATACCTTGCGGGGAATCTCTGCCGCTGTTCAGGCTACGAGGGACAGCTCAGAGGAATCCATGATTTTCTGGAGTACAAAAGAAAAGGAGGAGCCAGATGAAAGCAGTAGGAGTACCATTTGTAAAAAAAGATGCGAAAGCACTGGTGACTGGAAAGCCGGTATATACAAATGATCTGGCACCAAAGGATTGTCTGATCGTTAAGCTTCTAAGAAGTCCGCATGCCAATGCGATGATCCAGGAGATCAAGACAGATGTGGCAATGCGTGTGCCGGGAATTGAAGCAATCTATACCTGGAAGGATGTACCGCAGCAGCGTTTTACAATTGCAGGACAGACCTGGCCGGAGCCTAGTCCGTATGACCGGTTGATCCTGGACCAGCATGTTCGCTTTGTAGGAGATCCGGTAGCGATCATTGCCGGAGAAAATGAAGCCTGCGTAGAACGTGCAATGAAGATGATCAAGGTCAAATACGAGGTCCTTCCGGCAGTATTAGATCCTGAGGAAGCGCTGGATGGTCCAATTCTGGTGCATCCGGAGGACAGCTGGAAGGCATTGTGCCCGGTAGGAGCAGATAACAAGCGGAATCTTTGTGCACAGGCAGAAGATGGACATGGGGATGTAGAGAAAGTTCTTGCAGAATGCGATGTTGTTGTAGAACATACATATCATGTCAAAGCGGCACAGCAGGCAATGATGGAACCATTTCAGACGGTCTGCTTTATGGATATGTATGGAAGACTGAATGTGATGAGTTCTACGCAGATCGTTTACCATGTGCGCCGTATTGTTTCCAATGCACTTGGCATACCAAAATCCAAGATCCGTGCGTTTAAACCGAGGATCGGTGGTGGATTTGGGGCAAAACAGACGGCGGTAAGTGAGGTTTATCCGGCGTTTGTAACCTGGAAAACCGGAAAGCCATCGAAAATTGTATTTACAAGAGAGGAATCCCAGATTGCATCCTCACCGCGTCATGATATGGCGGTGATGGTTCGCATGGGAGCAGATAAAGAGGGAAATATCCGGGCAATTGATCTGTATACACTTTCTAACACAGGAGCATACGGGGAACATGGACCGACAACGGTCGGACTTTCCGGACATAAGGCGATTCCGCTTTATGGTTCATTAGATGCATACCGGTTCCGTTACGATGTGGTCTATACCAACCGGATGGCAGCAGGAGCTTATCGTGGATATGGAGCGACGCAGGGAATCTTTGCGGTTGAGACATCTGTTAACGAACTGGCAGAAAAACTTGGCATGGATCCGATGGAGATCCGTATGAAGAATATGGTCAAAGAAGGACAGTTCATGCCGGCATATTATGGGGAGACAGCGAATAGCTGTGCACTTGATAAATGCCTTGCGAGAGTAAAAGAAATGTCCGGATGGGATGAAAAGTATCCAAGAAAAGTTATGCCGGATGGCAAAATCCGCAGCGTCGGAGTAGCACTTGCCATGCAGGGATCCTGCATTTCCAATGTAGATGTCGGATCTGCAACGATCAAACTGGGCGAGGATGGTGTCTACAATATGTCAATCGCGGCAGCGGACATGGGAACCGGGTGTGATACGATTCTTGCACAGATGGCAGCAGAATGTCTGGACTGTGATCTGGATGATATTGCAGTATCCGGAGCAGATACCGATACTTCGCCGTATGATTCAGGCTCTTATGCATCAAGTACGACTTATGTGACCGGTATGGCGGTGACAAGAGCCGGTGAGGAACTGAAAAAGCGGATCGTCAGACAGGCAGCGAAGATGCTGAAATGTGAAGTGGATGAGGTTGATTTCGATGGACACATTGCAAGAAGCGATAAGACCGGAGAAGAGGTGACACTTGCGGCAATCGGAGCAGGGGCAATGTGCGGAAGTGATATTGCGCTTCAGGTAACAGAAAGCCACAGTTCGCCAGTATCTCCGCCACCTTATATGGCAGGCGCTGTTGAAATCGAATTGGATCCGGAGACAGGACATGTCGAGATCCTGGATTACTATGCAGTGGTTGACTGCGGAACTGTTATTAACCCGAATCTTGCGAGGGTACAGGCGGAAGGCGGAATCGTGCAAGGAATCGGCATGACTCTTTATGAGAATATTCAGTATACGGAAAAAGGACAGCTTCTGAACAATTCATTTATGCAGTACAAGATTCCGACCCGAATGGATATGGGAAATCTGCATGTGGAATTTGAGAGTAGCTATGAGCCGACTGGACCGTTTGGTGCAAAATCGATTGGCGAAATCGTCATCAATACACCGGCTCCGGCATTGACGCATGCAATCGCAAATGCAACAGGTCTGTGGTTCCGTGAACTCCCGATTACAAGTGAACAGATTGCAATGGGAATTATGGAAAATGAAAATTAAACTGATTTATCTGGCGGCTGGAAACAGCCGCCGTTTTAACAGCCAAAGGATGCAAAATACAGAACCGCCACAATCAGAAGCAGAGAACAAACTGCTTTATCTGTTGGATGAAAAGCCGATGTTCCGCTATTTATTCGACCGTCTGGTAAAAGTCTGTCAAAGGCATCCGGAATGGGAAATGATTGTGGTAACACAGTATCCGGAGATTGAGCATCAGGTAAAAGCACTTCAGGAAAACGAGCAGCAAGGTGAACGTTTCCCGGTAAAAACAGTGATTTCAAAAGACAGCTATAAAGGAGCAGCCTATTCGGTAAAAGCAGGGATCCGTGCGGCAGGAGATGCTGATGCCTATGCATTTTTTGTGGCGGATCAGCCTTATTTTACAGAAGAAAGCGTGGAAGGATTCCTGGAAAAGATGGAGCGGGAGGCAAAAGTTGTACCGGGATGTGTGACCTGGAATGGACAGGAAGGCAATCCGGTCTGGTTTCCGGCAAAGTACGGGAAAGAACTTCTGGAACTGGAAGGAGATGCCGGAGGAAGAAAGGTGTTCCGCAGATACCGGGAAAAAGCAGTATTTTACGAGGTGAGCCTGGAAAAAGAGCTGGAAGATATTGATTATATGCCGGAAATAGAAAAAATGCGGATAACAGAAGGAGGCACAGAGAAAACTTTCCATGTATATGTCATCGAAAATGGAAAGCTTCAAAGGAAAGAGTCTCTGCTTATGGCACTTGGACTTACGGAGCAGATGGTACCGAGAATTGCTGCCGTGGGTGCGGGAGGTAAGACTTCTCTTTTGAAACAGCTGCTCGCTGAATACCAAGAGAAGGGTGCCCTCCCGGTTCTGGTGACTACAACCCATATGAAAAAAGAGACTGCCCCTTATTTTGTAATGGAGGATTCTATCGAAAAAATTCTGGAAGTGCATAAAAGAGAAGGCATGGTGATCGCCGGTCTGGATGCAGGAGGAGGCAGGATCAAAAGCCTTTCTGTACCGGTAATGGAAAAGATCTGGGAGCTTCCTGCGCCGGTTCTTGTGGAAGCGGATGGTGCACGGATGCTTCCGGCGAAAGTGCCGGGGGAGAAAGAACCGGTTATTCCAAAGCAGATCCAGATAGTCCTTTCTGTATATGGACTCGATGCCATCGGACAAAGGATAAAAGACTGCTGTTTCCGGCCTGAGCTTGTGGCACAGGTACTTGGAAAAGCAGTGGAAGAGGTCCTGACGGAGGAGGATCTGGCAGGGCTGGCTGTTTCGACAAAAGGTGGGAAAAAGAATGTCCTGCCGGAAATGGATTTCTATATTGTGCTAAACAAAGCAGATGACGAAAAACGTCTGAAAATGGCAGAGAGAATCGCCTTAAGAGTAGAACGGGATTCTGGTGAAAAAGTACGGATTACATCGTTTCGTTAATATTTTGGAAAAATAAAGCAATTGTGTGTTGAAAAACGGAACATTGCCGAATTGTCATTGAAAACTATTCGTGCTATCATAGATACGATAGCTTTGACAACGAAAGTTGTAAGTGGGTAGAGAAGGAGGCAAAAAAGTGAGTACGAAGAATAGTAATACTTCACAGGAACTATTTAACCTTAACGGAAAACCATCCTTTGGTCAGGCACTTCCGCTGGCATTCCAGCATGTAGTGGCGATGATCATTGGCTGTGTTGCACCGGCGATCATTCTTGCTGGTGTGTCCGGACTTTCAGAATCAGATACGGTTGTCCTGATTCAGGCATCTCTTGCAATGTCAGCGATTTCGACATTCATCCAGCTTTTTCCGTTTATCAAATTTAAGTCTTATCAGATAGGAGCCGGGCTTCCGGTTATTATGGGAATCAGCTTTGCGTATGTGCCGATTATGCAGTCAATTGCACAGGATGCAGATGTTGGAACAATACTTGGTGCACAGATCGTGGGCGGTATTGTTGCGATTATTGTAGGAATATTTATCAAGCAGATCCGTCATCTTTTCCCGCCGCTGGTTACGGGAACGGTTGTATTTGCAATCGGACTTTCGCTGTATCCGACCGCAGTCAATTATATGGCAGGTGGAGCAGGAAGTGCGGATTATGGTTCATGGCAGAACTGGCTTGTTGCGATCATCACACTGGTAGTCGTAACAGGACTGAATCATTTTGGAAAGGGCTTTTTAAAGCTTTCTTCCGTTCTGATCGGAATCATAGTTGGATATGTAGTTGCGCTTGGCTTTGGAATGGTGGATTTTTCTTCCGTATTAACGGCAAAATGGGTACAGTTCCCACAGCCGATGCATTTCGGAATTAAATTCGAGCCATCCTCATGTGTTGCGATTGCGGTATTGTTCGCAATCAGCTCTATTCAGGCAATCGGAGACTTTTCAGCAACGACGACCGGAGGAATGGACCGTATGCCGACGGATGAGGAATTAAGCGGTGGTATCATTGGTTATGGAGTCAGCAATATTGTCTGCGCATTTTTCAGCGGACTCCCGACAGCAACCTACAGTCAGAATGTCGGAATCGTAAGTTCTACGAAAGTAGTAGCAAAGAGAGTATTTGGAATTGCAGCGATGATCATGCTGGTTGCAGGAATCATGCCAAAGATCGCATACATTCTTCTAACTATTCCGTCATGTGTGCTTGGAGGCGCAACAATCTCTGTATTTGCAATGATTTCCATGACGGGTATCAAACTGATCAATAATTCAAAGATGAATTATAGAAATACATCCATCGTAGGACTTGCCATTGCACTTGGAATGGGTGTGACACAGGCAAATGCAGCACTTGCGCAGCTCCCTGCATGGGTAACAACCATTTTCGGTAAATCACCGGTTGCACTGTCTACTCTGGTTGCAGTGTTCCTGAATCTGGTTTTACCAAAGGAGAAAGAAGAGTAAATGAAGATCCTGATAAGAGGAGCCGGGGATCTTGCCACAGGAATTGCGGCAGAGCTGTGGGAAAGAGGACATCAGATCTTGATGACGGATGTTGCCATCCCACTCACCGTCAGACGTGAGGTGGCATTTTCAAGAGCGGTGTACGAAGAACATGCAGTGGTAGAAGGAATAGAAGCAGTTCTTGCCGACAATTTTGAAGAAGCAGAAACAATTATGGCAACACGGAAAATTGCTGTCATGGTGGATGAAAAAGCAGAAGTGCGGAAAGAATATCTGCCGGATGTACTGGTTGACGGGATCATGGCAAAAAAGAATCTTGGGACCCGGATCAGTGACGCTCCTCTTGTTATCGGTATCGGACCGGGCTTTACGGCAGCCGGAGACTGCCATTTTGTGATTGAAACGCAAAGAGGTGAGCATCTGGGCGAAGTGATCCGCGAGGGAAGTGCAATCCCCAACACCGGAATTCCGGGAAATATTGGCGGCTATACGGTGGAACGCCTTTTAAAGGCATCCGCAGACGGAATCATGCATCCGGTCGCGAGAATTGGTGATGTGGTGAAAAAAGGGCAGATTGTTGCAAGGTGCGGAGATGAACCTGTCTATGCGAGGCTCCACGGGATTGTCCGTGGGATGCTCCAGGAAGGTGTACCGGTCAAAAAAGGATTGAAGATCGGAGATGTGGATGCAAGGATAGAGGGAAAACTTTGTTATACGATTTCGGATAAAGCACGAAAGATCGGAAACGGAGTTGCGGAAGCAATCGATTTTGTTTATAAAACGAAATAAAAAGTTGTCTGGACAACTTATTTATCCATCCTTTTTATGGTAAAATATAAAAAGGTTTGGGCAGAATACCTGCCGCAGTGACGGCAGGTATTTTTATGCCATAATCCATATAAAGTGAGGAACAAAAAATGAAACTGGTAAGAACAGAAGATGCAGTGGGGCAGGTGCTGTGCCATGACATTACACAGATCATTCCGGGAGTTGTAAAGGATGCTGTTTTCCGGAAGGGACATATTGTTACCGAAGAAGACATTCCGGTACTTTTATCTGTGGGAAAAGAGAATCTTTATATCTGGGAAAAACAGGAAGGTATGCTTCATGAAAATGAGGCAGCTGAGATTTTGCGTCAGATCTGTCAGGGTGAGCATATGCATCCTTCCGGGGTGAAGGAAGGAAAGATTGAACTGATCGCCGACTGTGAAGGGGTATTGAAGATCAATACCGAAAAGCTGAATGCGGTGAACAGTCTTGGTGAGATGATGATTGCATCCAGACATGGAAATTTTCCGGTGAAAACCGGAGATAAGATTGCAGGAACAAGGATCATTCCGCTTGTGATCGAAGAAGAAAAGATGCAGAAGGCCTGTGAAGTGGCAGGAAAAGAACCGATTTTCCGGATTCTTCCGTACCAGAAGAAAAAAGCGGGAATCGTAACGACGGGAAGCGAAGTGTATTATCACCGGATCGAGGATAAATTTACTCCGGTTGTGATCGAAAAACTGAAAGAATGTGGCGTTACAGAGGTGAAGCAGATCCAGTGCAACGATGATCATGAGATGATCACGGAAGCAATCCAGACTCTGATCGAGGATGGTTCTGACCTGATCGTCTGTACCGGTGGAATGAGTGTAGATCCGGATGACAGGACTCCGCTTGCGATCAAAAATGCCTGTACGGAAGTGGTGACTTATGGGGCACCGGTTCTTCCGGGAGCCATGTTTATGCTTGCTTATTGTGAAAAAGAAGGCAGACAGATTCCGGTCATGGGTCTTCCGGGATGCGTGATGTATGCAAAACGGACGATTTTTGATCTGGTTCTTCCGAGGATTATGTGTGATGAAAAGCTGCATGAAAAAGATTTCCGGCTTCTTGGACAGGGAGGACTTTGTCTGTCCTGTCCGGTGTGTACTTTTCCAAACTGTGGATTTGGAAAAGGAGGATATTAAAATCATGAGAAAGAATAACTTATTTAAGAAAACAGTGGCAGCAGGTCTGGTTCTGCTGATGACAGCATCACTTGCTGCATGTGACGGTAAAAAGACCGACACAAAAACAGAAGACAAAAAGACAGAAACAAAGGCTGACAAAGAAGAGGATGTAGAGCTTCAGGTATTTATCGCAGCCAGCCTGAATACGGCAATGACAGATATTGCAGAGCGTTATGAAAAAGAGCATCCGAATGTGAAGATTGTCTACAATGCAGACAGCTCAGGAACTCTGCTGACACAGATCGAAGAAGGATATGAGTGTGACCTGTTCTTCTCTGCAGCACAGAAACAGATGGATCAGCTTGAGGCTGACGGACTGGTAGTAGAAGGAACCCGCCATAATGTAGTGAACAATCAGGTAGTCGTTATCACATTAAAGGACAGTGATACAGCAGTAACCGGGCTTGAAAACTTAAATGAGGCAAAGAGCATTGCACTTGCAGGCGGAAGTGTACCAGTTGGAAAATACACCCGTCAGGCGTTGATGAATCTCGGAATTCTGGACAAAGTAGACGATGCGTCTACCATCACAACAGAACAGGTTTCTGAAGCTCTTGGTGGAGCAGAAATCAGTGAGCAGGCAAATGTAAGCAAGGTGCTGATCGCCATTACAGAGGGTGCATGCGAAGTTGGAACAACTTATTATTCTGATATATACGGATATGAGGATCAGATCAAGATCCTTCAGACAGTAAGCTATGATCTGACAGGTAACGTGATTTATCCGATCTGCCGTGTGGAAAATAAAGAGGCAGATGATGCAAAGAAAAAAGCAGCCGATGATTTCCTTGCATATGTAACATCCGATGACGCAAAGAAGATCTTTGACAGCTACTATTTCGATACAAACGTAGAGTAAAAGAGGAACGATATGGAAGAAATAAGACAGATCCTTGCAGGACTTGACTGGAGTCCGCTTTTCATTTCAATCAAAACAGGAATCGCAGCAACGATCGTGTCATTCTTCCTGGGAATATGGGCAGCAAGAAAGGTGCTGAAAGCGAAGACGGGTCTCAGGGCTGTGCTGGATGGGATTCTGACACTGCCGCTGGTGCTTCCGCCGACGGTTGCAGGATTTTTCCTGCTGCTCATTTTCAGTACGAGAAGAACCGTTGGATCGTATCTTTATACGACATTTGATATCAAGATCGTACAGTCCTGGGCAGGATGCGTGATCGCGGAAACTGTGATAGCATTTCCACTGATGTACCGGAATGCAAGAGCAGCATTTGAACAGGTGGATGTGAACCTGATTTATGCGGCGCAGACGCTCGGTATGCCGGAGTGGAAGATTTTCTGGAGGGTGATCATGCCGGCGGCAGGTCCAGGAGTTGCATCCGGTACAATTCTTGCATTTGCAAGAGCGCTTGGAGAATACGGTGCGACCTCCATGCTTGCGGGCAATATTCCAGGAAAGACGGCAACCATTTCCCAGAGGATTGCAATGGTCATCCAGGACGGTGATTATCAGACGGCAGGCGTGTGGGTCGGAATTGTAATCCTGATCGCATTCGGAATAGTAGTACTTATGAATCTGGCATTTGGAAAGGGAATGAAACATACAAAGCAATGGTAGAACTAGAGATAAAAAAAAAGTATGAAAAATTCAGGCTGGATGTTGCCTTTAAAAGTGAAAAAAAGCGGATCGGAATCCTGGGCGCTTCCGGATGTGGGAAAAGCCTGACCTTGAAAAGTATTGCCGGGATCGAAAGACCGGAAAAAGGGCGGATCGTGATTGACGGAGTTACCCTTTTTGATGCCGGAAAAAAGATTTTTCTGAAGCCCCAAAAAAGGAAAGTCGGTTATCTTTTTCAGAATTATGCGTTGTTTCCGAACATGACCGTGGAGCAGAATATTGGGATTGGATTTACCGGAAACAAAGAAGATAAGCAGAAAATGGTAGAACAGCTGATCCATCATTTCCAGCTGGACGGACTGGAAAAGCTTTATCCGTCAAAGCTTTCCGGCGGACAGCAGCAGAGAACGGCACTGGCACGGATTATGGCATATGAGCCGGATGTGATCCTTCTGGATGAACCATTTTCGGCACTGGATGCGTATCTTCGGGAGCGGATGCTGACCGAGCTGATGGAAATGCTGAGTGATTATGAAGGTACGGTGATCATGGTGTCCCACAGCAGGGATGAAATCTACAGTTTCAGTGAAGAGGTTCTGGTAATTGAAGATGGACATGGAATCCGCCTGGGTCCGGTAAAAGAAGTATTTAATGCACCGCGCTATAAGACAGCGGCAAGACTTACCGGATGTAAAAATATTGCAGATGCTTACCGGATGGATGCGCAGACGGTGTATGTGAAAGACTGGGATGTGCAGCTGATTTTTAAAGGACGCAGTGTGCCGGAGAATGTGAAGGCAATCGGGATCCGAGCTCATGATCTGATTCCGGTGTATGGAACGATATCCGGGGCTATGCTGAAAGTTAAAGAATGGAAAAGTGTGGATTATCCATTTGAACGAAAATATTTTATCCAATGCGAGTCGGGATGTGAGGACGTCTGCTGGTTTGTCCAAAGAGAGATTTCTGCCACTCTGGAAGAAAAAGGAATGCCGGATGCACTCGCATTTCCGGAAGAAAAAGTGCTGTTCCTTGAAGGATAGCGTGGCAGATGCTATAATGGACAAATAGAGAAAACGGGCAGAAGGTGGCAGCATAAATGCAGAAAGAACAAGAAAGGGAAGCGATTTACCGGAGCATTTTCTTTTGTGATATGGATCGGAAGAAGGCGGATGTGATCATTAACCGGTTAGGCGGCAGAACCGTAACCTATGACAAGGGCGAAATCATCATAAGAGAAAGAGAAAAACTGAACAATATCGGAATCCTGCTTGACGGGGTACTCTGTAAAGTGCAGTATTACCGGGATGGAACTGAGCAGCTGGTCCAGAAGCTTGTCAGCTCGTTTGTTGTGGGAGTGGAGATTGCGGTCAGTGAAAAAAAGACGAGTCCTTATGATGTTTATGCATCGGAACAGGCACACATTTTCTGGTTTCCTGTACGGGCGATGGAAGAAGAGGGCGTTCTGGATCTGCGTGAGAGGATTGAGTTTTACAAGAAAACGGTTCATTTCCTTGCAAATGAAGATATCCGCAAGTGCAGGAAGATTGAATTGCTGTCGATTAGAGGAATCCGGGAAAGAATCGAGCAGTATCTGAGAATTCAGCAAAGACGCCATAAAAGCAATGCCTTTGATATTGAATTTAACAGAGAACAGATGGCAAATTATCTGGGGATCAACCGGAGTGTGCTGTCACATGAGTTGAAAAAAATGGAAAAAGAGGGGATTTTGAAGGTCAGAAAGAATCATTTTGAGCTGGCTGATAAAGAATAAAACAGAATTTCTGCTGAAAATATCGAAAAGTGGTTGGTTTTTATCAGAATATAGTTTATAATGAAAAAAGGATTAGGCGGCAAGGAGGTTCTTTATGGCATCGTCAAAAAATTATACAGAAGTTTTGATAGGCGGCAAAGTATTCACCCTGAGCGGATTTGAAAGCGAAGATTATCTGCAGAAGGTATCCACTTATCTGAACCATAAAATCGAGGAATGTACAAGCAGCGATGGATATCGCAAGCAGAGTGCGGAAGCCAGAAGTGTGCTTCTTGCTTTAAATATAGCAGATGATTATTTTAAAGCCAAGAAACAGGGCGGCGCATTAGAAAGCGACATCGAGGCAAAAGACAAAGAGATGTACGATTTAAAGCATGAACTGATCTCAGTACAGATCAAGTATGAGAATGCTGAAAAAGCACTGGATAAACTCAAGGCAGAGAACCAGGAACTTCAGATGAAGATCGTACAGCTTGAAACAGAAATGAAAAATCACCGTACAAAATAGACTGTCCTGAGGCAGTCTATTTTTGATACTCCGGTATACAAAGAGAAATGTCTGCAACACAGGGACTTTGTATACAGGTTATTTAAAGATAGAGGAGTTATATGAAAGACAGAGTTGAAATCCTTGCACCGGCAGGGAGTATGGAGTGCCTGAAAGCGGCAATTGCAGCAGGAGCTGATGCGGTATATACAGGGGGAGCCCTTTTCGGGGCACGTGCTTATGCACATAACCTGACGGAGGAAGAACTTTTAGAGGCAATTGATTATGTGCATTTGCATGGAAGAAGACTGTATCTGACCGTGAATACACTGATCAAAGACCGTGAGATGGAAAAACAGATGTATGACTATCTGCTCCCTTATTACCGGCAGGGGCTGGATGCGGTGATCGTGCAGGATATCGGACTGTTCCGTTTTATCCGGAAGCATTTTCCAGATCTTCCAATCCACGCAAGTACCCAGATGACGCTTACGGGAGTGGATGGGGCGAAGTTTCTGGAAAAGGAAGGTGCACAGCGGATTGTTACATCCAGAGAACTGAGTATGGCAGAGGTGAAGAAGATTGCCGATGAGACAGAGCTCGAGATTGAAAGCTTTGTACATGGTGCACTCTGCTATTGCTATTCCGGTCAGTGCCTGTTCAGCAGTTTTATCGGCGGCAGAAGTGGCAACCGTGGACAGTGCGCACAGCCGTGCAGACTGCTTTACCGGACACCGGAAGCAAAGAGACCGCAGTATCTGCTGAGTCTTAAGGATATCTGTACATTGGAACTGATCCCGGAGATGATCGAGAGCGGGATTTATTCTTTCAAGATTGAAGGCCGGATGAAGAAGCCGGAGTATGCGGCAGCAGTCGCTTTCCAGTACCGGAAATATGCCGATCTTTATCTGAAATATTACGAAGAATGTCCGGCAGAAGAGGATCCGGCAGCGTATGCGATGAAGAAATACCGTGTCCGCGAGGAGGATCGGCAGATGCTGCTGGATCTCTATAACCGTGGCGGTTTCCATACGGGTTATTATCATACACAGAATGGACGGGAGATGATTTCCTTAAACCGTCCGAACCATGCAGGAGTGCCGGCAGTAAAGGTACTTGCTAAAAAAGGCAGAAATGTGACTGCAAAAGCACTGACAGACCTGTATCCGCAGGATATTATTGAACTCCCGATGCGCAAAGGCAGGGAAAAAGCAGATAATTATACCTGTAAGGATGCAGTCAGAAAAGGAATGAATGTGCAGATCCCAGTATTTGCAGATACCCCGTTCAAGATGGATGAAATCTGGATGCGCACAAGAAACAGCACATTGATTGACACGTTGCGTGAAGAATTTGTAAATGGAAAAATAAAAGAACGGATCTGCGGAACTTTCCGGCTGTATCCGCAGGAAAAGGCAACGCTTACGGTGAAGTGCCGGGATGCCGAGATTACGGTTGCCGGTGAAAAAGCACAGGAAGCACTGAGCCAGCCGATGAGCAGAGAGCGGATTGAAAAGCAGCTGCGCAAGACGGGAAATACGGAATTTGAATTTTCCTTTTTAAAGGCCGAGATCGGAGAAAAAGTATTTCTTCCGATGCAGAGCCTGAACGAACTTCGAAGGGAAGCACTGGAGACGCTGGAAAAAGTGATCTGTGAGAAATACAGAAGAAGTGGTGAAGTGAAAGATCCGGAAGAAGATAAGACAGAGCTTTCAATGGAAGAAGAGGTACTTTCCGGATGGACGGCATCGGTAAGAACCGCAGAACAGATGGAAGTGATTCTGGAAGAAGAAGCAATCGGAAGAATCTATGCGGATTGTACCATGTTCCCTCACATCTGGGAGAAGGACAGCTATGTGGAGTGGATTACAAAAGTACATGCAGCAGGGAAAGAAATTTATCTGGTCATGCCGTATATTTTCCGGGAAAGAACCCGAAAACAGTATGAAGCTGCATATAACCGGATATTCGGAGCCGGATGGGACGGCATTCTGATCGCCAATTATGAAAGTTTTGCGTTTCTGAAAGAGCATGGTTATACCGGAAGGATTATGACCGATTACAATCTGTATGAATTTAATCAGGAAAGCAGGAAATTCTGGAAGGAAAAGGGAGTTTTTGAATTTACAGCGCCCGTGGAACTGACAGAAAGAGAACTCCAGGATCTCAGGGTAAAGGATGGAGAAGTGATCGTATATGGTTATCTTCCGATGATGATATCTGCAGGATGTATTCAGAAAACGACCAGAGGATGTCTGAAAAAATCCGGACAGACGACAATAACTGACAGATATCGTAATCCATTTGTGGTAAAAAATGAATGTGATTACTGTTATAATATCCTTTACAATTATGTACCATTATATCTGGGAGACCGGATGGAAGAGGTATATCAGATCGGCCCTGGGCGGATCCGACTGATGTTTACTACTGAAAGGCAGCAGGAGGTAAGGCAGATTTTAAGTGCGTATTTTGAAGGAAAAGAGCTTCCGGAGGGAACGTACACCAGGGGACACTGGAAAAGAGGAATAAAGTAGGTGGAATTTTGATCAATATAATTGTAGAGCTGTCAAAATATCTGATGATAGCCCTGATGCTGGTCTATACATTTGAATGTTTTGCAGTATTTAATTACACAGATGAGTATACACAGAGAAGTATTTTCAGAAAGCAGAATGTGCTGATGTTTCTGCTTCATATGATTGCATTTCTGGTGATGTATCTGCAGACAAATGAAACAAAAATGATCGGATTTTACGGGATGCAGGTGGTACTGTTTTTGGCGGTCATTTTGCTGTATACAATAATTTACCCGCGGGTGTCGCGGCTGGTTGTAAATAATATGTGTATGCTGATGGCAATCGGCTTTATTATGATCACCAGACTTTCGTATTCGCTTGCGGTAAAGCAGTTTCTCATTGTCAGTGCATCTGTAGCGATAAGTCTTGTGATCCCGGTCATCATCCGGAAGGTAAAAGTTCTGTCAGAATGGAAAATATTCTATGCAATTGCAGGTGTTGTAATGCTTGGGGTCGTTATCATTGTAGGACGTGTGACTGGAGGAGCGATGCTGAATGTTGCAATCGGAGGTTTTACCCTTCAGCCATCTGAGCTTGTGAAGATCATTTTTGTATTTTTCGTTGCGGCGAGTCTGAAGACTGATACTTCATTTAAGAATATTGTGATCACAACGGCAGTGGCAGCAATGCATGTGCTGATCCTGGTTGTATCAAAAGACCTTGGTGCGGCGCTGATCATTTTTGCTGTATATCTGGTGATGCTCTATGTGGCAAGCAGACAGCCACTTTATGTACTTGTCGGGCTGATTGCAGGAAGTGGGGCATCAGTTGTGGCATATAAATTATTTAACCACGTCCGTGTGCGTGTACTGGTATGGAAGAATCCATTTACCGTTTACAATGAAGGTGGTTATCAGGTGGCACAATCCTTGATGGCGATCGGCACAGGAAGCTGGTTTGGAATGGGACTTTTTCAAGGGGCGGCAGATCAGATACCTGTTGCAGAGTCAGATTTCATTTTTTCGGCAATTGCGGAGGAAATGGGACTGATTTTTGCACTTGGTCTGATACTGGTATGTGTCAGTGTTTATATGATGTTTCTGAATATTGCGATGCAGCTTCGGGACAGCTTTTATAAACTGGTGGCACTGGGACTTGGAACCTGTTATATTTTTCAGACATTTCTGACGATCGGAGGTGTGACAAAGTTCATTCCGTCTACCGGAGTGACACTTCCGCTGGTAAGCTACGGTGGAACCTCCGTCCTCAGTACGATCATTATGTTTGCGATCATTCAGGGACTGTATGTATTAAGAGAAGACGAGGAAGAAGACATTGAAAGAAAAAAATTACAGAGAAGACGAACTTCCAGATCTGGATCAGCAGCTGGAGAGCCTGCCAGACGAGAGCGGGTATCACGACCAAAAGAAGAAGGCAGAAGGAAAAAGCCGCAGCAGACGAACGGATGGCGAACCGAAGAAAAGGGCCGAACGCAGCAGCCTAAAAAACGGACAGCGGCGTCCGAAAGAAGCACAGGCAGAAAGAAGCGGAGCCAGTAAGAAAAAAGAGAAGCAGATGACCAATAAAGAACTGACGAGAGTTACTTATATTTTTGTAACACTGTTTTTGGTACTGATGGGATATCTGGTTTATTTTAATGTGGTAAAAAGTAAAGAGGTTGTCAACAGCACGTACAATATCCGTCAGGATCTTCTTGCGGACCGTGTGCTGCGTGGCAGTATTACAGATAAAAATGGAGAAGTGCTTGCACAGACTGTGACAAATGACGATGGATCGGAAACACGGGAATATCCGGAAGGAGAAGTGTTTGCACATGTTGTCGGATATGCCGCAAAAGGAAAATCCGGACTGGAATCCTCACAGAATTTCAATCTTCTGACTTCAAATGCCTTTTTCCTGGAAAAGCTGGCGAATGAATTTAAAGACCAGAAGAATACGGGAGATACGGTGGTCACAACCTTGGATGCGAACCTGCAGAATGCAGCATATAATGCACTGGGAGATAACAAAGGTGCAGTTGTCGTGATGGAGCCAAGTACAGGGAAGATCCTGGCAATGGTATCGAAGCCGTCTTTTGATCCGAATAATGTTTCGGAAAACTGGGATGCATTGAACAATGACGAGAACAGTTCGCTTCTTAACAGGGCTACACTTGGACAGTATACACCGGGGTCGACATTCAAGCTGGTGACAACACTTGCTTTTATGCGGCAGAATCCGGATTATAATAATTATTCGTTTGAATGTAATGGAGAATTTTCACAGAATGGGGCGACGATCCACTGTTATAACAGCACTGCCCATGGGGAAGAGAATCTGACGGATTCGGTTGCAAATTCCTGCAATTCTTCGTTTTCAAATATCGGGCTGCAGCTGGATAAGGCAGAATGGAGAAAGACTGCCAAACAGATGCTGTTTAACGGCAAGCTTCCGGGTGATGTGAAATATAATGAAAGCAGTTTCCGCCTGAAAACAGATGCAGGAGATGCAGATACGATGATGACTGCAATTGGTCAGGGAGAGACACAGGTCAGTCCGTACCATATGGCGATGATCGTTTCGACGATCGCAAATGGTGGAAAGCTGATGAAGCCGTATCTGGTGGACAAGATTACAAATTATGCAGGCACAACGGTGAAGAAATATATGCCGGAAAGCTACAAAGAGCTGATGACATCATCTGAAGCTGCACAGCTTACGGAATACATGAAGGCGGTTGTGGATTATGGTACCGGAGCTGCGCTTTCAGGTGCGTCTTATACAGTGGCAGGAAAAACCGGAACTGCTGAGGTCAGTGAAGATGGAAATACAGTACATTCCTGGTTTGTCGGATTTTCCAATGTGGATAATCCGGAGCTGGCGATCAGCGTCTGTGTCGAGGATGCGGATACGGCGACCATTACTGGTGTCAGTGTCGCAAAGCAGGTGTTTGATTCTTACTATAATAATTAAAGGTCAAGGTGACAGCGCACATGAGGTTTTACAAAAATCTTTATGTCAGCGAGAGCATGACAAAAAAGAAAGAAAAAGTGATTGCAAAACTGAATAAAAAAAAGTATCCGTTGAATACTTATGTGATCGCGCTGATCGAAGAAGGGGAAAATCAGCTGGAATTTTATTCGACGTTGATGTTCCGACAGGGAAGTGTGATTGATGATGATATTTTCGTTGTCGGCATAGCGGGTGGATATGATGATGCGCTGTATCTGGTAGAAGAGATCGCGAAGGAAGTTTATGAAAAAACAGGGGATCTGGATATCCGGTCCTACATCAGAGAGCGGGAGAGGGAAGAAGCATGATTCTACATATCATTGGATTGATTTTGAAGATTATCGGAATAATTCTTCTGGTGATTCTGGGAATTCTGCTACTTGTGATCGGTGTCCTTCTCTTTGTACCGCTGAGATATGAACTGCGTGCCGAGTTTCCGGGGAAGCTGGAAGATGCAGAGGGGAATCTTAAGATTTCATGGCTGCTTCATCTGATTGCAGGAAGAGTGGAGTATCGGAACGGCGATGTGAAATGGCAGGGGTGGATTGCTTGGAAGAAGTTGGGAGATGTTCTGGAAGCGGAAGATAAACCGGTGAGAAAGAAGGAGAAAAAGCCGGATGGCGGAAAAAAAGCCGGTGCGGAGAATGCCAGTGAGAGAACGGCAGAAAGAAATGATGCGGCAGATGTAAAGAAGCCGCAGACGCTGCCGGAAAAGAGAGCCGAAAGCGGAACGTATGCAAAGCCAGAGCATACGGACGTGAAAGATGAGAAGTCCAAAACAGAAACACAGGGAAGTCCTGACACGAAGGTGAAAACATTTTCAGAAAAAAAAGAAGAGAATGCTACACCGGAAAAGGAAAGTGAATCCAGAGAAAAAAAGGATGTTCATGACGAAAGAGGATCCGGAAAGGCTCACAAAACTCCACGAAAACGGAAGAAACCGGTCAAAGCATTTGGAAAACTGATTCGGAAGCTCAGCCAGAAGCTCCGTGAGATCCTGGAAAAGATCAAATGTACATGGAAGAATTTATGTGATAAAATAAAAAATATCGCAGATAAAATTCTGGAGTTCCTGGAACAGGAAAATCATAAAGCAGCTTTTGCACGTGGCAAAAAGGAACTGGTCTGGGTGAAGCGTTTTCTGAAGCCGAAAAAGCTTCGCGTAAAACTGCATTTCGGTTTTGAAGATCCTTACCATACCGGACAGGTACTGGCACTTTGTGGAATGTTTTATGCATTTATCGGAGAAAATATGGATCTGGAACCGGATTTTGAAAAGCGGGTACTGGAAGGTTCCGTTTATGTAAAAGGAAGACTAAGAACAGTTCATATGGCAGTATTTGCAGCAAAGATGCTGTTGGATAAGAATATCCGCAGCACTTACCATGATATCAGGGAGTTTAAATGGTAAAGCATTCGATAGAGAATAACAGGAGGAATCGAAAAAATGGCAGTAGATAATCAGTTTAAAGAGACAGTAGATGCATTGTTTAAAGGGATGAACGGCGTGGTATCATCCAAAACCGTTGTAGGAGATGCAATCCACATCGGAGATACGATCATTCTTCCGCTTGTTGATGTATCTTTTGCAATCGGAGCAGGAGCATTTCATGCGGACAAAAAGGACAGAGGAGCCGGCGGACTCGGCGGAAAGATGATCCCGAGTGCGGTGCTTGTGATCCAGAACGGAACAACCAGACTGGTCAACATCAAGAATCAGGATACCATGACCAAGATCCTGGATATGGTCCCGGATGTGATCGACCGTTTTAAATCCCCATCTGAGGATAAGATGACCGAAGAGGATGTGGCAGATCTGTTAAATGAAGCAGATTCTCCGGAAAATCAGGAATAGACGTAGGTTTCTGGCATATATTTATTGTAAAAGAGGAAAAAGCAGGAACGAAGATGAAACGGGTATTTGGTTTTGCACTGTTTTTTGTGGCACTTGGTATGGTGATCATGATGTTCATTCCGAGCATATTTATCGGAATTCTGATCGTTCTGCTGTGCCTCCTTGTCGGATATCAGCTTTTTTGCTGCTGATTTTGAAAAAATATGAGAACCTGCAGGGGAAACCCTGAAAAAAGCCTTGCGTATGCAGGGCTTTTGTGATACAATGCTAACGTTGCAAAAAAACACGTGTGTGGTTTATCCCGGTGGTGCCAAAGCTGACAAGCATGGTTCGCGGACATAAGCACACGGAAGTAAAAAACCAATGGAGGAAAGAAACATGAGCGTTATTTCAATGAAACAACTTTTAGAAGCAGGTGTTCATTTTGGACATCAGACAAGAAGATGGAACCCTAAGATGGCAGAGTACATCTACACAGAGAGAAATGGTATCTACATCATCGACCTTCAGAAATCTGTAGGTAAAGTAGATGAAGCTTACCAGGCAGTATCTGACATCGCAGCAGAAGGTGGAAAGATCCTTTTCGTAGGAACAAAGAAACAGGCTCAGGACGCTATCAAGACAGAAGCAGAACGTTGCGGAATGTACTATGTTAACGAAAGATGGCTTGGAGGAATGCTTACAAACTTCAAGACAATCCAGAGCAGAATCGCTCGTCTGAAAGAAATCGAAGCTATGTCAGAAGACGGAACATTCGATGTACTGCCGAAGAAAGAAGTTATCGAAATCAAGAAAGAATGGGAAAAGCTTGAAAAGAACCTTGGCGGAATCAAAGAAATGAAGAGAATCCCGGATGCTATCTTTGTAGTAGATCCTAAGAAAGAAAGAATCTGTGTTCAGGAAGCTCACACACTTGGAATCCCGCTGATCGGTATTGCTGATACAAACTGTGATCCGGAAGAACTTGATTATGTAATTCCAGGAAACGATGATGCGATCAGAGCTGTAAAACTTATCGTATCTAAGATGGCTGATGCTGTAATCGAAGCAAACCAGGGCGAAGCAGAAGAAGTTTACGAAGGCGAAGACGTAGAAACAGCTGAAGAAACAACAGAAGAATAATTCGAACAATCCAAAAGATCATATTGAAAGATGGAGGAAAAAATCATGGCAATCACAGCAAGCATGGTAAAAGAATTAAGAGAAATGACAGGCGCTGGTATGATGGACTGCAAAAAAGCTCTGAACGAATCTAACGGAGATATGGATGCAGCAATCGAATACCTCAGAAAGAACGGCGAAGCTAAGGCTGTTAAGAAAGCCGGACGTATCGCAGCTGAAGGTATTGTTATGGCAGACGTTAAAGAAGATAAGACAGCAGCTATCGTAGAAGTTAACTCTGAGACAGACTTCGTTGCTAAGAACGCTGATTTCCAGGCATTCGTAAAAGCAGTTGTTAATCAGGCACTTACTACAAAAGCTACAGATATGGAAGGATTCATGGCTGAAGCTTGGAACGAAGATGCTTCTAAGACAGTTAACGATGCACTTACAGAAAAGATTTCTGTAATCGGAGAAAAGCTCAGCATCAGAAGATTCGAAAAGATCGTTACAGATGGCTGTGTAGTATCTTACATTCACGGTGGCGGACGTATCGGTGTTCTTGTAGAAGCTGATACAGCAGTTGTTAACGATGCTGTTAAAGAAGCTCTGAAAAACGTAGCTATGCAGGTAGCAGCTTTAAATGCTAAGTATGTAAGCCAGGCAGATGTAGATGCTGATTACATCGCACATGAGAAAGAAATTCTTCTTGCTCAGATCATGAACGACCCGAAAGAATCTCAGAAACCGGAAAAGGTTATCCAGGGAATGATTTCCGGACGTATCAACAAAGAGATGAAGGAAATCTGTCTGTTAGATCAGGTATATGTAAAAGCTGAAGACGGAAAACAGTCTGTAGCTAAATACCTTGACGAAGTTGGAAAAGCTAACGGAACAACTATCACTCTGAAGAAATTCGTTCGTTTCGAGACAGGTGAAGGTCTTGAAAAGAAAAATGAAGATTTCGCAGCTGAAGTTGCAGCTCAGATGAACGCATAATCTTACAGTTCGCATAAGAATTTGAACCGTATGATTATCATGTAAATCAACGAAAAACCTTGAATTTCCTATGAAAATGGGATGATTCAAGGTTTTTTTGCGTTGCCAAGCATGCGACAAAAAGGTCCGGTGGACCTTTTTTAGTGTTGAGGAATAAATTTTGACTTATCGAAAATTACCGCTATTTATGCATGGAATTGGGTAAAAGTTGGGGAGTGAGTTGGGGAATTTCAATTTCCCAACTGGCGTGTGAAACTTCGCCTCATTCTTCTAAAATAAGTAGGCGAAGATTGCCTGTTTTAATTTGTTAGATTCTGTTCTTGCAAGTACGATGATTTCCAACAGTGAGTATATCGTGATGCTTAATCAGGCAGAGCCGGACAGAGCAAAACTGGCAACACTACTAAATATCTCCACAGAACAGATGGGATATATGCGGTGAAGAGTTGAAGGTTATGGACAAAGTTACGGAGCGATTGTTGTGGGGAGATTATTTATGTAGAAATAAAAGAACGAGAGTTCAGTCAAAAGATTATATGACACAGAAATGAACGAAAATTTAAGAAAATCTAAATAGTATTTCCAACTGTTTTCCAGTATACTGAAACTATAATTGGACATTGGAACTTAAGTTATGTGGTGAGGGTATAGTGCGATAACTTAGAGGGACAAATTGGATCTGGAAAGTGCTGCGACTTCCTTATTGAGGCAATGGAGAGGAAACTCAGGAATCGTGGAAGCCTTTGCTGAACACGATTCCCGCTTTCAGAGGTTCCTCGGAATGGTTTGCCGAAGGAAAGCCGCAGCACTTTCTATATACACTTTGTCGGACTAACTTCAACAAACTTTTACACCTTAAAAGTAGAATGATGAGGAGGGAATGAAAATGAATGTAAATGGGAATTTCAAAGACAATCTGATGGGGAAGAAAAAGGTGATTTTTATTGGATGCCTTATTTTTGCAGTCGCTCTGATTGCCGCAATCCTGCACATGGTTTCAGGAGGGGGAAAGGATTCCGCGAAGAACATCTACTACGCGGATAAAGTCAGCGTGATCACCGGAAACGGAAGCGGAACCGTGAACCGCTTTGCAGGCGTTGTGGAGGCGCAGGATACTTTGAAAATCTCACTTTCAGAAGGACAGAAAGTGAAAGAGATTTTCGTGGAAAAAGGGCAGGAAGTGGAGCCTGGGACGAAACTCTTTGAATATGATACAGAGGAGCTTGCAATGACACTGGAGCAGGGAAATCTGGAGCTGGAAAAGATAGGAAACAGTATTTCCAATCTGAATTCACAGATTGCGGCCTTAACGACAGAGAAAAAGAATGCACCGGCAGGTGAGCAGCTTTCTTATACAACGCAGATCCAGGAGCTGCAGACGAATGTAAAACAGGAAGAATATAATTATAAAGTAAAAGAACTGGAAGTGAACCGGACGAAGAAGAGTCTGGAATCATCCACGGTGACATCCACGATTGCAGGAATTATCCAGGAGATCAATCCGGATCCTGGTTATGATGATTACAGTGGAGAAAAGCAGGCATTTATGAGCATTCTTTCTACCGGAAAATACCGAATTAAGGGAAAAATCAGTGAACAGAATATCGGTGAGCTTCAGCCGGGAATGGATGTGACGGTGCGGGCAAGGAATAACCAGGAGGAAATCTGGAAGGGATCTGTGGATGTGATTGACACAGAAAAACCGGAGAGCAGTTCACAAAGCGAGATGTATTCCGGTTCGGATTCTTCTGCCCGGGCAACTAAGTATCCATTTTATGTAACGCTTGAAACCAGTGATGGTCTGATGCTGGGACAGCATGTATATATCGAGCCTGGAACCGGAGTAAATACAGAGGGATTACATCTGATGACTGCTTATATTGTAGATGCAGACGGGAAAGAGCCTTACGTTTGGGTAGCAAATAAAAAGGACAGACTGGAAAAGAGAACTGTAAAGCTTGGTGCTTATGATAAGGAGCAGGATACATGGGAAATTACAGAAGGACTGAAAGAGACGGATTACATTGTCTGGCCGGATGGAGAATGTAAAGAAGGAGCAGCCGTTCAGAAGAACGAAAATGTACAGGCAGGAGGCATGGAAGAGGGGGAATAAAGGATGACTTTTCAAAAAAGAAATAAGAAAAAAATTCTTCAGATCGGGATTGCTTTGGTTGTCTGTGTATGTTTCATTGGAGGCGGCACTTTATTTGCAATGAAAAAAAGTGAAAAAGCGGTCAAGGTAGCACCGGTAGCCAGTATGAGTAATGGTGGATGGTATTCAGAATCGGATATTTATGATTATGCGAAGGTGCAGGCAGGTGCGAGCCAGGACATTTACCATGATGATACCCTTACGATCAAGGAGATTTATGTCAAATCAGGGGATACGGTGAAGATCGGCGATCGTCTGGTTGCCTATGATACTACGCTTGCAGGACTTGAGCAGGAAATGAAGCAGATGGAGATTCAGGGGATTGAACTGAATATTCAGAATCAAAAGGCAGAATTAGAGCAGTTGAAAAATGCAAAGATTGTTGCGTCTGTTGAAAGAAGCCAGGATGAACTACGAAAAATGACTGCAAAAGGAACCAGACCTGGAATAATACGGACTGCGGATACAAAGAAAAATGAAGGGGAAAATCCGGATACTTCCGAAAATCCTGAGCAGCCGGAGACACCAGAAAATCCGGAAGGACCGGAAAAACCATCAATCGGGAAACCGTTTCCGGAAGAACTGAAGGATAAGATCATTTATAAAGAGATTACAAAGGACGCTGCTCCTTATAATGAAGATGGAGATGGAACAAAAGAAAAGCCGTATCGCTATCTTTGTGCGCCGGGAGCAACGGTAAATGCGGAGTTCATGCTGAAAATGCTGGAAGAGAGGGCAGTCTGTATCTTTGATGTAGTGGATCAGGAGAAGGAACCGACGCTTCTTTTATACTCCTGGACGCTGGACGGAAAGACCGGACAGGTGATAAAGCCTGAAAATCCGGAACAGCCGGAGACACCGGAAGAGCCGAAAATTCCGGATGAACCGGATAATCCTGGTGGATATGAGGAGTCGGATCCGGGAGAGGCAGATGGAATGACCAGGGAAGAGCAGGCAAAGCAAATCCAGGAAAAAGAACAGAAGATCAAGGACCTGGATCTGGAAAAGCGAACAGCACAATTGGAATTGAAAAAGCTGGATAAAAAAGTAAATAATGGTGTTGTAAAGAGTACAGTAGAGGGAACGGTAAAAGCTGTACTTGACGAAGAAGAGGCAAAGCTGGAGAATAAACCGGTTATATCTGTGACCGGAAAAAATGGTTGTTATGTAATCGGAGGGATTGCCGAAAGCAGCTATGATAAATTAAAAGAGGGTATGACTGTGATGGTGACTTCCTGGAATACGGGGAACTCTTATGAGGCAACGATCACCAGCATCGGTAATTCACCGGTTGAAAGTATGAAGAGCAGCGAGAATCCTAATATGTCCTACTATCCGTTTACTGCAGTGGTTGAGAAAGATGCAGACCTTTCATCTGGTGAGGGTGTCAGTATTTCCGTAGACGGACTTTCGGGTGACAGTGGGAATTCGATTTACCTGGAACAGATGTTCATAAGAGAAGACGGAAACCGCTCCTATGTATACAAGAAAGGAAAACATGGAAGGCTGGAGAAGCAGTATGTAGAGGTTGGAAAAAATATGTACGGTTCCATTGAAATCGTTTCCGGACTTACCATGGAGGATGAGATTGCATTTCCGTATGGAAGAAATGTAAAAGAGGGTGCGAAGACAAAGACAGTGGAGTCATTGTATGATTATAATTAATGAGGGGGTGAGGAGATGCTTGAAGATATCAGGCTGGCATTTCAGGGAATCTGGAGTCATAAGCTGCGGTCTGCGCTGACGATGCTTGGTATTATTATCGGAATCGGATCGATCATTGCAATTGTTTCAACGATCAAAGGAACCAATGAGCAGATCAAGAAAAATCTGGTTGGCGCGGGAAATAATGCGGTCAATATCCAGCTTTATCAGGGAGACTGGACACTGGATCTGTCTTATCAGGAGGTTCCGGATGGAATACCGGAGATTTCAGATCAGGTACTTGGTGAGATCCAGGCACTGGATGAGGTGGAAAGTGCAGCCCTTTATCATAGACGGAATGAATATGATGCTGTATATGCAGGCAGTCAGAAGCTGGCAAGCTGTAATATTTTTGGAATAGATTCCAATTATCTGGATGCCTATGGATTTCAGATCACAAAAGGGCGTGGCTTTTCCAAAAAAGATTTTACTGCAAACCGAAAAGTTGTGCTGCTTGATAAAACGACAGCCACAGCTCTATTCCCGGATGGAAATGTGATTGGAAAGATTATTGAGGTTAAAGGGGAGCCATTTACGGTGATCGGTATGATGGCGAGAAAAGAAAATTCACAGCCGGTGATCAATTCGATGGAAGACTATTATCGTTATGTATCCACGGATGGAAGTGGAACGATCTGTATTCCGGATACACTGTGGCCGATTATTTATCAGTACGATGAACCGCAGAATCTGGTTGTCCGCGCGACAAGCACAGATGAGATGACTGCGGCAGGAGAAAAGGCGGCAGATATCCTGAACAGTTACCTGACCGTGTCTGATGAGACGATAAAGTATAAAGGGGAAGATCTTCTGGAACAGGCGAACCAGATCCAGGAGATCAGCAGCTCGACGAACCAGCAGCTGCTCTGGATTGCAAGCATTTCACTTCTGGTTGGCGGGATCGGTGTTATGAATATTATGCTGGTGTCTGTGACAGAAAGAACGAGAGAAATCGGTCTGAAAAAGGCACTGGGGGCAAGAAAAAGAAGGATCCTGACGCAGTTTCTGACGGAAGCGGCAGTACTTACCCTTCTCGGAGGTCTGATCGGTGTGGCAGGAGGGATTGCGCTTGCCTATATTATTTCCGCAGTCTCGGCAGTTCCGGTGGCAATCAGCGGAGTGTCCATTCTGGTCGGAGTAGTATTTTCCACACTGATCGGAATTATTTTCGGACTCCTTCCGTCGGTGAAGGCGGCGAACATGAATCCAATCGATGCACTGAGAAGTGAGTAGGTTTATGTAGAGAAGAATTATTTGTCGGATCCAAGATTGCAGATAAATAGATAGTATCTGTTCTGCAGGAAAGTGGCGTGCCTTACTGGCACGCCATTTTTAAAAATTCTTCCATTGCCCTTGTCTGGTAGCGACCATTTTTCCAGTAGAACCGGATGTCACGGCTGCTTTCGCATGCAGGAAGCTTATAGTACACCACATCAGAGGTAAGAGGTACTTTTGAGAGCATGATATCTCCGATAAAAGAGATCCCCATGCCGGAGCAGGTGATGTTGTAAGAAGTCATCTGTTGATCCATTTCCAGGATGATATTTGGTTCAAAGAGATTGTTCTGGCAGATCATACGGGCACGTTTTCCAGTGTCGTTTTCCGGTTTCAGCATAATAAAAGGCTCACTTTTAAAGCGTGTCAGAGGAACGGGAGGACAGGATTCTTCCAGAAATTTTTTGTTCAGGATATCTTCTACAGGAAGCTGATAGGAGCGCAGCGTATTATTGATCGGGAATGCTCCCGGAACAGCAAGGATCAGGTGCTCTTCCTGAAATTTACGGTAGCCGTAGATGGTGGCATCCAGAACACTGCTGTCCAGCATCAGATCCAGCTGCCCGTGTCGCAGCATACGGGCAAGATTGGCAGTGGTTTCTTCAACCAGGCTGATCTGGATCAGAGGATATCTGCGGGCAAAATCCGCGATCAGCGAAGGCAGGATCCAGGAGGAAAACAAGTTGCTTCCTCCGAGGGTGAGTGTTCCTTTTTTTAGGTCGCCCCAGTCGTTTGCAAATCCTTCAAATTCATTCTGGATACTTTTTATTTTTTCTACCGCTTTGATATACTGTACCCCACATTCGGTAAGGGAAAGTGGTTTGGTACTCCGGTCAAAGATCGGATATCCGATGTGATGCTCGACACGCTTTACGTTGGCACTGAGTGAAGGCTGTGAAATAAATAACTTCTCAGCCGCCTTGGAAAAGCTTTTTTCCAGATAAACTTCATAGACATATTCCATTCCCTGAAACATAGGTATTCTCCTTTGACATAGTTTTAAAATTATAGTTACTATAAAAATATATGTATTAGATTATATTGTAACACAGAGCTATAATGAAAACAACAAAGGCAATACGCCAGAGAAAAATGGAAAATCGAGGGATTTTGAGATGGAAAATGGAAAAGAAAACAAGACAGGTTATCGTGTAGAACAGGATTCAATAGGGGCAAAAGATATTCCGGGAGATGTATATTACGGGGTACAGTCACTGCGTGCTGCGGAGAATTTCCGTATTACCGGGCTGAATATGCATCCGGAGATCATCAACAGTCTTGCGTACATAAAGAAAGCATCTGCGATCACCAACTGCGAGAGTGGGATTCTGGAAAAGAAAAAGGCAAAAGCAATCGTACAGGCATGTGATGAAATCCTTACAGGAAAATTGCATGAGTACTTTATCGTAGATCCGATCCAGGGAGGTGCGGGTACTTCTCTGAACATGAATGCAAACGAAGTCATTGCCAACCGTGCGATTGAGATTCTTGGCGGGAAAAAGGGAGATTATTCAGCAGTAAATCCGAATGATGATGTAAACTGCGGACAGTCCACAAATGATGTTATTCCGACAGCTGGCAAGATGACTTCACTCAGACTTCTTCAGAATCTGAAAAAAGAACTGCTCAGACTTCATGAAGCGCTCTGCAAAAAGGCAGAGGAATTTGACCATGTGATCAAAATGGGACGCACCCAAATGCAGGATGCAGTTCCGATCCGTCTGGGTCAGGAATTTCAGGCATATTCCGATGCCATCATGCGTGATATACACCGTATGGATAATGCGATGGACGAGATGCGTACCGTCAACATGGGTGGAACGGCAGTCGGAACCGGAATCAATGCAGATGAAGCCTATGTAAGCCGCATTGTTCCGAATCTTTCAAAAATATCTGATATTCAGTTTGTCCAGGCTTTTGATCTGATCGATGCAACCCAGAACCTGGATCCGTTTGTGGCAGTATCCGGTGCAGTGAAAGCGTGTGCAGTCACACTTTCCAAGATTGCCAATGACCTGCGTCTGATGTCATCCGGACCAAGAGCCGGATTTGGTGAGATCAACCTTCCGGCAAAGCAGAATGGTTCTTCGATCATGCCGGGAAAAGTGAATCCGGTCATCCCGGAAGTAGTGAACCAGGTCGCATTTAACATCATTGGAAATGATGTGACGATCACGATGGCAGCAGAGGGTGGACAGCTGGAACTGAATGCGTTTGAACCGATCGTATTCTACTGTCTGTTCCAGTCGATCGATACACTTGCATATGCAGTGCAGACTTTTATTGACAACTGTGTGACAGGAATCACAGCCAATGAAGAGAGATGCCGTCAGCTGGTAGAGAACAGCATCGGCGTAATTACTGCAATCTGTCCGCATGTAGGCTATGAGAAAGCAGCGGAGATTGCGAAAAAAGCAATGAAGACCGGGGAATCCATCCGTAATCTGATCCTCAGAGAAGGTCTTTTAAGTGAAAAAGAGATGGAAACCGTTCTGGATCCGGTCAATATGACAGAGCCAGGTATTTCGGGAAAAGAACTTCTCAGAAAATAAAGAATAAAATTTTTCTAAAAGACATGATTTTCTCCTTTTAAGGGTGTACAATGAAACATACGCATTTCATGAGTTACAACTTAAAAGGAGAATTTTTATGCTTCAAATTCAACATATCTGCAAAGAATACCGTACAGGTACGCTGGTACAGAAGGCACTGGATGATGTAAGCCTGAATTTCAGGGACAATGAATTTGTTGCGATCCTGGGACCGAGTGGTTCGGGAAAGACGACGTTTCTTAACATCATCGGTGGACTGGATCGGTACGATAGTGGTGATCTGATCATCAACGGGATTTCTACGAAAAAATATAAAGACAGAGACTGGGATTCCTATCGGAATCATACAATTGGTTTTGTATTTCAGAGTTATAATCTGATTCCACATCAGACGGTGCTTGCCAATGTGGAGCTGGCACTGACTATTTCTGGGATCGGGAAGGAAGAACGGAAAAAGAGAGCGATTGAGGCTCTGAAAAAAGTTGGTCTTGGGGAGCAGTTGCATAAAAGACCGAGCCAGATGTCAGGCGGACAGATGCAGAGGGTGGCAATCGCCCGTGCGCTGGTCAATGATCCGGATATCCTGCTTGCTGATGAGCCGACAGGAGCGCTGGATACGGCGACCAGTGTGCAGGTTATGGAACTTTTAAAAGAAGTGGCAAAAGACCGGCTTGTTGTAATGGTTACACATAACCCAGAACTTGCTGAAGAATATGCGACCCGTATCGTAACGCTCAAGGACGGAAAGATCCGTTCGGATACGGACGAATTTTATGTCAATGAAGCGGTCATGAAGGAGCCGGAGCATAAGAATATGGGGAAAGCTTCCATGTCATTTCTGACGGCTCTTTCCCTGAGCTTTAATAACTTAAAGACGAAGAAAGCAAGGACTCTTCTAACATCTTTTGCCGGTTCTATTGGAATTATCGGGATTGCACTGATACTGGCACTTTCCAACGGAGTCAATGCCTACATCAAGTCAATTGAAGAAGAGACTCTTTCCGAGTATCCGCTTCAGATCCAGAGTACCGGATTTGATATGACATCGATGATGGTAGGCAATATGGACAGTGGTTCGGGCAGTTCAGATAAGAAGGAGACAAAAAAAGACGGGGAAGTCAAGGTTATGCAGATGATGACCAATATGTTTTCCACGATGGATTCCAACGATCTGAAATCCTTAAAAGAATATCTGGATGGAGGAAAAAGTGGAATTGAGGACTATACCAGTGCCGTTGAATATTCTTATAATATTTCACCAAGAATCTATCGGCAGAACAAGGATGGTTCCATTCGCCAGGTGAATCCGGACAAATCCTTTGAGTCGCTTGGAATCAGCTCTGGCGCAAGTACCAACAGTCTGATGTCATCGATGATGAGTACGAATGTTTTTTATGAAATGCCTAAGGCGGAGGGGCTTTATGAGAACCAGTATGATGTGAAGGCGGGACGCTGGCCGCAGAATTATAATGAATGTGTACTGGTGCTGACTTCGGACGGAGGCATGAGTGATTTTCTCCTTTATACTTTGGGACTGCGGGATCAGATGGAACTGGACGAAATGATCCAGGAATTTATCAATGAAGAAGATGTGAACACTCCGGCAAATATCGGAATATATACCTATGAGGATATTATTGGAAAAACTTTTAAATTGGTCAATGTGTCTGACTGCTACGAATATGACAGCCAGTACAAGATCTGGAAGGATAAATCCGATAATAAGGAATATATGAAGAAACTCGTGGATCAGGGCGAAGAACTTAAAATCGTCGGAATCGTACAGGCATCGGAAGATGCAAATGCTTCCGCTCTGACACCGGGGATTGGCTATCCGCAGAGACTTACTGAGCATGTTGCAAAAGAGGCTGCAAAAAGTGAGATTGTAAAGGATCAGCTGAAAAATCCGTCAAAGAATGTATTTACTGGAGAACCGTTCGGGACGACAGAAGAGAAGAATGGACTGGATGCGGACAGCCTGTTTACGGTCGATGAGGATGCACTTCAGAAAGCATTTGGTTTTGATAACAGTGTACTTTCCGGTGGATTTTCCGGTGATCTGTTGTCAGCAGATTCAGTGAATCTGGAAAATGCATTCCGGATGGGTGGGGATTCTCTGGATCTGTCCGGGATGATAAATCTGGATCAGATCAGTCTTGACGTGTCCGGTATGCCACAGATGAATCTTGGCGATATGATCGGAAGCCTGGATCTTACCGTAAAACCGGGTGGAATGCAGAAGTTGTCTGAGAGTGTTATGGAAGGTTATCAGGAGTATGTGAAATTCCATCCGGAAGCAGATTATTCAAATCTGGCGAGAGATTTTATGGATTACCTGATGACGGATGAAGCGCAGAAGATCCTGAAAGATAATCTGCAGGAGATCATTGAGAGCACCGGTGGGTTTAAGATTACAATTGATCAGATGCAGGAGCTTGTACAGCGTGTGATGGAAGGATATCAAAAGTATGCTGCGGAAAAAGGATATACAGATCCGGATAAATTTGGAGAATATCTGGCGGAGTATTTACAGACCGAGGAAGCAAAAGAGATTATGAATGCCTGGCAGCAGGAGATTTTTGGAGATACGGTGATAAATATTACTTCTGATCAGCTGAAAAAACTGACAAAAGAACTGGCGAGTAGCTATCCGGCATATGCTGCGGCGAATGGAAAAGCAGATCCGACCAAAATGGGAGATTATTTTCTGAACTACCTTGCTACAGCAGATGGAAAACAGCGTCTGATGAACGGGCTTTCCGAGGTGATCGATATGGATCAGCTGGAGAGCCAGTTAAGTGCAGCGATGGGAAGTTACATGGCAAAGGCAATGGGAACTTATACCCGAGCAATTTCGGATATGCTTGAGACTCAGATCACTTCGGCAATGAATCAGATCGTCACTCAGATCACAGGAGAAATCGGGAACGCCATGCAGGCTGCCATGGGAAATGTGGGAACCCAGCTACAGAACATGATTGGAAGTTCGATGAAGATTGATACCGATGCATTTGCAAAGGCATTTCAGATGAATATGACAGAAGATGATCTGAAAGAGCTGATGACATCCATGACAATGAGCGCGACTGCTTCCTATGACAATAATCTGCAGAAGCTTGGATACGTGGATTTTGCGAACCCGAGTCAGATTTCCATATATCCGATGGATTTTGAGAGCAAGGAAAAAGTGGTGAAAATCCTGGATTCTTATAACAGCCGGATGGAAAAAGAAGGAAAAGAGGAACAGATCATCACTTATACCGATATAGTCGGAACACTGATGTCTTCCGTGACAAATATCGTGGATATCATCAGCTACGTGCTGATTGCGTTTGTGGCGATTTCCCTTGTAGTATCTTCAATTATGATCGGGGTTATCACCTACATCAGTGTACTGGAACGGAAGAAGGAGATTGGAATCCTGCGCGCGATCGGGGCATCTAAGAGAAATGTATCGCAGGTATTTAATGCAGAAACCGTTATCATTGGTCTGTGTGCCGGACTGATCGGAATCGGACTGTCACTGCTGCTTCTGATCCCTGGAAATATGATCATCCATGCGGTGGCAGATAATAACAAAATTAATGCATTTTTACCAGTGCTTCCGGCAATTGTGCTGATTCTTTTGAGTATCGGGCTTACCCTGCTCGGTGGAATCATTCCGTCAAGGAAAGCAGCAAAGAGCGATCCGGTGACAGCGCTTAGGACAGAATAAAAAAAGAGAATGAGGGAAAAGGAAAATGGATAAAGAGAAAAATACAAAAGCAGTGAGTGAGGAAAATATTTACTGTCTGAATGGAAGAGTGCCGGTAAAAAAGGCGATTCCGTTCGGACTACAGCATGTTCTGGCAATGTTTGTGTCGAATCTGGCACCGGTGCTGATCGTGTGCAGTGCGGCATTTGTGAGAGGATCGGAGAATCACTTAAGTGCTGCGGAAATTACGCAGCTTCTGCAGTGCGCGATGTTTGCAGCGGGGATCGGGACCTGTCTGCAGCTTTACCCGGTATGGAAGATTGGCTCCAGGCTTCCGATCGTTATGGGAGTCAGTTTTACCTTTCTTGGTAGTCTGCTGATGATCTGTACCAATCCGGAACTTGGATATGAAGGGATGGTAGGTGCGGTGATCGCCGGAGGTATTTTTGAGGGACTGGTAGGAATGAGTGCCAAATACTGGAAACGGCTCCTGACACCGGTAGTATCGGCATGTGTGGTGATTGCGATTGGGCTTTCCCTCTTGTCGGTAGGAATGGATTCCTGGGGCGGTGGAAATGGAGCCGAAGATTTTGGAGCGTGGTATCATCTTCTGGTCGGATTTTTCACACTGGTTGTGTGTCTGGCTGCCCGTTATCTGTTAAAAGGTGTATACAAGAACCTGAATGTACTGGTTGGTCTGGTCTGTGGGTATCTTCTGTCCATTATATTTACTGTGGCAGGGATTGCACCGATGGTTGATTTTTCAGGAATTACAAAGACGATCGAGCAGGTTGGTGTATTCAGCCTTCCAAAGCTTGTATTTTTTACTTCCCATAAACCGGTTTTTGATCTGGGAGCATTCTTTACTATTGCAATTGTATTCCTGGTATCGGCAGCGGAGACAACGGGTGCAACTACTGCAGTGTGTACCGGTGCACTTGGACGGGATATCAAGATGGAGGAACTGCAGGGGTCTCTTGCCGTGGATGGATTTTCCAGTGCGATTTCAGGATGCTTTGGATGTCTGCCGCTTACTTCTTTCAGTCAGAATATCGGGCTCGTCACTATGACGGGAGTTATCAACCGTTTTACTATTCTGATGGGGGCTTTGATTTTGATCCTTGCTTCTCTGTTCCCGCCGCTTGGAGCTTTTTTCAATTCGCTTCCGCAGGCGGTACTTGGAGGATGTACGGTTATGATGTTCGGATCGATCATGTATGAAGGAATCAAGATGCTCAAAGGGTGTGTGTTTGATGACAGAACTATGATCATCGTATCGCTGGCATTCTGTATCGGTGTCGGACTGACACAGACTTCCGGAAACTTCTTTTCCGCATTTCCGAAGGAGGTAGGAGATATTTTTAATGGAAATGCAGTTGCAGGGGTGTTCGTGGTGTCATTGATCTTAAGTATCTGCCTTCCGAAGAAAAAAACAACAGATTTGTAAAATGTGATAAAAATAAGTCAATCAGAAGGAAGAGATGAACGAGGATGAGGACAAAAAGAAAGATCGAAGCGCAGGCGTCTGAACAATTATAATCGAAAAATGTTGAGCAAATAAGGAACTGCGTGCCGGAGATGCGCACTTGCACGAAGATGAAGAATGTCGCAAGCGACCGCGCTCGGCGCGAGAATGTGCCGAGGCACATTCTTTTTTAGTGTGGAAGTGACCAGTTCCAGAAGCTTGTTCATTATATTTGACCAGCTTGGAAGTATTTGCTGTATAGAGCATTGGAATCAATGTAGCAGCGTCCTGGAATTGCTGCATTTCTTCTGGTGAAAATCCGGTTGTGCCGCATACCAGGGCTTTTTGGTGTTTCACTGCGAGGGAGAGTACCTCCAGACTGGTTTCTCTGGTAGAAAAATCGATGATGACTTGACCGGATTCGCACCGAATGTTCAGTAAGCTATGATTCCAATTGTAAGAACTAAAAAATCATGCTATACTTACGGCAGATGAAAAACTGACAGGATAAGACAACAAAGGAGAGGCACATGAATTCTAATTTTGAATATTATAAAGTTTTTTATTATGTGGCGAAGTATGAGAACCTTACAAAGGCATCCAGCGTTCTGAAGACGAGTCAGCCGGCGGTGACGAGAACGATACACAACCTGGAAAATGAACTGGGATGTCGGTTATTTACCAGAAGCAAATCCGGCATGAAACTGACACCGGAGGGAAGAACCTTTTACAGCTATGTATCGGCAGGGTGCGCCCAGTTTTTTAAAGGGGAAAATGATCTGAGCAATCTGATCAGTCTGGAGAACGGGACAATCTATATCAGTGCGACTGAGACAGCCTTGCACTGCTTCCTGTTCCGGGCAATGGGAGAGTTCAACAGCATTTATCCGAACGTACATTTCAAAATCTTAAATAACAGTACCATGGACTCGGTCAACGCGGTAAAAGAAGGAAAGGTAGACCTTGCATTTGTGTCAACGGATCTGCAGGTAAATAAGCCGCTCAGGATGAAGAAACTGCGGGAATACCATGAGGTGCTGATCGGCGGCAGTCGTTACATAGAATTAAAAGGAAGAAAGATTTCATTGGAGGAGCTTTCGGCTTATCCCTGGATCAGCCTGACTTCGGAGGCACTGACCAGAAAATTCCTGAATAATTATTTTGCAGATCATGGTCTGCAGTTTTTGCCGGATATGGAGCTTGCGACGACAGACCTGATCTTGCCGGCAGTCCGTCACAATCTTGGAATTGGATTTGTCCCGGAAGAATTTGCCGAAGAAGAGAAGAAGGCAGAAAATGTATTTGAAATCGAAGTGGAAGAGAAGCTTCCGACCAGAAATATTATTCTGATCTATGATACTGAGTATCCTCAGAGTATTGCATCGAAGGAGTTTCAGAAGTTTCTGAGCAGTCAGAAGAACTAAAGAAGAAATAGATTTTCAAAGTGGATTGTGCAAATCGGTATCCTTTGTAGCCGGGATGTGTATCTGCAAAGAAAAATATAAGGAGAATGCCCCGGAATTTTTTATGTGTGGATCATAAAGTTCCGGAGCATTTTTATATTTGTAAGTATAAAGTTATAAAGTAGAATTTTGGATTAGAAAACGATTGACATTATTTATGCCATTCCCAGTTTCTGATTTCTTCCAGATCCTGTCCGTATTCAGCGATGTACTGCTTGTGCTCAACCAGTTTGTCGTTCATCTTCTGAATCAGGAATGATCCCTTATTGCCAAGCTGTGGCAGATGCATGATTGCATCTTTTACAAGGTTGAAACGGTCAATCTGGTTCTGTACACGCATGTCAAATGGAGTAGTGATCGTACCTTCTTCCTGATATCCATGAACAGAAATGTTGTGGTTGTGACGTTCGTATGTCAGCTCATGAATCAGTGTCGGATATCCGTGGAATGCAAAGATAACCGGTTTATCTTTTGTGAAGATTGCATCGTATTCTGCATCACTTAATCCGTGTGGATGTTTGTGGTCTGATTCCAGTTTGAACAGGTCAACTACATTGACAACGCGGATCTTGAGCTCTGGCATTTCATCACGAAGGATAGTAACAGCAGCCATAACTTCAAGAGTAGGAGTGTCACCGCAGCAAGCCATAACAACATCTGGTTCTTCACCGCAGTCATTACTTGCCCATTCCCAGATACCGATACCCTGTGTACAATGCTTTACAGCCTGTTCCATAGTCAGCCACTGGCAGCTTGGATGTTTAGACGCTACGATTGCATTGACATAGTTCTTACTCTTGATGCAGTGGTCGAAGCATGAGAGTAAGCAGTTTGTATCCGGTGGTAAATACATGCGGACAACGTCTGCCTTTTTATTGGCAATGTGATCCAGAAATCCTGGATCCTGATGTGTAAATCCGTTATGATCCTGTTGCCATACATTAGATGTCAGGATAAAGTTCAGCGAAGCGATCGGCTGTCTCCATGAAAGCTGGTTGCAGACCTTCAGCCATTTTGCATGCTGTGCTGCCATAGAGTCAACGATACGGATGAATGCTTCATAGCTTGCAAAGAATCCATGACGTCCTGTCAGAAGATATCCTTCCAGCCATCCTTCACACATATGTTCACTTAACATACCGTCCATGATACGTCCGTCTCTTGCAAGGCAGTCATCAGTGTCAAGCAAGGCTGCCTGCCAGTCACGTTTCTGTTCTTCAAATACTTTGTACAGACGGTTGGACATACTTTCATCTGGTCCGAAGATACGGAAGTTCTTACTGTCTTCATTTAATTTGAAGATGTCGCGGATGTATCCGCCAAGTTCGATCATATCCTGTGCTTTTGTCTTGCCAGGTTCTACTTCGATTCCGTATGAGCGGAAATCCGGAAGACGAAGGTCTTTCAGAAGAAGTCCGCCATTTGCATGCGGGTTTGCACCAAGACGAGCATCTCCCTTTGGAGCAAGTTCTGCAAGTTCCGGAATCAGATGTCCTTTTTCATCGAAGAGTTCTTCTGCATGGTAGCTTTCCAACCATTCTTTCAGAAGGTCAAGATGTTCTGGTGATTCCATAGAAAGCGGTACCTGATGTGCACGGAAAGATCCTTCAATCTGAAGTCCGTCAACAACCTTTGGTCCTGTCCATCCCTTTGGAGTACGAAGAACGATCATTGGCCAGAACGGACGGGTAGGATCATTGTTTTCACGGGCATTTTTCTGGATTGCTTTGATTTCTTCGATGCAGGAATCCATAGTTTCAGCCATTTTTCTGTGCATAGTCATCGGATCGTCACCTTCTACGAAGTAAGGTTTCCATCCGCAGCCCTTGAAGAAGTTTTCCACTTCCTCATGAGAAATACGTGAGAAAATGGTCGGGTTACTGATCTTGTATCCGTTCAGATGAAGGATTGGAAGAACAGCACCGTCTGTGATCGGGTTCAGGAATTTGTTGGACTGCCATGAAGTAGCAAGCGGCCCTGTTTCAGCTTCACCGTCACCGACAACAACTGTAGCGATAAGATCTGGGTTGTCCAGAACAGCACCAAAGCCGTGAGCAATTGAATATCCAAGTTCTCCACCCTCATTGATAGAACCTGGTGTTTCTGGAGCGCAGTGACTCGGAACTCCGCATGGGAATGAGAACTGCTTGAACATTTTCTTCATGCCTTCCTCATCCTGGCTGATGTTCGGATAAACTTCACTATAAGAACCTTCCAGATAAGTGTTGGCGATCAGGAAGTTTCCGCCATGTCCCGGACCGGAAAGAAGAATCATATCCAGATCATAACGTTTGATGACACGGTTGCAGTGTACATAGATGAAGTTTTGTCCAGGTACGGTTCCCCAGTGTCCGACGATTTTTTTCTTGATCTGATCCATGGTCAATGGCTTTTTCAGAAGCGGATTATCAAGAAGGTATAACTGACCGGCTGACAGGTAGTTGGCAGCACGCCAGTAGGCATTCATTTTGTTGAGCAGTTCATCAGATAATGGCTGCTTTTCAAGACATAATTTATTGTCTTCCATTTTAGTACCTCTCTCTTTCTCTAGTTCATTTTTGTTATTTTTTTAACTGGGTTCATCATATCATGAGTAAAAGATAACGTAAAATAGCAATAATGAATTATATTCATATCAAAATGTTATGGATAGGAAGAGGGGAGTTCCTTAATTTCGTAATAGGTGGTAGACAGTGTGAAAAAATTGAAGTATAATTATGAATAGCTGTTTTTATGTAAGATTTTTGAATAAAGCGTTTAAAATGTAATGTTTTGACAGAGAAAAACAGTGTATATAATGTAGATTGACAGTTTTTTAGTGAGGGAGAATTTATTATGAAGACTACTCTGATTATTATGGCAGCAGGAATCGGTTCAAGATTTGGAACAGGAATCAAGCAGCTCGCCAAGATGTCTCCGAATGGGGAGATCATTATGGATTACTCTATTTATGATGCAAAAGAAGCTGGTTTTGATAAGGTTGTATTTATTATCAGAAAAGATATTGAAGAAGAATTTCGTTCTGTAATCGGGAATCGTATCGGAGATCAGATCGAGGTGGAATATGTATATCAGGATCTTGCAGATATTCCAGCTGGTTTTGAAGTTCCGGAGGGACGTACCAAACCTTGGGGAACCGGTCAGGCAGTCCTGTGTTGTAAAGATGTAGTAAAAGAACCGTTTGTGATCATCAATGCAGATGATTATTATGGAAAGGAAGCGTTTAAGCTTCTCCATGATTACTTGATTGCGCACGCAGAGACAGCAGATAAGATGCAGATGGGAATGGCTGGTTTTATTCTGAAGAATACGGTTAGTGAAAATGGAACAGTTACCCGCGGCGTATGTGTGGTAGATGAAAATGGAATGCTTGAACAGATCCATGAGACGACTGGGATCAGTATCCAGGCTGACGGGGTACACTGCGACAGCGAAGCGGTTCAGAAATGGATCACACCAGATTCTAATGTATCCATGAATATGTGGGCTGGTTATCCGGATTTCATTCAGGTTCTGGATGAGAGATTAGTAGAATTTTTAAAAGATGAAGCAGGAGATCCTTTGAAAAAAGAATATCTTCTTCCAAATATTGTAGGAGATCTTTTAAAAGAAGGAAATGTGGATGTAAAGGTTCTGGAAACACACGATAAATGGATCGGTATTACTTATAAAGAAGATACAGAACTTGCACAGGCCGGATTCAAGAAGATGACAGAGGATGGCGTTTATCCGGAAAAATTGTGGAATTAAACGGATCCTGGAAGTAAAAAACAGAAGAGGAAAGAAAAATATGAATGAATTAAAACAGTTAGAGGCACAGAGAGATGACGAGATCGAGATTGATCTTGGCGAGATCTTTCATTTATTGCTGAATAAATTATGGGTGATTATTCTGTGCTTTATCGTAGGTGGAGTGATTGGGTTTGCCGGAACAAAGATTCTGGTGACACCACAGTACTCAGCTTCATCGATGATTTACATTTTACCAAAGACAAGAAGCGTGACATCACTTGCGGATATCAAGATGGGTTCACAGCTGACTTCGGATTTTGGAATCCTTGCAAAAAGCCGTCCGGTTATTGAAGAGGTCAATAAAAATCTGAAACTGGACTATTCATATGAACAGCTTGCTTCGATGGTACAGGCAACGAATCAGTCAGATACACGAATCCTGCGCTTTACAGTGACAGATACTGATCCTATTGAAGCAAAGAAGATTGCAAATGAGCTTGCGAATGTTGCAGCAGAGCGTGTAGCTTACGTTATGTCCAGCGACAAACCGAAGATCGTGGAAGAGGCGGCTGTTCCGAAATCCCCATCTTCACCAAACACAAAGAAGAATGCAAGTGTCGTGGCTCTTGTGTTTGCTTTTGCGGCAGCAGCAATCATTGTACTCAGATATTTGCTGAATGATACGATCCAGAATGAAGATGATGTAAAAAAATATCTTGGACTTCATATGCTTGCAGCGATTCCGACAGAAAAGAGAAAATCGATTTGAAAGACAGGACAAGAAAGATTATTGTTGCGGTGTTGCTTGTGATAGCAGTCTGCTGTGCAGGTTATCTGATTTGGTATTACGCCACGGTGGCAAAGACGAAGCAGTCGTATGATGATGCAAAAAAGCTGGTAACGGAAAATGTGAAACCGTCAAAAACAGATAGTGATGACGGAGAGCAGACAAAGCCGGAGATACCGGTTGATTTTACTGCTCTTCAGGAAAAAAATCCGGACATTTACGCATGGATTAAAATTGATGGAACAACCGTTGATTATCCGGTTTGCCAGAATAATGAGGATGACTGGTAATCGTGATACTTGCAATTATCTGCGCAGGGCTGTTGGCAGGTGTCGTTTATACGGTTACAAAAGGGAAAAGCGGTACGCAGAAAAAACAGGAGGCATCGGCAGAAGCGGGTGCAGACGAAACGGAATCACAGTCCGGAATCATCGGAGAAGACGGAAAGAAATACAAACAGACATTAAGACTGAAGCCAAATTGAAAGAAGTACTTGGAAGCGATTTTAATGCGAACATGACAGTTGCTGATATTAAGGAAGTTACAGCACCGGAAGGAGCTAAACTGGCAGCAGTAGCAGCATTTGGTCTTAAAAAGAAAGTTGTTAGATAATTTACAAACATATGTTGAAAGCACTTCTTTGTGGCGGTAGTCACCGTGAGGGGCGTTTTCTTTTTGACAGGAGAGATACGTTTTGATGTTGGTAGATATTCATTGTCATATTCTCCCGGGAGTGGATGATGGGGCACCGGATATGGAGACTTCCAGAGCAATGATACGGGATGCCTATGAGCAGGGAGTACGTTATATCATTGCGACTCCGCATTATAGACCGGAGATGTTTGAGCCTTCCATGAAAAAGGTGATCCGGGTATACCATGAACTTCGCGATTATGCTGAAGAAGTTGGAATTGGACTGAGGCTTGGCTGCGAGTATTACCGGAATGAGCAGATGATCCGGCATCTTGATAAGAAGCTTCGACCGACGATGCTTGGAAGCAGGTATGTTTTGACAGAGTTTTCAACTAATGACAGTTTTGTCACGGTCCGTAATTACATTTATGAGCTGATCACCAAGGGATATCGACCGATCGTTGCACATGTTGAAAGGTATTTTTGCTGTCAGGAACCGGAGAGAATCCAGAAACTGAAAAAACTTGGAGCACAGATCCAGATAAATGCAGATTCCGTATTGGGATATGAAGGACATACGATTAAAAAGTTCTGTGCCGGCCTGATGAAAGATGATCTTGTGGATTTTATAGGATCAGATGCACACAATCTGGAGGGGCGGAAGATGAACCTCGGGAAGTGTGCCACTTACGTCAGAAAAAAGATGGGACAGGATTATGCGGAAGAGATTTTTGTAGATAATCCAAGACGGATATGGAAGAGCAGATAAAGAGATTCAGATAGCCCCGCGTGGGGAAGAAAGCAGGTGTTTTGTTGAAAAAGGTTAATTTATCGATTGAAAAGAAAAGCTACGGGGTGCGTGAATCAATCCGGACATTGCGTACCAATCTGCAGTTTTGCGGAGATGATAAAAGAGTCATTCTTGTAACAAGCTGTGTGCCGAGAGAGGGGAAAAGCTCTGTTTCTGTTGCGCTGGCAGAATCAATTGCAGACATGGGAAAATCTGTTATTCTTGTTGATGCGGATATCAGGAATTCTGTTATGGCATCGAAACTTCAGATTACCGGTGCAGATAAAGGGCTGTCACACTTCCTCTCCGGACAGTGTGTGCTTGCAGATGTGATTATGGCGACAAATATTCCGAAATTTCATATTCTTCTTTCCGGACCGGAGGCTCCGAATCCGACAGAGCTTCTGGAATCTGAACGTTTTACTGGTATGCTGGAGTCCATGAAGAATGTCTATGATTATATTATCATTGACTGTCCGCCGCTTGGTCTTGTTATTGATGCGGCAATCATCGGACATCAGAGTGATGGCGCGATCATTGTTGTCGAAGCCGGTAAGGTCAAATACCGTCTGGTGCAGAATGTAAAAGACCAGCTGGAAAATTCGGGAGTGTCCGTTCTTGGTGTTGTCCTTAACAAGGTAGAGCGTAAGAACCAGAAGGGATATTATAACAAATATTATGGCTCGCAGAAGTATGAGGGTTATTATGGACACAATGAAGAAACAAAAAATGCATAAAAGTGAAAATAACACTTGCAATTGTTAAAAGTTTCTGTTAAAATAATTATTGTTGTGAGTCTGCAAGATTTGTAAGCGGACATTTCAGATCGTTAGGAGGTGCAATCATGGCTAAATGTGCTATTTGTGAAAAGGGTGCTCATTTCGGAAATAACGTAAGTCACTCTCATAGAAGATCATCTAAGATGTGGAAATCTAACGTAAAATCCGTTAGAGTTAAAACGGAAAACGGCGGAACACAGAAAATGTACGTATGTACAAGCTGCCTGAAATCCGGACGCGTTGAAAGAGCTTAATCTGAGCGGAATGATGAGAACCGAAGCTTTTAAGCTTCGGTTTTTTGCGTATACGATGAGCCAAATACGGAGCTGTCCAGATTTGTGCTCGCACAAAAATCTGATTGGATCTGTATTTGGCGAATGTACGACAGTGAACTGTTAAGTGAGCTGCCGTATAATCAGGCAGGTGTCAGCATGCCTGATTATCGGGCTGCATTGGTTGTAAAAGCATTGGAAATAGAGTATAATATTTTCAACGTTTAAAAATAGATTTATTGATATGAATTTTGAGAATTGGAGGATGGCATATGAAGGGAAGTATGAGTACTGATTTAGGAATCATCACGATCGATCCGGAAGTGATCGCAAAATATGCAGGATCTGTAGCAGTTGAATGTTTTGGAATTGTCGGTATGGCAGCTGTCAGCATGAAAGATGGTCTGGTAAAACTTTTGAAAAAAGAAAGCCTTACAAAGGGAATCCAGGTCGGAATCTCTGATGAGAATAAGATTACACTTAATTTTCATGTGGTCGTAGCTTACGGAGTAAGTATTTCAGCAGTAACAGACAATCTGATCAGCAACGTGAAGTATAAAGTTGAAGAATTTACAGGTATGAGCGTCGATAAGATCAACATCTATATCGAAGGCGTCCGCGTGATCGATTAATTAAGGAGGAACTTGTTGTGGCAACAAAGAGTATCGATGTAGAACTGCTTGCGAAGATGTTTCTTGCAGGCGCACAGAATATAGAAGCAAAAAAGGAATATATCAATGAACTGAACGTGTTCCCTGTACCGGATGGTGATACAGGAACCAATATGTCTATGACAATTATGGCGGCAGCGAAAGAAGTAACTGCACTGGAAGGCATGGATATGGCTTCTCTTGCGAAGGCAATTTCATCCGGTTCTCTCCGTGGTGCAAGAGGTAACTCCGGTGTTATTCTATCCCAGCTGCTCCGCGGATTCACAAAATCCATCAAGACGGAAAGCGAAATTGATGTACCTGCACTTGCAAGAGCAGCAGTACGTGCAAAAGAGACAGCATATAAGGCTGTTATGAAGCCGAAAGAAGGTACGATTCTTACCGTTGCAAAAGGGGTGGCTGAAAAGGCTCAGACACTTGCAGAGGAGACAGATGATCTGGAAGAATTTCTCCCGAAGCTGATTGAAGAGGCAGAGACTGTTCTGGCAAAGACTCCGGATATGCTTCCTGTATTAAAGGAGGCAGGTGTTGTAGATTCCGGCGGACAGGGACTTCTGGAAGTACTGCGCGGGGCATATGATGCATTCCTCGGTAAAGAGATTGACTACAGCGCACTTGCACCAACTCCTCAGGCTGTTAATGCAACAAAGGTTGAAACTGAGGGTACAGTGGATATCAAATTTGGATACTGTACCGAATTTATTATTCTTCTGGATAAAGAATTTACAGAAAAGGATGAAATAGAATTTAAGGCTTATCTGGAATCCATTGGTGATTCTATCGTATGTGTAGCAGATGAAGACGTTGTTAAGATACATGTTCATACGAACGATCCGGGACTTGCAATCCAGAAAGCACTTACTTATGGACAGTTATCCCGTATGAAGATTGATAATATGCGTGAAGAGCATCAGGAAAAGCTGATCAAAGATGCAGAAAAGCTTGCAGCAGCCCAGAAAGAGAAAGAAAAAGCCAAAGAGCCACGTAAAAAGGTCGGATTTATTGCTGTTTCGATCGGAGAAGGATTAAATGAAATCTTCAAAGAACTTGGCGTGGACTACATTATCGAAGGTGGTCAGACCATGAACCCGAGTACGGAGGATATGCTGACAGCGATCGATCATGTAAATGCAGACTATATTTACATTCTTCCGAATAATAAGAATATTGTAATGGCTGCAAATCAGGCGCGTGATCTGACAGAAGACAAGGATATTATCGTAATTCCGACAAAGACCGTTCCGCAGGGAATCACAGCAGTTCTGAATTACAATGCAGAAGAAGATGTGGATACAAATGAAGAGACGATGCTGGAAGCAATCAAATGTGTAAAGACAGGTCAGGTGACTTATGCTGTCCGTGATACCCACATCGATGATAAAGAAATCCATGAAGGTGATATCATGGGAATTGGTGATGCAGGTATCCTTGCAGTTGGCAAGTCTGTCGATGGTACTACAAAGGACATGCTGGCGCAGCTGGTAAATGATGATTCTGAACTGATCAGTCTCTATTATGGAGAAGAAGTTTCCGAAGAAGAAGCAGAAAAGCTGACAGCAGAGATTGAAGAATTATATCCGGATATGGACGTAGATGCACACATGGGCGGACAGCCGATTTATTACTATGTGTTGGCGGTAGAATAGGCTTATGAATGAGCAGTCAGAAATCCGTAACCTGAAAGGAATCGGGGCAAAAACCGAGGAACTGTTTCACAAGATGGGAATTTTTACCATCGGCGATCTGCTCCGTTATTATCCCAGAGGATATGATGTATATGAAGAGCCGGTAAGCGTAGGAGAGCTGGAAGAAGGAAAGATCAGCACGGTAAAAGGTGTGATATACGGAAGAGTACAGGTTGGAGGAGGAAAGCGTATGCAGATTACGACAGCATACGTAAAAGATCTGACTGGTACTTTGAAGGTGATCTGGTTTCGTATGCCATTTCTGCGTAATACATTGAAGCAGGGAATGCCGGTTATCATAAGAGGACGGGTAGTTTCAAAAAAGGATCAGCTGATTATGGAGCATCCAGAGTTATTTTCACCACCGGATAGTTACGATAAAAAGTGTGGAACTCTTCAGCCAATTTATCCGTTAACTGCCGGTATGACGAACAATGCGGTAGCAAAAGCGGTTAAAGGTGCGATGGAATATCTGGATCTCGTCTCTGATGATCTACCGAAAGATCTGCGCCTTCGATATCATCTGGCTGAGTATAACTATGCGATCCGCGGGATACATTTTCCACTGGATAAGGCAGAATTCTACCATGCAAGAGAGAGGCTTGTATTTGAAGAATTTTTAGTTTTCGTGCTTGCTCTTCGCAGGACGAGGGAGCGAAATGAGCGCGCCGAAAACGGATTTGTGATAAAAAGGCGGTCGGAAATCGACCGCTTTCTTGCAAATCTGCCATATGAACTGACCGGAGCACAGAAGAGAGTCTGGGAACAGATCCAGGAGGAGATGTGCGGAAAGCTAGTGATGTCACGCCTGATTCAGGGGGATGTTGGCTCAGGTAAGACAATAGTAGCGCTTCTGGCTCTTCTTCTGGCGGCACTGAACGGTTATCAGGGCGCAATGATGGCTCCGACAGAAGTTCTGGCCAAGCAGCATTACGAATCAATCATAGAGATGCTGGAAAGGTATCAGATTCCGGTGAAAACCGAGCTCTTGACCGGGTCGATGACAGCAAAGGAAAAAAGGGAAGCTTATCAGAGGATTGCTGCGGGAGAAGTGCAGATTGTTCTGGGAACCCATGCACTGATCCAGGAGAAGGTGGAATACCAGAATCTGGCACTTGTTGTTACCGATGAACAGCACCGATTTGGTGTCCGTCAGAGAGAGGCACTTGCCGGGAAAGGACAAATTCCTCATATTCTTGTAATGAGTGCGACACCGATTCCTCGAACATTGGCAATCATTTTATATGGAGATCTGGATATTTCGGTGATTGATGAACTTCCGGCAAACCGTCTGCCAATCAAGAACTGTGTGGTGGATACCAGTTACCGACCGACTGCTTACCGCTTTATGCAGAAGCAGGTCGCCGAAGGAAGACAGTGCTATGTGATTTGCCCGATGGTAGAAGAGAGCGAGGCAATGGATGCAGAGAATGTTCTTGACTATGCGCAGCTTTTGCAAAGTGAGATGGGTGACAAGATCCGGATCGCTGCGCTTCATGGGCGGATGAAACAGGCAGAAAAAGACGAGATCATGGGAGCATTTGCAAAGAATGAGATCCAGGTCCTGGTGTCGACAACAGTTATCGAGGTTGGTATCAATGTGCCGAATGCTACGGTGATCATGGTGGAGAATGCTGAGCGTTTTGGACTGGCACAGCTTCATCAGCTCCGCGGGCGCGTAGGACGTGGCAGACACCAGTCCTATTGTATTTTTATGAGTGGTTCGAAGACGAAAGAGACAAAAAAACGACTTGAGATCCTGAACAAATCCAATGATGGATTTTTTATTGCGAATGAAGATCTGAAGCTTCGGGGACCAGGAGATCTTTTTGGAATCCGGCAAAGCGGATTAATGGATTTCCGGATCGGAGATGTGTTCCAGGATTCGGAGCTTCTGAAAAAAGCAGGAGAAGCATCGGGTGAAATCCTGAGGGAAGATCCACTGTTAGAAGGCGAAAAATATAAACTGCTTGGTGAAAAGCTTGCGGCATACATTTCGGGAAACAATCTGGAAACGACGTTGTAGATAAAAAGATAGTGGGCAAATTGTTTTGCCCACTATCTTTTTATTCATAAAACCAGTAAATAATAAATTTGTTAAGGGATGCTTCTTCACTGTATGAATAAGAAACCTGCCAAAGTCCATATAGCTCACCCAGGTATCCTGCACCTTCTTCCATGAGGGTTTCGTGCATTTCATCCACGACCTCCTGATAGACTGCATCATCTGACATTTTAAATATCGTATAAGCCTCCTGGCTCTCAATCGATCTGGCGATCACTTCTCGCAACATACCAGGCTCATAGGTATCATAATACATGCCGTTCAGCTGATAATAGTTCAGATTTTCAGACTGACATGACGGATATACATAGTCCGTGCTGATCATATGTGTTTTTTCTAGCTCTTTTTCACTGCAGCAGAGATAATCGTAAGCAATCAGGTTCGGTATCTGATAGCCATTATCTTCGCCGAGAAAAATCGGATCTCCCCAGGTTGCATCTACATAATAATACTGACCATTGCACTGAACAATATTCCATGCATGGTCTGCGACGCCTCCATTTGGATCTGTAGTCTGTCCGGTTACATAGATACAGTAAATACCCAGTTGTTGCAGCAGATACTGGCAGCTTTTTGCATAGCCGGCACAAACCGATCTTTTTCCGACAAGAGCACTGTAAATATTCTGGTTATCCGGTGCATCAAGATCATAATCTACGTTATCTATGAGATAGGTGTAAATGTATTTTATCTTTTCGTATTCATCTGAAAGGTCTGAAATGCCAGAAAGACAGGTGGTTCTTGCCGATTCAATCTCCTGATTCCGTTGTTCTTTTTCTTCTCCCTCATAAAGATAATTGGGTTCTATTACTACATATCGGCTCTGTCCTTCAGACTGAGAATATTCTGTGGAAGTTGCATTTCCATCACACCAGAAAATTTCCGGCCTGTCATTTAACACATTCTGAAATACTTCATTTGCAGTATTCGCGTTGCTGCAATGCAGATAAATTTCTTTTTTATTTTCCTGGATACCCTGAAGAATTTCCCGGTAAACCGTTTGCTCTTCATCAGAAAGCTGTTCATAGTAGAATTCTCCGGTAACCTCTGCATCCGTAATTTTTTCCTGTTCATAAGGAACTTCTTCCGGCGCGGAACTCTCTGCTTTCGGAGTGGCTGACATTTGTCTGCCGATCAGGATTCCTCCGGATATAAGACAGAGACAGCCAAGTCCCAAAAGAATGAACGAAAAAAATTTCCCTGTTTGATGCATCTTTTTTCGCATAATCTATTTAATTCCTCCAAATACTCATCTGTATGTTTCATCATAACATACCCTTCATTTTTGCACAACACGGACATTTTTTACATATAATGTTTCTGACAGTATAAAAAGCCTTGAGGATATCAGCTATGAGATTTTTGAAAGCCATGCAGACTTCTGATCGGGGGAATTTGCAGATACAGATTACTTCGTCTATTGATTCTTTTCCTGTTCCAGATGCGTCAATCCGTATTTCCTATACAGGTATTCCTGAAAACACACTGGAAGAACTGACAACCGATAGCTCCGGACAAAGTGAAACCATTGAGCTTGACGCACCGCCTGTGGAGTATAGCCTGGATGTAACAAATGAAGAACAGCCATATGCGGAATATACCCTGGAAGTAAACGCTCCGGGATTCGAGTCGGTCAACATCGCAGGAACGGAAATACTGGCCGGTGTGACGGCAATTCAAAAGATTCGTCTGCGTCCACTTGTCACGGAAGACCAGACTCCGGATATCTTTGTGATTCCTGCACATACTCTGTACGGTGTGTATCCGCCGAAAATCCCGGAAAACGAGATCAAGCCGGTAAACGAAACTGGTGAGATTGTGCTAAGCAGAGTTGTCGTGCCGGAATACATTGTTGTTCACAATGGCTCACCACGCGATTCTACCGCACAGAATTATTATGTAAAATATAAAGATTATATCAAAAATGTTGCTTCCAGTGAAATCTATGCAACCTGGCCGGAAAATACGATCCGGGCAAATGTACTGGCAATCATGTCTTTTACGCTGAACCGGGTTTACACCGAGTGGTATCGCAATCAGGGCTATGATTTCACAATTACATCTTCTACGGCTTTTGATCACAAATGGATTCCAGAACGAAATGTTTTTGACTCCATTTCTACAGTGGTGGACGAACTGTTTGCAGATTATCTTTCCAGACCGAATGTAAGGCAGCCGATTCTGACACAATACTGTGACGGAAGACAGGTTCAGTGTCCGAACTGGATGACCCAATGGGGTTCTAAAGCACTTGGTGATCAGGGGTATTCTCCGTCGGAAATCCTCCGCTATTATTACGGAGATGATATTTATATCAATACCGCTGAAGAAATTTCAGGCATTCCGTCTTCATGGCCAGGGTATACCCTTTCCCAGGGTTCTTCTGGTACAAAAGTCCGGCAAATGCAGGAACAGCTAAATGTCATTGCCGGTGCATACCCGGCAATTCCGAAAATCACAGTTGACGGTATTTATGGTCCGGCAACAGCGTCGTCCGTCAGAAAATTCCAGTCGGTGTTCGGGCTTCCGGTAACCGGAACTGTTGATTACCGTACATGGTATAAAATTTCCGAAATTTATGTAGGTGTATCCAGAATTGCAGAATTGTCCTGACTTGGATTTTATATTATGATCTAAGTTTTCTCCCAAAGTCTGCTTTTATGCAAAGAATACCAAATGTGTCATGCTTCAGTTTAAAATGTTTCATACTCATCTGGTGCAGATTACTGCAAAATAAAAAATGCTAAAATTAACAAAACCTCCCAGTGTAATCTGAATTTATTCTCCATATACTAGGAGCGTAACACAAAACAAAATGTTACAAAAAAGGAGGAAATGAATATGGCAAGTCGTTCATCAAACAGAGCAGCCGTGCCAGAAGCAAAAGGTGCACTGGACAAATTTAAATACGAGGTTGCAAGCGAACTGGGAGTACCGTTATCAGATGGGTACAACGGAGACTTAACTTCAAGACAGAACGGATCTGTCGGAGGTTATATGGTCAAGAAAATGATCGAAGAACAGGAAAAACAGATGTCCGGTCGATAGGGACAGTCAGTGAAGGTATCACAGGCATTTCTGCCGGATACAAAAAGGGAATGTCTGATAAACAGGCACTCCCTTTTTCTCTGATCACTAAGCTGGAAATCGGACTTGAACCGACGACCCCTTCATTACGAGTGAAGTGCTCTACCGACTGAGCTATTCCAGCATTCGTACTGCTTTTGCAGTCACGAATTATATTATATCAAATTTTTGAATAAAAGCAACTCTTTTTTAAAAAAATTACACTTTAAAATAAACATAAAAAATAGGTATTGAAATCTGTAACCAGATATGGTAAACTTTTTACAATTTGAGAAAGTGTGGGCGCTCTGGAATTGAAAAGACTCCAAGAGTGCCCCTTTTTTGAGAATAAAAGAGTATTACGAAGGGATAAGGTGAACATATGAAAGCGTTTCTAATTTTAGAAGACGGAACTGTGTTTGAAGGCACAAGCATCGGCTCAACAAAAGATATGATTAGTGAGATTGTATTCAATACTTCAATGACTGGATACTTAGAGGTGCTGACAGACCCTTCTTACGCCGGACAGGCCGTTGTCATGACATATCCGCTGATCGGAAACTATGGTATTACACCGGATATGGAGTCCAAGAAGGCGTGGCCGGATGGTTATATTGTAAGAGAATTGTCCAGAATGCCAAGCAACTTCCGTTGTGAAGGTACAATTCAGGATTTCCTGAAAGAACAGGATATTCCGGGAATTGCAGGAATTGATACCAGAGCACTTACCAAAATCCTCCGCGAAAAGGGTACAATGAATGGTATGATCACAACGAATGAAAATTACAATCTGGACGAGGTACTTCCGAAACTTCATGCATACAAAGTAGGAGATGTAGTTTCCAAAGTAACTTGCAGTGAAAAATATGTCTTAGAAGGCAATGGACCAAAAGTTGCATTGATGGACTTTGGTGCTAAGAACAACATTGCAAGGTCTTTAAATGATCGTGGATGTGAAGTTACCGTTTACCCGGCAAATACACCTGCAGAAGAGATCATTTCCGCAAATCCGGACGGTATCATGCTGTCGAACGGACCTGGCGATCCGGCGGATTGCACTTCCATTATTAAAGAAATCAGAAAATTATACGACTCAGATATCCCGATCTTTGCAATCTGTCTGGGACATCAGCTGATGGCACTCGCCAACGGTGGTAAGACCTATAAGTTGAAATACGGACACAGGGGCGGGAACCATCCGGTAAAAGATCTGCAGACAGGAAGAGTTTATATTTCTTCCCAGAACCATGGGTATGCTGTAGATGCTGATAGTATTCCGGAAAGCGTTGCAGTACCTGCATTTGTGAACGTCAATGACAAGACAAACGAAGGAATGTCATACGTTGGAAAGAATATTTTTACAGTACAGTTCCATCCGGAAGCTTGCCCGGGGCCACAGGATTCTGGTTACTTGTTTGACAGATTTATGGATATGATGGGAGGAACAAAATAATGCCAAGAAATAAAGACATAAAGAAAGTATTAGTTATTGGTTCCGGTCCAATCGTAATCGGACAGGCAGCAGAATTTGACTATGCCGGAACACAGGCATGCCGTTCACTGAAGGAAGAAGGACTTGAAGTTGTACTTCTGAATTCAAACCCGGCAACGATCATGACAGACAAAGATATTGCAGACCGCGTTTATATCGAACCACTTACGGTAGAAGTTGTAGAACAGCTGATCCTTAAAGAAAAACCGGACAGCGTACTTCCTACCCTTGGAGGCCAGGCCGGACTGAACCTTGCAATGGAGCTGGAAGAAGCAGGATTCCTTAAGGAACATAATGTGAGACTGATCGGTACAACGGCGGAAACCATCAAGAAAGCAGAAGACCGTCTGGAATTTAAAGATACCATGGAAAAGATCGGTGAGCCGGTTGCAGCTTCACTGGTCGTTGAAAATATAGAAGATGGTGTCGCGTTTGCAGATAAGATCGGATATCCTGTTGTTCTTCGTCCGGCATATACCCTCGGCGGAAGCGGTGGTGGTATCGCACATGATCAGGAACAATTGGAAGAAATCCTTGAGAACGGACTCCGTCTGTCACGTGTAGGACAGGTTCTTGTAGAACGCTGCATTGCAGGATGGAAAGAAATCGAGTACGAAGTAATGCGAGATAGTGCTGGAAACTGTATTACTGTATGTAATATGGAAAATATTGATCCGGTCGGAGTTCATACCGGTGACAGTATCGTTGTTGCACCTTCCCAGACTCTTGGAGATAAAGAATATCAGATGCTGCGAACTTCGGCACTGAATATCATTACAGAACTGAATATTACTGGTGGATGTAACGTACAATACGCATTAAATCCAGACTCTTTTGAATATTGTGTAATTGAGGTAAACCCGCGTGTAAGCCGTTCTTCTGCACTGGCTTCCAAAGCGACAGGATACCCGATCGCAAAAGTTGCTGCAAAGATTGCCCTTGGATATACACTGGACGAGATCAAGAATGCAGTTACAAAGAAAACTTATGCAAGCTTCGAGCCAATGCTTGACTACTGTGTTGTTAAGATGCCGAGACTTCCATTCGATAAATTTATCAGTGCAAAGAGAACATTGACGACACAGATGAAGGCTACCGGAGAAGTTATGAGTATTTGCGATAACTTTGAAGGAGCTCTTATGAAAGCGATCCGTTCTCTGGAGCAGCATGTAGACTGCCTGCTTTCTTATGATTTTTCAGCGCTTTCCAAAGAAGAAATTCTGGAAAAACTGGAAATCGTAGATGACCGCAGAATCTGGATGATCGCAGAAGCAGTCCGTAAAGGAATTTCATATGATGAGATCCATGCAATCACAAAGATCGACAAATGGTTCATCGACAAGATTGCGATCCTTGTTGAGATGGAACAGGCTCTGAAGACACAGGAACTCACGCCGGAACTTCTGAAAGAAGCAAAACGTATTGAATTTCCGGATAATGTTATTGCACGCCTGACTGGAAAAGATGAGAGAGAAATCCACAATATGCGTCATGCGAACGGAATCGTTGCAGCATACAAGATGGTTGATACCTGTGCGGCTGAGTTCGCGGCAGAGACCCCATATTATTATTCTGTATTCGGAAGCCAGAACGAAGTAGAAGAGACTTCCGGCAAAAAGAAAGTTCTAGTACTTGGATCAGGACCGATCCGTATCGGACAGGGTATCGAGTTCGACTTCTGTTCTGTACATTGTACATGGGCATTTGCAAAAGAAGGATACGAGACTATTATCGTAAATAACAACCCGGAAACTGTAAGTACCGATTTTGATATCGCAGATAAGCTGTATTTTGAACCACTTACTCCGGAAGATGTAGAGAGCATTGTAGACCTGGAAAAACCGGACGGAGCAGTTGTTCAGTTTGGTGGACAGACTGCGATCAAATTAACAGAATCCCTGATGAAGATGGGAGTGCCGATTCTTGGAACTTCCGCAGAAGATGTAGATGCCGCAGAGGACAGAGAGCTCTTTGACGAGATCCTTGCACAGTGCAATATTCCACGTCCGAAGGGAGATACAGTATTTACCGCTGAAGAAGCAAAAGAGGTTGCCAACCGTCTCGGATATCCGGTACTGGTTCGTCCTTCTTATGTACTTGGCGGACAGGGAATGCAGATTGCAATCAACGATCATGATATTGATGAATTTATCGGAATCATCAACCGTATTGCACAGGATCACCCGATTCTGGTTGATAAATATTTGGTCGGTAAAGAAATTGAGGTCGATGCAGTATGTGACGGAACAGACATTCTGATCCCTGGTATTATGGAACATATTGAGCGTGCCGGAATCCATTCTGGTGACAGTATTTCTGTATATCCTGCGCAGAGCATTTCTGAAGTGACAAAGCGTAAAATTGAAGAATATACAAAGCGTCTTGCAAAAGCCCTTCACGTAATTGGTATGATCAACATCCAGTTCATCGTATGTGGCGAAGATGTTTATGTCATCGAAGTAAACCCACGTTCAAGTCGTACCGTTCCTTATATCAGTAAGGTAACAGGTATCCCGATCGTTCCGCTTGCTACAAGAGCGATCATCGGACATAAGATCAGAGAAATGGGTTACACACCGGGACTTCAGAAAGAAGCTGATTATATTGCAATCAAGATGCCGGTATTCTCATTTGAGAAGATCCGTGGTGCAGATATCAGCCTTGGACCGGAGATGAAGTCTACAGGTGAGTGTCTGGGAATTGCAACTACATTTAACGAGGCACTTTACAAAGCGTTCCTTGGAGCTGGAATCAACCTTCCAAAATATAAGAACATGATCATGACTGTTCGTGATGAGGATAAGGGAGAAGCTGTCGAGATCGGACGCAGATTTGAGGCACTTGGCTACCGCATCTTTGCAACACGCGGTACAGCTGATGCATTAAAAGAAGGTGGCGTAAAAGCAATTCCGGTCAATAAGATTGAGCAGGAATCACCGAACCTGATGGATCTGATCCTTGGACACGAGATCGACCTTGTAATTGATACTCCTCCACAGGGAGCAGATCATGCACGAGATGGATTTGTAATCCGTCGTAATGCAATCGAGACAGGTGTCAATGTACTGACAGCTATGGATACGGCAAGAGCACTTGTGACAAGTCTGGAAAATACAGATATCCGTCAGCTTACACTGATTGATATTGCGAAAGTTGAATAAGATGTTATGAATACGGACAGGCAGGGATTGGATTCTCTGCCTGTTTGTGTTATGGAAAATGCAGGGACGAGACGGACGCTACAGTGGCAAAAGAATGTGAAGCTGTGTAGAGGATTTCGGATATTGGCTGGAATTGCGGGGAAGGAGTTTTATAGTGTGAAAACTATTGTATGTGTGGATAACCGGATGGGGATATGTTTTAATGGCAGGAGAGTGAGCCGGGACCGGATGGTGCCAGAGGATATTCTTGAGATGACGAGAGGGAATGTGCTCTGGATGGCGCCGGAGGCAGATAAGCTTTTTAAAGAAGTCTTTAAAGCAAAAGAAGAGGTATGCCGGGAAATTGGGACTGGGAAGAAAATACAGGACGCAGGGCGACTGGAGGATGAAAAAATGTGGAAGGTTGACCGGAATTTTTTGGAAAAGGCAGAAGAAGAGGATTTCTGTTTTGTTGAGGGGGAGAATCTGGCTGGATATGAGGGGAAGATTACAGAGATTGTTCTGTATAAATGGAACCGGGATTATCCGGCAGATGTATTTTTTGAGGTAGATTTAAGCAAGTGGAGACTGGAAGAGAGAAAAGATTTTTCCGGTTACTCCCATGAGAAGATTACAAAAGAAATTTACAACAGGCAGGGATTGCTATGAAGAAGAAAATTGGGAAAATGAGAGGTGTGCTGCTTCTGACGTTTGCATTGTTTCTGACAGCGTGTGGCACAGGTGGAGCAGATGCGCAAAGTGCATCATATGGAAACAGTCAGGCAGCAGTAGTTGAAAGGCAGTCGGGTAGCGGAGAAAATGAATCGACAGCAGGTGGCAGCCAGGATCCGGTGAGCGCTACATTGGATAATATTCCGGCATACAGCGGAACACCGTATGTAGTGATTGACGATAATGAACCGGATTTTACCGAAGATGAGCTGACAGATCAGTCTTATGAAAGCTACAGTGATCTGGATGAGCTGGGACGATGCGGCGTTGCCGCGTCCAACATTGGGACAGATCTGATGCCGACCGGGAAAAGAGGAAAGATTGGACAGGTGAAACCGTCCGGGTGGCAGACAATAAAATTTGACAATGTGGATGGAAAATATCTTTACAACCGTTGTCATCTGATAGGCTATCAGCTGACGGCAGAAAATGCAAACGAAAAGAATCTGATTACAGGAACCCGCTATATGAATGTGGATGGGATGCTGCCATTTGAAAATATGGTTGCCGACTACATCAAAGAGACAGATAATCATGTAATGTATCGTGTCACACCGGTATTTGAAGGGGAGAATCTGGTTGCATCCGGAGTTTTAATGGAAGCAGAATCAGTGGAGGATCATGGAGAAGGTGTGAAATTTAATGTGTATGTCTATAATGTACAGCCGGGAATTACGATTGATTATTCAACGGGAAAGGCAGTGCTTTCCGATACGGATGCGTCAGCGGGTACGGGAAAAACCAGTGGAAATACAGAGAAAAAGATGTATGTGTTGAATGAAAATACAAAGAAGTTCCATACGCCGGAGTGCTCAGGAGTAAAAGATATCAAAGAAGGAAATAAAAAAACATTTACAGGTTCAAGAGAAGAACTGATTAAAGAGGGGTATATCCCGTGTGGGAGATGTAAACCGTAAGAGGAAAATAAAAGAAAAACTGCATATTCTGCAAAAAATATAAAACAAACGGGAGATTTTTAAACAAAATCTCCCGTTTTCTGCTATAATAGAAAACATACTTAATGAATATACATTAGAGGAAATGTGTAAAAGAAAAAGGAGGAACTTTCTCATGAATACTTATCATATGGGAACAAAATGCGTGCAGGGAGGATATACACCTGGAAATGGAGAGCCGAGACAGGTTCCGATCATTCAGTCTACGACATTCAAATACAATACAAGTGAAGATATGGGAAAATTATTTGATCTGGAGGCATCCGGATATTTCTACACCCGTCTGCAGAATCCGACTAACGACCACGTAGCGGCAAAGATCGCGGCGATGGAAGGCGGAACAGCTGCAATGTTGACTTCTTCCGGACAGGCAGCGAATTTCTTTGCTATGTTCAATATCTGTGAAGCAGGAGATCATATTGTGGCTTCCTCTTCGATTTATGGTGGAACCTTCAATCTGATCAGTGTGACAATGAAGAAAATGGGAATTGACGCAACATTTGTTTCTCCGGATGCAACAGAAGAAGAATTAAATGCGGCATTCCAGCCAAATACAAAGCTGATGTTTGGTGAGACGATTGCCAATCCGGCACTTACTGTTCTGGATATTGAGCTTTTTGCAAAGGTTGCGCATGCGCATAGTGTACCGCTGATCGTGGATAATACCTTCCCGACACCGGTCAACTGTCGTCCGATCGAATGGGGAGCAGATATTGTGACACATTCGACTACAAAATATATGGACGGACATGGAGCAGCAGTCGGTGGAGCAATCGTAGACAGTGGTAAATTTGACTGGATGGCTCATGCAGATAAATATCCCGGACTTTGCACACCGGATGAAAGCTATCATGGAATTACCTATGCTGAGAAATTCGGAAAAGAAGGCGCATTTATCACAAAATGTACTTCTCAGTTGATGCGTGATCTCGGATCGATCCAGGCACCACAGAATGCATTTATCCTGAATCTCGGACTGGAATCTCTTCATGTGCGTATGCCAAGGCACGTGGAGAACGGACAGGCTGTGGCAGAATTTCTGGAGCAGCACCCAAAGGTTGCTTATGTCAATTATCCGGGACTTCCATCTAACAAATACTATGAAAGAGCAAAGAAATACATGCCAGACGGGGGCTGTGGAGTGGTATCTTTCGGATTGAAAGGTGGAAGAGAAGCTGCTTCCGTATTCATGCAGAATCTGAAGCTTGGAGCGATTGAAACCCATGTGGCAGATGCGAGAACCTGTTGCCTGAACCCGGCAACATCCACACATCGCCAGATGAATGATGAGCAGTTAAAAGAAGCAGGGGTTCCGGCAGAACTGATTCGCATCAGTCTGGGACTTGAAGATAAAGAGGATCTGATCGCAGATATTTCTGCGGCACTTGACGCAATTCAATAATCGTGTCACAATGACAGATAAAGAAATCTGATCAGACAGGAGGAAAAGAGTCATGACAAAGAAATCAGAAAGACAACCAATCAAAGCAGAAAATGTAGCGGGTGGCGCAGGCTATATCCTGAAGGAAGAACTGATCAAAGGTGAACAGCTCGGTGCGTACTGCAAGATGTTCAATGAAGTAACGTTAAAACCTGGATGTGAGATCGGATATCATGAGCATCATGGAGAGACTGAGACTTACTATCTGACAAAAGGGGCAGGCATTTACAATGATAATGGCAAAGAATATCCGGTAGAAGTTGGTGATGTGACTTTCTGTGCAGACGGAAATGGACATGGCATCAAGAATGCGGGGGAAGAAGATCTTGTGTTTGTGGCGCTTATTTTGAAAGAATAGTGTGAAGAGGGACGGATCCTGGCGCAAATGATATTGATCGTCACCTATGAAACTGTCACTGGCAGTTTCATACGGATGCATGGCAACTCCGAAGCTTGTACAAAAAAGGGGATGATGTTCGTGTGAACACGGACACCACCCCTATTTTTGTGCGCTCTTAGCCGCAACGATTCAATATCATTTGCGCCGGGATCCTGTGCTGCTCAAAATTTTTAGAAATAAGAGTTGGCGATTTAGTGAATGGTCTTCTTGTGGGGATAGGAAACATTATGCAAAGAAATCCTGTATTCCTTGAAGCAGTCTCTTATTATCTTCCGGAGCCATAATGCAGAACCGGAAGTATTCCCCGCCCAGTTCTTTGAAGCTGGAGCAGTCTCTCACCATCAGACCCTGCTTGATCAGAAATTCAAACACATCCGCAGAAGTAACTCCCTCTTTTTCAATCTTTACTAGTACAAAATTCGCATAAGCAGGATACACAGTCAGCACATTGATTTTGGAGATTTCAGTGCACATTTTGTCTCGCTCGGAGAGGATCAGATCCCGTGTTTTCCGGATATACTCCTGATCCTGGAGCATTTTCTCACCAGCGTAAGCGCCGAGGCTGTTCAGACTCCATGGGTTCTGCATCAGCAGAAGATCCTGAAGAAACTGGCTGTTACTGGTTGCACCGTAGCCGAGGCGGAGACCAGGTGCGGCATAAAATTTGGATACGCCACGGAGAATCATCAGATTATCAAAACTGCTGATCAGAGACATGGAAGAAATTTCATTAATATCCGGTGCAAATTCAACGTAAGTCTCATCGATCATCAAGAAAGAGCCAGCCTCCCGGCAGCAGTCCAGAATGGTCTGGATCTCAGGCATTTTGAGAGCGGACGAAGTCGGATTGTTCGGGTTACATAATATCACCAGATCATAGCCCTTCCTGATTTCTTCGCAGAAGGCATGGATATCAAGATGGAACAGATCTGACTCTTTTAACAGGTAAGTATGGATGGAACTTCCCACCAGATCCAGTTCACGTCCATACTCGGAATAAGTTGGTCCAAGAACCAGCGCTTTTTGTGGTTTCCGTGTCTGGATCAGGAGAGAGATCAGCTCGGTAGAACCATTTCCGACGATTACATGTTCCGGTAAAATCTGGCAGTAATCGGCAATCACTTTCTTCAAAGTAGTGTAATTTCGGTCCGGATAACTACTGAGAAGATCCAGATGTGCAGCAAGATCTTTTTTCAGGTTTTTGGATAATCCAAGTGGGTTGACATTGGCTCCAAAGCAGACGATCTCGTCCACCGGTACATGATAAAATGCGGCGACAGCAGCGGTGTCACTTCCATGAAACTGCGGTTTTGCTTCCATAAATAGTATTCTCCTTTGTGTATAACAAAAATCTGTGAATTAAAAAAATCGGGTATTCCGCATTGCCTGATATGCAGAATAATGTTATAATTTATTATAATGTCTTTTTGAAAAAATGCAATGCAGAAGTAGGTGGCAAGCTTGAAGAATAAAATAAAAAAATTTTCCAAAGGAGATTTTCGAACTGTTCATCCGGAGATTGTACTGCCGGTAACGAATCTTGAGATGACGATCGGGGAAGGAGAGTCCTGCCAGGGAAGTTTCATTTTGAAGAACAGGAAAGAAGGAGATATCAGAGGACTTGTATATTCTTCTTCTTTTCGTATACATTTAGAAGAACAGGGATTTGAGGGCAACCCGGTGGAACTCCGTTTTACTTATGATGGAAGCGGACTTGCTCCCGGGCATGTTGAACAGGGAAAGTTTACGATTGTATGTAATGGTGGAGAATTTGAGGTAAACTTTACTGCGATCATTGAAAAACCATCAGTCGAGACTTCCTGTGGAAGAGTACAGAATATCCGTGATTTTAAAAGGCTGGCGATGGAGAACTTTATCGAGGCACACCGTCTTTTCAGATCACGCGATTTTTATGACGTGATAAAGTATGAAGAGCCAAGGATAAAGGCACTTTATGATAATATTAGGAAATGGTCTCTCGGTGAGCAGGCGATGGAAGAATTTCTGGTCGGAATCAAACAGAAAGAATGTATTTTCCTGACAATGGGACGGAATCAGAGAACTTTCCGCAATTTAAAAGAAGCAACCCGTGAGATTATTCATTTTACAAAGAATACTTGGGGATTTATGCCGGTGAAGGTGCATGTGAGCGGTGATTTTATCCAGATTGGAAGGGATAACTTTACAACGGACGATTTTGTGGGAAATCTGTTTGATTTCAGTTATATCATTCATCCGGAAAAGGCTCATGCGGGAAATAATTATGGACAGATTGTTTTTGAAAGTCCGTATGAATCGCTGACCTATGAGGTAATGTTGGCCAATCACAAGGATCATGCAGAGAACAGACGTGTGGCAGATAAGACGATTGCATCAATCATAAAGGATTTCCTTGCGTGTAATGCGGAAGGAAAGGATCTGACAGCCTGGGCGGACGCAACAAGAGAAAAACTGAAGGGACTGGATATATATTCAGAAGACGGAGATGTTTATCCACTGTTTGATGCACATCTTAACCTGCTCTGTAAGGAGCCGGACAAGGCCAGTGGTATTCTGGATGATTACAATTACAGCCGTTTCTCAGTGAATAAGGATTCGGTCATTTCATCGTATTATCTGTATCTGACTGCGCTTTTGAGAAAATCAGGCAGCCAGGTTAACAAAGCAATTGAAGAACTGAATAAGGCATATATGAAAGAACCAACTTCATGGGAGCTTGTGTGTATGCTGATTGACATTGATCCGGAATATAAAAACTACAGCAAAAAATTACAGGTTCTGGAACGCCACTGCAGCAACGGTGCGAACCAGGTAATTCTGTACTGGCAGGCATACCGGTGTTTTCTGGAGAAGCCAACCTGTCTGAAAAAGCTCTCGGCATTTGAAGTACAGATTCTCAATTTTGCGCAGAAGCACGGAGTTCTGACAAAGGAAATTGCGCTTTATATGGCGAACCTTGCATCCCAACAGCGGACTTATGATAAGAATCTGGATGTTGTGATGCAGAAGGTTTATCGGATTTTCCCGGATCCACAGATTCTGACAGCAATTTGTACCCATCTGATCCGTGGCAATCGGACAACACCGGAATGCTTCAAGTGGTATGCCTTGGCAGTAAAAGAAGATCTGAAGATTGCGCAGCTTTTTGAATATTATATGATGACTGTGGATGACAAATATCTGGACAGACAGTTTCCAAAATCCGTATTACTTTACTTCCGGCATGGAAATACACTGGAATATAAAAAAGCAGCGGTGTTGTATGCAAATCTGATTAACTGTGAGGAAGAAAGCAGTGAGCTTTACAGTGCTTACAGAGAGCAGATGGAGCGGTTTGCCTGGATGCAGCTTGAGAATCGAAGGATCAATGATATTCTGCATATTATTTACAAACGCTGCTGTACTGAGCGGGATATGACACCGGAAAGAATCCGGGCAGTTTATGATATCTGCCATGCTTATGAGATTAAGACAACGGTAAAGAACATGGCGTTTGTCATGGTGATCGAGCCTGACGGAACGATCAGTCAGAAAGTACAGTACAGTGCGGATGGAGTGATTGTATATTTATACAATAAAGACGCACGGATTGTCTGGGAATCAAAAGACGGCCGCCATTACATTGATTCCATTCCATATGAGACTATGAGGATGTTCTATGAGAACCGGTATATGGAAATCTGCAAAAAATATCAGGAAGAGCATGAGGAAGAGGAACGGAAGAAAGAGAAAAAAGAACTGACCTGGGATATGCTTAGAGAGCACGGGCTGGAGATGGCAGATGAAAAAGAAGTGTTTAAAATGTGCAGTATGCGCCTGCGTGAAGAAGGTACGGAGGAGGATGATTTTCTTCTGGCATTATGCTTTGAACTGTTTCTGAAAGATCAGTATGATAAGCAGACGCTGTCTTATCTTGCTGAGTATTATTGTGGATCGACCCGTAATATGAAGAAACTCTGGCATGTGGCAAGAGATTATGATATTACAACCTACAAGCTTTCAGAAAGAATCATTACGCAGATGCTTTTCTCGGAAACTATGTTTGGTGAGGAAGAAATTTTTGCGGATTATTATGAAGGAAGAACGTATTTCCGTTTAAAGAGAGCATATCTTGCTTATGTTTCAAGAGAATATGTGGTGAACGGACGCCAGGTAAAAGGATGTATTTTTGTAATCATCGCAAATGAATACCGCAAAGAGGAAGATCTTCCGGATATCTGTAAGATCGCCCTGCTAAAATATTATTCCAGCAGGGAAGTGCATCAGGAACTGGAACCGATGCTACGGGAATTCCTGCGCGAAATGTGTGAAAAACAGCTGTATTTTTCTTTCTATTTGAAGTATCCGGAGAACTGGCTCAGAGAAGTGCAGCTTTATGATAAGACGATGATCGAATATCACGCAAAACCTGGAAGCAAAGTGGCAATTTCCTACCAGATACGGAAAGGCGAAAGTGATAATATGAATTATCAGGAAGAAATACTGCTTCCGGCATATGAAGACACTTATATCAAGAGCTTTATTTTGTTTGGTGATGAATCTCTGCGTTATTATTTTACAGAGACGAATAAGGATAAGGTGACGGTTACGGAAAAAAGTGACTATAAGCCGCGTGAGGTGAGACCAATCGGAAAATTTGGAAGACTGAATGATATGACATCACTGAAGAATGAAGCACTGGCAATCGCGATGAAGGAATTTGCAACAGAAAAACAGCTTGCTGAGGATATTTTTGTTGCTTACTAAAGGAGGAAATACTTCATGACACATGGAAGTATTATAGGATATGACATCAATGCAAAGATGTGTCAGATCAGTTATTATAATGAAAAAACACAGGAACCGGAGACGGTGGATACCGGAATTGAAAAAGAGAACAATCAGATTCCTCTGGTGATGAACTATTATAAAGAGACCTGGACTTACGGAAGACAGGCAAGAAGGATGTCTACGGTAAGGGACAGTATCTGCGTGGAAGGGATCTGGGAGTGTGCGCTTGGCAATAGGAAAATTGAGGTAGACGGACAGGAATATGAAGGCGTCCAGCTGCTGGCGGATTTTGTAAAGTACACGTTGAACGGATTTGAAGAAATTGAAAGCATCACGTTTACAGTCCCGGAGAAAAACGAAGACATCCGCGTCTTGCTGAAGGGAATCGGACAGAAACTCGGAGTGGCAAAGGAAAATATTTATGTTCAGGACTACAAGGAAAGCTTCTGTCATTATATGTTTAACCAGCCGAAAGAATTATGGCAGTATGAAGCGGCACTTTTTTACTGTGACGAGGATGTGATCCGGGCATATATGTTGCGGGAACTGAAGAACAGTTCGCAGAAAAGCAGAGAAAGCTTTGTGACGGTGGACAAGGTGGCAGATGCACGTATGGAAGAACTGGAAGCAGTTTATCCGGTGCTGCATGTTGAGAAGGCAAAAGCGGCAGATGAGCATTTTAAACGTTTTATCCAGAGTGTATTCAACAAGAAGATGATCTCTTCTGTCTTTTTGACAGGAGATGGATTTGAAAATAACTGGTATCCGAATTCTCTGCGCGTTCTCTGTAACGGACGCCGTGCGTTTATGGGAAATAATCTGTACAGTAAAGGAGCGTGTTATACAGCGCAGCGCAGAAAAGAGGAACAGTCAGATGCACCAGTCTACCTGGATGAGACAAAACTGACCGAGCAGATTTCCGTGCGGATGCGCGTGAATGGAGAAGAAGGCTGGTACCCACTGGTATCCTGGGGCAATCACTGGTACGAATCAGACAGACAGTTCGAGGTGCTTCTTGGTGATACAGAGGATATTGAGATCCATGTAGATTCTCTGGTGACCGGCAGGCATCTTGTGGAGTCGGTTTCTCTGAAAGGTATGCCGGACCGGAAAAACTATGCGCTTCGTCTGAAAATTAGTACATTCTTCTCGGATGAAAAGACCTGTCATATTATTTTTGAAGATATGGGATTTGGCGAATTTTTTGCGCCATCAGGATTCCGGTTGGAGAAGATCATTGAATTAGGAGGCAGCAATGGGCAGTTTAATTCTTTGTCATAAGAAAAAGGCAAAACATCCCTATGAAATTTCGAGGATCCATACAAGGATCAGTACACTGGAAGAGCTGTGTTATTATCTGTGCAACAATCTGTATCTGATCGATTATACGATCATGAATGAGCAGCTCTGCAGATGGATCGCAGATGAACTGGAAATGCAGGATCTTGCAGTAAAGCTGGTGGAACTGATCCGAAATCATGGTTCCGTGGAGAAATTTGTGGTTCTTGTGCTACATGAATCCAGAATCTACACACCGGGTGAAATGGCACACATCCAGAATGTTCTGGAGAAACTCAAGAACCAGAAAGAAGTAGAACGTCAGAAATACAAAGCAGATAAGCTGATGGAAAGTGGAGAACTGGAATCGGCAATCCTGGTTTACATGTCGATCGTCAACGGAGAAAAGGATGATTCGGTAGATAAGCGTTTTTATGGTCGCGTGTCAGCGTGTCTTGCCGGAGCATATGGGAGAGCATTTCTGTATGAAGAGTCGGCGAGAATGTATGAGAAGGCGTATAAGATCTGTGAAGATAATAAAATGCTCGAAGGTTACCTGTATGCAAGTTCCAGATACATGCCGCAGGATGAATATCAGAAGATGGTCATGGGCAATGAAATCCTTTTGGAAATTGACAACAAACTTACAGAAAAGATAGAAAAAGTGAGAGAAAATATCAACATCGAACCGTCAAAGGAACTGTTTGAAGAATGGAAAAAAGAGTACAGAAGAGCATAGTGTACGGGAGAAAGTTCAAGGCTGTGTATTGATTTTCGGAAAATCATGTATTATACTCTCTATGTAAAAATTAAGCGGATACAACAAATAGGAGAAGACAAAACGATGAGCGAACTTGAAAGAGTAGAGACTGGTTTAGGTGAAGAATGTGGTGTATTCGGTGCCTATGATATGGATGGTGGCGATGTTGCGCCGTCAGTGTACTATGGTTTGTTTGCCCTTCAGCACAGAGGGCAGGAAAGCTGCGGAATTGCAGTGACAGATACCTATGGCAAGCGGAAAGTTCATTTCAGAAAGGGACTAGGACTAGTCAATGAAGTATTCGATGAGGAAGAACTTGGCAAATTAAAGGGAAACCTTGGCGTCGGACATGTGCGGTATTCGACAGCAGGGGGAACTCGTGCGGAAAATGCACAGCCACTGGTTCTGAATTATGTGAAAGGTACATTGGTGATTGCCCATAATGGTAATCTGACGAATGCGATCGAGCTTCGTCATGAATTGGAATATACCGGAGCAATCTTCCAGACAACGATTGATTCGGAAGTGATTGCCTATCATATTGCAAGAGAGCGTCTGAAGGTTTCAAAGGCAGAGGATGCGGTCAGGAATGCAATGAAGAAAATTGAAGGCGCATATGCACTGGTTGTATCAAGCCCGCGTAAGATGATCGGAGCGAGAGATCCATTTGGTCTCAAACCACTCTGTATCGGCAAGCGAGATAATACCTGGTTCCTGGCATCGGAAAGCTGTGCCCTTGCAGCAGTTGGTGCAGACTTTATCCGTGACGTGGAACCGGGAGAGATTGTCAGCTTTACAAAGCATGGAGTATCTTCGGACAAAAGTATGCAGATTCCACTTGAAAAGCAGGCACGTTGTATTTTTGAGTACATTTATTTTGCACGTATGGACAGCGTAATCGACAACATCAATGTATATCATGCAAGGATTGTTGCAGGAAAGGCTCTTGCACAGTCTTATCCGGTAGAGGCTGATCTGGTTGTCGGTGTGCCGGATTCCGGACTGGTTGCGGCAAAAGGATATTCGGAATATTCCGGAATCCCTTACGGTATGGCATTCCACAAGAACAGTTATGTAGGAAGAACCTTTATCAAGCCGAAACAGAGTCAGAGAGAGTCCAGTGTGAAGATCAAACTGAATGTTATTGAAGAGGTTGTACGGGGCAAGCGTATTGTTATGGTAGATGATTCCATCGTCCGTGGAACGACCTGTGCAAATATCATCAAGATGCTCAAAAAAGCAGGAGCAAAAGAAGTTCATGTAAGAATCAGTTCGCCACCGTTTTTACATCCTTGTTATTTTGGTACAGATGTACCGTCGAATGATCAGCTCATTGCTCATTCACATACAACGGAGCAGATCCGTGAAATGATCGGAGCAGATTCTCTTGGATATATGGAAATAGATAAGCTGAAAGACATGGTTGGAGATCTTGGATACTGCGATGCATGTTTTACAGGAAATTACCCGATGCGCGTTCCGGGAAAAGATATTTCCCACGCGTTTGAGTCAGAAGAATAGGGAGGATAAGACTATGGGATACGACAAGTATGTAAGTCCGCTTTCAGAGCGGTATGCCAGCAAGGAGATGCAGTATATTTTTTCTCCGGACATGAAATTTAAGACATGGAGAAAACTCTGGATCGCACTTGCAGAGACAGAAAAAGAGCTGGGGCTCAATATTACAGATGAACAGATCGCAGAACTGAAAGAGCATGCAGAGGATATCAATTACGATGTCGCAAAAGCGCGTGAAAAAGTAGTGCGCCATGATGTGATGTCTCATGTATATGCATATGGACAGCAGTGCCCGAAAGCAAAAGGGATCATTCATCTGGGAGCAACTTCCTGTTATGTAGGTGATAATACCGATATCATTATCATGGCAGAGGCTCTGAAACTTGTTAAGAAAAAGCTGGTTAATGTTCTGGATGAACTTTCAAAGTTCGCAGATCGGTATAAAGATCTTCCGACACTTGCATTTACTCATTTCCAGCCAGCACAGCCGACAACGGTTGGAAAGAGAGCAACTCTGTGGATGCAGGAATTTTCTATGGATCTTGCAGATCTTGATTATGTGCTTGGAAGCCTGAAACTTCTTGGATCAAAAGGAACAACCGGTACACAGGCAAGCTTCCTGGAACTGTTTGAGGGAGATCAGGAGACCATTGATAAGATCGATCCAATGATTGCTAAGAAGATGGGATTTGAAGCATGCTATCCGGTATCCGGACAGACCTATTCCCGTAAAGTGGATACAAGAGTTGTGAATGTTCTTGCCGGAATTGCAGCAAGTGCACACAAATTCTCCAATGACATCCGTCTTCTCCAGCATCTGAAAGAAGTGGAAGAGCCGTTTGAAAAGACACAGATCGGATCTTCTGCAATGGCATATAAGAGAAATCCAATGAGAAGCGAACGAATCGCATCTCTGTCCCGTTACGTGATGATTGATGCACTGAACCCGGCGATCACTTCTGCTACACAGTGGTTTGAACGTACTCTGGATGACTCTGCGAACAAGCGCCTGAGTGTACCGGAAGGTTTTCTTGCGATTGACGGTATTCTGGATCTGTGCCTGAATGTCGTTGACGGACTGGTTGTATATCCAAAAGTAATTGAAAAACGTCTGATGTCTGAACTTCCGTTCATGGCAACAGAGAATATTATGATGGATGCAGTAAAAGCTGGTGGAGACCGTCAGGAACTGCATGAAAGAATCCGTGAACTTTCGATGGAAGCAGGAAAGAATGTTAAAGAAAAAGGTCTGGACAACAACCTTCTTGAACTGATCGCGTCAGATGATGCATTTAATCTGAGTCTGGAAGATCTTCAGAAAACAATGGATCCATCCAAATATGTAGGACGTTCCAAAGAACAGGTCGAAGCATTCCTTAAGAATGTGATCCGGCCGATCCTGGATGAAAATAAAGAGCTGCTTGGTGTAAAAGCAGAGATCAATGTATAGAATAACTGAATAAACAGAATGGAAGAGCAGGAAGCAGATTTCCGGGTAAGACGGAAGATTGCTCCCTGCTTTTTATTTATGTTTCATGGTCTGAAAATAACTTCTTTGAAATATCAATATAGTAAAGAATTAATGCGTTCATCTGAAAGAATCTATAAATCCCATGGAAATGCATAGATATTAAATCGTCATTAATTAGACAATTTGACGAAAAATATGAAAACTGAGTTTTTGACAAACACAGAAAAGCGCGAAAAAACGCACTTATTTAGAGCAAATTTATTATGTTATCGTAATAACATGGTGATAATACACAAAAAATAAATAAGTTAACTGAAAATATTGCATAAAAACTATAAATAGGTTATTATAGATTCAACAGATAAAAACTATAAGGGATGTCTATTAAAAAGGAGGGTTACCGTATGAGTATTAACGATTTAGTATTAAAGGTAAATGATGTCCTAACAGGATCGGTGCTGATCATAGCACTTGTAGGTATTGGCTTGCTGTTCACATTTAAGCTTGGATTTATTCAGATCCGTGGTTTTAAAGATGGATGGAACAGAACTTTTGGCGGACTTTTTAGCAAGAAAGGGGATGCCGGAAAAGACGGAATGTCTTCTTTCCAAGCACTTGCAACAGCGATTGCTGCTCAGGTTGGTACCGGTAATATCGCCGGAGCTGCAACTGCAATTGCAGTCGGTGGTCCGGGAGCAATCTTCTGGATGTGGATCAGCGCATTCCTCGGAATGTCAACGATCTTCGCAGAAGCGGTTATGGCTCAGAAGTTCAAGCAGGTCAGTGATGACGGAACCGTAACCGGTGGTCCGGTATATTACATTCGAGGAGCATTTAAAGGAACGTTCGGAAAAGTTCTGGCAGCTATTTTTGCAGTCCTGATTATCTTTGCACTTGGATTCATGGGCAATGCAGTTCAGTCTAACTCAATCGCAGCATCATGGAACACTGCATTCGGAATTCCGAAGATTGCAATGGGTATTTTTGTAGCAGTTGTTTCTCTGTTTGTATTCACAGGTGGTATGAAGCGAATCGCAAAAGTTACTGAACTGATCGTGCCGATCATGGCAGCATTTTATATAGTAGGTTCTTTGATCGTAATTTTTGCAAACGTTACAGCAATCCCGGCAGCATTCCATGACATTATTGTCGGTGCGTTTAAACCGGCAGCAGTAGCAGGTGGTGCAATGGGCGCAACCTTGAAGCTTGCAGTACAGAAAGGTGTGGCAAGAGGTCTCTTCTCCAATGAAGCTGGTATGGGTTCTACACCACACGCACATGCAGTAGCAAAAGTAAAACATCCGGTTGAACAGGGCTTTGTAGCTATGATCGGTGTGTTCATTGATACATTCGTAATTCTTAACCTGACAGCACTTGTTATTATCACAACCGGTTCAAGAACGACTGGTCTTACAGGTGCACAGCTGAGCCAGTATGCTTTCTCTACATTATATGGTAAGTTCGGTGAGATCTTTATCGCGATCTGTATGCTATTCTTCGCATTCTCAACGATCATCGGATGGTATTTCTTCGGTGAAGCAAACATCCGTTACCTGTTTGGAGCAAAAGCTGTTAAAATTTACTCAATCATTGTATGTATCTGCGTAGCACTTGGATCACTTCAGGAAGTAGAACTTGTATGGAATATGGCAGACTGCTTTAACAGTATGATGGTTATCCCGAATGCGATTGCACTGGTAGCACTCAGTGGTCTTGTTAAGAAGACGCATGACGATTACTATAATAATTTCCTGCCAAATCAGAAAAAAGGCAAATAGATAATTTGTATAATAACTGAAAAATAGTTATAGAAAAAAACAATAAGAAATATACAAAAAAATCTATAAAAAGACTAGCATTTTGCATAAATGTGTGCTATAGTAATCATGTCAGCAAGAAAGATGCTGTAAAATGTATAAAAAATGCAGTCAATTAGATAGTAGGTTGATATTTCCTGCGAGAGAATCATTTATAAAGATATTTGATAAATGGTCGCCGAAGATGCAAACCGTAGAGCAGTAAAGCTCGTTGAATGGTGAAACTTTCAGGCAAAAGGATCGGGAAAGGTACTACACTCTGAATCCGGAATTGCCGAATTTACAAGGAGACAGAAAGGACGTTTAAAACAGAGAAGTTGTTTTGGCGTCCTTTTTTGATACCAGATATATGTTAAAAAAATATCTGGAGTATTTCAGACACAGGGAGCCAAAAAAGACCGCATAAACGGACAGGGGACGAAAGGAAGAAGCGGCTATGAATACTGGATTTATGATTATCACAAATAATCCACTGGTAAAAGAAAAACTGGGGGAAGATTATCATGTGGAATACGAAGAACTTTCTTATGAGGACACACTTAAAAAAGTTCAGAAGATGATCTTCCAGGGATACCGGCTTTTGACACATCCGCTGTCCGGAAGCGTAAAACCGAATGAGACTCCATATAAGTCGGTTATGCTCTCAGAAACGCCGGAAGGTCTGGATGCACAGGCGATGCAGATCATTGCAAGCGCCATTCAGGCGTGCGGTAAATTTCAGTTTAAGTCTGATCTTTATAAACCTCAGGTTTATGCAGACTTTCAGCTTGTAGATTACACATTGATCTCAAGCGCTCTGCCGTCAGCGGAAAGCTGGCGCTAAAAAAAGGCTGTAGAAGTACATGCGGTTTAGTGTACTTTTGAGCATACAACAAACACATTCAAAAAAGGAGGGAATTTACAGTGAAATTAGAAGTAGGTCACATTTTTATTAACGACATTCAGTTCGCATCTGAATCAAAGATCGAAAATGGTGTTCTGTATGTTGACGAAGAAGCTGTAAAGGCAATCGTTCTTGAGGACGAAAAAATCAAAGATGTTAAATTTGATATCGCAAAACCAGGTGAAAGCGTTCGTATCACTCCGGTTAAAGATGTTATTGAACCACGTGTTAAAGTTGAAGGAAGAGGGGGAGTCTTCCCAGGCGTTATCGCAAAAGTTGACACTGTAGGTAGTGGTAAGACATATGCATTAAAAGGAATGGCTGTTGTAACAGCTGGTAAGATCGTGGGATTCCAGGAAGGTATCATTGATATGTCTGGCCCGGGTGCAGAATATACACCATTCTCTAAACTTAACAACTTAGTAGTTGTTTGCGAACCAGTTGAAGGAATCAAACAGCATGAATATGAAAAAGCTGTTCGTCTTGCTGGATTCAGAGTAGCAGTTTACCTTGGAGAACTTGCTCGTGAACTCACACCAGACGAGACAAAGACATATGAGACATACGGAATCATGGAAGGAAAAGAAAAATTCCCGAACCTTCCGAGAGTTGCTTATGTACAGATGCTTCAGAGCCAGGGACTTCTCCATGACACATATGTATACGGTGTTGATGCTAAGAGAACACTCTCTACAATCATGAACCCGACAGAAGTTATGGACGGAGCTATCGTATCTGGTAACTGTGTATCCGCTTGCGATAAGAACCCAACATATGTTCATGAAAACAACCCGGTTGTACATGACCTGTTCGAAGAACACGGAAAAACAATCAACTTCGTTTGCCAGATTCTTACAAACGAAAACGTATACCTTGCTGATAAGATGCGTTCATCTGACTGGACAGCTAAGATGTGCCGTCTGTTAGACCTTGATGCAGTTATCGTATCTCAGGAAGGATTCGGTAACCCGGATACTGACCTTATCATGAACTGCAAGAAGATCGAAGCTGAAGGCGTTAAGACTGTAATCATTACAGACGAATATGCCGGACGTGACGGAAAATCTCAGTCACTGGCAGATGCTGATCCGGCTGCAGACGCAGTTGTAACCGGCGGAAATGCTAACCAGGTAATCGTACTTCCTAAGATGGATAAAGTAATCGGAACAGAAGATTTTGTTACAACCATTGCTGGTGGTAATGAACATTCTCGTCGTGAAGATGGAACAATCGAAGTTGAAATTCAGGCCATTACCGGTGCTACAAATGAAACCGGATTTGGATATCTGAGTGCACGCTAGGAATGGAGGACGTAAAGATAATGAGTAAAATTAAAGTTGTACATTATATCAATCAGTTCTTCGCTCAGATTGGTGGAGAAGAAAAAGCTGATTATCCTGCTGAACTTCGCGTAGGCGAAATCGTTGGACCTGGACAGGCTCTGACACAGCAGTTTGGAGAAGAAGCAGAGATCATAGCTACAATCGTTTGCGGTGACTCTTACTTCAATGAAAACCTTGACAAAGCAAAAGCTGATATTCTTGAAATGGTTAAGAGCCAGAATCCTGATATCTTCATCGCTGGACCTGCTTTCAATGCTGGACGTTACGGTGTTGCATGCGGAACTATCTGTGATGCAGTACAGGAAGAACTCGGAATCCCGGCAGTAACTGGTATGTACGTTGAAAACCCAGGTGCTGATATGTTCAAGAACAAAGTTTACACAGTATCTACAAAGAACAGTGCAGCTGGTATGAGAGACGCAGTTAAGAAACTTGCTCCTCTTGCTCTTAAGATCGCTAAAGGCGAAAAAATCGGTGCTTCTTGCCAGGAAGGTTACATGCCGAACGGAGTTCGTGTAAACTTCTTCGAAAAAGAACGTGGATCTAAGAGAGCTGTTAAGATGCTCCTTAAGAAACTGGCAGACAAGCCGTTTGAGACAGAGTATCCAATGCCAACATTCGACCGTGTTGATCCACAGCCAGCTATCAAAGATCTTAGCAAGGCTACAATCGCACTTTGTACTTCAGGTGGAATCGTTCCGAAAGGAAATCCGGACCACATCGAAAGTTCAAATGCCTCACATTACGGAGAATATGACATCACAGGTGTTATGGATCTTACAGAAGAGACATACGAAACAGCTCATGGTGGATATGACCCGGTATATGCAAACGAAGATCCAGACCGTGTACTTCCTGTAGACGTTATGCGTGAATTCGAAAAAGAAGGCGTTATCGGAAAACTTCACAACAAATTCTATACAACGGTTGGTAACGGTACAGCCGTAGCTTCTGCAAAAGCTTTCGCTGAGGAATATGCTCAGAAACTTATAGCAGACGGTGTTGACGCAGTTATCATGACCTCTACTTGAGGTACCTGTACACGTTGCGGTGCAACAATGGTAAAAGCAATTGAAGCAGCTGGACTCCCGGTAGTTCATATGTGTACAGTAACTCCGATTTCCATGACAGTTGGTGCGAACAGAATCGTTCCTACGATTGCTATTCCTCATCCACTTGGAAATCCGGCTCTTGAAAAAGATGAAGAGTATGCTCTTCGTAAGGGTCTTGTTGAAAAAGCTCTGAAAGCTCTTACAACAGAAGTAGACGGACAGACAATCTTTGACAACTAAATCATAGTTAGAAGGTCATGTAATTTTATTAAAAAAGGAGAGAACGTTATGAGCAAAGTTTATGACGTGATCGTCCTGGGTGCGGGACCTGCAGGCTTAGCTGCAGGTCTGTACGCAGGAAGAAGCCGTCTTTCAACACTGGTTATTGAGAAAGGTAAAGATGGCGGACAGATCGCAATCACAGATGACATCGAAAATTATCCTGGACAGATCGTAGAAGGGGAAAGCGGTCCTTCTCTTATCGCAAGAATGACACAGCAGTGTGAAAAATTCGGCGTTGAGAGAGCCTCAGATGTAATTAACGAAGTACACCTGGACGGCGATATCAAAGTACTGAAGAGTGCGAAGGCTGAATATCAGTCAAAGACGGTTATCATCGCAACCGGAGCTTTTGCAAGACCGATCGGATGCAAAGGCGAAAAAGAGTTCATGGGCAAGGGCGTTTCTTACTGCGCTACCTGTGATGCAAACTTCTTTGAAGATTTTGAAGTATACGTAGTAGGTGGAGGAGACTCTGCTGTAGAAGAAGCTATGTACCTTACAAAATTTGCAAGAAAAGTTACCATTATTCACAGACGTGATGAGCTTCGTGCAGCAAAATCCATCCAGGAAAAAGCTTTCAAGAACGAAAAACTTCACTTTATGTGGGATACGGTTGTAGAAGAAGTTGGCGGTGACGGAATCCTTTCTGAGATGACTGTTAAAAATGTGAAAACAGGTGAACTCACTAAGATCGTAGCTGATGAAGATGACGGAATGTTTGGTGTATTCGGATTTATCGGAACACTTCCAAACTCAAAGATCTATGAAGGAACAGGCCTTGAGATGGATGAAAGAGGATATATTCCGACAGATGCAGATATGCACACTAATATCCCAGGCGTATTCGCAGCAGGCGATATCCGCGTTAAGAGCTTAAGACAGGTTGTTACAGCTGCAGCTGATGGAGCAATCGCAGCTACACAGGCAGAAAAGTATATTAACGAATTAAAATAATAAACACTTTTTAATAGAGTGAGGAGGACATTTGACATGTTAGAAGTAGATAAGAAAACATTCGAAGACGAAGTCTTAAAAGCAGAAGGTTATGTATTCGTAGATTTCTTTGGTGATGGATGTGTTCCGTGCCAGGCTCTGATGCCGTTCGTACACGAAATGGCAGATAAATACGGAGATAAGATCAAATTCACATCTCTGAATACAACAAAAGCTCGTCGTCTTGCTATCGGACAGAAGATCCTTGGACTTCCGGTTATGGCTATTTACAAAGATGGCGAAAAAGTTGAAGAAGTAGTAAAAGACGATGCTACACAGGAAAGCATCGAAGCAATGATTAAGAAATATATCTAATCATTATTTAATTAGGTGAGCCGCGCACAGCCGGCAGAGATCCGGCTGTGTGCTCACAATATATAATCGCGTAAAGCGTGTAAAACTATTATCAAAACAAAATTTTAAAAGAAAGGAAGGAGGAAAAGACATCATGGCAATTTTAAAAGATAAAAAAGTTGTTATTATCGGTGACCGTGACGGTGTACCGGGACCAGCAATCGCAGAATGCGTTAAGACAGCTGGCGGAGATGTAGTTTTTTCTTCAACAGAATGTTTCGTCTGAACTAGCGCAGGCGCAATGGATCTGGAGAATCAGAAAAGGGTAAAAGAATTTGCTGAGGAGTACGGCCCGGAAAACGTAGTCGTAATCGTAGGCGCAGCTGAAGGAGAAGCAGCAGGACTTGCTGCAGAAACCGTTACAGCAGGAGACCCGACATTCGCAGGTCCGTTGACAGGGGTCCAGCTTGGACTCACAACTTATCACGTATGTGAACCAGAGTTAAAAAAAGAATTTGACCCGGCTGTTTACGATGAACAGGTAGGCATGATGGAAATGGTCCTTGATGTTGATGATATCGTAGACGAAATGTCAGCAATCCGCAACGAATATTGCAAATACCTCTAAGATAAAGAGGGATTTATCCTTCGAAGCGGAATATCTGAGATAGAGGTACAGGCGGCAGGATTCTTCCTGTCGCCTGTTTTATTGCCAGGCATATCGGGAACATGCTGGTATTGCATTAGTGAATTGCCTAGCATCTCGGAAGCGTGCCAGTGATGCGCTTCTGATAAAAGCTTGTTTAGCGCATTCTGCCCAAAATCTTTTAAATCAGGACAGGTAGATTATACGCGCATATCACGGAGAAATGAATGATGGTGACACTCGTAAAAAGAGAATGTCAGGAAAGGTGGAAACCAGCGATGAACAGTGTAATTAAAGGAGCAGGATATGTACTCGTACATACCCCGGAAATGGTAGTTTACAACGGAACAACACAGACAACAGAAAGAGTTGTTAATCCGGAATCAGAATATTTAAAAGAACTTAGAGATCATCTTCGGTCATATGATACATGTGTAAATTATTGGCCGAATCAGGTATATATCGGAAATGCAACACCGGACGACCTTGCCCAGGTTGAATTTCCTTACTACGATAAAGTAAAAGAAGGTGCAGAGCGTTACGGAAAATACGGTGAGATCATGCCGGAAGACGAATTCCTTCTTTTAGCTCAGGCATGCGACATGTTCGAAGTTGTTATGCTTGAAAAAGGATTTGTAGCAGCTACAAAAGAAAAATTTGCAGCAGATCCGATCATCACAGATGATATCGTAGAAAAAGTAATCGAGGGATTTGAAATCTCAGAAATCGAACACTTTGTAAATGAAGAGCATGCTGAAGGTCTGTATCATGAAAACAAACTGGTAGGCTGTGTAAAGAGAGCGCATGACATTGATGCAAACCTTTCAGCACATGTTATGCATGAAAACATTATGAGTAAGGCATCCAGTGTGCTCGCCCTCCTCTATGGTGTAAGAAACGCAGGAATCGAAAAGACAGACGTTGAGTATGTCATTGACTGTGCAGAAGAAGCTTGTGGTGATATGAACCAGCGTGGCGGTGGTAACTTCGCAAAAGCAGCAGCTGAAGTTGCAGGACTTTTGAACGCAACAGGTTCTGACTCACGTGGATTCTGTGCCGGACCATCTCACGCACTGATCGAAGCAGCAGCTCTCGTAAAATCAGGCGCATACAAATGTGTAGCTGTAACAGCTGGTGGTTGTACAGCAAAACTTGGTATGAACGGTAAAGACCATGTAAAGAAAGGTCTTCCGATCCTGGAAGACTGCCTTGGCGGATTCTGTGTAATCATCGCAGAAAACGATGGTGTAAACCCGGAAATCAACCTGGATATCCTTGGACGCCATACAGTAGGAACAGGAAGTGCTCCGCAGAACGTAATCGGAAGCCTTGTAGCTGATCCACTGGAAAGAGCAGGACTTAAGATCACAGATATCGATAAATTCTCTCCGGAAATGCAGAACCCGGATATCACAAAACCGGCAGGAGCCGGAGATGTACCGCTTGCTAACTACAAGATGATCGCAGCTCTCGCAGTTAAGAGAGGCGAACTTGACAGAAAAGAACTTGCAAGCTTCGCAGGAGAACACGGACTGACAGGATGGGCTCCGACTCAGGGACATATTCCTTCAGGTGTACCGTACATCGGATTTGCAAGAGAAGATATCCTTGCTGGAAAGATCAATAAAGTCATGATCATCGGAAAAGGAAGTCTGTTCCTTGGACGTATGACCAACCTCTTCGATGGTGTATCTTTCGTAATCCAGGCAAATACCGGTGCAGAAGATAACAGTGGTGTATCAGAAGAAGAAGTAAAAGGACTGATTGCAAAAGCAATGAAAGATTTTGCAGCATCACTCATGGCAACAGAAGAATAAGAAAGGTGGACAAACAAAATGGCAAATAGTATTGAAAGAATGATTGCCGACACCTTTATGGAGATGGCGCAGGGACTGGAGACAGGAAGCTTCGGAAAGCGCCCGAAAGTTGCACTGACCGGAATGGGAAGCGAACATGGAGAAGAAAACTCTATGGCAGCGGCAATTGAAGCGGCAAAAGACGGAATTGATGTATATTATATCGGAACATTAGAAGCAGAAGGCGTTACAACTGTTAAAGTGGCTAACGATGAAGAAGGTCATGATAAGATGGAAGAAATGCTGAAGAATGGAGAAGTAGATGCAGCAGTAACCATGCACTTCCCATTCCCGATCGGTGTATCTACAGTAGGACGCTGTGTAACACCGGCAACTGCAAAAGAAATGTTCATCGCTAATACAACAGGAACATCCAGCACAGACCGTATTGAAGGAATGATCAAAAATGCGATCTACGGAATCATCGCTGCAAAAGCTTGTGGCAAGAAGAATCCGACCGTTGGTATCCTGAATGTAGACGGTGCACGTCAGACAGAGAAAGCTCTGAAGAAACTGCAGGAGAACGGGTATCCGATCGAATTTGCAGAATCAGGAAGAGCAGATGGCGGATGCGTTATGAGAGGAAATGACGTCCTTCAGGCATCCCCGGACATCATGGTAACAGATTCCCTCACAGGAAATATCATGGTGAAAATGCTTTCTTCTTTCACAACAGGCGGAAGCTTTGAAGCTACAGGATTTGGATATGGACCAGGAATCGGAGAAGGATATGAACAGCTTGTCATGATCGTATCCAGAGCATCCGGAGCACCGGTTATCGCAAATGCAATCCGTTACGCAGCACAGCTGGTAAGAGGAAAAGTATTTGAAGTAGCGAAAGAAGAATTTGCAGCTGTTAAGAAAGCTGGATTAAAAGAAATCCTTGATGAGCACAAAGCTTCTCAGAAACCGGCAGCGGCTGAAGAAGAAGTAAAAGAGCCACCGAAGGAAGTCGTTACAGCACAGATTCCAGGTATTGAAGTTATGGATCTGGAAGACGCAGTTAAAGTACTGTGGAAACTCGGTATTTACGCAGAAAGCGGAATGGGATGCACCGGACCAATCATCCGTGTATCAGACGCAAACCTCGCAAAAGCTGAGGAAGAACTGAAAAAGAGCGGATATATTAACTAATAAAATCTGCCTTTTTATAAACACTCTCACTCTAATTCAGGAAGATGGGCTTTCCGGTCATAAGACCGGGAAGCCTTTTTCCTTGCGAAAAACTGTTTTTGCAGAAAGATTATACATTATTTGTCACAGATACTGTGAACGGTAATGATTGTACTGTTTTGTGTACGAAAAATTTTTGGTTGATTTTTAGAATAGGAAATAGTATCATGACAGTTATAAATCCGAAAAAGTGAGAGGGAGAAAGTCATGGATACGCAATTATTACTGAAAACGGCGATGCTTGCCGGTGAAATAATGCTGCGAAGCGGAGCGGAAACGTATCGTGTGGAAGATACCATGCATCATATACTGAAGACGGCGGATCACATCGAGATGGCAGAAGTTCTGGTGATCATGACCGGAATTTCCGCGACGATCAAACTGGAGAACGAAAAGGCAGTTACTGTTACAAAGAGAGTAGAAGAACGGGATACCAATCTAAAGCTCGTCGTAGATGTTAATGAGATTTCCAGGCAGTATTGTGGAGATGATCTGACACTAGAGCAGGCATATGAGAAGCTTTCGACGTTAAAACAGTTCGAGTTCAGCCGCAAGACAACTAACCTGGCAATGATGGGGGTTGGTGTGGGATTTACAATTTTTTTTGGTGGATCCATTGCAGATACCGGGGCAGCCATCATTGTAGGACTTTTTCTTGTTGCCTTTGTATCAGCGGGACAGGATCTGAAATTTCACCCATTTATTCAAGATATTTTCGCAGGATTTGGTGTTGCATTTGCCTGCTGCCTTCTAAAAGAAGGTCTGGGTGATCAGATGAATATGGATACTGTTATGATAGGAAGTTTCATGCCTCTTGTACCGGGAATGGCAATCACCAATGCTGTCAGGGATACCTTGCGGGGGGATTATCTTTCCGGTGGTGCAAGAGTGATGGAAGCTTTCTTAAAAGCACTTGGGATTGCAATTGGAATTGGTATTGGGCTGGCGCTTTGCACAAAGATTTTTTAGCAGGAAGGAGAGCAAAAAATGAACAGTACGGTTTTTGAAATGATCATCCGGGTATTTGGAGCGTTTTTGTCTATTTACAGTTTTGCGGTTCTCCTTCAGGTTCCGCGCCGCTTTGTTCTTCAGGCTGGTATTGTAGGAGCAATTGGTGGATTTGTTTATTTGCTTGCAATACATTTTGGCAGAGGAGATATGATGGCATCTTTATATTCAGCAGTTGCAGCTGCAGTTGTTTCGCATATTTTTGCGAGAGTTTATAAGACACCGGTTACGTTGTTTCTGATTGCCGGGGTTCTTCCGACTGTTCCCGGAAACGGGATGTACCAGACGGTTCATTATCTGATCGACGGGAACGAGGCGATGTCCGAATTTTATCTGATCCAGACATTGGAGATCGCAGGCGTGATCTCTCTTGCAATTTTTGTCGTGGATACCTTTTTCCAGGCTTTTCAGAAGAGTGAGTGGAAGCAGAATTCCATGAAGTACGTCCGAAAGATCGTTCCTGGAGCTGAGGAACCGCAAAATACAGAAAAACGGGAAAAATAGTGGCTTCGGAATGCTTGAAGTAAAAAAGGGAATGTGTTAGTATTATAAAGATGAACATATATTAGAATGTCATAGAGAACTGTGAATAGTCTATTTTCACAGTGAAAATAAAACAGAAGTTAAAGAGAGGAACACTAAAATGAAAAAAGTCAGAACAAGATTTGCACCTAGTCCGACAGGTAGAATGCATGTCGGTAATTTGCGTACTGCATTATATGCATACCTGATCGCAAAACATGAAGGCGGAGATTTTATGCTCCGTATTGAAGATACAGATCAGGAAAGATATGTAGAAGGTGCATTGGATATTATTTACAGAACACTGGAGAAGACAGGCCTTGTTCATGATGAAGGCCCAGATAAAGATGGCGGTGTCGGACCATACGTTCAGAGTGAAAGACAGGCTTCAGGAATTTACATGAAGTATGCTAAGCAGTTAATTGAACAGGGAGATGCATACTACTGTTTCTGTGATAAAGAACGTCTGGAATCTTTGAAGACTTCTGTATCAGAGGATGGAACACAGATTGTGAATTATGACAAGCATTGTCTGCATCTGAGTAAAGAAGAGATAGAAGCAAACCTTGCAGCTGGAAAGCCATATGTTGTCCGTATCAATATGCCGACAGAGGGAACCACAACTTTCCATGATGAAATTTATGGAGATATTACCGTTCCGAATGCGGAACTGGATGATATGATCCTGATCAAATCAGACGGATATCCGACCTATAATTTTGCGAACGTTATTGATGATCATTTGATGAATATTACACACGTTGTCCGAGGAAATGAATATCTTTCTTCAGCACCGAAGTACAACCGTCTTTACGAAGCATTTGGATGGGAAGTACCGGTCTATGTACATTGCCCGCTGATTACAGATGAGAACCACAAAAAGCTCAGCAAGAGATGTGGACATTCTTCTTACGAAGATCTTCTGGATCAGGGATTTGTAAGTGAAGCAATTGTAAATTATGTGGCACTTCTTGGATGGTGTCCGCAGGATAACAGAGAGATCTTCTCACTGCCGGAACTTGTTGAAGCATTTGACTATCATCATATGAGCAAATCACCGGCTGTATTTGATATCAATAAGCTGAAGTGGATGAACGGGGAATATCTGAAGGCTATGGATTTTGATAAATTCTATGAACTTGCAGAGCCGTATATCAAGAAAGTGATCACAAAGGATTATGATCTGAAAAAGATTGCGTCTCTGATCAAGAGCCGTATCGAAATCCTTCCGGATATCAAAGACCAGATTGATTTCTTTGAAGCTGTTCCGGAATATGATACTGCAATGTATTGCCATAAGAAGATGAAGACTAACGAAGAGACTTCTCTGGAAGTATTAAAAGAAATTCTTCCAAGACTGGAAGCATGGGATGATTACAGTAATGACGCATTATTCGGGCTGCTGAAGGGATTTGCAGAAGAAAAAGGTTATAAGAACGGATATGTGATGTGGCCGGTAAGAACTGCAGTTTCAGGAAAGCAGAATACTCCGGGTGGAGCGACTGAAATCATGGAAGTTCTTGGTAAGGCAGAATCTGTAGAAAGAATCAAGAATGCAATAGAATTATTAAGCAGATAATATACAGATATAAAAGTATGCATGGGGGACGGATTTCTTTTTTCGCGTAATGCGGAAGAGGAATCCGTTCTGTTGTATTACATATGAGAAGGGGAGTTCATGAAACTAAACAGAGGACAGGATGAAGCGATAAAGCACGGGAATGGACCGTGTATGGTGCTGGCACCTCCGGGTTCGGGAAAGACGCTTATTGTCACAGAACGTACCCGTTATCTGATCGAGGAGAGTGGAGTACGCCCGGATCAGATTCTTGTAATTACTTTTACAAGATATGCAGCACGTGAAATGAAAGAACGTTTTGAAAGGCTGACTGCCGGAAAAAATTATCCGGTAACGTTTGGAACCTTTCACAGTATTTTTTATGGGATTCTAAAATGTGCCTATGGGATTGGTGCGAATAATCTGATGTCTGAAAAAGAGTCCTCTGTACTTTTACAGGAGGTCTTAGACCAGACCAATATCGAATCAACACCTGAAGTAGAAGATGAAGAGGAACTGGTGAGAGAACTTCTGCGGGAAGTCGGCATGGTAAAGAACGGACTTTATCATCTGAAAGATTTTCACAGTAAGTATCTTACACAAGATGAGTTTGCAGAAGTGTTCCGCAGCTATGAGCATCAGAAAAAAGAACTGAAAAAATTTGATTTTGATGATATGCTGGTACAGTGTTATGCACTTTTCCGGAAAAAGCCGGAGATTCTGCAAGGATGGCAGAAGCGTTTTCAGTATATCCTGATCGATGAATTCCAGGATATCAACCGTGTGCAGTATGAAGTGATCCGGATGCTTGCAGCACCGAGGTACAATTTGTTTGTAGTCGGGGATGATGATCAGTCCATTTATGGATTTCGTGGAGCAAAGCCGGAGCTGATGCTTTATATGAAGCAGGAATTCCCGTCACTTCGGACCATTTCGCTGACGGTGAATTATCGTTCTACCGAATTTATTACCGGAGCAGCGGCAAGAGTGATTTTGCATAATGATACCCGTTTTTACAAACGTGTACAGTCATTTCGGGGAAGAGGACAGAATGTTCATGTGCAGGAAGTCCTGGATGAACAGGAAGAGGCGCAGTATGTAACGGAAGAGATCCAGAAAAAACTGGACCAGGGAATAAAGCCGGGAGAAATTGCTGTACTTTTCCGGGCAGCAGTCCAGGCGCGAATGATTTCGGAAATATTAAGCGAACACCGTATCCCGTTTGAAATGCGAGATTATGTGACCAATTTTTACAGGCATTTTATTGTAAAAGATATGATGGCATATCTGCAGTTGGCAGCAGGAAAGCGGGACAGGTCGCTTTTCCTGACGATCTGTAACCGACCACTCAGGTATCTGGCACGGAACAGTATGGAGAACCGGCAGGTAAATTTTGAGGATCTGCGTAAATTTTATTGCGATAAGGACTGGATGCTGGATATTATTGACCAGTTTGATGTGGATGTCCGTATGATGAAGAATATGGCACCTTATGCGGCAATCCAGTATATCCGAAAAAAGATCGGATATGATGATTTCCTGAAAGAATATGCCGAAAAACATCAGATTTCGTGGAAGCAGCTGATGGATGTGATGGCAGAGCTTGAGGAGAGGAGTAAAAACTTCAAATCCTATGATGAATGGGAAATCCATATTGCAAAATATACGCAGGAGCTGGAAGAACAGCAGGCAAAGGCAAGGAAGATCAAAGGAGAGCGGGAGAATAAGGTACAGCTGATGACGATCCATTCAGCGAAAGGACTGGAATTTGAGGATGTATTTGTGATCCATGCCAATGAGGGTGAGATTCCGCATCAGAAGGCAGAAAAGAAAGACGAGATTGAAGAAGAGAGAAGACTTTTTTATGTAGCACTAACCCGTGCGAAGAATAATCTCTGTATTTCCTATATTACACAAAAAAACGGGAACAGTATCAAACCGTCCCGTTTTGTGGAAGAGCTTTTAGGTCAGAGAATAAAATAATTATTCTTCAATATCAAAGCCTTCAAATTCCTGTGTATCAAGCCATTCATCAAACTTATCCGCAGCGCGGTCATACTCATCATCATCTTCGATATTCTGAAGATCATGATCGGAGCCGCCTGTGGTATCACGGATAAAGCGATAGATCCATACGTCTCCGTCCTCATTTCCACCGTCTTCATCAAGCGGAAGAAGTGCAATGTATTCGGTAGAATCCATATTAAAAGTTGTGATAATGGCGCATTCGATTTCCACATCGTCATCAAGTGTCAGTGTGACAACATCGGATTCAAGCAGATTATGTTCCTTTTCCATTGTTCAGTTCTCCTTTCAATCTGATACTATCACTCTAACAGAGTATGGGGATATTTGCAAGGGGAAAAGTATTGACATTAGCGGTAAAAAAGATACAATAAAAGAAAGGTTTCAGGGAGGTTTATCTATATGAAGAAAAAGATTTTTTCTATCTTTCTTGTGATGGTTCTCTGTATTGGCATGACTGCAGGCTGTAAGAAGAATGTTGGGACAAGCCAGGACAATGCAATAGCAGAAGAGGACGATGACAGCAAGGAAGAGGCAAAAAGCTATCGTTTTGGATTTAGTTGTATTACCATGGAAAATCCATACTATATTACACTTGAGCAGGCACTGAGAGAAGCAGTCGAAGCACAGGGAAGTACGCTGGTGACAAAAGATCCGGCACTGAATGTAGACACCCAGATCGAGCAGATCCATCAGATGATCAAAGACGGACTGGATGCCATTTTTCTGTGTCCGGTATCAAGAGATGCGATCACACCTGCTCTGGAAGAGCTTAAGGAAGCCGATGTTAAGATCATCAATATTGATACGGAAGTTAAGGATACGGATTATATTGATGCCTATATTGGTTCGGATAATAAAGCTGCCGGACAGCTTTGTGGAGAAGATCTGATACAGCAGAGTCCGGATGGTGGAAAGATTGTAATTCTTGAAGGTCTTACACAGAATTCTATTGTAGAGAGAATTACAGGCTTTGAGGAAGCAATTGCCGGAAAGGGATTTGAGATTGTAGGAAGAGCAGATGTCAGTGGAGATTTGAACGAGGCAAGAGAAGCATCTAACAAGATTTTTGCAGAGAATAAGGATGTTACGGCAGTAATGTGCGGGAACGACCAGATTGCGCTTGGGGCACTGGTTGCAGCAAGAACAGCCGGTCTTACTGATGTAAAGATTTACGGGGTAGATGGTTCTCCGGATCTGAAAAAAGAACTTCAGAAGACGGATTCCCTGATTCGCGGAACAAGTGCGCAATCACCGATCAAACTCGGAAAAGAATCGGCCAAAATCGGTTTTGCTATTTTAAACGGGGATGATTATGAAAAGACAACGTATCTGGATGTATGTTTTATTGATGCCTCGAATGTAGATATGTATGGAGTTGATGGATGGCAGTAACAGGGGGAACAGTGGATATGAAGACAGCAGTGGGATTTCCGTTTCCACAGGGATGTACTGTGGAAGGACAGACAGTGAATTTTTCGGTAGCAGTTCCGGAAGGACAGACATGTGAACTGATCATTTATAAAAAAGGTGCCAGGGCTTCAGCATTTTCACAGGAGATGCCATACTCTGATGTGGCAGGAAATCTGCACTTTCTCTCCGTTGTGCTGGAACAACCGGAAGATTATGAATATTGTTATAAAATCGGTGGAAAGATAGTTCCGGATCCATATGGAAAAGCATTTTCAGGCAGAGAACACTGGTCTGTGTCAAAGGGAAAGGAAAAGAGAAAACTGCGTACCCGGATCGTAACAGATACATTTGACTGGGAAAAGTCGCAATTTCCGCATCTGAAAAAGGAAGATGTGATCGCCTACAGTCTTCATGTCCGTGGATTTACAAAACACAGTTCGTCCGGAGTCGCACACAAAGGAACGTTTGACGGAGTTACGGAGAAACTGCCCTATCTTCAAAAATTGGGGATTAACCAGATCCATCTGATGCCGGTTTATGAATTTGATGAGAATCAGAGGCATGTGAATTACTGGGGATATGGAAAAGCATATTTCTTTGCACCAAAAGCATCATATGCGGCAGGAGATCCGGTGAATGAGATGAAGTCACTTGTTCGTCAGATGCATCTTGCGGGGATTGAAGTTATTCTTGAGATGCCTTTCACAGAAGGAACTACGTTTTCTCTGATTTTAGATTGTCTGCGTTACTGGGTGATGCAGTATCATGTGGATGGATTTATTGTGAATCCATATATCTGCAATCCGGATGAACTTGCAAAGGATCCTGTGCTTGCGAAAAGTAAGATCCTCAAAAAAGAAGACGGATTCCAGAATGTGATGCGCCGTTTCTTAAAGGGAGATGAGGGCATGATCTGGGATGTGATCTGCCAGCTGAAGAATCAGGATACACAGCTGTATAATTATATTGCAAGCCACAACGGATTTACGCTCTGTGATGTAGTTTCCTATGATGGAAAGCACAACGAAGCAAATGGTGAGAATAATCTGGATGGTCCGGATTACAATTACAGCTGGAACTGTGGGGCAGAAGGGAACAGCCGGAAAAAGGCGGTTAACGAGTTGCGGAAGAATCAGATATTTAATGCGTTCTTTTTACTTTTATTTGCACAGGGAATGCCGTGTATCCTTTCTGGGGATGAATTTATGAATACCCAGAAAGGAAATAATAATGCATACTGTCAGGATAATCTGATATCATGGCTTGACTGGAACCAGCTTTCCAGACAGGAAGAATTATATACATTTGTATGTCGATTGATTGCACTTCGCAAAGCCTGTATGAAGCAGACAGCGAAAAAATCAGAAGACACGATGGGCAGAAGCGGAATCCCTCAGATTTCCTATCATGGGGAGGATGCGTGGCAGATGCCGGCAGGGCGTGCAAGCAGACAGCTTGGTGTGTTCTATCATGAAGAATGTACAGAGAAGGACTTTTATATTGCATATAATATGCACTGGCTTTCTCATTCATTTGCACTTCCTTCTCTTCCAAAAGGAATGGAATGGGTGTGCATAGCAGGGACAAAAGAAGGAGTCCTGGATGAAAAAGAAGCAGTTCCGGTAAAAGATAAGAAGGTTCAGCTGGAGGAGCGAACGATCAAAGTTTTTGTTGGAAGGCAGGCTAAAGAATGAAAATCTGGAAACATTTTTGCACCATAACACATCACAAATATCTGGTTATGAAGAACTGCTTTAAGGTAGGACTTTACAGACAGGGACTTTTGCATGATATGTCGAAGTACTCTCCGGCGGAGTTCTGGGTTGGGTGCAGGTATTTCCAGGGAAACCGGAGTCCGAATAACGCAGAAAGAGAAGAAAAGGGCTATTCTTCGGCATGGCTGCACCATAAAGGGCGCAATAAACATCATTATGAATACTGGATTGACTACGGACTGGAAGGGGAACCAATGCTTACCGGGATGAAGATGCCCAAAAAGTATGTGGTCGAGATGTTAATGGACCGGATCGCAGCATCCAAGATTTATATGAAAGATAAATACACGGATACGTCACCGCTTGAATATTATCTTCACGGTATTGCAGGGGACTGGATGCATAAGGATACCAGGGCACTTCTGGAAGAACTTGTCTATATGCTCGCGGCAGACGGGGAAGAGAAAACTTTTGATTATATCCGGAATACCGTGTTGAAAACGAGAGATTATTAGAAAAAGAGGATAAAAACATGGCAGATTTACCAAAGGATCCAATGATCCTTCTGAGTGTGGTCAATACAAAATTACGGGATTTTTATGCAGATCTGGATACTCTTTGCCAGGAGATGCAGATTGAGAAAAAAGAACTGACAGAGAAACTGGCATCCATTGATTATGAATATGATGCAGAGCTGAACCAGTTTGTATAGAGAGGTTAATAACATATGAATAATATTGATTTTGATGCAATAGATCTTACCAAAGAAGCTCCGGTCACTGAGCCGGAGAGACAGTACTATTACATTGCCAAAGCGCGGAAGTATGTAAGCGAAAAAGCACAGGAGATCGGAAGAAATCTGACTTTTTGCGTGACGACTTTCGGTTGTCAGATGAACGCTCGTGACTCCGAAAAGCTGGTCGGTGTTCTGGAACTGATCGGATACAAGGAAGAGCCGGATGAAGAGAAAGCAGACTTCGTTATCTACAACACCTGTACTGTCCGTGAAAATGCGAATCTGCGTGTTTACGGACGTCTGGGACAGCTTGGTGCAAAGAAGAAAAAGAATCCGCATATGTTCATCGGACTCTGTGGATGTATGATGCAGGAACCGACTGTTGTAGAGAAGATCAAGAAGAGCTATCGGTTTGTTGACCTGATCTTTGGAACTCACAATATTTATAAATTTGCAGAACTGATCGTGACAAGATTTGAATCTGAGAGAATGGTGATCGATATCTGGAAGGATACCGATAAGATTGTGGAGGATCTTCCGAGCGAACGCAAATTTTCCTTCAAATCCGGTGTTAACATCATGTTCGGATGTAACAATTTCTGCAGCTACTGTATCGTACCGTATGTGCGTGGACGTGAGAGAAGCCGTAATCCAAAAGATATCATTCGCGAGATTGAAGGACTTGTGGCAGATGGTGTGGTAGAAGTTATGCTCCTTGGTCAGAATGTAAACTCTTATGGAAAGAATCTGGAAGAGCCGATGACATTTGCACAGCTTCTTCAGGAGATTGAGAAGATTGAAGGACTGGAGAGAATCCGCTTTATGACTTCCCATCCAAAGGATTTATCAGATGAACTGATTGATGTAATGGCACATTCCAAGAAAATCTGCAAGCATCTGCATCTTCCGGTTCAGTCAGGAAGCAGCAGGATCCTGCAGAAGATGAACCGTCATTACACCAAGGAGCATTATCTTGAGGTGGTAAGAAAGATCCGCGAAGCAGTGCCGGATATTTCCCTTACAACGGATATTATCGTCGGATTCCCTGGGGAGACAGAGGAAGATTTCCAGGATACTCTGGATATTGTAAGACAGGTGCGTTATGACAGTGCCTTTACTTTTATCTATTCCAAGAGAACAGGAACCCCTGCGGCAGCAATGGAAGATCAGGTTCCTGATGACGTGGTAAAAGACCGTTTTGATCGCCTTTTAAAAGAGGTGCAGCAGATTTCGGCGGAAGTATGCTCTGTACATCAGGGAACCACACAGGATGTGCTGGTAGAAAGTGTCAACGATCATGATCTGTCATTGGTGACAGGACGAATGAGCAACAACCTCCTGGTACATTTCCCGGGAGATGAAAGCATGATCGGTAAGATCGTGACAGTTTACTTAAAAGAGGCAAAAGGCTTCTATTATATGGGAGAACTCTGTAAATAAATCCAATGATTTGTGATAAAATCCAAAAGAAACGCTCATGCTATGTAAGAGATTTGCATAGTGAGGGCGTTTTTTATGGTGAAAAGAGTGAGTAAAAGGGTAAGTGAGATAGTCTTTCTGATAGCAGCAGGGGGAAGCACCTATTATCTGATCGAGATCTGGTTTCGTGGATTTTCTCATTGGACCATGTTTGTGCTTGGGGGAGTTGCATTGACATTTTGCAGTTTTCAGGGCGAGGTAATGCACTGGTCTGAGCCGATGTGGATTCAGATTATCCGGGCAGTGCTTTTCCTGACATCCTTGGAATTTATGACGGGGATTATCTGTAATAAATGGCTGAAGATCGGGATCTGGGATTACCGGGATCAGCCGTTCCAGCTGTGTGGCCAGATCTGCCTGCCGTTTATGGTGATGTTTTCAGGACTTTTATGCCTTGCGATCGTCCTTGGAGGAGTGGTGCTCTGGGGCGTATATGGGGAGGAAAAGCCGGAGTTTCATGTGTTGTAAAATGGACTTAAGCATTTTTTATATGTGAAAAATGACGAAATTAAGATGAAAAGAGTCGTGGGAAACCAAATTCTTTTCATCTTTTTTTGTGGATGGTTACAAAAATGAGCATAAATGCATTTTGTTAAATGTAAAATGTTGACAATTTTCGAAGAATTCAGTAAGATACAAGAAAGGTTCAAGATAAAAAACAAGTGAATATAATCATGGAAAAAGGAGGGCAGCAGGAAAAATCGGGGAAAATATAAACTGTTTTTTATTGAATGAGAAGTATATGTTATTTGGAGGAAAACTAAAAATGAATCAATATGATGAAGCCTTAAAAAAGGAGACCGCGTTTTTGGGTCAGCCTAGGGGGGGGTGGGGACTCTCAGCTTTGTACAGCTTTGTTCGTCTTTTTCAAACTACGCAATGAATGCCGTAATGATCTATTACCTGTATGCAAATGCACCTGCAGGTCTTGGATTCGATAAAGCGGATGCAGCACAGTTGATTTCTTTATATGCAACTGTAGTCGGAATGACAACCATCATCGGAAGCTATGTCTGCGACCGTATTCTTGGATGTCGTAGGTCACTGCTTGTAGCCAGAGTTACCGGATTTATTGGTTATACCTTGCTTGCATTTCCACTTGGGGTAGTAGGATATGCAGCTGCTATGGGATGTATGGTATTCGGTTCACTCTTCGCAGGAAGATGTATCGAAACTCTGATCGGTAAATTCTACGATGAGAACGATGGAAGACGTGACAGTGCTTTCACAATTTCTTACGTAATTTCCAATATCGGTGCAGCAGCTCCGGCCCTTGCAGGTGTAATCGCAGCGAAATGCGGATACCACGCAGCATTCGCATTATCAGCAGTTCTCTCATTCTTAGGTACTGTTGCTTATATTGCTACTTACAAAAAATTCTTCGGAAATATCGGTCTGGAACCGGATGATCCGCTTCCGGCAGATAAGAAACGTTCTTTTGTTGTAAAAATGCTTATTGTTGTTGCTATCGTAGGAACAGTTTTAGCAGTTTCATTTGCAACAGGAAAGCTGAAAATATCTTCCTTTGCAAACGTAGTAAGTACTATTTCCATCTTTATCCCGCTTGCTTATCTTGTCTTCATCTATTCCAGCAAGAAGACAGAAAAGCACGAGAAAAAGAAAGTACTTTGTCTGCTTCCACCATTTATCTGTAACGCCGTTACACTTTTGATCTGGACACAGACAATTTCAATCCTTGCTATCTTCTATGAAGAAAAAGTAAACCGTGTGATCTTCGGAGTAGAAATTCCGGCAGCTTCATTCCAGACAATCCCGGCAATCTTTGCGGTTTGCTTCGGTAGTTTTCTTACCATGCTTTGGACAAAACTTGGCAAGAAACAGCCATTCGGAACAACGAAGATGGGATTCGGAACGATTTTGTGGGGACTTGGAGCAATGATCATTGCACTCCTTTATATCATCTACCCAGGCGATGCAAAAGTAAATGCATGGTGGATCGTATTGTTCTATGCAGTACTGATGTTTGCTGAAGGATTTACATGCCCGATCGGTTACTCCATTACAGCAGTAGCAGCACCAAAAGCCTTTGTAACACAGATGATGACTGTATGGTCAATGTCTCAGTCAGTAGGAGCTGCTCTTAACATGATCCTCGTTAACTTCTATAAAGAAGGAAGCGAAGTGCCGTTCTTCATCGGAATCGGTGCAGTTGTAGCTATCCTTGGTGCAGTCGTACTCGCTTTCAGCAAGAAACTTGCAGAAGGAATGGGAATGGAAAGAGAAGCGTAGGAAGTTTCTCGAGAATAAATCAAATAAATGTCCTCTTAAAGAAGAAGTAATAAAAAGTATCAAAAAAATCCTTGTCAGGCAGAGATGTCCGGCAAGGACTTTTTGATTCTATACCATTTTGCAATATTTTGTAATAAAGGAGGAAAGTGAGGTGGACAGATTTAAAAGAATGCTGCGATTATTACAATATAAACTATAAATCCCTATGTACTTATATGCAGAAAAATAAAATATCAAAAGAGGAGGCGTTCAGCCATTATTATCAGTATTATAAATATAATCGTTTTACATATAACCATGTGACTTATGACAGTTTCGCCGCATGCTGCATGGCATATGAGATTAAACCGATCTGCGTCCGGCGATATGCAAAAAGAAAGCATTTTCTGCTGCGGCATGCGCTTTCCAGCTATTTGAATTATCATAATAAAAGAAAAATATATTTCTGCGGACAGGAATATATTACATTTACATCATGTTGCAGAGCATTTGGATGCAATGCATCTTATGTGTCGGCATACGCAAAACGGCACGGAATATCCAGAGAAGAAGCTTTGAAATTTTATATCAATCGGTGTCATTAAAAGCGGTGCGCAATAGAGCATGGCGAAAGAATTGTTCGGCACAAGAAGCATTCCGGCATTGTTTGAAAAGGAAGAAGAATCTGGAAATGGACGCGTTTTACTATAAAGGTGATAGGTATAAGGACTTGAAAGAATGCTGCAAGCAATATGGAATCAATGTTCAATCTGTGCATTCTTATAGGTTCCGGAATAAAGACAGCGATTATGATGAGGCGATTGATTATATTAGAAAGATTACGAAACAGCGGCAATTTATTTGGGAGGATGGAAGTGTATATGAATCAATCAATTCCTTTTGTAGAATGAAAAGTATCTCTGTAAGCAGTGTGAGAGATAAAGTGAGAAAGAAAGGGATGTCTTTACAGGAAGCGGCAAAATATTATATTGAGAGAAATAGTTATGACTGATGAGTACGCAGTATAAGCGGATGGTAGAATTTATGAGAAATGTGTTGCTGTTTATTGCAATTGCGATAAAATTAGGATAAAATAAAGATAGAAAAAAGTGAAAGGAGAGGTGGAAATGATACAAATTCGCCCAGTTTCTGATCTCAGAAATAAATTTCCTGAAATTGAGACTCTTGTTAATAGTGGAAATCCTGTGTATTTAACTAAAAATGGATATGGAGCTATGGTTGTTTTAAGTTTAGAAGAGTATGCAAGCCTCACTGATAATATCGAAATGAAGCTTGATGAAGCTGACAGACAGGCTGCGGGAACCGATGAAAGACTTTCTCACGAAAGCGTGTTCAAAAATGCAA